>WLWD01000640.1_pt1 | contig 242265 bp, 142 predicted proteins | sample 6712731 | NCBI WGS metagenome assembly WLWD01 (sample SAMN12718690, study PRJNA576275) | sponge metagenome | isolation source: marine sponge | host: Mycale hentscheli | place: New Zealand: South Island, Marlborough, Capsize Point | collected 2014-11-01
CCGTTTTCTATCTCTCTATTTTTGGTTAGTTATACCACAAGTATGTGTAATTATTATTGATAAACATCCCCGATTTTCAATTCTGTTACACTGTAAGTGTCTCGCTCGCTCACCAATTATCTTTGTGTTCCTATGTTGTTAGGCTTCCTTGGAAAAGACAGTACTCAGAGGTGAGGGGAAGAAGCTCAAACCAGAGCTGGTAAGAAAAACCTTTTGTTTAGTTGCTGTTTGTTGGTATACTGTTGTTGTTTTTTTGTTTGTTTGTTTTTTTTATTTGTTTTTTTTTGTGTGTCATAGTTGTTAATGTTGCTTTTTAAAAATACTACTAGTGTACTAGTTTTAGTAATATTATAGATCCTGAGAACTTCCACTGGTTTGTTCGGGTCTCATGGAAGCAATTTTTTTCCCATGCAAAGAGATGGAGTAAGAAATATCACATTGATTTGTGAATTGCAGCGAGTCAATATAAATATTAATGTTTTTACTGTCTTTTTAATTTCCTTGTTATACATAGTTTTCCCTGTGGTTGTTGATGTGTGTAGGACATGTTAGTGAAGGCTAAGGACTGTGCTATAGGAGGCACTGATTCAGGTTTGGATCTTGGAGCAATGCTGAGGTGAGAGTTGGACACAAATGGTAAAGTATGGGTTTACCTGATGAGGAGTGACTTAATGTGCTAAAAGGTGGGTATTCTGGGGGTGAGGGTAATCTCGCGTAGCCAGACCGTTTACCTAACAGCTACGCTGGGAAAGGGTCTTGGTTGCATTAGTACATAGTACCAGTTCAATACCCTCCAGATCTCAAGCGGAAGTTGCGGTTCCGGTGGTGGTTGTCAGTAATTTAGAATTACCTCAGCCAACTCAATCAGCTCTTTCACTGTCCCAAGACTTCCGCGTATGTACTATAATAGAGGAATTGGGCTGTGGAAAGTTTGAAGTTTTCGTGTGAGGTATTTTTACGTTTACATAAGGGTTTAACGGTTATGGATTAATTACATTCCTTTTGAACTGGTACTATGTTGATATGCCACCAGACCCTTTCCCAGCATAGCTGTTAGGTAAAGGGTCTGGCTACGCGAGACTAGGGTAAGGGTTGGTTTAAGGCAGTTTTACTTGGTCAACCATGGTTAAAAGTTGCTCTTCTACCATGTAAATGATGGCTTACTTACCTGGTAAAGGGTGGTATACTTTGTACATTAGGTAAAGGGTGGACAGTATTTCTATATTCAGTCGTTTCATTCGGTGATGCCCAAATTTATTCGGTTAGTTGTTTTTTTTTCGTTTTTTTTTTTTTTTGCTTTTTTTTTTTTTTTGCTTTTTCCCCCATACAGCTGGGTTTGAACTTGCTACCCTTGATCCACAGCCCAGGACTCACAACTAATTCACCTGGAACAAATTCATGCCAAGGGAGTTGGAAGACCATTTTAACCTGTTATCTTTTTTCTCTCTCATTCTCTTTCCCCCTATCTTTTTGTTGTTCTTACTTTGTCTCTTCTTTCATTTCCCTTCATTATTTTCTTTTTTTCCCTCTTTTTTATCTCCATTTTTTTGTTTCCACCTTTGTTCTTTCTCTCTTCTTTCATTTTTGATCCCTAGCCCCTCTGCCATTCCTTTCTTCCCTTCATTATTTTCTATTTTCCCCTCTTTTTGTTCTCCATTTATATTTTTATTTTTTATTTATTTATTTATTTATTTTTTGGTGTTTCCTCTTTTGTTCTTTCTCTCTTCTTGCCCCTCTGCCATTCCTTGCTTATATGCTTCAGCTGAAGAAAAGTTAAAGCTGAAATTGTTAGCACATGATATTTTTACTTTGTCACAGGCTCGGCAGGTTAGCGTAAGTAACATCGACACTGGAGGCTCTGACCTTATGGGGCTGACCTGTAAGGAATGCAATAGCATAAAGTGTTTTTATCCATGGTTTCCCTCTCCTGCTCTCTCTTTTTTTCATGAGCCATCTCAGTTTTTCTTATTCTTCTCGTCAGCTCATGGCTTCCCTTCTCTTCCTTTGCTCTATCTCTCCTGCTTCTCAGTATCTCTTGTCCTTTTAAAAACCTTCGTTTCCTTATCGCCTTCTACTGAATGTGATGACGCTTGCCTTGTGGCACTTGTTGTGCTAAGTTTAGCAATTTAGAAATGCTTTAGCACAACATATTTTTGTTAGCTAGTGTGTATCATGTGTATTTATAGAAGTGTGTGTGTGTTGGTATAACTAGTGGTGTGCTTGAGCACAAATGGCGAGCGAGCCTAAAACTACACTACATATTGTTAAACGATGGGTTTTAACTTGTAACACTCAAAAAACTTAAAAAAGTACACGTATACGGTAACGTGGATTCAGTGCCATAGTAACCACTCCCCGCAACTGTTTGAATTGAAAAAAAAAAAAGCAATAAAAAACAAGTCACGTTTTTTTTAACATTTCTTTGTGATACTCTTTAGCTAAGTAGTAGTTGTAATGCACAATACCTTCACACAACAGGACAGACCTACAGAAAACTGACCTTCGTGGATGAATTTTCAAGTAAATACTGTTCTGTAGAGCTAATAATGACAAATAGCATATTAACTACTACCGTCACTAAATCGAATAGAAATGGAACTCAGGTAAGTTTTTATCTGCACTCGTGAAAGACTCAAAACAGTTAATAATTCAATTTCTAGAATGATCAATAAACCAGGGGATTCTTTTTAGTAAAGTTAGGGATAGGGTCGAACACCGAACTAACAAAAATATATGAGGGTCAAAGTACAAATGACATGTGAACTTCCACATACATATATACCAGATTCTCAATTTGACACCACTGTATAGTGTTTCGCTTGCTCACTCACCAAACACTATTTCAGTGTAGGAGAGTGTGTTGTGAGTGTATAAAGGATACAGTAAGACTTCAGTTATCCGAACACATTGGGACTGAGAGGTGTTCAGATACTGAAATAACTGACCACCATAGGAAATGTATTATAACTGAAGTTCTATTGTATTTCTATTCCAGTTTGTATAGGAGTGTGTGTTTGTGTGTGTGTGTGTAATAATTAAATTCCAATCTTTGGAGTTAAGATTGTGTATAAAATTATTGATTGGTATACTGACATAATTATTACAACAATGGTTGTATGTTGGTAAGGTGTAGTTCATTATAAAAGTACTTGTTTTAATATGAACTGGTTATATTTGATAGAGACGAGTTCTTCCAGCAACTTATGACTTATACAGCATCCTTCACATGTGGCCAATATTCCAGCAACACTGAAGAGTCTCTCCACAGGAGCTGAAGATACTGGAATGCAAAGGTAATTAGTGAATGGGATGACAGGGGCTCAGAGTTTAGTACTATGTATGTGTGTGCATGTGTGTAAATACTATTCTGGTGTGTTGGAAGTGTGTGTGTCGGTCATTTTAGTGTTTAGAAGAGCGTGTGTATGTGTGTAAATATGTGATAGTATAGAAAGTTTGTGTGAGTTTGGGTTAGTATTAGGGTATTTTAGGTGTTATATATAAAGAAGTAGGTGTGTGTGAGTGTGAGATAGTCTAGAAATAGTATTGTAGTGTGTGGATATAATATTTTGGGTAAGGGGTATGTGTATGTGTGAGTATAAATGTTGTGAGGGAAATGTGAAGTTTCTGAGTGTTCATGTACGCAGTGGTTCCCCCAAAGTTGATTAGTATGTACTCCCCCTAGCTACTTCTGTGGCCACTCAACTCATACCTTTTGAAGGGGGGGGGGGGGGGGGGGAAAGCAGCTGTACTGATAAAGAGCCACAGCCTACCCCCTAGTCTGTAGTATGTCCAAAGCAGCTAGCATCAGGGTTTGAAGTATACTCCAAAACCTGAGACAAAGAGCTATTCCAAAACTCAATACAAAAGTCTATGGGAATAGAAAAAAACCCACAGGTTTCTCCCTCTCACTCAGAACGCTCACCGTTTTAGTCACACAGTATGTCACGTGGTATGTCACGCAGTATGGCTCAATTGATCACATGGACTGTCTTCATTAAGAATTTTGTAAACAATGAGAGGCTTCTTCCCAGATTGCTGCGTTTCTAGCTTTATATCGCTATTAGCTTAGGTTGCTGAGTGTGGATAGAAGGAGTGTTCTGTTGTCATAGAGGGTACAGGACCACTTGATAGGATGTTGGTAAGATTATTTGTTTACCTGTTCAATAACAAATGCCGTATAGCCAATATATTTCATTGATATACAGTAGGGATCAAAATAAAGTTCCCACAGCGGAGCGACTATTCAGAGTAATTTTGAATAAAAGCCGGGGAAACTCCGCTGAAAAAGCCGCCTCAAACTCCGCTGAAAAAGCCGCACCCTCAAACCTCCGCTAAAAAAGCCGCACCCTCAAACTCCGCCGAAAAAGCCGCACCTGAAAAAGCCGCCTCAAACTCCGCTGAAAGCCCCTCCAAAACTCTGCTGAAAAGGCGCCTCAAACTGGACACATGCGCAGTGCAAGTTAGTAAAAAAAAAAAAATTTTTTTAATTGTTGTTTTAATGAGACTTGAACCTTGCACGCGCACGTTCGTTTACTTCTCCCGCCGGGTTTATCGCGAGCCTCTGCTTTTTTCTCTGCACTGATCGTTCATCATTTTAATATGCTACTACAAGACGCGGGCAATTACTGCACTCTCCCACAATTCTTCAAAATATTCAGCAGGGTTTCTTCAGAAGACTGGAAACTGGCTGGAGAACGTTCTTCAGTTTTGCCATTCCATCTCTGGGTAGTGCAGGAAAGTCTCCCTTTCCCAGTGGAGTGCAACGCCTCAATATGTCCTCCCCGAATATTGAGTTCTGAGCTAACTTGCATGCCAGTCGACCTATTTTACTTATTTTAATTAAGTGAGGGTTTTTCTTTAGTACCGACTGACTGACAGCAGCTGGCATTGGTCTATTGTTGGAGGTCTCCAAAGTGTGGCGGTAGAGGGCATCCAGGAATCAGTAGGAGAGAGAGGTGAAGGAGAAGTTTGAACTGTGGCTGGTAAGGAGGAAGCAGGTGTGGATGGTGGTGATGAAGTAGCAGGTGTGGATAATGGTGATGTAACAATTAATGAAGTAGTAGGAGGGCTCAAGGGTGCAGGGGATGGAGATGATGGAGAAGGAAAAATTTTAATGATCTGCTACATGAGCAACTGGCGATGAGGGGGTGATAATTACTGAGGTGTCAGATGTGGATGCTGCATGAGACAACGAAAATGTGGTAGTGCTTGCAGAAGATTGATAAAGAGTGCGGAAGATGTATAGGTGGATGAAGCAGTGAGATTGGAATTATGGGGCACATGAGATAATTGAGTTTGTAAAAAAGAAACGGCATTTTTTGTGTAATTAACCTCAGCTTGAATAGTACTTAATGTAGATTGAAGACTTCTAATTTTGTCAGCTTGTTGGTTGACTATGCTTCTTAGCTCACAGACTTCCAGTTCAAGTGTGAGCGAATCTATTAAAAAATAATTTAGTTTAGCAAGGGTTTATAAATGTATAGTTACATACCGGTTTCACTGACTTCACTGCCTGCATCTAGTCTGATGTCTAATGTAGTTAAAAATCATGCAGTTCGTTTTTTGCTATTACATCTATATAAGACTCACTATCTGCACTTGATGGAGAGATGGTGTCTCGAATACTTCTATCATCTGCAATGAATCATCTCATTAGCAGATAATTAAATAATTGAATATTTTACCAATTTCTTAGAGCACAGTCACGGTGTCAAAGGGTGCAAACTCTTGCACTTCTGTGAAAATAAGAATAATGAAATACGTGTTTTTCTTTGTTTAATTGTAGCTTAATTTACCAGAGTCAAATGGTGCAAACTCTTGTACTTCTGTGAAAATAAGAATAATAAAATACGTGTTTTTCTTTGTTTAATTGTAGCTTAATTTACCAGTGTTTGATGAGCAAGGCAAACTCCACATGGGGGGCACTTTAATTTGATGTTGTGTCACAGCTTCAATGACACCTAATTATTATGGAATTTTAAACAGCCATACTAGTAATTATTATATCGGGCATACCACATGGTTTTGTCTTTATTATTTCCTTCATCTCTTGTCTGGGCCGGCTGGTTGGCTCCTTTCTTATTGCTCTCTTAGGAGTATCCTAAACAAAAGAACTCATGAGGAACATGATGCAAGAATGCTCAGGTGTGCTGCATGCAGTAATAGTGGTGGATAGGTTAAACTTGTGGTGGGGATAGATTAGACCAGAAGGTGGGGCTGAATCACCACTCTCACAACTGTTGCCAGACTTTCCATGGTCTTTGTTTTAGTTAAAGAAGTTTTAACAATTGCCATAAGCTAACAAGAACATATGGTGCATATATGCTTGTAAGGTTTACATTATTCGTTAATTTTTCTAAGAGTTTGGATCACTTTCAGGCATCAAGCAGCCGAGAATAATTAAACTTCCCCCAGTTGGGCTGGATTTTAGGGATAGAGGAATACCACATAGAGTGCAAATTATTGAGCTGGATGAAAGCTCATGAGACAGAAACTTGGAAGATAATATGTGGGTTCAGCCCAGCAGCACATGAGATAATTATTTTTAACCTTTGTGTTGTGTTCACTTATAACAGTATTAATACTGGTATGCTAACAACTGAGATATCTGTTCAGCACATAACCCCTGATTTACAGTTTAGAGAAGAGAGCAGAATATGTGACTTGTGACTTGTGATGGAGCAGATAACAGATAATGACAATAGGCAGATGGCTATTGAACCACACTTCAACTCAGCACATCATCCCACATGTGATGTACATATCTGTGTTAGTATGTAGTTACATGTTGACACTTAACTCTGCCACTCAAACCACATCCACTTAAGTTACATTTCCTAATATGGGCATAGGCACTCAACACATATACACTACAGCACTAATTGCCAAGTTATTGCAGAGAGTAACTTCTCATGCCTACAATACTATGCAATTAGGATATTGTAAGATCAACCATAGTTGTTACATTTGATGACACCAGGTATTTCTACAATTTCGCATAGTGAATTACCTGTATTTCAGTCGATAAGGCTGCAACAGAGTACTTTCCGAACCTGTGTATATTGTCATTAAAATTATAATCCAGTATTTTGCCAACAAAGATGTCTGTACCAATAGTTAATGGTGTATCACTCCCTCTCGGTCTTTTTTCGCAACCTAAGAATGTTAATATTAATAATTCAGTAACTCTTGTTGTTTTTAAAATTAAATTTACCGAAACAACATTTTGACTAGTGTCTGTGTGGAGAATCTCGCCTGGTGAATTTAGCTCAGCGTCATCAGCTAAGCTATTCATCTCCGATTCTGTGCCTGAATAAACGTGGTATTTAAAAAATTATATATATGACCTGACACACTTATAGTACACTGTATATGTGTGGTAACTAGGAGGCCACTTAGAAATTTTAAAGGTGCTATGGTTCATAATTCAATGCATGTATCTAACAGCCAAGAATTATAAATTGTGAATTATAAATTGTATTGGCCTGGAGCTGTCCGCACGACAAAGATGTTGGAATTGGATGTGTACAATGTAGACCAGCCTTAGAAACTACAGGTTTATAAAAACCTGAGAAACAATTTTATTATCATGGCCTCATATTACAGTGGACGCGGAATTGCACTGGAGGGGTTGTGTCCATTATTTAAAAAAATTGTTATCAAAAATTAATTTATTCATGTATAAATTATGAAATATTTACCAACTCCTAATCTCTCCCTCATGTATGTGGCGTCTGATTTTTATGCTGCATTTATCACCCTTCTTGTCTCCAGTAATTAGTTGACTTCTAGGCAATACTGTGAATGAGTCTTCCTCTGACCAGTACACTAGACAATATTCTGCACAGTAGAAGATTTTTAATAAAATTATACTACCAAACTAATCATTTGTAAAGCTATTTATTGTTTTATTAATTTATTTAATTTGCCTTGTAATGGAACTTACTTGTCTGAGCCATAGCAGTTTTAATAAATTTTCTAGCACTCATTATCTGTAGTAAAAACTGTCAAAAAAGACAAAACAAAAAAGAAAACCTTAATAGTAAAGTAATCACAGTATCTTAAAAAAAAAAAAAATCAATTAAAAAAAAAAAAAAAAAATCAAAGAGCTAGTTACTGTGAAACTTCCACTTCAGCTTACACCTGAATAGAAATAGTTGAGAACTTGAAGCTGACAAGCATGCACACTAACTACAACCTACAACCGTTTTTAGTTCAGTTTAATTTGCGTGGTTAAAAAACTCCCGACTTTATAATCTGACGCAAGTTTCCCGCGCCGAGCAAAACAAGCTTAACAGCAAGAAAGCAGCGCATTCAGAATGGAAAAGGTGTACCTCCACACGATAAACCAGTCACCCTGCTCGGAAGAAGCATTCAGGCAAGACGGACTGCATATCGAAAGCTAGTCGCAGTCGTTGAAAACAGAATAAGTCGAGCGGTCCGATTTTTTCTCCGCAAAACTGGAGTAAAACAGTTCTTTAAAGCTCGAGCATGGGGTGGAATAACTTGGCAGTCGCCTTGCTCGGAAGAAATGTTGAGGTAAGACGAACTACTTTCCCAAAACAGTGCGCAGCTGGCTTATCTGTGGCTTTGTCACTCCCCTGTGGGAACTTTATTTTGACCCCTACTGTGGTTGTCATTTAGCTAGCAACTTGTAATACAGCCACACTTAAGCTGTTTGCCATTAAATTGTGTGCTTGTCAAAGCCGTGTATATGCCAGTTCCTTTTCTTCATAGATGCCGTTTATTGTAAGGATTAGGACCAACTCAGGCAGCACTCCACCTTCAACTCGGATCACAAATGTGTACTACTTAAATTCTATCATTTCATCAATTTTCATATACATATTATAAATAAATAAATATTATAAATAAATGAAACAATTAATAAAATTTTTTTAACAATAGCTACAACTTAACAGTGCTGTACTGCTGAATCCTGTGAATATCAGAATATTTCTTGGGACACAATAGGTAGAATTGACTGATTTTAATCTTGTCTCTTTGGAAGAACGCCCCACCAGTTGGCATTTTCCATCTGCTGTACATTATCTGCGTGTAAGAAACATAAATATAATTTAAAACAGACAAGATGAGCTGTACAGCGCCCGAAAAAACTCCATAAACTTCACTAAATTTCTTTCTTTCAATAGTTACAGTATTGTTACCCTATTTCACGTGCAGCGTTGACGTTTGCGTGCTTAATTGACTTGGATTCACATGACTAAATTGCTTCCGGTAAAGTACTAAATGCATTCCTCAATTACCGTGCTTGCGGTCGTGCCAACTCAACATGGACATACTATAGTAATGTTTCTGGTTGGCCTGGTATTACACAGCTGGCCTAGTATGCACATTTACAGCATATCTATGAACAAATGGTGTATTATTCTATCGTGTTAATGGGTGTGGTTAGGTGATGTTGTTAAAAATAATTCTCAACTGGCATTTTCATAGGGAAACACCAATGTATGTGTGTTTATTTGTTTGTACATGCATATGTGTGTGTGTTGGTGTGAAATTGATGTGTAAAATAGTGCATGTGTGTGTGTGCTGGTGTGCGTGTGTATTGGTGTAGTGTTTGATTTCTTGGCTCAGCTGAGTTCAACCCCCACTCTAGCAATCTTTCATCTTTTCCCTTTCCATATGCCTCCCAACCAGTCCACCCAGCTGTGATTAGGGACCTGGCATTTGCTGGGGTGCAAATTCAAAGACTTCTGTCACAAAACAGCAATGGTCCAGGTGGGACTTCAGGTGCCCACACTGTACTTGCTGTGAGGAAAGGTCTTTCTCCTGTGAGTTCTTAGCCACTCCACTCATAGGGACTGCCAGATGTGTGTGACCCACTAAGAGAATTTGTATTTGCATATGCATATTGCATGACGCCGTGGTGTGTGTGTGTTTGGGGTGGGAGTGGGGGGAAGGGCGTGTGTGTGTGTGTGTGTGTGTGTGTGTGTGTGTGTGTGTGTGTGTGAGGGCATAGAAGGGTGTTGTCCAGTTATTATGTCAGTTGTCCCATAGCATGGGTGTAGACAAAAAATATTTTGGGGGGGGTGCTTAAATTGGGAGGGAAAAGTATACATAGCTATTATGATGAAATGAGAGAATCACTACATGTGTTTTATGATGTAATGTTAAATAGTTATTTATATGATTATAGCTAATCATATGATCAAAAATGTCCAAATATTCTTTGTCGACTGGAATTTCGACAAACAAATTCATTTGCTATAGCTCTTAAATCAAGTTCATCTGTCTCATCAGTATGTGTGTGCAAAATCATACACCAATTAAGTCTGGTTTGCTGCATGGTACTCTTCAGCCATGTCTTCAAGCGTCCTAGTATGCTAAAAGATCTCTCACTAAGGGCGTTTGTGGCTGGCATAACAAGAATAATCTTGCAAAGTTTTATCACCTCAGAATAAAACTCCTTTTCACACTTGCTTGAATTTTGTAGATAGCCAATAATGATTTTCACTTTTGCTCCACCAAGCTCACTCTTTATATCACTGGAGAGATTGCTATGCAGAACCACCAACTGTGTTTCCAACAGTTCACGATTAAAGTCACTTCCATAAAGCTCAAAAACATCATTATAATCATTTAGATTAGCTTCTTCATTGCAAAGTATATCTTCCAATTTAGCAAGAGTTTTATAGCCTTTCTGATCAAACCTGGATGTAATTGCTTGCATAACATAATCAATAACCTCGAAGTATGTGTGCTTGTACATGTCCTGGACTGATGTCTGATGAGATTGATCTTTAATGGAAGATCCTACTTCGTATCTTCTTGGTACTTTGCGTTGCCTTGGTAATTTTGGTTCATCAATATCAAGTTTCAGCTGCTTCTGCTCAACTAATTTCCAAAACAAAGAAAATCCTTCATCAGATCTGATTGTTTACAAGGCAGTAAGTGTCATTTTCACAACACTTTGTCCATCACAAGCTGACACCTTCGACCCTTGTAGTGTTGATGACAAATTATCTGCCATACATAATACCTTTCGACCTTGGTGAATCACAAGCGATTTCACCCTGAATTTTCTCAAAAAGTACCTGACGCTTTGGCGATTTTTTGATAAGCTTTGTCATTTCTTGTCCCTGAGGATCTTGTTATCTTTCACCATATCTTGCACAGCTAGATTTAGGGCATACCCATAGCAATGCGTGTAGAGGGCACGTGGTTCTTTTGAAAGTAGTACAGTAGCAACTCCAGACTTACTTCCTGACATAGCAGCAGCCCCATCATAGCACTGTCCCCGACACTTATCTAACGGAAGCGAAAACCTCAATAATAAATCTTCTATTGTTTGTACAATAGATTTAGCTGAAGTAGATTCAAGACTATGAAGGCCAATGAAATTTTCATGGCTATCTAGTTGATCATCAACATATCGAAGACAGAACACTAGCTGTTCAATATTAGATATATCAGGTGTTTCATCTACCAAAATAGCATATTGCCGACCAGATATTCTCCCAGTTAACTTTCTAAGCACGGCCAGAGCCATGATCTCAAGCACCTCATTTTGTATTGTAGGACTCGTGAATCGATCCTGTGCTCTCTTTAGCCAGGCCACTAGCTCCGGTATGTCTTCCGTACGAAGGTGTAGCAATTGCATCAGGTTCCCATTAAGCTCACCACTGCCATGAATGGCATCATTAATATAGTGACCACGTATTGGTAGACCTTGTCTTGCAAGAAAACGTATAGAAGATAAAATAACAAGAAATTTTTTTCGATTATGTTCCATCTCCTGCGCATGTGCAGAGCTAAGTATTTCATTGACTCCTCTTGCTTTTCTTCTTTCTCTCATAACAATATTAGCTGCAAACTTATGAGATTGTGATTGCTGATGTTTATCAAACTTTTGTAAAGCCTTCCCTATCAAAAATTCTTCTCAAGATCTTGCCAAGAATCTTGATAAGAACAGTGCAAGATTCATGTACAAGAATCTTGCAAGATTTAACAAGACTCCTGCAAGAACCTTGCAAGATCTAACAAGACTCGTGCAAGAACCTTGCAAGATCTAATAAGACTCCTGCAAGAACCTTGCAAGATCTAACAAGACTCCTGCAAGAACCTTGCAAGATCTAACAAGACTCGTGCAAGAACCTTGCAAGATCTAATAAGACTCCTGCAAGAACCTTGCAAGATCTAACAAGACTCGTGCAAGAACCTTGCAAGATCTAATAAGACTCCTGCAAGAACCTTACAAGATCTAATAAGACTCCTGCAAGAACCTTGCAAGATCTAACAAGACTCGTGCAAGAACCTTGCAAGATCTAATAAGACTCCTGCAAGAACCTTGCAAGATCTAACAAGACTCGTGCAAGAACCTTGCAAGATCTAATAAGACTCCTGCAAGAACCTTACAAGATCTAACAAGACTCGTGCAAGAACCTTTCAAGATCTAATAAGACTCGTGCTAGAAACTTACAAGATCTAGTAAGAATAATGCAAGAACCTTTCAAGATCTAATAAGACTCCTGCAAGAACCTTACAAGATCTAACAATGCAAGAACCTTGCAAGATCTAACAAGACTCGTGCAAGAACCTTACAAGATCTAACAAGACTCCCGCAAGAATCTTACAAGATCTAATAAGATTCCTGCAAGAACCTTACACTCATGCAAGAACCTTACAAGATCTAACAAGACTCCTGCAAGAACCTTACAAGACCTGACAAGACTCCCGCAAGAACCTTACAAGATCTAACAAGACTCATGCAAGAACCTTTCAAGATTTAATAAGACTCGTGCTAGAAACTTACAAGATCTAGTAAGAATAATGCAAGAACCTTACAAGATCTAACAAGATTCCTGCAAGAACCTTACAAGACCTGACAAGACTCCCGCAAGAACCTTACAAGATCTAACAAGACTCATGCAAGAACCTTACAAGATCTAATAAGACTCATGCAAGAACATTACAAGATCTAATAAGACTCATGCAAGAACCTTACAAGATCTAACAAGAGATCTAACAAGACTCATGCAAGAACCTTATAAGATCTAATAAGATTCCTGCAAGAACCTTACAAGATCTGACAAGACTCCCGCAAGAACCTTACAAGATCTAACAAGACTCATGCAAGAACCTTACAAGATCTAATAAGACTCATGCAAGAACCTTACAAGATCTAATAAGACTCATGCAAAAACCTTACAAGATCTAACAAGACTCATGCAAGAACCTTATAAGATCTAATAAGATTCCTGCAAGAACCTTACAAGATCTGACAAGACTCCCGCAAGAACCTTACAAGATCTAACAAGACTCATTCAAGAACCTTACCAGATCTAATAAGACTCCTACAAGAACATTACAGGATCTAATAAGACTTCATGCAAGAACCTTTCAAATCTAACAAGACTCCTGCAAGAACCTTACAGGATCTAATAAGACTTCATGCAAGAACCTTTCAAGATCTAATAAGACTCCTGCAAGAACCTTACAGGATCTAATAAGACTTCATGCAAGAACCTTACAGGATCTAATAAGACTCTTGCAAGAACCTTACAAGATCTAATAAGACTCCTGCAAGAACCTTACAAGATCTAATAAGACTCCTACAAGAACATTACAAGATCTAATAAGACTCCTGCAAGAACCTTTCAAGATCTAATAAGACTCCTGCAAGAACCTTACAAGATCTAACAATAATGATTTTTGTACAAGTCTTACACAAGACCAATGACTTGTGATAACTTGTACAAACTAAAATTAAATATAATTGTAATTCAAAAGCGAAATTTTCTGTTTGACATAAATACGTTAAAAAAAGTAGAAAAAGTTTTGGGACAAAAGTCAAATGAATTAGATAATAATGTTAATAGATTTTACTCTTTAGCTGAAGTTTTTTCTTTAACTGAATCTTTTTCTCCTGATTTTTTTTCCTTTTTTCATCTCGTTTGAATCTCTACATTTTTTATTTGCTTTAGCTGTCAGTGTCTTTATATTATAACTGTCTACTCCGAACTTCATGTCTACGGCTTGTAATAGCTCTTCTACTCTTTTGTGATCCAATTGATGCTGCTGAAATGATGCTTAAAGACTTCCATAAGCTTATGCCAGAACTTTATGGTGAAAGAAGCTGTACTCATAACTGTCACCTATTGTCACATCTTACAAAATATGTTAGACTTTGGGGGCCCCTGTGGACACATTCAGCATTTGGATATGAAAGTAAAAATGGAAATATTAAGTACCTTATTCATGGAAAAAATGATATTGTGCATCAGTTAATTTTTAATATAGACACAGCTTATACTCTACAGTACATGCATTTAAAACTACTTCAAAAGGAAGCTGAACAAACTTCACAATATATAAAAACATTCATCAAGCATATTCCGGGAAACTTTGACAAAACATGTATTGGTAATCATATGTATATAATAGGAAAGTATAAAAGTGTTACACCATCATTAGAACAAGCTAGATGCTTAAATAGTGAACGTCCAATAACCTATTTTTTGCGCCTTTTGAAGGCCGGCATTACATATTATTCAAAAGAGTATCTCAAAGACAAACAAAGGAGTTTAAGAGACAACACACACTGTTGTTACAGGGACTCTTCTGGTAGAGTACGATTTGGCACCATTGAACTGTTTGTTCAATCACCAAACCTATGTGCTTTAGTTCGTGAATTAAAGGTAGTGCCTATGACTTTGATTAAGATGGCTGGTCATCCTTGCCGAAGTCTACTATTGAAATATCAAGATGCTGATTTAATTAATTTATATATCAAACATATCGATCTTACTACTAATGCAACTGAGCTTTCTTCAGTTCCAATATCTCTCATAATTTCGAAAATAGTAATACTTTCAGTGTCAAATAATCATTATTGTGTTATTCAACCTAATCATATAGAACGTCACTAAATTTTGTACATGATATTTATCAAAGTCAATAATATACAACAATACAAGAAAGGTGAAAAGGGATGACTTGGGGAAAATAACCGGCAAAGAAACCAAATATTTTAATCTATTTAAAGGATTCTTGCAAGAAACCTGTAAGACATGAAAGCCAACAATTTAAACTTACTATAGAAACAGTAGCAGTATTAAAAGTCTATTATAAGAATCTTGTCAGTTTGAACTTGACAATATTTGCTTGAATCTTGAATATTGTATTAACAAGATTCTTGCAAGAAGCCTGTAAGATTCTTTGAAAGATAACTGCCACAAACTCTTGCATAAATCTTACTCAAGAAGTGGCAAGACTCTTGAAAGTCTATTGTAAGAATCTTGCCAGTTTGATCTTGACATATACTTGCTTGAATCTTGAGTATCATTCAAGCATGATAAGTGCAAGAACCATGAAAGAATCTTGCAAGGATCATAGCAAGATAACAGCGTAATAATTCTTGTGCAAGTCTTGTGTGAGTAGCGTTAAGATTCTTGAAAGAATAATGCAAGAATCTTGTGGGTTTTTAAGAGTACCAAGATCTTGCCAAGATGATCTTGGAAAAAATGCAAGATTCTTACAAGATCTTGCCAGGCATTTCTACTTGGGTTTTGCCAATTACTGAACCCTGTTTCAGTAAAGACTTTATCCACATAGCCAGATATTGGCATTTTTCTTTGGATGGCAATGGTGCAGTCAAAACAAACAACAGCATCCTTCTTTTGCACATAATGTATCCAAGGATACCGGCTATACCATGAAACAGAAAAACTTCGCTGCTGTTTGCCAAAAGTTTGCTTGAGGAAGTTTAATATTGGTTGATGTGGTCCAGCAGCAAGTGAACAGTTCAACTCAAGCTCACTATCCTGACTAGTTGAAGCCATACCTGGCAGCTCACTTATTTTTTAGGTGAATCTAACACCCCACCTCTCTTAATTAACACCCCATTGATATCTCTTGATGGCACAGGTCCGAAAATTTGGGGGTGCTTGAGCACCCCCTTGTCTACACCCATGCATAGGACTGCCTTTCCTTCATCATCCCAATAATGTTTGCAGCAGTAAAACTGCCTGTTTTAGAGAATGGAAAATGGAGAACAGCACTTTTCTCATTCATTCTAATACATTTTACGCCATTTTTTTCCGTCAAGATTCTTTGTTGAGATAAATATAACATGAAAATAACCAGAACTTTAAAAATAAAACAATTTAATTAGGGGCAGGGGTAATATTTTCTCACAAGTTATAAAGATCATGAGAAGAAAGTATAATCTTTTGTGAACCTACTAATATTTTTGTTTTATTTTTGGTTATGTACTTATAGTAGGCGACAAAAAAAGTTCCGAATTTTTTATTTCTTTGTCACACACTTGCAACTCTAGCAAACTTAATTTCTTCTCTATAGTCATATGTACTTTTGTTTTGTTTCAAGGTTTTTTTTGTTTGTTTTTCGTCCTCCAACTACCTGCCAAATGGGCTAATTTGTTCTTATATTGTCCATATTGTCAACTTTTGTTTTTGTTTTAGATGGCTAGAAATTATTTCATTAAATAGCTATTACATATCACATTGATTTAAACTTAAACTGTATTATTACTTAAATAGGGAATTACTTCCTAATTTATTGGGATGCTGAGTTGATCGTCTTCTTGGTGGCTGGCTTATTCCTTGTTTGTTTTCTCCCTCTCTTGCTATTACTTACTGCCACACCTTCAGAACCACCATGGTCAGTAGCAACACTCTCATTGTCACCACCACCATTACCACAATCATCCACATAATTAATTTCACTAATCTCAAAAATTTCATCATCCTCTACACTATTTTCATCACCGTCAACACTTTTATCAACATCTGCTACACTAGGTACACTATCCTCAATACTTCCACTATCCACAACTCTGGTCTCGTTGCCCTCAACACTTCCACCACTAAGATTTTCAGCAGTACTTTCAAGACAGGTTTTTTTTAATGGTGGTGAATCTTCAAAGGGTATATATTCACCTGCCACATACTCCTCCTCCAGTTTCTCCATCTCATCTTTAGTCCCTGGATATACGGAAATTTATGCCCATTAGGGAAAAAAATGTGACATTAATTTTAGTTAATTGATACTGTTTTGTTGTTGTTGTTGTGGTAATGTTGTTCCATATAGCTTCAAATAAATATAGCCCCAAAAGCTAAACAAGCTTCAATTTTATTTCTAAATGTCATTTTTTGAAACCACAAGAAAATATGCCAGAACTAATTTTTTTTCTCAGCATGTGAAAATTTCACCTTTTTTTTGACTTTGAGCATTATACACATATCATACAGAGTCAAGTATCACATAATATACGACAAATGTGATATGACATTTATGACTTTCTTGATATTCTTAATTTTACTTGTTATAAAACACAACTTAAAGGGTTCAATATTTTGTGATACATCTTGCCAGTAAGAAACATGTCGCTCACCAACAGCGCAAACTCTTGCCGAATGTTGCTTTCCTTTAAACTTCACTTTAAGAGCATCTCCAACCTTACTTCCACCCTGGCAAATAGTTCGGCACACACAAGAGACAGACTCTAAGTGTTCGAAATTTGGTATTTAAAAATAATAATAATAATAAAAATAAAAATTTCATTATTAAGCGAAAGTCATATTTGCTAACTGTAGTTTACTTCTGAGTGTGTACGTGCATTTGTAGGTGAGTGCACTAAGCATGAGGTTGATGTATTCCAAGACCCAAGGATGTGTGTGCATGCTTGGTGCCCTCTTGTGTGATGGTTGTAGAATATACCATAATTCTTGTTTCAGTCAAAGCAGCAGTACATTCTGCAGTAACAAAATGAAGAGGACATATAAAATTACCAGTATAAATCAATTAATGTTATATGACTAAGTTATTAATGGATGCTCACATAATTGACCAAATTCTATTGACCTTGTTGTTATCAGTTGCTTTAGTGCAAAACCCCTTTACTAGTTGTGTGTGTGTGTGTGTGTGTGTGTGTGCCAAAAATAAATATTAAATAAGTATTATTAATTTTAGCTGGGTAGGCTGCCACCAAGTCTCCTTTAGAAGGAGCAGTTGGAATGATTGTCAAGAGACTGATCCAGGCTGTGCTGGTTAGACAATAAAACCTACAAGCAACGCCCTTAGGGTTGATCACCACCAGTTATGATTTAGACTACATATTTTTTTTGTCTTATACTGATAGTTGTTTGTGAAGTGTCAGCCAATAGACTACAAGTGGAAGTTAATCACCTCATTGGTAATTTTTTCTATGGTCATCATTTATATTTCTCATGAACTGCCTGAGTCTTCACTATTGTCATCAGTAGTTTAAAAAAAAAAAAAAAAATTTTTTATTGCAAATTGCAGCTGTGTGAAAATGATGAAAATGCAGCTGTATGTAGACCTGTAAGTACAAGTTATGGGCTAAATTGCTGGTCACACTACAAGTGTGTGTAGTAAACAAACCTCAAGCCCATTCAGGTGTGGTTAGTTTTAAAGTATACCTGCTAAAACTTTAACCTCAAGTGCTTCTTAGATTAAGTAAAACAGATTAATTTTTTTTTTAACTGAAGTGAATTGTTATAAGATTGAAAAATAATTATTATGCAGGACATATCTTGGCTTTTGTGGGAGATCTGTATAGTGGTCAGCCACATGTGACCCATCCCTTCTCACTTCTGCCGCCTCCCTCCTCCTCTATTGCAGATAGATTAATGGTGGATTAAAATTGTTGCATTTGCAGATGAAGCTCGTGTGACCCTACTATGGGATTTAAAGGAGAGGGTCACGAAAATGGAAAATGAAATGGCAAAAATTAAAAAAAAATTATATCAGAATAATATACATGTACCCGCCTCTCCCCTTTCTTCTTCACCAACTGTTTCTTCTCCTTTTTCAAGTATTTCTTCCTCTTTCTTAAATGTTCCTTCCTGTTGTGCATCTTTTTCGTCTGTTTCTGCTATATCTACCTCTTTACCCAATGTTAGTTCCACTGTCTGTTCTCTTCCTTATTTTACTTCGTCATTATCCTCAACTGCTCCCCTTACTGTTTTGTCAACCCAACCCTCCGCATTATCTTCTCCTTCACTAACATCTACTGCTCCCACTATTTTACACACAACCCCCCATTTTGTCTGCTACTCTTACTACCACTCCCACTTTCAGCACATGTCAACCTATTTCATCACCCTTACCCACTACACACATCACAACACCTCCTATAGCTCTTCCTGTTCAATCATCAGAGAATGTAGAGTTACTACAACCAATAGACAGAGTCCTCGCTAACAACAGCCACCTCAGACAATCATCTACCATTGGAAAGCTGGCTTGTAAATTAGCCAGAGAGGCAGTTTTTGGAACTGATGTAATGAAGCGCTGTACACCATATGGAACGAAACAATACCCCCCCACCCCCCTGCCACCACAATAATTAAATGAACTAAAACAATCGATTTTTGGGGTTTTCCACAATACTTGGGAAATCCGATCGAGTTCGAACCTTTGTGGAAGGTGTGCGTTGAATCAATTCAGCAATGCTGCAAGAGATTACGGCGGCTTAAACAATAACATTTTATTGTGAACTTCATATTATAAATAGTACTTGAGTGAAATGTTTTCATATTTACATATATTCATAGATGATTGTGCCACTATAATACTGATAACAAATAAAATTAAATGAGTGATTAATAAATAATATAATAAATAAATAAACAATAATAATTATAATAAATGATGATAATTAATAATTGTAACTTATTATAATAAAACTTTTAACCCTTTCACCGTCGGATTTATTTAGACATTTTGAAAAAAATTATATAAAATCAGGACTATAAAATGGTCCATAGCAACCATAGAAAAAAATTGTCTCTATAAAATATACATTACAGAAAAAATGTTTATGTTGCCTAGCAGCCAATGTGTGGTAATTACCACTTGTAAACCATAACATGAATATAATTATCTTGTAAACCACCACAATGAATAACGTTATTTTGAACTCCAGACTGGTTCAAGCCAGTCCATCAATTATTTTACTGTACAGCTACTTCATGGGACAAAACTAATCAACTAAGGTTTCATATTTATCCTGGGCTCAATTTCATGAATATTATTTAGATAATTCCAGTATAAAAAAATGTATTAGACCTATCTTTCTAATCATTATTATTCAAACAGGTTATTTCTATAATAGACCAATAATCAGTAATGTTGATGTGAATTTGAGATGATTTTTAACTCTATGATGCGTGGTACAACTTTGCGTAAGTGTCTAATGTATTTAGTTACAGTTACGGTGCTCCAAAAAGCCTGAATGCCCTGCACAAGTTCTGCCTTGTTCTTTGGCTTCACCTCCCTCCGGATGTATTCCTTCATCTCATGCCAGAGATTTTCGATGGGGTTTGCATCAGGGGACTCAGCAGGTGTTTTCATTCAGTTTATGTTGTGTAATTGGATGAATTCCTTAGTGTGCAATGATGAGTGCTTATGGTCGTTGTCCTGCATAATCCGGTGACCGAATGGATAAACGTCGTTGATAAAGGCCAACAGTGTCTTTTCCAAGATCTCGGTATACAAGTTCTTATCCATGATCCCCTCAAAGATGCACAAGGCAGTTGCACCACGGCATGATATCCCTCCCCACACGTGTACTTTCACAGGATGCTTCGCTCTAAGACAAAGTAAATATACAATTAAAAAATTTAATGACATAAATTATTAATACATTTTGTGGTAGCTACCGTGGTTTGTTCCGGGGCAGTTCTCCTATCTTGCAGCAACAAAACCTTCTGTGGCTCTCAAGCTGCACAGTACACTCATCTGACCATATGACATCCCGGAGAAATGGTAAGCCTCGAATAGAGATTCTGTTGTATAGTGAACCACCTAAAAATTCAACATGGGGCTAAGACGTTTGAAAGCATTTAGGCAATCAGAGTAACTATACCCACAGGAATCTAATAATCCTCTCTTAAGAGAGGTTGAATAGCTCTAAAAATTGAAGCATTGGGGGGATAGAGGCATTTTTAGGATGTTTTGCTTATTTGGTAATAACTCAATACTTCATCAAGTCTTAAAATGATGAGAAAAGCATTATCTTCAAGATGAACTACAGATTTATCAACTTGCCCCCACTTACCCAAAGTGATTGGTTTCTGTCGTCCACTCACCCTTTACCTATTCGGTAAAATGTTACTCCCGTCAGACATGATCCTCAACACTCCAAACTTTTTGTCACACATTCAGTATACTTTTATCTCATAATTCAATTGTTACTTTTTCTTATTTATTTTTTTTATAATTGGTTTTGTCCAAAATTGGGGAAAAATTCATTTTTTTTGAAAAAATTGTATAACTGAAAAAAAATATTTTTTTGGGAAAAGTAACAATTCATTTTATAGAGTAGAAAACGTTACAATTAGAAAGTGATAATTGAAGTTCGTGTGTGTGTGTGTGTTAGTCTGAAACTATTACAATATATGGTTGTAGGGCTCAGATTTTAGAGGGTCTTGCTTTTTCCATCATTGCCCTAACACACAGAGATGCAGATATCATTGGCACTGCAACAACTATGCCCTTTAACTCTGACTCGAACCGTCACCAAAATCAGAATAATATATTCATCTTAGAATCCCCCAGCATGGTATGTCCGACCTTCAGAGGTACTGAACTGACGCTGAGCTGCAGCTTTATGCCACTTCATGGTCTCCATTCTTTTCTTCTCCACAGCCTGTTGCCTCTTCTCCGCTCTATTGATACGAAATACATCCTTCTCCCTGAAGTATCGAATAGAGCGGGAACCTAACTGTATCTTCATACGTTCAGCAATGGAGACAAATGATATTGCCCCCTGTTGAACTGAAGTACAGCAAGGCTCAAAGCAACTTGGACTGACAGATAGGAGCAGAATGTAGTCTTGGGGCATTTATCCCACATGTTGAACCTTTAGTTTTGATTCTGTGTCGCCCTAGAACACATCTTGCCAATAACTTCCGACTACACAGTTGTTAGAATATTGGCATGACATACTTTGCCAGCCTCACAGGAATGAGACGCTTAGAGTCATTCTCACTCAAGTGAGGTGGCGGAGCAACCTTCATGGCCTTGGCTCTTTGAAATTTACACCAAGAACCTGGACCTTCAGGACAGCAATGGTGCTGTGGATCAGCATCTGTGGAGATTGGGTGGTAGAACACTGCCCAGCAAGCACGTATCATTCCCTCCAAGTCTCCTGCATACTCACGTATGGTGTTGCCATAGTATTTCTGCAGGAGTTTATATATTTTATTTTTTCGAAATGCCACTTTTGCCACCAATCCGTATTTTTTTCACCTCCTGCTTTGTTACGGCAGGAATAACTTTTACGGCAGGGCGTCTCTTAGTGGCTTTTCAAGCCGGTTCGGCTAGTTTTACTACAATTTCTACGATCTCTATTGGAGGGTTCTTGCTAAGAGTTATGATAGTGTTTCCTACCCTTTTCTGCACATGTACCACACACTCAAATTTTGTTACACAAACACCTGAACCATACGGCTCGGCATTCTGTACTGCCGTAATGGCCTTAGAATCACCATCACTGACCACTTATACATACCGCAAATTCAGGCGCTCCACAGAGTGTTTCCACAACACCAAAGCAGCCTCAAGTTACATGAGCGTAGATGTGCCCCTATGTTTCATAGTACAATGACTTTCATGGTCTGCGTACCATGTCTGGAATTCCACTGATTCCTTGGCTTGAACTTCATCAATGCCCAAGGAATTGATCTTCTTAGAGCAGTGTCTGCAGTATTTGGATACTACCTGATCCAGAACATGACCCGACAACACCACACCCACACCATACATGGCAGTGTAACCTTTTAGACCAAGTTCCATCAAAAGTTACTGTCTTGGCTAGCTCATCCTGAGTTAGTTATAGGAAAGGACAGAACTAACTCCATTACACTTATTACACTATTCACATCCTTAATTGTATAGATTGAATTTCTTGTTCCCTCAACTCTTAATTTCTAATTGTATTGATTAAGTTTCCTTTCTCTTGCTATACACTTATCATGCCCTCCCATGCTTATAACTTATCTGTTTTGTCTTTTTCTTTCAGTTTTTGATCTTGAGTTTTGTTATTGCATTTAGTTGTGTTCTATCTCTCTGCTAGCTGCCTGTCATCTGTCTGCTAGTCACTATTTTAATTAAACTTATTTATTGTAGTGGGATCCTTTGTTTGTAGCAGCTCTGGCGTATTGTGCCTGATCATCATGACTGCAACTTGCCTCAGAATCTGACTCAGAGGATTCCTCCTCTCAATCACTCGACTCTGCATCATCATTTTGATCTGACTCTGCATTGTCAAGTTCATTTGATTCTGCCGTGTCATTCCTAGACTCATCACCGTCATTCATTAGACTCATCCCTGGTATTATTTTCAGAATCAATAAGAGGAGGAACAAACAAAGTCCCACCACAGTCTGTCAGCACAAGCAAGTTGATGGGAGCAAAGCTCCGCCTTGCTTGCCTCAAGGAGATCAGCATTGTACTCTCCGTAACTGGAATGTGACAAACCACCCGGAAGATCTATACCCACACAGAAAGTATTCAGAGATGTTTGACCCCTCCCTATCAATCTCAGTGACAATACTGCTCGAGCCTGACAACCTTGTCCCCCTCCCCCCCCCCAGGCCCACAACCCGCTCTAACGTCATCATTTGATGACCCTTACTATGCGTAATTTTTTTTTGGTGAAAAACAGCCACAACTCACTTAATTTTTTGCTACCAAAGTTATACACAATAATTCTAAGGTCATGTGTCAAATTTATAGATATAACTTCATAAAGTCAAAATCCTGGCTTAAACACTTTTTCTTAAAATTTTTAATATTTTGAGATTCAAATTTCGTGTGCCCACAAAATCAGGCTCATATGAAACTTCAGGTATTAAAGTATCAGTATACTAAATTATAGAGATAAGGACAAATAATTTCTCTTTTTTCAGCTTAAACACTTCCAAATTCACTGTCTTGAAGCTCCCAGTTCCATCACCTATAACCACAAAAATAACCACAAACCCACAAAATTGTTTTGTCTGTATTTTAATATGACATTAATGTATAATAATACAAAATTTTAGCTTTCTATTACACATATTTAAAAAATTATAGCAGAATTAGCAACCTTAACCAAAAAGCTTTAAGCTGGAAGCACTGTATAAGAATATTTTGGTGCAGTGTGTGTATGTGTATAATGATATTTCAGTGTGTAGGAGGAGAGTGTGTATGTGTGTGATGATATTTCAGTGTGTAGGAGGAGAGTGTGTATGTGTGTGATGATATTTCAGTGTGTAGGAGGAGAGTGTGTATGTGTGTGATGATATTTCAGTGTGTAGGAGGAGAGTGTGTATGTGTGTGATGATATTTCTGTGTGTAGGAGGAGAGTGTGTATGTGTGTGATGATATTTCAGTGTGTAGGAGGAGAGTGTGTATGTGTGTGATGATATTTCAGTGTGTAGGAGGAGAGTGTGTATGTGTGTGATGATATTTCAGTGTGTAGGAGGAGAGTGTGTATGTGTGTGATGATATTTCAGTGTGTAGGAGGAGAGTGTGTATGTGTGTGATGATATTTCAGTGTGTAGGAGGAGAGTGTGTATGTGTGTGATGATATTTCAGTGTGTAGGAGGTGTGTATGTGTGTGAGTGTGTAGGAGGAGAGTGTGTATGTGTGTGATGATATTTCAGTGTGTAGGAGGAGAGTGTGTATGTGTGTGATGATATTTCAGTGTGTAGGAGGAGAGTGTGTATGTGTGTGATGATATTTCAGTGTGTAGGAGGAGAGTGTGTATGTGTGTGATGATATTTCAGTGTGTAGGAGGAGAGTGTGTGTATGTGATGATATTTCAGTATGTAGGAGGAGAGTGTGTATGTGTGTGACGATATTTCAGTGTGTAGGAGGAGAGTGTGTATGTGTGTGATGATATTTCAGTGTGTAGGAGGAGAGTGTGTATGTGTGTGATGATATTTCAGTGTGTAGGAGGAGAGTGTGTGTATTGTAGCGTAAGCCATCAATAATCGACCACCCTATTTGCTAACCTTCTCTGGAAATTTCCCTTGCAGGTACGGCGTCGCCCTGTGTGTCTGTGCAGTCCTTATGCAACCAGGAATGGACTGAGGCATTAGTGCTCCGTTCCACCTCAGCAAATACTTATGGCAGAGGTTGGAACGCCCAGGCCAGACATTTTATGTCGAACACCGTATTTCAACTTTGCCATAGCACCCTTTATATACATTTTCGACCACACGTTAACTACAATTATTATAATGTCGACCATTACCGCATTCTTGACCACCCCTTGAAAACTATTGTATTATTGTCGACCACCAAACTGTGCATGAAATACATCTTCAAAGCTTTTTGTTTTGTTTATTTAAATGATGATGACAAAATAAAATTATTAAAGCATATTGCACAAACAAATCCAGTTGCATGATTTTCGAGGCAGTTTACACGACTGCATACTGCACACGTACTGTCCACACTGAATCCAATCAGCTGTGACTTGACCAGACTCACCAATATGTTCCACTACACACAGCACACACATCATCACCAATCTGATGAGTGTTTGCAGTTTTCATTACCTTGCGTTGGGTACTGCTTCAGAGTACTTGAGCTGGACGTACCAGATGATGTTGGCCTCCATTGCTTAACATTGTTCTCCTTATTCTTGGACCTCTTCTCCTTTCTTCTTCGCTTCGCTTTTCCCAAAGTATCTCCTTTGACTCGCGTTCCTGCTCCTTTCTGATTTTCTCTTGCTCCTTCTGCATCCTTTTTTCTTCTCGCTCCTTCGGCATCCTTTTTTCTTCTCGCTCCTTCTGCATCCTTTTTTCTTCTCGCTCTTTCTTCTTGCGCAATTCCTCCTTTTCTCTTTCAATTTTCTTTTCTTCTCGCTCCTTCCTTTTTTCTTTCATTTCCTGTTCTTCTTTTTTCTGTTGCTCTATCTTTTCCAGCATTTCCAAAGATTCTGCACTAGTGAGCACACGACTTCACAGCGTTCACCTTCTTTCTGCTTGGAGTGGTATTAGGGACAATGAGAATCTCTGACAAAGGCGATCGTGGTGTAGGTGAACCCGATGATGGAGTGTTCTTCTGAGTTTTGTCATTTGTGCTGTTGTCCTGTTGAAGAGTTGGACTTATATCAGTCTCCATTGATAGAGATTCAGTGAGAGGAGTAGAAATAGCAGGGCTAGATGCGAGATATTTATCTAACAGCAAAAATAAAATAGTTTCTTGAAAATATTGAAATAATACATTAAAAATTATTAAAAACAAAAACAAAACAAACATAGACACACTCATCGTGATCTGTGTGCATGTACGCCATAAAAATGCACCATAATAATATTTCGATATCGTTGTCAAACGTCCACGGGCTTTTAAGAAGACAAAAATTAATTCATGGCATGTGTTTCATAGTTCAAAATGCTCGATTAGCCCATAGTATCCGAATGCATGCATTTTGTGACTTCATCGAGGTGGGGGAAAGGGATTGGGGAGCACAGGTCCTTAAGCATAACGGGATATGGGGGGCATAGCCCCCCCCCCCCCATTATTGGGTGTGCTACTCATGTGACTATACACACAACGAGCTAGGTCGGCACTTCGACCACGAAGCGGAGAAAGATTCAAAATTATAAAATTAGAATTTTGGCATGGACATCCCAAGGGATCCTTGTATGGTCTCACCAAAGTCCCATCATAGTCCCGTGGGACAATTGACGGCGGTACTGGTCAACACTAAAAAAAAAAAAGTGGTGGGGGAGGGGAGAGGAAGGAGAAGCTACTACGGTTGGGTTGAAGGAAAGGACTAGTTATTTTGACGCAGACAATATTGGCATAATATATAACTTATTTATTCGCAGAGCCTGAGTAGCAAGGTATACTGACACCAACAGTCAGGTGCTTCATATGCTTAAAATTAAAATAAAAAAGACAAGAAAAGTATTGTTTTGTTATACCATATGTAGCAACACTCTAAGCCACTAAAATGAGAATGCTAATATTTTGACACATACATGTCAATAAGAGAAAGATACAGTAAACAAACAATGGAAAAATACAAATACAAATTAGTTCTAAAAACAATAATAGCAATAGTAATAATAACAATAATAATAAAAAATAAAAATAATAAATAGCTAATATAATGGCAGTTATTAAATAAAGGCTTTTGCACGCATGAACACCTGATGATCTTGATTACTACATTAGCTTCAAGAATTCATGGACACACTTGGAGTCTATCTTAATACTCATTAGACGTAAGCATAAATTCACCTCCCCTATGCTAAATAAATTAAAGAATCACTTGAAAAGAAACAAACGCATGCCTAAAAAAAAAAAAAAAGAAAAGAAACAGTATTTCTTCCAAACAATTTCATATGCAAATACCTGAGTTTGGTGTGGAATTATTTGACGACATTTTACCTGGAACCGATTCAGGATGATACTGCTGCAAACGTGCCACATACTTGGAATCCGTAAAAACATCATAGCCGTTTTCAAATCTTTTCGTAAACAAGTTCATTTCATCATTGGAATAGTCCGTAAATTCACTCAGGGCTCCACTAATTCAACGCAGGGGTTCCATTAATTCAACGCATGCATCTTCAACTTTTACTGAAGTAGCTGTTGCTGTAATTTCAGCATCAACATTATCAACTGTTAGGCACCATCGCCAACGAAGCTGAAGATACTTTGGGAGTAAAAATAACAGTTATGATCTCAACAGTTTTCTCTGCAGGAGCATTAGGATTTTCTGTTAAATTTGTATTAACAGTTTCAGATGACATTCGGTCTGCAGCAGAAGAGTCGCTAAGTTTGCTAATTAATGCATTCGGATTAAAAGGATAGACACCAGTGACACGAAAACCAGAAATGATGTTATCAATACTCATGCCCTTAGACCATGCTTGAGAAAACAGAGTTGAAAATAGGAATTTTGATATGATTCAACCAGGATGATCAAACATGTACTTCCTGCAAGCATTATTCCAATGTATTTTAAGAGGCCCAAATACACAGTATCCAGGGGTTGTGTTCAGGCCACTGAACACTGTGTAACACTTATAATTAACTCACTTTATTTTGTGTTTTAATCTTATTATTTTCTGTTGTTGTCCTACCACTTTCCACTACTTCCGCTCCCCTGGTGTGTGCTGGCAGCTGATTGGTCAGTTGTTAGCACATGCTTTCCAGCTGTTTCCATGTTAGCTGTTTTTGTTATCTTTAGTTTTATCTCATACTTGTGGTCACTTGACTCTTGTATTTAGTGGTCATCAGCTCTAGTGCTTGTGGTCTACTATTTTATATCAAACTTGTCTAACCAATATATCTAATTCTGTGTGTGTGTGGAGACAGTGTAACTTGTCAGTGGAATTACAACCCATGAGAGTTATATATTCTAGCTTCTAATACATACACTCAGGACTGTCTCTAATTCAGGATTCGCATTGGATACTTCCAGTGTTAGAACCCGCATCAACATACATTTTTTGGTCCTTCGAGCCGGATACAGCAACTAGCTTATCTGTTATCTCCTCTACTATTCTTCAACTCAACTGAGTTCCAATTATCTATTATTCTTCAACTCAACTAAATTCTAACCTACTTCTGTGGCTACAACTTTGACCTATTCAAAGTAATAACTGAAATTGTAATTGCTATTGGACATCTCATTCTCATCTATTTTGAAAATGGCTACATCAGAGTATCGAAAACGTCGTTCTACTGCAAAGAGCAGCCTTACAAAAGTCATCACTCAGATTCAAACTCAGGAATCTATTGAACCTAGTCATCGAGACAGATACACTCTTGATCATCTGTCTGAACTCTTACAGCGGGCAGAAGATGCTTACACAATTAACTATGAGTCATTGGAGTCTCCCTCTACTGAAGAAGAGAACTATTATCATGACTTCACTAAACTTGCGGATGATGCACGGCTACGCATCAGTTCCATGATGGAGCAACGTGAGTGCTACAGAATGTTTGACACTCTCAGTCATGAGGTTGAGGACTGGGAGGAAGTTGATACTGCGGAATTACAAGATGTATTATTAGCTGAACTCCCCAGACTTCAGAAAGCTTTAGATGAATTTCGTATCAGCTCTTGTTCTACTGGTGCTTCCAAAATAGCTTCACTTAAGGCCCATGCTAAGGACCTACGACGCCGTCTGACCAGACTAAAGCAGAGGGCAACTCCAGAAACATCAGCTACAACACCAATAGCGGTTCACGATGACTCTGAAGACACTTATCGTCATGAGAAGAAAGCTCGTATGGTTCCTCTACCTACCTTCAAAGGTGATCTTGCTGACTGGCGCTCCTTCTGGAGGAGGTTCCAAGATTATGTCGGAAAGCTTAAGAGGATCACAGATGACGAGAAACTTAGCTACCTTCAAGACTGTTTGAAAGATCCAATTGCTCAGGATATTGTTGCAGATTCGATTAGGAATGGTGATAGTTTTAAAGAAGTGGAAAAGCGTTTACAAAGGAAGTATGACCAGCCCAAGGAGGTTTTCACTGAAGCTTTACGTGGAATGATGAATATTCCTAATGCCTCTTACTCACGTACTGGTTTGGCCAACATGGTCAAAGAATTCAACAAGTACAGGAATATTCTACTACGCTATGGTGATGGCTCTGCAGATCAGGTGTTTACAGCAATAATGGAAACTCACATGAGTCACAAGCTCCTAGAGGAGTGGCGCCTATTCACTAAAGATCAGTCTAGCATTCCACCTGGAAGTCTGCTCATAGACTTCTGTGACCAGCGAGAACTTGTTCTTAGTTACAATGGCAAAGATTGCAGTCGTGATGTCAAGCCATCTTCTCACAAGCCTTTCTCCAGGCAGACTAATGGATTATCAACTACAAAATCCAATAAGTCACAGTTCTCCTTGCATGCAAAGGAACTGGTCCACTGCAAACTGTGTCCATCTGAGAAGCACCCATTGTACTTGTGTCCAGAGTTCAAGTCTCGTGATGTATCATCTCGCCATCAAACTATTCAATCACTGCAAGCATGCTTCAATTGTCTGGGTACTAATCATTCCTCTAGACAATGTACTAGTAAGTCACTATGTAAAGTATGTGCTGGAAAACATCACACTCTCCTTCACCAGCCTGACCGACCTACTATTACTACTTCTCAGACCCCAGCTGTTTCTCAAGCTCCAGCCACCACTACTTCTCAGGCTCCAACAACTACTTCTCAAACACCAGTCACTTCAACTGCTCCTGCTCAGGCTTCCTCACTTGCTGTGACTATTCCTGACAAGACTGCTCTCGTCTGGTCTTGTCAAGTTCTTCTTGAAACTGATGGTCATGCACAACTGGTGAGAGCCATGATTGATCCTGGTTCAACCTTATCTTTTCTAACTAACAAAGTAGCTACTGCTCTCAAAGCAAAACGTATTCCTTTTGCCACTTCTATCAAGGGTCTAGCAGAATCACATGCCGCTACTAGCAACTTCAAGGTGAATGTTACTCTCAAGGCAGCCAACAAGCCGAACGAACAACCTCTCCAACTTTCTCCATCTGTTGTTACTTCAATAACAGGAAATACTCCTGCAAATGATATCACAAGTCACAAGGACTTGGAGTTCACTAGTAAGTTGGAGTTAGCTGACCAAAGCTTTGGCTCTCCTGGCAGGATAGATCTTTTGCTGGGACAAGACATCATCCATCGCATACTGCGACAAGGATTTTTGAACTCGCCTACTTCAGACCTCTATAGTGTCAATACCATGTTTGGTTGGGTCATTGGGGGCTATTGCACCTCTCCTTCCCAAGTAGTGACTGCTCACATCTGTTGTAAAGCTAGTATAGACGCTGACACCAATGACTTGCTACGGGCATTTTGGGAAACTGAGGAACCTCCTTCTGATGTTGACCAGTTATCTCATGATGACCAAGTTGCTATCACCCATTTCAAGGATTCTGTGTCAAGGGAAAATGATGGTTGGTACATAGTCCAACTCCCCAGAAGGGAAACAGCTCCACCATTGGGACATTCTCGTTCTCAAGCTATCAGGAGATATGAGCAGAACCAACGCTTACTTATCAAGCGTGGCAAGTGGTCAGACTTTCAGACTGCTGTGGATGAGTACGCTGTACTTGGCCATGCTGAACTGGTACCTACTCCTGATCTTACCAAACCAGACTCTCAGACCTTTTACATGCCAATGCACGGTGTTGTGAAAGAATCTAGCACATCCACCAAACTCAGAATAGTGTTCGACGCTTCAGCTCGTACAACTTCAGGTTATTCTTTGAATGACACACTCATACCTGGTCCAACACTCTATCCTCTCCTAACTAATATCTTACTTCGCTTCAGACAACATGTCATTGGGATGTCAGCGGACATCTCAAAGATGTTTAGAGAGGTGTCACTTCACTCTAATGACCGGGACTTACATCGCTATGTAGTCAAGGATAAAGCTGGACAATACCAGGACTATAGAATGACCAGACTAACTTTTGGAGTAACATCTTCTCCGTTCTTGGCTACCCAAGTCCTGCGGCAGCTAGCTAGCGACTATGAGCAGGAATTTCCTGAGGCATCAGCTCTCATTCACTCGTCATTCTATGTGGACGACTGTCTTACTGGTGCAAACAACTTGGAAGAAGCTACACACATACGAGAGGCACTTAACCATCTTCTGGACAAAGCACAGATGACTCTAAGAAAGTGGAGATCAAACTCTATTGATCTGAAGGCAAAGATTCCAGAGGGTTTGCTAGAGAAGGATGAAGTTCAATTGATTTCTGCTCCATCTTCATGTCATAAAGCACTTGGTGTTCACTGGAACACAGCCAATGACTCACTACACATTGCTACACCAACACTTGAGAATATTGACTTACCAACCAAACGTCAGGTTTTATCGGATGTAGCCAGGACGTTCGATGTGTTGGGCTGGTTTTCCCCAGTAACAGTAACATTGAAGATACTTCTTCAGAAGATTTGGCAACTTGGGATTGGATGGGATCAGTCTATTCCACAAGATTTAGCTGACTACTGGAAGACTTGGAGAAAGGAACTACCCTTAGTGGCAGAGCTTCCAATTCATCGCTACTACTACCATCACAACAAAGAAAGACTTAATCTACAGTTACATGGTTTTTGTGACTCTTCGCAAGTAGCATTTGCTGGTGTAGTTTACATACGGGCTACTTACACTGATACTTCAGTTTCAACTACACTGGTGATAGCCAAGTCTAAAGTGGCTCCACTGAAGACTCAAACTATACCCAAACTAGAACTGTGTTCTGCAGTTTTGTTGAGCAAACTACTATCTACAGTGAGTAGAGAGCTCAACATTGATATGAAGGATGTTTTCGCTTGGAGCGATTCTACCATTGCTCTGGGTTGGATTAACACATCACCACACCGTCTGAAAACTTATGTGGCCAATCGTGTTGTGTCAATTGTCGATCGAATTCCAGCTAATCACTGGAGACATGTATCCTCTCCAGACAATCCTGCTGACCTTGGATCTCGGGGAACCACAGCAGGAGTGCTTGTTAAATCTCAACTTTGGTGGTCAGGTCCATCATGGCTCTCACAGCCTCCTGACTACTGGCCAGTACAGAAATTACAGATACACACTACTTCACTCCCAGATGTGAAGTCTACAGCACTCACTATTGAGACCCATCAACCTAATGAGGATATCACTTCCAGATTTTCATCATTTTCAAGGGTAATTCGTGTGGTCTCTTGGATGTACAGGTTCATCAATAATGCAAGGAGCAAACTGCCAGACAGGGTCTTCTCATCTCAACTGTCTGTGCAGGAACTTCAAGCATCTGAAACTGTAATATTCAAATTGCATCAGCAACATTTCATGTCCAAAGAACTCGCTGCTCTCAAGACTAAAATGGCTGTATCAGTTTCAAGTCCTCTTCACTCACTTCATCCTATCCTGGACTGTCATGGTGTACTACGTGTTGGAGGAAGACTATCCCAGTCTGGCTTGTCTTATAGTCAATGTCATCCAGTCATTTTACACAAGAAGGCACATTTTAGTAAACTTATTGTGCATCATCTTCACATCGTCCATTTCCATGCAGGTCCTACACTTCTGATGGGCTTACTTGCACAGTGCTACTACATGATTGGAGCTCGACGACTTGTCAGAAACATATCTCGCAACTGTGTTGTCTGCCAGAAGACATATGCTAGGACATCTAGTCAAATTATGGGAGAACTACCCTCAGCCAGAATCATGCCAGCTCCACCATTCTCCAAGACTGGAGTGGACTTTGCTGGTCCAGTCACCCTCAAACGTGGACATACTCGGAAGCCAAGCTATGTCAAGGCTTATATCTCACTATTCATATGTCTAGCTACCAAGGCAGTACATCTTGAGCTAGTTTCCAGTTTATCTACTGCTGACTTCCTTGCAGCCTTTCGTAGATTTGTGGCAAGACGTGGTTGTCCAGTTGAGGTGCTTAGTGATAATGGCACTAATTTTGTTGGAGCTAATAGAGAACTCCAGGAACTATAACAACATTTGGATTCTCAAGAAAGCAAACAAGAAATTTGCGAATACTTCACATCTAACCGCATCACTTGGAAATTTTCACCAGGGCGAGCACCACACTTTGGGGGATTGTGGGAAGCCGCAGTCAAATCCACAAAGTCACTGCTGAAGAAACTTCTTGGCTCACAAAGTTTAACTGTGGAGGAATACTGGTCTGTCCTTGTTGATGTTGAATCTATTCTCAATAGTCGTCCGTTGTGTCCCTTAAACACTTTACCTGAGGATGGATTGGAAGTTCTTACTCCAGGCCACTTTTTGGTGGGAAGACCTCTCACTGCATTACCTCAACTCTCATTGAAAGACTTGCCTATGTCATCTGTCAAGCGATGGAATCTCTGCCAAAAGGTCTCGGCTGAGTTCTGACAAAGGTGGTCAAGAGAGTACTTGCAGATACTCCAAAAGCGACACAAATGGAAATCAACGCACAGGAACTTTCGTGTTGGAGATATTGTCCTCGTGAAGGATCAAGTACTGTTCACCCATTCCTGGCCACTAGCACTTGTTACTAAACTACACCCTGGGTCAGATGGATGTGTGCGTACAGTGACTATTCGTACTTCTAAAGGAATTTATACTCGACCTATCGTAAAACTTGTTCTACTAGTTCCACAAGGAGAGAACAAAGACCTTCCACCTCAGTCGAAGGAGGAGGGAGAATGTTCAGGCCACTGAACACTGTGTAACACTTATAATTAACTCACTTTATTTTGTGTGTTTTAATCTTATTATTTTCTGTTGTTGTCCTACCACTTTCCACTACTTCCGCTCCCCTGGTGTGTGCTGGCAGCTGATTGGTCAGTTGTTAGCGCATGCTTTCCAGCTGTTTCCATATTAGCTGTTTTTGTTATCTTTAGTTTTATCTCATACTTGTGGTCACTTGACTCTTGTATTTAGTGGTCATCAGCTCTAGTGCTTGTGGTCTACTATTTTATATCAAACTTGTCTAACCAATATATCTAATTCTGTGTGTGTGTGGAGACAGTGTAACTTGTCAGTGGAATTACAACCCATGAGAGTTATATATTCTAGCTTCTAATACATACACTCAGGACTGTCTCTAATTCAGGATTCGCATTGGATACTTCCAGTGTTAGAACCCGCATCAACAGGTTGACTGTCTGCAGTTGTGTGAGGAGGTAAACAAAATATAATAACACCATGGTCCTTAGCAGTCTTTATTAAATCCAATGTATAATGAGAAAAGTGGCTGTCTAGGAGTGGCAATAAAGGACGACAGGGAGAAGCATGCTTCAGAAAATGTTCTTTAAACCAGTTGAAAAACAATTCGGTGTCCATCCACCCCGAATCTGCCATCCCATATAAAGTTCCAGGTACCTCTCTGACACTAAGTTCATGATTGAACCTTTTCCCCGCAAAAATCACCATAGGAGGCAAAGCAAGGAATTTCCACAAGCCAATACAGTTATTTGTGTTTTATTTCCTGAAGTAAGCTGACGGACCTTTTTCAATCCTTTTGGGGAAACTGTTCGGGAAAGCTTATGCTCTAAAGGCATACCAGATTCGTCACAATTTTAAATTTTTCCAGGCTTGTCCAATAAATCATATTTTTCTAATGTTAAGCTCAAGTTAGGCTACCTACCAAGCAAACAAAGACACCAACCATCAGAAATTGGTTTATCCAAGCTCCTTCCTATATTCTTTAATATACTTCCCACAAGTGCTAATACTTCTTTTCTACTTTTACCATACCTTATTTTGCTGCAAGTGACTATGAAATCCACCAGTCTTTCTCTTTTTCTCTTGATAAGTAAGGCTTAGCTCCAGGAGCGGATCCATGAGTGACTCTCACTTAATCGATCCTTTAAACTTGTATGGGGCACAGCGTATTCCAATGCTGCATGGTTAACTCCAAAATTCCCATCCCGCACAGCTTGAAGGGCGTCAAGCGTACTCCGCTCAGCCCACTGCCTATACTTTGCAAGTCTCTTCTTCTTTTTCTTTTTTAAGACACCGGTTGAAGGTTTCTCCGAATTCTCTCCGCGGATAACCACCTACATATGCCTCGCACTTCCGTAGTCTTTAAATTTACAAACTATTGGTCGACAATATTGATGCCTACTCACAGTAGACAATGTGTGGTGGTCGACGATTGATGGCATGTGATGATATTTCAGTGTGTAGGAGGAGAGTGTGTATGTGTGTGATGATATTTCAGTGATGGTGTGTTGTGTTCGTGTAGGAGCAGCCAACATTTCCAATGATATGTAACATGCATCCAGAGGTAATTCCTAATCACTGAACTATTCTTTGCCTTAATTTGATAGAATGAAAAGTCAGCAAGTTACATTTTTTTGTCTATAGCTATCTATATAACAAAAAAAAAGTTATGTGTAACTGCTCTGAAAAAGAATAAAAAGAAAACTACTTGGATGAGAAAGTTAAAGAAAACAGTGTCTATCACACACTGTTTAGAAATAATGGAAACATTCACTAAAGTATGTCAGGTGCTTGCTGATCATTGCTTCCAGAAGAAGATGATGTATCTGTGCTAGCATTTTGGGTATCATCAAAAGGAGATGCAGACAGAAATTCATCATAAGCTGGTAGAAATTCATGTTGAGGTTCATACCGGTTGAAATTATCCTTGACATCGCAAGCTGAAGGACGACTCTCTTCTGCCGGGTGAACCATAGTCTTAATAATAGCACAGACAATAGGAAAGTCTCTTTCAAAACTAATAGGAACATAGTTACTTGAAATTCTTCCTAAAATCTACAAAACTAAGTAAACAAATAATTAACACAATTGAAATACGTCTAACAATAAACAATAGTTAGTAGCTAACAAATTTATTTTATTTTATTTAAGTCTGGCACAGGCAACATTTTCTTAATAAGAGTCACAGTGATGTATACACATATATCATTTATTTTAGATATACTATATGTAAGTGTGATCTAATTGCTGATATGCTTATTATGTACTGAACAGGGTCTAATACCTGTTGCCACATAGTAAAATAATGTATTATTAAGTAAACAGGATATGACTTAGTTAAACTATGGATTCGAGGGATTATTGCTGATAACCGCCCTGATCCTGAGAGCAAAGCCCTGGGGAAAGGGCAGTTATCTAGCAATAATGCCGAGAGTTGCCATGGTTTAACTATATTATACAATAGTTACCATTTTGAGCAGAGTAAAAGACTAAATAAAAGAGCAGATATTGTCGTTTTGAGAGAGCAGATATGCCCAGATATAATGCAGCGAGGGTCCTTCCAAAACATCGACAACAAGATAAGTACATTTTGTTCCCTTTCTGACACCTTTAAACAAAAACAGTGGTAATTGAACACTGATATCCAGCGACATCCACCAGACAAGACTTTATTCTCCAAATAAATAATTCTATGTGTCAGTTATACAGGGATGGAGTAACAACCGCTCATGAAAGAAAGTTTATAAGTAAATAAAAAAAAAGCGATTTTCATTTGTTAAAAAAAAACAAAAAAAACATGATACATCACTTTATATCCTACTTATTTATGCATCTCACTCTATTTTGTACACAAAAAAAAACATTCTGTGTGTGATTTAAACTCTCTTTGTAGTACTTTTGTTTCCTTCTGGCGATTTGTAGTGGGAATAACAATGTAATCCATGGCTGTTACCACAGCAACTATGGTATAAAATATAATATAGCTATATGAACACAGTAGCATGTTATTAGTAGCACATGCAATGGAGTATGAAACTGGGTAACTTTCAAACGGTCTTACAGTGCAGCAAACATTGAATGCAACTCATCACAGCACCCTAAAAGTATTGCCAAAAGACAGTACTTCTTTAGCAATCCTTTAAAAAGTCAATACATGACTTTATCGTGCTATTAAAATTACACTTCAACTTCAAAGTGCTGCAATAAAGATAATAATCCAAGCATTTCTACTCCATGGAGCCTTCCTCAGTGACTTTCAAATAACTCTAAAAAATGAGAAATGAAAAAAAGTTTATCCTGTATAGAACCAGGTTGAATGTAACCATGTTGAAACAGGCAATGCTAGGTCCACAGAGTTACATCAATGTCCCTATCATACCTTAAGCCTGTCCCTATCAAGTAAGAAAATGAAGATAATGACCCTACTGACTTTTATTTGGGTTGGGAACTGTGCAACATTAATTTAAAAGCCTAAATTGGATTAAAATGCCGAATCAGCAGTTGCTGAGTCAAATTAAGAAGTGATGGAAATTATGACTCGTAATGTTCCCGCAAACATATCCTGGGACAACAAAGACAGGAAGTTATGACTCACAATGTCCTGCTTCCAATAGGATAAAATATATTAGGTGGGAATAAGTTTAAGATATACCACAATGTGGAGGTAGTTACGGAATTTAACAAACCAAGGACTGAAGGCCCGAGATTTAGTGTAACATATGTACTGACCAAACAGAGGGGTGCAACTGACTTGTACCGTGGCTCTATAGGCTATAGGAACAATTAAAAACTATTTTTTGATTGGACGGTTCACATGTTCAGTCTTATTATAACTAGCTCTAGCTCATATTTGCTCGTGTCAAAGTGATATACTTTAAGAATCTTGTGCTAATAACTCTATGGAGTGAAAAATAGAAATAGGTACTTCAGATGATGGTTATATTGATCACACTTGTGGAGAGTTTCTAGCTTCATTTTATCAGAACTCGTTCATTCACCAGCTATTTGCAGTGTGGACAAAAATTAAAAGAAAAAATATCATGTAATGACACCATTTGGATGATAATAGTTCAGCAATTCTAAGAGAAACACCAACCATTGTTTCAACTGCAGGAAAATGAATTCATAGTTTACCTCATATCTACATTTACAATCTATATAGATGTGGAATAATAGAAAAGTTCAAAAAGAATTTTTCCAAGTGCGTATGCATCAGTCTTGCTGGTTACATGACCTTTTTGATACTGCTCAGGACTCATGTACATGCGAGTTCCATGACCTTCAAATGTACTTGGATTATACAACTCCATGTCTACTGCTGATATAAGACAGGATAAAAGTAAAAATAAAGAGCAGTACATTTGAGAGTAATTGTCTGCATAGTTCATGTCAAATACAGCTTATTACCAAAACATGAGTTTTCCTTGACCAGTCCAAAATCTCCAATTTTCAAATCATTATTGGTTTGTGACAACAAAATGTTTGATGGCTTCAAATCACGATGGATAAAATCATTTTCATGAACATAAATTACTCCTTCAAGTATCTAAAAATAAGAGATTTTTATTGTGAATCATTAATGATTACACTACTTACAATTATAATCATATCTGAACAAGCGAGACCAAGGGTTTATTATTTCCATTGAATTGATCAAAAAAATTTGGGGAGTGGGAAGGGGCATTTTCAGAGAGAAAACTATACCTGCTAGAAAACAATCCCCCTTAGAAATAGCCTAAAAACTTCCCTGTATATATACATTGATTTGTACAATATAACAGCTACCTGAAGGAAAAAGTTCTCCATGAGTGCTTTGGGACAACAATCTTTTTTGCAATGACAGTCCAGCCTTAGGAATAGACTGCCACCATAGCAGAATTCAGTCAGAATGAACATTGTCCTATAACAAATAACAGCTTACAATGACATTTACATCTAAGAAAATTCACCAAAACACAGCCATATCTTCTAAATAAGTGGAGCTTTTCAAGTTTATTATAGCTTCATCTTTAATGATATTTTTACTTCACTATTTCTTTTGCAGTCTTTTTTTTTTTTTACTCAATAGATGTATTCTCTCTTTCACAGCCTTTTTTTTTTAAACAATACAGAATTTTGAAATGTTTGGTCGCCACCAGAATCAAATCCACAAGCGTTCTGCTACTGAGCTACGACTACCATCTGACAACCAAACACAATTCAATTCTGTTTTTATAGGGGTACTATGTTACAGTCTCACCCTCAACTGACCCACGAAAAATTATTTTTTTAAATATTCTTTTTACTCATAGCATTTTTTTACTCGTAATCAGTAGAACCCAGATCCGTATTTATATGTGACCCTACAACAAGGATACTCAATATTAAACAATCATGTCTACTCTGTCATATCCTGAACAAGTTTAGACTCGTAACTTATGATTAGAGCTGAAAATATGGTGTGTAATATGCAGTAGTAAGTATAAAGAAATCGTTAATGATTTTATTGAGTATATGAAAGAAAGCCCATCATAATTCTATCATCCCTCCAAAACCATAACACAAGAGCAAGAAGAGGGTGTGAACTTTGAACTTTGGAATCAGCTGTTTATTGTTGTTTTGTTCGCGGTTATGCCTCATTGATTTTTGCAACATTCACCTCTTATCACTTTCTAACAAAAATTCAGTATCACGAAACCAAGCCAATAACAGTAGCTTTGTACTTACAGGGTATCTTCACTGCTGCTAAAGCACCATGATTTATGCCAATGGTCTACATAGCGAACTATCCTGTCTGAGTCCAATTTCTTTAATGCATCAACTTCCCTGAGTATTTTTTTACTTTTCCTATAAGAGGAAAATAAACATAAAAATAGAAGAAAGTATAGACTAACACGTTTATCCTCAAAAGAAACAAGAAAGACTTAGCATTGAGTTTTCATTCTAAAATTTTATACTTCCATTCTAAAATTCTATACTTGCATTCTAAAATTCTATACTTTCATTCTAAATTGTACTTTCATTTTTCATTCTAAATTATATACTTCCATTCTAAAATAATTATGTACATCCATTCTAAAATTCTATACTTCATTCTACAATTGTATACTTTCATTGTAAAATTCTATACTTTCATACTAAAATTCTATACTTTCATTCTAAAAATCTACTTTCATTCTAAATTTCTATACTTTCATTCTAAATTTTATATTTTCATTCTAAAATTCTATACTTTCATTCTAAATTTTATTTTCATTCTGAAAATCTATACTTTCACTCTAAAATTCTAATACTTTCGCTCTAAAATTCTATACTTTCATTCTAAAATTCTATACTTTCTCACATGTAGATTTTTATTCTTGTCTTTAGTCCCAAATTTACAGCACATTGAAGTAAAAAAAAAGTCCATTATGTTAATAGAAACCGAGGTTTAACTAGCTCACTGAGAAAGATGAAGCTGCAATGTATAAGCCTTTTTAATGGTGCTAAAAATAGTGACCTTCTTTAACAGCTATACACTATGTATGACATGATGTATTGCATTTGAAGGTAGAAAAGTAGGCTATGAAGTTCAAGTGTAGCTAGTCCTTACTGAAAGGTCGTCAATTTCGTTACCCGATCACTCACTGGGCAGACAGAGAAAATGAACAAGTACAAGGAGCACTTAACCACTTCGCAAGTTACCAAATTGTGGACTACGCCCTCTTTAGTTGTCATTCAGCTCTGCTTCTAAAATAGTTGAAAAATCCTGAGCTAAAGATTTCATAAACAGCAATTATAGCTATTGCCTATTGTATAAATACGTAGCAATATAGCCATGATGATTATGCCTTCACTTCACTCAAGTAAAACAATCTTATCCACCATTTTAAAAAAACAACCATTAGATAACGAGTAAATGAGTCATGAGCTACTCAATAGAGAATTTACGATCTAAAAATAAACATGTAAATAAAACAATAATCAACCGTTGTCATAGTATTCACAGAGTAAGCTCTTTTCCAGAATCGTGTAAGTTCCTGAAGTCGCCTTTTAACTACGCAGTGAAGTCACTAAAGATCTTGAAGAAATAGATGAGCCAGCTTTACTAAATACATCTTGAGCTAAAAGGTAAGATAATTTCCATCCTCTTTATTAATTTTAGTTTTCTTAAATTCCAACACATATTATGTCTGCTAAATTAGGCTCTTTATAATAAATGGTCAACTTCTCTTTCTAAGTATTCTGTCTGCAATAACAAGCCAGCTGAACTCTAAAAATGTTCTGGGTGTTGATGTCATAAACATTAAAAAATGTAGTTATGGTTAGTTAACACCACGCTTGTAGTCCTTAGTTTTGCTTCCCTTTTAGTTAGGATGTTTTTCATATTTGACAAGTGTTAATTAGTGAAGGTATGACCATGATTTTTTTTGCACATATTTTGTCTAGCTTGTAAAATTTACTTCATTTTTTCATGCATTATTTTGGAGTTCAATGAAGCTGTTGACTACAAATTACAATAAAAAACTTGAAATTGTACAAACGGTACACATGTGCTACAGAGAGAGAGAGAGAGAGAGACAGTAGCAAACAATAAACATAGTGACATCTGAACATAGTGTTGTTTGTTTTATGTGTAAGCTCTGTTGCTAGGCACAGAGTGAAGGCAATATTAAAATTATAATAGCTAACTTGTACAAAACAATTCCATAAAAACAAACATATTAATTAGTGAATAGTAGAAGTAAACAGTTTCTTAAGGTTGCTATTCCCATCATATCCTCCCATAACATGGACCTTGTCTGCTGTCATGATAAAGGTACAGGCATATAATGCATGTGATAGTTGTCCAGTTTGGACCCAGGTATTAGTCTCAGGGACATAGCGCTGGATGGTGGACACTGACTTCTTACTCTTCATGTCCCAACCACCGACTGTCAGTAGAGATCCTCCAATGTTGAGTGGACAGGAATCTGTACAGTTGAGTGAACGTAGTTTGTTCCATATGTTGGAACTGTCTGATGAGGAGTGTGAAACAAGAGCCTCCAGAGATACACTATAGACATCAGGACTATCCCCCACATCATCACACCTTCCCCCCATGAGGTACCAGGTATCTCCTATTGTAGTAGATTTCATCATGCTCCATGGTGTTGGTGTAGATAGTCTAGTGGACCACTGCATGTTGGATACATCAAGTACCTCAACAGTTTGTAAACAAACTCCATGGTAACCACCAGCCACCACCAGCCAATGCTTATATGAAGTAGCTGAAGGCCCCCAGCGAGGTGTAGACATAGGAGGGAAAGGGGTGTGTCCACTGGTTGCTGTCAGGTTGCCACTCTCCTAGCTCACTGCTATCAGAGTCATCTCTATTGCTTCCTCCCGCCACAACTAGTTTGTTGTTGATGGTAGTCATAGCAAACCACATGGTACTGTATGGAAGTAGAGTGTGCCACTGGCAGGACTGTGTGTTGTAGGCCATCACTATGAAGGCATCCTTACCTCTGCCAGTGTATCCTCCTCCAACATATACTGTATCATTTATCTGTACTGATTGGATATAGTTACTCATAGCCACAGGCATGTCAGGACCACGCCTCCAGTCTAGTTCTAGTGGGAATGTCTAAATAATAAACAAATACATTATCTGTAGTAAATTTGTATAATATTACTCGAGTCCATATTGTTAATATTTTATGTAAAGGATATTGTTTATGTTACTTGCACACTGTGTTCATTAAAAAATTATAAAAAACTATAGTGTTGCCATGGTTACTGTTTACATACTACAGTGCTTCCTCGATTATCCGGACTTCAATTATCCGTACCCTCGCGTATCCGGACACCAGAACTGCCCGATTTTCTGGTAATGGTCGCATCGCGCATAAGCGCGAAGTCGGTAAAGGTCGTCACGCTAATTTCAAATCTAGCTATAGAGTGTTTTCGTCATGTGACCATACGCGGCGATACCTTACCTGATCGGGAGTAGTGGTGTACAGCTTACTGCGTGGCTGGGATGGAGGAAGCCTTATCGGAGCTTTCAGGCTATGCCAGGGAGCTTCCTGAAGATGCCAAACGGAGGTACCTGGATAAATTAATGTTAATGGATGGTATGGATCCTTTTCTACTGCCTTCTTCAAGTCTAAGGACTCGTGCTACCCCAGCAGCAAGCTTACCTCTTGTTGAAGCCAGTGACATTGTCTCCTATCTGGTGCTTCAGACTAGTTTTTTAACAGCAAAACAATTCAAATCATATAAGTCATTAGAAGCATACAATCAGTTTGTTAATGGATGGGTTAAAAATGTGCAGGCTTGGAATGTAAAGGATAAAATTGCTGTTACTGGAAGGGTAAGCAATTAAAATATGCAATATGACATAGCAGTTTCAAATTTATTGTTTTGTTTTTGCTTGCATAGGTTCGTCATTCACAGCGATGCAGCGATACACCATTGAGTTGTTGGATTCTTTGCTTGGAAAGTGGTGAGGTGTGCTGTGCCCATTGTACTTGCATGGCTGGGCTCGGCGAAGCCTGCACACATGTTGGTAGCATTCTGTTTTACCTTGAAGCTTCTACAAAGATAAATCAAGGCACAACTTGCACACAGCAGAAATGCACATGGGTTATACCCAGCTATCAGAAAGAAATACCCTACCTACCAGTCAAAGATGTTGATTTTACTTGTGCAAAAAGAAAGCGGGAAGAGTTTGATAGTAGTATATGTAGTGAGCAGTCATTAGTAAATTCTGAAACAGTACCCACATCAAGCTGGTCTGGAACATGTTCATACAGTAGGGCTGTATGTAAACATCCTAAACTCGAACTTTTCTTCTCTAAATTAGCAGAAAGTGATAGTAAACCAGGAATTCTTTCAGTTATAGACAAATATTCAGATGCTTATATTCCTAAAACAAAAAGGCCATCATTTCCCAAGCCCTTACAGCAGTTATTTCATATGAAATACCTATCTTATATATATACAGAATTACTTGAAGTTTGTTCAAGCATTGAAGTTGCAGTGACACCAGCAATGGCAGATCTTGTGGAGATGGAGACCAGAGATCAAGCAAACTCCAAATTATGGTTTACTTATAGAGCAGGTCGTGTTACTGCATCCAAAATGAAGTCTGTTTGTTGCACAGATTCAGCCAGCCCTTCACAAAGTTTAATAAAGGTACTTGTTTACCCAGAAGCCTTCAGGTTTACTTCAAAATATACTGCATGGGGATGTAAGCATGAGAAACGGGCACGAGATTTTTATGAAAAACATATGCAAAATCACCACAGTTTTTCTGTAAGTAACTCTGGTTTCCGAATTAATCCTAAATGGCCCCATATTGGTGCAACACCAGATGGTATTGTCTCTTGTTCCTGTTGTGGCAAAGGAGTTGTTGAAATTAAATGCCCATACTGTCAAAGAAGTGAGGAAGTCAACGCAGACAATGGTAATTGGATGAAATCTTGCTTAAAAGTGGATTCAAATGATAACCTGCATCTGGACCACAAGCATGCTTATTATTATCAAGTGCAGACACAGATATTTGTGTGTGATGCCACTTACTGTGATTTTGTAGTGTGTACTTTTCCTAATACTCAGCAAGATCCATCAATGCATGTAGAGCGTGTGTATCCAAGTGATAATTTCTGGTTGGAATGTGAGAAGAAAGCTTCGGAATTCTTTCAAATTTGTATTCTTCCTGAAATTCTAGGTCATTGGTATACACGGCCTCCAGTAGCAAACAACAATGGAACAAATGCAGGCATTTCATCTTCTGTTCCTTCCACCTCAGATTTTCCTCTTGATGAGACTGCAGGTATTTTATCTTCTGTTCCTTCCACATCGGATTTTCCCCTTGATGAGACTGCAGGTATTTTATCTTCTGTTCCTTCCACCTCGGATTTTCCCCTTGATGAGACTGCCCTGTACTGCTATTGCAAGAAACCAGATGATGGTCTGCAGATGATTGCTTGTGACAATCAAGCTTGTGCAATTGAGTGGTTTCACACGAGTTGTTTAAAAATTAAGTCAGTCCCGAAAGGAAAGTGGTACTGTCCAACTTGCCGGACGTTGCCGGAGTTCAAATTGAAAAAAAGGAAAAGGTCAAGATAGGATTAACAATCATACTAATACTTAACTATTTATTTACATATCCAACTGCTGTCAAATCATGTTCACTTTAATTTTTTACTATATTCTTTATTCACTAATTGTGTGAAATGAGAAAGGATAAAATTAATCTGGAGAATGATACAAAATAATGTGTAACTATAACAAGAATAAAACAAACTACTGCGTTAATTTAAATGAAATTATTTGTTATACTTTATTTCAATGAGACAATTAATCTAATGGAACCACTGAGTCACAAATATTACACAGAGCACAGCACACACGAACTATCTTGTCAATATAAGGGGCCTGTTCGTCTCTCTTTCTAACCACATACTCCAAAGGAAGTGTTCCAGTCAAAATGCGATATTTCTGGCGCACAACACCAATGACTCGCTCTACATGAATACGTACATTAGCAATACTCCGAGTGCTTTCAACCTCCATAGCATTAAGCTGTTTTTTCCCTCTCGTAAACGCTGGTAGGTGAAGCTTAGCTTGCATCATTGCGACATCGTCTGATATGTTAAACCCTCGATCAGCAAGAACTACATCACCAGGAAGTAAATGCTTAAGAATTCCACACGACTCTGTGAGGAGTTTGTCACTGACACGTCCACCCCAGGCTTCTGACACAAATGACACAGTACCTTGAGGTGTTATACCGAGCAGAATCTTAACGGTATTATGGTGCTTGTAGGAAGACCAAGTAATTGCTCGAGCTAGAAGATTCGATGGACGCTCTATAAAAACTTCAAAGCAGTCTATTATAACTGTAACATCTTTTCCAAAAGAATCTATAAAACTCTGTGGCATGGTTTTCCATAAACTCTCACGTGAAGGCCATATAATCAAGTGTTGAAGCACTGTGTCCATCATAGTGAGCCATTTGGAAAAAATTCGGGATACTGTTGCTACAGATATACCAAATCGATACGCTAGGTCTTTGTAAGGACTGTTCAATCTCAGTTTTATAATGGTGAGCATAAATTCCTGAAACGGGGTCAATTTAGTAGGAACAGCTGAAGTTACAACTACCATATCAAAAACGGCTTTTAATATTTTATATTTAGGCAGACCAGTGTAAAACTTGACACGCTCATCATCACATTCAAGTACCTCTTCTGAAAATGGTAGTGCACTAGTTAAAGATTGTAGTTCTAATTGTAAAGTTTCAATTTCAAGATCATCCTCCATATGTTTTCTTTTCTCATCATCCATCATAGTTGAAGTAATTTCTGTCTGAACAGCAGCATCACGCACCAAATCTTCATTACAATCAACAGTTGATACAATGCTGGTATTACCATAACTTGTATTGACCATACTACAATCTATCTCTGTACTGGCAGGGCACTCCTCATTTCTCTGGCTGACAAAATCTTTCTTAGCTTCTCTCACCTTCACCCTTACAAATCGATCTTTGGTAGCTTCTGCTTTCTTGGCAGTCATTGCCTTACTGTGGCCCAAGTGGAGGGTTGGAAGCCAGTCAGGGTTATTTTGGTCTTCAAGTGCTGCAGGTTTACCAGAGATGAAATGCCTAGAACAAATCCTATCATTAGAGACGATCTTCTGGGTAAGGTCCGATCTCTGGATGGCTGAAAAATAGCCTGCACGGCGCTTTCTTGTCAATTCCTGTACTGCTTCACCTTTGTTAGTCACAACCTTAGGAATTCTATAAAAGGAAACGTCTCTGTCTCTACCGGAGCGCTTGGAGCAGCCCACAACAACGCACAACACCATGGCTTACTGGACCAACCTGTACACCACGGGGGCGGGATCACGTGATCCCCAACGTCGGATGAAAACACTCTATAGGTAAGCAGCAGCATGGCAGAAGAGTTGTCTTCCCTTCCTGATGCAAAAAGGAGGAGGAAGGGGATTGACAGTGGAACTTCATACAGCACTATTACCAGGCAGTATGGAATTGGTAAATCTACTGTAGGTGACATTAAGAAAAATAGAATTAAACTGGAACAGTTCAAGAAGAAAACTGTGTAAATGGAAATGAAAACAGCCAACATTAAAGCTATGAAGTTTGGAGAACACAAAGAGCTAAATGAAGCATTATATATTTGGTTTAGACAAGCAACTTGAAGCAACGAACACGTCTTTCTTTTGCTACTCAAACTGAAAACTAATATGTGACCGGATTTGGGAAAATCCGCCTAAACGCGGCAAACAATTCTTTTCAGTATCACCGGGTAAAGCCTTATGGGTCGATTTTTTTCAAAAAAATTTTTATGGCAGAAATGAATAGACACCAGTTAGCTCCAGCTTATGACGCAGTTGTAAGCTCTGGCGTGCTCTAGAACTCACACTAGGTGGCTAGAAACACTAGCCGGTTGGACTCGGAGAGTGGCTAAGAAATTATTGGCGGGCTTTTCACTAACAGCCGGGAAAAAACTGTAGCTAACTAATTCACTTGCTATTCTACATAATTCACGTACTCACGCAATTCTCGTCATCATAGTTTCTTAAGGAGCCCTGCATTAAGCCTTTTAGACTTCTTTCAATCGCCTGTAACCGATTTATTCCATAGTGTCCCGGAGACACGCAATAATAGTATACGGACACAAGGCACGCCCCCTGACCTTGGCAACGCCTTTACCGGGCGTTTTTTCAAAATCAGCAATAATAAGTTTAGCAAAAATACTGAAGTGTTGTAGTGCGTAGGGCGAAGATGGCCTGTGCTACAGCTTCCAAATTAGGAGGAAGGCATCCCAAGGCCCCGTGCAGCCTACCGGTAGAATAAATTAGAAAACTTTAGATGCCGCTTTTAGCCGGATTTTCACAAATCCGGTCACATATATAGTACATGTATAATAATAGAATATGTTTAATTGATTAATAAATAACGAAATTCACGGTCATGAATATAATTATTCACGTATCCGGACATTTTCACTTATCCGGACACTTTGAGCTTTTGGCTGGTACCAAGCTGTCCGGATAATCGAGGAAGCACTGTACTGGCAATTTTACATAATAACAATTACACATACAGAAAGTCTATGATTCCTATGTTTTGTTTGTTTCATAGATATTTACCTGGGATATACAAACAAATTTTTCATTCCCAATATAAATACTATTTAGTTCACGGTAACTAAAAGATTTTTGGTGGGAAAGTTAATTGATTCACGTATAAATAGAGAGCTGGCCTCGCGTGAATAGATAGATAGCAGAGGGTAACTTGGGATTGAGTTACGGGCGGTATTACATTGAATGATTAAACGACCTCAGGTTCCGGTGGCAAGTCTAACATTAGCATAGAAGAGGCATGAAGTATACTTTAGAAAAAATAAATAAATAATACTTATTACATGAGTCAGAGTGTGATATTGCAAAATATTTCAAGAACAGGCTAGTTTATATTTAGGAGCGAGACGTGACTGAAAATAAAGCCTGAGAGTTGGTTTATTCTATACTAGATATCTTCACCATGAGTAGTTTATACTAGGATTAATAAGTTTAGTCATTTGAAGTATCACTTACATAAAAATAAACATAGTGTAGATACCAAACATAGAATATATATATATATATATATATATAAAGAACCAAAGAGTAACCAAAGAATCCTGACAATCCTACTGTGTCTTCTTATAATCATTAAGGGTGGCTGCACACCGCCTACGCAATTTTTGTTGATGGTTGCTATGCACGATTACTACTATGCATTGTATACTAACAGGGGCTTCTCCACTACAACACAAGGACAAAGTACCTGCTGAAGGTGTCACTAATTTTAGAGCGAATCTGGAGAAAATATCGGGGCCCTGTTGTAAAATTTGTAGCACTTTCCTGGAGCGGTGCGGTAAGTTGGAGCTCCGCAATTTGGTGCACTACTAGCTGAGCCGATACTCTACAGAAAGACGAGTTATTTTCCATTTCAATATCACTTCATGAATTATGCTATTTTTTTTCTTTTTATAAAAGATTGAGAAATTTCAATTTGTGGAGCAGTTCATTATTTTTTAGGTTTACCCGTCTGTAAAAAAATTTCATCGTTCTCATTATTAGATTCCAACAAAAACTGACACAAAATTTGAAACTTTAATTCCACGTACAATTCTTAAAAAAAGACCTGTACTACTTTGTACGCAAGCTATTTTTTTTTCAATTTGTTCTAAAAAGAGCCCGCCTATATCAAGAGTAAACAAACATCAATACAACAATAACGAGAGAGTCAGAAGAGAGAGAGCAGTTTCTTGGAGATAGCCCGAGGTGAAGGTATTAGATCTGCGCAGCTTGGGAAATCTTCACTCCTCAGAAATCTAGCCCGCTTGATCCATCCACTTGAGTTCAGGTGCTGCAGGAAGAGAGACTGCCTGGTGCACCTTGCCACATAAGCTCAGACAATGTATGGTGTGTTACTGTAAATAGCTATGAGACAACATGAAGCTAAATTAAAAGCACCACAACTTTGCAAAGTATACTTCTGCTACTACTGCGCAATTGTTTCTGCTCTCATATTATCGAACAGTGGGGTATCGGTGGGGAATAAATTAATGTCCGAATCTACAGGTGGTGTGCGTTACTATGTGCAGACACCCTTAAATCATTGAACTCTATTGACATAACTAACTTATCTTACACTTTACCATTAAAATTTATTAGACCTAGAGTAGTCAGTGCTCTTGATAAAATATAAGGAGACACTTTATATGAATGCAAAATACTTACTACTGATTTCTTGCTAATAGACACTCTAGTGATATGCTCCACTTCCTTTATTAGTCGCTCCACTTCAGATTGGAAAATTTGTTTCTCCCTTTGATGGCGAGATTCTCGATGAAGATTTTCTTTTTTGTGAGATTCTAACTGAATTCTTTCAGCTGCTATCTGGTTCCACAGTTGATTGATCTCAGTCTTCAGTCGATTGTTCTCAGTCTTCAGTTGATTGTTCTCAGTCTTCTGTTGATTGTTCTCAGTCTTCAGTTGATTGTTCTCAGTCTTCTGTTGATTGTTTTCTGCCAGTACTTGCATGACACTTGTCTCCAATTGATGTTTCTCTTCAATAAGATGTGTATTTGCAGACTCCATCATATTTCTGTCACTTTCTAGTTTTGAATTTTCTTCGGTCAATTCTTTATTTTCTGTTTCTAATCTATTCTCAGAAATCTAATAAAACACATTAAACGATAACACAATATTAAAAACTGATAAATGATGGAGAAATATGACAAAGCAAATATTATTAAACTCATCAAACACAGAAAATGAAAATGAAAGCATAAAAAAATTGTAGCTCTGTAGAGTTGAGAAACTACTGATTACAATTGAAATAAATTAAGTTTTAGTATAACTACTTCTAAATTGACCCTTTCGTTCCAAAATTGTTTGGACGCGCGCGGAAAAATCTAATCTTCCACCGCGGAATAGAGCATTACCGTTTTATTTTTTTAACTCACTGCTGGCTGGGAAAACCCCATAGTAACCATATATCACTAAATAGACCAAAAGTTTGAGATTCCCCTCATTTTTGTATAGAGAAAATTGAATAATATTTGGACCCTCTATAGTTCCCAATCCCGCTTTAAAGCGGGTGAAGACCGGTTGGCTTCTCCGATTTTTTTTAAATAGTTACTTTATAGCTAGAACCTTCAGATTGCATACACAGGTGCCCAATGCGTTGGAGAAGCATCTAAAATAGCTTTCAGCCAGAACTGCTTCGACAGTACCTCACAGCAGTTGCGTTTATTTCTTCCTCGGCAAAAAAAAAAACATCGGTTCTCCGTCGAATTAAAAAAGAAGTTACCTTCTTCACAGCAGCTTCATTTATGGATCCAGTCATCTCCAGAGCTTTGTAGAAGCAGCGAAATATTGCTTGAGCCCAGTAACACATTGAAACAACCGCTTCTTTGCCGACCAAGACTTTGCGGTTTGACTTACTGTCTTTTTTTTTTTTTTTTAAATCGCCAGTTCAGCTGGGGGCCTCCCCATTACGTACAGTCTTAGGTAATGCTTATTACATCATAGGAAAAAAGTGAGCGTGTCGTGTGATCCAGGTAACTATGCAAAAAAAATTTTTTTTCAAAGTCAATTTGGAAAGATGGCGTCTACCAGTTACAGTGCTGTGGAAGTTTTAGACTTGCTTGATACTAACTCTAGCGACTCAGGATCAAGCGGAGAAGAGGGAGACGACATCTAGGGCTATAGGAGGCCCTGTATCAGGGTTGGGGACCAGACCCCGTCAACTCTGACACTGACAATGGAAGTCAAGAAGATGATCGATGTAAGCTTGTCTTTCTCTTGTCTTTCTCTTGAAAACTAGCAAGCTTCTGTTGTGGAAAGGACTTATGTATAGCTATATTGAGATAGAGAAAGCTGTTTAGCTATACTATATATATATTTCAGTGAGTTTTGAGATTTGAAAGTGGGTTGTGGTTTGTTGAACAATTTCAAATTTTCAAAAAAATTTAATTTTTTTTTACCAGAATGTACCAGATGTGTATGCAGTCACCGACTGGATTGTGAAGAGGAATTGTGAAGAAAACGCAGATGAGGCAACAGGAGCAGAGTCTTCCATTGATGAAGGAGAAGATGCCGAACCTGGCGTAGTACACTCGGAGCCCCACCCCCCCTCCCTCCCAAACAAAAATCCTGTATGAAACCGCATACAATACATCATAAAGTTGCAATTATATAGGATCATGAATAATTTGTTGTTTGTATTACAAATATTTTTGTTGTTTGTGTTTTTGTGTATATGAAATTGTTTTGTAGTGGAGCTCGACGTCCGATGGCATACGTTCCTTGTGGACACTCATAGATGTCTCCTACATGATCACAATCAGCACCAAACTCAGCTAACAACATATTTTATTGTTGAACTAATATAATATTGGTATAAAGTACATCAAACAATATTATTTCTATTTTTTTTTTTTTTTATTGATGGGAAAAGTGGAATTTTTTGGGGAAAAAAATTTTTTTTTTAAAGTAATAGTAGAGGGCCTAAATATTATTCAATTTTCTCAATCAAAAAATGAGGGGAATCCCAAACTCTTGGTCTATTTAGTGATATATGGTTGCTATGGGGTTTTCCCAGCCAGCATCGAGTTAAAAAAATAAAACGGTAACGCACTATTCCGCGGTAGAAGATTAGATTTTTCCGCGCGCGTCCAAACAATTCGGGAACGAGAGGGTTAAAAAAAAAAATCTTTTTCCAAAAAATTCCACTTTTCACATCAATAAAACAATTAAATAATTTTGTTTGATGTATTTTATACCTACTCAAATTTGTTTTACCTGTGTCAATATGTAGAGGGTAAGATGTCCGAATGAGAACACATCTAGAGATGGGCCATATCTGTGGCTCTCGCTTAGAGCCTCTGGTGGCATGTACACAGTGGTCCCCGGATTCTTTGAGAGTGTTTGGGCCAGTTGAGTCGGTTTTAAAGTTACCATGCGAGAATTTCCCATGTCAGTGATCTTAGCTGTCAGAGACGATGTGAGGAGGATGTTTCTCGCAGTCAGATCTCTGTGGACTATGGGAGGTCCTCGACTATGCAAGTAAACTAAACCGCTGCCTGTGTCTGTAAGAATGGAAATCTTGACTGCAAATGGAATATTAGGGGTACACTCCAGGAGTTCGTCCACACTCATTTCTAGTCTCTCCATCACCAGTAAAGGTAGCTCTGATCCCTCAAGGAAACACAGACCAAGGAACTGTGTTATGTTAGGATGTCGGAGACCTGCCATGAGTTGACATTCTCGTTGATATCTGTCTACAGTCTCTCCAACTCCTTCATTCCCAGGATCCAGTAATAGTTCGTGCATACGCTTGGCAGCACACAAAACCTTGCTATATTTTACCTGAAATAGCAATGTGAAACAATTTGAACAAGGTTTTACAAGTTCAGTATGATTGTTCATTGAAGTGCATTAAACTCTTATTTTATGTTGAAACATAGTTCCTTTAATGCATAGTTAGTTACTTATAAAATAAAAATTTTATGACAATTTTATAATAATGTGTTATATTATCGCTAAACAATGTTTAACAGATTGAATGTTCATTGAAGTGCATAAACAGTCATTTTATGGAAACTTAGCTAGTTACTTCAATGCAAGCTAGTTACTTATATGCTAAAAAGTTTATTTGGTAAGATTAGGAGTTTCCACTTACTTCTAGCACTGAGCCATATGAACCTGTTCCAAGTGTCTTCCCTGTAGGTATCACTTGGTCTAAGAAATACTGTTGAAGCTTCCAATCTTTTCTAAAGGTTCGAGACCAGCCTAGTCTTCTAGCCATGGCTTAGCGTCCTCAAAGAGAATAGCCAGATGATATCTACTCCCAGCTCGGAAGCTTTTAACAAAAGCCAGCGAAAAGGAGCTTGTACTACGATTCTCGAAGGCAAATAGGCAAGGTACACGCCCACTTTACAGTATAAATGTATTTAACCCTTTATTTTTTTATTGGCAGCGCTACTGGGAAAGTCACTACTCCCTCTACTCAGCTCAGCCTGTATAAAGCCAGCGAAAAGAAGCTCGCTACGCCCCTCGAAGGCAGATAGGCAAGGTACACGCCCACTTATTGTATTGGCTTACTGACCCTTTACCTTATATTTGGCAGCGTTGTGGGAAGGAAAGTCATGAATATTATAATGAGCATACCGGAAATCTCTATGTAGGTGCATTGGAATTACATGTTATGTGTCCACAGTGCACGAAAGTAAATAAATCTTTCTGGAAGAATGTAAATTGCAGAGCTAAAGAATATTGACACTCACACCTTCATAATGTGCAGCTAAATACTAGGAGAGTGGGGACCATACACCTCAACAGTATTAACTTATTGTCAGACATTTTATTCTGTATGTATGTTTGTATGTTGTTTGTGTGCTATTCAATTGTTGTAATGTTGTTATATGTTGCCTAGGTTTCTTGTTAATCATATTTAGATTATGTGAAAGTTTGTACTTCCCTTTTTTTTTTTGTCAGTTTACATTTTTCTTCCTTCTTTGTGATTATTCAGTTTTACATTCTTAGAAATCCCATTGGCAGTCTATAAAAGGCTGACCAAGGACAGCCATACTCTCACACACTCGCTCTCCATTATGTTTACTTGAATTATTAATAACAATTTAAACTTAAACTGAATGGAAAAGGAATGAATTTTAGCATTGTTGGGTAGACCTATACAAGAAGCAGAGGGTCTGATGACAGGATGTATTTTACAGTAGTTTCAGTGTTACAGTTTATTGCAGGAATAGACTAACTTCTGGATGCTCATGAAGCTAGCTAGATTGGGTTGCACAACAGCATGCATAGTATTGCTAATAAAAAAGAAATGCCTGGTTCTCTATTATGGCAGCGGAGTAACAACAACCAATTGTTTTTGTGACTACCAAAGTTTGTGGATGTTGTGGGGTAGTTTGACTGAGGGGATGATCAGATATGGCAGAAGGAGGCTGCCACCAGAGTTCTGGCAGGCTGGTTAACTTCAGCCCCTAGTCATGTCATTAAAATTACCTCAAACAAAATATGAACACAAACATTTTAAACACTCTCTAGACTGAAATGTGTGCTCTATGACATACTCAAAGTTCTAAGAATTACTTCGAGGAAAAACTAGAGAAAATTGAACTTAACTTTAATGCACTTTTCAGCTAGCCATTTCGATTGTGACCAAAGCACCTGTTAATCTTAAATTGTAAATATTTGTTACACTAAAATGGAGAAACAAAAAGAATAAAACTATTTTAATCAGAAAGTATATCACTTTTCCAATGGAAAGAAAGACATTCAGAGTTTATGCAGCCAGATCCTCAGTAGTTCCCACATGCAGGAGTCACTTAACATTATGTTTCCAATGTACACCTCAAAGTGCAGCAGTGTGTATACAGGTGGGCGGTAGTCTTCCTTCACACTTATCCCAGCCCCATTCAATCAGATAAGCAACTTACTTTCCATTCCTGTACCTGGAAGTAGAAATCTTTTTGAGGATATCAAGATAAGCTTAACAGCAGTCATACCTACTCCTTTGTGATAGCAAACTGGAACTCAACCCACAGCAGCTGTATTCTTGGATGTAGCTATCACTCTGAGAAAATGGTATTCTTGGTTCTGAGAGTTACAATTGTGATTATTTGCATGCCATGGAAAGTATCACTTCCATCACGGGTTCTGACATTGTATTGTGGTCAGCATTGCAGGCCACATACTGGACAAACTGAGACGAATAATTTAAAACAAGACGCAAAGTGGTGATAGAGCTTTACACCCAAATCTGTTAAAAAAATTGAATTTTATAGCAATAGTAAACTCACATTAAAAACTATATGCCAACAACTGTTACTTAAACATGGAGAAATTTAAAAACATGGCTACAGTTGGCTATAGTGAGTATTATATTATTAGCTACTCAGTTACACCCACTGCATACATTGTGACCAACTTATGCAATAATTCAATAACAATTATTTACTTTTATTATTTTGAAAAATATAAACAGTAATTATAGAAAACATTATTAAAATTATAATAGCTAACTTGTACGAAACAATTCCATAAAAACAAAAATATTAATTGGTAAATAGTAGAAGTAAACAGTTTCTTATGTCTGCTATTCCCATCATATCCTCCCATAACATGGACCTTATCTGATGTCATGATACAGGTACAGGCATATACTGCATGTGGTAGTTGTCGAGCCTGGACCCAGGTATTAGTCTCAGGGACATAGCGCTGGATGGTGGACACTGACTTCTTACTCTTCATGTCCTCACCACTGACTGCCAGTAGAAATCCTCCAATGTTGAGACGAAAGGAATCTGTACAGTTGAATGAAAGTAGTTTGTTCCATATGTTGGAACTGTCTGATGAGGAGTGTGAAACAAGAGCCTCCAGAGATACACTATAGACATCAGGACTATCACCCACATCGTCACATTCTCCCCCCATGAGGTACCAGGTATCTCCTATTGTAGTAGACTTCATGCTCATCCATGGTGTTGGTGTAGATGGTCCAGTAGACCACTGCATGTTGGATACATCAAGGACCTCAACAGTTTGTAAACAAACTCCATGGAGGAAACCACCAGCCGGCAGCCAATGTTTATATGAAGTAGCTGAATGCACATGGCGAGGTGTAGACATAGGAGGGAAGGGGTGTGTCCACTAGTTGCTGTCACTGTATGGAGGTAGAGTGTGCCCAGGTCTGAGTGTTGTAAGCCATCATTATGAAGGCATGCTCACATCTGATAGTGAAAGTGGTATTCAATTTATTTTTTTAGTTGTGAGATGCTTAAATTTTATATTGACCAGCTTCCAAATTTGAAGTAGTGCACCAGTATTTCATTTACAGTGGAGTAGGATATGCTGGGACAATGGCCCTTCCAATAATTTTCAAGATGGCCAGCCTCCCCCCCCCCCCCCCCCCCCCCCCCCTTTCCCATGCTCATACTACATTAGATGCTTTACTCCATGACAAGTGATCTCTACAGTTATATTACAGATCCAATATGAACAGGTTGGGAAGACTTAAGGGTGCCGTGACATAGCAAAGCGTGGGCAGGCAGCGCTATCACAAGATCACTCCATTAAAAAAAACCGCCGAATGTGGCAGATTCTTCAGCTTGAAAGTCGCAAAATTATAATTTTACTGCGAGCCTAGTAACATCCCCGATTTTCGATTGTGTTACCCCTGTAAGTGTCCCGCTCGCTCCGCTCGCTCGCCAGTTCAAGGGCTTTCCCCTTGGTTAGGATACTCCACGTGGTTTTCTCTCGGTTTGGATACTCCGTGTGGTAATTTCATCTGTTTGGATAGTCCCCACGTTGGCTTACTGTTACTCTATGTGTTTATTGCTGTGGTGTTGATATGCCTAAGAGATTATCTGCAAAGTGGAAATTGCAACTGGCTAAGCTTACAAAAGGTGGAAATTGCTTTGTCAGTCAGGTATGATTGCTACTGCCATATGCAGGCAATATAGTTTAGATGTGGTATTAATTGAAATTAATATATATATATATAATATATATTGACCTTATTACAAACATGCTTATTAGCACAATAATTATATACATATAAATATAACTTGTATGATTTGATAGCAGCATCCCAAAGTCACTGAATCAGACAGTAATTAAGGCATCTTCATGTAGTGCTGACACACATAGTCCAGTAGTTGACAGATGCTAGACACAAATAATAGTGTTGTATTAAAAATAACAAATATTGTTAATTAGCAGAAACCAAAACAGTAGACCATGATGTAATTTAAAAGCCCACCCTTTATGAATAATATTCAGATTAATTTGACAAATCAAAACGATCACAAAGAATGGTAATGATCGATGGAACTGAGGGTGGGGGGAGGGTAGAAAAAGCATTAAAATTAAATAGCACTTTTTTTTTTAATTAACTTACGCAAACACTGATGAGGTCCCTCCAGTAAGACACCAGGATGGACTGATGAAAGATGAATTTGTGGGCATGGACAAAGTCAGATTGGTAGGCATGGGCGTCAAAAGTGGAGTAGTGGAGATGGTAGATAATCTGTTGAGTGAGGATGGTGAAATTATTGGTAACGTCTGTGAAATAGTGGGTGAATTAGTCGGTGAGCTCGATACTCTGGTGGGCAAGGTGAATGAATTGGTTGGGCATGGTCAAAGAACTTGATGGCGAGGTTGGAGAAGTGTATAGTTAAACTACAGATCCAATATGAACAGGTTGGGAAGACTAGCAGTTGCTAAATCAGGCTAGTTCAGATGTATCACCTTCATTGTCAGCAGCCTCTACAGAGCTTGGCTTATAGGGACCAAAAAAACATTATGTAACAGTCTTCTTGGAATATTTTTTCAACAGGCACACTTTGAGCATGGGCATTGGAACTGTTGTGGCTGTAATATTCATAAATAGGGGCGTGCTTATTAATTTAGCCTCCTCCCATGTTGAATTCAGTAGTGACATCCTAATATAGTATATTTTTAGGAAGACAATCTAAAATATTACCTGAATTAACCAAACATACTAGAGAATGATTACCTTTGCTAACACATTTAAGTTATAGACAGCTTTCAATATTTTCCTCTTTACAATAATGATGATAGAGAGTTTTATTATAACTAAACTAGAGAGAAGTTTAATCAACATTTGTGAAATTTCTGTAGGAATTCTCATTTCCTTAAAATTGATAATAATTTTGTGACAAATGTAACCATGCAGATCATATTAATATTCAGGGGGAAAAACAGTTTCAGGGAGGGACTAATGCAGCTGAATTTGGAGCAGCAATGGGTTCCCCTGTCTCTGTAACTATAGCCAACTTAGTAATAGAAGAAGTGGAACAATAAGCATTAACTACATACAATTCTACTCATCCTATCTTTTGGAAAAGATATGTGGATGATAGCTGCACAGCAATGAAAGTTGACTTGGTTGATGACTTTCTGCTTCACTTAAATTGTATCGAACCATCTATCAATTTCTTCACATTCAGGCATGGGTGGGCTGCTATATTTAGAGGTTGATGGCTCTGTGATGTTCAGTTCAAGCAAATTGTCAATCTCACTGAAGGCTTCTTGGTGAGCTATGGGAACAGAATATGTTGGTGACCAAACTGGGATGTTACTTGTAAGGGTGATTGAATGAGAAGTTAGAGTTATGAGACCAGGTTTCTCAGTAAATTTTGTGATTCAGTGAGAGAAATAGGTTTTGGTGTATTGTGAGATCAACTGACAAGGTCAGTGGAGTTTTCCTCAGGAATGATAGGTGTTCTGTTCATGCACAACAAATGGGCCATCCAGGATGCTTCCAGGCATCTGTTGAGTCCAGGAATCCTTTTGTACACAATATCCATTGACTTTAAAATTTGTTGCAAGAACTGCTTCCTTGTTAAGTCTTGATTGGCATTGTTTACTGGCTAATGAGCTTTTGACCTGTTGTAGCTGGCATGAGATAATGTTGTCCATATCCTCTATAAATTGAGGCAGGTTAAGGTTTGGTGGTGACCTGTTTGACCAAATAGACTTAAGTGTTGACAAGATGCATGGTGAAGGTTTTAAAAACAATATTTTCATGGGGTGTGAAACCGTGTCGTGACTGTGGCATATTTCTACAAAAATGGAGAACTAGATCGATGGCATCTGGCCAGTCAAGCCTATTCTCATTGCACTTTGAAAGCATAGTTTTGAGATTGCTATGGAACCTCTCTAGTTTGCCATTGCTTTGAGGTCTATAGGGTGAGGTTTTCATTCTTTGAACACCAAATTTGTTGTAGAGATAAGAGACTGTTGATGATAGAAAAATGCTACCTTGATCTGATGGATAACAGTGATTTTGCAGTGGTTGTTGCTGTGTAGTTGGGTAATGGTATGGCAAAGGAGTAGCCACTTGCCATTTCCAAGGCAGTGAATGTATATCTCAATTTTGTTCTTTGATAATGAAAGAGGGCCTACTATGTCAATAGCAATCTTTTCCTTCCTGTTTGTGATGATTTCAGCTTCCAGCATGGGCACCTTTTGGCCTCCTATTGGTTGTGTGAAATGCACTTTGGACAAGATTGGATGTGAACTCTGATATCATCCAAAAGCTTGGGCCATGTAAAATGTTTATTGAGTAACATTCTTGTGGAGTTGATTCCACCATGACCAAGGCCTTCATGGACGGCTACTAAAACTTTCTTTCTTAGTTGTTGAGGCTCTACTAAGGCATGGGATATGGAATTTTGAGTTGAAGTGAGTGAGACACATTAGAATACTATCCATGATGAAGAAATGCTTCTGATTATTGTGGGCATACTCCCATAAGGGTTTTAAAGATTCATCTTCTTTTTTCCCGTCAAATGATAGAGTGGGAATTGTGACTGGTGATGCAATATGATTTGATTTGGACAGCAAGTAAACCTCCACTTTATGTGCATCCTGGGCCCATAACCTGTTGATTCCATTCAGATTTACTTGGTTATTATTAAAAAAATGTGTGATCGTGTAAGGAACAAATATCAGGTAAAAGGGGGATAAAAAATAAATCGTGCATTCATATTATGATGTACAACAAAAGCTGGGTGTGCAGGAGAAGCTCTAGCAATAAAAATTAATGAAACAATGAATATAATTAAGGAAGTAATAATAAATGAGTGTTTAGAAGAATGTGGTGGGGTTACACCACACGGATCAACAATGGAATGAGTGAAGCGCTAAGGAAACACTTGTGTTCATATAGTGATGTATGTCGAAAAAGAGGGATTGCTTTGGGATCTGTCCAGAAAGCTTTGAGTGTTGCGATGATGTTAGAAGTTTTACCAAACACTAATTCATGCTGAGTCAGATCATGTCAAGAGTGAGGCGTATGGAGAATGTAGTAGATTGTCAAGTCTCGCTTGTTTTCGATAATCTTATGAAGCACAGAAGCGCTCGAGCTGTTTATTAGTTTCTGGGTGGTAAGGAGAATCGAATTTTGTTTATTGCTTATTTTGAACAGAGTTGGTCTATTTTTCTGGACAAATAGTTTTGAATTTGGTCTGACATGATAGAAGCTTGTACGCCTATTAACTGAACTTTTTTTTAGAAGGTTAGCTGCTGTCTCTTCAGCTGAGTAAATATGCATTGGCATCTGTCTGTCATTGTGTTCCTGAAATTGTTGTTGGACCATTATTTCCATCAGCCTCTCGAGTGTAGAGCCAGTTGCAAGTCCTGTAGAAGGTGAAACAACAATATCTTTTTCACTGTCGCTGTCATCAGAATGAAAAATGCAACTGAAGAGTCAGTAGGCAGGTATGTCTGCAGCATCTGAGCCAATTGGGGCAAGCGAGTCAGTGACAGATGATTGCTTTTGCTGTGGGTAGTGGGGCACGAGCGTCAGTCCTGTTCTGCGATGATGAAGTGGCTCATTTAACTTTTTCATTTGAAGTAGTTATATCTGTGGTTGGTTAACTGGGGGATGACCGGAGATGGGACGAAGGAAACTGCCACCAGAGTTCTGGCAGGCTGATGTAGAGGAGCCAAGCCTCTAAGGGGTTGTTGGACACAGCATTATGCTTCATTACTATCACCAGAACTGAGTTACAAAAGTGCAGACAACCAGATATATATATATAAATATATATATAGTAAACAGTCTGAATGTGGCATGAATGATCCAGAACATAAGTAATGTAGTTTTTGGTAACTAAAAACTAAAAGTAAAATTAATGTTACACCTAAAATATTTTTGTAAACTAACCAGAACTTAATTTCATCATAGGATGATAATGATTAAAACTATAAGTAGCTAAAAGACATAGAGCTGATGAACAAAAACTGAAACTATAATTATATTTTTAATCAAATCTTAAAATATAGCTAATTAACCAACAGTGATATTGCTGAAAGATGAATGACCAGTGGAAAGTCACTGGAAGCTTAAGACTCTACAATATTATATTGATGACTCAAAATTATTTTAAAAAAAATTGAATTCTAAAAAAATCAAGACTAAACTAAAATGGAAGTTAGTAAATTTGAAAAACTAAAAAACTAGAATAGAAATTGGTACATGGAGAACAAGACTAAAATTAAAATTGTAGTCTTTGCTGGTGACTAAAATTATTCTCGAAAAAAAATTTGTCAAAAAACTATGACTGGGAAATAGGTGTGCACTTACAGTCACTAACCATAACGGGCATAAGAGAAGCTGTAGATGCAAGGGTCAATAAAAATAGAAGCAAGAGAGTAAAGCTTACAGATGTTGTGGTGAAATAACCATACCTTCAGAACAAACTCCACATAATGAACTTACACATCACTCATTTGCATACATTTCCATTCAATTTACTAATTGTAACTTGAACACTGTAAATAATATGTTTATGTTATTTCCTTTCCCTCTATACAACACTTTATGTTTAATGTTGGTTTGGTTAAACATTATACATTTTATTTGTAACCCAGTTAATCCACCAAGTGTTCTGTTTTCATAGGATACAATAAATTAATAAGGTACTTCAAACTAAACTAAAATTTTAAATCCTGACAGTTTAATGGTTAATGCACGCACTCTGCAATTGGAGGTTACAGGTTCAAATCCCAATAATACTTTTTATTCTCTCATTTTTTCACTCTTGTCAACATTTCTCCCATTAATGTAATGATGATGCTCTATCTACTCTGATCAGCTCATGAAATATTCATGAATACACACCGTTGGTGTCATCATATCTATAATTAAAGTACAATAGCTAGTTTGTACAAAACAAATCCATAAAAAAAAAGATATTTATTAGTGAATAGTAGAAGTAAACAGTTCCTTAAGTTTTCTATTCCCATCATGTCCTCCCATAACATGGACATTGTCTGATGTCATGATACAGGTACAGTTATATGCTGCATGTGGTAGTTGTCCAGCCTGGACCCAGGTATTAGTCTCAGGGACATAGCGCTGGATTGTGGACATTGACTTCTTACTCTTCATGTCCCAACCACCGACTGCCAGTAGAGATCCTCCAATGTCAAGAGGAAAAGAGAGTGTAGACTTGAGTGAAGGTAATTTGTTCCATATGTTGGAACTGTCTGATGAGGAGTGTGAAGAAAGTGCTGCCAAAAATACACTATAAACATCAGGAATCCAACCAACACCCTTATACCTTCCCCCCATGAGGTACCAGGTATCTGCTATTGTAGTAGACTTCATCATCCACAATGGTGTTGGTGTAGATGGTCCAATGGACCACTGCATGTTGGATACATCAAGTACCTCAACACTTGCTTGTAAACAAACTTTATGGCAACCACCAGCCACCACCAGCCAATGTTTATATGAAGTAGCTGAAGGAAAACAGCGAGGTGTAGACATAGGAGGGAAGAGGTGTTTCCACTGGTTGCTGTCAGGCTGCCACTCTCCTAGCTCACTGCTATCAGAGTCATCTCTATTTCTTCCTCCCACCACAACTAGTTTGTTGTTGATGGTAGTCATAGAAAACCACCTGGTACTGTATGGAGGTAGAGTGTGCCACTGGCAGGACTGAGTGTTGTAGGCCATCACTATGTAGGCCATCACTATGTAGGCATCCTCACCTCTGTCAGGCCATCCTCCTCCAACATACACTGTATCATTTATCTGTACTGATTGGATGTAGTCACTCATAGCCACTGGCATGTCAGGACCACGCCTCCAGTCTAGTTCTAGTGGGAATGTCTAAATAATAAACAAATACATTATCTGTAAACAGTATTTACAAATGTTTGGATGTACACTATGTTATTCTTGTACTTTGACCCTCACATTTTTGTGTTAATATGATGGTTGACCCCATCTCGTACCTCACTAAACAGAATCTTTTTGTTGGTGGTACTTACCTGTAAAATTGATATACTTATTTGAATTCGATTTTTTCTGGTATGATTTGAATGTTGTGGTACACAGGTAAATTATATAAACTTACTGGAGTATAAAATATACACACATATATCAATAATGGCAACACCTTTATTAAAGGTTTAGTTAAACACAGCCACATTTTTCTCTTTCTTATTGCCTTTCTCAAGTGACAGAAAATTGAGCCTGCTTCAAATAGAAATTAGTGGGTGAGCTCAATGTGTTGCCCAGGAACAAATTGCCTAAACTAGGGGACACCATGGGAAGTTGAATAATTTGTAAAGTAAAACTGGCCTATGCATTAGAGCTGTGCAGCAAAACCATAGACATAACAAACACGAAAGCTGAGTGAGTTGATGAGACTATTAATGAGGTAGTGATGTAGGAATCTGCAGACCAGGAAGCTTTTCTATTGCCTTAGATAATTTTTATGAGGACTCTAGAAAGAATCAGCAAGTCCCTGTCCCGACACAGATATCAGTGATGATGAGGACTTGTGTCACACTGCAACATGAGAAGAACATCATTTTGATAGCCCATTTTGATATTATATTATTGGTTCATTGATTTAAAATTTCTTTGTACTAATTCATAGTTCACTTGTTCCTGGCTTGCTCACATAGTTAAGACGTCTAATCGTAAACTTAGCCAAATTGACTAGTACTATTGTTACAACAGTTGACTATCTACCTATTGGGAAAAGGAACAAAACCAAAAAGAAAAAACAATGTGCACAACTTTCTCAAAACACATCCAGTGCTGTGTACACTACACCTTTTTAGTAGGCTCATAACATCAGCTTTAAACTGAATAAACACGTCCTTCATCAACAATGTAGGTGGCTTTGTCTAGTATTCATGACATAAGAAAATGTTGTATGTTGTCGGTAATGCAGACTTCCTGATTGATTTCAGTGAGTATGCCAACAACTACACAGAATAAATGAACACAATTCACTTTAATTTCATACACACATAGTCATTCATTTTGTATCTTGCACAGACTTGCAAATTAAATTCACTTCTGCCTGGTAATGCAGTTGTGGGGCGGATTATTGATATATTATGGCGAGCCTCAGCCCATGCAGATTCACCTAATGCTGATTTCCTCGGTAGCTGACAGAAATAGCGATCATCCCAGTAGCTTTGAAACTGATATCAGCATATGTCTCTCTGGTGGCAATGTCCATCAATTCTCTAGTTATGTGAGGACCCAGTAGCAGCCTAGTTGGGCGGAGCCCGACCTCTGCTGGGGAGAGGTCGGGTAACAAGCCTATACCCGGGTTTGTTCCCTGCTGCAACGTATGTTGCAGTCCAATCAGATTGAAGTGTGGTTAAATGCTGAGGAAATTAGCTGACTCAGCAGAACAAACCCGGGTATAGGCTTGTTACCCGACCTCTCCCTTCAGAAGAGGTCGGGCTCCGCCCAACTAGTAGCAGCCTTGGACAGAGTTCCTCCTGGGTTCCCATATTACAGAGTTTAATGTTAGCAACAACAAAAAATTGAAATACAAAGGTTTTATAGCAGTAGTTGAGATTACTGTGGGAAATTTAATGAAACATGCTACTCCTGCCGATAAGTATCACAATACTACCGGAGCGTCGAAACGGGTATGGCCAAGCAGCCATGGTCGCACTAATAATTTAACAAAAAGGAGCATGTCTATTATGTTTCTACTCTTTACCTGAACTATTGAGTGGTCGATATGACTTCTGTTAGGATTAGATAGCTAATATCGAACATTTAGGATGATTTTTATGAAACTCCAGACAATCCTGGTCTTTAGTTTACTGTTCCAAAACGATGTTTTGGAGGAACAAACGTAGTTCAGAAATCCTTCCCAAAATGTTGGTCTGCAAAATGGCCATTTTTGCACTACTAGGTGACTTCCCATTGAGCTATTTGCCACAAATGGCAGGCATTTGTAAGTTCTAAGTATGAAGGAATCATTAATTTTAAGTTTTTTTGTCATTGTGTTGTTTGCTTTATATGTCTAAGTAACAATATTAGGTATATGATATGTACACTCTACATAATATAACATAATAATATTTAAAATAATGAACATACTGATTGTTATAAAAATAGTTTGCTTTGTAATATAATAAATTATGGCTCGTACTGAACTGTTGGGTGAGATTAAAGTGGCATTTGAATTTATTAGATACGCAGAGCATAGACTTAAACTCTGGTTATATTGATAAAAAAACCATTTGTTTTGTTTTTTCTATTAATAAAACTCATTACTTGAATAAGCAAATAGGTGTGGTTATAATGGCTGCACCAATTAGATCTGACTTCCTACTCCCCTGATTCCAGAGAAAGTGCTCTCTATGATATGAATAACTCATATGTCAGATTTTAATGCAATTGTTCTCTTTTCTCTGTTATACTCACATAAAATTAACTTCCACACTGAGTTATGTTAGGATATTAAGTTTTGTTTATTAGACATCTATTTCTGAGATATACAAACCAATTATTTCATTCATTCTTACTTTAAAAATATATAATAAATACAGAAATGATATTTGGAACAATAAGAAGCCTAGAATAATCATACTTTTTCAAAAAATAACAAAAAACAAAAGTTGACAATCATATATGTCTCCTTATAACCTTTAATCTCAATACCCATTGACATCACTAATTCATCTGTACTGGATATTTACCATTCAAAATATTAGAAATGGGTTATATATAAGTAGTTTTGATAAAGTTGCAAAATTACTTACTAATAGACTAGACACTGTGCTGATACGTTCCCGTTCCTTTGTTGGCCGTTCCACTTCTGATTGGAAAATTTGTTTCTCTCTTAGATGGTGAGATTCTAGATGAAGCTTTTCTTCTTCATGATGAGATTCTAACTGAATTCTTTCAGCTGCTATCTGGTTCCTCAGTTGATTGTTCTCAGCCTTCAGTTGATTGTTCTCAATCTTCAGTTGATTGTTTTTAGTTTTCCATTGATTGTTCTCAGTCTCCAGTTGATTCATCTGTTGATTGTTTTCTGCCTGTACTTGCATGACACTTGTCTCCAATTGATGTTTCTCTTCAATAAGTTGTATATTTGCAGATTCAAGCTTTTTTCTGTCACTTTCTAGTATTGTTACTTCTTTAGTCAATTCTTTATTTTCCGTTTCTAATCTCTTTTCAGAAATCTAATAATACAACCATAACTTATAATTTATAACATAATTTCTGCAGAATTGAAAAGTGACTGGTGACAGTTGAAATAAATTAGCCAGTAAACAATATATTGTAAGTTTATGATAAATCAGTAAAAAAAACACCTTTTGGTAATTATTTTTAATTCAACAACTAAAATAACTCATGGAGAATCGGGAAATAGTTTGACCAAATGCTATGACAAAATAAAAACTTGTAGGTTAAAGATTATAAAATTGAAAAATTACAGCTAAGCTTGTTGCTTGATATGTGTGTTCAAATACATAATCACATAATAATTAACTATAATTAATTGTAATTTCTTTAATCAATTCTCTTCCTTTTCTAATCTTTTTCATTATTGTAGGTTTTGAGTGGCAACTTAACCTGGACAGAATAGAGTAATGTAATCATTTTTATAACTGCTTGATAGATGTAACAAATTATTGACTTCACATCTCGATATAAATCTCAAGGTTATATTAACAATCCAATTAAAAAAACATGAAAAAAAAACAAAAAAAAAATACTTTCAAATCAGATTTGCTTAAGGCTAGAGGAATAGAAAAACCATTATTGATTGACTATTTTTCTTCTAACACAAGTCAGAGGCTGTTACCTCAAGTTCTTTTATTCTTTTATTCTTTTCTTTTGTTTCCTTCATGTGTAACACATTGACTATGTTGATGGTCCTCCCCAGATTTCCTCCATGTATGTTCTCCATTGCATCCTGTACTGGTGTTAGTGTCTCCAGTAGTTGCTCAGCAGTAGGTCTTGTTTGAGGAGTATTGTGCAGGCAATTAGTCACCATCTTTACTAGAATAGGATGAGACTTCAATAACTGATCCTCCAACTTCTTCATGTACACCTCACGACGCTCTACTTCAGTGCGACCAATAACTCGACCAGGATTGTGTGGATCTGAACGTGTAGCTAATAGCAGCTCTCCTGGAAATATCTAATAAATAATTTAAATTAATTGTTTGTTGTATAATTCACAATATAGCAATTTGCTGTCAAGATTATTCTTAGATCTATAATCTGACTAATGCTCAATTGCTAGTAAATAGAAATAGGACCATTTGTGAAGTTTTTACTTGATGACAATAAAATATCAGCCAAATATCTATATATAATATCAAGCAAAAATTTAATTACATTTTAATAGATTTCCTTATGGATTACCAATAACTCAGTAAACTTAAGTTTTCTTTACCTGTGTGAGTATGTAGAGGGCAAGATGAGGAGGATGTTCCTTGCAGTCAGGTCTCTGTGGACTATTGGAGGTCCTCGACTATGCAAGTAAACTAAACCACTTCCTGTGTCTGTGAGAATGGAGATTTTGACTGCAAATGGAATATTAGGGGCACACTCCAGGAGGTCATCCACACTCATTTCTAGTCTCTCCATCACCAGTAGAGGTAGCTCTGATCCCTCTAGGAAACACAGACCAAGGAACAGTGTTATGTTAGGATGTCGGAGACCTGCCATGAGTTGACATTCTCGTTGATATCTGTTTACAGTCTCTCCAACTCCTTCATTCCCAGGATCCAGTAATAGTTCGTGCATACGCTTGGCAGCACACAAAACCTTGCTATATTTTACCTGAAATAGCAATGTGTTATATAGCTAAACAATGTTTTACAAATTCACTCATTTATTGTAACATGGTTTCTTCAACACACAGATAGTTATTTATAAGCTAAAAATTATATTAAAGAGATAAAAACTCCCCATACATATTTGAATAGTGTTTGTAGGATTAGAACTCTCCACTTACTTCTAGCACTGAGCCATATGAACCTGTTCCAAGTGTCTTTCCTGTTGGTACGACCTGGTCTAAAAAATACTGTTGTAACTTAGAATCTTTTCTAAAGGTTCGAGACCAGCCTGTTCTTCTAGCCATGCTTTGCGTCCTCCGATAGAATTTCCAAATATCTGTTCACAGCTCCTAAATTTTTCTGGAGCCAATATAAAGGAGCTTGTACCACACCCTAAACGAAGGCAACAAAAAAGGGCAAGGCCCAAATATAGTCTTGTTGCATAGCCAAACCCACCTGTGCTCCACCCTTCTCCCGTAACGTGTGTAATTGGCGAGCGAGCGGAGCGAGACACTCTCAGGGGTAACACAATTGAAAATCGGAGATATTTGTTGGCGAGAGAGAGGGAACGAGCGAGACAGTTTTAGGGGTTAATAATGCCAAATCGGGTATATGTTATTGGCGAGCGAGCGAAGCGAGCGAGACACTATCAGGGGTAACGCAAACGAGATTTCGCTATTTATTTCTTTATCTGTTTATCCCATAAATTATTAACCCCTAAAACTGTCTCGCTCGTTCCCTCTCTCTCGCCAACAAATATCTCCGATTTTCAATTGTGTTACCCCTGAGAGTGTCTCGCTCCGCTCGCTCGCCAATTACACACGTTACGGGAGAAGGGTGGAGCACAGGTGGGTTTTTCAAGTAAATACTGTTGAGAAGCGCGGGCGAAAACAGAGGCCTCACGAGACCTCTGTTTTCGCCCGCGCTTCTCAACAGTATTTACTTGAAAATACATTGTCCACTAGACTACCGCTAAGGTAAGTCTGTGTAGGTGCATGTCCAGTTGTGTCAAAGCATTGTGTGTTACAACCACTACTTAGCTAAAGAATATCACAAAGAAAACGTTTAAATAACGTGTATTGTTTTGTTGTTGTTTTTTTCCCTTCAATTCAAGCAGTTGCAGAGAGTTGTTACTATGGCACTGAAATCCCTTTACCGTGTATGCAAAATTTAAAAACTGGACCTTATTTTCAGTAGCTTCAGTGTTAGAAGTCAAGATCACTCATATAAAAATAGTAGAGTCTTAAGGCTCGCTCGCCATGTGTGCTCAAGCACATCACTAGTATTTATGTATGTATGTGGGGATGGTACGTATGCTCTTTAAACGCGCGAGCGTGGAACTGTTTTCTCCAAAAAAAACATGGCTTTTTAGGCTTGACCCCAGTTTATTCTGAAACTACAGCATTAAGCTAGCCTTACTTTAAACTTAAGCTCCAAAGTGTGAGAAAGTTCCTGCGAAAACGCTTGCTATGTAAGTAGTATTTCCATATTTGTTGGCAAAAATTACAAAATAATAACACTGGTTTATTTTTTATCGTAGCTGAGAGCTTGCTCAAGAGTTACTGGTGATTGAGATTATCAGAATGGCAGATGTTTGATACTACAAAAGTTACCATTAATCAGGTAAGAGAGTGATTTTGTATTTGTTTGCTGAAATAAAAGGTCATAACTGCTATTATAGTGTTTGCATGAACTAAGCTAAAACATAGTAACAATACTTAATTTTATGTTACCTAACTATCAGGCTTACTCGCCATTTGTGCTCAAGCACACCACTAGTAGGGATGGATAATGCAAAATCGGGTATATGTTATATGTATGGATTGTACGTATGCCCAAACGCACGCGCGGGGAACTTTTTTCTAAAAAAAAAAACACGGCTTTTTAGACAGTTTATTTTTAAACTACAGCATTAAACTAGCCTTACTTTATACTTAAGCTACCAAGTGTGAGAAAATTCCTTCGAAAACGCTTGCTTTTCAAGACACAAAAAGTTGATTCGACTGGTTACTAAGGGAAAAAACACACCCGCATGCGTTTGAGAGGCATACTTACCATCCATACATACATATATACATACTAGTGGTGTGCTTGAGCACAATTGGCTGGCGAGCCTGCTGATAGATAGGTAACATAAAATGTTACTATGTTTTAGCTTACTTCATGCTAACACTATAATAGCATTTATGACCTATTATTTCAGCAAAAAAATACAAAATCACTCTCTTACCTGATTAATGGTAACTTTTGTAGTATCAAACATCAACCATTCTGATAAACTCAATTACTAGTAACTAAAAAGTAAACCATTGTTATTATTTGTAATTTATAGCCAGCAAATATGGAATTACTACTTGCCTCGATTTCCTATTGATAACTTCTGTAGTATCAAATTTAAGTTACTTTGACTATCTGAATTACCTCGAATTCTTGACAACAAGCTCTCAGCTACAAAAACTAAAGACAATCAATTTTAGCACACAAATACAAAATTACTTTCTTTCCTCATTGTCTCGAGCAGTGCTAACTTATTGTAATACCAAATTTGAGCCATTCTGACTACTTGAATTTACCAGTCACTGTTGACAACAAGCTTTTAGCTACAAAACAAAAAGGCCAGCGTTATTTTTGCATATTTAGCTAACAAATATGGAATTACGTACTTCCCTCGAGTAGCTTCCCTCGAGTAGCTTCCTTAGCATTAATACTACGGCATTCAGACTACCAATGACTCTTGACAACTAACAATCGGCACTCCGTATCTCGTAAAACGGAGAAATTTTGAAATTAAGTCTGGAAAAGGGTCTTCAATACCATAAAAACACGGCTTTTCAGGCTTGACCCCAGTTGTTTCAGATACCACAACATTAAAACCTGGTCTTACTATAAATTTAAGCTCAAAATTCTAAGAGAATTCCCACGAAAAAGCTTGTTTTTCAAGTCACAAACAGTTGCTGCGACCGGTTACTAAGGCATTGAAAAACCTTTACCAGACTTAATTTTCAAAACTTCGCTGTTTTGGGAGACTATGCAGTGCCAATTGTCTGGTTGTCAAGACCCACCCATAGTCAGAATGCCTTAATATTTAATGCTAAGGAGCTACAAATACTCGGGGGAAGTTGTGGTAAATACATAATTCCATATTTGTTAGCTAAAATTACAAAAATAACTCTGGCCATTGTTTTTGTAGCTATCTGAGAGAGTGACTGGTAAATTCAGATAGTCAGAATGGCTTCAATTGGATACTACAGAATTTACCACTACTCAAGAATATGAGGTAAGAAAGTAATTTTGTATTTGATTGCTAAAATTTAGGTATTTTGTTATTGTAGCTTTGAGCTTGTCAAGAATTCCTGGACTTGACACTCTTCAAAGGGGACAACTTCATCTCATCTGGTCACCTAGACTCCAGGCTCTTCAGAAAGAAGTGTGATGTCCTGGCGCCATCAGAATGGCTTCAATTGAAGTTAGCAATACTCAGGAAATTTAGGTAAGTAGTAATTCCATATTTGTTGTCTAAATTACAAAAATAACATTAGCCTTTTTTTTTTTTTTTTTTTTTGCAGCTGCAAACTTTTTAAGGAGTACTGTTTTTAATTGAAATAAGCATAATATAGATTATGTAGTAGCAATACTGCAGTTTTATGTACTTAACTTGAGGCTCGCTCGCCATTTGTGCTCAAGCACATCACTAGTATAGATATATGTGTGTAAAGATGGTACGTATGCCCCTAAAATGCGCGCTCGGGGAACTTTTTTTTCTCGTCTTTTTAGGCTTGACCCCAGTTTATTCTGAAACTACAGCATTAAGCAAGTCTTACTTTAAACTTAAGCTCCAAATTGTGAGAGAATTCCTGCAAAAACGCTTGTTTTTCAAGTTACAAAAAGTTGCTGCGACCGGTCACTAAGGAATTGAAGACCCTTTACCATATTAAAATTCAAAACTTCGCCTTTTTTCCGGCTAAGTGCGGCTTGTTAGTTGTCAAGAGCCACTTGTAGTCAGTACTAAGAGAGCTATCACTACTTCTGAAAAGCGTATGTTGTAAGCACATAAAGTATTAATGCTAGGAAGCTACTACTACTCGAGGGTGCTGAGGTAAGTACGTAATTCCATATTTGTAACCGTCTACAGGAAAACCAGGCACAACGCGGCACCCTTCGAAAAATTTTTTTTTGGCACTTACAGAGTTGTCGCCGTAAAGATAATGACACACTACAGGGCAGGAAAAGATCCATCAGACATCAGAAGAAGAGGAACCAATTTCTCTATTGTCCTTCTGTACTTCTTTCCATCACAAAGAACTGTAGCTACCTGTGGGTCGGCGGGACGGCAACGACTCTAACGATGCCGCCTAGTCGGGGTGGTATGGCAGACGAAGGCTCGGCTTGAGAAGGTCGAGCCCGGCTAGCAACAGGCGTAGACCAATAACTAAAGGTAGAGCCACTAGAGTTAATATCCCGACTACTCGAACTCCAGTGACTTGCTGCCACCAGAATTCCTCTTAGCTACGTCCGCCCTCCCTGAGTCTTAAATCAGTTTGAGGTTAGACTGAACTATAGGGGAACTGAACTAGACGCATGCGTGTCTGGGTTTATATACCAAGGACACGCATGCGCAGGGAACAATGAAAAGGGTCGACCGGAAATCCGGGGCACAAACTAAATTCATGACTTGCACACACACTATAATACATACATACACAATGCTAATAATAAAACCTTTTGTGACACACAACATAATATAATCCAGTGTTCCTTGTCTTCCATCTTCAATGCTTTGTCTTGGTTTCTCTCTTTCTGCCTCCGCCCACATCTCCCCCTGCCAAGCTTTGGCTGGAGGGCAAAGCTGAGAACCCTTGGGCGGAATGTGGCAAAGAATCTGCTTCATCAGTGCACCAATTCTGCCTGCTCATGCCATCTGCATTCAAGTGTGCAGCACCCGGCCTGTGCTGTAGAGTGACATCATACTGCTGAAGAGCCAGCGCGAATCTGAGCAGTCTCTTGTTCAGGTTAGCACCATCTAGAAGAGCAAGGCAAGGCTTGTGGTCAGTAATAACAACAACATGTTTGCCATATATGTGGTATTCGAAATGTTTGAGAGAGGCAAGGACGGCTAAACTTTCTAATTCAGTGACACTATAATTCTTTTCAGCGCCCCTGAGCTGCCGAGAGAAGAAACCAGCTGGGAGTTCATTATCTCCTCGAACTATATGGAGGCAAGCTCCTATGCCACTGCCAGAGGCGTCTGTGTAGATGGAGAAATCGTCATCTGGGAGTGGAATATGCAACACACATGATTTACACAAAGACAGTTTCAACTCACTAAACGCCTTGAACATCTCATCACTCCAGACAACCCGATGGGGAGCTTTGAGAGAGGTAGCCGGGGAGAGAGCACTTGAGCAGCCCGCAAACCCCGGAATGAACTGTCTATAGTAGGAGGCTGAGCCTAAAAACGATCTCAGCTCTTTCTTGGTTCTGGGTTGGGCAAAATCAGCTAGAGCTTTAGTTCTGAGCTCAGGCACAGCTAAGGTACCACCACCCACCTTGTGGCCTAAATACAATAAATGCTTCTTACCAAACACACACTTCTTGCGTTTAATGGTAAGGCCTGCCCTACCCAGACAATTTATCACCTTCTTCAAATGGTCAAGATGTTCACTCCAACTCTTGCTGTAAATAACCACATCATCAACATAATTTTTACTGAATGCACAGACCGATTTCAACACATTTTCCACCACAGCTTGAAAAATAGCCGGAGCATTTTTCAGCCCGAACGGCATTCTTATATACTTGTATTTGCCAAAAGGGCAAACAAAAGTTGTGAGTTCACTTGAACCCGGCTCCATGGCAAGCTGATGGAAGCCTGCCGTTAGGTCCAAGGTTGAGAGACACATGTTAGGACCTACTTGCTCTAAGATTTCCGTGAGGGAAGGGAGCCAATACCTTCTGAGTGGGGTCAAGGAATTCAGTTGGCGGAAGTCAACGCATATGCGAACACTTCCGTCTTTTTTTCTAACCGGCACTAACGGACTAGCCCAAGCCGACTCTGAATGGACAATAATACCCTGCTCAACCAACTTATCTAACTCATCTTTCACGGCCTGTCTGATACCACCTGGGATCTGTCTAGGAGGAAGGTTTACCGGAGCAGCACCGTCTACCAGAGCAATCTGACAGGTACCAGCTCGGCATAATCCTGGAACATCACTAAAATATTCACATACACTATCAAGAGCATGGTTCAATTCATCTACCCTAAACCCTGGGCACACATCAACACTCAACGTGGCCTTGGAAACCAACAAGTCAGGGGAAATACCCTGTTCTTCTGCCACTAGTGTCACTGCATTGACAGCTAGTGGCCTAGGAGTATACACTTTCAGGTTGTCTCTGTGTGCTGTCTTAGTAGGGTGGCCCTCTCCTTTGGAGACCTGATACGTTACCCGGGAGGATTTACCAACAATAGAATAAGGTCCTTCCCAGGCTGCTTGCAAAGCAGCCTTAATGCCTGGGATACGCATCAATACCTGGGAACCAACCTCCAATGATTTCTCACTCTTATTCTTATCATAGCACTCTTTTCTCTTTTCACTGGCCACAGACTGGTTTGCAACTACTGCATCCTGGAGAATGGCTAACCTGTCATTAAGAGAGAGTAGCCACTCATCCACTTCCATGGGCTCAAATTCCCTGTCAGCCCAACCTTTGTACAGGATGTCTAACGGGCCAACAACATTCTTGCCATACACTAGGCAATGGGGTGAGACACCTAGATCTCTGTTGGGAATTTGCCTGATGGCAAAAAGAGCTAACGGAAGGAAGTCGGACCAATCTATATCAGACTCTACGGCTTTAGCCAGCATGGGTTTAAGGGTTCCATGTAATCTTTCTACGACACCATTCGACTGCGGCCTGTATGGGGAGGAAGCAATCTTGTCAATACCCAATGTCTCACAGAGACCCGACAACAATTTACCCAGGAAAATGGTCCCTCTGTCTCACAGTACTTTAAGTGGGATACCCGTTCTACTGATGATATCCAAGAAGCACTGGGCTGCCTCTGAAGCCTAGGCAGTGCGCATGGGCACTGCCTCTGGCCACCTAGTGGCCAGACACACATAAGTGAAAAGGTACTTCACTCCTCTCTTCGCTTTGGGCAAAGGCCCAACCAAGTCTACCGCTACACTCTCGAAAGGGACACTTACTATCCTCCTCTCAACCATTTTCGACTTCTTGTTACCAGCAGCATTAACTCTCAGACAAACCTCGCACGACTTTACAAAGGCTATGATATCTGAATGTACACCTGGCCAAGTAAAAGTTCGACCAATGATGTGCCTCATACCTCGGACACCTACATGAGAAGTACCATCGTGTGCCAGTTTGAGGACTTTGTTTCTATGACTCTCTGGGAGTACTACTCGATTCACTGGGGAGTTCTGGACTAAGACAGTGTGTATTAAGACACCGTTAGAATTATATGAATACCCATTTTCTTTCCTATCAGCCAACTCTCTACAGGAATGCAATGTGTCGTCAGCAGCAACAGCTGATTTAAGGCTATCAACACTATTAGAATCTGACAACATAGGACTAGATATGTCTAAAGTAGGAATTGGATCATCACCAACAGAACAATCAACCTCTGTGGGATAATTATTTTGTACATCTATGGGCTTGTCTACTTGGGAAAGAGATGCAACACCTGTGGGCCCTTCACTATCAGCGCTACCTGCCAAAGCCCCATCCCCATCCACGTCAGCCCCCGTAAGAAGCTCAACTCCAGAAGAATCCATACAATTAGACCCTACACTAGTTTCTGGGGGTGAATAAGACAAGTCAATATTGGCTAACTTATTGAATTCATCATCAAAAGGCACGGGATCTGCCTCTACAACATGCTGGGTATTTTGTTTCTTCCTATTGTCGTTACTCTTACTGATCATGGACCTAGTAACAACATTGACTTCTGCTACCTCCTGATTAGTGGAAGTTTCTGTGGCTTCCACTGAAACTCCACCAGAGCAGGCATCCACATAGGTGAATGGCTGAATGTCTGGGGTATCGCCAGAGTGCCCTGCCTCCTTGCCTGAAAGATCAGACTCGGAGGCAGCATCCAGCAGGAGCTGTGTTGCTTTGTCTGTATCCATTGGAATAGAGAACAAGACAGACCCGCACAAGTTATCTTCATGAGCAACTGCTACTCTGGACTTAAACGATTTACCATTGAACACAAAATCAACCACAGCAGTGTATAGGGAAACAGGTTCGCTATCCCAACCTCTCACTCTAACAGTCTCTTCACTAAGCTGGTCGTCATACACAAGGCAACCAGGAACAATGGTAATTTCAGCTCCCGTGTCGGGGACTATCCTACATTTTGTACCATTGACATACCCTTCAACATGGCGAGAACCATCTCTCACCGCAACCCAACTTGTATTATAGGTTCGTCCCCTCTTAACATTCAACTTCCTCCCATTCTCTGACCTAGAGTCAGAAGAATTGCTGCTATTATCACTCCTTTTAGTGGGACAGTCTGGGGACTTATGTCCAACTTCATGACAAGTAAAACAGACAATGGAGGGAAGCTTGGCACTAGGGTTACTCACATTAGACATGTTACTACGACACTCAAAGGCCCTATGGCCGAACTTGTGGCATTTAAAACACTCATAAGGAGCGATATGGTTACCGGAATTCATTCTGTACTGCCTACCATGATTACTACTACTGGGTCTGTCTGGCTCAGATGCATTAATAGACAGCGCAAATGTGTGCAGATCATTGAACGATTTGAACGTCCATTGATCCATCAAAGACCTCTGTACTGGCGGTCGAGAAGCTCGATAAGTGGCACAGCAAACGAAAAGAGATAGCTCTTCCATAGTTTTACATTGCATCATAATAGAGTCATTGAGATTCTTGAGGTGCACATTAGATTCCAGAGGAGTCATGGAACGAGTAGTGCTAGCAAATTCGGTAGTCAACTTCGAACCTAAAGAGGTAAGACTAACGCCGAGAGAGCGAATCAGCAAAGCTTTTAGCTCATCGTAGGTGGTTCTATCTCTGTCAACAGTAGAAGCAATCGCTGAAGCAGATTTGGATTGCAGCTTTTGAAAGAGGACTGCCTTCCAGCGAACAGTAGGGCAGCCTATATCTCTGAGGTCAGCCTCCAACTTCCTAATATATTTCGAAATGTCGAACCCATCTTTATGTGGGGCAAGAGCATTAATTTGCCTTGTCAGACCTTCCTCATACCTATCACTACCATATCTATCGTGACTAGGGCCAGCAGTATTAATTTTGCTAACCAATCTTTCAATCACAGCCTCAACTACTGGGCTCAACTCTACTGCAAGTGCACCAGTTCCAGCCACACCTGCAGACTCATCATCGGACATTCTGGGATATTCAACAGTGGTATCAGTATTAACAACTGTATTATCACTTTCACACAATGCAATCCTGTCTAAGGTAGAGGAACTAAATGTTGACCCTTGACCTACAGACCAAGGTGGACTAGGTGCGGGGGTACTACCACTATATACTGAACTTGCCAGTAATGGGGTGGAGTATGAAATGCCACTAATCAAGCTGCTAGGGGAAGAAGACACAGCACTACCACCAACAGTATCCCTGGGCTGCGACCCACTCTTGCACTTCCTGTCCAGCCGCTCTCTCTTGCTCATTCAGGTGTACTGGAGGACTCGATGACCTACAGCGCACACAAAAATAGAAATTAAACACACAGTAATCAGCTTTTACAAGTTTTAAACACCACAAAATGATCACTGACAGCAACAAGAGACGTAACTCAAAGCCAAAAATAGAAATTAAACACACAGTAATCAGCTTTTACAAGTTTTAAACACCACAAAATGATCACTGACAACAACAAGAGACGTAACTCAAAGCCTAATGAAAAACAGACCAACAACAATGCTTTTAACTGAACAACAACAACACCAAAGTGTGAAGAAACAAACACCAATTACGACCACAAATGACAACAATCAAACACAGCGAGTTCCTTAATGAGGGAAAAGTTCGCGAAATGACGATCCACGTGTGATGCGCTCGTTTTGGAGAAAGAGACAATGGCGAGTGGCTTTCCCGGGACGTAGTGAGTGAACCGCGTAGAGATTTCTGAGTTATAAATCAGGAGACACGGCAGGGAGACACGCACAACGGCACCAAGAATGCACACACTGACAATCCACCCGAGTGTTAAGTCGGTTGTAGACGTCGTAATAGGTAGCTCACGCACTTCGAAACGCAGGAGAAACTCGAATCTCGACACCGCTGCCTCCAATTGTGGGTCGGCGGGACGGCAACGACTCTAACGATGCCGCCTAGTCGGGGTGGTATGGCAGACGAAGGCTCGGCTTGAGAAGGTCGAGCCCGGCTAGCAACAGGCGTAGACCAATAACTAAAGGTAGAGCCACTAGAGTTAATATCCCGACTACTCGAACTCCAGTGACTTGCTGCCACCAGAATTCCTCTTAGCTACGTCCGCCCTCCCTGAGTCTTAAATCAGTTTGAGGTTAGACTGAACTATAGGGGAACTGAACTAGACGCATGCGTGTCTGGGTTTATATACCAAGGACACGCATGCGCAGGGAACAATGAAAAGGGTCGACCGGAAATCCGGGGCACAAACTAAATTCATGACTTGCACACACACTATAATACATACATACACAATGCTAATAATAAAACCTTTTGTGACACACAACATAATATAATCCAGTGTTCCTTGTCTTCCATCTTCAATGCTTTGTCTTGGTTTCTCTCTTTCTGCCTCCGCCCACACTACCCTTACGAGACCATCAGCTCCAGGGTGAACTTCTTGCACTCTTGCTAGGGCCACATTCGATTGCTGCAGTTCGATTCATCCTTTAGTAAAACTATGTTGCCCTTACTCAGATTTTTTTTAAACACCTCTCCATTTTTCGTTTCTGTAACCACTGGAGATAGATTTTATACCACTGATTCCAGATCCGCTGATAATCTATTCACCAAGTTCCAACGACGTAAATTGCATATTTTGTCTGTAGAAGAAACTCTGGAGGGCAAAGAACGTAGCGGTCTGCCAATCAAGAAATGACCAGCAGTAAGTATTTCCAATCCATTTGGAGAAGTGGAATGAACCGGCAGAAGTGGTCGACTATTGAGTGTAGCTTCGACTTCTGTTAGGACCGTGGTCATCTCTTCGTAGGTTAGACGGTGATTACCGACGAGCTTTAGTAACAAGATTTTCATAATCTTTACCCCCAGCTTCCCAGATACCGCCAAAGTGTGGCTACTGGGTGAGAACCTCCAGTTGATGGATCTCACTACTGAAAAGTGATGAATAGCATCTTGTGTTTTCTTGCTTCGTAACATGGAACAAAGCTCAGTCAATTCATTCTTGGCTCCTACCAAGTTTGTTCCGTTATCAGAAAAGATTGTCTCAGGAATACCACGTCGAGCCACGAAACGTGTGAGGACCGCCAGGAAAGCTTCAGTTGTCAGATCCAAGCCAACTCGATATGAATTTCCTTAGTGGAAAAACAAACAAATAAACAAACATAAACTTACACTAACGTAGGTTTGCGTGGGTTTCCCCTCTTGATCCATAGCGGTCCGGCATAGTCTATTCCAATGTGTTCAAAAGGAAGTGAAGGGTGAAGGCGCTCTGGTGGTAGCTGACCCATGAGTTGCTCTGCAGTTTTGGCATAGACAGGCTGACAGGTCACACATGAACGACTGATCAGACGAAGTAGAGACTTCAAACCACTGATATAGTATTGATCTGCTAGGATGGCCAGCATGGCACCAATGCCTGCATGTCCTGAGTCTAGGTGAACCTATAACACTAAACACTTGGTTAAAATGATAAGATGTTTCAAATGATTACTAATACAGGGGTGGCAGAACCGGCCCACAGACCCGGCAGCTGCCAGACCAATCCAGGAGCACACAGTTAAAAACTTTTTTCCCTCTTTGTCCCAACGAAATAAAGTATTAACTTACTCCTCGAAGCGACCGTGCAATTACTTTCACTTCTAGTCTATTATCGCTTAAAATATAATATAAAATAAAATATGTTGTTTGTTGTTATCGCTTCTTTTTTTTAATAAGCTTGCGATCGTGAGAAAATTATTAATAAGCTTGCGATGTGAGTAAGTGTGGTAGTAGTACAGTATGGCTTCTGGTGGTGGCAGGTGGATACTCCTTGTGGAGAGGAGTTAGATAAGGCTTCTTGCGGTGATGTACCAGTCAAGTTCCACTCCAACAAGTGTTTTAAGTTTCCCAGGAGGAAATTTGGTACGGGAAAAGATGAAAGGTGAGCCATACTACTGTTAAATGAGGCCAGTCAGCTAGTTAAGCTTTTATTGTGAATTACTAGCATACTATAATTATAATCATTAGCTATTGATTTACAATACAGGTCTTTTAGAGCAGATTGGTGTATTCAATATTCATGGCTGCATTATGACATCAAACAAGATGCTGCATTTTGTCATGTATACATGAGTGTTTCTATGGAGGCCAAGTTTTTAACCAGTACCAAAAGAGAACCAGCTTTCATTTCGAAGGGATTTACTTATTGGAAAGGTGTTTCAGCTTTTAAAAAACATCAAACAAATGCAACTCACAAATAAGCCACTGAAGCTGTTGTTACACTTCCAAAAGAGTTATTAGGTGACATTGGAGAGGTTGTAAGTAGTGCACAAAAAAAAAGAAAAAGAAGGAAACAGAAGAATTTTCGTTCTTATTTTACAGAATTTATCTTTTCTTGCTCGTCAAGGCATACCTTTGAGACGTCGCGAGGATATGGAAAGTAATTTTCATGAGTTAATGCTGCTTCGCTGTTATGATTGTCCGGAGGTGAAAGAGTGGATGAAAAGAAAAACCAACACGTATACCAGCCATGACATTCAAAGTGAAGGTCTTCAGATTATGTCCCTTCAAGTTCTTAGAAGGTTGAGTCAAAATATACGAGAAAGTGCTTGTTATTCTATAATGGCAGATGAGTGCACTGATGTTGCAAACAACGAACAGTTTACAATTTGCATTCGATGGGTAGATGAAAAACTAGAGAATCATGAAGACTTTATTAGTCTCTATAAAGTGGATAACATTAGTGCTGAATCCCTCACTCATGCTATAAAGGATACGCTTGTTCGTATGAATGTCAGCTTATCACAATGTCGCGGACAGTGCTATGATGGGGCCAGTAACATGAGTGGTAGCAGGAATGGTGTAGCAGCAAAATTGGCTTTGGAAGAGAAATGTGCTCTATATACTCATTGTTATGGTCATGCTTTAAATTTAGCTGTTAGTACTACCATGAAGAAATCAAAGGTCTGTTGTGATGCCATGGAAGTTGCATTAGAAATAACTAAATTAGTAAAGTTCTCACCAAACAGAAATGTTATGTTTGATAAAATCATGCCAGACTTAATTCCGAGGGTGATTCAATTTCTGCTGTTGGAATCCGGTCGTTTTGTCCTACTCGGTGGACTGTTAAGGGGGCATCTATTGGAAGCATACTTGAGAATTATTGTTTTAAAGTTATTATGGGAAGAAAGTTTGGAGGGGAGCTTACTTGCAGATATCAAGGGAAGGATAATTGGCATGAAAGTTCAAATGTCTGAATTTCACTTACTATTTGGGCTTCACTTTTGTGAAAGAATATTAAAAATTACTGATAATTTGAGTGTATCCCTTCAAAGCTGAGTCTATGTCTGCTGCTGATGGTCAGGATACTGCTGAGAAAACTATTCAGACCCTAAAGGATATGAGAAGTGATATAGTATGTGACCTGTGACCGCCCCTTTTTCACGTGCAACGTTGACGTTTGCGCGCTTAATTGACTTGGATTCACGTGACTAAATTGCTTCCGTAAAGTACTAAATGCATTCCTCAATTACCGCGCTTGCGATCGTGCCAACTCAACTTGGACATACTATAGTATGTTTGAGTTGTTTTGGAAGTATGTGGAGTGCATGCAAAAACGAACTGATACTAATGAGCCATTGCTGCCAAGAATAAGGAAAGCACCAAAGCGACTTGAAATAGGAGATGGAGAGTGCTATTTTTCAGCAACTGTTGAAGATCACTATAGGCAAATATATTTTGAAGCCCTGGATCTTGCGGTAACAAGCATCCAAGACAGGTTTGATGAGCCCGGTTATATATGTGATGTATAAAAACCTTGAACTATTGTTTGTAAAATGTGATTACTCGGTGGAATTTCAAGAAGTTATTACCATGTATGGAGATGATTTTAATGAAAGTGAACTTTCAACTCAACTTCAAATATTTGGTTCAAGTTTCTCCAGTATATCTAATCAGAGTATAACCTTAAAAGAAGACATCACATTCCTACGGTAATCTTTCGTCAAGTCAGAGAGTATTCTACAAGCAAGTATGTTGGCTTGCTCGCCTAATTTTAGTTTTACCAGGTACAAATGCAGCTAGTGAACGGTCTTTCTCCACAATGAAGATAGTTAAAGGCTATCTACGGAGCACAATGCAACAAACCAGACTAAACCATTTGATGATAATTGACATCTATAAGGATATTGTTAAAACAATGGATTTATCCGAAGTGGCTAAAGAGTTTGTTGGCTCTAATGAAAATCGACTGCGTGTATTTGGACATTTTTGAATGATTCACTATGTCCATTGTATCTATGTGTGTGTATCAATTATTTCACTTATTAATATTAACAAGTTACAATTACTTATAAGTAATGAATTTTATGACAAAAGTTTTGCCTGACCAATGAAAATTGCTTCCGCCACCCCTGTAATAGTAGCATGATTTAACCTCCCACCACCCGTAATAAACCATCTTGACCTATGAGAGGTTGTAATGAATGAATGGATGACTTTGTGGAAATAGGTTTGCCATGAGAGAGATGAAATATTTCAGAGTGATATGATTGTAATTGAGAAGTTAAAATGAGCAAATTCTTGGCAGAAGTTTTTTCTGGGAATGTCAACCGATTTTCTTTGATGACGTTGATTTTGCGAGTATTTGTGATAAAACGTCTACACCATGCAACAATGGTTACTAATGAATGGAAAGAAGAAAATCTATCCCAAAGATCAAAGTCTGGAGCAGGCTGTTGTATAAGTAGTAGTACTGTGGACTTGAGTTCAGGGAGCTCTCCCCTCAAATTAATGTCAGGTCTCCTGGGCCAATCTTCAGGAGGTTGAAGTAACCACTCTGGTCCTTGCCACCACAAAGAACAATCCATGAGCTGCTGAATGTGTAGACCTCTTGAAGCAAGATCAGCTGGATTTGCTTTTGTAGAGACATATCTCCAGTGTTCAGCAGGTACCAGTTTTGTGGTCTCCAAAACTCGATTTGCTACATAAACTTTCAAGCGGGTTGGTGACATATTCAGCCAACCAAGAACAGCAGATGAGTCAGACCATGTGAATATACTGGACATAGAAATGTCTAGATCCTTTGAAACCTGGTGAATGAGTCGAGCTAGTAGAAGAGCACCACAGAGTTCAACCCTAGGTATAGTGCTGCCATTAAGTGGAGCCACCTTAGTTTTTGAAGTAACCAAAATAACAGTGACTGTAGAATTTTGATGAAGCAAGCGAAGGTAGACAACAGCTCCATAGGCAGCCTGAGAAGCATCACAATAGCTGTGTAGTTGTGTCTGTATTACTGGTGAGTCACTACTTGAGTAGCTTCTAGGTACAGGTTGAGTAATGATGTGTAGATTTCTACTCCAATTCTCCCACACAGAAAGAAATACAGGTGGCAATAGATCGTCCCAGCCTATCTTTGCTTTCCAAATTTGTTGGAGCAAAATTTTAATCAGAACTGTTGCTCACAAGACTTCATGCCACTAGTATGGCGAGTCAAATCATGAATAGTCTGGCATAAACTCTCATAAGTATCTTGAATGAGCTTTAATTGAGTCAGCTTCTGAACGTGATGTCCATACACTATCTTGTTGCGGTCATAGCGCTCCCGAAGTGCCGCCACACACTCACTATAAGAGCCAGAAATGTTGTGAACACGCACAAAGCCTTAGTCCCTTTATCATACATAGCATTCTCTAAACAGCTGATCTTTTCATGTTCTGATAAGCTAGTTTCTCTGCTAAGTCGAGCAGAGAAAATCGACCAAAATTCACGCCAATCGAGGACATCCCCCAAAAAGTAGGAAGATCCAGCTTAAGCCTGCTTTGATGATAAGGAATAGCATGATTAGCACTTGTTGTACTAGCTGAGCTTCCTGTAGAAAGAGTTGCCTTAGGTTCAAAGTCAGTAGAGGCTTTGTCTAATAGTTTCTTCATAAGAACATCTACACTGTCGGCAAAATTTCCTATAGCCTTTCCTTTGAATAGACTGGTCCATGACAGCTCACGTTACCCTACACCTATCCTTGAGTACATGCCACCTCATGTTCTGTGTAATATTTCAGATACCTTCCACCTCATGTTCACTGGATCTGTCCAACATAACGTCATCCCATCTTTACTAGACCTATCGTGCATGATGACATCCCATCTTTACTGGACCTATCTGGCATGATGACATCCCATCTTTACTGGTCCTATCCTGCATGATGTCATCCCATCTTACTGGACCTATCCTGCATGATGACATCCCATCTTTACTGGACCTATCCTGCATGATGACATCCCATCTTTACTGGATCTATCCAGAATGATGACATCCCATCTTTACTGGTCCTATCTTGCACGATGTCATCCCATCTTTACTGGACCTATCCGGAATGATGACTTCCCATCTTTACTGGTCCTATCCTGCACGATGTCATTCCATCTTTACTGGACCTATCCGGAATGATGACATCCCATCTTTACTGGTCCTATCCTGCACGATGTCATCCCATCTTTACTGGACCTATCCTGCATGATGACATTCCATCTTTACTGAACCTATCTGGACCTATCCGGCATGATGACATTCCATCTTTACTAGACCTATCCTGCATGATGACATCCCATCTTTACTGGTCTTATCCTGCATGATGATATCCCATCTTTACTGGACCTATCCGAAATGATGACATCCCATCTTTACTGGTCCTATCCTGCACGATGTCATCCCATCCTGCATAATGACATCCCATCTTTACTGGACCTATCCGGCATGATGACATCCCATCTTTACTGGACCTATCCTGCATGATGACATCCCATCTTTACTGGTCCTATCCTGCATGATGACATCCCATCTTTACTGGACCTATCCTGCATGATGACATCCCATCTTTACTGGTCTTATCCTGCATGATGATATCCCATCTTTACTGGACCTATCTGGAATGATGACATCCCATCTTTACTGGTCCTATCCTGCACGATGTCATCCCATCCTGCATGATGACATCCCATCTTTACTGGACCTATCCGGCATGATGACATCCCATCTTTTCTGGACCTATCCGGCATGATGACATGCCATCTTTACTGGTCCTATCCTGCATGATGTCATCTCATCTTTACTAGACCTTTCCTGCACGATGTCATCTCATCTTTACTGGATCTGTACTGAATAACATCAGTCTATCTAAACTGAAACTGTCACGAACACTATCAGTACATCTGTACTAATCAGTATTGAATAATGTCAGCACATCCTGTCATGAACAAAATGTATAATCTGACCAGTCCAAATAATATATATATATGCCCACCCATAGTGTACTACAATTAAGTCATTCAATTCCGATAGAAAAATGAGGAAAAACTATACCAAGTTATCTCTACAGTTTAGTCTGAGAGTTATGAAAACCTCTAGCGTCCATTTATATGTAGCAAGTTAAAATGATAGTAGCACCAAATCTCGTCTTCCATGACTTTCATCCATTGAAATAAACATCCACTGTGTAGTATGCTTCAAAATACTCAATTCTACAATATAAATTTTACATGACCACTAATTCTACGAATATAAAACTGTAAGCAACTATTTAAATCAGGGTATCATAGAAGGCTTTCAGTAGAAAACTTACATCAAAGTAAGACTTCTTAAGTTGCCACTTTCCACATCTGAAAACATTACTCCCCCTTTGTAGAGAACTCCAATTTCCTGAGTAATAGATTAGTATACTGCATCTATGTCATCAGTACATATAGCTAAATTATCACACTTACACCACCAAAATTAAATTAACCAACAATGATAAATTACAAGAAACTAATGAAAGGTTTCTATTCTATTTTAACATCGGGTTGCACTGTTGAGAGGTACAAAATGAATTGCCTGCTTCTTATCACAATCGGTACCCGGAGGAAGCAATAATTAGAACATCCGAACTAGAATTTTTTTGTGGGGGTAAGGGAATGCTAGACTCATAGGTCAGACACTATACCTAACCACTCCACTCGGAAGGTTCTGGCAAATTGGCCATATCATTGGCCATATCAAACTTGTTATGCCCAGAATCTGGAATGTATTGGACGTGTACAATGTATGGTGAGGGTATGTGTTTTGATTAAAAGAGGGCAGGTACACTACTTACGAGCTATCTCCACAGAATCAAAGGCGCCTCAAACATGGCAACACTACAACGTCTGTAGATAGGATACTTTAAGCACTCTCTTAAAGTACATTCTCTACTGTTAAGGAGATGTACTGTGACTAAACTTATACGAGTCTAGAAATCTTCCCTCAGTAGGTGGCATGTGTATCCAAGAACAGTTAGCACCATTGCTGGATATCAATGGGGAAGGCATGATACGGATACTATACTAAACACTTTACCGAGTATTGCATACATTTTATTGATTTACTTGCGGTTAAGGCTAAAAGTTTTGTACAATAATTAATATCCCATATTGAAGAAGGTATTGAAAATGGTCAGTTATTAAGTTGTCTGAGTTACACACACTTTATGTCAATTGTTTGAAAAGTCTTCAATGTGGGCAACAAATTTATAAAGCAAGATTGAAGCAGCATTTACTTACCCATTATAGTCTGAGATGTCAGGAGCAATCTGATGGTAAAGCTACCTTACTTGTTTCTATTGGATATGATTTTGGTGAAATAAGATGTGAAAATGTTGATAATTCTTAAAATGCGACATAATTTCAGTTAACTGACATTTTTTCCGTGACAAATGGGATGCTTTCCGGGACTTGCAAAATGTTTAAAATCTGGTACACACTAACAGTTACTGAACAACTCATCATTTATAAACAACAATAATATATAACTATTAATATGTAAACATGAATTGCTTTAACATGTCAAAAACACAACAACTAGTAACTTTCACATCTTTAGACTGTAGTGCATCTTGTACGTCGGCTTACTGTAACTTTGCTGGCTGGAATGACTCTATGGGCAAGATGATCTCTAGAACAGAATGTCCTATAAGCTAACCTCACCATAATTACCTGCATAAATTATTCCTCACCCAAGAACTCATACAAATATTACTCACAAACTCACTTCCTTTACACACACAGACCACTCTCCCTTCAATAATTAAATGATAAAAAATTTAATATGTAAAAATACAAGTTTGTACTATAATTTGAATCTCCTGCCCCCAGTCCAGCTCCTCTACAAAATAAACTGTAATTATACTTCCATGTTGTGATTGTTTCATCCTTATTAGGAATCATCAGTATGTTATAATCGTTATTCTCATTAGTTTTAGTGTCTCTTTTTTCACACCCTTTTTACAACTACATACAGTTTCGTTCATTCTCATTCCAATGAGCAACCCAAGCAGCCATGACAACTATTGCACATCACCTATACATCAAAGGTCAACCACAAGGTGGTGAGATTGTTTAAGATAAGCATATTTGTGGGGGTTTACTCTGTGTCAAGAAGTGTTTCAGACATCAAATCTGCAAAGTAGGTGTAATAATATTGTTGAAAGGAAAAGCATCAACTTCACTATCCTACATGTAAATAATATGTCAGACCATAGGGCCCACAGAAAAATTCTTACAACCATACAGCAGTCAGTTAACCTCACCATCCCATATATCAATCAAATCACCCCTCTCTCTCTCTCCCCACCCCCTTCCCAATGACCAGACTGAATTGATGCAATTTTATTGAAATTTTCTAACATATGTGCTTATATTTCCAAACGAAAGCCAAGGGTGGAGGGTGCAATTTGAAAACAACAACAACAACAATTGGCAGAGGAAGACCTGCAGGTGAAACATTCAGTCTATAGCACCACCAAATTCACTGCAGACCTACAGTGCCAAAGATGCTTTGAATTTTTTACTGCCTGGTAGTATTTCAGCCAGGAGATATCTTGCAAGCACACAGTGTGTTCCTTTTGCTGCAGTATGGCTGTCCAAGCAGATTCATGCTGTAGTAATCACATACTAAGTAGCAAGAAATTTCATTCTCCTTCATCACAGTTCATGTCATGGTTTGATGACCTTGTGAAGAGATGTGGAGGGACAGTGAAGCTGCAAGACTATCAAAAACATTGCCAAAGTTAACGTGGCATTTTCAGGGAATTTTCAAATTGACCATCTACAATCACCTTAAGCGATGTGCTGGGTAAGTTTTCTACTTCTCCTGCTACCTGGTCAAAGTCAAGGGAGCTCGATATCTATTGAAATGTGTTCTAAATCAAGTTCAATCATCATCTTAAGGTTCTGAACTTTATTACTCGACATCATGAATGATGAGCATATAACAGATGAGAAAAGCTGACCATCACCATAAAAACTCAAACACAAGTGATTGTCTGTATTTATCATTAAGTCTAGTCATGGGTGTGTATGGGTTATAATTAAAAGAAAGCTGAGAAAGAAATTGTGAATAGAACTGTACGTAACAGCTCTGGTTCGAATTGTTTCTAGACCCGAATTAATCCAATGTTTTTGTGGGGCAACCCATTTCCGTAACAAGGAGTGAACATGAAATCCAAGACAGTGAACATGAAAACCAGAACACAGCAAGTCTAGGTATTGAGCACTCATTCATTCATTCTTTTGTGTCACCTCATCCTCATGTAGGAAGGCAGCCAGAGACCATTTAAAGCTATTCATTTTGTCATTTCTCTTGGGAATTCTATTATATGAAAACTTTGGTTGATCTAAAGTACATTAGTATGAAGCTTACCTTAACCAGCCCTCAAGGCAGCAATCCAAGAGTTCCACTGGCAGCGAGACCTACTCAAGGGAACGGGAGAGCTAGCCCAAGTCTTCAGACGCGCTACAGTTATCCTGGCCCCTCAGTATTCCTCACTGTAAATTAGTCAGTGTGTCACCATTATAAAAAAAATAATAATAAAAAATAAATAAAAAGGATAGCCTAGCAAGAACTAACAAAAAAACAAAACAACAACAGCAATTACAAAAGTAATTTCAAAATTATTTGTGGTTCTATAATAATGAAACTGTGATTGTGAACAGTGATAACCATGGTAACCCAGAATTTATAGATACAAAAACAGTTATATGCTCAAAGTTCGATGACAACAAATAATTTCTTTCAACACCATGGACTTTTTGAAACGCCAAAATTCTTACTAATGGTAATAATAACAAAAATAAATTAATTATAATAACAATAGTGACAATAACAACAATAATAAGGTAATAATATTTAAACTCTAAAACATTAATATTAATCATACTGTGCTGATGTAAAGCCAATCAGACTAATTCCTTTATTCCTACAAACTAGTACATTGTAACTCTGTTTTATTCATATTCTGCAGTCTTGAAGTAAACATGTGGTAAGCAATGTGGATATTTATGGTCGGTCATCAGACATTTGCCGCCCAAGAGTGCTTAATATCTAACAAAAACATTGACTGTTCGGCTATTTAGCTGACCAAAGTGATCAGATTGTGATCTTGCTTTTCTGGCATATTGATGTGGGTGCACCTAATATCCCACACCTCTGTAATCGAAATATGGCAGCTCTGAATCAATCTTTACACAGCATTTTTTCTTTTCTTTCATGTATTTTTTCTACACCTTGTTTTCTTTTGATTCTCTTAACATTGTATTTCCCATTTCCTCATTTGTTTTACTCTATTTTTTTTAACAACATCAAAGCAATAATAAATAGACATTAACAATAACATAGTGCAAAAACAACAAATATATATTTTGACTGAAGGCGTAGATAGTGTGGAAACAAAGTGATGCTAGGATAAGGAACAATGTATGACTCAATAAGAAACTTGCACTCCATTTCTTTAACCCACGAGGTAACCACACCTCCAATAACAACACCAATACATCACACTGTCAGCCTATGGCAAGACTTACTTGTATGTAGCAAGCAAGTCAACAAATTTTCTGCGTAATTGTATCGTAGACTAGAGCTCTTCCACTTGTTGACTTGAATTTTTTGGTCAAAGTGTTACATAAGTAGCCAATAATTTGGAACATTGAGTAACATTTAATTGTTGATAATCACTAAGTATCGCCAATCCATTGTTCGATTTTTTCTCTGTGACAATTCGAACCAGCTAAAACTAATCCTTTTGCGTGTTCAATAATTCGTTGTAAATTATCAAGTACAATAATTATTACATTGTTCCAGCAATGGAATGTAACACAGTAAGCTTGTCTGCGTCAGTTTATCAGATATTCAATTTACTGAGACAAGAAATACTGTCAAACTTTAAAGTCTGTGTGCATATGTATTTCTTACATGGTATATTATCGGAGTGTGATAAGATAGGCATCGTGATCAAGTAGAGAAGATGGAAGTGTTTTAATGGAAGAGGAAGAAATTCCTTTAGAAGAATGTAGTAAATATTTTGAACACATTTATACGTGCAAAATCATTGATGCACTATTGTTAAAACGTAATGGGAAAAGAGGTGGAGAAAGACATACTGCTGATACGGGAACTGGATAATTATCTTAAATTGACACTGCAAGTGACTACTAGAGGTACGATTCAGAGATACAAAACTGAATTACAAGTTTGAGAATCTGTTCACATGTCTGAAGTACATGTCTTCCTCCAACTAGCTACATACATCAATGAAGTGACTTTGCCCTAGTCTCATTAACCAGCAGTTCTCGGAGAATGTCTGGTATCTTTCTCCAGGTTACGGTGAAATGCTGGAATGCAATTTATTTTGTTTTTGTGACATTGTAGATGCAATATCTACTGAGCCCATAATCACAAAATAAAGTGCAGCACAGTAAGTGTACAGTTCGGAGTAGAGTTAATGTGGTCAAAGAAACATTTACATAACTGTGGTCACTTAATGGGTTGTCCCAACATTCAGGGGCAAGGCTACCTTCCCCTGTGCCCGTCCCTTCATATGCGGATAATGACCAGATAAAGAGATTAACTTTGACCTTAGAGGTGAGGTCATTATAATTTGGTAAGGCCTATTTCAGCAGATATATTTATGCAGATTAATGTGATTAACATTCAGCTATCAATAGGACAAAAGTGTGACATAATCTTACATATCATTGGCCAAGGACTATTCACAAGCATGAATGCCAAAGCATGTAACTTTGAGTTCAAAGGAAACTACAAACTATATACAGAAGCATTGGTTCCTGAACTGCAACTCACAATTTCATTCATGAAGTCCTCATTTGCAATATGCACATCAGTATTGTCTACATCAGTAACATCCACATCTTCTATATCTTAACTTGCCATATACACCTCACCAATTACTTTCTCATCCTCACTCTACATAATTAATAGTGCAAATTCAACATGGGTCCTTTATGTTGTACCAATGTACAGGTGCTGTAATAGTATATAAACTAAGCTAAACTACCTATAAACTACAGCTGACTATTGAATCTTTAACAATGCTACTAAATCTGTCCACAGGACAATCTTTCTTGGCTCTCTGTGAGCTTCGATATATATTTCTGTATGCTGAAAGGCATTTAAAGTGATACTTAGCCTCTATGGCTATTAAGTCACTCCCACCAATTCTAGCCAGCAAGGACGTATCCTGTAGTTATCTTCTGCCATTCTTCTCAACTCATGGTCCAGATTCATAGTGGAACAGTTATGAAGTTTACCAGCTACCTCAGGACAAAAGATGTAATTTGCACACTAGTAGCTCCAGTTTTTTGTCATTTAGATATTTTCTGCCCCTCTTCATCGTTCAGTTCTCTTTTCTTACTTCTTTGGTTTTTCACCCTCTGAAGTTTAGAAAAGGCAAACTTTAGGTGGCATGCCATGTGCCACTGAGCTTTGAGATTTCAGTATCTTCATCATTACTGAATTTTACTTTAGCTTATAAACATTGAATGAGGTCTTTCAACTTCAACAGCTTCTAAAAAAACTGGCATAAATTTCTTGTCCATTGCCTTGAAAGGTAGCAGTAGGGAATTTCAGATTACCTCCACCACCACAATAACACAGCACTTCCAATCCATAGTTTCTAACACTACCACATGGATTTTCACATTTTATTTTCGTGGATTGTAATTTCGCGCATATAGCAAATTCATTTACTAAAAGTTAGTTTGGTTTGATGCCTAGTTAAACAGTTGTCACGATGATTTTTTAAGCAGTTCTTCTGAAAAGGTTAATAGACTATAAAGAGTTGCAGTGCAAAATAGTAAGCTTTTGTCCAGTCAGTGACAATACCTTAAAATTTCTACTTGACTATATGGATCTAAACTTGACTACTAGACATCATGAATGATGAGCATATTACAGATGAGAAAAGCTGGCCATCACCATAAAAATACACACACAAGTGATTCTCATTGATTCAAGCCATGGGTGTGTCTTATTTTGTATGTAAAAGTCTGCTACATTATGGTATGGGTTATTATAGTAATCCATCATCCATGACTTCATATGGATTATAACACACTGATGATTCCTAATAAGGATGAAACAATCACAGCATGGAAATTGAATTACAGTTGACTGGTTATTTTGTACAAGAGGAGTGGGCAGGGGGCAAGATCGTTTCTAATTACTGGTAAAAAAAAACTTTTTTAAATCATTTAATATTTGAAGGGAGAATAGTGTGTGTGTGTGTGTGTGTAAGGAAGGGAGTTGGTGAGTGATGTTTGTGTGTATTGTTGTGTGAGTAATAGTATTTGCAGGTAATTATAGTGATACTAGCTTATAGGTCATTCTACTCTAGAGATCATCTTGCCACTGGAGACATTCTAGCCAGCCAAGTTACAATAAGTAGACGTACAAGATGCACTGCAGACTAAAGATATAAAAGATGAGTCTTTCAATAACTGTTAGAATGTGTACAGTAAACACCTTGTGAGAGTCACTGTCTAGTTTCTTCTATTGCTTGCTGGAATCTCTAAGACTGTCCCAGTTTTTTAACTTGTTGCAAGCAACGCAAAGTATCCTATTTGTCATGGGAAAATGTCAGCTAGCTGAAATTATGTCACTTTTGGAGACACTTTGGCCCCTCCAATAATTCTCAAGGGGGCCAGACCCCCCAATATTTTCCCATGCTCATACTACTTTAGAAGCTTTACACCATGACAAGTGATCTCTACAGTTATCTTACAGATCCAAAATGAACAGGTTGGGAAGACTAGCAGTTGTTAAATCAGGCTAGTTCAGATGCATCACCTCCATTGACAGGAGCCTTTACAGAGCTAGGCTTATTAAGGACCAAAACATAACTTAGTGCAGCAGTCTTCTCTGAATATATTTTCTTCCAATTAGAAAGTTATGGCTCCAGACTGAGCGAACATGTACACTTTGACCTCAGTAGCAACATTCTAATGTAGTATATTTTGTATATTAAAAACTGACAGTCTAAAATACTGCGTGAATTCACCAAAAGCACAAAAGAGTGGTAATACATTACCTTTGCTTCAGTAACACATTAACAGCTTTCACTATTTTCCTCTTTACAATACTGATGGCAGTGGGGTTGATAGGCATGTGCTCTGACCTACTGAAGTCCGAATTTGTGTTGATTTTCCAGTGTAGCTGCGCATACATTTAAAGGTCTATCAATATACGTTTTAAGGTTATTAATGTGAACAAGACGTGAGGGATGGCCTTCTCCTTTGCAAACCTTAAAGGTCACGCGGGAGACTTTCTCAGTTACGTCATAGGGGCCTTGCCAGGATGCCTGGCGCGAACCATGAAGTCTGGGGATACGCATAAGGACTTTATCACCAATATTGAGGGAACGGTCACACTTCCCTTTATTGTAGGTAATAACTCTCTTGTCACCAGCTGAGGCCTCCATGGAAGAAGCCGCGTAATGGATAATACCCAATTGATCATTAAGGGACATTAACCAGCTTTCCACATCAAGACTTTCCAACATCTTCTCCGACCACCCGTGATAAAGCAGATCCAAGGGTCCCACTAGCTCTCTGCCATATACTAGCACATGCGGGGAATAACCCAAATTCCTGTTCGGGACCTGGCGTATTGCAAACAGTGCCATGGGCAAGAAGTCTACCCAATCTATCCCTTCATTCACGGCTTTGGCGAGCATGGGTTTTAGGGTCCCGTGGAATCGCTCCACGATTCCATTAGACTGTGGTCTATAGGGAGATGTATAAATGGGCAAGCACCAATGCCTGCTGTCTCTTAGAGGAAGGTAAAACAATACGATTACACACATGATTCAATTCGTCAACAACACTATGGATCAAAATACCTTAGTCATTGTATGAATAACCATTCATGTTTCTTTTTGCAAGGTCTCTAACTGCAGCTAAAGACTCATCTTTCATAATTTCACTGATAAGGGAGACAGTATTGGAAACATCCACACACTGTGGGACAGATAAATCAACCACATCATCCGATTTTTTAGAATTCCCACCAGACAAGTCAACAGGCTGGGTGTCAACAACGACACCAACATCAACAACATTGTTAACGAGAGCAATGTGGCCACTCATCTCATCATTATTATTTTCAGAAACAACACCAAGCCCAGAACCCGAAGGATCCAGCACAGAAACCGAAGCAACAGAATCATCAGCCTCAGCAGCACACTTCTCAATACCGGTTTTGTGTCTGGCCATGCTCTCTAGAGCAGATTGAAAGGGATTAAGGTTAGAATCAACATCACTTTGCGCACAACATTTACTTTTATCAGACATATTAGCTTTCAACACAGACCTGGTTACGGCTGAAACTGTTGCACTTCTCTGGATACTATCAGAGCCCTGAGAGGTCTTACAAGCCTCCTGCAGGATAACAGTAGAGCCAGTATCAGCTTTCGCTGATGTCTGGATGCCTGAAGTAACATCAGGGTGCCCCACCCCTCCTGCTCGATTAGGGGCATTCGAGGTGGCATCCAGAAGGAGCTGGGCCGCCATGTCACCATCCATAGGGATGGAGAACAAGACCCTATGACAGAGGTCATCCTCATGGGCCACTGCCACAACAGAAAGAAAGGAATTACCAGCAAATTCAAAATCTACTTGAGCAGTTTGTAACACCATAGTATCACCCTTCCAATTACGGACTTTCACATGTTCATCTATAAGCTGGTTCTCGTAAACCAATGAAGCAGGTACCACAGTGATTTCGGCTCCCGTATCAGGCACAATCTGGCACAGAAGGCCATCGACCATACTGTCAACATGAGAAGCACCTTCTTGGGCTGCTATCCAACTGGTATTGTACGTCCTTGAACCACACTTAACAACAATTTGTTTATTGACACCTTTGTTTTCAGACTTAGAATTGGGAGCAAACTTGTTTTTGTTAGGACAATCCGGGGACTTATGCCCTGGGGTGTTACAGGAATAGCAGACAATACCTTGTGGTTTAGACTGAGTGTTAGGAACACTACACAGCACGCACATTTATCATAGTTAGGAACACTAATAGATGAAGGATTATCAAAATTCTGGGTATTTCTATATCTACAATCATATGCTTTATGCCCAAACTTACGACATATGTGACATTGGATGACATATTTGTTATAGGGATTATTAGGGTAAGGGGCACAGGGTTTAGCAAAGGGTTCAGAGTCTTTAAGGGAGTTCGCTACTTCAGAGAGGTAAGTGAAGGATCGGATAGTATGTCCGTCCAGCATAGAACGTTGGCTAGGCGATCGGCTCGCGCGAAAAGCACTAAGAGCAAAGAACAGAAGCAACTCTTCTCTATAGGGTAATGTCATATCAATCGAATTAATGAGGGATTTAATTTTTGCACACGCTTTGTTAGAGTCAAGGGATTTGCTTCCATTGGCAAAATCATGGTATTCAATAGCTAAAGAGGTTCTACTGCAGCCTAAAGCAGAGCTAAGCGATCTTTTCAGCTCGGTATAATTATGATAAGCCAGCACGGTCAATTGTAGAGAGATATTCTAAAGCAGATTCAGATTGGAGTTTTTGTAACAGGACAGTTTTAAATTTCGCTGTGGGGCACGAGATATCGGTCAGGTCATCTTCAAGTTCCTTAATATATTGGACTATATCAACGCCCTCTTTATGCGGCGCCATCGCATTGATCTGTCTGTTCAGCTCCGACTCACCGGACAAATGGGAGGGAGCAGTGCGACGTACACTAGGGGCAGTATCCACCATCTTGCCCATCATGGACAGGAATGTTTTCATCATATTAGCCTCACCAGCCGAGAGAACGTCTCCTGCTGGGTGTAAGGGAGTGGGATCATCTTCCCGTGAACCATACTCATGCTCACCACCACTGATGGCACCATCCAGAACCGAATTTAATTCACCATGGTCACGGTCCATATCTAAACTAGCAGGACTAGTATGGTTGGCACTAATTGTACTAGAGGTATGAACACATACAGAACTATCAGTATCACTAACAAGACCACAATTACGGAAAAGTTGTTCAGACAAAACTAAAGAAGTATTAGACAGTATGGGCTCTACAGGCACCGATTCAGGTAACTCAGTAAGGACTGAAGTAATTCCACAAACACCAGACTTAGGATTTGAACTCACTTACGTATTAACTTTAAACTTAATAGGAAGGACTTTGGTTCGAGAATGTTCAGAACATGTATCAATGCCAGAATCTTACGAATGCTTTTTGCAAGCTCTATTGGATGTCTCCCTCCGGTTCATTCACAGGCGGAAGGACGCAGGAACAACTACAAACAGTAAGAAACAAGGACGTGGACTCAACAATAGTGCAGTATGAACCCACAGACATGAGATATAGACAAGAACAGAATTAATACAGAGTTACCAACTGATGATCCTGGGACCAAGATAAGAATCCAGCATGCAGGAGGCAGGAGGAATGCAGGAATGGCGTAGGGTAGTACCTTTATGGCACGACTACAGCCATGAACGAAGGCAAATGGAAGACTCGAAGGCGTAGAAGATCGAATTCACCACCGCTCGGCGTAGGGTAGTACCTTTATGGCACGGCTACAACTACGAACGAAGGCGAGTAGAAGACTCGAAGACGTAGAAGATCAAATTCACCACCGCTGTTGCCAGTTGTGGGTTTAGTATGGTTGACGTCGCTCTCACGGACCAGTCACTCATACGCCATGAAGGACGACGGTACTGCTGCCGCCAGAGTCCCACCCCACCCCGGGTAGATACGATAGAGTTTTAAGTCTAGTTATCTTAAAAGTGGGGACACTAGGTAGAACTAACTCAAAATGATGCACAGATGCTTATAAGTAAAATTGGGGACACGCCCACACGGTGACGCACAATGACTAACTTCCTGCGCTGCAGCGTTTAGTTCGCACTGCAGCGCGGCACAAACAACACGTGATCAAACACTCGGCATGAATTAACACATACGGTGACTTGCACAAATAAACGGTAAGGTAAATGGAGAACATGATAAATGCATAGATACACAAATACTAAATACATAGATACACAAATACTAAATACATAACGATATAACAATATAGCAAAACGATAACAAACACAAGTTCATTGTTCCTTATTGTGGCCCGGACCCACAGTGGGCTTTTAAATTACATCATGGTCTACTCTTGGTTTCTGCTAATTAACAATATTTGTTATTTTTAATACAACACTATTATTTGTGTCTAACATGTGTCAACTACTGGACTATGTGTGTCAACACTACGTGAAAATGCCTTAATTTCTGTCTGCTTCAGTGACTTTGGGATGCTGCTATCAAATCATACAAGTTATATGTATATATTATTGTGCTAATAAGCATGTTTGTAATAAAGTCAACCTGTTCATATATTGGATCTGTAACATAACTGTAGAGATCACATGTCATGGTGTAAAGCATCTAATGTAGTATGAGCATGGGAATATAGGGGGGGGAACATATTTGATGAAAATAAATGTGAAAATGATAATAATTCTCCAAAAGTGACATAATTTTTTTAACTGACACTTTCCGTGACAAATGGGATACTATGTGGGACTTGTAGTAACAAGTTAAATAAATATCTGGGACGGTCTTATAGTCATTTTTTTTCCACTAATTTATGGCTTCTTGAAGTGATAAGTTATGGAGTAAAAATTTTCAACCAATAAAATTAATTTTTGAAAAAAGAAATTTTGATTGTTTGTTGAGAGGGAGACTGTAGCATGCAGTACCCCTTAACAGTATCAATACAGAAGTGGAGTGTTTGTTTGCTAGCTGGTTGTTGTAGCTCAGCTCAGAGGCAGAGCGCTTGTGGATTGAGCAAGCGGACCTAGGTTCGATTCTTAGGGGCAACAAAACATTTAATTTTGTGTAGTTAAAAAAGCATGTGAAAGAGAGAGAATACATACATGTAAATATGAATTGTTTTAACATGTTATAAATACACATCTTTAGTCTGTAGTGTAACAACGGAAGTGGGTGAGCCCGTAGCTATAATGATTAAACAATTTATTATAGATATACGGAAGTTTAATAAATATCCAATACATTGTCATAGCTGAATCATATCCTCAACAGGAAATGGAGCTAGACAATATAGACAGAAGCTTTTAGAAAATGCTTGCTTAGCAAAAATGTCATGGTTATTATTTGATCATTTCTAGTACAATACTTGCCCTACTATATAGGCACCAGAATTTGTTGAATTTACTTACATTTGTGGAATTTACATATATATATAGCAAGAGTTTGTCTTTCAGCAAAGCAATTTAGCTGTATAATGCTTAAAGCTGTTATTGTTGGGAAATATTTTAGTGACATTTGTTAAATGGTATGTATAAGATGCTAAATTGATCTTATACCTGCCCTTAACCTTAACAGAATAAATACAGAATTGGAGTGTTTGTTTGCTGGATGGTTGTCCTAGCTCAGAATAGAGGAATAGCGCTTGTGTATTGCAACTAGTCCTGGGTTTGATTCCCTGTGGTGACCAGATGTTTTTAATTGTTTATTGTTTAAAATAGCCATTGAAAGAAGGAGAATACCTCCTGGAGTGTGCCCCTAATATTCCATTTGCAGTCCAGATTTCCATTCTTACAGACACAGGCAGCGGTTTAGTTTATTTGCATAGTCGAAGGCCTCCCGTAGTTCACAGAGACCTGACTGCGAGGAACATCCTCCTCACATCGTCTCTGACAGCTAAGGTCACTGACATGGGAAACTCTCGCATGGTAACTTTAAAACCAACACAACTATCCCAAACACTCTCAAAAAATCCAGGGACCACTGTGTACATGCCACCAGAGGCTCTCAGCGAGAGCCACATATATGTCCCATCTCTAGATGTGTTCTCATTCGGACATCTTGCTCTCTACATACTGACACAGGTAAAACTAACTTGAGTATGAAATGTACGCTATTAGTGCAAAGCTATATATAATTCAATTTATATTTTTATTAGTATTATGTGTAAGAGTTTGTCTTACTTAGTGTTATTGATCATTACTCAATATTATAATGTTAATTGAATAATATATTCAATTTTAATAATGGTTAGATATTTCCAGGAGAGCTGCTATTGGCAACACATACAGATCCACACAATCATGGTCAAGTTATTGGTCGCACTGAAGTAAAGCGTCGTGAAGTGCACATGAAGAAGTTGGAAGATCAGTTATTGAAGTCTCATCCTATTCTAGTAGAGATGGTGACTAATTGCCTGCACAATACTCCTCAAACAAGATCTACTGCTGAGCAACTACTGGAGATACTAACACCAGTACAGGATGCAATGGAGAACAAACATGGAGGGAATCTGGGGAGGTCCATCAACATAGTCAATGTGTTACACATGAAGGAAACTAAAGAAAAAAATAAAAGAATAAAAGAACTCGAGGTAAAGTTGTTATGTGAAACACATTCATTTGTTAAGTCTACCAAATAGTTATTACAATAATTACAGTACTCTACTTTGTCCAAGTTAATTTGTCACACAAAACCTATATCAGATGAATACATATTTGAACATGCATATCAAACAACATAACTTAGCTATATTTATAAACTTTAATCCAATTTTTTTTGTCATATGTGATCAAACTATTTAGTAATTGTACGTGATATTGTTGGTTGATAGTATGATTGAAACTTGAATCCCCTCATTCTGCCATCAACTTCTTAATGATATCATTGTCGTAGTGATCATGGAAATAAATACCACTCACCCTGAGATATTGTTGACTTGTTAATTTAGAAGTAGTTATACTAAACCTTGAATTTATTTCAATCGTAAAAAGTAGCTTCTCAATTCTACTGAGCTATAATTTTTAATGCTTTCATTTTTCATTTTCTCTGTGTTTGATGTGTTTAATAATAATTTACTTTGTCATATTTTTTTGCCATCATTTATTAGTTTTTAATATTGTTATCGTTTGATGTGTTTTATTAGATTTCTGAGAATAGATTAGAAACAGAAAATAAAGAATTGACAGAAGAAAATTCAAAACTAGAAAGTGACGGAAATATGATGGAGTCTGCAAATACACAACTTATTGAAGAGAAACATCAATTGGAGACAAGTGTAATGCAAGCACAGGCAGAAATCAATCAACAGAAAACTGAGATCAATCAACTGAAGACGCAATCAACTGAGGAACCAGATAGAAGCTGAAAGAATTCAGTTAGAATCTCACAAAGAAGAAAATCTTCATCAAGAATCTCGCCATCAAAGGGAGAAACAAATACTCCAATCTGAAATGGAGCGACTAATAAAGGAAGTGGAACGTATCACCACAATATCTATTAGCAAGAAATCATTTGTAAGTATTTTTCATTCATATAAAGTGTCTTCTTATATTTTATCAAGAGCACTGACTACTCTAGGTCTAATAAATTTTAATGGCAAAGTGTAAGATAAGTTATTTATGTAAATAGAGTTTAATGAATTAAGGGTGTCTGCACATAGCAACGCACACCACCTGTAGATCTGGACATTAATTTATTCCCGCCAATACCCCACTGTTCGATAATACGCGAGCAGAAACAATTGCGCAGTAGTAGTAGAAGTATACTTTGCGAAGTTGTGGTGTTTTTAATTTATATAGCTTCATGTTGTATCATAGCCATTTACAGTAACACACCATATACTGTTTGAGCTTACGCGGCAAGGTGCACCAGGCTGTCTCTCTTCCTGCAGCACCTGAACTCCAGTGGATGGATCCAGCGGGCTCGATTTCTGAGGAGTGAAGATTTCCCAAGCTGCGGAGATCTAATACCTTCACCTCGGACTATCTCCAAGTGCTCTCCTTTCGGACTCTATTGATTGTTGTATTGATGTTTGTTTACTATTGATATAGGAGGGCTCTTTTTAGAACCAATTGAAAAAAAAAAAGCTCGCGTACAAAGTAGTACAGGGCTTATTTTTAAGAATTGTACGTGGAATTAAAGTTTCAAATTTTGTGTCAGTTTTTGTTGGAATCTAATAATGAGAACGATGAAAAAATTTTACAAACTGGTAAACCTAAAAAATAATGAACTGATCCACAACTTGGAATTTTTCAATCACTTATAAAAAGAAAAAAATAACAAATTATGAAGTAATATTGAAATGGAAAAGAAATCGTCTTTCTGTAGAGTATTGGCTCAGCTAGTAGTGCACCAAATTGCGAAGCTCCAACTTACTGCACCGCCTTAGGAAAGTGCTACAAATTTTACAACAGGGCCCCGATATTTCCTCCAGATTTGCTCTAAAATTAGTGACATCTTCAGCAGGTACTTTGTCCTTGTGTTGTAGTGGAGATGCCCCTGTTAGTATGCAATAGTAGTAATTGTGCATAGCAACCATCAACAAAAATAGCATAGGCAGTGTGCAGCCACCCTTTATGATTATAAGAAGACACAGTAGGATTGTCAGGATTCTTTGGTCACTCTTTGGTTCCTTATATATATATATATATATAATATATATATGTACATTCCATTTCAGTCATCTCTGGCTCCTAAAAATAAACTAGCCCGATCTTGAAATATTTTACGAAGTAATAAGTATTATAGATATCAATTTTTTTCTAAAGTATACTTCATGCCTCTATGCTAATGTTAGACTTGCTACCAGAACCTGTGGTCGTTTAATCATTCAATGTAATACCGCCCAAAACCCAATCCCAAGTTACCCTCAGCTATCTATCTATTCATGCGAGGCCAGCTCTCTATATGTACGTGAATCAATTAACAGTCCCACCAAAAATCTACCAATTACTGTGAAGCATGAGAACTAATTGTATTTATAAATAGGGAATGAAACATTTGTTTGTATATCCCAGGTAAATAGCTAGGAAATAAACAAAACATAGGAATCATAGACTTTGTGTATGTGTAATTGTTATTATGTATTTAGTATTAAAATTTCCGGTAGTATGTAAACAATAACCATGGCTACACTATATTTTTTATAATTTTTTAATGAACACAGTGTGCAAGTAACATAAACACTATCCTTTACATAAAATATTAACAATATGGACTTGAGTAATATTATAAAAATGTACTACAGATAATGTATTTGTTTATTATTTAGACATTCCCACTAGAACTAGACTGGAGGCGTGGTCTGACATGCCAGTGGCTATGTTTGGATACATCCAATCAGTAGAGATAAATGATACAGTGTATGTTGGAGGAGGAGTGACTGACAAAGTTGAGGATGGCTACGTAGTGATGTCCTACAACACTCAGTCCTGCCAGTGGCACACTCTACCTCCATACAGTACCAGGTGGTTTGCTATGACTACCATCAACAACAAACTAGTTGTGGTGGGAAGAAGCAATAGAGATGACTCTGATAGCAGTGAGCTAGGAGAGTGGCAGCCTGACAGCAACCAGTGGACACACCCCTTCCCTCCTATGTCTACACCTCGCTATGTGCCTTCAGTTACTTCATATAAACATTGGCTGGTGGTGGCTGGTGGTCGCCATGGAGTTTGTTTACAAACTGTTGAGGTACTTGATGTATTCAACATGCAGTGGTTCACTGAACCATCTACACCAACACCATGGGTGACGATGAAGTCTACTACAATAGGAGATGCCTGGTACCTCATGGGGGGAGTGTGTGGGGATCAGTGGCAGAATAGTTGCGATGTCTATAGTGTGTTTCTGGAGGCTCTTGTTTTACACTCCTCATCAGACAGTTCCAACTTATTATGGAACAAACTACCTTCACTCAACTGTATCTGGTCCTGTCCACTCAACATTGAGGATCTCTACTGGCAGTCGGTGGTGAGGACATGAAGAGCAAGAAGCCAGTGTCCACCATCCAGTGCTATGTCCCTGAGACTAATACCTGGGTGGTCCAGGCTGGAAAACTACCACATGCAGTATGTAACTGTACCTGTATCATGACATCAGACAAGGTCCATGTTATGGGAGGATATGATGGGAATAGGAAACTTAAGAAACTGTTTACTTCTACTATTCACTAATTAATATCTTTGTTTTTATGGAAGTTTTTGTACAAGTTAGCTATTATATTTTTAATGATGGTTTCCATGGTTACTGTTTATATGTTTTCAAAATAATAAAAGTAAATAATGTGACCCGCTCCGTGAAAATCGACCATTTGCAATAAACTAGTGATGTGCTTGAGCACAAATGGCGAGCGAGCCTAAAGACTATACTATTTTTATATGAATGATTTTGACTTCTAACACTGAAGCTACTGAAAATAAGGTCCAGTTTTTCAATTTAGCATACAGGGTAAAGGGATTTCAGTGCCATAGTAACAACTCTCTGCAACTGCTTGAATTGAAGGAAAAAACAACAACAAAACCTAACACGTTATTTAAAAGTTTTCTTTGTGATATTCTTTAGCTAAGTAGTGGTTGTAACACACAACAATGCTTTGACACAACTGGACATGCACCTACACAGACTTACCTTCGCAGTAGTCTAGTGGACAATGTATTTTCAAGTAAATACTGTTGCGCACGGCTTATAACCATGACAAAGAGCGCATTGACTTACCACCGCCACTAACTCTAATAGAAAAATTGCACCCGCAAAAGAATTCAAACGGTAAACAATTCAATTTCTAGGGTGATACGGGTACTGATCGATAAACCAGAGGATTCTGTTTAGTGCAATTTGGAACGGGGTCGACCACATAACTAACACAAAAACGCGATGACATACGTACGTCCATATATATAAATAAATAAATAAATAAACAAACATCCCCGATTTTCGATTGTGTTACCCCTGTAAGTGTCTCGCTCGCTACGCTCGCTCGCCAATTATTGAAACGCGTAAAGCCGAAAAAAGCCGAAAAATTTTTTTTTTCTGGATTAAAAAAAAAATTTAACAGGGGTAAGTACAAGGGTTTTTCGACTTCTGTGCCCAATTTCAGCGTTAGTAGATAGCGTTTTCATACACTAAACTTACTTTGTCTTTTGAAGCGGTCCGTGAACGAACTTATAAAAAACGTCATCACAGAGTCACCATAACAACTCCCGCGAAATAGCTCCAGCCTAATAGTGTCGACCAATATGGCAGAGAGAATAGCTAACACTACAAACCTTCTGGGTGCTTAAAGCTTGCGCTACAGCATATCCAGTTAGTGAACAAGAAGGCCAAAAGGCTAGAAATCTATAGAGAACGTGGTTTGAGTAAACAAACGGCCATTTTTTACCCGGCAAATGTGGGCGTAACCGTGACGCGGAGAAATTTACGGACTTTAGGCGTCTTGTTGTAAAGTGATTTTTCTCGTAAGAACAAACGGTTAATTGGTGAAAACGCGTGTAGTGTTTTTGTTTGTATCTTTGCGGAGAAGCATCGGAGAAAAACGCTTAAGGGCTCATCGTACTTCCTGATAAATTTTGGGCTTACTGAAGCTAAAAAATGAATTTTCATTTTTTTTTGCAAATGGTCGATTTTCTGGGAGCCGGTCACTAATAGTTATTAAATTATTGCAGAAATTGGTTACAATGTATCCAGTGGGTGTAACTGAGTAGCTAATAATATAATACTTATTATAGCCATATGTTTTTAAATTTCTCCATGTTTTAGTTTATGGTATCAGTTGTTGTCATATAGTTTTTACTGTGAGTTTGCTATGAGTTACATTGAATACAATCATTATAATATCATCACACTAACACACTCCCACATACAATTATATTCAATACAAGGTGACCTTTATTTACCTCACTACACAGTAAAAAATGGGGTGTAACGATACACCCTTACCAGGGTGTACTGAAACACCCTTGGGGAAAGATCAATTTAGCATCATATACATACCTTTTAACAAATATCACTATAATATTTTCCCAAGTAATAGCAGTTTTAAGCATTTATACAGCTAAACTGCCTTGCTAAAAGACTAACTCTTGCTATATAAGTAAATTCAACAAATGTAAGTGAATTCAACAAATTCTGGTGCCCATATAGGAGGGCAAGTTTTGTACTAGCAATGATCAAATAATAACCATGACATTTTTGCTAAGTAAAAGCTCCTGTCTATATTGTCAGAGCCTCTTTTAGGCAATCATGGGACAATTGCGAGTGTCCCTGCCAAGTTGGGATGATTGGAAACAATGCTACAAAATTATTTTATTTAAAAAGAACAAAAAAAATTTGAGGCTAAAAATTTAAGTCTGTTTGTCCTTTGTGTATTTCTGCTTAGTGATTTTTTTTAACATCAGAAAACATTACAAGTTGTTGATGTAGTTAATTTGGTGTACGTATAATATGAAACAGGAATTTCTCTGCTATGGCCTAATAGTGCTTGTTGTGGTTTGGATGAGCAATTACAATCTTAAGTATAAGGAAATTTTAAGGACACTGAAAGGCTGTTGGCTATCTATAATACATAATACGTCCAGAATTGCCTATTGATATAACAACAATCAAAACATCAATTTCAAAGATAAGTGATTCCCAGATGTCAAGTCAATGTGATAGAAAATGTAAAATGCCTTTGAAGGTAACCTACAGAATAAGCATGTAAGATAATAGATCCACCATTTTCTAAACGGGACAGTCCTATATTAAGCATGAAAAATGAAATAATGAAGAAAGAGTTATGCACGTAGTCATGAATAATATTTGTATAATTTGTCTTTACAACAGTCAACTGAAAAGATGAAATTATCTAAGCTACTTGTAAGCATTTGTTCTCCAATAATTCTCAAGAAGGCCAGCCTCCCTTCACCCCCCCCCCCCCCCCCCCCCCCCCCCCCCCCTGTGCCGTGACATAGCAACGTGTGGGCAGGCAGCTAGCCCCTGGCAGATTATGCTCAAATTTTTGCCTATTTTGCTTTTCCTTTATTCTCCAATTTTCCACCTATTTTGCTTTTTATTCTACCTATTTTGCTTTTCAATTTAACCCATTTTTTGTCGTGCCTACATAGCAAATAATTAAAAATTCTCTTGCATAACAACACACAAATTATTACAATAATTTACAAAGATGACAAAAAAAATGTTAGGTTTTTCGATAATTGTACTGCAGCATAACTGACAGTTGAATATAGTCTTCTAGAGCAGACTCCTGTTGAGAGGAGAAGGAATTGTTCAGCAACGAAAAAACACGCTCAGCAGCCGCGGACGAAGGCTGCACTAACAACAATTTCTTGCACGTGCTACTCCATTTTGGCAGTGTTCCCTCGTGCGATTTCCACCACATAAGGACATCAACTTCATCTGAAACATCCTCAGCTGCCGCAAGATACTCAGGTAACTCGGACTTCAAGCCATTAATTGCTTCTGTGTTCAGGAATGGAAAGGCAGCAAAGGAATCCATATCATTAGCAGTTGGCTTAAGTTCATTCACTTTTGAGGGAGAAAGGTAACGTGCCGATTTGAAGGCTAGAACAATGGGCCTGAGATCGTTGTCGAATTTCTCCTTGAAGTAAGCATAGGCAGGAACACAAGCAGCTTTAGCATAGTCTATCAATTGCCTTAATAGCTAGCTACTACTGCCCTGTAGTGACTATATAGGCTATGGCACAGATATGGCCTTTTGTTAAAGTGCAGTCTTTGCAAAGACTCTTACTACATTTATATAGCTAGGTATTTTTCAGGTAAGTTGAGAAATGGTGCCCATTTTGCTCATTTGATTGGAAAATTTTGCCTATTTTGCTGGCATAATTCCTGTTGCTCACAGGTGCCTATTTTGCTCAAAATTATGCTAGCATAATCTGCCAGGGCCTACAGGCAGCGCTATCACTCGATCACTCCATAAAAAAAATCGCCAAATGTGGCAGGTTCTTCCCCTTGAAAGTCGCAAATTATAATTTTACCGCGGGCCTAGTCAAGGTCTTTCCCCTTGGTTAAGATACTTCACGTGGTTTTTCCTCGGTTTGGATACTCCATGTGGTTATTTCATCTGTTTGGATAATCCCGAGCGTTGGCTTACCATTACTCTACGTGTTTATTGCTGTGGTGTTGATATGCCTAAGAGATTATCTGCAAAGTGGAAATTGCAACTGGCTAAGCTTACAAAAGGTGGAAATTGCTTTGTCAGTCAGGAATGATTGCTACTGCCATATGCAGGCAATATAGTTTTGATGTGGTATTAATTGAAATTAATATATACATACAAACAAATTTTTCATTCCTAATTTATGAATATAATTAATTCTCATGCTTCACGGTAACTGGTAGATTTTTGGTGGGAAAGTTAATGGATTCACGTACAAATAGAGAGCTGGCCTCGCGTGAATAGATAGATAGCGGAGGGTAACTTGGGATTTGGGTTTCGGGCGGTATTATATTGAATGATTAAATGACCACAGGTTCTGGTGGCAAGTCTAACATTAGCATACAGGCATGAAGTATACTTTAGGAAAAATAGATATAATAATACTTATTACATGAGTCAGAGTGTGATATTGCAAAATATTTCAAGAGCAGGCTAGTTTTTATATAGGAGCCAGAGATGACTTAAAATAAAACCTGAGAGTGAAATATCTTGCCATACGACAGTAATATGTTGTTTATTCTACACTGTAAACCAAAGGGTGTGTAGTTCACACCAATTTTAGTTTTGAATCACTTGTAACAATAGTCACACCAAATTATGGTGTGATGTGCACACCTCATCATTTGGGTGTGAAGTACACACCAAATTTAGTGTGAATTCTCACCACAATTACTATGAACTCATACTTACATTAATGCTGAATTATTTTAAGTTACATTGATTCTAGTAATACATATCAACATTTTTTTTTCAAAAAGAGATTGCTGTAATCCCAGATCTCATTAATCAGACGACTAAAATCTTAGTCAACTTTCTTATCTAGCACACTAGTGTACAAAACATTTATAAGGTAGATTACAATGATAATAGCATTGGTTTTTGCCTGCACATGAATATAATTAATGTTTGGTAAAGGGTCCATGCTATTCCATTTGAGTGTGAATTTCACACTAAGTGTGCATTCACACTAAGATAATTATCTATGGGAAGAGAGTGGACATAATTTAGTACACAACAATGTATCTTGAGTCACAGTAGTTTGATCAGACTTTGTGAGTTCCAAAATGTGTCAATGATTGTATGCCTAGCTGGCACAATTTTCCATATCTCTCCCTCCATTTCCTACCCCCCCCCCCCCCCCCCACCCCACACACACACACACACATAGTCCACATGGGTGTGGTTCCTATTCCAGATGCTATAACACCAGGTAAAACACTCTGTGTGGTGTTAAGCTTATACATTGTGCCGAGTTGTATTTGGAACACTTTTCTTAGAAGGTATTAACTACGGTATTTACAATGATCACACCTTATTCTAATAACAATAAAAATATTGACACATAAATAAAATGACAATGCGCACAAGCCCCACCAACAGTAAAACTAAAGTGACCAGTTTTGAAGCTATCCTTCCAATTAGGTAGTAGAAACACGATAATGTTGTGCACTTCTTTTCAAACCCATCATGTTTAAGGCACAGCTGGCATGACAATAAAACAAGTACCACATTAACAATTATAAAATTAATGCACTATTTAAATACTCCATTCTAAGCCCAACTTAAAAAGAACATAAACTTTTGGGACAACTCAAAAAGATTGCAAACAAGGATTAGATCGTTCAATCAGTCATACCAGTTACTAAAATTACTAAAACACTGTAAATATAAAGCCTTCTTATTTCTATAATACACCTAAACATATATTGCAGTATTCACGCAACAGCTAAGCTAGATTCCCCATTCACTGTATACTCAGTTTCATATTTTACAAGAATAGCAATGCAACAACTAACAAGAATGGTAATCAATCAGACAAGAGGTGAGTGGACATATGATTGCATCACCATTGTGGTTTGAGGTAAGTGATTGGAACTGTGGGCTAGAGGTGAGCCAATGAACAAATGTAATTGCACTAATAATAACAATGAAGCACCAGCACTATTGAACACTACCTAGCCATTACAATATTATAATCTCCTTCCAAGCAATCTGTTTGCTGTTATAATGAGGCATCAAAATAGCTCGAGCAATGAAAATGGTACATGGAAACCTGTCTTCATAAGAGAAGAAGCTAAACAGGCCAGAAACACTCAGCTGTATACATTTTCAATGTGAACCTTCACTTCTTCCAACTCAATTAACTTCCCTCAACATAAAGTGAACTACACCGCTGGCTGCAGAAATTATTTGCTTACGTGATTATGATGTTATGCTAGGGGGAGTTGCCCATAAAAGCTGGTACCTATGCAGAGTTGAAGCTTCAAGAGGTCTTAAATCTTCATCCTGAGTAAGTTCATACCTAAATCAACCGTTAATTGTCAGTAATCTCCAAAATCAGAGCATGACAGACAGACAAACAGACAGGACGACTGCTATAACCCTGTTGCGCATGCGCGCTGATGGTTAATAATAATAATAATACAAGACCAAAACACATATCATCAGGATTTAGCCTACTATGTTCCTTAATCATGCACACTGACATGTGACCATGAGAATTCCTGGGCCCACTAACAAGATCTCACTGATTACAATCATTATATATTAGGCCATCATCACCTGCTGAATTAATTTTTTTTAATGATAATAGCATGTATGTAGCCTAGTTTAAATAATTTAATTAACCCTACTTACTTGCACTAATTCAAACTTAACACCACACTCTCCGACCCTTTATTGACACTGTCAGTCACAACAATTATTCTGTAAATAACCCTCCTGTCTTGATCTGCAGGACTGAACTTTGTCCCCAGTAAGATTCACTTGAGTGGAATTCACTTACAGTGTCATCACTGTTGTTTCATTTGTTTTTTACTCATCTTGTAATTTATCACGCATTATTGTTCATTATAATATTAAATTATTAACTTTACAACAGTCTTGATGGGTTACTCTAGATGATTTAAAATGTATACTGTTAGCTGTTTCTTTATCAGCATTATACTTTTGTATTGTATCACAGTATCATGTATGAAAGGTTAAAATGTTTTGAATTTCTATATCGTATGGTGATATAAATATCGTAATAAAGCTTTAACAGAGTAAATTTTAGCTCACTTTGTCTATATTGAACTTAATTTCACTAGTGCTAGCTAGAATTACTACCACTAGTTTTGCTGTGCATGATATAGCTAGCTACTAGCAATAAGTCAGTCAGCTCAGTCACATATGCACTTGGAAGACTGATTGTTTGGTTTAAACAAACCACTCAATTTAAGAGTACTTGGCACAGTATTGACCCATTATGTGATAATCTGGATCACTTCTAGTCAAACCTGAATGACTTGACTCAGGTAACCACTTTATTTGAATAATGAGCTAATTAAAACAGGGTTCAATATAACTTACTGCTCCATTCACAAAAATTCTCACTTAGAATTTTCTTGATTAAATAACATTATGTTTTCTACCCTGCTATCTTTAAACCGGAATATAATAATGCTGATGACTAAGATGCTAAAAAATACATGTGAGGGGGCACTGACCCCCAGATGCATTGATTGGGTAGCACAGGGGGACACACAGCACGCACATTTATCTTTCCTTGTAAATACCTATTCCAATTGAGGATGTAATAGAATTCAATTCAAATCAAATGTCTTTGGCATTTTGGGTAAAGGTCCGATTAAAATCACCACTATTACTAGTGGTGTGCTTGAGCACAAATGGCGAGCGAGCCTTAAACTACACTATTGTTAAATGATTGATTTTAACAACTAACACTCTAGCTACTAAAAAAAAGTCGAGTTTTTAAATTAAGTAAGTTGTAAAGGGGTTTCAATGCCATAGTAACAATGCTTTGACACAACTGGAGATGCACCTACACAGACTTACCTACACAGACTTACCTTCGGGGTGGTCTAGTGGACAATGTATTTTCAAGTAAATACTGTTGCGCAGGCTTATAACCATGACAAAGAGCGCATTGACTTACCACCGCCACTAACTCGAATAGAAATGGAAGTCCTGTAAGTTTTCACGTTTTAACTGCACCAGTAAAAGAATTCAAAAAGGTAAACAATTCAATTTCTAGGGTGACACGGGTACTGATCGATAAACAGAGGATTCTGTTTAGTGAAGTTTGGGACGGGGTGGACAACCGAACTAACACAAAAACGTGAGGGTCAAAGTACAAAAATGCCTTACGTACGTCCATACATATATACAAATAAACTAGTGGTGTGCTTGAGCACAAATGGCGAGCGAGCGTAAAGACTATACTATTTTTATATGAATGATTTTGACTTCTAACACTGAAGCTACTGATAAGGTCCAGTTTTTAAATTTAGCATACAGGGTAAAGGGATTTCAGTGCCATAGTAACAACTAACTCTCTGCAACTGCTTGAATTGAAGGAAAAAAACAACAACAAAACAATACACGTTATTTAAAAGTTTTCTTTGTGATATTCTTTAGCTAAGTAGTGGTTGTAACTCACAATGCTTTGACACAACTGGACATGCACCTACACAGACTTACCTTCGCAGTAGTCTAGTGGACAATGTATTTTCAAGTAAACACTGTTGCGCACGGCTTATAACCATGACAAAGAGCGCATTGACTTATCACCGCCACTAACTCGAATAGAAATGGAATTCCCTTAAGTTTTCAAGTTATAACTGCACCCGCAAAAGAATTCAAAACGGTAAACAATTCAATTTCTAGGGTGATACGGGTACTGATCGATAAACCAGAGGATTCTGTTTAGTGCAATTTGGGAGGGGGTCGACCACATAACTAACACAAAAACGCGAGGGTCAAAGTACAAAATGACATACGTACGCCCAAACATATATACAAATAAACATCCCCGATTTTTTCATTTTTACCCCTGTAAGTGTCTCGCTCGCTACGCTCGCTCGCCAATAAATAAATAAACTAGTGGTGTGCTTGAGCACAAATGGCGAGCGAGCCGGATGTTAGGTAACATAAAACTAAGTACACTCGAACCTCTCTTATTTGTTCGTCTAAGTTCGGACACCTCTGTCTACCGGACACCAACTAAAATTATTGACTGCGTACGGATCGTCTGTGTAGTCGGAAAGCTACCAAATTAAACGAATAAAATCGGGAAAATATTTCGCGCGTGGCACTTCGAGTGTATTCGATCGTAGCGTTGTGTGTGGAGATGGAGCGGTGAAATCAACTTGCAGTTAGTGCGTCTACCGCTAGTTCTTCTCAGAACTCGTTGACAGGCGTCGCTGCTAGTTCTTCTCAAAACTCTTTGAAAGGCAGTGGGGCTGCTAGTTCTTCTAAGAACTCAACGACCAGCTGTGGTGGAGGCAAGGTCGGGGTAACTAAACGCAAGCGTAGCGTTTTAACTCTAGAAAGAAAGCTGGAGATAATATCAGAAGTTAAGAAGGGAAGTCAGTGAGGCAGTGTCTGGACAGTTTGGTGTTCCAAAATCTACAGTGAATGATATTTGGACATGAACATGAAGAAATTGTAGAAGATGTGGTGTTGCAAGAGAGACTAAGTCCGAAAATGAAGATGAAGCTTCTTCAATGCAGTTACTCCATCGCAAGCTTGTGCTGCTGTCGATACTGCTTTGGAGTGGTTGGAATCCAAAGGCAACACACACCCTGCACATCTTATGCTGGTAAAAAGTTGGAGAGATGATGCAGCTCAGCGTCGCTTGAAATCTATGAAGCAAACTAAAATCACTTCATATTTTAAATAAATTGATTCATGTATTTACAGGTGTTTTTGTTAATTTTAAGTAATATACTCAATTATCAAATAATTAATTGTATACACGGTTCATCACCGAAGAAATTAAGTATTTCTGAGTTGCGGACATTTCTTAGTTACGGACACCCCTTGGTCCCAGACTGTCCGGATAAGAGAGGTTTGAGTGTATTGTTACTATGTTTTAGCTTAGTTCATGCAAACACTATAATAGCAGTTATGACCTTTTATTTCAGCAAACAAATACAAAATCACTCTCTTACCTGATTAATGGTAACTTTTGTAGTATCAAACATCAACCATTCTGATAATCTCAATCACCAGTAGCTCTTGAACAAGCTCTCAGCTACGATAAAAAAATAAACCGGTGTTATTATTTGTAATTTTAGCCAACAAATATGGAATTACTACTTACATCATTCTTGAGTATTGATAACTTCTGATTGAAGTTACTTTGACCATCTGAATTACCTTGAATTCTTGACAACAAGCTCTCACCTACAAAAACAAAAACAATCAATTTTAGCACACAAATACAAAATTATTTTCTTACCTCATCTTCTTGAGCAGTGGTAACTTTTGTAGTACCAAATTTGAGCCAATCTGACTATTTGAATTTACCAGTCACTGTTGACAAGCTCTTAGCTTCAAAAAAGAAAGGCCAGAGTTAATTTTGCATTTAGCTAACAAATATGGAATTACGTACTTACCTCAGCTTCCCTCGAGAAGTAGCTTCCTTAGCATTAATACTACGGCATTCTGACTACCAACAGCTCTTGACAACCAACAACCGGCACTCCGTATCCCCCCATAAAACGGCGAAGTTTTGAAATTAAGTCTGGTAAAGGGTCTTCAATGCCATAGTAACCGGTCGAATCAACTTTTTGTTTCTTGAAAAGCAAGCGTTTTTGCAGGAATTTTCTCACACTTTTCTGCGCTTAAGTATAAAGTAAGGCTTGCTTAATGCTGTAGTTTCAGAATAAAGTGGGGTCAAGCCTAAAAAGCCGTGTTTTGGGAGAAAAAAGTTCCCCGCGCGCGCTTTTAAAGGGCATACGTACAATCCATACATACATACATATACATATGTACATATAACATATACCCGATTTTGCATTATCCACCCCTAATACTGTCTCGCTCGCTACGCTCGCTCGCCAATAAACAAACATCCCCGATTTTCGATTGTGTTACCCCTGTAAGTGTCTCGCTCGCTACGCTCGCTCGCCTATAAACAAACATCCCCGATTTTCAATTGTGTTACCCCTGTAAGTGCCTCGCTCGCTACGCTCGCCAATAACTTAATGCCTAAAAAATTACAGTGACATTTAATTGACAAACATAGCTAAGGAATTCTAGATAATAATGATAGAAAAATGAACTTTGGAATAATTGAATTAAACTAAACCATTTTTAATCATTTACAATCACTTGAACATGGAGCCCACTCCTTACTATTTTGTAGCAATTTTTATCACTTCTGCTGCTTCAATTATAGCTAGTATATTTTACTTCTTGTTCTAGTACAGTGTTCTTGCAAAAAAATATGACCCTTTCTAAAGTACTTGTCTATGTTCTTGAGAAGCTAATATTAGTAAGAATCCAGTCTTCCTGAAAGTTGTTTCAAAGTTTGTATGAGCAGAACAAAATGTATCAATAAATTGAGAGGTGAGCACTTGCATCAAATAAAAAAAATTTAAATCAGCTTCCAGGTTTCAATGAGTTATTCAGCTGCTTGGTGACAAAATTTTACATTGCTACTTATTTCATAACAAGATTTGTAATTTTGTGGGGTCGCAGTACACCGTCAACAATAGTACCTAACAAAGTAGTTCACTCCAGACTTTCAATCCACTATTTTTTTTTTTAAATAACTCCTTCTACAGTAAGTAAACCTCCACTTTATGTGTGTCCTGGGCCCATAACCTGTTGATTCCATTCAGATTTACTTGGCTATTATAAAAAAAATGTATGATTGTGTAAGGAACAAAAATCAGGTAAAATGGAGATAAAAATAAATCGTGCATCCATTTGTATTATGATGTACAACAAAAGCTGAGTGTGCGGGGAAAAGCTATACCAATATAAATTATTGAAACAATGAATATAATTAAGGTAATAATAAATGGAGTGTTTAGAAGAATGTGGTGGGGTTACACCACACGGATCAACAATGGAATGAGTGAAGCGCTAAGGGTCACTTGTGTTAGTATATACGGTGATGTATGTCGGAAAAGAGGGATTGCTTTGGGATCTGTCCAGATAGCTTTGTGCAAGTATCTTACAAGAAACACTTTTCCTCTGAAGTAAGTGCATTCTTGTGGCTCATTCTTGAAGCTATCTTAGCTATTTCTCTACCACATTTATCTACTTTGATAAGTATGTGCTGCTAGTGGAGATACATTTTTCTGTAATAACAAACTATCCAGAATAGGGGATTGTTTGAGGTGGTATTTGCAACAACCACCCCAGTTTTTATTTTGGTAGCAAGTCAGGTTACTTTTCCTATAATAGTAGCACTTGCTGTCCTGTGGATATTATTTCCTTTAGACCTTTTGTCCCTAGACAAAATTGGATACCCTAGAAGTTAGTGTAGTATGATATTTTTTATTAGCTTACGCGTGACCGCAATCGCTCAAATTTTCAATAGGTGTGGTCTCTGGTCGCTCCTAGAGGAGCGAATGTATTTATTTTGAGCAAGATGGGACAGAGAAATTGGTCGCTGGTCGGAAATAAGAGGTGGTTGCTTCTGGGAGGTTCCAAATGCACTATATTTGCTGTAGTTGCAATCGGGGGCTCCTGATTTGGTCTCTCCAGAGAGGTCGGTCAATTCTCGGAGTGGTCGGTAATAGGAGTTTTACTGTATATATATTATTTGCTACTCAGTTACACCCACTGCGTATAATATTGTAACCAACTTCTCAATAATTCAATAATACAATACTTTGCTTTTTATTATTTTGAAAAACCATGAAAACTATTAATAAAATTATAATAGCTACCTTGTACAAAACAATTCCATAAAAACAGATACATTAGTGTTGTTTTGGTTAACTAAAACTAAAAACTAAAATTAATTTAACACTAAAATTGAAATTAGTACATTGGAAAACCAAAACTAAAACTAAAATTGTTAGTCTTTGCTAGTGAAAAACTAAAACTAAAATTAATCTTGAAATATTTTGTCAAAAAACTATAACTAAAATGTAAATTTTCAACCAAAACAACAGTTAGTGAATAGTAGAAGTAAACAGTTTTTTTAGTCTTCTATTCCCATCATATCCTCCCATAACATGGATATTGTCTGATTTCACGATACAGGTAAAGTAACACACTGCATGTGGTAGTTGTCCAGCCTGGACCCAGGTATTAGTCTTAGAGACATAGCGCTGGATGGTGGACACTTTCCATCTCTTCATGTCCGAACCACCGACTGCCAGTAGAGATCCTCCAATGTTGAGCGGACAAGATCGTGTACAGTTGAGTGAAGGTAGTTTGTTCCATATGTTGGAACTGTCTGATGAGGAGTGTGAAACAAGAGCCTCCAGAGATACACTATAGACATCAGGACTGTCACACAACCGTTTCTCACACACTCCCCCCATGAGGTACCAGGTATCTGCTATTGTAGTAGACTTCATCATGTACCATGGTGTTGGTGTAGATGGTCCAGTGGACCACTGCATGTTGGAAACATCAAGTACCTCAACACTAGTTTGTAAACAAACTCCATGGAAACCACCAGCCACCACCAGCCAATGTTTATATGAAGTAGCTGAAGGCAACTGGCAAGGTGTAGACATAGGAGGGAAGGGGTGTGTCCACTGGTTGCTGTCAGGCTGCCACTCTCCTAGTTCACTGCTATCAGAGTCATCTCTATTCAATCCTCCCACCACAACTAGTTTGTTGTTGATTGTAGTCATAGCAAACTCCCTGGTACTATATAAAGGTAGAGTATACCATTGGCAGGATTGTATGTTGTAGGCCATCACTATGTACTCTTCCTCATCTCCGGCAACATAAGTCCCTCCTCCTCCAACATACACTGTATCATTTATCTCTACTGATTGGATGTAGCCACTCCTAGCCATTGGCATGTCAGGACCACGCCTCCAGTCCAGTTCTAGTGGGAATATCTAAAATAATAAATAAATACATCATCTGCAGTAAATTTGTATAACACTAGTCATGTCTATATTGTTAATATTTTATGTAATGGATATTCTTATGTTACTTGAACATTTTCCATTTCTTAATGTTTTGCTATTATATCCAAGTACAGGTTTTACTGGTTCCAAACTTGGTACAGACATGAAGACATCTGTAGTCGCCACATTTGTAGTTTTAAAATTTCACATCACATCATGTACTTAATTTATAAGGTGTAAATTAATATATATTTTTTCACTTGATTGTCACATTGCTTTAAGCTGGCATCTTTTTAGATCGATGAAGTTAAGGTTTGTTATGAATTTAATTAGTTCATAAAAGACCAAATTTTGGAATGAAGGGCTCTGCATATAAATTGACTTCTTATATTTGGCTCAGTAGTGTGATATATCGCCCATTTTGGACAAATTTGGTGAGTTTCATCGTTTGGAGACTGAAATTCATAAATGTGAAGTATTTAATGGTGAAAACTTATTAAATATTACTAATCTATGTCTCCACTAACTTGGTGTAAAGGTTGGGAGCCAATGCTACAATCGTTGCAAAGTAAAATCAAATTTAATGACAGCAAATCTCCAAGAATCCACATTGCAGCTCAAGTTTTGACGTCATGTAGGCTTGTGGAAAATTTGTGTTTTCTGTGGGGGGGGGGGTGGGGTTGGTGGGGAGAGTGGGGAGGAATCCCCATCGAATGCAATTAACTGACAACCGTAAGGATCACCATAAAGCAAGAAATAACTAAAAAGTGTATAAAAGCTTACCCAATAAGCTCGAAATCTAGCTGTCAGGCATGTGGAGGTGTCGTGCTGCTACCCTAGCTAAATGCTGTATTATGGGATCATGTCCATGGACAAGAACAATACAAATGGCTAGCATCATAAACATTTCCAGGTTTTTTTCTAAATGCAGCAAACTTTAGGCATTAAAAAGTTACGGCACCTTAATACCTCACACCTAACACGAGAATTTACTTTAGCTAGCACTTCCATGTCTGCACAACACTGCACCACAAAGTAAATCTGGCAGGTAATGAGCACCACAGAGTGCCAATCTCTTCTAATATTGCAAAGTCAGCGTCTCTTCACAACTGCAACATTCTTTAGGCCACATACGCACTTTTCTCGAAATCACTTGGTACAAGAACTTATTTTTCTTCTCAACAAATGAAGCAACCGCTCCCAATTTTTGCACCAAGTTAGTGGAGACATAGATAAGTATTATTTAATAAGTTTTCAACATTAAATACTTCATATGTATGAATTGCAGTCTCCAAACTATGAAACTCACCAAATTTGTCCAAAATTGGCAACATATCGCATTACTCAGCAAAATATAGGAAGTCAATCTATATGCAGAGCCCCCATCCCAAAATTTGGTCTTTTAAGTGATGCGTAGAGATGTCTTCATGTCTGTATCAAGTTTGGAACCAGACAATCTTATTGTGTCTCATTATAATCTTTAAACTCAATGTCTAGACTACAATATGGACATAACTAATTTATTATACACTTTAGTGTGGTGTAGCCAAACCCTTTACCAAACAGCTGTACAAGAAAAGTCTGTTGTCAAACTTATATTCTGATTTGTACCAGACGACAATATTCCTGCATGGCCAATGAAATTGCTGTTAGTACAATAGGAGACAAAATAAAGTTCTGAATTCTGTTCTGTAGAACGGCCATTGCGCGATTAAAAAATGGAGGGAAAATGGTACGTGGGTTGGCAAAAATAGCCGTTCCGTTTATTCAGCATTTACCGTTATAATTTTTCTCATTCACCACATGCCTCACTTGAAGAAATATATAAAATCATTTATCCAATAAAACATTCTGATTTTTAGTTTACAGGCTCCTGCGGCGGAGCTTATAAAATATTTGAACACAGAGAATTGTTAGCTTGACTACCACTCAGTATCGATGTTTTCTCAATGTTAGGGCATATCAGGCTTAGAATTTTTACTACTGAAAGTTCATCAGTAGCTAGCAGAAGACCTACCTGTGTGCCCATCGAAATTTAAGTCTGCAGCTTTATTGAAGCAAGTTAAATTTTTGTACGAGCTTTTTTGCACAATCCCAATAGCGCTCAATGGGTAATACAAGCCCTAGCTTCCTGATCTAGCTATTGAAGAGTATTAGTGGATCAACGGAAAAGCTTAACCGTTTTTTTACCATTTTAGTATACAGTGTCAGTCGTTTAGTCAAAACGGTACAGAATGTAATGGTAAAGAAATTACAATTTTACATCTGTACTACGGAACGAAATCCGGAACTTTTAAATGCTCGTGCAACTGGAAACCAATGAATCCATTCAAATTATTGTGTAGGCTATTGGTAAGCAACTGAACCGACCGCACACTATGAATATCATATGAAACATTCCATTCCACTAGTATTCAGAGTGTACAGGTTTAACATCAGACCCTTTCACCACGTAGCAGTTTGGTAAAGAATCTGGCTATGCGAGACTACTTACAATCAATAGTATATTGACTTAGGATAGTCAGTACTCTTGATGAAATATTAGAAAACAAAGTTTACAAAAATGCAAAATACTTACTAATAATTTCTTTTTAGTTGACACCGTGGTAATATGCTCCAGTTCCTTTGTTAGTCGCTCCACTTCAGATTGGAGAATTCGTTTCTCTCTTTGATGGCGAGATTCCAGATGAAGCTTTTCTTCTTTGTGATGTGATTCTAACTGAACGTTTTCAGCTGCTATCTGGTCCCTCAGTTGATTGTTCTCAGTCTTCAGTCGATTGTTCTCCGTCTTCAGTTGATTGTTTTCTGCCTGTACTTGCATGACACTTGTCTCTGATTGATGTTTGTCTTTAATAAGTTGTGTATTTTTTGCAGACTCCATCAGTTTTCTGTCACTTTCTAGTTTAGTAATTTCTTCTGTCAATTCTCTATTTTCCATTTCTAATCTATTTTCAGAAATCTAATAATATAAAACATTAAACGATAATTAAACATTTAAAATTAATAATAAATACATAGTATGAAAAATGAACTATTCTGATACAGTTAATTACAAGGAAATAAAAACAGAAAAAAAATTGCCTATTTAATCAATAGCGTTGTTAGAGTTGATAAGCTACTGTTTATGATTTTAAGTTTTAGTATAACTACTTCTAAAGTAACAAGTAAATAATATCTCAGAGTGAATGCTATTTACTTCCATGATCACTACAACAATGATATAATTAAGATGTTGATGGCAATAATGAGGAGTTCAAGTTTTAATCATACAATCAACCACCAACATCACGTGCAATTACTAAATAGTTTGACCATTAATTATGACAAAAAAAATTGGGTCAAAGTTTAGATAATTATATAGCTTAGCTATGCTGTTTGATATGCGTGTTCAGATATTATGTACTCATCTAATATAGGTTTGGTCTGAAAAATTAACGTGGAAAAAATAGAGTAATGTAATTATTGTAATAACTATTTGATAAACTTAACAAATGATTGTAGTTCACATATCGACATTACCTCGAGTTCTTTTATTATTTTATTTTTTTCTTTAGTTTCCTTCATGTGTAACACATTGATTATGTTGATCAACCTCCCCAGATTCCCTCCATGTATGTTCTCCATTGCATCCTGTACTGGTGTTAGTGTCTCCAGTAGCTGCTCAGCAGTAGGTCTTGTTTGAGGAGTATTGTGCAGGCAATTAGTCACCATCTCTACTAGAAGAGGATGAGACATCAATAACTGATCCTCCAACTTCTTCATGTACACCTCACGACGCTCTACTTCATTTCGACCAATAACTCGACCAGGATTATGTGGATCTGAATGCGTAGCCAATAACAGCTGTCCTGGAAAAATCTAATAAATAATTTAAATTGATTTTTTTTTGTATAATTCACAATATAGCAATTTGCTGTCAAGATTATTCTTATGCTAACTTTACAGTAATACAATATCTATCTGATTAATGCTCAATTGCTAGTAAGTAATATAAATAGGATCATTTGTGAAGTATTTTACTTGATTACAACAAAATATCAGCCAAAAACCTATATACAATATCAAGAAAATTTTTAATTACATTTTAATAGATTTCCTTATGGATTACCAATAACTCAGTAAACTTAAGTTAGTTTTACCTGTGTGAGTATGTAGAGGGCAAGATGTCCGAATGAGAACACATCTAGAGATGGGCCATATCTGTGGCTCTCACTGAGAGCCTCTGGTGGCATGTACACAGTGGTCCCCGGATTCTTTGAGAGTGTTTGGGCTAGTTGCGTTGGTTTTAAAGTTACCATGCGAGAGTTTCCCATGTCAGTGATCTTAGCTGTCAGAGATGTTGTGAGGAGGATGTTCCTCGCAGTCAGGTCTCTGTGGACTATGGGAGGTCCACGACGATGCAAGTAAACTAAACCGCTGCCTGTGTCTGTAAGAATGGAAATCTTGACTGCAAATGGAATATTAGGGGCACACTCTAGGAGGTCATCCACACTCATTTCTAGTCTCTCCATCACCAGTAGAGGTAGCTCTGATCCCTCAAGGAAACACAGACCAAGGAACTGTGTTATGTTAGGATGTCGGAGACCAGCCATGAGTTGACATTCTCGTTGATATCTGTCTACAGTCTCTCCAACTCCTTCATTTCCAGGATCCAATAATAGTTGGTGCATACGCTTGGCAGCACACAAAACCTTGCTATATGTTACCTGAAATATCATCATGTATTAGTTAAATAAATTAAACAAGTCTAAGTTAAAGTATTAAAAAGTGTATTATTTGATAGTGTGTATAAACTATAATGATTGGTTATGGTCATCAAATTAGCAATTTGTGAGGTAAGAATTGAGTAATAGACCTTACGTGATTACCTCGTTAAAAATTACGTCAACCTCGCAACGGTCGATACGGTGCCATTTTGTATGTAAATTGAGTGTATACATTGAGTGTAAGAGAAAGTAAGTGGTGCGGCATTTTGATGAGAATCAATTGCAGAATGTGTGGTCCACTCAGAATATTATTCAAGCTTGGATATCAATGCAAGATCAAGGTACAGAGAGAAATAAGGAATGTTTGGGGTATTTCAGACCCCTATCTTACGATGGAAGAAGCACTGGAGGGTTTGGAATGGCAAGATTGGCCAGAAGTTGAGTATCCTTACATTTATAATTACTTGATCAATACTTTTAGCTTTTATACGGAGAAAGAAATAAAAGCTTATAAAAGTTTGGAGGGATACAGACAGTTTGTTGATGGTTGGGTTCACTATATTTGAAAGCCAGCTTTCTTGTCACTTAGTCCTGGTTACTGTAATGCATATGTATCATTGTATGACAAGGGTACAGTACCAAAGCCTTTAATAGACTATTTTGAATCTGCACATGCCCAGCTATAATCATACCCTGATCTGTTGTTCCAATGTGAGAAGTTTTTTCCATCTAAAAATGAATCTTTAGAGCAGGTTAAGGCAGTAGAAGTAAGCACTCAAGAGCAAGCTAAGTCTAAAGTTTGGTTTCAACAAAGAGCAGGCAGAATTACTGCTTCCAGATTAAAACTAGCTATTCACACAGATATCACGCAGCCATCTCTATCTCTCATTAAATCAATATGCTACCCTGAAAGCCATAACTTTAAGTCGAAAACTACTTGCTAAATGGAGACACAATAAATTTGAGTTTTCTCAATGTGGACTGGTAATTTCCACATCTTTTCCTTACATGGGTGCTTCCCCAGAAGTCATTGTGAACTGTGAATGTTGTGGAAATGGTGTTGTTGAAACCAAATGTCCTTACTCTTATACTAATAAATCTTTTTTGGAAACTTGTGATGGACAAAGTTTTTGTTTGGAAAGATGCAGTGACACTTACAAGCTAAAAATAGATCACCTCTACTATTATCAGATACAAGCACCAATAAAGATATGCAGGAGTACCTATGGCAACTTTGTTGTATGGCATGAGTAAAATTGATTGTGAAAGAATACATGCTGACCCAGCATTCATTAAATGTGTATTTGAGCAGGCAACTCAGCTTTGTTAATATGCATTACTCTCAGAACTTCTAAATAAGTATTATTCAAAACCAATCACTCCTTAGATGATGACAAACCACAAACTGCTGATGAAAGTGAAACTAGTCACAGTTGACAAATTTGGTGCTATTGTAAAATAGGTGAATATGGGGAAATGATTATGTGTGAAAGTGGAAAATGTGAAATTGAATGGTTTCATACAGACTGCCTAAGAATTACCACTATTCCAAAAGGCAAGTGGATATGACCAGATTGCAGGGGAAAAAATGCAGCAAATCTTAGAAAGTAGCCAACTTTATCGTTAACTCTGATATTATGCATTCATAACAACAAATTGTTCATGTAATACAGTAATTAATCATGTAAATTGTTCTAACTTTGTGATAATTACAGTTTTAATCCATTGGCACAACAGATTGCACAGAGCAGCACATATAGTAACAATTTTGTCAGTAACACTGCACTCTTCTCCCTTATTACACATAATAAAATTAATTGGAAGTGTAGACTTTAAATTTTATGTTTTAATCTTAGCAGTCCAATTACCCTCTCTACATGAATCCGTACTCTGGATAACTGACGACTTCTGTCCACCTCATATCTGCTGAGCTGATTCTTGCCTCTTGTGAAACATGGATTCCGCACTGTAGAGGCCTGCAGCATCATGGACATTAAATCATCTATCAGCTAGAATGAGGTCTCCTGGCAAGATAGTCTAAAATCCAACAATTCTCTGTGAGGTATCGATCCAATACACGTCCACCCCATCCTTTGGATACAAAGGTGATTGACCCTTGTGGAGATATAGCAATTAAAATCTCACCGTATTGTGGTGCCTATAATTGAGTCATGTTTGAGCCCTTGCCATCAATCCTTTAGGTCTTTCATAAACACTTCAAAACAATCAATGATTACTACGCACTTGCTAAAATTGTTTTTAAATTCTCTAGGCATGGTTAAATATAACTGTTCATGTTCAGGCTACTTTACCAAAGGCTTTAGTTGCTCATACACAACATTAATCCACTTTTGAAAATACCGAGAAACTGTACTTGCATGTATATTAATAAGTGAAGAAGTTCGTTATCTGCATAAAATGCTACTTCTTGAGCACAATTATAAACTGGTGAAATGGCAGTAGCACAGAACGGGAGTTAGGTATGTATGGGGTAGTAAATTCAAAAATTGCATCCAGGATTTTACGACATGGTATAAGCCAGTAAAAAAAGACACCTTGGCATCGTCCACAAAGCATTCCGGAATCATCACATCCCTCAACTTTTTCTTAAGCTCTAAGTTTTCCACACACAAAGCATTACAATCTCTCATTAAATCTTCCACAAACTCACTTGTAAGTTCAGTCATAGTGCCTGTAGATTGACTAACACTTGATACGCAGGTTTGAGAATCGTCAATGTCTGCAATAGTAGAAATCAACATCTTCTTGCACATCACAACAAGTAGTACTATATCCATGTTTCCTTCAGGTTCAGTGTTGCTTCTAAGTTTCATTAAAGTCTTGTCTTGATGTATTGCATCCAACCTTCGTCTCTTTGTGACATTTCTTCTATTGTAGCTAGCTAACTGGGACTCCCTACATGTTGGAACAAAGTGTATATCGGCAGGTGATACAGGATCATCACTCTTTGATCCCCCAACAAAATGAGCACTGCAGATCCATGTGTACTTTGTAGGCTTCCAGTCTTTCCTGTTTACAGAAGCAACCCATAAATTTCTTCTCTCAATATATATCAGCAGGAAAAATATAAAAATGCAGCCGACAACTTTTGAAAAACCAGTTAGAGCAGCCTACGGCGGAACAGCACTTTCCCATCTTCACCTTAAGTTGACACTCAACATGGCGGACAGGATAGGCAAACGCGCAGTGAGCGTTGATATGATGTCAACCGCACAAGCTCTATTGAGTGCTAGGTGTGCCCATAATAGAGGCGTCCAGATAATAGGGGATTGAGTGTATTTGATAGTGTGCATAAGCTACAATGATTTAAACTTCTATTGAGAGCTTGGTATTATTGATGCATACGCTCCAAAACATTACACTGAGACCTAATCATACCCGTAGCCAAGGGGGGTTCAGGGGTTTAGTCGAAGCCATTTCAGAAGTAAATGATTTAGCCACATCCCACATATAGCTTCCTAATAAACATTCAGTTCCTTGGCTATAAGACTTCACTGTTATAACATAACGGAAAAAGTAAAGCTAGCTATTCTATATAAAGTGTAACGTACTCATTAAATAACTGATAAATGAAAGGTTTATTAACTGCTTGTATACAGTTCCTCATAGTAGTGGTCAGAAGCCTTGTTATGCGAGGCTGATGTTTCTACTAGTTTACAGCTTTTCACTTTTCACTGAATATCAACAGTGTTCAGTGAACCTGTAGTATTGAAATGTAAGTTAGAACAGTCCACTTACTTCTAGAACTGAGCCATATGAACCTGTTCCAAGGGACTTCCCTGTAGGTACCACCTGGTCTAAGAAATACTGCTGTAACTTCGAGTCTCTTCTAAAGAATCTAGACCAGCCTTGCCTCCTAGCCATGGATTTAACACTCCCCAGGTAAACGCGCCAGACTGCCTCAAAGCTTAAAATTGGCTGCAAGAAAAACTTAAATAACTTTAGAACGGAAACAGCTACGCATCCGGGGTTTGCACAATTAGAAAGCTCACGCGGAAGCGGTTAAAAATCACACGGTACGGCTTAATTGATCCCTCGGACTGTCTTCATTATAAATTTTGTAAACAATGAGCGTCTTCTTCTCGGATTCCTGTGATTCTAGCTTTATATCGCGATTAGCTTTGGTTGCGAGTGTGGAAACAGAATTGACGGAGTGTTTTGTTGTCGCAGAAGGTACAGGACCACATAGTTGCCAACTATCCCGGTTTTGCCGGGATTATCCCGGTTTTTTTAGCCTTTCCCGGATCCCGCCCGGTTTACTTTTACTTGCATAGGATTTCCCGGAATTCTTACATAAGCCCACATAACTTTTTCCAGAAATTGTTACATAAGGCCACACACCTGACCACCGCCACAACAGAGAGCTGCACAGTCAGCAAGTCTGGATAGAGTTAAATCGGCCAAATACTCGAAATCGAGTACCCGTGGTCCGCGTAACCGCCAAATACTCGATTCCATACAACAAAGGGGGTTAATAGCTATTAGCCAGCAGCTGCACACAATAGTCTGCAAGTTAGTCTGCTTGATATCAGTGGTTTGTGTAGTGGTATAGCTATCTGTACAGCATATCTACCACTATAAAATATTTTTCATATAAACTTGGTTGAAAACACTGAAATAAAGAATAAAATATTATTGTATGACTAATAATATCACAACAGCAAAAGTTCATCATTTGGTACAGGAGAGTGAATCAAGAATGCCTGAAGTCTTCTCAAGGAGGTTAGTGATTATTCAGTGATATTCAGGATCCAGAGTATGGTGGAACACAAGTAGGTATAAATAGCCAGGCTATTTTTGTAGAATCCATGACATACTATCTTAATGATATTCATGATGGTTAATTAGTGGATGTGGCCTATCCCGATTTTTCATTTTAGAAAGTTGGCAACTATGGGACCACCTGGTGGATGTTGGTAAGGTTATTTGTCTACCTGTTCAATAACAAAGCTATTTAGTCACTAGCTCCAAAAAATTTCAATTACGCGGTAGGTTCTTGATTTTTCACAGACACTTGAACTCGCCGAAATCATTGGCGGGGGTCCTTCCTGTTGGCATTTATTATCCTCCCCTGTGGCATTTAGAACCCTAGCTTGTGACATTTAGTACCCTAGCTTACTCCACATTCTCTATTGTTTGGAATAGCTACTTGGCATTTCTAACACATTTGTATTCAAAATTTTAGGGATAAAGCAAAGAAATATTTTTATTTTTTTAATACTAATATTAAAATAAAGTGATGAGTAGCTAAAACTGATTAAATAAGTTACAACAGCTAATGATGATATTCCTATTTATTTGAGATAAACAGACGACTGTCCTTAAAAAAGTCAATGAACGGTCTCCCTTCAATCCTCATGTATCGTTGTATGCCAGCCACAAGATAAAGAAGTGAATTTGGAGGAAATTTCTCTCCGTTTTGTTTTCTTACTTCGAATACGAAAAGGCACAATTTGGTGGACAATTCTTGGGTAGATATTTCTTTCAGGGGTATAACTTCTTCTCCGTACTCGGTAGAAATGTGTGCACACCATTGTTGCCACACATTGACACAGTATTTTGTGTCAGCCATGGTCTTAGAAGGTATAGCACTAATTGGCCTTCATAACCTCATCCTCGTTTTTCTTGGGAGCAAATGTTCTCTTTTCTTGCTTTGTTGGAGGCTCCGGCAGCACTATTTTGAATGCATTCTGAGATATGGGCAAATCTGAGATATGGGCACCCCTTGAAACCAAGGTGCCCGGATAAGAGAGGTTCTACTGTATTGTCAAATTTTCTGTTATTGTATGTACTGAATGATGATTATATAAGACTGATGTGAGTTTGAACATTGGCTTAGCTCCAGACTCACTATTTTTTAAACATATTTTGTCTAGCTTGTAAAATATATTTCATTCTCCATGCACTAGATTGAAAGTCAATGAAACAATGTCATGTGTGGCTACAGAGAGAGAGAATGAGCAGCAAACAATAAACATAGTGACATCTGAACATAGTGTTGTTTGTTTATGTGTAAGCTCTGTTGCTAGGCACAGAGTGAAGGCAATATTAAACTGGTATCATTGGGTTGTGGGCAGCATGCCCTAGAGTGTGGAAATACAAGGAGTAACCATCTCTCTAAGCTCCACTAGAGTCTCAGTGAGCAGCACCCATCAAACAATCTTAGAGTTGAAGCATAACCAGAGTTCCATGCATAGTATGATGGAGCTACAAAGAGTAACAACCAAAGTAAGGACCCAAATGATACCTAAACAACAACAGCAAAGAATTATACAATGTGTGGAAGTGTTTTTCTTCTATTCTATAAACAAGGTGTTTCACAAGTTAATGAAGTTCATATATTATACCATGCTACCATTTCACAGACATGTACATAGGTCATGAAATGGAGTACTGGAAATATTTTTAAGTGAAGATTATGGACGCATTCTAATCCATACTCCTCAGTTATTGTTATTCTTGTTGTTGTTGTTTTTCATTTCTGTAAGTATACTGATTATAGCAAGAAATAATACCCCAAAGTATAATGCAATCAAAACAACAGGTGTTGTTCGTGCCTCCTAGCCTGGCCAAAGGAGAGAGACAAAATATGTACATATAATACTACACCACACCCACTGTTATTTTACCACTCTTGTATGCATATAAGCTCATCTGGAAATGTTTAATTCTCAAGTTCAAGATTCAATTCATAATTAGTCAGCTGTAGTTTATAGATAGTTTAGCTTAGCTTATACTATAACTGAGTCAGACTCTGGATTTATGGGACTTGGTGGACAATTGTCACATCCTTATAATTAGCCCTGCATGGGATAAGCTCTTTGAGAGCTGACAGTTGGGCCTCTTCTGAGTTCCACCACTTACCCCCTGTGTGAGCGCCTACGACCTAGAAGGCAGGTTGGGATATACGCTCCCGCTCTAATGCCTCCTCACACGACAGGAAAGCACACTAGTGCATTCAAAGTAACTCATAGTAAAAACTAATGTGGTGAGGTGAATAAAGGTCACCTTGTAATGAATATACATGTATGTGTGTGTGTTAGTTTAATGATGATATATTATGATTGTATTCTATGTAACTCATAGTAAACTCACAGTAAAAACTATAATTATGACAACTGTTACTATAAATTAAAACAGGGAGAAATTTAAAAACAGACTACAGTGATTATATTATTAGCTACTCAGTTATACATTGTAACAATAATTCCATAACAATAATTTACTTTTTATATTATTTTGAAAACATATAAACAGTAACCATGGAAACCGTTATTAAAATTATAATAGCTAACTTGTACAAAAAATTCCATAAAAACAAAGATATTAATTAGTGAATAGTAGAAGTAAACAGTTTCTTAAGTTTGTTATACCCATCATATCCTCCCATAACATGGACCTTGTCTGATGTCATGATACAGGTACAGGCTTGTACTGCATGTGGTAGTTGTCCAGCCTGGACCCAGGTATTAGTCTCAGGGACATAGCGCTGGATGGTAGACACTGACTTCTTACTCTTCAAGTCTTCACCACCGACTGCCAGTAGAGATCCTCCAATGTTGAGTGGACAAGATAGTTTACAGTTGAGTGAAGGTAGTTTGTTCCATATGTTGGAACTGTCTGATGAGGAGTGTGAAACAAGAGCCTCCAGAAATACACTATAGACATCAGGACTACTATTCAGCAGTTCCTCACACAATCCCCCCATGAGGTACCAGGTATCTGCTATTGTAGTAGACTTCATGCTCCATGGTGTTGGTGTAGATGGTCCAGTGGACCACTGCATATTGGATACATCAAGTACCTCAACAGTTTGTAAACAAACTCCATGGTAACCACCAGCCACCACCAGCCAATGTTTATATGAAGTAGCTGAAGGCCAACAGCGAGGTGTAGACATAGGAGGGAAGGGGTGTGTCCACTGGTTGCTGTCAGGCTGCCACTCTCCTAGCTCACTGCTATCAGATTCATCTCTATTGCTTCCTCCCACCACAACTAGTTTGTTGTTGATGGTAGTCATAGCAAACCCCATGGTACTGTATGGAGGTAGAGTGTGCCACTGGCAGGACTGTGTGTTGTAGGCCATCACTATGTAGCCATCCTCACCTCTGTCAGGCCATCCTCCTCCAACATACACTGTATCATTTATCTGTACTGATTGGATGTATCCACTCATAGCCACTGGCATGTCAGGACCACGCCTCCAGTCTAGTTCTAGTGGGAATGTCTAAATAATAAACAAATACATTATCTGTAGTAAATTTATATATCATTACTCATGTCTATATTGTTAATATTTTATGTAGAGGATATTGTTTATGTTACTTGCACACTGTGTTCATTTAATAATTATAAAAAAACAATAGTGTTGCCATGGTTACCATTTACATACTACTGACAATTGTAATACTAAATACATAATAACAATTACACATACACAAAGTCTATGATTCCTATGTTTTGTTTATTTCATAGCTATTTACCTGGGATATACAAACAAATTATTCATTCCCAATTTATAAATATAATTAGTTCGCGGTAACTGGTAGATTTTTGGTGGGAAAGTTAATTGATTCACGTACAAATAGAGAGCTGGCCTCGCGTGAATAGATAGATAGCAGAGGGTACTTGGGATTGGGCTTTGGGCGGTATTACATTGTATGATTAAACAACCACAGGTTCTGGTGGCAAGTCTAACATTAGCATAGAGACATGAAGTATACTTTAATATCTAGTGAAATGTCTAGTCATATTATGATGGTAATAAGAGGCTTATTCTAAACTAGATATCTTCATCATCAGTAGTTTGTACTAGGGTTAATAAGTTTAGTCATTTGAAGTATCACTTACATAAAAATAAACATAGTGTAGATACCTAACATAGAATATATATATATATATATATATATATATATATATAATTATAAAGAACCAAAGAGTGACCAAAGAATCCTGACAATTCTACTGTGTCTTCTTATAATCATTAAGGGTGGCTGCACACTGCCTATGCAATTTTTGTTGATGGTTGCTATGCACAATTACTACTATGTATTGTATACAGTGCATCCAGCTTAAAGAGTAGAAAGTTCTGATTTTTGTTAATTGTTCTTTAAATGTATACATGTGCAGTCAGATTGATGTCAGGAAGCTGAAACTTCACACACACACACACAAATTAATATATATTGAAATTGATTATGTTTAAAAAAATTGTGGTTTGTGGTCACAACTGTGGTAATAGATAGAAGAAGTGACCCTATAAATGGAGGATATTTTTGACGTTTTTAAGCAAAAAGAGTAAATTGAATTCGAGTGTCTAAAGATTTTGCAGACTGAATCTATGGCTCATTAATTTGATTTGTACCAAATTTTTATATTTAATACCATTTTACTTATTTTTAATTTCATTTTATATAAAAAAACTAAACTCCCCAAATGCTTTAAGCTGGTAATTTTGCAATTTTGAAGTAAGTGTCTTGGGAATTTAATATAAAATACCTAAATAGTTGTATTTTAATCCATATGAATTTGAAACCCCTATCTTGAAAATTAAGGGAAATAAAAATGTTTTTGTGAGAGTGTTAGTATTTTCGGTGTAAGTTGTGACGTTTGCGGAAGCTCTTATCTCAATGACGACGTATTTGTGATGTCAGAGTGTTGCGCTTGCACATTTGTGAACTAAACCAGGGGATGTTGGACACGCTGGTAAAACGCGGGAGATGGAAGTTCTAGCTTATTGCCGCGCGGCTCAAGTTTAACTACGAGTTGTGACGTAGGGAGGACGAATTTGTGACGTCAAAAAAAAAGGCGCTTAATGTATGGAATGTCTATGGAGATAGCGTAGTTCTTATACTTATGCTGTTTTTTGTGACTTAGTTTCGAGTGGATTGGGATCTAACAACACAAAAAAGGTATGGCTAAGCTTATTGTGATTGCAACTAGTCTAAGTTTTGAGATCTGTACTTTCTACTCTTTAAGCTGGACGCACTGTACTTACAGGGGCTTCTCCACTACAACACAAGGACAAAGTACCTGCTGAAGGTGTCACTAATTATAGAGCGAATCTGGAGGAAATATCGGGGCCCTGTTGTAAAATTTGTAGCGTAGCACTTTCCTGGAGCGGTGCGGTAAGTTTCCGCAATTTCATGCACTACTAGCCGAGCCGATACTCTACAGAAAGACGAGTTCTTTTCCATTTCAATATCACCTCATGATTTATGCTAATTTTTTTCTTTTCATAAGAGATTGAAAAATTCCAAGTTGTGGAGCAGTTCATTATTTTTTAGGTTTACCCGTCTGTAAATTTTTTTCATCGTTCTCATTATTAGATTCCAACAAAAACTGACACAAAATTTGAAACTTTAATTCCACGTACAATTCTTAAAAAAAAGCCCTGTACTACTTTGTACGCGAGCTATTTTTTTTAATTAGTTCTAAAATGAACCCGCCTATATCAAGAGTAAACAAACATCAATACAACAATAACAAGAGAGTCAGAAGAGAGAGCACTTTCTTGGAGATAGTCCGAGGTGAAGGTATTAGATCTGCGCAGCTTGGGAAATCTTCACTCCTCAGAAATCGAGCCAGCTGGATCCATCCACTTGAGTTCAGGTGCGCATAGCCCAGAGAACGGCTGCAGGAAGAGAGGCAGCCTGGTGCACCTTGCCGCGTGAGCTCAGAGAATATATGGTGGGTTATTGTAAATGGCTATGAGACAACATCAACCCAAACTAAAGACCCCACAACTTCGCAAAGTATACTTCTGCTACTACTGTGCGATTGTGTCTTCTCGCGTATTATCGAACAGTGGGGTATTGGCAGGAATAAATTAATGTTCGGATCTACAGGTGGTGTGCGTTGCTATGTGCAGACACCCTTATATCATTGAACTCTATTGACATAATTAACTTATCTTACGCTTTACCATTAATATGTATTAGACTTAGAGTAGTCAGTACTCTTGATAAAATATAAGAAGACACTTCGTATGAATGCAAAATACTTACCAATGATTTCTTGCTAATAGACACTCTGGTGATACGCTCCAGTTCCTTTGTTAGCCGTTCCACTTCTGATTGGAGAATTTGTTTCTCCCTTTGATGGCGAGATTCTTGATGAAGATTTTCTTCTTTGTGAGATTCTAACTGAATTCTTTCAGCTGCTATCTGGTTCCTCAGTTGATTGTTCTCAGTCTTCTGTTGATTGTTTTCTGCCTGTACTTGCATGACACTTGTCTCCAATTGATGTTTCTCTTCAATAAGTTGTGTAATTGCAGACTCCATCATATTTCTGTCACTTTCTAGTTTTGTATTTTCTTCAGTCAATTCTCTATTTTCTGTTCCTAATCTATTCTCAGAAATCTAATAAAACACATCAAACGATAGCACAACATTAAAAACTAATAAATGATGGAAAAATAAATGACAAAGCAAATATTATTAAACTCATCAAATACAAACTGAAAAATGAAAGCATCAAAAAAATTATAGCTCTGTAGAGTTGAGAAGCTACTGATTACGATTGAAATAAATTTAAGTTTTAGTATAACTACTTCTAAATTAACAAGTAAACAATATCTCAGGTGAATGGTATTTATTTCCATGATCACTACGACAATGAAATCATTAAGATGTTGATGGCAATAGTGAGGAGTTCAAGTTTCAATCATACAATCAACCACCGACATCACGTACAATTACTAAATAGTTTGACCATAATTATGACAAAAAAATTTGAATTTAAAGTTTATAAATATGTGACAAAAAAATTGGGTTAAAGTTTATATATATAGCTAAGCTCTGCTGTTTGATATGCGTGTTCAATAGGTTCGGTGTGACAAATTAACTTGGACAAAGTAGAGTAATGCAATTATTGTAATAACTATTTGATAGACTTAATAAATGATTGTAGTTCATAACAACTTTACCTCGAGTTCTTTTATTCTTTTATTCTTTTCTTTAGTTTCCTTCATGTGTAACACATTGACTATGTTGATGGACCTCCCCAGATTCCCTCCATGTATGTTCTCCATTGCATCCTGTACTGGTGTTAGTGTCTCCAGTAGTTGCTCAGCAGTAGGTCTTGTTTGAGGAGTATTGTGCAGGCAATTAGTCACCATCTCTACTAGAATAGGATGAGACTTCAATAACTGATCCTCCAATTTCTTCATGTACACCTCACGACGCTCTACTTCAGTGCGACCAATAACTCGACCAGGATTGCGTGGATCTGAACGTGTAGCCAATAGAAGCTCTCCTGGAAATATCTAACCATTATTAAGATTGAATATATTCTTCAATAAACATTATAATATTGAGTAATGATCAATACATTTATCACAGATTAATGTTAGTGAACTTTTATTTGATATAGCACTACGTAATACAAACTCTTACATAGAATACTAATAAACATATTAATTGAATTATAATATATAGTTTTGCACTAATAGCGTACATTGCATAGTCAAGTTTGTTTTACCTGTGTCAGTATGTAGAGGGCAAGATGTCCGAATGAGAACACATCTAGAGATGGGCCATATCTGTGGCTCTCGCTGAGAGCCTCTGGTGGCATGTACACAGTGGTCCCTGGATTTTTTGACAGTGTTTGGGCTAGTTGTGTTGGTTTTAAAGTTACCATGCGAGAGTTTCCCATGTCAGTGATCTTAGCTGTCAGAGATGATGTGAGGAGGATGTTCCTCGCAGTCAGGTCTCTATGGACTATGGGAGGTCCTCGACTATGCAAGTAAACTAAACCGCTGCCTGTGTCTGTAAGAATGGAAATCTTGACTGCAAATGGAATATTAGGGGAACACTCCAGGAGGTCGTCCACACTCATTTCTAGTTTCTCCATCACCAGTAGAGGTAGCTCTGATCCCTCAAGGAAACACAGACCAAGGAACTGTGTTATGTTAGGATGTCGGAGACCTGCAATGAGTTGACATTCTCGTTGATATCTGTCTACAGTCTCTCCAACTCCTTCATTCCCAGGATCCAGTAATAGTTCGTGCATACGCTTGGCAGCACACAAAACCTTGCTATATTTTACCTGAAATAGCAATGTGAAACAATTTGAACAAGGTTTTACAAGTTCAGTATGATTGTTTAATGGAGTGCAATAACTCATATATTGTAACATGGTTTCTTCAACACACAGATAGTTATTTATAAGTTAAAAATGATATTAAAGAAATAAAAACTCCCAATATTTCATCTTGGAATTGTATTTATAAGATTAGAACTCTCCACTTACTTCTAGCACTGAGCCATATGAACCTGTTCCAAGGGTCTTTCCTGTAGGTACAACCTGGTCTAAGAAATACTGTTGTAACTTAGAATCTTTTCTAAAGTTTCGAGACCAGCCTGATCTTCTAGCCATGGTTTGCGTCCTCCGATGGAATTTCCAGATATCTATACACAGCTCCTTAATTTTTATGGAGCCAGCATAAATGAGCTCGTACCACACCCTAAACGAACGCAACAAAAAAGGGCAAAGTCCGTGCCCAAATACAGTCTTGCTGCATAGCCAAACACACCTGTGCTCCACTCTTCTCCCGCTACGTGTGGCGAAGGGTTACGATGAAAATACACCGACTAGCGGTATTAGTCTCCGCCTCTGAACGATTAGCAGATGGAAAGTTTGGCGGCTGAGGTTCTTCAATTGATGGGGCACGGATAGGCAGGTTAAAAGCAGCATCTAGTAACAGCTTCAGGACGGAATTTGTCATTAGTAATATTTTTAGACTGTTGAATTATTGAATTACATTAAAACCTCCACACAGTGATCTCACTGTAGATGGAACTTTTGGTCTTTTCACAGAGGTCCTCAAAGGTTCTTTAATAAATGTTAACTGGTCATAAACTTTACTATATATTTATTTGTTAGTGAAATTTACATAATAAAAAGCGATGTTATCCTGTTTTAAGAATTTTTTTCTTATAAAGTCTCAATTTTCTTCTTGCTGCTACTGATAACATAGCTACTCCTGTATCACAATTGTCCACCCTGGTAAGGAAATATTTGGATGGATTTGTTCTGAAGTTTTACCACTAGCTACTTTAACGTAATTTAGCATTAGAATAACTTCCCAGAACTAGGGAACAATCTCTCAGGATATATTTGCCGCTAAAAGCATCAAACATTCAGGATGATAGCCAGCATTTACCTAATGCCATCTCCCCTTCCAAATTTGGTTGCTTTAAGTTGTGTGTAGTACACTATTTACCGATCTACAATTGACTTACGCGTGACCTCGACCTCTCAATATTTTTTTTTAATTAGGTGTGGTCGTTGGTGCTGCAAGGGTGAACGTATTCATTTTGAACCGTATGGGCCTCAGAGATTGGTCGTTGCTGGGACTTGAGAAGTGGTTGATTCTCAGAAGTTCCATATGCAGTATGTGTATTGTACTTGTTATCAGGGTCCCATGATTTGGTAATATTGGTTGACACCCTGAATGAACTGAACGCATTTAATAAATGTGCATTAGTTCTATTAAAATAACTGTACTCTACATGCAAGTAGTGAATATGAATTAGTTTTTTATAAGAAAGATTTATTACAGGATTAAAATAAAAGTGAAAATTACAGATTGTCCAAAGAAACAACACCTTGCAAAGATTCATTCTACAATTACAATAATCATAATAATAAAACAATTTCTTTCTCAGCCTTATTTTACTCAGCACCTTATACATACCTTTTAACAAATATCACTAAAATATTTTCCAAAACAATAATAGCTTTAAGCATTTATACAGCTAAACTCCTTTATAATAAGAAACAAGAATTTCTCTGCTATGGTCTAATAGTGCTATTTTGGTTTGAATGAGCAATTACAACTTTAAGTGTAAGGAAATTTTAAGGACACTGAAAGGTTGTTGGCAAACTATACGTAATATGTCCAGAATTGACTTGTTGATATAACACCAAATAAAACACTTCAATTTCCAAGATAAGTGATTTCCAGATGTCATGTCAATGTGATAGAAAATGTAAAATGCCTTTGAAGGTAAGCTACAGAATAAGCATGTAAGATAATATATCCACCATTTTCTAAACAAGACAGTCCAATAATTAGCATAAATAATGAAATAATGAAGAAAGAGTTATGCACGTAGTCATGAATAATATTTGCATAATATTTGTCTTTACAACCATCAACTGAAAAGATGAAATTATCTATCAGCTACTTGTAAGCATTTGTTCTTGTAACACTCTGTGGTAAACACAAATGTTAATTTAAGATTACAAAGTATGAATCTTTAAAACTTGCATTCAATGACACATGCTTATACTTAATGAGAATTTCACAGATATTCCTACAACCAATCTCTTTTGCAAAGGGACTCAAAGTTTAAATTCTCTTCAGTTGGATCAATAATTCAGCTGATTAATAAAAAAAATATTTACAAGATATCATTTTACACCTTTCAACAATCACTATAATATTCTTCCAAACAATACTTTGATATATAATATATCTAAACACCTTTGCAAAAATGAACATGACCTCGTACAATCCTTTTAAATTTAAATTGCAATTTTTAGGATTCCTTATAGGATCAGTAGAACAGCTTCAGTCAGCAAAATGATTTTAATTTTTTTACTTCTGGGAGATTTGAATGTTCCAGCTGTTGATGTTATCTCTAGCTCCATTTCCTGTTGAGTATATGATTCAGCTATGACACTGTATTGGATACTAAAATAATATTTATTAAACTTCTGTATATCTATAATAAATTGTTTAATCGTTATAGTTACGGGCTCACCCGCTTCCGCTGTTACACTACAGACTAAAGATGTATTTATAACATGTTAAAACAATTCATATTTACATGTATGTATTCTCTCTCTTACACATGCTTTTTTTAACAACATAAAATTAAATGTTTTGTTGCCCCTGGGATTCGAACCTAGGTCTGCTTGCATAATCCACAAGCATTCTGCCACTGAGCTACAACAACCAGCCAGCAAATAAACACAAATTTTTTATCAATACTAATTTTATTGATTGATAATTTTTACTCCATAATTTATCACTTCAAGAAGCAATAAATCAGTGGAGAAAAAAATATGACCATAAGACTGTCCCAGATTTTTAACTTGTAACAAGTCCCACATTACACCACTTGTCACGGAAAGTGTCAACTAGCTGAAATTATGTCACTTTTGGAGAATTATTATCATTTTGACATCTAGCTTCATCAAATATGTATTTTAAAAACTGCCAAGCTCACATGCACTCTCAGTGTAATTGCTTTGGCAATTAGCAAAAGATGTATTCAATTTATTGTTAATTCTGTGATGCATAAATTTTGTATTGACCAGCTCCCTAATTTGAAGCAGGACACAAGTGTCTCATTTACAGTGGATTAGGATGTGCTGGGACCATTGGCCCAAATTATAATTTTACCACGGGCCTAGTCAAGGGCTTTCCCTTAGTTAGGATACTCCACGTGGTTTTCCCTCGGTTTGGATACTCCATGTGGTTATTTCATCGGTTTGGATAGTCCTCACGTTGGCTTACTTTTACTCTGTGTGTTTATTGCTGTGGTGTTGATATGCCTAAGAGATTATCTGCAAAGAGGAAATTGCAACTGGCTGAGCTTACAAAAGGTGGAAATTGCTTTGTCAGTCAGGTATGATTGCTACTGCCATTAGCAGGCTATATAGATTTGATGTAGTATCAATTGAAATTAATATATTATTATAATGGACCTTTTTACAAACATGCTTATTAGCACAATAATATATACATATACATAACTTGTTTGATTTGATTGCAGCATCCCAAAGTCACTGAAGCAGACAGTAATTAAGGCATCTTCATGTAGTGTTGACACACATAGTTCACTAGTTGACAGATGCTAGACACAAAATAATAGTGTTGTATTAAAAATAACAAATATTGTTAAATAGAGAAACCATAAGAGTAGACCATGAAGTAATTCAAAATTATTTATGCTCACAAAGCCCACCCTTTATGAATACTATTCAGATTAATTTGACCATCAAAACTATCACAAAGAAAAAAAAATTTCTGTGGTAATGATGGATGGAACTGAGGGTGGAAAAAACATCAAAATTAAATAGCACTTTTTTTTCAATTAACTTTCGCAAACACAGATGAGGTCCCTCCAGTAAGACACCAGGGTGAACTGATGGAAGATGAATTTTGTGGGCATGGACAAAGACAGATTGGTAGGCATGGGCGTCAAGAGTGGAGTAGTGGAGATGGTAGATAATTCTTTGAGTGAGGATGGTGAAATGATTGGTAATGTCTGTAAAATAGAGGGTGAATTAGTCGGTGAGCTCGATACTCTGGTGGGCAAGGTGAATGAATTGGTGAGCATGGTCAAAGAACTGGATGGCGAGGTTGTAGAAGTGGATAGCAAGGTTGGAGAAGTGGATAGTTAACTAATGTGTCCACTTGATATGGTGAGTTATGTCTGTGTAGCAGTAGAGTTGAGGAAGGTATATAAAGTCGCATACATCTTTTGGGGCTCCCTTAAGTTAGAACCATTAGCTGGTGTCTCAGGACATCCTCGTCGTCCAATAAAAAGAGGAAGAGCAGCTAAGAAAGCCTCGCAGATGTCAAATCAGTTATCATTTCTAAATGTACAAGCTTTAGATACTATACAAACAAATACACAAACATAAACATTCACCAGTGTTCGATTGCGAGTATATCCATTAGTGGGGCATAAAATCTGTTCCAGTATGAAGAAAGGCTGATGTGGGTGTGACTCGACTGACTGGCAGTTAAACCATAACTTGTCATTTAGCCTAAGCGTATGCTTTCTTGAAAAATATAGAAATACCGCTTTGTGAATAGCACCACTTGCATTTTGCTATTGTAACACTTGACTTTAGGTTGAATGACATTAATGGCTATCAATCACATCAAACCATTCTGCATGTGATAGAATCTTAATATTTTGTTGGAAGTCAGATTTCATGATGCTATTCACTTTCAATCAATGAATTATCGAGAACTTGAAGTTTTATTTTGTTTTCTCACATTGCCTACAATTTCAAATGTGACTGTGTATTAAAAACTTTAATCTCAAGAAAATGTTTTGGTTGTAAAAAGAAATTCATAATGTCTAACCATCACATTTACATTATTACTTATTGTATCATATGCAGCTTCATTCTATCAATGACTCCCAACGATAAATGTTTGTAGCGTGTTTTTCAAGCTAATCCTTTGTAAAATTATAAGTAGCAACAGTAATTTTTTCCTGTAGTTCTAGAGTGCAGCAATTTTAAAATGGCAATCTGGCACACATACCAGCATCAAATAATTTTTTTTTTCGAAGTGTGTCTTATCCACACCATTTGTTCAGTAATCAATGTATCACAAAACTTCTTTTCTATGACATTGCTGCACTATTTCTCCTCTTTCTATGAACTGATTCATATAGGTTTCTCTGCAGTGTGCTTAGTTTTTACTCCAAGAACATTATATATTATTTATTTATTCCACACTAGATATCGTCAAGGTACACAACCGTGAAATAAGTCATGTTATTTCAAGGTGTTATTTCACTCTGTGTTGCGCAAGTGCATTACTTTAGTAGTTACAACCGGCCTAGCTCACAATATTTCAAGGTTTTTACAGCAGCCTTCCTCTGTTAAAGCCTATCCAACCAGGTTAGAAAAGCTGCTAAAATATCAGCTTGGTATGTGCAGAGCTCGAATTGTAAGTCCTCGTGCAGTGAAGATATAGTGTGAATTATACTTGTCGGAGTAATATGGCAAGATATTTCACTCTCAGGGCTTAACTTTCACTAGCCTGTGGATCATGAAAATAAATTGCCTGCTCTTGAAATATTTCACTACATTACACTCTGACTTATTTCATAAGTATTGCATTATATAAATTCATGCCTGTTAGACTGACACAGTTCATTACATCCCATTTGCAGTGTGCCTCTCTTGGAACTTCACAACCTCAAATCGCATGATAGTATCTTTGGCTGAATAGAAGTTCACAATAAACAATATTGAAGTCTTGCAAATTTTGAAGATTTAGTCTAATTTCACATTCATTAGTTAAAAATGCAAAACAGTTAAGCTGTGTTTCAAGTATTTTGTTCTTCTCCTGTTTGACAAGCATACTGAACTTAAAAGAAAAGAATGAAAACTAGATTTATAATAATATTTTTTTACAACTTTTGAATATTGGGGTCATCCTTACACACTCCATTGAAAATTTTCAGTGACTTGAAGCATTACTTACCACCAGTGTAGATTATAACTATTTGTCAATGCTCATACAAAAATCAGAGCATTCGTAATGTGGAAACACTCATTCAGGAAGTTATCCAGAACATGAGAACCAGTTACCTGACACCCATTCACAGCAATAGCATGCATACCTATTCACCACCTTTATTCATACATCAACCCCACATGGTGGTTGGTTATATATGGCAGCAAACTACTAGTCTCTCGAGCTGCAACAACAACTCTGTTTCTACCACATGCTGAAATACCTGTGTTCCTACTAGTTAACAACCAACTACAAGCACCATTGGGAATGTGTCACCACTTCAGCTATATATGGACCCCCCCATTTCTAAAGTTGGTGCAGCCAACTCAGGGGTCATTAGTTTAGTTTTTTATAATTATTAGGTTTACTAATGGGCTCTCTTTAAAACCTTCATGAATAAAAGTATTTACCTTACCAATAAATATAGTTATGTGAAGCTCAACAATTTAAGGAGGGAGATGAAATTCTAAATAATTGCCAATTTGTATTAATCGATATTTTGTGAAACTAGATTGCCAAATTGAATTATAAGTTTACGCAAATGCAGAACACACCCCTTAGAATACAGGTATAGTTTGCTTTTTTGTTTTGTTTGGCATTTTTTAGAATAAGGTATGAGCAACAAGGAGTAAAAATTTTGCTTTATAAAAACAAATATAAATAATATTATAATAACATTATAGATTTTGAAATATGGCTCTGAATTGTCTCACATAAACCTGAGAGTTACCTTTATAAAAATGTCCGCACCACAACTCCTGGACGCTTTAGAATATTGCATCAGTGTGCAGAACTGTTTTCATTCCAAGATGAATATTTATCCTACAAATTTAACTTACGAGAGTTCTCTGTTAGTGCCCATTCCACCTGTAGCAACAAAGAAAGCCCCCAGTACAAAGAAAAAGAAAATTTAATACATTGCAAAACCAGTGTATTTGGAGGTAACGCTTCTGTTTATGTTAGCAGAGTACACATAATGAATTTTGTATTACCTTAATGAATCTTTTATCACAATGTATTCTCTATCACAAATCTTTGTAATATCTTTGTAATACTTGATGACCCAGTAACTGCCATGGTTGTAGTTTCACTTTTATGTGACCCAGCTATGTGCATTAAGTCTGCAAAATGTCATTACCCCAACAATGTTATAATTATGCAGTGATCATTGTTGCAGATAATCAAAACAACAGGACTTAAGTACTTTACATGATACTACGAACTTATGGATCTGAACTTTATTACTCGACATCATGAATGATGTGCATATATATAACACATGAGAAAAGCTGGCCATTACAATAAAAAATGCAAACACAAGTGATTGTCTATGTCTATCATAAGTCAAGTCATGGGTGTGTCTTATCTTGTTGATTATAACATACTGATGATTGACAATCACAGCATGGACATTTAATTGCAGTTGATTGGTAATTTATTTTGTAGAGGAGATGGATATGGGGCAGGTGAGATCAATTCAAAATTTAGTAGCTACACTAAATATTTAACTTTAATCATTTAATTTTGAAGGTAGATTAGTTTGTGTGTGTAAGGGAGGGAGTTTGTAAGCGATGTTTGTGTGTATGTGTTCTTGTGTGAGAAATAATTTTTGCAGGTAATTATAGTGAGGTTAGCTTATAGTTTGGTCATTCTGCTCTAGAGATCATCTTGCCACTGGAGACATTCCAGCCAGCCAAGTTACAGTAAGTAGACATACAAGATGCACAGCAGACTAAAGATGTGTAAGTCACTAGTTGCTGTATTTTAGACATTTTATAGCAATTCATATTTACATGCTAGTATTGATTATTATTATATTACAGCTATTTATAAATCATGAGTTAGTCAGTAACCGTTAGAGTGTATACAGTAACAACACCTTGCGAAAGTCACAGTCAAATTTCTTCAATTGCTAAGACATCATTATGAGATTTTTTATTAATGGTTTAATGTGGAAGATTCCTAATTATAATCAACTATCACTTTATTATCAACTAATTAGTAATCCAGTTTATAGACTCCAACAGTCCTGGAATCACCAAGACAGTCCCTTTTTTTTAAACTTCTTCCAAGTCCCAGATGGTATCCCATTTGTCATGGGAAAATGTCAGCTAGCTAAAATAATATTGCTTTTGGAGATTGAATATCATTTTGACATCAATCTTCACCAATTATTTAATACTGCCTAGCTCACGTGTACTCACAATGTAATTGTCTTGGCAATTGGTAAAGGTCGAATCCATTTTTTTTTAAATTCTGCTCTGCAAAAATTTTGTATGCTTCCCAATTTGAAGCAGGCCACCATTATTTCATTTACAGTAGAGTAGGAAGTGGGGGGCCAATGGCCCCTCCAATAATTCTTAAAGTGGGCCTGGTCCACCAATATTTTCCCATGCTCAAACTACATTAAAATCTTTAGACCATGACTAGTGATCTTTATAGTTAAATTACAGATCCAAATAATCAGGTTGGGAAGACTAGGAGTTGCTGAATCAAGCTAGTTCAGATGCATTACCATCATTGTCCGCAGCCTCTACAAAGCTTAGCTTATTAGGGACCGAAAGAAAACTTAGTGCAGAAGTCTTCTCTGAATACTTTTTTCTTTCTAAAGCTGTGACTCCAAACTAATGCACAGGTACACTTTGACGTATATTAAAAACTGATAATGTAAATTACTGCCTGAATTCACAAAAAAATACTAGAGAGTGTTACCTTTGCTAACACATTTAAGCTAAAATACAGCTTTCAATTTTTTCCTTTTTGCAACAATGATTGTGGAGGGGATTTTAAAACCAAACTTGAGAATTAAACCAACATTTTTTTAATTTCAGAGAGTTTTCTCTTTTCAATAAGATATAATAATTGTGGCAAATGTAACCATGAAGACCTTATTAATTTTCAAGGGCTGACAACTAGTTTCAGAGGAGACAAATGCAGCCTAGTAATACAGTTTTCAAATTGGTCCCCAAATTTTTTTTTTAATTCTGAGCAACATTGCCATTGTAGTATTTACTGGATTGCTTTACCACAATAGCATACATCCCTTCATTCATGTTGTTCACTGTTTTTAGCATAGAGAAAAGACAGATAGTTTTAAACTTACATGGACATAAATATACAACATTCAGTGCAAATCTATAGACCACTACAAGTGTTGATTAGTGATGATATAATTGTTAATGGTTGACAAGGTTACTAATGGCTTGATGTAATTATGTCTAGGAGACTGTCTGATCATGTCACAGCCATGACTACATATTTGTAGCTATGCAACATTATCATCATCATAATCATCTATTCTTTGTTGTGGTCCATTGTTTCATGTTGAACATCCTCACAGTCATCTACTATTTAAATATGCCAAACATTACATAAAAGTCACTTACACAACTTTTAGCCTTAATATTTTTTGCTGATGAAACTGTATTAGTCAAGTATGGATAAGAGGTATGGTTCCTGAAGTTGACTATAAATAGTTGGAGTCTAGCTATGCTGATGCATTTGGCAGAATTAATGAAAAGCGCTGAAGTATCTAATTCTTTTGTTTTGTTTGTTGTTGTTGTGGCTGTTTTAATTTATTAATTGATGCTATGTATGTCAAATTTTCTGTTATTGTATGTACTGACTGATGATCATTGAAGATTGATGTGAGTTTGACCATTGGCTTAGCCCCAGACTCACTAAAGACAATTTTGTTCTTGAAAACACAAGTATGCATACGTATACTTGACTTCACATGTTTTGTCTAGCTTATAAAAAAATATTTTTTTATTCCATGCATTAGATTGGAGGTCAATGAAACAATTTCATGTGTGGTTGTAACTGCTACAGAGAGAGAGAGAGTAGCAAACAATGAACATAGTGACATCTGAACATAGTGTTGTTTGTTTTATGTGTAAGCTCTGTTGCTAGGCACAGAGTGAAGGCAATATTAAACTGTTATCACTGGGTTGTGGGCAGCATGCCCTGGAGTGTGGAAATACAAGGAGTAACCATCTCTCTAAGCCCCACCAGAGTCCCAGTGAGCAGCACCCATCAAACAAACTTAGAGAGTTAAAAGCATAAACAGAGTTCCATGAATGGTATGATGGAGCTACAAAGAGTAACAACCAAAGCAAGACCCAAATGAGACCTATACAACAACAGCAAAGAAATACACAATGTGTGACAGTATCCTTTTAATCATAGTGTGTCACAAGTTTGTGGAAAAAATTTTATTTCGTCTATTCTTTTTATGGAGTTGTTTCACAAGTTTTGATCACATTTATTACTTATAAATGCTACCATTTCACAGACATGTATATAGGTCATGAAATGGAGCACTAGAAATATTTCTAAGAGAAGATAATGGACATATTCTAATCCCTACACCACAGTTATTGTTGTTGTTTTGTTGTTGTTGTTTTTCATTACTGTAAGTATACTGAATATAGCAAGAAATAATACCCCTAAGTATAATGTAATCCAAACTACTTATCCGTGCCTCCTAGCCTGGCCAAAGGAGAGAGACAAAATATTTACATATATTATATACTACACCACACCCCCACTGCTATTTATCACTCTTGTATGCATATAAACTCATCTGGAACATTTTAATTCTCAATTTAAAGATTCAATTCATAATTGTCAGCTTTAGTTTATAGGTAGTTTAGCCTAGCTTATAGCTACTATAGCTGAGTTAGACTAGACTGGATTTATGGACTTGGTGGACAATTGTCACATCCTTATAATTAGCCCTACATGGGATAAGCTCTTTGAGAGCTGGCAGTTGGGCCTCTTCTGAGTTCCACCACTTACCCTCTGTGTGAGCACCTGTGACCTAGGAGGCAGGTTGGAATATACGCCCCCACACAAATGCCTCCTCACACGACAGGAAACCACACAAGTGTATTCAAAGTACCTCGTAGTAAAAACTAATGTAGTGAGGTGAATAAAGATCACCTTGTAATGAATATACATGTATGTGAGTGTGTTAGTGTAATGATATAATGATTGTATTCAATGTAACTCATAGTAAACTCACTATATGACAACAACTGTTACTATAAATTAAAACATGGAGAAATTTAAAAACATGGCTGTAATATATTATTAGCTACTCAGTTACACCCACTGCATACATTGTAACCAACTTCTGCAATATTTTAATAACAATTATTTACTTTCTATTATTTTGAAAACATATAAACAGTAACCATGGAAACCATTATTAAAATTATAATAGCTAACTTGTACAAAAATTCCATAAAAACAAAGATATTAATTAGTGAATAGTAGAAGTAAACAGTTTCCTAAGTTTGCTATTCCTATCATATCCTCCCATAACATGGACCTTGTCTGATGACATGATACAGGTACAGGAAAACACTGCATGTGGTAGTTGTCCAGCCTGGACCCAGGTATTAGTCTCAGGGACATAGCACTGGATGGTGGACACTGGCTTCTTACTCTTCATGTCCTCACCACCGACTGCCAGTAGAGATCCTCCAATGTTGAGAGGACAGGCTAGTGTACAGTTGAGTGAAGGTAGTTTGTTCCATATGTTGGAACTGTCTGATGAGGAGTGTGAAACAAGAGCCTCCAGAGATACACTATAGACATCTGGACTACTCTGCCACAGATCCCTACTTCCCCCCATGAGGTACCAGGTATCACCTATAGTCGTAGACTTCATCCTCCCCCTTGGTGTTGGTGTAGATGGTCCAGTGGACCACTGCATGTTGGATACATCAAGCACCTCAACACTAGCATGTAAACAAGATCCATGGCAACCACCTGCCACCACCAGCCAACGTTTATATGAAGTAGCTGAAGGCAACCAGCAAGGTGTAGACATAGGAGGGAAGGGGCGTGTCCACTGGTTGCTGTCAGGCTGCCACTCTCCTAGCTCACTGCTATCAGAGCGATCTCTATTTCTTCCTCCCACCACAACTAGTTTGTTGTTGATGGTAGTCATAGCAAAATACCTGGTACTGTATGGAGGTAGAGTGTGCCACTGGCAGGACTGTGTGATGTAGGCCATCACTATGTACTCATCCTCATCTCTGTCAGTCAATCCTCCTCCAACATACACTGTATCATTTATCTCTACTGATTGGATGTTTCCATTCATAGCCACTGGCATGTCAGGACCACGCCTCCAGTCTAGTTCTAGTGGGAATGTCTAAATAATAAACAAATACATTATCTGTAGTATATTTTATAATATTACCCAAGTCCATATTGTTAATATTTTATGAAAAGGATATGTTACTTGCACTGCATATACACAAAGTCTATGATTCCTATGTTTTGTCTATTTCATAGCTATTTACCTGGGTTATATATAATACTTATAGGTACAATATGGGAAAATATTTTACGAGCACGCAAAAGATTTTCACGAGCCAAAGGCGAGTGAAAATGTGGCGTGAGAGTAAAATATCATTCCCATATTGTACGACGAGTGTGATAAGTGATTTATTGCTTCTTTGAAATTTTTCTCAACCGGTTACAATACAATTTTCATTGATTTTACTCGCTACGCGCGCGCTACAAGTAGCGTACAATATAAACCGTACAATATGGGAGAATACAGAACGCTCGCGTGATGCGGAAATATTCAAGTAAAAATATCAAAGCTGCAATAAAAACAAATATTTCATTCCCAATATATATACAGTAGACCCTCTCATATTTGACCTATATGGGACCAGCCCTAGTTCAGATTAGTGAATTTTCCGGATATGTGAAGCCACTTAGCCCACAGTAGAGTTAGATCTGGAGATAACAGCTGGCAGCTACAATGCTAAAGTAAACTTGCCAGTGTGCTTCAATTGAATTTTAATTGAATTTTAATTTTGGGACAGATAAAGCGGGGAGCTGGTTATGTGAGGCCCGAATATGTGAGGGTCTACTGTATATACAAACAATTAGTTCGCGGTAACTGGTAGATTTTTGGTGGAAAGTTAATTTATTCACATACAAATAGAGAGCTGGCCTCGCATGAATAGATAGATAGCGGAGGGTAACTTGGAAATAGGTTTCGGACCGTATTACATTGAATGATTAAACGACCACAGGTTCTGGTGGCAAGTCTAACATTAGCATAGAGGCATGAAGTATAAGAAAAAAATAAATAAATAATACTTATTACATGAGTCAGAGTGTGATATCGCAAAATATTTCAAGAGCAGGCTAGTTTATTTTTAGGATACAGAGATGACTGAAAATAAAGCCTGAAAGTGAAATATCTTACCAGTTGACGATAATAGTGGTTTATTCTATACTAGGTATCTTCATCATCAGTAGTTTGTACTTTCATAAGTTTAGTTATTTGAAGTATCAGTTACATAAAAATAACCATAGTGTAAATACCAAACATAGAATATATATATATATATATATATATATAATACTTATAGCACGAGTCAGAGTACAATATGGGAAAATATTTTACGAGCACGCAAAATATTTTCACGAACCAAAGGCGAGTGAAAATGTGGCGTGAGAGTAAAATATCATTCCCATATTGTACGACGAGTGTGATAAGTGATTTATTGCTTCTTTGAAATTTTTCTCAACCGGTTACAATACAATTTTCATTGATTTTACTCGCTACGCGCGCGCTACAACGAGCGTACAATATAAACCGTGCAATATGGGAGAACACAGAACGCTCGCGTGATGCGGAAATATTCAAGTAAAAATATCAAAGCTGCAATAAATATATATATATATATATATATTATGTTGACGGTTGCTATGCAAGATTACTACTATGTATTGTATACTTACAGGGGCTTCTCCACTCCAACACAAGGACAAAGTACATGCTGAAGGTGTCACTAATTTTAGAGCGAATCAGGAGGAAATATCGAGCGCCCTGTTGTAAAATTTGTAGCACATTCCTGGAACGGTGCGGTAAGTTGGAGCTCCGCAATTTGGTGCATTACTAGCTGAGCCAACTCTACAGAAAGAAGAGTTCTTTTCCATTTCAATATTACTTCATGATTAATTATGCTAATTTTTTTCTTTTTATAAGAGATTAAGTTGTGGAGCAGTTCAGTATTTTTTAGGTTTACTGTTTCAGCGTTCTCATTATTAGATTCCAACAAAAACTGACACTAAATTTGAAACTTTAATTCCACGTACAATTCTTAAAAAAAGCGCTGTACTACTTCGTATGCGAGCTATTTTTTTTCAATTGGTTCTAAAAAGAACCCGCCTATATCAAGAGTAAACAAACATCAATACAACAATAACAAGAGAGTCAGAAAAGAGAGCAGTTTCTTGGAGATAGTCCGAGGTGAAGGTAATAGATCTGCGCAGCTTGAGAAATCTTCACTCCTCAGAAATCGAGCCAGCTGGATCCATCCACTTGAGTTCTTGTGCGGATAGCCCAGAGAACGACTGAAGGAAGAGAGGCAGCCTTGTGCACCTTGCCGCGTTAGCTCAAACAATATATGGTGCGTTACTGAAAATGACTATGAGACAACATGAAGCTAATTAAAAACACTACAACTTTGCTAAGTATACTTCTGCTACTACTACGCGATTGTTCTGCTCATGTATTATTGAACACTGGGGTATTGGCGGGAATAAATTAATGTCCGGATCTACAGGTGGTGTGCGTTGCTATGTGCAGACACCCTTAAATCATTAAACTCTATTGACACAACTAACTAATCTTACACTTTACCATTAAAATTTATTAGACCCAGAGTAGTCAGTGCTCTTGATAAAATATAAGCAGACACTTTATATGAATGCAAAATACTTACTATTGATTTCTTGCTAATAGACACTGTGGTGATACACTCCAGTTCCTTTGTTAGTCGCTCCACTTCAGATTGGAGAATTTGTTTCTCCCTTTGATGGCGAAATTCTTGATGAAGGTTTTCTTCTTTGTGAGATTCTAACTGAATTCTTTCAGCAGCTATCTGGTCCCTCAGTTGATTGTTCTCAATTTTCTGTTGATTGCTTTCTGCCTGTACTTGCATGACACTTGTCTCCAATTGATGTTTCTCTTGAATAAGTTGTGTATTTGCAGACTCCATCATATTTCTGTCACTTTCTAGTTTTGAATATTCTTCTGTCAATTCTTTATTTTCTGTTTCTAATCTATTCTCAGAAATCTAATAAAACACATCAAACGATAGCACAATATTAAAAACTAATAAATGATGGCAAGAAATATGACAAAGCAAATATTATAAAACTCATCAAACACAGAGAAAATGAAAAATGAAAGCTACAAAAAATTACAGCTCTGTAGAGTTGAGAAGCTACTGATTACAATTGAAATAAATTTAAGTTTTAGTATAACTACTTCTAAATTAACAAGTAAACATAATCTCAGGGTGAATGCTATTTATTTCCACGATCACTACGACAATGATATCATTAAGATGTTGATGGCAATAATGAGGAGTTAACATTTCAAACATACAATCAACCACAAACATCACAATTACTAAATAGTTTGACCATATTATTATGACAAAAACAATTGGGTTAAAGTTTATATATACATATAGCTAAGCTATGCTGTTTGATATGCATGTTCAAATATGTACTCATCTGATATAGGTTCGGTGTGACAAATTAACTTGGACAAAGTAGAGTAATGCAATTATTGTAATAACTATTTGATACATTAATGATTGTAGTTCACATAACAACTTTACCTCGAGTTCTTTTATTCTTTTATTCTTTTCTTTAGTTTCCTTCATGTGTAACACATTGACTATGTTGATCAACCTCCCCAGACTCCCTCCGTGTATGTTCTCCATTGCATCCTGTACTGGTGTCAGTGTCTCCAGTAGTTGCTCAGCAGTAGGTCTTGTTTGAGGAGTATTGTGCAGGCAATTAGTCACCATCTCTACTAGAATAGGATGAGACTTCAACAACTGATCCTCCAACTTCTTCATGTACACCTCACGACGCTCTACTTCAGTGCGACCAATAACTCGACCAGGATTGTGTGGATCTGAATGTGTAGCCAATAGCAGCTCTCCTGGAAATATCTAACCATTATTAAAATTGAATATATTCTTCAATCAAAATTATAATATTGAGTAATGATCAATAACCTTATCACAGATTAATATTAGTGAACTTTTATTTGATATATCACTATGTAAGACAAACATTTACACAGAATACTAAGAAAAATATTAATTGAATTATATATAGCTTTGCACGAATAGCGTACATCCATAGTCAAGTTGGTTTTACCTGTGTGAGTATGTAGAGGGCAAGATGTCCGAATGAGAACACATCTAGAGATGGGCCATATCTGTGGCTCTCGCTGAGAGCTTCTGGTGGCATGTACACAGTGGTCCCCGGATTCTTTGAGAGTGTTTGGGATAGTTGAGTTTGTTTTAAAGTTACCATGCGAGAGTTTCCCATGTCAGTGATCTTAGCTGTCAGAGACCATGTGAGGAGGATGTTCCTTGCAGTCAGGTCTCTGTGGACTATTGGAGGTCCTCGACTATGCAAGTAAACTAAACCGCTGCCTGTGTCTGTAAGAATGGAAATTTTGACTGCAAATGGAATATTAGGGGCACACTCTAGGAGGTCGTCCACACTCATTTCTAGTCTCTCCATCACAAGTAGAGGTAGTTCTGATCTCTCAAGGAAACACAGACCAAGGAACTGTGTTATGTTAGGATGTCGGAGACCAGCCACGAGTTGACATTCTCGTTGATATCTGTCTACAGTCTCTCGAACTCCTTCATTACCAGGATCCAGTAATAGTTCGTGCATACGCTTGGCAGCACACAAAACCTTGCTGTATTTTACCTGAAATACCACCATGCATCAGTTAAATAAAGAGGATTATTTGATAGTGCGTATATACTACAATGATTGGTAATGGTCATCAAATTAGCAAACTTCTGAGGTAATAATTTATTAATGGATTGCAAGGTATGCCCATAATAGAGCCGTCCAGATAAGAGGGGATTGAGTGTATTTGATAGTGTGCATAAACTACAATGATTTAAACTTCTATTGAGCTTGGTATTATTGATGCATACGCTTCAAAACATTACACTGAGACCTAATCATACCGGTAGCCAAGGGGGGTTCGGGGGTTTAGTCGAAGCCCCTTCAGAAGTAAATGATTTAGCCACACCCCACATATAGCTTCCTAATAAACATTCAGTTCCTTGGCTACAACTCCTGACAAGAAGCTTTCATATAGTGCTGAGTGTAGCAAAATAGTACCTGCTTCAGACAAAAACTTAACAGTTGCTTCAAGTGAACTTGAAGATTTATTTAAGAAACTTTCTCAAACTGGAAAGCCAGCTCTCTTGTCACTTAGTCCTGGTTACTGTAATGCATATGTATCATTGTATGACAAGGGTACACTACCAAAGCCTTAAACAGACTATTTTGAATCTGCACATGCCCAGCTATCATACCCTGATCTGTTGTTCCAATGTGATAAGTTTTTTCCATCTAAAAAGGTATCTTTAGAGCAGGTTAAGGCAGTAGAAGTAAGCACTCGAAAGCAAACTAAGTCTAAAGTTTGGTTTCAACAAAGAGCAGGCAGAATTACTGCTTCCAGATTAAAACTAGCTATTTGCACAGATATCACGCAGCCATCTCTATCTCTCATTAAATCAATATGCTACCCTGAAAGCCACAACTTTAAGTCTAAAGCTACTTTACGGGGTTGTGAGCACGAAGGAGTGCAAGAAAAAGCTATATTGAGATAGCTAAATGGAGACACAATAAATTAGAGTTTTCTCAATGTGGACTGGTAATTTCCACATCTTTTCCTTACATGGGTGCTTCCCCAGAAGTCATTGCGAACTGTGAATGTTGTGGAAATGGTGTTGTTGAAACCAAATGTCCTTACTCTTGTACTGATAAATCTTTTTTGGAACCTTGTGATGGACAAAGTTTTTGTTTGGAAAGATGTATTGACACTTACAAGCTAAAAATAGATCACCTCTAATATTATCAGATACAAGCACAAATGGAGATAGGCAGGAGTACCTATGGCAACTTTGTTGTATGGCATGAGTAAGAACTGATTGTGAAAGAATACATGCTGACCCAGCATTCATTAAATGTGTATTTGAGCAGGCAACTCAGTTTTTGTAATACTCCAAGAACTTCTATGAAAGTATTATTCAAAACCAATCACTCCTAAAGATTAATTTCTAGTGCCTGTAGATTGACTAACACTTAATACGCAGGTTTGAGAATCGTCAATGTCTGCAATAGTATCCCTACACAAATCAACATCTTCTTGCACATCACAACAAGTAGTACTATATCCATGTTTCCTTCAGGTTCAGTGTTGCTGCTAAGTTCCAATAAAGTCATTGTAGCTTTGTCTTGATGTATTGCATCCAACCTTCGTCTCTTTGTGGCATTTCTTCTATTGTAGCTAGCTAACTGGGACTCAGCCTTTCTTTTTGTGGGACTCCGTACATGTTGGAACAAAGTAGGTATATAGGCAGGTGATGCAGGATCATCACTCTTTGATCCCCCAACAAAATGAGCACTGCAGATCCATGTGTACTTTGTAGGCTTCCAGTCTTTCCTTTTTACAGAAGCAACCCAAAGATTTCTTCTCTCAATATCAGTAGGAAAAATATAAAAATGCAGCCCACAACTTTTGAAAAACCTGTTACAGCAATCTATAGCGGTACAGCACTTTCCCATCTTCACCTCAAGTTGACACTCAATATGGCGGACAGGACAGGCAAACGCGCAGTGTGCGTTGATATGACGTCAACCGCACAAGCTCTATTGAGTGCCAGGTGTGCCCATAATAGAGGCGTCCAGATGTGTGCACAAACTACAATGATTTAAACTTCTATTGAGAACTTGGTATTATTGATGCATAAGCTTCAAAACATTACACTGAGACCTAATCGTAGCCAGGGGGCTTCAGGGGTTTGGTTGAAACCCCCTCAGAAGTAAAGCCACACTCCACATGTAACTTCCTAATAAACATTCAGTACCTTGACTTAAAACTTCACTGTTATAACATAACGGAACGAGTAAAGCTAGCTATTCTATACAAAGTGTAACGTAATACACTTATTAAATAACTGATGATATGAAAGGTTTACTAAGGGTGCACTGCTTGTATACAGCTCCTCATCATAGTGGTCAGAAGCCTACTAGGCTGATATGTTTCTACTAGTTTACTGTTTTTCACTTTTAATTCCATATCAACAGTGTTCAGTGAACCTATAGTATTGAAATGGTAGACATGGAACAAAATATTAACTTTGGTGCAGTTTTTATAAGAGAATAAATGAAGAAAACAAAAGTAGGTGTGGCCTTTTCAAGTGTTTTCAAAATCCTACCCTCCCCCCCCCCCCCCCCCCCCCCCCCCCCCCAATGCAAACTTCTAGCTAGGGCATGCTATTCCAAGTTCTCCTTTAGCGGTTAAGTTAGAACAGTCCACTTACTTCTAGCACTGAGCCATATGAACCTGTTCCAAGGGTCTTTCCTGTAGGTACCACCTGGTCTAAGAAATACTGCTGTAACTTTGAGTCTCTTCTAAAAGATCTAGACCAGCCTTGCCTCCTAGCCATGGATTTTAACCCTCTCCAGGTAAACGCGCCAGGCCTAAAATTGGCCGCAAGAAAAACTTGAATAACTTTATTTAGAACGGAAGCAGCTACGCATCCGGGGTTTGCACCATTAGAAAGCTTATCGCGATTAGCTTTGGTGGCGAGTGTGGAAACAGAATAGACGGAGTGTCTTGTTGTCCCAGAGGGTACAGGACCACCTGATGGATGTTGGTAAGATTATTTGTATACCTGTTCAATAACAAATGCTATATAACCAATATACTAGTGGTGTGCTTGAGCACAAATGGCGAGCGAGCCTTAAACTACACTATTGTTAAATGATTGATTTTAACAACTAACACTCAAGCTACTAAAATAAAGTCGAGTTTTTAAATTACGTATGTGGTAAAGGGGTTTCAATGCCATAGTAACCGCCGCAACTGTTTGAATTGAAAAAGAAGCAACAAAATCAAGTCACGTTATTTAAAATTTTCTTTGTGATATTCTTAATAGTAGTTGTAACGCACAATACTTTCACACAACTGAACATACCTACGCAAGACTTACCTTCGTGATTCGTCTAGAGGACAATGCATTTTCAAGTAAACACTGTTGAGTAGGGCTTATAACTGTGACAAATAGCGTATTAACTTACCACCGCCACTAACTCGAATAGAAATGGAGCTCCCATAAGTTTTTGAGTTTTAACTGCACCCGCAAAACAATTCAAAGCCGTAAACAATTCAATTTCTAAGGCTATACGGGTAATGGTCGCTAAACCGGAGGATTCTGTTTAGTGAAGATTGGGACGGGGTCGAACGCGGAGCGAACACAAAAATACGGAGGGTCAAAGTACAAAATGACATACATACGTCCAAACATAATATATATAAATAAATAAACTAGTGGTGTGCTTGAGCACAAATGGCGAGCGAGCCTTAAACTACACTATTGTTAAATTTAATTTTAATAACTAACACTCAAGCTATTAAAATAAAGTCGAGTTTTTACATTACTATGAGGTGAAGGGGTTACAATGTCATAGTAACCGCTCCCGCAACAGTTTGAATTGAAAAAGAAGCAACAAAATCAAATCACGTTATTTAAAATTTTCTTATTCTTAATAGTAGTTGTAACGCACAATACTTTCACACAACTGAACATACCTACGCAAGACTTACCTTCGTGGTTCGTCTAGTGGACAATGCAATTTTAAGTAAATACTGTTCAGTTAGGGCTTATAACTGTGACAAATAGCGCATTAACTTACCACCGCCACTAACTCGAATAGAAATGGAGCTCCCATAAGATTTTGAGTTTTAACTGCACCGCAAAACAATTCAAAGCCGTAAACAATTCAATTTCTAAGGTGATACGGGTAATGGTCGCTAAACCGGAGGATTCTGTTTAGTGAAGTTTGGGACGGGGTCGAACGTGGAGCGAACACAAAAATACGGAGGGTCAAAGTACAAAATGACATACGTACGTCCATATATATAAACAAATAAACAAACATCCCCGATTTTTTCATTTTTACCCCTGTAAGTGTCTAGCTCGCTACGCTCGCTCGCCACTTACAGGGGTAACACAATCGAAAATCGGGGATGTTTGTTTATTGGCGAGCGAGCGTAGCGAGCGAGACACTTACAGGGGTAACACAATTGAAAATCGGGGATGTTTGTTTATTTGTTTGTATATATGTTTGGACGTACGTATGTCATTTTGTACTTTGACCCTCGCGTTTTTGTGTTAGTTATGTGGTCGACCCCGTCCCAAATTGCACTAAACAGAATCCTCTGGTTTATCGATCAGTACCCGTATCACCCTAGAAATTGAATTGTTTACCGCTTGAATTCTTTTGCGGGTGCAGTTTTTCTATTCGAGTTAGTGGCGGTGGTAAGTCAATGCGCTCTTTGTCATGGTTATAAGCCGTGCGCAACAGTATTTACTTGAAAATACATTGTCCACTATACTACGGCGAAGGTAAGTCTGTGTAGGTGCATGTCCAGTTGTGTCAAAGCATTGTGTGTTACAACCACTACTTAGCTAAAGAATATCACAAAGAAAACTTTAAATAACGTGTATTGTTTTGTTGTTGTTTTTTTCCTTCAATTCAAGCAGTTGCAGAGAGTTGTTAGAAATCCCTTCACCGTGTATGCGAAATTAAAAAACTGGACCTTATTTTCAGTAGCTTCAGTGTTAGAAGTCAAATAGTATAGTCTTTAGGCTCGCTCGCCATTTGTGCTCAAGCACATCACTAGTTTATTTAGATATATGTTTGGACGTATGTATGTCATTTTGTACTTTGACCCTCCGTATTTTTGTGTTCGCTCCGCGTTTGACCCCGTCCCAAACTTCACTAAACAGAATCCTCTGGTGTAGCGACCATTACCAGTATCACCTTAGAAATTGAATTGTTTACCGCTATGAATTGTATTGCGGGTGCTGGGAGCTCCATTTCTATTGGAATTAGTGGCGGTGGTAAGTTAATACACTATTTGTCACGGTTATAAGCACTACTCAACAGCATTTACTTGACAATTCATTGTCCACTAGACGAACCACGAAGGTAAGTCTTGCGTAGGTATGTTCAGTTGTGTGAAAGTATTGTGTTACAACTAGCTACTATTAAGAATATCACAAAGAAAATTTTAAATAACGTGACTTGATTTTGTTGCTCAAACAGTTGAGAGGAGAGTGGTTACTATGGCATTGAAACCGCTTAACCGTATAATGCGTAATTTAACAACTCAACTTTATTTTAGTAGTTTGAATAACAATAGTGTAGTTTAAGGCTCGCTCGCCATTTGTGCTCAAGCACACCACTAGTATACTATTACAGCACCTGTACATTGGTACAACATAAATGACCCATACTGAATTTGCACTATTAATTATGTAGAGTGAGGATGAGAAAGTAAATTGGTGCAGAGTATATGGTAAATGAGGATATTGAAGATGAGGATGTTGCTGATGTAGACATTACTGATGTGCATATTGCAAATGAGGACTTCATGAATGAAATTGTGAGTTGCAGTTCAGGAACCAATGCTTCTGTAGATAGTTTGTAGTTTCCTTTGAACTCAAAGTTACGTGCTTTGGCATTCATGCTTGTGAATAGTCTTCGGCCAATGATATGTAAGATTATGTCACACTTTTGTCCTGTTGCTATAGCTGAATGTTAATCACATTAATCTGCATAAATATATCTGCTGAAATAGGCCTTACCAAATTATAATGACCTCACCTCTAAGGTCAAAGTTAATCTCTTTATCCGGTCATTGTCCGCACATGAAGGGACGGGCACAGGGGAAGGTAGCCTTGCCACGGAGTGTTGGGACAACCCATTAAGTGACCACAGTTATGTAAACATTTCTTTGACCACATTAACTCAACTCTGAACTGTACATTTACTGTGCTGCACTTTATTTTGTGATTATGGGCTCAGTAGATATTGCATCTACAATGTCACAAAAACAAAATAAATTGCATTCCAGCATTTCACCGTAACCTGTAGAAAGTTACCAGACACTCTCTGAGAACTGCTGGTTAATGAGACTAGGGCAAAGTCACTTCATTGATGTATGTAGCTAGTTGGAGGAAGACATGTACTTCAGACATGTGAATAGATTCTCAAACTTGTAATTCAGTTTTATTTCTCTGAATCGTCCTCTAGTAGTCACTTGCAGTGTCAATTAAAGATCATTATCCAGTTCCCGTATCAGCAGTATGTCTTTCTCCACCTCTTTTCCCATTATGCTTTAACAATAGTGCATCAATGATTTTGCACGTATAAATGTGTTCAAAATATTTTACTACATTCTTCTAAAGGAATTTCTTCCTCTTCCATTAAAACACTTCCATCTTCTCTAATTGATCACGATGCCTATCTTATCACTCTCCGATAATTATACCATGTAAGTAATACATATGCACACAAACTTTAAAAGTTTGACAGTATTTCTTGTCTCAGTAAATTGAATATCTGATAAACTGACGCAGACAAGCTTACTGTGTTACATTCCATTGCTGGAACAATGTAATAATTATTGTACTTGATAATTTACAACGAATTATTGAACACGCAAAAGGATTAGTTTTAGCTGGTTGAAATTGTCACAGAGAAAAAATCGAACAATGGATGGGCGATACTTGGTGATTACCAACAATTAAATGTTACTTAGTGTTCCAAATTAAGGGCTCGGGATATATAAGACTAATTTGCTGATCTAATCAATACTTATGTAAAACTTTGGCCAAAAAGTTCAAGTCAACAAGTGGAAGAGCTCTAGTCTAGGATACAATTACGCAGAAAATTTGTTGACTTGCTTGCTACATACAAGTAAGTCTTGTTATAGGGTGACAGTGTGATGTGTTGGTGTTGTTGTTGGAGGTGTGGTTACCTCGTGGGTTAAATAAATGGAGAGCAACTTTCTTGTTGAGTCGTACATTGTTCCTTATCCTAGCATCACTTTGTTTCCACACTATCTACGCCTTCAGTCAAAATATATATCTGTTGTTTTTGCACTATGTTATTGTTAATGTCTATTTATTATTACTTTGATGTTGTTTAAAAAAAAAAAGAGTAAAACAAATGAGAAAATGGGTAATATAATGTTAAAAGAATCAAAAGAAAACAAGGTGACGAAAAAATACATGAATGAAAAGAAAAATGCTCAGTGTAAAGATTGATTCAGAGCTGCCATATTTCAATTACAGAGGTGTGGGACATTTGGTGCACCCACTAAACAATATGCCAGAAAAGCAAGATCACAATCTGATCACTTTGGTCAGCTAAATAGCCGAACAGTCAATGTTTTGGTTAGATATTAAGCTCTCTTGGGCGGCAAATGTCTGATGACAGACCATAAATATCCACATTGCTTATCACATGTTTACTTCAAGACTGCAGAATATGAATAAAACAGAGTTACAATGTACTAGTTTGTAGGAATAAAGGAATAAGTTGCTGATTGGCTTTACATCAGCACAGTATCGTTAATATTAATGTTTTAGAGTTTAAATATTATTACCTTATTATTGTTATTATTGTCACTATTGTTATTATAATTAATATAATTTGTTATTATTACCATTTGTAAGAATTTTGGCGTTTCAAAAAGTTCATGGTGTTGAAAGAAAATATTTGTTGTCATCGGGCTTTGAGCATAGAACTGTTTTTGTATCTATAAATTCTGGGTTACCATGGTTATCACTGTTCAAAGTCATAGTTTCATTTTTATAGAACCACTAAGAAATTGTTGGCTCTTTTGTGGTTCATACTTTTGAAATTACTTTTGTAATTGCTGTTGTTGTTATTGTTGTTGTTTTTTGTTAGTTCTTGTTAGGTTATCCTTTTTTTTTTCTTTTCTTTTTTTTAATAATGGTGGCACACTGACTAATTTACAGTGAGGAATTGAGAGGCCAGGATAACTGTAGCGCGTCTGAAGACTTGGGCTAGCTCTCCCGTTCCCTTGAGTAGGTCTCACTGCCAGTGGAACTCTTGGATTGCTGCCTTGAGGGCTGGTTAAGGTAAGCTTCATACTAATGTACTTTGGATCAACCAACTCTTTAACAACCAAAGTTTTCATAAACAAGAATTCCCAAGAGAAATGACAAAATGAATAGCTTTAAATGGTCTCTGGCTGCCTTCCTATATGAGGATGAGGTGACACAAAAGAATGAATGAATGATTCATGTTTAAGTGCTCAATACCTAGACTTGCTGTGTTCTGGTTTCCATGTTCACTGTCTTGGATTTCATGTTCACTCCTTGTTACTGAAATGGGTTGCCCCACAAAAACATTGGATTAATTCGGGTCTAGAAACAATTCGAACCAGAGCTGTTAGGTACAGTTCTATTCACAATTTCTCTCTCAGCCTTCTTTTACTCATTAGTTTTAGTGTCTCTTATTCACACCCTTTTTACAACTACATACAATTTTCTTCATTCTCATTCCAATGAGCAACCCAAGCAGCCATGACCACTATTGCACATCACCTATACATCAAAGGTCAACCACAAGGTGGTCAGATTGTTTAAGATAAGCATATTTGTGGGGGTTTACTCTGTGTCAATAAGTGTTTCAGACATCAAATCTGCAAAGTAGGTGTAATAATATTGTTGAAAGGAAAAGCATCAACTTCACTATCCTACATGTAAATAATATGTCAGACCATAGGGCCCACAGAAAAATTCTTACAACCATACAGCAGTCAGTTAACCTCACCATTTCATATATCAATCAAATCACCCCTCTCTCTCTCCCCACCCCCTTCCCAATGACCAGACTGAATTGATGCAATTTTATTGAAATTTTCTAACATATGTGCTTATATTTCCAAACGAAAGCCAAGGGTGGAGGGTACAATTTGAAAACAACAACAACAACAATTGGCAGAGGAAGACCTGCAGGTGAAACATTCAGTCTATAGCACCACCAAATTCACTGCAGACCTACAGTGCCAAAGATGCTTCGAATTCTTTACTGCCTGGTAGTATTTCAGCCAGTAGATATCTTGGAAGCACACAGTGTGTTCCTCTTGCTGCTGTATGGCTGTCCAAGCAGATTCATGCTGTAGTAATTACATACTAAGTAGCAAGAAATTTCATCCTCCTTCATCACAGTTCATGTCATGGTTTGATGACCTTGTGAAGGGATGTGGAGGGACAGTGAAGCTGCAAGACTATCAAAAACATTGCCAAAGTTAACATGGCATTTTCAGGGAATTTTCAAATTGACCATCTAAAATCACCTTAAGCGATGTGCTGGGTAAGTTTTCTACTTCTCCTGCTACCTGGTCAAAGTCAAGGGAGCACGATATCTAGTGAAACGTGTTCTAAATCAAGTTCAATCATCTTAAGGTTCTGAACTTTATTACTCGACATCATGAATGATGAGCATATAACAGATGAGAAAAGCTGACCATCACCATAAAAACGCAAACACAAGTGATTGTCTGTGTTTATCATTAAGTCTAGTCATGGGTGTGTATGGGTTATAATAGTAATCCATCATCCATGACTTAATAACGATTATAACATACTGATGATTCCTAATAAGGATGAAACAATCACAACAAGGAAGTATAATTACAGTTTATTTTGTAGAGGAGCTGGACTGGGGGCAGGAGATTCAAATTATAGTACAAACTTGTATTTTTACATATTAAATTTTTAATCATTTAATTATTGAAGGGAGAGTAGCCTGTGTGTGTAAAGGAAGTGAGTTTGTGAGTAAATATTTGTACGAGTTCTTGGGTGAGGAATAATTTATGCAGGTAATTATAGTGAGGTTAGCTTATAGGACATTCTGTTCTAGAGATCATCTTGCCTCTGGAGTCATTCCAGCCAGCAAAGTTACAGTAAGCCGACGTACAAGATGCACTACAGTCTAAAGATGTGAAAGTTACTAGTTGTTGTGTTTTTGACATATTAAAGCAATTCATGTTTACATATTAATAGTTATATATTATTGTTGTTTATAAATGATGAGTTGTTCAGTAACTGTTAGTGTGTATATACAGTAAACACCATGCGTGAGACCTGTCTAGTTTCTTCTATTGCATCTTGGAGTCTCTAAGACTGTACCAGATTTTAAACGTTTTGCAAGTCCCGGAAAGTATTCCATTTGTCACGGAAAAAATGTCAGCTAGCTGAAATTATGTCGCATTTGAAGAATTATTAACATTTTCACATCTCATTTCACCAAATATATAATCATATCCAATAGGAACAAGTAAGGTGGCTTTACCATCAGATTGCTCCTGACATCTCTGACTATAATGGGTAAGTAAATGCTGCTTCAATCTTGCTTTATAAATTTGTTGCCCACATTGAAGACTTTTCAAACAATTGACATAAAGTGTGAGTAACTCAGACAAATTAATAACTGACCATTTTCAATACCTTCTTCAATATGGGATATTAATTATTGTACAAAACTTTTAGCCTTAACAATGCTACTAAATCTGTCCACAGGGCAATCTTTCTTGGCTCTCTGTGAGCTTCGATAAATACTTCTGTATGCTGAAAGGCATTTAAAGTGATACTTAGCCTCTATGGCTATTAAGTCACTCCCACCAATTCTAGCCAGCAAGGAAGTATCCTGTAGTTATCTTCTGCCATCCTTCTCAACTCATGGTCCAGATTCATAGTGGAACAGTTATGAAGTTTACCAGCTACCTCAGGACAAAAGATGCAATTTTGCACACTAGTAGCTCCAGTTTTTTGTCATTTAGATATTTTCTTCCCCTCTTCATCGTTCAGTTCTCTTTTCTTACTTCTTTGGTTTTTCACCCTCTGAAGTTTAGAAAAGGCAAACTTTAGATGGCATGCCATGTGCCACTGAGCTTTAAGATTTCAGTATCTTCATCATTACTGAATTTTACTTTAGCTTATGAACATTGAATGAGGTCTTTCAACTTCAACAGCTTCTAAAAAAACTGGCATAAATTTCTTGTCCATTGCATAGTTTCTAACACTACTACATGGATTTTAACATTTTATTTTCGTGGATTTTAATTTCGCACATATTGCAAATTCATTTACTAAAAGTTAGCTTTGTTTGATGCCTAGTTAAACAGTTGTCACGATGATTTTTTAAGCAGTTCTTCTGAAAAGGTTAATAGACTATAAAGAGTTAGCTACAGTGCAGAATAGTAAGCTTTTGTCCAGTCAGTGACAATACCTTAAAATTTCTACTTGACTATATGGATCTAAACTTGACTACTAGACATCATGAATGATGAGCATACTTCAGATGAGAAAAGCTGGCCATCATAGGTCATTCTACACTAGAGATCATCTTGCCACTGGAGACATTCTAGCCAGCCAAGTTACAATAAGTAGACAGACGTACAAGATGCACTGCAGACTAAAGATATTTATAAAAGATGAGTCTTTCAATAACTGTTAGAATGTGTACAGTAAACACCTTGTGAGCGTCACAGTCTAGTTTCTTCTATTGCTTGCTGGAATCTCTAGACTGTCCCAGTTTTTTTACTAGTTACAAGCCTCGCAAAGTATCCTATTTGTCATGGGAAAATGTCAGCTAGCTGAAATTATGTCACTTTTGGAGACACTTTTTCCCCTCCAATAATTCTCAAGGGGGCCAGACCCCCCTATATTTTCCCATGCTCATACTACTTTAGAAGCTTTACACCATGACAAGTGATCTCTACAGTTATATTACAGATCCAAAATGAACAGGTTGGGATGACTAGCAGTTGTTAAATCAGGCTAGTTCAGATGCATCACCTCCATTGACAGGAGCCTCTACAGAGCTTGGCTTATTAAGGACCAAAACATAACTAGTGCAGTAGTCTTCTCTGAATATATTTTCTTCCAATTAGAAAGTTATGGCTCCAGACTGAGCGAACATGTACACTTTGACCTCAGTAGCGACATTCTAATGTAGTATATTTTGTATATTAAAAACTGACAGTCTAAAATACTGCGTGAATTCACTAAAAGCACAAAAGAGTGGTAATACATTACCTTTGCTTCGGTAACACATTAACAGCTTTCACTATTTTCCTCTTTACAATACTGATAGCAGTGGGGTGGATAGGCATGTGCTCTGACCTACTTTATGGAGAATTTCATCCAATGACGGGACCCAGTATCTCACAAGGGGAGTAACAGCATTAAGTTGACGAAAATCAACACAAATTCGGACTGAACCGTCCTTTTTACGTACTGGAACTAAGGGGGTTGACCACAGAGAACCAGATTTGACAATAATACTTTCATCAAGCAATTTGGTCAGCTCAAGTTTCACAGCTTGTTCAATCCCAACAGGAATATTCCTGCCCTGCTGGGAGACAGGAGTAGCACAATCAGATAAAGTAATAGTACACTTAGCAGAGTCACACAAACCTGGTTTGTCACTAAAGGAGACAGAAACACTATCAAGGACGTCACTTAATTGTTTATGATCATAACAAAACATTTATCTGCACTAAGGAGAGGGGATGGGTCAAGTAAAGTTGTGTCAATGCCCACTTCTTCAGCCACCAGTGTAGCTGCGCATACATTTAAACATCTATCAATATACGTTTTAAGGTTATTAATGGGAGCAAGACGTGAGGGATGGCCTTCTCCTTTGCAAACCTTAAAGGTCACGCGGGAGACTTTCTCAGTTACGTCATAGGGGCCTTCCCAGGAAGCCTGGAGCGAACCATGAAGTCCGGGGATACGCATAAGGACTTTATCACCAATATTGAGGGAACGGTCACACTTCCCTTTATTGTAGGTAATAACTCTCTTGTCACCAGCTGAGGCCTCCATGGAAGAAGCCGCGTCATGGATAATAGCCAATTGATCATTAAGGGACATTAACCAGCTTTCCACATCAAGACTTTCCAACGTCTTCTCCGACCACCCGTGATAAAGCAGATCCAAGGGGTCCACTAGCTCTCTGCCATATACTAGCACATGCGGGGAATAACCCAAATTCCTGTTGGGGACCTGGCGTATTGCAAACAGTGCCATGGGCAAGAAGTCTGCCCAATCTATCCCTTCATTCACGGCTTTGGCGAGCACGGGTTTTAGGGTCCCGTGGAATCGCTCCACGATTCCATTAGACTGTGGTCTACAGGGAGATGTATAAATGGTACCAATGCCTAGAATGGTGCACAGATTACCCGTTAGACGGGAAAGGAAGATAGTACCCCGGTCTGACAAGACCTTGAGAGGAATGCAATTATTTGGAGGAAACACTGCGCTGCTTCCGGGGCAGATGCAGTGTGCATGGGAAGTGCCTCAGGCCACCTGCTAGACAGACAATATGTACGTGAACAGATATTCAGAGCCACGTCTGCCTTTCGGCAAAGGACCCACCAGGTCCACAGCCACAGACTCAAAAGGCTGTGTTAACACTGGTCTCCTAACCATTAAAGATTTCTTATTGCCAGATTGATTAATCCTAAGACAAGAGTCGCAGGATTTTACATATTTCATTATGTCACTGTAAATACCTGGCCAAATAAAACGGGAACTTAACAGTTTTCTCATGCCACGTATACCGACGTCAGCAGTTTTATCATGGGCAAGCACCAATGCCTGCTGTCTCTAAGAGGAAGTTCAATTCGTCAACAACACTATGGATCAAAATACTTTGGTCATTGTATAAATAATCATTCATGTTTCTTTTTGCAAGGTCTCTAACTGCAGCTAAAGACTCATCATTCATAATTTCACTGATAAGGGAGACAGTATTGGAAACATCCACACACTGTGGGACACATAAATCAACAACATCATCAGAACTTTTAGAATTCCCACCAGACAAGTCAACAGGCTGGGTGTCAACAACGACACTAACATCAACAACATCGTTAACGAGAGCAATGTGGCCACTCATTTCATCATCCATATTATTTTCAGAAAAAACACCAAGCCCAGAACCCGAAGGATCCATCACAGAAACCGAAGCAACAGAATCATCAGCCTCAGCAGCACACTTCTCAATACCGTTTTTGTTTCTGGCCACGCTCTCTAGAGCAAATTGAAAGGGATTAAGGTTAGAATCAACATCACTTTGAGCACAACCTTTACTTTTATCAGACATATTAGCTTTCGACACAGACCTGGTTACGGCTGAAACTGTTGCACTTCTCTGGATACTATCAGAGCCCTGAGAGGTCTTACAAGCCTCATGCAGGATAACAGCAGAGCCATCATCAGCTTTCGCTGATGTCTGGATGCCTGAGGTAACATCAGGGTGCCCCACCCCTCCTGCCCGATTGGGGGCATTCGAGGTGGCATCCAGCAGGAGCCGGGCCGCCATGTAACCATCCATAGGGATGGAGAACAAGACCCTATGACATAGGTCATCCTCATGGGCCACTGCCACAACAGAAAGAAAGGAATTACCAGCAAATTCAAAATCTACTCGAGCAGTTTGTAACACCATAGTATCACCATTCCAATTACGGACTTTCACATGTTCATCTATAAGCTGGTTCTCATAAACCAATGAAGCAGGCACCACAGTGATTTCGGCTCCCGTATCGGGCACAATCTGGCACGGAAGGCCATCGACCATACCGTCAACATGAGAAGCACCTTCTTGGGCCGCTATCCAACTGGTATTGTAGGTCCTTGAACCACGCTTAACAACAATTTGTTTATTGTCACCTTTGTTTTCAGACTTAGAATTTGGAGCAAACTTGTTTTTGTTAGGACAATCCGGGGACTTATGCCCTGGGGTGTTACAGGAAGAGCAGACAATACCTTGTGGTTTAGACTGAGTGTTAGGAACACTACACAGCACGCACATTTATCATTCCTTGTAAATACCTATTCCAATTGAGGATGTAATAGAATTCAATTCAAATCAAATGTCTTTGGCATTTTGGGTAAAGGTCCGATTAAAATCACCACTATTATAATGCCATTATAGCCCGTTACCGAGCGACCACGCTTGTCTTTAAGAACTATAAATCGGATACAGTCTGGTATGCTCGTAAGAAAATGTATTAGCGGGAGAAAAGTCTGATATAGTTCTTAGCACCCATAATTATGGTGGAAGGCAGATCAAAGCAAAATGGAATAATGAAGAGTTTGGGTACTTTAATACAATTACTAAGATAGCTAATGCTATACTTTGCTCGTTGTTTATGTTTGGGCTATAAAATAGTTATAAACCAAAATCATTAGGTTTGTATTGCGATTTATAAATCGCATACAAATCTCAGTTTTGGTTTATAACTATAACTTAATGCCTAAAAAATTACAGTGACATTTAATTAACAAACATAGCTAAGGAATTCTAGATAATAATGATAGAAAAATGAACTTTGGAATAATTGAATTGAACTAAACCATTTTTAATCATTTACAATCACTTGAACATGGAGCCCACTCCTTACTATTTTGTAGCAATTTTTATCACTTCTGCTTCAATTATAGCTAGTATATTTTACTTCTTGTTCTAGTACAGTGTTCTTGCAAAAAAATATGACCCTTTCTAAAGTACTTGTCTATGTTCTTGAGAAGCTAATATTAGTAAGAATCCACTCTTCCTGAAAGTTGTTTCAAAGTTTGTATGAGCAGAACAAAATGTATCAATAAATTGAGAGGTGAGCACTTGCATCAAACAAAAAATCTAAATCAGCTTCCTGGTTTCAATGAGTTATTCAGCTGCTTGGTGACAAAATTTTGTAATGTTAGAGCTGAATTATCTAACTTACATTGCTACTTATTTCATAACAAGATTTGTAATTTTGTGGGGTCGCAGTACACCGTCAACAATAGTACCTAACAAAGTAGTTCACTCCAGACTTTCAATCCACTATTTTTTTTTTTAAATAACTCCTTCTACAGTAAGTAAACCTCCACTTCATGTGTGTCCTGGGCCCATAACCTGTTGATTCCATTCAGATTTACTTGGCTATTATAAAAAAAATGTATGATTGTGAAAGGAACAAAAATCAGGTAAAATGGAGATAAAAAATAAATCGTGCATCCATTCGTATTATGATGTACAACAAAAGCTGAGTGTGCGGGGAAAAGCTATACCAATATAAATTTGAAACAATGAATATAATTAAGGTAATAATAAATGGAGTGTTTAGAAGAATGTGGTGGGGTTACACCACACGGATCAACAATGGAATGAGTGAAGCGCTAAGGAGTCACTTGTGTTAGTATATACGATGATGTATGTCGGAAAAGAGGGATTGCTTTGGGATCTGTCCAGAAAGCTTTATGCAAGTATCTTACAAAAAACACTTTTCCTCTGAAGTAAGTGCATTCTTGTGGTTCATTCTTGAAGCTATCTTAGCTATTTCTCCACCACATTTATCTACTTTGATAAGTATGTGCTGCTGAGATACATTTTTCTGTAAAAACAAACTATCCTGAATAGGGGATTGTTCGAGGTGGTATTTGCAACAACCACACCAGTTTGTATTTTGGTAGCAAGTCAGGTTACTTTTCCTATAATAGTAGCACTTGCTGTCCTGTGGATATTATTTCCTTTAGACCTTTTGTCCCTAGACAAAATTGGATACCGTAGAAGTTAGTGTATAGTATGCAATTTTTTATTAGCTTACGCGTGACTGCAATCTCTCAAATATTCAATAGGTGTGGTCTCTGGTCGCTCCTAGAGGAGCGAGTGTATTTATTTTGAGCAAGATGGGACAGAGAAATTGGTGGCTGGTCAGAAAATAAGAGGTGGTTGCTTCTGGTAGGTACCAAATGCACTATATTTGCTGTAGTTGCAATCGGGGCTCCTGATTTGGTCTCTCCAGAGAGGTCGGTCACTTCTCCGAGTGGTCGGTAAAAGGAGTTTTACTGTATATATATTATTTGCTACTCAGTTACACCCACTGCGTATAATATTGTAACCATGAACTTCACAATAATTAAATAATACAATACTTTGCTTTTTATTATTTTGTAAAACCATGAAAACTATTAATAAAATTATAATAGCTACCTTGTACAAAACAATTCCATAAAAACAGATACATTAGTGTTGTTTTGGTCAACTAAAACTAAAAACTAAAATTAATTTAAAACTAAAATTGAAATTAGTACATTTGAAAACCAAAACAAAAACTAAAATTGTTAGTCTTTGCTAGTGAAAAACTAAAACTAAAATTAATCTTGAAATATTTTGTCAATAAACTATAACTAAAATGTAAATTTTCAACCAAAACAACAGTTAGTGAATAGTAGAAGTAAACAGTTTCTTTAATCTTCTATTCCCATCATCTCCTCCCATAACATGGATATTGTCTGATTTCACGATACAGGTAAAGTAACACACTGCATGTGGTAGTTGTCCAGCCTGGACCCAGGTATTAGTCTCAGGGACATAGCGCTGGATGGTGGACACTGACTTCCATCTCTTCATGTCCGAATCACCGACTGCCAGTAGAGATCCTCCAATGTTGAGTGGACAAGATCTTGTACAGTTGAGTAAAGGTAGTTTGTTCCATATGTTGGAACTGTCTGATGAGGAGTGTGAAACAAGAGCCTCCAGAGATACACTATAGACATCAGGACTGTCACACAACCGTTTCTCACACACTCCCCCCATGAGGTACCAGGTATCTGCTATTGTAGTAGACTTCATCATGTACCATGGTGTTGGTGTAGATGGTCCAGTGGACCACTGCATGTTGAAAACATCAAGTATCTCAACACTAGTTTGTAAACAAATTCCATGGAGACCACCAGCCACCACCAGCCAATGTTTATATGATGTAACTGAAGGCAATTCACGAGGTGTAGACATAGGAGGGAAGGGGTGTGTCCACTGGTTACTGTCAGGCTGCCACTCTCCTAGCTCACTGCTATCAGAGTCATCTCTATTCATTCCTCCCACCACAACTAGTTTGTTGTTGATGGTAGTCATAGCAAACTCCCTGGTACTATATGGAGGTAGAGTGTGCCATTGGCAGGATTGTATGTTGTAGGCCATCACTATGTACTCTTCCTCATCTCCGGCAACGTAAGTCCCTCCTCCGCCAGCATACACCGTATCATTTATCTCTACTGATTGGATGTAGCCACTCCTAGCCATTGGCATGTCAGGACCACGCCTCCAGTCCAGTTCTAGTGGGAATATCTAAGATAATAAATAAATACATTATCTGCAGTAAATTTGAATAACACTAGTCATGTCTATATTGTTAGATCCCATTGCTATAATTGTTACTAAGTGTACTAACTTGGTAAGTGTGCACTATTTGTTGTTGCCTTTAGGTATATGAACTGTGCATACTAACCACCCTTGGGGTATTGCTATTTTTGAGTTTTAGTTTAATAGAATAGGCCGGTGGAGCCGGTTATGTGAGGCCTGGTTATGTGAGGCCTGATACGGTATGTGAGGGTCTACTACCCTCTCATATCCGACCTATAGGGACCAGTCATAGTTCCGATAACTCTCCCGCTGCCACTCATACCACCACAGGAATTGACCAGAGCTAGCTGCTTAACTGCTTACCTAGAGTTAGATCTGGAGATAACAGCTGGCAGCTACAATGCTAAACTAAACTTGCCGTGTGCTTCAATTGAATTTTAATTGAAGTTTAATTTTGGGCCGGAAATTCGCTTGACACAGCCATTCCTGCGAAAATGCTGATAAACAAAGTTGCTAGTAAAAACTGGGCATGGGTAAATGGGATCTAAAATAGTTAGAGCATGCGTTAAATCCACCAGTACCTAAGCGCTTATGCTCTAACTATTACTCAATGTTTTATGTAAAGGATATTCTTATGTTACTTGCATATTTTCCATTTCTCAATGTTTTGCTATTATACTCCCAAGTGTAGAGGTTTTACTGGTTCCAAACTTGGTACAGACATGAAGACATCTGAAGTCACCACATTTGTAGTTTTAAAATTTCACACCACATCATGTACTTAATTTATAAGGTGTGAATTAATATATTTTTTTTCACTTGATTGTCACATTGCTTTAAGCTGGCATTTTTTAGATCGATGAAGTTGAGGTTTGTTATGAATTTAATTAGTTCATAAAAAACCAAATTTTGGAATGAAGGGCTCTGCATATAAATTGACTTCTTATATTTTGCTCAGTAGTGTGATATATCGCCCATTTTGGACAAATTTGGTGATTTTCATCGTTTGGAGACTGAAATTCATAAATGTGAAGTATTTAATATTGAAAACTTGGTAAATATTACTAATCTATGTCTCCACTAACTTGGTGTAAAGATTGGGAGTCAATGCTACAATTGTTTGCAAAGTAAAATCAAATTTAGTGACAGCAAATCTCCAAAAATCCACATTGCAGCTCAAGTAATGTAGCAGTTTTGACGTCATGTAGGCTTGTGGAAAATTTGTGTTTCCTGCGGGGGGGGGGGGGGGGGGGGGGGGGGGGAGGATTCCCCATTGAATGCAGTCAACTAACTACCATAAGGATCACCATAAAGCAAGAAATAACTAAAAATTATATAAAAGCTTACCCATTAAGCTCGAAATCTAGCTGTCCGGCATGTGGAGGTGTCGTTCTGCTACCCTAGCTAAATGCTGTATCATGGGATCATGTCCATGGACAAGAACAAAACAAATGGCTAGCATCATAAACATTTCCAGGTGTTTTTTTTAACGCAGCAAAACTTTAGGCATTAAAAAGTTACGGCACCTTAATACCTCACACCTAACATGAGAGTTTACTTAAGCTAGCACTTCCATGTCTGCACAGCACTGCACCACAAAGTAAATCTGGCAGGTAATTAGCACCACAGAGTGCCAATCTCTTCTAATATTGCAAAGTCAGCATCTCTGATGTCACAACTGCAGCATTCTTTGGGCCACATACGTACTTTTCTCGAAATCACTTGGTACAAGAACTTATTTTTCTTCTCAACAAATGAAGCAACCGCTCCCAATTTTTGCACCAAGTTAGTGGAGACATAGATAAGTAATATTTAATAAGTTCAACATTAAATACTTCATATGTATGAATTGCAGTCTCCAAACTATGAAACTCACCAAATTTGTCCAAAATTGGCAACATATCGCAATACTCAGCAAAATATAGGAAGTCAATCTATATGCAGAGCCCCCATTCCAAAATTTGGTCTTTTAACCCTTTAACCGTTGAGGCCGCATTATTGCGGCCGCGGTAGTCGACGATTTAAAAAAATCATAAAAAATACAATATTTAAGCTTAGCGCGATATATAGTAATCAAAAGACGTCAGAAGGACAGCTCTTTCCGGTGAACAAGTTAAAAATAGCAATAAACTCTGGTTGCTAAGGACCCTTTACCGATTTGTCAGACCATTCAATTAAGAATTATGGCTACTCGGTATACAACCTCCGAGCAGTTATCGGGCTATTGGAAGACGACGATTTCGGTCTTTCCGGAGAAGAAGAAAGCGAGTTTGAAGGAGAAGAGATAACGAGCTACCTTTCAAGTTGTGTGCAGCAATTGTCAGTTAGGAATAGTGCAGTAGAAAGTGATGATGTAGTAGTTAAGATACATTTTAGCTAAATAATGATCTAGTGTTCACTAAAAAAATATTTACTGACCTTAGATGCAGGCCTGTTTGACATACTTCAATTTACCTGTAGCTCCATCCTCATGAAGCCTGAAGAATCAAGCAGTATGAGTACAGATACTTTGCCTTCTAGTAACTCAGACACAGAGAAGTTTGAATCAACATTTATACAAGGATTTGTAACTAAATTTATACTATATGAGGAAAATAAGGGGAGGATTTGTTTTAAAAATTCAAATAACAACAGTATAGCCACGTGTCAAACTTTGGCACTTAGTTGCTTGGCAACCAAAACCACGTACACATGCTCATTAGGTCTGTGGCTTTCTATAAATATATGGTTGATAGGGAGTTTATGAAAATATTTGAAAGTTATATAACAAATTGTAACGTGGGTTTACTTGGTCATAATACCTGTAAAAATTAAAAAACGGTGAAAGGGTTAAAAACTAAATAAGTTCATAACAGACCTTAACTCCATGGATCTAAAAAATGCCAGCTTAAAGCTATTTGACACTCAAGTGAAAAAAATACATGTGAATTCACACCTTATAAATTAAGTACATGATGTGGTGGGAAAGTTTTATAACCACATATGTGATGCGTAGAGATGTCTTCATGTCTGTAACAAGTTTGGAACTGTTGCACTGTATTACATGAGTCGGAGTGTGATATGGTAAAGTGTTTCATGAGCAGGCAAGTTTCTCGACAATCTTATTGTGTCTCATTATAATCTTTAACTCAATGTCTAGACTACAATATGGACATAACTAATTTATTATACACTTTAGTGTGGCGTAGCCAAACCCTTTACCAAACAGCTGTACAAGAAAGGTCTGTTGTCAAACCTATATACTGATTTGTACCAGATGACAATATTCCTGCATGGCCAATGAAATTGCTGTAAGTACAGTAGGAGACAAAATAAAGTTCTGAATTCCGTTCTGTAGAACGGCCATTGCACGATTAAAAAATGGAGGGAAAAATGCTACGTGGGTTGGCAAAAAGGGCCGTTCCTTTCATTCAGCATTACCGTTTTAATCTTTCTAATTCACCACATGCCTCACTTGAAGAAATATATATCCAATAAAACATTCTGATGTTTAGTTTACAGGCTCCTGCGGCGGAGCTTTTGACTTATAAAAATTTGAAGCCTTCCTATTCGAAGTTGTCTCACGGAGAATTGTTAGCTTGACTACCACTCAGTATCGATGTTTTCTCAATGTTAGGGCATATCAGCCTTAGATTTTTTACTACTGAAAGTCCATAGCAGAAGACCTAAAAAGTGCAAACCTCATTGTAGCTGTGTGCCCATGAAATTTAAGTCGTCAGCTTTATTGAAGCAAGTTAAATTTTTGTACGAGCTTTTTTGAACAATCCCCATAGCGCTCAACGGGTAATACAAGCCTTAGCTTGCTGATATAGCTATGGAAGAGTTTCTAGTCAGAAAATATTAGTGGATCAACGGAAAAGCTTAACCGTTTTTTTAACATTTTAGTATACGGTGTCAGCCGTTTAGTCAAAATGGTACAGAATGTAACAGTAAAGAAATTACAATTTTATCCGTACTACGGAACGAAATCCCGAACTTTATTTTGTCTCCTACTGTATATCACATGATCAATTGAGGTTTTAAATGCTCGTGCAACTGGAAACCAATGAATCCATTCAAATTATTGTGTAGGCTATTGGTAAGCACAACTGAACCGACCGCACACTATGAATATCATGTGAAACATTTCATTCCACTAGTATTCAGAATCTACAGGTTTACCACGTAGCAGTTTGGTAAAGAATCTGGCTATGCGAGACAACTTACAATCAATAGTATATAGACTTAGGATAGTCAGTACTCTTGATGAAATATTAGAAAACAAAGTTTACAAAATGCCAAATACTTACTAATAATTTCTTTTTAGTTGACACTGTGGTGATATGCTCCAGTTCCTTTGTTAGTCGCTCCACATCAGATTGAAGAATTCGTTTCTCTCTTTGATGGCGAGATTCCAGATGAAGCTTTTCTTCTTTGTGGTGAGAATCTAACTGAACGTATTGAGCTGCTATCTGGTTCCTCAGTTGATTGTTCTCAATCTTCAGTTGATTGTTTTCTGCCTGTACTTGCATGACACTTGTCTCCAATTGATGTTTCTCTTCAATAAGTTGTGTATTTTTTGCAGACCCCATCAGTTTTCTGTCACTTTCTAGTTTTGTAATTTCTTCTGTCAATTCTCTATTTTCTATTTCTAATCTATTTTCAGAAATCTAATAATATAAAACATTAAACGATAGCTAAACATTTAAAACTGATAATAAATACATATTATGAAGAAATGAACTATTCTAATACAGTTAATTACAAGGAAACAGAGAACAAAAAAATTGCCTATTTAATCAATAGCGTTGTTAGAGTTATGAAGCTACTGTTTATGATTTTAAGTTTTAGTATAACTACTTCTAAAGTAACAAGTGAACAATATCTCAGGGTGAATGGTATTTATTTCAATAATCACCACGACAATGATATCATTAAGATGTTGATGGCAATAATGAGGAGTTCAAGTTTTAATCATACAATCAACCACCAACATCACGTACAATTACTAAATAATTTGACCATAATTATGACAAAAAAAATTGGGTCAAAGTTTATAAATATAGCTAAGCTATGTTGTTTGATACGCGTGTTCTATTATGTACTCATCTAATATAGGTTCTGTGTGACAAATTAACTTGTACAAAGTAGAGTAATGTTATTATTGTAATAACTATTTGGTAGATTTAACAAACGATTGTGGTTCAGAAAACAACTTTACCTCGAGTTCTTTTATTCTTTTATTCTTTTCTTTAGTTTCCTTCATGTGTAACACATTGACTATGTTGATGGACCTCCCCAGACTCCCTCCATGTATGTTCTCCATTGCATCCTGTACTGGTGTTAGTGTCTCCAGTAGTTGCTCTGCAGTAGGTCTTGTTTGAGGAGTATTGTGCAGGGAATTAGTCACCATCTCTACTAGAACAGGATGAGACTTCAATAACTGATCCTCCAACTTCTTCATGTACACCTCACGGCGCTCTACTTCAGTGCGACCAATAACTCGACCAGGATTGTGTGAATCTGAATGTGTAGCCAATAGCAGCTCTCCCGGAAATATCTAACCATTATTAAAATTGAATATATTCTTCAATAAACATTATAATATTGAGTAATGATCAACAACATTATCACAGATTAATATTAGTGAACTTTTATTTGATATAACACTACGTAAGACAAACACTTACACAGAATACTAAGAAAAACATTAATTGAATTATAAATAGCTTTGCACTAATAGTGTACACAAGTTTGTTTACCTGTGTGAGTATGTAGAGGGCAAGATGTCCGAATGAGAACACATCTAGAGATGGGCCATATCTGTGGCTCTCGCTGAGAGCCTCTGGTGGCATGTACACAGTGGTCCCCGGATTCTTTGAGAGTGTTTGGGCTAGTTGTGTTGGTTTTAAAGTTACCATGCGAGAGTTTCCCATGTCAGTGATCTTAGCTGTCAGAGATGATGTGAGGAGGATGTTCCTCGCAGTCAGGTCTCTGTGGACTATTGGAGGTCCTCGACTATGCAAGTAAACTAAACCGCTGCCTGTGTCTGTAAGAATGGAAATCTTGACTGCAAATAGAATATTAGGGGCACACTCCAGTAGGTCGTCCACACTCATTTCTAGTCTCTCCATCACCAGTAGAGGTAGCTCTGATCCCTCAAGGAAACACAGACCAAGGAACTGTGTTATGTTAGGATGTCTGAGACCTGCCATGAGTTGACATTCTCGTTGATATCTGTTTACAGTCTCTCCAACTCCTTCATTACCAGGATCCAGTAATATTTCGTGCATACGCTTGGCAGCACACAAAACCTTGGTATATTTTACCTGAAATAGCAATGTGAAACAATTTGAATAAGGTTTTACAAGTTCAGTATAATTGTTCAATGGAGTGCAATAACTCATTTATTGTAACATGGTTTCTTCAACACTCAGATAGTTATTTATAAGCTAAAAATTATTATTAAAGAAATAAAAACTCCCAATATTACATCTTTGAAAAGTGTTTGTAGGATTAGAACTAACTCTCCACTTACTTCTAGCACTGATCCATATGAACCTGTTCCAAGTGTCTTTCCTGTAGGTACGACCTGGTCTAAGAAATACTGTCGTAACTTGGAATCTTTTCTAAAGGTTCGAGACCAGCCTGGTCTTCTAGCCATTCTTTGCGTCCTCCGATAGAATTTCCAGATATCTGTTCACAGCTCCTAAATTTTTATGGAGCCAGCATAAATGAGCTACCACACCACGAAGGCAACAAAAAAGGGCAAGGTCCGTGCCCAAATATAGTCTTGTTGCATAGCCAAACACACCTGTGCTCCACCCTTCTCCCGCTACGTGTGGCGAAGGGTTACGATGAAACTACACCGACTAGCGGTATTAGTCTCGCCTTTGAACGACTAGCAGATGGAAAGTTTGGCGGCTGAGGTTCTTCAATTGATGGGGCACGGATAGGCAGGTTAAAAGCAGCATCTAGTAACAGCTTCAGGACGGAATTTGTCATTAGTAATATTTTTAGTCTGTTGAATTATTGAATTACATTAAAACCTCCACACAGTGATCTCATTGTAGATGGAACTTTTGGTCTTTTCTCAGAGGTCGGCCTTTCTCAAAGGTTCTTTAATAAGTGTTATTTGGTCATAAACTTCTTCATTTTTGCTTGTTTTTACTATATATTTATTTGTTAGTGAAATTTACATAATAAAAAGCGATGTTATCCTGTTTTAAGAAATTTTTTCTTCTAAAGTCTCAATTTTCTTCTTGCTGCTACTGATAACATAGCTACTCCTGTATCACAATTGTCCACCCTAGTAAGGAAATATTTGGATGGATTTGTTCTGAAGTTTTACCACTAGCTACTTTAACATAATTTAGCATTAGAATAACTTCCCAGAACTATAGGGAACAATCTCTCAGGATATATTTGCCGCTAAAAGCATCAAACATTCAGGATGATAGCCAGCATTTACCTAATGCCTTCTCCCCTTCCAAATTTGGTTACTTTAAGTTGTGTGTAGTACACTATTCACCGATCTACAATTGACTTACGCGTGACCTCGACCACTCAATATTTTTTTGGAATTAGGTGTGGTCGTTGGTGCTGCAAGGGTGAACGTATTCATTTTGAACCGTATGGGCCTCAGAGATTGGTCGTTGCTAGAAGTGGTTGATTCTCAGAAGTTCCATATGCAGTATATGTATTGTACTTGTTATCAGGGTCCCATGATTTGGTAATATTGGTTGACACCCTGAATGAACTGAACGCACTTAATAAATGTGCATTAGTTCTATTAAAATAACTCTACTACATGCAAGTAGTGAATATGGATTAGTTTTTTATAATTACAGGATTAAAATAAAAGTAAAAATTACAGATTGTCCAAAGAAACAACACCTTGCAAAGATTCATTCTACAATTACAATAATCATAATAATAAAAACAATTTCTTTCTCAGCCTTATTTTACTCATTAGATGTATTTAAAAACATCTGGTCGCCACAGAGAATCGAACCCAGGACTGCTTGCTTAATGCACAAGCGCTATTCCCCTGAGCTAGGACAACCATCCAGCAAACTAACACTCCAATTCTGTATTTATGCTGTTTAGGGGTACATATTTTTTATAATAATTGCCGTTGGAGTTATTAAAGGGTAGGTGTAAGATCAATTTAGTATCTTATACATACCTTTTAACAAATATCACTAAAATATTTTCCAAAACAATAATAGCTTTAAGCATTTATACAGCTAAACTCCTTTGCTGAAAGACAAACTCTTGCTATATAAGTAAATTCACAAATCTAACTAAATTCAACAAATTGTGGTGCCCATATAGGAGGGCAAGTTTTGTACTAGCAATGATCAAAATAATAACCATGACATTTTTGCTAAGTAAGCATTTTCTAAAAGCTCCTGTCTATATTGTCAGAACCTCTTTTAGCATCCATTGGAAAATTGCAAGTATCCCTGCCAAATTGGGATGATTGGAAACTATATGATACAAAATTATTTTATTTAAAAAGAACAAAAGAAACTTGAGGCAAAAAAATTTAAGTTTGTTTGTCCTTTTTGTATTTCTGCTAGTGATTTTTTTTTAATATCAGAAAACATTACAAGTTGTTGATGCAGTTAATATAACACCAAATAAAACACTTCAATTTCCAAGAAAAGTGATTTCCAGATGTCATGTCTATTCAGGTCCTAGACCTTCACACAGCCACAGCCAACAAGTTAATGAGCCCCTCCCACCTATGACTTCTGCATTACACAAACCCTCATCCATTATCACCTATAGAAACTCCAACAAGCTCCCAAGCAGCATTCAATTATACACTTAGACATTCACCATCTTGATTTTTCTCATGTACATATTCCATTCTCTCAAACCCACTGTTTACTTTGGTTCTAGTCACTCCCTTCATATACTCTTGTAATGTAGTTCTTAGTAGTAGTATTATTACAGTTGTGAAAGTCAAAGTTATCTTCTCTCTCTCTAGCTGTCCTTGTACAGTAATAGTTCTAGTGCAAGATCTCTGTTCCCTCGCTAATAGAGATCTCTGTCTTGCTACTTAGTTCAGTTAGTGTTCTAGTCATTGTAGTAGTTAGTCAGTCGCATTGTGTCTAGATAAACTGAGCTATAGTAGTGACAGAAGTGCTGTCTGGTGCATAGCTTAGTTCTTAGGTGATAGCTAGGCCTTAGAATTGAGTAGTGTGTTTGATAGCTTGTCCTTCGATTGTCACTTGATTAATCGTTTATGTCCTGGGCGCCTTACACCCGCTCATGGTTTATATGTGATAGAAAATGTAAAATGCCTTTGAAGGTAACCTACAGAATAAGCATGTAAGATAATATATCCACCATTTTCTAAACAAGACAGTCCAATATTAAGCATGAATAATGAAATAATGAAGAAAGAGTTATGCACGTAGTAGTGAATAATATTTGCATAATTTGTCTTTACAACCATCAACTGAAAAGATGAAATTATCTACCAGCTACTTGTAAGCATTTGTTCTTGTAACACTCTGTGGTAAACACAAATCTTAATTTAAGATTACAAACTATAAATCTTAAAAACTTGCATTTCAATGTCACATGCATATACTTAATGAGAATTTCACAGATAGTCCTACAACCAATCTCTTTTGCAAAAGGACTCAAAGTTTAAATTCTCTTCAGTTGGATCAATAATTCAGTTTATTAATAAAAAAATCTTTACAAGATATCATTTTACACCTTTCAACAATCACTATAATATACATATATTATATCTAAACACCTTTGCAAAAACGAACATAACCTCTTACAATCCTTTTAAATTTAAATTGCAATTTTTAGGATTCCTTTTAGGATCAATAGAACAAATTCAGTTAGCAAAATGATTTAAATTGTTTACTTCTGGGAGATTTGAATGTTCCAGCTGTTGATGTTATCTCTAGCTCCATTTCCTGTTGAGTATATGATTCAGCTATGACACTGTATTGGATACTAAAATAATATTTATTAAACTTCCGTATATCTATAATAAATTGTTTAATCGTTATAGTTACGGGCTCAAACATTTCTGCTGTTACACTACAGACTAAAGATATGTATTGATAACATGTTAAAACAATTCATATTTACATGTATGTATTCTCTCTCTTACACATGCTTTTTTTAACAACATAAAATTAAATGTTTTGTTGCCCCTGGGAATCGAACCTAGGTCCGCTTGCATAATCCACAAGCACTCTGCCACTGAGCTACAACAACCAGCCAGCAAACAAACACTAATTTTTTATCAATACTAATTTTACTGATTGAAAATTTTTACTCCATAATTTATCACTTCAAGAAGCAATAAATCACTGGATAAAAAAATATGACCATAAGACTGTCCCAGATTTTTAACTTGTAACAAGTCCCACATAGTACACCACTTGTCACGGAAAGTGTCAGCTAGCTGAAATTATGTCACTTTTGGAGAATTATTATCATTTTGACATCTAGCTTCATCAAATATGTATTTTAAAAACTGCCAAGCTCACATGCACTCTCAGTGTAATTGCTTTGGCAATTAGCAAAAGATGTATTCAATTCATTTTTAATTCTGCGATGCATAAATTTTGTATTGACCAGCTCCCTAATTTGAAGCAGGACACCAGTGTCTCATTTACAGTGGAGTAGGATGTGCTGGGACCATTGGCCCATCCAATAATTCTCAAGAGTGCCAGCCCCCCCCCCCCCCCCCCACCCCCTATATTTTCCCATGCTCATACTACAGATGCTTTAAAATGTGGCAGGTTCTTCCGTTGAAAGTCGCAAATTATAATTTTTACCACGGGCCTAGTCAAGGGCTTTCCCTTAGTTAGGATACTCCACGTGGTTTTCCCTCGGTTTGGATACTCCATGTGGTTATTTCATCGGTTTGGATAGTCCTCACGTTGGCTTACTTTTACTCTGTGTGTTTATTGCTGTGGTGTTGACATGCCTAAGAGATTATCTGCAAAGAGGAAATTGCAACTGGCTGAGCTTACAAAAGGTGGAAATTGCTTTGTCAGTCAGGTATGATTGCTACTGCCATTAGCAGGCTATATAGATTTGATGTAGTTTCAATTGAAATTAATATGTTATTATAATGGACCTTTTTACAAACATGCTTATTAGCACAATAATATATACATATACATAACTTGTTTGATTTGATTGCAGCATCCCAAAGTCACTGAAGCAGACAGTAATTAAGGCATCTTCATGTAGTGTTGACACACATAGTTCAGTATTTGACAGATGCTAGACACAAAATAATAGTGTTGTATTAAAAATAACAAATATTGTTAAATAGAGAAACCATAAGAGTAGACCATGAAGTAATTCAAAATTATTTATGCTCACAAAGCCCACCCTTTATGAATACTATTCAGATTAATTTGACCATCAAAACTATCACAAAAAAAAAAAATTTTCTGTGGTAATGATGGATGGAACTGAGGGTGGAAAAAACATTAAAATTAAATAGCACTTTTTTTTCAATTAACTTTCGCAAACACAGATGAGGTCCCTCCAGTAAGACACCAGGATGAACTGATGGAAGATGAATTTTGTGGGCATGGACAAAGACAGATTGGTAGGCATGGGCGTCAAAAGTGGAGTAGTGGAGATGGTAGATAATTCTTTGAGTGAGGATGGTGAAATGATTGGTAATGTCTGTAAAATAGTGGGTGAATTAGTCGGTGAGCTCGATACTCTGGTGGGCAAGGTGAATGAATTGGTGAGCATGGTCAAAGAACTGGATGGCGAGGTTGTAGAAGTGGATAGCAAGGTTGGAGAAGTGGATAGTTAACTAATGTGTCCACTTGATATGGTGAGTTATGTCTGTGTAGCAGTAGAGTTGAGGAAGGTATAAAGTCGCATACCTCTTTTGGGGCACCCTTAAGTTAGAACCATTAGCTGGTGTCTCAGGACATCCTCGTCGTCCAATAAAAAGAGGAAGAGCAGCTAAGAAAGCCTCGCAGATGTCAAATCAGTTATCATTTCTAAATGTACAAGCTTTAGATACTATACAAACAAATACACAAACATAAACATTCACCAGTGTTCGATTGCGAGTATATCCATTAGTGGGGCACAAAATCTGTTCCAGTATGATGAAAGGCTGATGTGGGTGTGACTCAACTGACTGGCAGTTAACCCATAACTTGTCATTTAGCCTAAGCGTATGCTTTCTTGAAAAATATAGAAATACCGCTTTGTGAATAGCACCACTTGCATTTTGCTATTGTAACACTTGACTTTAGGTTGAATGACATTTTTAATGGCTATCAATCACATCAAACCATTCTGCATGTTATAGAATTCTTAATATTTTGTTGGAAGTCAGATTTCATGATGCTATTCACTTTCAATCAATGAATTATCGAGAACTTGAAGTTTTATTTTGTTTTCTCACATTGCCTACAATTTCAAATGTGACTGTGTATTAAAAACTTTAATCAAGAAAATGTTTTGGTTGTAAAAAGAAATTCATAATGTCAAACCATCACATTTACATTATTACTTATTGTATCATATGCAGCTTCATTCTATCAATGACTCCCCACCATAAATGTTTGTAGCGTGTTTTCAAGCTAATCCTTTGTAAAATTATAAGTAGCAACAGTAATTTTTTCCTGTAGTTCTAGAGTGCAGCAATTTTAAAATGGCCATCTGGCACACATACCAGCATCAAATAATTTTTTTTTCGAAGTGTGTCTTATCCGCACCATTTGTTCAGTAATCAATGTATCACAAAACTTATTTTCTATGACATTGCTGCACTATTTCTCCTCTTTCTATGAACTGATTCATATAGGTTTCACTGCAGTGTGCTTAGTTTTTACTCCAAGAACATTATATATTATTTATTTATTCCACACTAGATTTCGTCAAGGTACACAACCGTGAAATAAGTCATGTTATTTCAAGGTGTTATTTCACTCTGTGTTGCGCAAGTGCATTACTTTAGTAGTTACAACCGGCCTAGCTCACAATATTTCAAGGTTTTTACAGCAGCCTTCCTCTGTTAAAGCCTATCTAACCAGGCTAGAAAAGCTGCTAAAATATCAGCTTGGGATGTGCATAGCCCGAATTGTAAGTCCTCGTGCAGTGAAGATATCTAGTGTGAATTATACTTGTCGGAGTAATATGGCAAGATATTTCACTCTCAGGGCTTAACTTTCACTAGCCTGTGGATCATGAAAATAAATTAGCCTGCTCTTGAAATATTTCACTACATTACACTCTGACTTATTTCATAAGTGTTGCATTATATAAATTCATGCCTGTTAGACTGACACAGTTCATTACATCCCATTTGCAGTGTGCCTCTCTTGGAACTTCACAACCTCGAATCGCATGATAGTATCTTTGGCTGAACAGAAGTTCACAATAAACAATATTGAAGTCTTGCAAATTTTGAAGATTTAGTCTAATGAAAAATTTTCTTCATGATAATTAATTGAATTAAACTCACAAACTCAACATTCATTAGATAAAAATGCAAAACAATTAAGCTGTGTTTCAAGTATTTTGTTCTTCTCCTGTTTGACAAGCATACTGAACTTAAAAGAAAAGAATGAAAACTAGATTTATAATAATATTTTTTTACAACTTTTGAATATTGGGGTCATCCTTACACACTCCAGTGAAATTTTTCAGTGACTTGAAGCATTACTTACCACCAGTGTAGATTATAACTATTTGTCAATGCTCATACAACAATCAGAGCATTAGTAATGTGGAAACGCTCATTCAGGAAGTTGTCCAGAACATGGGAACCAGTTACCTGACACCCATTCACAGCAATAGCATGCATACCTATTCACCACCTTTATTCATACATCAACCCCACATGGTGGTTGGTTATATATGGCAGCGAACTAGTCTCTCGAGCTGCAACAACAACTCGGTTTCTACCACATGCTGAAATACCTGTGTTCCTACTAGTTAACAACCAACTACAAGCACCATTGGGAATGTGTCACCACTTCAGCTATTTATATGGACCCCCCCATTTCTAAAGTTGGTGCAGCCAACTCAGGGGTCATTAGTTTAGTTTCTTATAATTATTAGGTTTACTAATGGGCTCTCTTTAAAACCTTCATGAATAAAAATATTTACCTTACCAATTAATAATAGTTATGTGAAGCTCAACAATTTAAGGAGGGAGATGAAATTCTAAATAATTGCCAATTTGTATTAATCGATATTTTGTGAAACTAGATTGCCGGATTGACTTATAAGTTTACGCATATGCAGAACACACCCCTTAGAATAAAGTTATAGCTTGCTTTTTTGTTTTGTTTGGCATTTTTTAGAATAAGGTATGAGCAACAAGGAGTAAAAATTTTGCTTTATAAAAACGAATATAAATAATATTATATAACATTATAGATTTTGAAATATGGCTGTGAAGTATCTCACATAAACCTGAGAGTTACCTTTATAAAAATGTCCGCACCACAGATCTTGGACACTTTAGAATATTGCATCAGTGTGCAGAGCTGTTTTCGTTCCAAGATGAATCTTTATCCTACAAATTTAACTTATGAGAGTTCTCTGTTAGTGCCCATTCCACCTGTAGCAACAAAGAAAGCCCACAGTACAAAGAAAAAGAAAATTTAATACATTGCAAAACCAGTGTATTTGGAGGTAACGCTTCTGTTTATGTTAGCAGAGTACACATAATGAATTTTGTATTACCTTAATGAATCTTTTATCACAATGTATTCTCTATCACAAATCTTTGTAATATTTTTGTAATACTTGATGACCCAGTAACTGCCATGGTTGTAGTTTCACTTTTATGTGACCCAGCTATGTGCATTAAGTCTGCAAAATGTCATTACCCCAACAATGTTATAATTATGCAGTGATCATTGTTGCAGATAATCAAAACAACAGGACTTAAGTACATTACATGATACTACGAACTTATGGATCTGAACTTTATTACTCGACATCATGAATGATGTGCATATAACAGATGAGAAAAGCTGGCCATCACAATAAAAAATGCAAACACAAGTGATTGTCTATGTCTATCATAAGTCAAGTCATGGGTGTGTCTTATCTTGTTGATTATAACATACTGATGATTGACAATCACAGCATGGACATTTAATTGCAGTTGATTGGTAATTTATTTTGTAGAGGAGATGGATATGGGGCAGGTGAGATCAATTCAAAATTTAGTAGCTACACTAAATATTTAACTTTAATCATTTAATTTTGAAGGTAGATTAGTTTGTGTGTGTAAGGGAGGGAGTTTGTAAGTGATGTTTGTGTGTATGTGTTCTTGTGTGAGAAATAATTTTTGCAGGTAATTATAGTGAGGTTAGCTTATAGTTTGGTCATTCTGCTCTAGAGATCATCTTGCCACTGGAGACATTCCAGCCAGCCAAGTTACAGTAAGTAGACATACAAGATGCACAGCAGACTAAAGATGTGTAAGTCACTAGTTGCTGTATTTTAGACATTTTACAGCAATTCATATTTACATGCTAGTATTGATTATTATTATATTACAGCTATTTATAAATCATGAGTTTGTCAGTAACCGTTAGAGTGTGTACAGTAACAACACCTTGCGAAAGTCACAGTCTAATTTCTTCAATTGCTAAGACATCATTATGAGATTTTTTATTAAAGGTTTAATGTGGAAGATTCCTAATTGTAATCAACTATCACTTTATTATCAACTAATTAGTAATCCAGTTTATAGACTCCAACAGTCCTGGAATCACCAAGACAGTCCCTTTTTTTTTTAACTTCTTCCAAGTCCCAGATGGTATCCCATTTGTCATGGGAAAATGTCAGCTAGTTAAAATAATATTGCTTTTGGAGATTGAATATCATTTTGACATCAATCTTCACCAATTATTTAATACTGCCTAGCTCACGTGTACTCACAATGTAATTGTCTTGGCAATTGGTAAAGGTCGAATCCAATTTTTTTTAAATTCTGCTCTGCAAAAATTTTGTATGCTTCCAATTTGAAGCAGGCCACCATTATTTCATTTACAGTAGAGTAGGAAGTGGGGGCCAATGGCCCCTCCAATAATTCTTAAAGTGGGCCTGGTCCACCAATATTTTCCCATGCTCAAACTACATTAAAATCTTTAGACCATGACTAGTGATCTTTATAGTTAAATTACAGATCCAAATAATCAGGTTGGGAAGACTAGGAGTTGCTGAATCAAGCTAGTTCAGATGCATTACCATCATTGTCCGCAGCCTCTACAAAGCTTAGCTTATTAGGGACCGAAAGAAAACTTAGTGCAGAAGTCTTCTCTGAATATTTTTTCTTTCTAAAGCTGTGACTCCAAACTAATGCACAGGTACACTTTGACGTATATTAAAAACTGATAATGTAAATTACTGCCTGAATTCACAAAAAAATACTAGAGAGTGTTAATATATTACCTTTGCTAACACATTTAAGCTAAAATACAGCTTTCAATATTTTCCTTTTTGCAACAATGATTGTGGAGGGGATTTTAAAACCAAACTTAAGAATTAAACCAACATTTTTTTAATTTCAGAAAGTTTTCTCTTTTCAATAAAATATATAATAATTGTGGCAAATGTAACCATGAAGACCTTATTAACTTTCAAGGGCTGACAACTAGTTTCAGAGGAGACAAAATAATGCAGCCTAGTAATACAGTTTTCAAATTGGTCCCCAAATATTTTTTTAATTCTAAGCAATATTGCCATTGTAGTATTTACTGGATTGCTTTACCACAATAGCATACATCCCTTCATTCTTATTGTTCACTGTTTTTAGCATAGAGAAAAGACAGATAGTTTTAAACTTACATGGACATAAATATACAACATTCAGTGCAAATCTATAGACCACTACAAGTGTTGATTAGTGATGATATAATTGTTAATGGTTGACAAGGTTACTAATGGCTTGATGTAATTATGTCTAGGAGACTGTCTGATCATGTCACAGCCATGACTACATATTTGTAGCTATGCAACATTATCATCATCATAATCATCTACTCTTTGTTGTGGTCCATTGTTTCATGTTGAACATCCTCACAGTCATCTATTATTTAAATATGCCAAACATTACATAAAAGTCACTTACACAACTTTTAGCCTTAATATTTTTTGCTGATGAAACTGTATTAGTCAAGTATGGATAAGAGGTATGGTTCCTGAAGTTGACTATAAATAGTTGGAGTCTAGCTATGCTGATGCATTTGGCAGAATTAATGAAAAGCGCTGAAGTATCTAATTCTTTTGTTTTGTTTGTTGTTGTTGTGGCTGTTTTAATTTATTAATTGATGCTATGTATGTCAAATTTTCTGTTATTGTATGTACTGACTGATGATCATTGAAGATTGATGTGAGTTTGACCATTGGCTTAGCCCCAGACTCACTAAAGACAATTTTGTTCTTGAAAACACAAGTATGCATACGTATACTTGACTTCACATGTTTTGTCTAGCTTATAAAAAAATATTTTTTTATTCCATGCATTAGATTGGAGGTCAATGAAACAATTTCATGTGTGGTTGTAACTGCTACAGAGAGAGAGAGAGTAGCAAACAATGAACATAGTGACATCTGAACATAGTGTTGTTTGTTTTATGTGTAAGCTCTGTTGCTAGGCACAGAGTGAAGGCAATATTAAACTGTTATCACTGGGTTGTGGGCAGCATGCCCTGGAGTGTGGAAATACAAGGAGTAACCATCTCTCTAAGCCCCACCAGAGTCCCAGTGAGCAGCACCCATCAAACTAACTTAGAGAGTTAAAAGCATAAACAGAGTTCCATGAATGGTATGATGGAGCTACAAAGAGTAACAACCAAAGCAAGACTCAAATGAGACCTATACAACAACAGCAAAGAAATACACAATGTGTGACAGTATCCTTTTAATCATAGTGTGTCACAAGTTTGTGGAAAAAATTTTATTTCGTCTATTCTTTTTATGGAGTTGTTTCACAAGTTTTGATCACATTTATTACTTATAAATGCTACCATTTCACAGACATGTACATAGGTCATGAAATGGAGCACTAGAAATATTTCTAAGAGAAGATAATGGACATATTCTAATCCCTACACCACAGTTATTGTTGTTGTTTTGTTGTTGTTGTTTTTCATTACTGTAAGTATACTGAATATAGCAAGAAATAATACCCCTAAGTATAATGTAATCCAAACTACTTATCCGTGCCTCCTAGCCTGGCCAAAGGAGAGAGACAAAATATGTACATATAATTATTATATACTACACCACACCCCCACTGCTATTTATCACTCTTGTATGCATATAAACTCATCTGGAACATTTTAATTCTCAATTTAAAGATTCAATTCATAATTGTCAGCTGTATAGTTTATAGGTAGTTTAGCCTAGCTTATAGCTACTATAGGTGAGTTAGACTAGACTGGATTTATGGACTTGGTGGACAATTGTCACATCCTTATAATTAGCCCTACATGGGATAAGCTCTTTGAGAGCTGGCAGTTGGGCCTCTTCTGAGTTCCACCACTTACCCTCTGTGTGAGCACCTGTGACCTAGGAGGCAGGTTGGAATATACGCCCCCGCACTAATGCCTCCTCACACGACAGGAAACCACACAAGTGTATTCAAAGTACCTCGTAGTAAAAACTAATGTAGTGAGGTGAATAAAGGTCACCTTGTAATGAATATACATGTATGTGAGTGTGTTAGTGTAATGATATAATGATTGTATTCAATGTAACTCATAGTAAACTCACTATATGACAACAACTGTTACTATAAATTAAAACATGGAGAAATTTAAAAACATGGCTGTAATATATTATTAGCTACTCAGTTACACCCACTGCATACATTGTAACCAACTTCTGCAATATTTTAATAACAATTATTTACTTTCTATTATTTTGAAAACATATAAACAGTAACCATGGAAACCATTATTAAAATTATAATAGCTAACTTGTACAAAAATTCCATAAAAACAAAGATATTAATTAGTGAATAGTAGAAGTAAACAGTTTCCTAAGTTTGCTATTCCTATCATATCCTCCCATAACATGGACCTTGTCTGATGTCATGATACAGGTACATACAGGAAAACACTGCATGTGGTAGTTGTCCAGCCTGGACCCAGGTATTAGTCTCAGGGACATAGCGCTGGATGGTGGACACTGGCTTCTTACTCTTCTTGTCCTCACCACCAATTGCCAGTAGAGATCCTCCAATGTTGAGAGGACAGGCTAGTGTACAGTTGAGTGAAGGTAGTTTGTTCCATATGTTGGAACTGTCTGATGAGGAGTGTGAAACAAGAGCCTCCAGAGATACACTATAGACATCTGGACTACTCTGCCACAGATCCCTACTTCCCCCCATGAGGTACCAGGTATCACCTATAGTCGTAGACTTCATCCTCCCCCTTGGTGTTGGTGTAGATGGTCCAGTGGAGGACCACTGCATGTTGGATACATCAAGCACCTCAACACTAGCATGTAAACAAGCTCCATGGCAACCACCTGCCACCACCAGCCAACGTTTATATGAAGTAGCTGAAGGCAACCAGCGAGGTGTAGACATAGGAGGGAAGGGGCGTGTCCACTGGTTGCTGTCAGGCTGCCACTCTCCTAGCTCACTGCTATCAGAGCGATCTCTATTTCTTCCTCCCACCACAACTAGTTTGTTGTTGATGGTAGTCATAGCAAAATACCTGGTACTGTATGGAGGTAGAGTGTGCCACTGGCAGGACTGTGTGATGTAGGCCATCACTATGTACTCATCCTCATCTCTGTCAGTCAATCCTCCTCCAACATACACTGTATCATTTATCTCTACTGATTGGATGTTTCCATTCATAGCCACTGGCATGTCAGGACCACGCCTCCAGTCTAGTTCTAGTGGGAATGTCTAAATAATAAACAAATACATTATCTGTAGTATATTTTATAATATTACCCAAGTCCATATTGTTAATATTTTATGAAAAGGATATGTTACTTGCACTGCATATACACAAAGTCTATGATTCCTATGTTTTGTCTATTTCATAGCTATTTACCTGGGTTATATAAACAAATATTTCATTCCCAATATATATACAGTAGACCCTCTCATATTTGACCTATATGGGACCAGCCCTAGTTCAGATTAGTGAATTTTCCGGATATGTGAAGCCACTTAGCCCACAGTAGAGTTAGATCTGGAGATAACAGCTGGCAGCTACAATGCTAAAGTAAACTTGCCAGTGTGCTTCAATTGAATTTTAATTGAATTTTAATTTTGGGACAGATAAAGCGGGGAGCTGGTTATGTGAGGCCCGAATATGTGAGGGTCTACTGTATATACAAACAATTAGTTCGCGGTAACTGGTAGATTTTTGGTGGAAAGTTAATTTATTCACATACAAATAGAGAGCTGGCCTCGCATGAATAGATAGATAGCGGAGGGTAACTTGGAAATAGGTTTCGGACCGTATTACATTGAATGATTAAACGACCACAGGTTCTGGTGGCAAGTCTAACATTAGCATAGAGGCATGAAGTATAAGAAAAAAATAAATAAATAATACTTATTACATGAGTCAGAGTGTGATATCGCAAAATATTTCAAGAGCAGGCTAGTTTATTTTTAGGATACAGAGATGACTGAAAATAAAGCCTGAAAGTGAAATATCTTACCAGTTGACGATAATAGTGGTTTATTCTATACTAGGTATCTTCATCATCAGTAGTTTGTACTTTCATAAGTTTAGTTATTTGAAGTATCAGTTACATAAAAATAACCATAGTGTAAATACCAAACATAGAATATATATATATATATATATATATATATATTATGTTGACGGTTGCTATGCAAGATTACTACTATGTATTGTATACTTACAGGGGCTTCTCCACTCCAACACAAGGACAAAGTACATGCTGAAGGTGTCACTAATTTTAGAGCGAATCAGGAGGAAATATCGAGCACCCTGTTGTAAAATTTGTAGCACATTCCTGGAACGGTGTGGTAAGTTGGAGCTCCGCAATTTGGTGCACTACTAGCTGAGCCAACTCTACAGAAAGAAGAGTTCTTTTCCATTTCAATATTACTTCATGATTAATTATGCTAATTTTTTTCTTTTTATAAGAGATTAAGTTGTGGAGCAGTTCAGTATTTTTTAGGTTTACTGTTTCAGCGTTCTCATTATTAGATTCCAACAAAAACTGACACTAAATTTGAAACTTTAATTCCACGTACAATTCTTAAAAAAAAGCGCTGTACTACTTCGTATGCGAGCTATTTTTTTTCAATTGGTTCTAAAAAGAACCCGCCTAAATCAAGAGTAAACAAACATCAATACAACAATAACAAGAGAGTCAGAAAAGAGAGCAGTTTCTTGGAGATAGTCCGAGGTGAAGGTAATAGATCTGCGCAGCTTGAGAAATCTTCACTCCTCAGAAATCGAGCCAGCTGGATCCATCCACTTGAGTTCTTGTGCGGATAGCCCAGAGAACGACTGAAGGAAGAGAGGCAGCCTTGTGCACCTTGCCGCGTTAGCTCAAACAATATATGGTGCGTTACTGAAAATGGCTATGAGACAACATGAAGCTAATTAAAAACACTACAACTTTGCTAAGTATACTTCTGCTACTACTACGCGATTGTTCTGCTCATGTATTATCGAACACTGGGGTATTGGCGGGAATAAATTAATGTCCTTATCTCCAGGTGGTGTGCGTTGCTATGTGCAGACACCCTTAAATCATTAAACTCTATTGACACAACTAACTAATCTTACACTTTGCCATTAAAATTTATTAGACCCAGAGTAGTCAGTGCTCTTGATAAAATATAAGCAGACACTTTATATGAATGCAAAATACTTACTATTGATTTCTTGCTAATAGACACTGTGGTGATACACTCCAGTTCCTTTGTTAGTCGCTCCACTTCAGATTGGAGAATTTGTTTCTCCCTTTGATGGCGAAATTCTTGATGAAGGTTTTCTTCTTTGTGAGATTCTAACTGAATTCTTTCAGCAGCTATCTGGTCCCTCAGTTGATTGTTCTCAATTTTCTGTTGATTGCTTTCTGCCTGTACTTGCATGACACTTGTCTCCAATTGATGTTTCTCTTCAATAAGTTGTGTAATTGCAGACACCATCATATTTCTGTCACTTTCTAGTTTTGAATATTCTTCTGTCAATTCTTTATTTTCTGTTTCTAATCTATTCTCAGAAATCTAATAAAACACATCAAACGATAGCACAATATTAAAAACTAATAAATGATGGCAAGAAATATGACAAAGCAAATATTATAAAACTCATCAAACACAGAGAAAATGAAAAATGAAAGCTACAAAAAATTACAGCTCTGTAGAGTTGAGAAGCTACTGATTACAATTGAAATAAATTTAGGTTTTAGTATAACTACTTCTAAATTAACAAGTAAACATAATCTCAGGGTGAATGCTATTTATTTCCACGATCACTATGACAATGATATCATTAAGATGTTGATGGCAATAATGAGGAGTTAACATTTCAAACTGACAATCAACCACAAACATCACAATTACTAAATAGTTTGACCATAATATTACGACAAAAACAATTGGGTTAAAGTTTATATATACATATAGCTAAGCTATGCTGTTTGATATGCATGTTCAAATATGTACTCATCTGATATAGGTTTGGTGTGACAAATTAACTTGGACAAAGTAGAGTAATGCAATTATTATTGTAATAACTATTTGATAGATTAATGATTGTAGTTCACATAACAACTTTACCTCGAGTTCTTTTATTCTTTTATTCTTTTCTTTAGTTTCCTTCATGTGTAACACATTGACTATGTTGATCGACCTCCCCAGACTCCCTCCATGTATGTTCTCCATTGCATCCTGTACTGGTGTTAGTGTCTCCAGCAGTTGCTCAGCAGTAGGTCTTGTTTGAGGAGTATTGTGCAGGCAATTAGTCACCATCTCTACTAGAATAGGATGAGACTTCAATAACTGATCCTCCAACTTCTTCATGTACACCTCACGACGCTCTACTTCAGTGCGACCAATAACTCGACCAGGATTGTGTGGATCTGAACGTGTAGCCAATAGCAGCTCTCCTGGAAATATCTAACCATTATTAAAATTGAATATATTCTTCAATCAACATTATAATATTGAGTAATGATCAATAACATTATCACAGATTAATATTAGTGAACTTTTATTTGATATAACACTATGTAAGACAAACATTTACACAGAATACTAAGAAAAATATTAATTGAATTATATATAGCTTTGCACGAATAGCGTACATCACATAGTCAACTTGGTTTTACCTGTGTCAGTATGTAGAGGGCAAGATGTCCGAATGAGAACACATCTAGAGATGGGCCATATCTGTCGCTCTCGCTGAGAGCTTCTGGTGGCATGTACACAGTGGTCCCCGGATTCTTTGAGAGTGTTTGGGATAGTTGAGATGGTTTTAAAGTTACCATGCGAGAGTTTCCCATGTCAGTGATCTTAGCTGTCAGAGACCATGTGAGGAGGATGTTCCTTGCAGTTAGGTCTCTGTGGACTATTGGAGGTCCTCGACTATGCAAGTAAACTAAACCGCTGCCAGTGTCTGTAAGAATGGAAATTTTGACTGCAAATGGAATATTAGGGGCACACTCCAGGAGGTCGTCCACACTCATTTCTAGTCTCTCCATCACCAGTAGAGGTAGTTCTGATCCCTCAAGGAAACACAGACCAAGGAACTGTGTTATGTTAGGATGTCGGAGACCAGCCATGAGTTGACATTCTCATTGATATCTGTCTACAGTCTCTCGAACTCCTTCATTACCAGGATCCAGTAATAGTTCGTGCATACGCTTGGCAGCACACAAAACCTTGCTGTATTTTACCTGAAATACCACCATGCATCAGTTAAATAAAGAGGATTATTTGATAGTGCGTATATACTACACTGATTGGTAATGGTCATCAAATTAGCAAACTTCTGAGGTAAAGGTGTGCCCATAATAGAGACGTCCAGATAAGAGGGGATTGAGTGTATTTGATAGTGTGCATAAACTACAATGATTTAAACTTCTATTGAGAACTTGGTATTATTGATGCATACGCTTCAAAACATTATACTGAGACCTAATCATACCCATAGCCAAGGGGGGTTCAGGGGTTTGGTTGAAACCCCCTCAGAAGTAAATGATTTAGCCACACCCCACATATAACTTCCTAATAAACATTCAGTTCCTTGGCTACAACTCCTGACAAGAAGCTTTTATATAGTGCTGAGTGTAGCAAAATAGTACCTGCTTCAGACAAAAACTTAACAGTTGCTTCAAGTGAACTTGGAGATTTATTTAAGAAACTTTCTCAAACTGGAAAGCCAGCTCTCTTGTCACTTAGTCCTGGTTACTGTAATGCATATGTATCATTGTATGACAAAGGGTACACTACCAAAGCCTTAAACAGACTATTTTGAATCTGCACATGCCCAGCTATCATACCCTGATCTGTTGTTCCAATGTGATAAGTTTTTTCCATCTAAAAAGGTATCTTTAGAGCAGGTTAAGGCAGTAGAAGTAAGCACTCGAAAGCAAACTAAGTCTAAAGTTTGGTTTCAACAAAGAGCAGGCAGAATTACTGCTTCCAGATTAAAACTAGCTATTCGCACAGATATCACGCAGCCATCTCAATCTCTCATTAAATCAATATGCTACCCTGAAAGCCACAACTTTAAGTCTAAAGCTACTTTATGGGGTTGTGAGCACAAAGGAGTGCAAGAAAAAACTATATTGAGATAGCTAAATGGAGACACAATAAATTAGAGTTTTCTCAATGTGGACTGGTCATTTCCACATCTTTTCCTTACATGGGTGCTTCCCCAGATGGCATTGTGAACTGTGAATGTTGTGGAAATGGTGTTGTTGAAACCAAATGTCCTTACTCTTGTACTGATAAATCTTTTTTGGAACCTTGTGATGGACAAAGTTTTTGTTTGGAAAGATGTAGTAACACTTACAAGCTAAAAAAAGATCACCTCTACTATTATCAGATACAAGCACAAATGGAGATATGCAGGAGTACCTATGGCAACTTTTTTGTATGGCATGAGTAAGAACTGATTGTGAAAGAATACATGCTGACCCAGCATTCATTAAATGTGTATTTGAGCAGGCAACTCAGTTTGTTAATATGCATTACTCCCAGAACTTATAGAAAAGTATTATTCAAAACCAATCACTCCTAAAGATTAATTTCTAGTGCCTGTAGATTGACTAACACTTGATACGCAGGTTTGATAATCGTCAATGTCCGCAATAGTATCCCTACACAAATCAACATCTTCTTGCACATCACAACAAGTAGTACTATATCCATGTTTCCTTCAGGTTCAGTGTTGCTGCTAAGTTCCAATAAAGTCATTGTAGCTTTGTCTTGATGTATTGCATCCGACCTTCGTCTCTTTGTGGCATTTCTTCTATTGTAGCTAGCTAACTGGGACTCAGCTTTTCTTTTTGTGGGACTCCGTACATGTTGGAACAAAGTAGGTATATAGGCTGGTGATACAGGATCATCACTCTTTGATCCCCCAACAAAATGAGCACTGCAGATCCATGTGTACTTTGTAGGCTTCCAGTCTTTCCTTTTTACAGAAGCAACCCATAGATTTCTTCTCTCAATATCAGTAGGAAAAATATAAAAATGCAGCCCACAACTTTTGAAAAACCTGTTAGAGCAACCTATAGCGGTACAGCACTTTCCCATCTTCACCTCAAGTTGACACTCAATATGGCGGACAGGACAGGCAAACGCGCAGTGTGCGTTGATATGACGTCAACCGCACAAGCTCTATTGAGTGCCAGGTGTGCCCATAATAGAGGCGTCCAGATGTGTGCACAAACTACAATGATTTAAACTTCTATTGAGAACTTGGTATTATTGATGCATACGCTTCAAAACATTATACTGAGACCTAATCATACCCGTAGCCAGGGGGCTTCAGGGGTTTGGTTGAAACCCCCTCAGAAGTAAAGCCACACTCCACATATAACTTCCTATAAACATTCAGTTCCTTGACTTAAAACTTCACTGTTATAACATAATGGCACGAGTAAAGCTAGCTATTCTATATAAAGTATAACGTAATACACTTATTAAATAACTGATGATATGAAAGGTTTACTAAGGGTGCACTGTTGTATACAGCTCCTCATCATAGTGGTCAGAAGCCTACTAGGCTGATATGTTTCTACTAGTTTACTGTTTTTCACTTTTAATTCCATATGAACAGTGTTCAGTGAACCTATAGTATTGAAATGGTAGACATGGAACAAAATATTAGCTTTGGTGCAGTTTTTATAAGAGAATAAATGAAGAAAACAAAAGTAGGTGTGGCCTTTTCAAGTGTTTTCAAAATCCTACCCTCCCTCCCCCCCCAATGCAAACTTCTAGCTAGGGCATGCTATTCCAAGCTCTCCTTTAGCGGTTAAGTTAGAACAGTCCACTTACTTCTAGCACTGAGCCATATGAACCTGTTCCAAGGGTCTTTCCTGTAGGTACCACCTGGTCTAAGAAATACTGCTGTAACTTTGAGTCTCTTCTAAAAGATCTAGACCAGCCTTGCCTCCTAGCCATGGATTTTAACCCTCTCCAGGTAAACGCGCCAGGCCTAAAATTGGCCGCAAAAAAAAACTTGAATAACTTTATTTAGAACGGAAGCAGCTACGCATCCGGGGTTTGCACCATTAGAAAGCTTATCGCGATTAGCTTTGGTGGCGAGTGTGGAAACCGAATAGACGGAGTGTCTTGTTGTCGCAGAGGGTACAGGGCCACCTGATGGATGTTGGTAAGATTATTTGTATACCTTTTCAATAACAAATGCTATATAGCCAATATATTATTTCAGAGTGATATAGCTGTCATTTAGCTAGCAACTTGTAATACAGCCACACTTAAGCTGTTTCCCCTTAAATTGGTTAAATTGTGTGCTTGTTAAAGCCGTGTTTATGCCAATTCCTTTTATTCACTGCTATAGATGCCCTTTATTGTAAGGATTAGGACCAACTCAGGCTGCACTCATGGATCACAACTATATTTTGGACAAACACGCTTATTAGCACAATAATATATACATATACATATAACTTGTATGATTTGATATAGCAGCATCCCAAAGTCACCGAAGCAGACAGTAATTAAGGCATCTTCATGTAGTGTTGACACACATAGTCCAGTAGTTGACAGATACTAGACACAAATAATAGTGTTGAATTAAAAATAACAAATATTGTTAATTAGCAGAAACCATAAGAGTAGACTATGAAGTAATTCAAAACTATTTATGCCCACAAAGCCCACCCTTTATGAATAATATTCAGATTAATTTGACCAATCAAAATGATCACAAAGGAAAAAAATTTTCTATGGTAATGATGGATGGAACTGAGGGTGGGGGGATGGTAGAAGAAGTATTAAAATTAAATAGCTTTTTTTTTTTTAATTAACTTACGCAAACACAGATCAGGTCCCTTCAGTAAGACACCAGGATGGACTGATGGAAGATGAATTTGTGGGCATGGACGAAGACAGATTGGTAGGCATGGGTGTTGAAAGTGGAGTAGTGGAGATGGTAGATAATCTGTTGGGTGAGGATGGTGAATTGATTGGTAATATCAATGAAATAGTGGGTGAATTAGTCGGGGAACTCGATACTCTGGTGGGCAAGTTAAATGAATTGGTGGGCATGGTCAAAGAACTGGATGGCGAGGTTGTAGAAGTGGATAGCGAGGTTGGAGAACTGGATAGTTAAGATATGTGGATGATAGCTGCACAGCAATGAAAGTTGACGTTCGATAGCAGCATGGGCTGTGTTATTTAGTAGCTATGGCAACCTCACTTGAAGTGAGCAAGATGTTGTTTGTATTTCTAGAATTTAATACATAAAATTTTCTTAAATGACTGTTCTACTATAATCTTGTAACAGTTTTATTTTTATGATATCAGTCATCCTGATAAAAAGTGGTACTCATGTTAAAATATGGGTTGTCAACTTTTTTATCTGTATGTATATCAAACAAAAACTACTACTCCTTATATCCATATTCTTGCCAGAGTTATGTGGCAGAATTTCTATGAAAATATGGAACATTGTCTCCTTGAATGGATGAAATCACTAAGGATAATCAGAAGTACAAACCACCAAGACACTGCAGCATAAAAACAATTACTGCTCAAACTTAGTTGTATCGAATACATCTGCAAATTTGGCCGCACTAAAGAAGTCAACACCTGTATGGGTTGCAACAGAACTGGTCACAACATCATACTTGTGACTCAATTAAGAAAATGATTAGTAATCAGCAAATTCTATTTTGATTGTACTATTCATTGTATACATAATTCATATTGATGTAATATTTGTCCTATTATACTATTTTTATAAAACGTGTTGACATATACACAAATTTATGCTTTATGGTGTTTTAAAAACCATGCATGAAAATTAAAAAAAACTGATTCTAAGGTAAATGGATGACCACACTATGACAATTAGTTACAATTAAAGTTACTGGTAGTGAGTTAAAATCTTAGCTGTTTTGTCTTACTTAATAGTAGTTTTAAATATCAAAATGTTTATAAATAAGTATTAAAATAGTACAGTAAATCATTAGCTTATATTGTGGCTATTCAGCCTTTAATCTAGAGACTAGATAGCTCCCTCCCCCACCCCCCTTATTTCAATTCTTATTGAATTGATTGCATAATAATGACAAACTAAACAAACATAATAATTGTTGTCTTTTTCAAACGTGCATGGTGTTCAATCTCGAGTCCCCTAGTAAATATTAAGTTCTCCCATGTAACGTTTGCATTTTGGGGGAATAGAAGAGATGGACTATATTCTATCAATGTACATGCTGTGTGTATATAAACGTCTGTTGTGTTCAGTATTACATAGAAAATCTCAACTACATGCCAGTTCTGGCCAAGTAAACCATCCCAATCTTGATACTTTTAATAGAGTAGAGTGTTGTACTCCATGAATTTTGAATTTTGTATGTTTTACACCTGCTATCATTAACCATTATTAAACTCTGTTCGGTCTAATTTAAGACATGAGAATATGAACAGATGGAGAATCCCCTCTAGATTCATTAAGGTTTCTCTTGATGTAGTTTCCTAAATCTGTATATCGACAGTGTTTCACTAAAGATCTTGAAGAAATAGATGAGCCAGCTTCACCAAATACATCTTGAGCTATAAGGCAAGATAATCTCCATCCGCTTCATTAAATTTAATTTTCTTAAATTCCAAAACATATATGTCTGCTAAATTAGGCTCTTTATAATGTATGGTCTACTTCTCTTTCTAAGTATTCTCTCTGCCATAACAAGCCAGGTGAACTCTAAAAACTTTTCTGGGTGTTGGTGTCATAAACATTTAAAAATGTCGTTGGGTTAAGTTCATACGCCATGCTTGACCTCCTTAGTTTTGCTTCCCTTTTAGTTAGGATTTTTATCATAATATGACAAGTGTTAATTAGTGATGGTATTATCATGAATTTTTTTGCACATATTTTGTCTAGCTTGTAAACATTACTTCATTTTTTCATGCATTATTATGGAGGTCAATGAAGCTGCAACTGCTATAGAGAGAGAGAGAGAGCAGCAAACAATAAACATAGTGACATCTGAACATAGTGTTGTTTGTTTTATGTGTAAGCTCTGTTGTTAGGCACAGAGTGAAGGCAATATTAAACTGTTATCACTGGGTTGTGGGCAGCATGCCCTGGACTGTGGAAATATAAGGAGTAACCATCTCTCTAAGCCACACCAGAGTTTCAGTGAGTAGCACCCATCAAACAAACTTGAGAGTTAAAACATAAACCTCCAAGCCTCCTAGCCTGGCCAAAGGAGAGAGACAAAATATTTACATATAGTACTACACCACACCCACTGTTATTTTATCACTCTTGTGTGCATATAAAGTCATCTGGTACACTTTAATTCTCAAGTTCAAGATTCAATATTCAGCTGTAGTTCATATGTAGTTTAGCTTAGCTTATATACTTTTACAGCACCTGTACATTGGTACAACATAAATGACCCATACTGAATTTGCACTATTAATTATGTAGAGTGAGGATGAGAAAGTAATTGGTGCAGAGTATATGGTAAATGAGGATATTGAAGATGAGGATGTTACTGATGTAGACATTACTGATGTGCATATTGCAAATGAGGACTTCATGGATGAAATGGTGACTTGCAGTTCAGGAACCAATGCTTCTGTAGATAGTTTGTAGTTTCCTTTTAACTCAAAGTTACATGCTTTGGCATTCATGCTTGTGAATAGTCCTTGGCCAATGGTATGTAAGATTATGTCACACTTTTGTCCTGTTGCTATAGGTGAATGTTAATCGCATTAATTTGCATAATTATATCTGCTGAAATAGTTTTTACCAAATTATATTGACGTCATCTCTAAGGTCAAAGTTAATCTCTTGATCCAGTCATTATCCGCACATGAAGGGACGTGGCACAGGGGAAGGAGAACATCTAGTAGCCTGCCCCGGAATGTTGGGGCAACCAATTAAGTGACCACAATTATGTAAACGTCTCTTTGACCACATTAACTCAACTCTGAAATGTATATTTACTGTGCTGCACTTTATTTGTGATTATGTGTTTAGTAGATATTGCATCTACAATGTCACAAAAGCAAATAAATAGCATTTCAGCATTTCACCGTAACTTGTCGAAAGTTACCAGACATTCTCCGAGAACTGCTGATTAATGAGACTAGGACAAAGTCACTTCATTGATGTGTGTAGCTAGTTGGAGGAAGACATGTACTTCAGACATGTGAATAGATGCTCAAACTTGTAATTCAGTTTTATATTTCTGAATCGTACCTCTAGTAGTCACTTGCAGTGTCAATTAATGATCATTATCCAGTTCCCGTATCAGCAGTATGTCTTTCTCCACCTCTTTTCCCACTATGTTTTAACAATAGTGCATCAATGATTTTGCACGTATAAATGTGTTCAAAATATTTTACTATCACACTTCGATAAATTACCATGTAAGTAATACATATGCATATGACAGTATTTCTTGTCTCAGTAAATTGAATATCTGATAAACTGACGCAGACATGTTTACTGTGTTACATTCCACTGCTGGAACAATGTGATAATTATTGTACTTGATAATTTGAGAAGAAATCTTGAACACGCAAAAGGATGAGTTTGAGCTGGTTTGAATTGTTACATAGAAAAATTGAACAATGGATTTGCGATACTTTGTGATTACCAACAATTAAATGTTACTCAGTTTTCCAAAGTATGGGCTCGGGATATATAAGACTAATTTGCTGATCTAATTAATACTTATCTAAAACTTTGGCCAAAAAGTTCAAGTCAACAAGTGGAAGAGCTCTAGTCTACGATACAATTACGCAGAAAATGTGTTGACTTGCACGCTACATACAAGTGAGTCTTGTTATAGGCTGACAGTGTGATGTGTTGGTGTTGTTGTTGGAGGTGTGGTTACCTCGTGGATTAAGGAAATGGAGAGCAAGTTTTTTATTGAGTCGTACATTGTTCCTTATCCTAGCATCACTTTGTTTACACACTATCTACGCCTTCAGTCAAAATATATATCTGTTGTTTTTGCACTATGTTATTGTTGATGTCTATTTATTATTACTTTGATGTTGTTTAAAAAAAGAGTAAAACAAATGAGAAAATGGGAAATAACAATGTTAAGATAATCAAAAGAAAACAAGGTCATGAAAAAATACATGAAAGAAAAGAAAAAATGCTCAGTCTAAAGATTGATTCAGAGGTGCCATATTTCAATTACAGAGGTGTGGGACATTTGGTGCACCCACTAAACAATATGCCAGAAAAGCAAGATCACAATCTGATCACTTTTGTCAGCTAAATAGCCAAACAGTCAATGTTTTGGTTAGATATTAAGCACTCTTGGGCGGCAAATGTCTGATGACCGACCATAAATATTTACATTGCTTGCCACATGTTTACTTCAAGACTGCAGAATATGAATAAAACAAAGTTACAATGTACTAGTTTGTAGGAATAAAGGAATAAGTTGCTGATTGGCTTTACATCAGCACAGTATTGTTAATGTTAATGTTTTAGAGGTTTAAATATTATAACCTTATTGTAGTTATTATTGTCATTATTATTATTATAATTATTGTTATTATTACTATTGGTGAAAATTTTGATATTTGAAAAAGTCTTTTATGGTGTTGAAAGAAAAGAATTGTTGTCATCGGGCTTTGAGCATAGAACTGTTTTTGCATCTATAAATTCTGGGTTACCATGGTTATCACTGTTCAAAATCATAGTTTCATTTTTATAGAACCACTAAGAAATTGTTGGCTATTTGTGGATCATACTTTTAAAATTACTTTTGTTTGTTTTGTTTGTTTGTTTTTGATTTGTTGTTGTTGTTGTTTTTATAATGGTGACACACTGACTGATATACAGTGAGGAATACTGAGGGGCCAGGATAACTGTAGCGTGTCTGAAGACCAAGAGAAATGACAAAATGAATAGCTTTCAATAGTCTCTGGCTGCCTTTCTACATGAGGATGAGGTGACACAAAAGAATGAATAAATGATTCATGTTTAGGTGCTCAATACCTAGACTTGCTGTGTCTAGTTTCCATGTTCACTGTCTGGTTTCCATGTTCACTGTCTGGTTTCCATGTTCACTGTCTAGTTTCCATGTTCACTGTCTGGTTTCCATGTTCACTGTCTGGTTTCCATGTTCACTGTCTGGTTTCCATGTTCACTGTCAGGTTTCCATGTTCACTGTCTGGTTTCCATGTTCACTGTCTGGTTTCCATGTTCACTGTCTGGTTTCCATGTTCACTGTCTGGTTTCCATGTTCACTGTCTGGTTTCCATGTTCACTGTCTGGTTTCCATGTTCACTGTCTGGTTTCCATGTTCACTGTCTGGTTTCCATGTTCACTGTCTGGTTTCCATGTTCACTGTCTGGTTTCCATGTTCACTGTCTGGTTTCCATGTTCACTGTCTGGTTTCCATGTTCACTGTCTAGTTTCCATGTTCACTGTCTGGTTTCCATGTTCACTGTCTGGTTTCCATGTTCACTGTCTGGTTTCCATGTTCACTGTCTGGTTTCCATGTTCACTGTCTGGTTTCCATGTTCACTGTCTGGTTTCCATGTTCACTGTCTGGTTTCCATGTTCACGTGGTTACATGTCTTTGGTTTCCATGTTAACTGTCTGGTTTCCATGTTCACTGTCTGGTTTCCTGGTTTCCATGTTCACTGTCGGGTCGGTTTCCATGTTCACTGTCTGGTTTCCAAGTTCACTGTCTGGTTTCCATGTCACTGTCTGGTTTCCAGTTCACGTTTGGTTTCCATGTTTCTGTCTGTTGGTTTCCATGCTCCACTGTTCTGGTTTCCATGTTCACGCTGGTTTCCATGTTCACTGTCAGGTTTCCATGCATGTATGGTTTCCATGTTCACTTGTCCTAGTTTCCATGTTAACTGTGTCTGGTTTCCATGTTCAATGTCTTGGTTTCCATGTTTCACGTATGGGTTCCATGTTCCACTGTATGGTTTCCATGTTCACGTCTGGTTTCCATGTTCACTGTCTGGTTTCCATGTTCACTGTCTAGTTTCCATGTTCACTGTCTGGTTTCCATGCTCACTGTCTGGTTTCCATGTTCACTGTCTGGTTTCCATGTTCACTGTCTGTCTGGTTTCCATGTTCACTGTCTAGTTTCCATGTTCACTGTCTGGTTTCCATGTTCACTGTCTGGTTTCCATGTTCACTGTCTGGTTTCCATGTTCACTGTCTGGTTTCCATGTTAACTGTCTGGTTTCCATGTTCACTGTCTGGTTTCCATGTTCACTGTCTGGTTTCCATGTTCACTGTCTGGTTTCCATGTTCACTGTCTGGTTTCCATGTTCACTGTCTGGTTTCCATGTTCACTGTCTGGTTTCCATGTTCACTGTCTGGTTTCCATGTTCACTGTCTGGTTTCCATGTTCACTGTCTGGCTTCCATGTTCACTGTCTTGGCTTCCATGTTCACTGTCTGGTTTCCATGTTCACTGTCTGGTTTCCATGTTCACTGTCTGGTTTCCATGTTCACTGTCTGGTTTCCATGTTCACTGTCTGGTTTCCATGTTCACTGTCTTGGTTTCCATGTTCACTGTCTGGTTTCCATGTTCACTGTCTGGTTTCCATGTTCACTGTCTGGTTTCCATGTTCACTGTCTTGGTTTCCATGTTCACTGTCTGGTTTCCATGTTCACTGTCTGGTTTCCATGTTCACTGTCTGTTTCCATGTTCACTGTCTGGTTTCCATGTTCACTGTCTGGTTTCCATGTTCACTGTCTGGTTTCCATGTTCACTGTCTAGTTTCCATGTTCACTGTCTTGGTTTCCATGTTCACTGTTCTGGTTTCCATGTTCACTGTCTTGGTTTCCATGTTCACTGTCTGGTTTCCATGTTCACTGTCTGGTTTCCATGTTGTCACACTGTCTGGTTTCCATGTTCATTGTCTGGTTTCCATGTTCACTGTCTGGTTTCCATGTTCACTGTCTGGTTTCCATGTTCACTGTCTGTTTCCATGTTCACTGTCTGGTTTCCATGTTCACTGTCTGGTTTCCATGTTCACTGTCTGGTTTCCATGTTCACTGTCTGGTTTCCATGTTCACTGTCTGGTTTCCATGTTCACTGTCTGGTTTCCATGTTCACTGTCTGGTTTCCATGTTCACTGTCTGGTTTCCATGTTCACTGTCTAGTTTCCATGTTCACTGTCTGGTTTCCATGTTCACTGTCTGGTTTCCATGTTCACTGTCTGGTTTCCATGTTCACTGTCTGGTTTCCATGTTCACTGTCTGGTTTCCATGTTCACTGTCTGGTTTCCATGTTCACTGTCTGGTTTCCATGTTCACTGTCTGGTTTCCATGTTCACTGTCTAGTTTCCATGTTCACTGTCTGGTTTCCATGTTCACTGTCTGGTTTCCATGTTCACTGTCTGGTTTCCATGTTCACTGTCTGGTTTCCATGTTCACTGTCTGGTTTCCATGTTCACTGTCTGGTTTCCATGTTCACTGTCTGGTTTCCATGTTCACTGTCTGGTTTCCATGTTCACTGTCTTGGTTTCCATGTTCACTGTCTTGGTTTCCATGTTCACTGTCTGGTTTCCATGTTCATGTCTTGGTTTCCATGTTCACTGTCTGGTTTCCATGTTCACTGTCTGGTTTCCATGTTCACTGTCTGGTTTCCATGTTCATTCTGGTTTCCATGGTTTCCATGTTCACTGTCTGGTTTCCATGTTCACTGTCTGGTTTCCATGTTCACTGTCTGGTTTCCATGTTCACTGTCTGGTTTCCATGTTCACTGTCTGGTTTCCATGTTCACTGTCTGGTTTCCATGGTTCACTCCTTGTTACTTATATGGGTTGCCCCACAAATACATTGTATTTATTTGGGTCTAGAAACAATTCGAACCAGAGCTGTTAGGTACAGTTTTATTCACAATTTCTTTCTCAGCCTTCTTTTACTCAATAGTCTTATTGTCTCTTTTTTACACCCTTTTTACAACTACATACAGTTTCGTTCATTCTCATTCCAACGGCAACCCAAGCAGCCATGACCACTATTGCACATCACCCTATACATCAAAGGTCAACCACAAGGTGGTCAGATTGGTTAATTGTTGAAAGGAAAAACATCAACTTCACTATCCTACATGTAAATAATATGTCAGACCATAGGGCCCACAGCAAAATTCTTACAACCATACAGTAGTCAGTTGATCTCACCATCCCATATATCAATCAAATCACCTCTCTCTCTCTCCCCACCCCTTCCCTACCTCATTATCTTATCTCTATCAAATATTGTAAGTAAACAAAATCAATTAAATGATATAAATAACAAATATCTAGATATTGACCAGACTGAATTGATGCAATTTTATTGAAATTTTCTAACATGTGCTTATATTTCCAAATGAAAGCCAAGGGTGGAGGGTGCAATTTGAAAACAACAACAACAATTGGCAGAGGAAGACCTGCAGGTGAAACATAAGAACGAGTGATGAAATACATTCAGTCTATAGCACCACCAAATCCACTGTAGGATAATGAGATACCAGTTTTTGTTGTTACCTATAGTGCCAAAGATGTTTTGTATTTCTTTACTGCCTGGTAGTATTTCAGCCAGTAGATATCTTGCAAGCACACAGTGTGTTCCACTTGCTGCTGTATGGCTGTCCAAGCAGATTCATGCTGTAGTAATCACATACTAAGTAGCAAGAAATTTCATCCTCCTTCATCACAGTTCATGTCATGGTTTGATGACCTTGTGGAGGGATGTGGAGGGACAGTGAAGCTGCAAGACTATCAAAAAAATTGCCAAAGTTAACGTAGCATTTTCAGGGAAATTTCAAAATGCCATGTGCCACTTAGCTTTGAGATTTCAGTATCTTCATCATTACTGAATTTTACTTTTGCTGGTAAACATTGAAGGACTTTCAACTCTTTAACAGCTTCTAAAAAACTGGCATAAATTTCTTGTTTATTGCCTTGAAAGCTAGCAGCAGGGCTTATCAGATCACCTCCACTACCACAAATAACACAGCACTTCCAATCCATGGTTTCTAAAACTACCACATGGATTTTCACATTTTATTTTCGTGGATTTGAATTTTGAGCATATAGCAAATTCATTTACCAAAAGTTAGTTTGGTGTGATGCCTAGTTGAACAGTTTGTCACGATAATTTTTTAAGCATTTCTTCTGAAAAAATTGTATAGACTATAAGGAGTTACAAGCTTTTGCCCAGTCAGTGACAATACTTTAAAATTTCTACTTGACTATATGGATATAAACTTGACTACTAGACATCATGAACGATGAGTATAATAACAGATGAGAAAAGCTGGCCATCAAAATATAAATGCACTCACAAGTGATTGTCTATGTTTATCATTAAGTCAAGTCATGGGTGTGTCTTGTCTTGTATGTAATAGTCTGCTACATTATTGTAAGGGTTATTATAGTAATCCATCATCCATGACTTCATAATGATTATAACATACTGATAATTCCTAATAAGGATGAAACAATCAATGGAAATTGAAATACAGTTGACTGGTTATTTTGTACGAGAGTAGGGGGGAGGGGGCAAGATCGTTTCTAATTACTGGTAAAAAAAAACTTTTTTAAATCATTTACTATTTGAAGGGAGAGTAGTCTGTATGTGTAAGGAAGGGAGTTGGTGAGTGATGTTTGTGTGTATTATTGTGTGAGTAATAGTATTTGCAGGTAATTATAGTGATGCTAGCTTATAGGTCATTCTACTCTAGAGATCATCTTGCCACTGGAGTCATTCCAGCCAGACAAGTTACAGTAAGTAGACATACAAGATGCACTGCAGACTAAAGATATGTAAGTTACTAGTTGTTGTATTTTGACATGTTAAACAATTCATATTTACATGTTAGTAGTGATATTATTATATTCTTGTTATTTATAAGAGCTGAGTTTTCAATAACTGTTAGAATGTGTACAGTAAACACCTTGTGAGAGTCACTGTCTAAAGCTTCTAAAGTAGTATGAGCATGGGGAAATATTGGGGGGTCTGGCCCCCTGAGGGGCCATTGGCCCCCATTTCTCCTACTCCACTGTGAATGAAATAATGGTGGCCTGCTTCAAATTTGGAAGCTGATCAATACAAAATTTATGCATCGTAGAATAAATAAAAAATGGACAAAAATATGTCCTTTACCCAAAGCAATCACACACTGTAAGTACATGTGAGCTAGGCGGTATTAAAGTTATATATTTGGTGAAAATATATGTCAAAATGATAATAATTCTGCAAAAACTACAAAGCAAAATTTCAGCTTGTTGGCACTTAAATAGGATACTTTGCGAGGCTTGCGACAAGTTAAAAAACTGGGACAGTCTTAGAGACTCCAGCAAGCAATAGAAGAAACTAGCACCATGACAAGTGATCTCTACAGTTATTATTACAGATCCAAAATGAACAGATTGGGAAGACTAGCAGTTGTTAAATCAGGCTAGTTCAGATGTATTACCTTCATTGTCAGCCTCTACAGAGCTTGTCTTATTAAGAACCAAAACATAACTTAGTGCAGCAGTCTTCTCTGAATATATTTTCTTCCAATTAGAAAGTTATGACTCCAGACTGAGCGAACATGTACACTTTGACCTCAGTAGTGACTATATAGTATATTTATGATATTAAAAGCTGACAGTCTAAAATACTGCCTGAATTCACCAAAAAATACAAAAGAGTGTTAATATATTACCTTTGCTTTGGTAACACATTAACAGCTTCCACTATTTTCCTCTTTACAATAATGATGGCAGTGGGTTTTATTGTAGCCGAACTTGAGAGGAATCAAATCAACATTTTTTTGAAATTTCAGTGGGATTTCTCATTTCCATAAAGTTGATAATAATTTTGTGACAAATGTAACCATGAAGATCATATTAATTTTAAGCGGAAAACTAGTTTCAGCGAAGTGGCCCCCAAATATTTTTTAATTCAGAGCAATATTGCCTTTCAAAGGAACTACTATCAGAATATTGCTTTACTACAGAAGTGTTGCACTGTTCATTCTTGTTTGTTCACTGTTTGTAGCCCAGAAGTAAAATTTGCACATACATGGACATAAATAATATTGAACATTCAGTGTGAATCAATAGAACGTGACAAGTGTTAATTAGTGATGATGTAATCGTGAATGGTTGACGAGGTTAAGAATGGCTTGTTGTGATGATCTCTAGGAGACAGTCTGATCATGCCACAGCCAATAATCACTTGCACTACTTTTAGCCATAATCTTTTTTGCTGATAAAACTGTATTGTTCGAGTATAGGGAGAGTTAGTGGGAAGTATGGTTCCTGTAGTTTTTGGCAGAATTATTGAATGGAAAGTGCCAAGTAGCTATTTCTTTTCAATTATAACTAATGCTATGTATTGTCAAATATTCTGTTATTGTCTTTACTGAATGATGATTATAAAAGACTGTGAGCTTGACCATTGGCTTTCCAGACTCACTAATGACAATTTTTTACTCATTATTTTGTTTAGCTTCAAACAATAAACATAGTGACATCTGAACATAGTGTTGTTTCTCTGTTGCTAGGCACAGAGTGAAGGCAATATTAAACTGTTATCACTGGGTTGTGGGCAGCATGCCCTTGAGTGTGGAAATACAAGGAGTAACCATCTCTCTAAGCCCCACCAGAGTCTCAGTGAGCAGCACCCATCAAACAAATTTAGAGAGTTAAAACATTAACAGAGTTCCATGAATGGTATTATTTCTTGCATAATCAGTAAATGAAAAACAACAACAATAAACAACAAAAACATTAGATTATGGATTAGAACATGTCCATAAGCCTCCTAGCCTGGCCAAAGGAGAGAGTGTACATATAATACTACACCACACCCACTGTTATATTATCACTCTTGTATGCATATAAAGTCATCTGGAAATGTTTAATTATCAATTTCAAGATTCAATTCATAATTAGTCAGCTGTAGTTTATAGGTAGTTGAGCTTAGCTTACACTATAACTGAGTTAGACTGGATTTATGGACTTGGTGGACAATTGTCACATCCCTGCATGGGATAAGCTCTTTGAGAGCTGGCAGTTGGGTCTCTTCTGAGTTCCACCACTTACCCTCTGTGTGAGTGCCTGTGACCTAGGAGTCAGGTTGGGATATACGCCCCCACACTAATGCCTCCTCACATGACAGGGAACCACACAAGTGTATTCAAATTAAAAACTGAATGTTGTGAGGTGAATAAAGATCACATATATACATGTATGTGTGTTTGTTAGTGTAATGATATATGATTGTATTCAATGTAACTCATAGTAAACTCACAGTAAAATCCATGACAACAACTGTTACTACAAAACATGGAGACTTTTAAAAATATGGCTACAGTTGGCTATAGTGAGTATTATATTATTAGCTACTCAGTTACACCCACTGCATACATTGTAACTAACTTCTGCAATAATTCAATAACAACTATTTACAATTTATTATTTGTAAAGCATATAAACAGTAACCATGGAAACCATTATTAAAATTATAATAGCTAACTTGTACAAAAAATTCCATAAAAAAAGATATTAATTAGTGAATAGTAGAAGTAAACAGTTTCTTAAGTCTGCTATTCCCATCATATACTCCCATAGCATGGACCTTGTCTGATGTCATGATACAGGTACAGGTACATACTGCATGTGGTAGTTGTCCAGCCTGGACCCAGGTATTAGTCTCAGAGACATAGCGCTGGATGGTGGACACTGGCTTCTTACTCTTCGAGTCTTCACCACCGACTGCCAGTAGAGATCCTCCAATATTGAGTGGACAGGACCAGACACAGTTGAGTGAAGGTAGTTTGTTCCATATGTTAGAACTGTCTGATGCGGAGTGTGAAACAAGAGCCTCCAGAGAAACACTATAGACATCAGGACTATGCTGCCGCAGTTTCTCACATCCTCCCCCCATGAGGTACCAGGTATCTCCTACTGTAGTAGACTGCATCATGTACCATGGTGTTGGTGTAGATGGTCCAGTGGACCACTGCATGTTGGATATATCAAGTACCTCAACAGTTTGTAAACAAACTCCATGGTAACCACCAGCCACCACCAGCCAATGCTTATATGAAGTAGCTGAAGGCACATAGCGAGGTGTAGGCATAGGAGGGAAGGGGTGTGTCCACTGGTTGCTGTCAGGCTGCCACTCTCCCAGCTCACTGCTCTTAGAGTAATCTCTATTCACTCCTCCCACTACAACTAGTTTGTTGTTGATGGTAGTCATAGCAAACAACCTGGTACTGTATGGAGGTAGAGTGTGCCACTGGCAGGACTGTGTGTTGTAGGCCATCACTATGTACTCATCCTCATCTCTGTCAGTATCTCCTCCTCCAACATACACTGTATCATTTATCTGTACTGATTGGATGTATACACTCATAGCCACTGGCATGTCAGGACCACGCCTCCAGTCTAGTTTTAGTGGGAATGTCTAAATAATAAACAAATATATTATCTGTAGTAAATTTATATATCATTACTCATGTCTATATTGTTAATATTTTACGTAGAGGATATTGTTTATGTTACTTGCACGCTGTGTTCATTTAATAATTATAAAAAAAAAACAATAGTGTTGCCATGGTTACTGTTTACATACTACTGACAATTTTAATACTGAATACATAATAACAATTACACATACACAACGTCTATGATTCCTATGTTTTGTTTATTTCATAGCTATTTACCTGGGATATACAAACAAATTATTCATTCCCAATTTATAAATATAATTAGTTCGCGGTAACTGGTAGATTTTTGGTGGGAAAGTTAATTGATTCACGTACAAACAGAGAGCTGGCCTCGAGTGAATAGATAGATAGCGGAGAGTAACTTGGGATTGGGTTTCGAGCGGTATTACAATGAATGATTAAACAATCACAGGTTCTGGTGTCAAGTCTAACATTAACATAGAGGCATGAAGTATACTTTAGGAAAAACAGATATATAATACTTATTATTACATGAGTCAGAGTGTGATATTGCAAAATATTTCAAGAGCAGGCTAGTTTATATTTAGAAGCCAGAGATGACTGAAAATAAAGCCTGAGAGTGAAATATCTGCCATATGACGGTCATAAGAGGTTTATTCTATACTAGATATCTTCATCATTGGTAGTTGGTACTAGGGTTAATAAGTTCAGTCACTTGAAGTGTCACTTACAAAATAATAAACACAGTGTAGATTCCAAACATAGAATATATATATATATATATATATATATATAAAGAACCAAAGAGTAACAAAAGAATCCTGACATTCCTACAGTGTCTTCTTATAATAATTATAAGGGTGGCTGCACACCACATACGCAATTTTTGTTGATGGTTGCTATGTATTGTATATTTAAAGGGGCTTCTCCACTACAACACAAGGACAAAGTACCTGCTGAAGGTGTCACTAATTATAGAGCGAATCTGGAGGAAATATCGGGGCCCTGTTGTAAAATTTGTAGCACTTTCCTGAAGTGATGCGGTAAGTTGGAGCTCCGCAATTTGGTGCACTACTAGCTGAGCCGATACTCTACTGCAAGACGAGTTCTTTTCCATTTCAATATTACTACATGATTTATGCTAATTTTTTTCTTTTTATAAGTGATTGAAAAATTCCAAGTTGAGGTGCAGTTCATTATTATTTAGGTTTACCTGTCTGTAAATGTTTTCATCGTTCTCATTATTAGATTCCAACAAAAACTGACACAAAATGTAAAACTTTAATTCCACGTATAATTCTTTAAAAAAAGCCCTGTACTACTTTGTACGCGAGCTTTTTTTTTTCTCAATTGGTTCTAAAAAGTGCACACCTATATCAAGAGTAAACAAACATCAATACAACAATAACAAGAGCAGAAGAGAGAGCAGTTTCTTGGAGATAGTCCGAGGTGAAGGTATTAGATCTGCGCAGCTTGGGAAATCTTTACTCGTCAGAAATCGAGCCCGCTAGATCCATCCACTTGAGTTCTGGTGCTGCAGGAAGAGAGACAGCCTGGTGCACCTTGCCGCATAAGCTCAAACAAATATATGGTGTGTTACTGTAAATAGCTATGAGACAACATGAAGCTAAATTAAAACACCACAACTTCGCAAAGTATACATCTGCTACTTCTGCGCAAATGTTTCTGCTCGTGTATTATCGAACAGTGGGGCATTAGTGGGAATAAATTAATGTCCGGATCTACAGGTGGTATGCGTTGCTATGTGCAGACACCCTTAAATCATTGAATTCTATTATGACATAACTAACTTATCTTACACTTTACCATTAACATTTATTAGACCTAGAGTAGTCAGTGCTCTTGATAAAGTATAAGAAGAAACTTTATATGAATGCAAAATACTTACTAATGATTTCTTGCTAATAGACACTCTGGTGATACGCTCCAGTTCCTTTGCAAGTCGCTCGACTTCAGATTGGAGAATTTGTTTCTCTCTTTGATGGCGAGATTCCAGATGAAGCTTTTCTTCTTTGTGATGTGATTCTAACTGAATTCTTTCAGCTGCTATCTGGTTCCTCAGTTGATTGATCTCAGTCTTCTGTTGATTGTTCTCGGTCTTCTGTTGATTGATCTCGGTCTTCTGTTGATCGATCTCGGTCTTCAGTTGATTGTTCTCAGTTTTCTGTTGATTGTTTTCTGCATGTACTTGCATGACACTTGTCTCCAATTGATGTTTCTCTTCAATAAGTTGTGTATTTGCAGACTCCATCATATTTCTGTCACTTTCTAGTTTTGAATTTTCATCGGTCAATTCTTTATTTTCTGTTTCTAATCTATTTTCAGAAATCTAATAAAACACATCAAACGATAACACAATATTAAAAACTGATGAATGATGGGAAATGAACTACTGATTACGATTGAAATAAAATTAAGTTTTAGTATAACTACTTCTAAATTAACAAGTAAACAATATCTCAGGTTGAATGGTATTTATTTCCATGATCAATACGACAATGATATCATTAAGATGTTGATGGCAATAATGAGGAGTTCACGTTTCAATCATACAATGAACCACCGACATCACGTACAATTACTAAATAGTTTGACCATATATTATGACAAAAAAAAATTGAATTTTAAGTTTATAAATATGTGACAAAAAAATTGGGTTAAAGTTTATATATATAGTTAAGCTCTGCTGTTTGATATGCGTGTTCAAATATGTACTCATCTAATATAGGTTTGGTGTGACAAATTAACTTGGACAAAGTAGAGTAATGCAATTATTGTAATAACCATTTGGTAGACTTAACAAATGATTGTGGTTCACATAACAACTTTACCTCGAGTTCTTTTATTCTTTTATTCTTTTCTTTAGTTTCCTTCATGTGTAACACATTGACTATGTTGATGGACCTCCCCAGACTCCCTCCATGTATGTTCTCCATTGCATCCTGTACTGGTGTTAGTGTCTCCAGTAGTTGCTCAGCAGTAGGTCTTGTTTGAGGATCATTGTGCAGGCAATTAGTCACCATCTCTACTAGAATAGGATGAGACTTCAATAACTGATCCTCCAACTTCTTCATGTACACCTCACGACGCTCTACTTCAGTGCGACCAATAACTCGACCAGGATTGTGTGGATCTGAAAGTGTAGCCAATAGCAGCTCTCCTGGAAATATCTAATCAATTATTAAAATTGAATATATTCTTCAATAAACTTTATAATATTGAGTAATGATCAATACATTTATTACAGATTAATGTTAGTGAATTTTTATTTGATATAACACTATGTAAGACAAACACTTACACAAAATACTAAGGAAAACATTAATTGAATTTTAAATAGCTTTGCACTAGTACTGTACATTGCATACTCAAGTGTATTTTACCTGTGTCAGTATGTAGAGGGCAAGATGTCCGAATGAGAACACATCTAGAGATGGGCCATATCTGTGGCTCTCGCTGAGAGCCTCTGGTGGCATGTACACAGTGGTCCCTGGATTCTTTGAGAGTGTTTGGGCTAGTTGAGTTGGTTTTAAAGTTACCATGCGAGAGTTTCCCATGTCAGTGATCTTAGCTGTCAGAGATGATGTGAGGAGGATGTTCCTTGCAGTCAGGTCTCTGTGGACTATGGGAGGTCCTCGACTATGCAAGTAAACTAAACCGCTGCCTGTGTCTGTAAGAATGGATATCTTGACTGCAAATGGAATATTAGGGGCACACTCCAGGAGGTCGTCCACACTCATTTCTAGTTTCTCCATCACAAGTAGAGGTAGTTCAGATCCCTCAAGGAAACACAGACCAAGGAACTGTGTTATGTTAGGATGTCGGAGACCTGCCATGAGTTGACATTCTCATTGATATCTGTCTACAGTCTCTCGAACTCCTTCATTCCCAGGATCCAGTAATAGTTCGTGCATACGCTTGGCAGCACACAAAACCTTGCTGTATTTTACCTGAAATACAATCATGTATCAGTTAAAAATTAAACAAGGCTCAGTACTAAATTAGAGGATAAATTGATAGTGTGTATAAAGTACAATGATTGGTAATGGTCATCAAATTAGCACACTTGTGAGGTAAGAATTGAGTAATTGAGTGCTAGGTGTGCCCTTAATAGAGGTGTCCAGATAAGAGAGGTTCGAGTGTGTTTGATAGTGTGCATAAACTACAATGATTTAAACTTCTATTGAGAACTTGGCATTATTGATGCATAAGCTTCAAAACATTCATACTGAGACCTAATCATACCCGTAGCCAAGAGAGCTTCAGGGGTTTGGTTGAAACCCCCTTGAAGTAAATGATTTAGTCACACCCCACATATAGCTTCCTAATAAACATTCAGTTCCTTGGCTATAAGACTTCACTGTTATAAAATAACGGAACGAGTAAAGCTAGCTATTCTATATAACGTGTAACGTAATGCATTTATTAAATAACTGATAAATGAAAGGTTTACTAAGGGTGCACTGTTGTATACAGCTCCTCATCGCAGTGGTCGGAAGCTTTGTTACACGAGGCTAATATATTTCTACTAGTTTACAGCTTTTCACTTTTCACTCAATATCAACAGTGTTCAGTGAATCTATAGTATTGAAATAGTAGACACAGAACAAAATATTAGCTTTAGTGCAGTTATTTATAGAAGAAATGAAGAGAACAAAAGTGGGTGTAACCTTTCCCTCCCCCCCCCCCCCCCCCCCAACTTCTAGCAAGGACGTGCTATTCCAAGCTTTCCTTTAAAGGCTAAGTTAGAACAGTCCACTTACTTCTAGCACTGAGCCATATGAACCTGTTCCAAGGGTCTTCCCTGTAGGTACCACCTGGTCTAAGAAATACTGCTGTAACTTCGAGTCTCTTTTAAAAGATCTAGACCAGCCTTGTCTCCTAGCCATGGATTTAACACTCTCCCAGTAAACGCAACGGACCTTCTCAAAGCCTAAAATATTGAGTCTCGACCAACGAAGGGGGAGGAGGTACCGTCTTGTATTCATGTCACGTGACGTAAATGTAACGTTTGGGTAGGTAAAGGGTTGCCAGAAGTACAAGTAATTCCAATTCAGCAGTTATCTGGCACAGATTCTCGTGTCTTTAAATTATAGTGTAGAAAATATCGTTACTAGTGGAGGCAGTTAATGCATGTTAATTTCGTCAGTTGCTTTTAGAGAAGGCTATTGGTGCACTAATTATTATCCAAGATTTGTCTACTTGTCAAATTTTCATTCGTCAGTGGCCGTAGAAAGTAGCAAAGCCAAACAGAGCAGTAGAATGCCTCCCAAGAAGAGGAATGCTTCAGAGTCTGAAAGTGCAGGACCCCTCATGGGTAGATTTGGCACTTCACTGAAGTGTGGCATTGTGGGTTTGCCTAATGTGGGGTAAGAAATGGCCAGCTTAAACAATATCTAGCGTTCACATTATTGTACTTTCACAGGAAGTCTACTTTCTTCAATGTTCTCACTAAAGCTTCTGCACCAGCGGAGAACTTCCCTTTCTGCACCATAGATCCTAATGAAAATAAGTAACTTAAATAGTTGGTTCATTGTTGTATTTGAATACCTGTGTTAGTGTGCACCTTTACTGATTCTATGGTATAAATATACATATTTATGTGAATGTTGTGCTATTAACAATCTATTGCTACTATGGCTGGTGGTCTATTGTGTGAGGCTTCAACTAGTTATTTATTTAGTGATACCTACTAAGATTCGCACCTTTACTGGTTCAAAATAATCCAGATTAGGTTGTGTTTATTTTTCTGCAACATTATAGTCTTGTTTGTTTGTGTTTTTTTTATTATTATTTTTTGTTTTGTTTTTGTTTTGGTTCCATTAAGTCGCGTCCCAGTTCCAGACTCTCGTTACGATTGGCTCTGTGGTCATTGGAAGCCTGCAAGCACTATTCCAGCATACCTGCACGTAGTGGACATTGCTGGACTGGTAAAGGGTGATCACGAAGGACAGGTGAGTGACACTGCGTACTCATTACTAACTGGTTTTTGACTGTCTTCAGCACATGCTTACAAAAGACTTAGTTCTATTAGATTTGATTATGTTGTTGTGTATGATTAACTCTAGTTATTGTTGTGTATGGTTAACTCTAGTTGTTGTGTATGATTAACTCTAGTTGTTGTGTATGGTTAACTCTAGTTGTTGTTGTGTATGATTAACTCTAGTTGTTGTTGTGTATGATTAACTCTAGTTGTTGTTGTGTATGATTAACTCTAGTTGTTGTTGTGTATGATTAACTCTAGTTGTTGTATATGATTAACTCTAGTTGTTGTTGTGTATGATTAACTCTAGTTGTTGTTGTGTATGATTAACTCTAGTTGTTGTTGTGTAGGGTCTTGGCAATGCATTTCTGGCTAACATAGATGCTTGTGATGCCATTTTTCATGTTGTCCGTAAGTTTGTGGGTTTTTTTGGTTTTTTTGGGTTTTTTTTTGTTATTTGACGACACACTATATGATATTCCACACATACAAATATCCATGATTTTCAATTGTGTTACCCTTATAGTGTCTCGCTTGCGTAATTTTTTTTTTCATTTTTAGTTTTTGTTTTGTCTTGTTTTTATGTGTGTGTAGTGTTTTGTTTTGTTTTGTTTTTTAATCATGGTACGATAGGGTCTTTCCTTGATGATGATGTGACCCATGTGGAGGGAGATGTGAACCCTGTGAGAGATCTGGAGATTATTAGTAACGAGTTAAGACTCAAAGAACTCCAATATCTAGACAAACAGATTGGAAGTGCTCATCATTAGAGCAGCTCAGAATAGAGGTGGGGATTAATTGGAATGGCTGGTTAGTACACTGAAGAAGTTTGTGGTTACTTTTTGTTTTCTATCTCTTTTTTGGGTAGTTATACCACAGGTCATTGATAATTGTCCTGGTAGCACGTACAATGCCAGTGGAACTTACAGCAGAATAACAATTCAATTTCTAGGATGATACGGGTAATGATCGATTAACCAGAGGATTCTGTTTAGTGATGTTTGTTTGGGATGGGGTCGAAACACTGAGCTAACACGAAAATACGCGAGGATCAAAGTGCAAATGGCATACATGTATGTACGTCCAAACATGTATATAAACAAACAAACATCCCCGATTTTCAATTGTGTTACCCCTGTACGTGTCTCGCTCGCTTGCCAATTATCTTTGTATTCCTGTGTTGTTAGGCTTCCTTGGAGAAGACAGTACTCAGATGTGAGGGGTTGAAGCTCAAACCAGAGCTGGTAAGAAAAACCTTTTGTTTATTTGTTGTTTGTTGTATGTTGTTTTTTTCTTTTTTCTTTTCTTTTCTTTTTTCTTTTCTTTTTTTTTTTTTTTTTTTTTTTTTTTTGTTGTGTGTGTCATAGTTGTTAATGTTGCTTTTTTTAAATACTTTCTTGTGGACTAGTATTAGTAATATTATAGATCCTGAGAACTTCCACTAGTTTGTTTGGGTCTCATGGAAGCAATTTTTTTTCCCCCATGCAAAGAGAAGGAGTAAGAAATATCACATTGACTTGTGAATTGCAGGGAGTCAATATAAATATTAATGTTTTTACTGTCTTTTTAATTTCCTTATTATACATAGTTTTCCCTGTGGTTGTTGATGTGTGTAGGACATGTTAGTGAAGGCTAAGGACTGTGCTATAGGAGGCACTGATATCAGTGGAGCAATGCTGAGGCGAGAGTTGGACACAAATGGTAAAGTATGGATTTACCTGGTACGGAGTGACTTTATGTGCTAAAAGGTGGGTATTCTGGGGGTGAGGGTAATCTCGCGTGTAAGTGTTTGTCTTACGTAGTGTTATAAACGCTAGGATTCATGAAAGGGCTGCAGGACGAGTACTTTTAGGTCTTGTAAAATGGTGGATATGTAAGAAAGCTTTGCTCTTTGATATTGACAACAACAACAAAAAACAGGTGATTTTGTGACAATAATAATCCCACTGTTATAAGATAAGCTAGTACGTTGTACCTTATAGCTACCAATAAGTGCCATAAGGCAGTTATGGCTCACCTTATATCACCCTCTCACAGTGCAAGAGATATTCTGTACAAGCACTTAGCTAGGCATTGAAGTTTTTCGTGTGAGGTATTTTTACGTTTACATAAGGGTTTAACGGTTATGGATTAATTACATTCCTTTTGAACTGGTACTGTGTTGATATGCCGCCAGACCCTTTCCCAGCGTAGCTGTTAGGTAAAGGGTCTGTCTACGTGAGACTAGGGTAAGGGTTGGTTTAAGGCAGTTTTACTTGGTCAACCATGGTTAAAAGTTGCTCTTCTACCATGTAAATGATGGCTAATTACCTGGTAAAGGGTGGTATACTTTGTACACTTGGTAAAGGGTGGACAGTATTTCTATATTCAGTCGTTTCATTCGGTGTTGCCCAAATTTATTCGGTTAGTTTTTTTGTTTTTTTTTCTTTTTTTTCTTTTCTCTTTTTCCCCCATACAGCTGGGTCTTAACTTGCTACCATTGATCCACAGCCCAGGACACTCACAACTAATTCACCTGTAACAAATTCATGCCAAGGGTGTTGGACCATTTTCACCTGTTCTTAGCTTTTCTCTCTCATTCTCTTCCCCCCATCTTTTTGTTCTTCTTACTTTGTTTCTTCTTTCATTTCCCTTCATTATTTTCTTCTTTTTTTCCCTCTTTTTTCATCTCCATTTTTTTTGTTTCCACCTTTGTTCTTTCTCTCTTCTTTCACTTTTGATCCCTAATGTGTTAGCCTTTGCCGCTCTGCCATTCCTTTCTTCCCTTCATTATTTTCTTTTTTCCCCTCTTTTTGTTCTCCAATTTTTAATTTTTTTTATTTATTTATTTTTTTGGTGTTTCCTCTTTTATTCTTTCTCTCTTCTTGCCCCTCTGCCATTCCTTGCTTATATGTGACAGTACTTGGGAAAAGGGACCAATTACGTTAAATCAAAAATGTACAGTAGAGCCCAAACACCGACAAAAAAATTTTTGTTGTTGTTTTCTTTTTATTGGCCCACAGGTATCTCCTACCCTTTAGCTACACTGACACCAAATTTGAGTGGCTGAAACCGTTGTTAAAGGTCCGAGCGCCCCGTTTAAACACAGTCACCTTTTACTCTCTATTTTGACCTTCCGTGCGTGCACGGAAATCCAACCCGCGAGTAATTGAAAATCGTGGACGAATTCAATTTGTTGCCTAGCAACAAATTATCCCTACCTGGATAATCGCGGGTAAATTCTTACAAGTTTTTGTTATAGCATTGCAGCAACAGAATAGAAATAATAAATGTGAATAATCAAGCTATATAGGTTGATGTTGCTTTATGGAGTCTTGTAGTTGGAGTCTGCAGACCTGGAGACTCCTGGGACTATTTTTGTGAACACACTAGAAGAATCAGCAAGTCTCTGACTGGACAAAGGTTTCAGTGATGATGAGGACTTCTGTCACACTGCAACAAGAGAAGGCAACACATTTTGAAAGTCCATCATTTTTGTTCATTGATTTAAAGAGATTCCTATTGTTCATTTGTTCCAAAACAGGCAACAAGCTGGCTGCAAGACAAATATAATCCTAAACTTAGCTAGCCAGTGAACTAACAAACCAAGCTAGTTGATCATTTCTGAAAGAGTGACTGTATTATAGTTACCATGACTTACTGTAACTATCAAACTGTTGGAAACAGAAAAAAAGAAGAAGCACAAAATGGCCTGTAAAACTATGTCTATACGCATCTAGTGCTATTTAAAGCCATACCTGTCCAGTACTCTTACACAATGTAGGGTCTAAACTGAGTAAGGCCTCTCCCATCAATGAAGTAAGCGCCCCAACTATAACTTACTGCCGTTCAGCTGATCGCCACCATTTTCCAAGGATAAGACAGTCTTACGTAACCCGGACTTCCGGTTAGATTACGGAATTCAACGTTAACTCCGCGAGCAATTGAATAAGAAGTTTTAATTGCAGTTTTCTCGAAATAACTGTGCTCAGGATGGTCAGATTGCCGCTCGTATATTTAGTGAACCAAGCAGCGCCTGCCTATAAACTTGGTATCAAAATACTCCATAAGAAGTGCTCTACACAGTGATATGAATAACTCATTTTTCAATTTTTAACGCAATTGGTCCCTTTTCCCAAGTACTGTCACATATGTGAGCGGGTCTGGGAAAAGGGACCTTACGGCGCAAAAATTGAAATTGAGATATAGGCTCCATAAGTAAGTCATCGGAAAAATTCTTTCTTTCTCCTATTTTTGTTTTTTGCAGAATTAGTCTTAGTGACCCTTACTCTACGTCTATGCCAAATTTCGCATGTCAAAACGACTTAAAAGACCCCAAGCGTGCCGTGAAAAGACAAGCTACTTTTTATTCTCTCTCATTCTCGAAGTACAAAAAACGGGGAATGGGCGGAGTTTCAAACTAGCAGTTAAAAAAACGGCATAGCTTTGAGACTACTGCATGCACTCTACAGCTTACCTTTGGCTTAAAGTTTACCGCTACAGCGAATAGAGCAGCGAAGGATTCCAACAAGACAGGTCGTGAGACGCTCTGAAAGCTAAAAAGAACTCTACGCAAACTTCGTTAGTCGCCGAAAAAGCGGCTGTATGATTTAATTGCGTATGCGGAGTACGCCGTTAAGTATACGGAAACGTTAATTATACCGGAAGTGGAAATTCAATTTATGTTTTCTCGATTTCTAGTTCAATTGCTTTGCTGAATAGGGCCCAGTTCAACTGCCAGTTTCTCTGTGTGTCGAAGGTTTTACCCTCCAGTATTTTAGCACTAAGTTGAGATAAATTGTATCTTTTTATCAGCATAAAAAACTCAATTTTTTTGATTTGCGCCATAAGGTCCCTTTTCCTAGACCCACTCACATATGCTGAAGAAAAGTTAAAGCTGAAATTGTTAGCACATGATATTTTTACTTTGTCACAGGCTCGGCAGGTTAGCGTAAGTAACATCGACACTGGAGGCTCTGACCTTCTGGGGCTGACCTGTAAGGAATGCAATAGCATAAAGTGTTTTTATCCATGGTTTCCCTCTCCTGCTCTCTCTTTTTTTCCTGAGCTATCTCAGTTTTTCTTATTCTTCTCGTCAGCTCATGGCTTCCCTTCTCTTCCTTTGCTCTATCTCTCCTGCTTCTCAGTATCTCTTGTCCTTTTAAAAACCTTCGTTTCCTTATCGCCTTCTACTGAATGTGATGACGCTTGCCTTGTGGCACTTGTTGTGCTAAGTTTAGCAATTTAGAAATGCTTTAGCACAGCATATTTTTGTTAGCTAGTGTGTATCATGTGTATTTATAGAAGTGTTTGTGTGTTGGTATAACTAGTGGTGTGCTTGAGCACAAATGGCGAGCGAGCCTAAAACTACACTACATATTGTTAAACGATGGGTTTTAACTTGTAACACTCAAAAAACTTAAAAAAGTACACGTATACGGTAACGTGGATTCAGTGCCATTGTAACCACTCCCCGCAACTGTTTGAATTGAAAAAAAAAGCAATAAAAAACAAGTCACGTTTTTTTAACATTTCTTTGTGATACTCTTTAGCTAAGTAGTAGTTGTAATGCACAATACCTTCACACAACAGGACATACCTACACAAAACTGACCTTCGTGGATGAATTTTCAAGTAAATACTGTTCTGTAGAGCTAATAATGACAAATAGCATATTAACTACCACCGTCACTAAATCGAATAGAAATGGAACTCGGGTAAGTTTTTAGCTGCACTCGTGAAAGACTCAAAACAGTTAATAATTCAATTTCTAGAATGATCAATAAACCAGGGGATTCTTTTTAGTAAAGTTAGGGATAGGGTCGAACACCGAGCTTACAAAAATATATGAGGGTCAAAGTACAAATGACTGTGAACTTCCACACACATATATCCCAGATTCTCAATTTGACACCGCTGTATAGTGTTTCGCTTGCTCACTCGCCAAACACTATTTCAGTGTAGGAGAGTGTGTTGTGAGTGTATAAAGGATACAGTAAGACTTCAGTTATCCGAACACATTGGGACTGAGAGGTGTTCTGATACTGAAGTAACTGACCACCATAGGAAATGTATTATAACTGAAGTTCTATTGTATTTCTATTCCAGTTTGTATAGGAGTGTGTGTTTGTGTGTGTGTGTAATAATTAAATTCCAATCTTTGGAGTTAAGATTGTGTATAAAATTATTGATTGGTATAATGACATCATTATTACAACAATGGTTATATGTTGGTAAGGTGTAGTTCATTGTAAAAGTACTTGTTTTAATATGAACTGGTTATATTTGATAGAGACGAGTTCTTCCAGCAACTTATGACTTATACAGCATCCTTCACATGTGGCCAATATTCCAGCAACACTGAAGATAGTCTCTCCACAGGAGCTGAAGATACTGGAATGCAAAGGTAATTAGTGAATGGGATGACAGGGGCTCATGTTTAATTGTAACTTATTTTACCAGAGTCAAATGGTGCAAACTCTTGTACTTCTGTGAAAATAAGAATAATGAAATACGTGTTTTTCTTTGTTTATTTGTAGCTTAATTTACCAGTGTTTGATGAGCAAGGCAAACTCCACATGGGGGGCACTTTAACTTGATGTTGTGTCATAGCTTCAATGACACCTAATTATTATGGAATTTTAAACAGCCATACTAGTAATTATTATATCGGCATACCACATGGTTTTGTCTTTTTTATTTCCTTCACTCTCTTGTCTGAGCCAGCTGGTTGGCTCCTTTCTTTTTTGCTCTCTTAGGAGTATCCTAAACAAAAGAACTCATGAGGAACATGATGCAAGAATGCTCAGGTGTGCTGCATGCAGTAATAGTGGTGGATAGGTTAAACTTGTGGTGGGGATAGATTAGACCAGAAGGTGGGGCTGAATCACCACTCTCACAACTGGTGCCAGACTTTCCATGGTCTTTGTTTTAGTTAAAGAAGTTTTAACAATTGCCATAAGCTAACAAGAACATATGGTGCATATATGCTTGTAAGGTTCACATTATTCGTTAATTTTTCTAAGAGTTTGGATCACTTTCAGGCATCAAGCAGCCGAGAATAATTAAACTTCCCCCGGTTGGGCTGGATTTTAGGGATAGAGGAATACCACATAGAGTGCAAATTATTGAGCTGGATGAAAGCTCATGAGACAGAAACTTGGAAGATAATATGTGGGTTCAGCCCAGCAGCACATGAGATATATATTTTTAACCTTTGTGTTGTGTTCACTTATAACAGTATTAGTACTGGTATGCTAACAACTGACATATCTGTTCAGCACATAACCCCTGATTTACTTAGAGAAGAGAGCAGAATATGTGACTTGTGATGGAGCAGATAACAGATAATGATAATAGGCAGATGTGATGTACATATCTGTGTTAGTATGTAGCTACATGTTGACACTTAACTCTGCCACTCAAACCACATCCACTTAAGTTACATTTCCTAATATGGGCATAGGCACTCAACACATATACACTACAGCACTAATTGCCAAGTTATTGCAGAGAGTAACTTCTCATGCCTACTATACTATAGTCATGTGCAATTAGGATATTGTAAGATCAACCATAGTTGTTACATTTGATGACACCAGGTATTTCTACAATTTCGCATAGTGAATTACCTGTATTTCAGTCGATAAGGCTGCAACAGCAGTACTTTCCGAACCTGTATATATTGTCATTAAAATTATAATCCAGTATTTTGCCAACAAAGATGTCTGTACCAATAGTTAATGGCGTATCACTCCCTCTTGGTCTTTTTTCGCAACCTAAGAATGTTAATATTAATAATTCAGTAACTCTTGTTGTTTTTAAAATTAAATTTACCGAAACAACATTTTGACTAGTGTCTGTGTGGAGAATCTCGTCTGGTGAATTTAGCTCAGCGTCATCAGCTAAGCTATTCATCTCCGATTTTGTGCCTGAATAAACGTGGTATTTAAAAAAGTATATATATGACCTGACACACTTATAGTACACTGTATATGTGTGGTAACTAGGAGGCCACTTAGAAATTTTAAAGGTGCTATGGTTCATAATTCAATGCATGTATCTAACAGCCAAGAATTATAAATTGTGAATTATAAATTGTATTGGCCTGGAGCTGTCCGCACGACAAAGATGTTGGAATTGGATGTGTACAATGTAGACCAGCCTTAGAAACTACAGGTTTATAAAAACCTGAGAAACAATTTTATTATCATGGCCTCATATTACAGTGGACGCGGAATTGCACTGGAGGGGTTGTGTCCATTATTTAAAAAAATTGTTATCAAAAATTAATTTATTCATGTATAAATTATGAAATATTTACCAACTCCTAATCTCTCCCTCATGTATGTGGCGTCTGATTTTTATGCTGCATTTATCACCCTTCTTGTCTCCAGTAATTAGTTGACTTCTAGGCAATACTGTGAATGAGTCTTCCTCTGACCAGTACACTAGACAATATTCTGCACAGTAGAAGATTTTTAATAAAATTATACTACCAAACTAATCATTTGTAAAGCTATTTATTGTTTTATTAATTTATTTAATTTGCCTTGTAATGGAACTTACTTGTCTGAGCCATAGCAGTTTTAATAAATTTTCTAGCACTCATTATCTGTAGTAAAAACTGTCAAAAAAGACAAAACAAAAAGAAAACCTTAATAGTAAAGTAATCAATCACAGTATCTTAAAAAAAAAATCAATCAAAAAAAAAAAAAAAATCAAAGAGCTAGTTACTGTGAAACTTCCACTTCAGCTTACACCTGAATAGAAATAGTTGAGAACTTGAAGCTGACAAGCATGCACACTAACTACAACCTACAACCGTTTTTGGTTCAGTTTAATTCGCGTGGTGAAAAAACTCCCGACTTTATAATCTGGCACGAGTTTCCCACGCCGAGCAAAACAAGCTTAACAGCAAGAAAGCAGCGCATTCAGAATGGAAAAGGTGTACCTCCACACGATAAACCAGTCACCCTGCTCAGAAGAAGCGTTCAGGCAAGACGGACTGCATATCGAAAGCTAGTCGCAGTCGTTGAAAACAGAATAAGTCGAGCGGTCCGATTTTTTCTCCGCAAAACGGGAGTAAAACAGTTCTTTAAAGCTCGAGCATGGGGTGGAGTAACTTGGCAGTCGCCTTGCTCGGAAGAAATGTTGAGGTAAGACGAACTACTTTCCCAAAACAGTTCGCAGCTGGCTTATCTGCGGCTTTGTCACTCCCCTGTGGGAACTTTATTTTGACCCCTACTGTAGTTGTCATTTAGCTAGCAACTTGTAATACAGCCACACTTAAGCTGTTTGCCATTAAATTGTGTGCTTGTCAAAGCCGTGTATATGCTAGTTCCTTTTCTTCACTACTATAGATGCCGTTTATTGTAAGGATTAGGACCAACTCAGGCAGCACTCCACCTTCAACTCGGATCACAAATGTGTACTACTTAAATTCTATCATTTCATCAATTTTCATATACATATTATTATAAATAAATAAATATTATAAATAAATGAAACAATTAATAAAATGTTTTAACAAGAAAGTCTAGTAATTTTAGCTACAACTTAACAGTGCTGTACTGCTGAATCCTGTGAATATCAGAATATTTCTTGGGACACAATAGGTAGAATCCACTGATTTTAATCTTGTCTCTTTGGAAGAACGCCCCACCAGGTGGCATTTTCCATCTGCTGTACATTATCTGCGTGTAAGAAACATAAATATAATTGAAAACAGACAAGATGAGCTGTACAGCGCCCGAAAAAAACTCCATAAACTTCACTAAATTTCTTTCTTTCAATAGTTACAGTATTAATGCGCACCTGTGCTACCGCCCCTTTTTCACGTGCAGCGTTGACGTTTCCGTGCTTAATTGACTTGGATTCACATGACTAAATTGCTTCCGGTAAAGTACTAAATGCATTCCTCAATTACCGTGCTTGCGGTCGTGCCAACTCAACTTGGACATACTATAGTAATGTTTCTGGTTGGCCTGGTATTACACAGCTGGCCTAGTATGCACATTTACAGCATATCTATGAACAAATGGTGTATTATTCTATTGTGTTAATGGTTGTGGTTAGGTGATGTTGTTAAAAATAATTCTCAACTTGCATTTTCATAGGGAAACACCAATGTATGTGTGTTTATTTGTGTGTACATGCATATGTGTGTGTTGGTGTGAAATTGATGTGTAAAATAGTGCTGGTGTGCGTGTGTATTGGTGTAGTGTTTGATTTCTTGGCTCAGCTGAGTTCAACCCCCACTCTAGCAATCTTTCATCTTTTCCCTTTTCCATATGCCTCCCAACTAGTCCACCCAGCTGTGATTAGGGACCTGGCATTTGCTGGGGTGCAAATTCAAAGACTTCTGTCACAAAACAGCAATGGTCCAGGTGGGACTTCAGGTGCCCACACTGTACTTGCTGTGAGGAAAGGTCTTTCTCCTGTGAGTTCTTAGCCACTCCACTCATAGGGACTGCCAGATGTGTGTGACCCACTAAGAGAATTTGCATTTGCATATTGCATGTGGTGTGTGTGTGTGTTTGGGGTAGGAGTGGGGGGAAGGGTGTGTGTGTGTGTGTGTGTGTGTGTTCCATCTGCCTCCCACCAGCCCCACCAGTCCACCCAGCTGTGATTGGGTACCTGGCATTTGCTGGGGTGCAAATTCAAGGCCTATTCTCATAAAACAGCAATGGTCCAGGTGGGACTTTGGGTGCCCACACCACTTGCTGTGAGGAAAGGCCTGTTCTCCTGCGAGTTCCTAGCCCGGCTCCAGGAGCTTTGCTTGCACGGCTCACAGTGCCTGCTTAGTGCACAGACATCCTGGCTCTGCCAGGTGCGCGTGACCGCCTAGCGGCAGCAAGAAAATTTGCATTTGTGTGTGTGTGTGTGTGTGTGTGTGTGTGAGGGCATAGAAGGGTGTTGTCCAGTTATTATGTCAGTTGTCCCATAGCATGGGTGTAGACAAAAAAAATTTGGGAGGGTGCTATAATTGGGAAGGAAAAGTATACATAGCTATTATGATGAAATGAGAGAATCACTACATGTGTTTTATGATGTAATGTTATAGTTATTTATATGATTATAGCTAATCATATGATCAAAAATGTCCAAATATTCTTTGTCGACTGGAATTTCGACAAACAAATTCATTTGCTATGGCTCTTAAATCAAGTTTATCTGTCTCATCAGTATGTGTGTGCAAAATCATACACCAATTAAGTCTGGTTTGCTGCATGGTACTCCTCAGCCATGTCTTCAAGCGTCTTAGTGTGCTAAAAGATCTCTCACTAAGGGTGTTTGTGGCTGGCATAACAAGAATAATCTTGCAAAGTTTTATCACCTCAGAATAAAACTTCTTTTCACACTTGCTTGAATTTTGTAGATAATCAATAATGCTTTTCACTTTTGCTCCACCATGCTCACTCTTTATATCACTGGAGAGATTGCTATGCAAAACCACCAACTGTGTTTCCAACAGTTCATGTTTAAAGTCACTTCCATAAAGCTCAAAAACATCATTATAATCATTTAGATTAGCTTCTTCATTGCAAAGTATATCTTCCAATTTAGCAAGAGTTTTATAGCCTTTCTGATCAAACCTGGATGTAATTGCTTGCATAACATAATCAATAACCTCGAAGTATGTGTGCTTGTACATGTCCTGGACTGATGTCTGATGTTGATCTGGAATGGAAGATCCTACTTCGTATCTTCTTGGTACTTTGCGTTGCCTTGGTAATTTTGGTTCATCAACATCAAGTTTCAGCTGCTTCTGCTCAACTAATTTCCAAAACAAAGAAAATTCTTCATCAGATCTGATTGTTTGCAAGGCAGTAAGTGTCATTTTCACAACACTTTGTCCATCACAAGCTGACACCTTCGACCCTTGTACTGTTGATGACAAATTATCTGCCATACATAATACCTTTCGACCTAGCTCAATACCAAACAGGAAATCAAAGGACTCCATTTGCTTTGCAACTCCACTAATACGTGCTCGCATCTCACTGTCCTTGCTTTCCTGATTAGCAACATACCATGTATCTCTCAGGGTTTCATAGTTATCTGAAATAGATATGAGCGCCTGAGCACGCACCGTCCAACGAGTGGGTACCCTGAATTTTCTCAAAAAGTACCTGATGTTTTGGCGATTTTTTGATAAGTTTTGTCATTTTTTCCACATTGTCAAGTGTGTCCCTGAGGATCTTGTTATCTTTCACCATATCTTGCACAGCTAGATTTAGGGCATGCCCATAGCAATGCGTGTAGAGGGCACGTGGTTCTTTTGAAAGTAGTACAGTAGCAACTCCAGACTTACTTCCTGACATAGCAGCAGCCCCATCATAGCACTGTCCCCGACACTTGTCTAACGGAAGCGAAAACCTCAATAATAAATCTTCTATTGTTTGTACAATAGATTTAGCTGAAGTAGATTCAAGACTATGAAGGCCAATGACATTTTCATGGCTATCTAGTTGATCATCAACATATCGAAGACAGAACACTAGCTGTTCAATATTAGATATATCAGGTGTTTCATCTACCAAAATAGCATATTGCCGACCAGATATTCTCCCAGTTAACTTTCTAAGCACGGCCAGAGCCATGATCTCAAGCACCTCATTTTGTATTGTAGGATTTGTGAATCGATCCTGTGCTCTCTTTAGCCAGGCCGCTAGCTCCGGTATGTCTTTTGTACGAAGGTGTAGCAATTGCATAAGGTTCCCATTAAGCTCACCACTGCCATGAATGGCATCATTAATATAGTGACTACGTATTGGTAGACCTTGTCTTGCAAGAAAACGTATAGAAGATAAAATAACAAGAATTTTTTTTTCGATTATGTTCCATCTCCTGCGCATGTGCAGAGCTAAGTATTTCATTGACTCCTCTTGCTTTTCTTCTTTCTCTCATAACAATATTAGCTGCAAACTTATGAGATTGTGATTGCTGATGTTTATCAAACTTTTGTAAAGCCTTTTGCCAATTACTGAACCCTGTTTCAGTAAAGACTTTATCCACATAGCCAGATATTGGCATTTTTCTTTGGATGGCAATGGTGCAGTCAAAACAAACAACAGCATCCTTCTCTTGCACATAATGTATCCAAGAATACCGGCTATACCACCATGAAACAGAAAAACTTCGCTGCTGTTTGCCAAAAGTTTGCTTGGGGAAGTTTAATATAGGTTGATGTGGTCCAGCAGCAAATTTGAAGGTGCTTGAGCACCCCCAAGCACCCCTAGTGAGTATAGCAGCTTTGTATTGTGTTGTTTTCAATAGCTATATTTTAGTTGTGTGTGCTGAACTATTTGCCAGGGTGGAAGTAAGGTTGGAGATGCTCTTAAAGTGAAGTTTAAAGGGAAGCAACATTCGGCAAGAGTTTGCGCTATTGGTGAGCGACATGTTTCTTACTGGCAAGATGTATCACAAAATATTGAACACTTTAAGTTGTGTTTTTATAACGAGTAAAATTAAGAATATCAAGGAAGTCATAAATGTCATATCACAATATTACGTGATACTTGACTCTGTATGATATGTGTATAATGCTCAAAGTCCAAAAAAAAGTGAAATTTTCACATGCTGAGAAAAAAAATTAGTACTGGCATATTTTCTTGTGGTTTCAAAAAATGACATTTAGAAATAAAATTGAAGCTTGTTTAGCCTTTGGGGCTATATTTATTTGAAGCTATATGGAACAACATTACCACAACAACAACAACAAAACATTATCAATTAACTAAAATTAATGTCACATTTTTTTCCCTAATGGGCATAAATTTCCGTATATCCAGGGACTAAAAATGAGATGGAGAAACTGGAGGTGGAGTATGTGGCGGGTGAATTTACATCCTTTGAAGATTCACCACCATTAAAAAAAACCTGTCTTGAAAGTACTGCTGAAAATCTTAGTGGTGGAAGTGTTGAGGGCAACGAGACCAGAGTTGTGGATAGTGGAAGTATTGAGGATAGTGTACCTAGTGTAGCAGATGTTGATGAAAGTGTTGACGGTGGTGAAAATAGTGTAGAGGATGATGAAATTTTTGAGATTAGTGAAATCAATTATGTGGATGATTGTGGTAATGATGATATTGGTGGTGATATTGTGGATGTTGATAATGACACTAGAAGTAATGGTGTTATTAATGCTGTTGTGAATGGTGGTGGTGACAATGAGAGTGTTGCTACTGACCATGGTGGTTCTGAAGGTGTGGCAGTAAGTAATAGCAAGAGAGGGAGAAAACAAACAAGGAATAAGCCAGCCACCAAGAAGACGATCAAAGAGACACGGAAGAATGTGACGAGGAAGCCCAAGCAGACCAACAAGCCTAAACTGAAATAACGAATAACTAGTGGTGCGCTCGAATAGCGCAAATGCATGGCGAGCGAGTAAATATATGAGTATGTATAGGTAAAGATGATTTGTGAAGGAAATCGCTAATTAATAGCAATGATTAGGCATGAAGAGTTAACAATAACAGAATTACCTGAATAAACTTAGAAAGCAGTGGCAAAGAAGCGCAGCTTGACAAAGACTTCACAATTGTTTCAAGAAGAGAGTAGCTATAAACGTTTTTGTTGAAACATAGTTGCGTAAGGCATTGCAGCAGGATTCTCCGTTCTCGTTAATTGAAAAATACTGGAACTGTGAACGCTTTACCTAACATACGTAATTAGAAGCGCGGGCGAAATATTTGACGTACGCATACATACCTATATATATATATATATATCTGAAATCTCAATTGAACACGACTGAGAGTCAGCTTCGCTCGCTCGCTGAATTAAGTAAAATAAGGTAAAATAAAATATAAAATAATAATAATAGTAATAATAATAATAAGTCATAGCCTCATACATACGTAACAGACAACCGATTATGTGCCGTCATAGAATGTTCCATTCTATGAAGGGTTAGAAATTTGGTATTTAAAAAAAATAATAATAATAAAAAAAAAAATTTCATTATTAAGCGAAAGTCATATTTGCTAACTGTAGTCTACTTCTGAGTGTGTACGTGCATTTGTAGGTGAGTGCACTAAGCATGAGGTTGATGTGTTCCAAGACCCAAGGATGTGTGTGCATGCTTGGTGCCCTCTTGTGTGATCATTGTAGAATATACCATAATTCTTGTTTCAGTCAAAGCAGCAGTACATTCTGCAGTAACAAAAATAAAAGGATGAAGAGGACATATAAAATTACCAGTATAAATCAATTAATGTTATTTGACTAAGTTATTAATGGATGCTCACATAATTGACCAAATTCTATTGACCTTGTGGTTATCAGTTGCTTTAGTGCAAAACTCCTTTACTAATTGTGTGTGTGTGTGTGTGTGTGCCAAAAATATATATTAAATAAGTATTATTAATTTTAGCTGGGTAGGCTGCCACCAGGTCTCCTTTAGAAGGAGGAGTTGGAAGAGGGAATGATTGTCAAGAGACTGATCCAGGCAGTGCTGGTTAGACAATAAAACCTACCAGCAATGCCCTTAGGGTTGATCACCACCAGTTATGATTTAGACTACATATTTTTTTGTCTTATACTGTGAAAATGATGAAAATGCAGCTGTATGTTGACCTGTAAGTACAAGTAATGGGCTAAATTGCTGGTCACACTACAAGTGTGTGTAGAAGTATACCTGCTAAAAGCTTTAACCTCAAGTGCTTCTAAGATTAAGTCATAAATAAAACAAAACAGATTAATTTTTTTTTTAACTGAAGTGAATTGTTATAAGATTGAAAAATAATTATTATGCAGGACATATCTTGGCTTTTGCGGGAGATCTGTAAAGTGGTCAGCCACATGTGACCCATCCCATCTCACTTCCACCACCTCCCTCCTCCTCTATTGCAGATATGGAAACAACTGTAACTATTTACAGTTCAGATTCCGAAGGTAATAGTAGATTAATGGTGAAATATTGGATTAAAATTGTTGCATTTGCAGATGAAGCTCGTGTGACCCTACTATGGGATTTAAAGGAGAGGGTCACGAAAATGGAAGATGAAATGGCAAAAATTAAAAAAAAATTATATCAGAATAATATACATGTACCCGCCTCTCCCCTTTCTTCTTCACCAACTGTTTCTTCTCCTTTTTCAAGTATTTCTTCCTCTTTCTTAAATGTTCCTTCCTGTTGTGCATCTTTTTCGTCTGTTTCTGCTATATCTACCTCTTTTCCCAATGTTAGTTCCACTGTCTGTTCTCTTCCTTATTTTACTTTGTCATTGTCCTCAACTGCTCCCCTTACTGTTTTGTCCACCCAACCCTCTGCATTATCTTCTCCTTCACTAACATCTACTGCTCCCACTATTTTACAAACACAACCCCCCATTTTGTCTGCTACTCTTACTACTACTCCCACTTTCAGCACATGTCAACCTATTTCATCACCTTTACCCACTACACACATCACAACACCTCCTATGGCTCTTCCTGTTCAATCATCAGAGAATGTAGAGTTACTACAACCCATAGACAGAGTCCTCGCTAACAACAGCCACCTCAGACAATCATCTACCATTGGAAAGCTGGCTTGTAAATTAGCCAGAGAGGCAGTTTTTGGAACTGATGTAATGAAGCGCTGTACACCATATGGAACGAAACAATACCCCCCCTGCCACCACAAAATTAAATGAACTAAAACAATCGAATTTTGGGGTTTCCCCACAATACTGGGGAAATCCGATCGAGTTCGAACCTTTGTGGAAGGTGTGCGTTGAATCAATTTAGCAATGCTGCAAAAGTTTACGGCGGCTTAAACAATAACATTTTATTGTGAACTTCATTTTATAAATAGTACTGAGTGAAATGTTTTCATATTTACAGATATTCATAGATGATTGTGCCACTATAATACCGATAACAAATAAAATTAAATGAGTGATTAATAAATAATATAATAAATAAATAAACAATAATATAATAAATGATGAGCCGTAGTCGAGAGACGCTGCAGGAGATAGTCAGTTGAACGAGGTTCCCCTGTCTCCAGCCTGATCCGTCTACCCAGATCCCTTACCAAGGTCATCGACTTGGGGCCCAGCACTCCCATGGTCTCGATTATTAAATCAAAAATTAAATTAAAAGGTATATTAAAAAGTGTGAAATGACCAATTAGAAAGTATATTAAACAATACGTATGAAATCATCAATATCCAGTTGCTTCTCCATTTAACTCTATGATGCGTGGTACAACTTTGCGTAAGTGTCTAATGTATTTAGTGCATTTAGTTACAGTTACGGTGCTCCAAAAAGCCTGAATGCCCTGCACAAGTTCTGCCTTGTTCTTTGGCTTCACCTCCCTCCGGATTTATTCCTTCATCTCATGCCAGAGATTTTCGATGGGGTTTGCATCAGGGGACTCAGCAGGTGTTTTCATCCAGTTTATGTTGTGTAATTGGATGAATTCCTTAGTGTGCAATGATGTGTGCTTAGGGTCGTTGTCCTGCATAAACCGGTGACTGAATGGATAAACGTCGTTGATAAAGGCCAACAGTGTCTTTTCCAAGATCTCGGTATACAAGTTCTTATCCATGATCCCCTCAAAGATGCACAAGGCAGTTGCACCACGGCATGATATCCCTCCCCACACGTGTACTTTCACAGGATGCTTCGCTCTAAGACAAAGTAAATATACAATTAAAAAAATAAATGACATAAATTATTAATACATTTTGTGGTAGCTACCGTGGTTTGTTCCGGGGCAGTTCTCCTATCTTGCAGCAACAAAACCTTCTGTGGCTCTCAAGCTGCACAGTATACACTCATCTGACAGATGACATCCCGGAACCCAGTCTCAGCTTCGTGTAGATACTGAGTAGCCCACTCCAACCTCTTTACTTTGTTCTCTGCCCGGATCATTTGGCAGTATGAACTACCACTAAATGAAAAAGGAGGATCCAATTCAAAATACACAGAATGCTTCAAATATTTAAGATGTTCTTAAAATAGCCCATATTGATTATTTAATTCACACCAAAGGGATTTAAAAAACAAATTGAAAAATGGGGAAGGGTTTTGTTCTTGGTAACTTGTTCATGTGAAAATAGAAAAACTATTTTTAAGGGCAATTGGAAATGATCATATTTCTCTAAAATTCACCGTAAAGTCCATCCCAACACCTGTCCGCAGCGGAGTACTGTCCTCACTGACAGCAAGTGGCCTTATCTCTTTGACAAGGCATACAACTGGTAGGCTGAACTTTCGTCATCCAGTCTCATCTGGGCCTCCACCCCTTCCAGTATCTCTGGGGCAATTTTGGACCTCCTTCCACTTCCGGTCCAGGGCAGGGCGCCTTGCAATAGATCCCAGTGGTGCAGCATACATTATTTATTTATGCATAAAAAAAAAATACTATTTATACATGCTCAGGAAAAAAAAAATTCTTACTGGCATATTCTCTTGTGCTTGCAATTAGGACATAATTTTTAAGCTTGATCAGAGTTAATTCTAAATTCTGTAAAAACAAAATTTTTTGCAAGCCAAGAAAAAAAATTCATACAATCATATTCTCTTATGCTTGCAATAAAGATAGATTTATAATTTTTCAGCTTGATGAATCAGTGTAGTGGCTAAAATACAGGGGGGAAAATAGAATTTTTGTATGCTAAGAAAAAAAATTCATACTGGCATATTCACTTGTGGTTTCAAAAATGGAATTCAGAAATATAAGTAAGGTTCGCTTAGACTCATATACCATAAAGAACAACAACAAACAAAAAGTATTTATATTGGCCTACATCTAGGACTAACGTGTTAGCTTATATGTTGTTAAAAATTGTCTTATTCCTCTCTCACTTGCAACCATCCCTTCCTCTGCCAACAGCATCTGAATTCTTGCTGGGTTGCAGCCTATCTGAAAATATAGGTAAAGAATCCTCTGCTTTTTGTAGAGAGAGAACACCGTTGCTGCTAGAAATACAAGTGGTAGCACTGCTAAGCAAGAAGAAAGACGGCGACTAGAAAAGGTACTCAATGAGCGAGCGGTAAAAACGGATAAGTCTAGCTAGGCGCGTACAGTACAGTATTTTGTTTTTTTAATCGCGACGACCACGCGCGTTTAAACGGAAACGCCGTTTTGCGCAAAACGGTACGACCGTTCCGTTGCTACGCGACTACCGTTTTACGGGCACGCAAACGATAAAAAAAGGGGTTAAAAACGGCCGTTTTTCCGCGTTCTACGGCCGTTCTACGCTACAGAATTCGGAATATTTTTTTGTCTCCTACTGTAGCTTGCTATGAGAGAAATGGTAAGCCTCGAATAGAGATTCTGTTGTATAGTGAACCACCTAGAAACTTCAACATGGGGCTAAGACGTTTGAAAGCATTTAGGCAATCAGAGTAACTATACCCACAGGAATCTAATAATCCTCATACTTCATCAAGTCTTAAAATGATGAGTAAAGCATCATCTTCAAGATGAACTACAGATTGATCAACTTGCCCCCACCCACCCAAAGTGATTGGTTTCTGTTGTCCACCCACCCTTTACCTATTCGGTGCAATGTTACTCCCATCAGACATGATCCTCAACACTCCAAACTTTTTTTCACACATTCAGTATACTTTTATCTCATAATTCAATTGTTACTTTTCCTTATTTTTTTAATAATTGTTTTTGTCCAAAATTGGGGAAAAAATTCATTTTTTTAAAAAAACATGTATAACTGGAAAAAAAAAATTTTTTTTTGAAAAGTAACAATTCATTTTAAAGAGTAGAATATGAGCTTTAACGTATTTTAGCATTAGAATAACTTCCCAGAACCAGGATGATAGCCAGCATTTAGCTAATGCCTTCTCCCATTCCAAATTTGGTTACTATAAGTTGTCTGTAGTACGCTAACCGATCTACAATTGACTTACGCGGACCGCGACCTGCCAATGTGGTGTTGTTTTTTTAATTAGGTGTGGTCTTTGGTGCTGCATGGGTGAGCATATTCATTTTGAACCGTATGGGCCTCAGAGATTGGTCGTTGCTCGGACTTATGAAGTGGTTGCTTCTCAGAAGTTCCAAATGCAAAACACTGTTAAACATGGGGTGTTTGGATAACTCAGTTTTGGTGTTAAGTAGGAGGCGCTGCCTTCACACCCCAGTTTAAAGCTTTATATTGTTTCTATAGATAGTCACAAGTAAAATATATTTGAAAAGGGGAAACTAAAGGTTATAAGCTATTATATATGATAATTTGGTAAAGTATGTGTGTGTTGTGGAAGTTGTAAGGGCTCAAAGTGGGATGTCCAGGCAGTGCCTCCTGGAAAACAACTCGAGGTGTTATTTAAGCACCCTGTTTAACAGTGTATATATGTATTGTACTTGTAATCAGGGTCCCATGATTTGCTAATATTGGTTGACACCCTGAATGAACTGAATGCACTTAATAAATGTGGATTACTTCTATTAAAAGAAGTGATTATGACTTGATTTTTTATAAGAATGAGCTATTACAGGATTAAAATATAAGTGAAAATTGCAGATGTTTTGGTTGAAGAAACTGCACCACAATAATCATAATAATAAAAAATAATTTCTTTCTCAGCCTTCTTTTACTCAATAGATGTATTGTCTCTCTTTCACAGACTTTTTAAACAACACAGAATTAAAAAAATGAAAGAAGCAAGGAAAGCTTCAAGGAAAAAGCATTTACCTTTAAGGAAAAACTATTCTTTTGAATCTGTTGATCACTGAAGATGACTTGTCAGAGTCAAAATGTGCGAGTTATAGACTTGTATATTGTACCACTGCAATTTAAGTTAAATTAAGTTTTAATTTATTAGTAGTAATAATGGAATTAAATGAAAATGTTTTCAAACCGCTAATAAGACAAAGGAATACGTTTAGTGTTGGACTATAACACTGTACATTGAAGTATAGTTTATAGTAAGTGTTAAAAGCAAGTTAATTACATTACCAGTGCACACCATGTATGGTTTTATGATCTTACCTCTGATAGAATTCAATTTTAGCTAATTAATTTCTAAAAATTCTTGGCGGGGAGGGGGGGGGGTATCCCAGGGCACCCCTACCTGGTATGAAACTTTAGTGTGTACAGTTAATTGAGGCAAAGTATGTTACATAAATGTGCATAGAGTGTGTGTGAGAGTTATATTCACCACTACACACACACACACACACACACACACACACACACACACACACACACACACACAATTCAATAGTCTAATGGCAATTGGAGGTGAAGACCACAAAACCATATCTATACTGTATCTAAAGTGCCTAAAGCAACCTTTGTGCCCCCCCCTCCTCCCCACCAAAATATTCCTGTGTACAACTATTGAAGTGTTTGAAGGCTTTTTTTTTTTTAATTATTATAATTGTAATCATAGAGTTCTGTGTAATGTATTTGAAATACTCAACACAAAGAACATTGTTGCCAGTATTTGAAGAGCCTGGACAGCCAATATGAGCTGTCAATAAAGGTAATGACCTCAAGCGGTGACATAACAGAATCACATACCGATGCTCAACTAAATGGGATTGTAAAATTCATTCTTATTATTGACAACTTCAGTTAATAAAATACAAGACCTCTCAAAGTGAACTTTATGGAAATGCATAAAAAATTTTTAATTATACAGAATGTCGTAATATAAGAAAGGCTATAGTTGCTTGCTGACAAACTTCCTTCCAGCACATGAATGCACAATGTCAACAACATAAGCTAACACAACTTGTCTCCATGGCAATGGCCACAAGTGTCTAATCTTAGAATATGCATCCCCACATTGCTCGCTGCCAGGAAGCCTCAGCTCGGGAGGGGGAGGGATGCCATGAGAGCAAGAGGAAATTCCTGGCCAGTACGATTAAGTGCTAATTGCCTGTTTCTGTAATACTTTCCTATCTTTCTTCACACTGAAAATCCGCAATTTGATTCTTTTTTTTTCTTTTTTTTCGACTCTCGGCAAAACTGGTCCATAAGAGCATTTAGTGTACAGCTGCTGTCTGGTGTTCATAAATATTATTATTACTATTATTGTTGTTATCAAGTTATGACCCTTCAGAAGATTGACTTAAGGGGTCTAAAGAAAAGCCAGAGGTCCCGGGGGTTCAATTCCTTAAGTGAGAAAGGTTCACTATAATTATTATTGTTGTTGTTATTATTATATTATTATTATTATTATTATTATATTAGATTGACACTTTCTCACCTAAAGGGGCCTGGAAAAAAGCAAAGGAAAAATGTGAAAAAATCTTGGTTGTCACCGTTCGAACCCAGGGCTGCTGGCTTTAGCCACCAATGGTCTAACCACTGGAGCTACGACAACCCTCGACTTCCAAGACTCTCACATTTTTTCTTCATACTGTTGAGTAGTACCGCTTGGTGCAGTCTCGTATACTCAACAGATCACCAATTATGTTCCGTCAGAACACCTTTTCGGTGTCGACCGATTTCACCTAAGATTTTTTCACATTTTTTCCTTTGCTTTTTTCCAGACCCCTTTAGGTGAGAAAGTGTCAATCTAGGTTTTATGAAATCTTCCTTGGTTACCGTGGGTAAGTGGAGGATGGTTTCTGGTTCAAGGCTCTGTTCACTATACCACAGAATAGAGTCGAGTTTTTGAAAACATGATGTTCAGTGGACACGCTTTTAATCTAACTTATTCTATTTTGGGGCCCTAATTAAAGGTTGATTGGGGGGGGGGGGGGGGGGGGGGAGGGGGGTATGAAATTAGGAATTACAGCTGCTATAGGTGGATTATTAGTAGCTTCTCATCCACGACTGGCTTTCAAGTGAGTGTGACGTATGCAGGCATGCCAACCCTTTACCATATACCGCTTCGCTGGGTTAGGGAGGGGCATGATGGTCTGGCCAGTGAGAGACTACACTGTCGCATGGAGTAATGTCTTCTTCTACTCATAATGTGAGTTGGCAACTTTTATTAGACAAAAGTAAGCAATAGGACAAGTTGGAATAAAGGTGGATGAAACAAGTTAATGTAAAATCCCAACACATACACAGCCTGCATGACTAACAGATAGCTGAATCATAAATACTGAATCAACTACACATATAACATGATATGAAAAATAAATGGTCGGAAGTTCATAGAGTCTCTCTCTCTCTCTTGACGTAACAACAAGTAGTGATCACACCATCAGTTGAAGTCTGATCTGTCAGTCACTGATTAGCCGAAGCTCCTGTAATTTCACATTCATTGAATAATACCATTAGAACAGGAATAGAAAACATCATTAAATCTACACTGATATTGAAAACATAGCAAGTTATTTCAGATACAAAGATCGATTTAAAAAAATAACAACTAAAATTAGTTTCAAAAAGACAACGGCATTACACGAAAGCAAGTTTTACTTGGATTTGTTTGTCACTAGTATCTGAAAAAATTGATAATATAGTTGATCAGCAAACATATCTCAAGAAAATTATAATTTTTTTTTCATGCTTTATATTTACAGTGGTACGAACGGATTTCTATTTTGATAAACTATAACTACAACTAATAGTACGAAATTGCCCATTCAAAAATGTATGGGGAAAATAGCTGTTCAATTGAAATCGCACGGGAAAAGTGAAATAGCGCGAAACTAATTGAAATACCTCGGTAGTTAAGTGAAATAGTACGGGTAAGTGCGCACACGTAGAGCGTTAACCTTGGAAACGTACAGTTCCAGTAGTTTCTAGTTGGAGACAATGGTCTTCTTTACCACAGAACCTCTACCCATATTAGACGGAATGTTTTACAACAGATTAGGAGGAGTCGTACGATGAAAAGCAAGTTCCAGCGGAAGCTAATCCTGAAATAAGGACGTAATGAGTGAAACATACAGTGTAGTTACAAGTGCAAAAGACTTTTTAAAAAGCTGGCCTACTATTAGCGAGTGATAGCATGGGTAACCTGTGCAATTAGGGGTCACTAGCACTCGTAAAGCAATTGAATAACACTCGGCTTCACTTTGGGCTATTTCAATCACGTTACTCGTGCTATTAATCCCGAATAGCATGGTTACCCGTGCTATTACTCATACAAATACTTCACACTTGAAATAGTGGCTATTGAAATACAATGGACAATAATAAGCTGACATAGCTTAGCCCAAAGTTTACATATTAGGGGCCTTTATATCATATATGTGTGTGTGTGTGTGTGT
>WLWD01000214.1_pt1 | contig 242197 bp, 151 predicted proteins | sample 6712731 | NCBI WGS metagenome assembly WLWD01 (sample SAMN12718690, study PRJNA576275) | sponge metagenome | isolation source: marine sponge | host: Mycale hentscheli | place: New Zealand: South Island, Marlborough, Capsize Point | collected 2014-11-01
CCTTGGAGGGCTTTTTGAAGGGTTCCTCCAATCGTCTTTCTTTTTGGCCTTTTAACTTTCCCAACTCATATCTCCTGAAAACATCCTGCATTTTATGATAGACTGCAGTAGGCTGTAGTGCCATCTGTATGGCCTGTTCTATAAGTGCTTGACTCTATTAAATGCAGCATAAAATTAAACATAGATAGAAAGAAAAAAAATGACCTTACAATTTGGGAAGTTGTCAATAAAGCCAAACATTCTTGCTTAAATGCAATATATTTTTTTGAGTTATATCTCTCCCTGGGTAAGTCAGTTTTACCGTCATCTGTCACTCCATTCATAGCAAAATGCACGAAATATAACTTTCGACAACATGCCGCCAGTTCTGCAAATCCAGTGGAACGTTGAATACTGTTAAATTCGTTGTGCTGCTTTGCCAACATCATGGCTGCCGTCCTTGGAATGTCATTTCCATAATATATTGCACATTTTCTATTGGCTATGTTGCGCGTTCCCATAGTATTAATATTTCTTATGGCATGCCAACGCTGTACTCCTCCAATTACCTATTATGTTTATAATGTATATGTACCATTAATAGCTTACTGAACGACTTTACCTCATAAGTATAATTATGTCGATTTACAGCCTTGAACTCATTGACACTGCATGATGCAATCACAAGTAGGGGATCAGTCAGGTCTTCATGATCAGTCTCCTCTTCTTTTAACATGTTCACTAAATATTGTACAAACCATTCCTTTACCTCCCTGACTTGTAATCAGAAGGCTCCTTCAGCAAATCAAAAGAAAGATCGTACACACCTGCGATAAACAACAATCTGGCTACGTGGTATTTCAGGGTAATAATAACGTCATGTAATTAGACATAAATGCTATGTTGTCATGACAACTACTTTACACAAAATGTTAAATGTTATTCAATAGTTCATCATATTATCCCACAATCTCCTATAACAAACACACCATAACTATATAAGATCAATCTCTGAAGAAACTTTCTCCCAGAGAATGTAGTTGTGTAGGTACGGTGGGGATTCAGGGGGGTTCTGTGAACCACCTTTTCAAAGATAATGATATTCACGAGTAAGCCAGTCACACATTCTAAATAAGTTCAAGGGCATAATTAATTATATCCATGAGTGTTAGTACACAGTAATTAAAACTAGTCACATTTAATTTAATAATCTAACTGTCAGTACAGGTCAAAGGTCACAATCTTAAGCTACAAAAAAGTGGTTCATTAGTTGCCTCCTTTTTCCCTTCATTTTATTAACTTCCATCCATAGTTCAAGGGACCTCAGTATTTGGTAGCTGATACAATAGCTTAGATTGTACACAATATTCAATTGGGGCAGTAGTGCTTCATAAAGATTGACAAATTGTTATAGCTACATATCATCTCAGCTTGAGAAAATACACCAATTAAAAAGGTTACGGCTCACTGTAGAGATATATTATTATACTGATGGAAATATCATTTCAACATTTCATCACAGAGTGCATTAGCAACACATGCAACACTTTTTAATTGTAAAGCCTAATGACTGCTAGTTAATTAATTACTGTGGCTAACATTCCATACCCAGCCAACCAGCTGTTCTAGCTTGCCCTCTATTTACTCATTCAATTCCAAGCTGACTTCACTCTTTTGCTGAGACAACCCATACTCTCTCTATAAGCACACATTTGTAATTTAAGTTATTGTTGTCAGCCTGTGGTAAGAGGTTGAGACATTAGTTGTATGTCATGTATTTAATTTTTTTTCACTTGACTACTACTTACTACTTTTGCCTTCATTATCAAGTTTGGCTTAAAGCTTTTCAATTGATTGAGTAATATAAAACTCTGTAGTCCTGGCAAATCTTGGAAAAAGAATATGATATTGTTTTAATGAGTGCATCACAGTCCAACCAGCTGCCTGGCACACATGAACTTTGTGGCTATTGTGGTTTGTGAATTGGGTAAGCTTGAATACAACTTGTGGCTTGATAGCAAACCCTGGTAAAATGTTGTTGTTGTTTTTCTCTTCCTTTTCTCCATTAGGCTTCTCTGACTGGTAGCTTAGGCCTGGCACCAATCAGCAAAGACTTCTGATTTCATCAATAATAATTATGTTTAGTTGTGATGCAGGACAATTAGGAAACATCACAGAGAAATAGTTGCATAAGTACCCAGTGACTAGCTCAAACCCATGAAACCTCAATTATCCAGCATCGCATGTGTCAATAGTAATTAAGGTAACCCACAATGTGTAGTATCCGCAGCTTTGTTAAATTGGTACCAAAGAGTCAAAAGAATCTTCCTTATGCTTAGTATCACAGTATAAGACACCAACTGTCTACAAATTACTCCTCCCACTACACTGATTATTTCCTCCTTTCACAAATCTCCTCCAGCATGATCAAATTTCAGTCGGCTCAACATGTACATAGTATGGTATATATGTGTGTGTGTATGTGTATAAGAATGGATGTAACATGTGTGCATGCATGTATATGTCAGTCTCCCAGAAGCCAGCCCATGTATCTAGAGGATATCCAGCCCAGCAAAAAGGCAAGCAGTAGAAGTTTGCTATGAGCACCAAAATAATAATTAAGTCCTAATTAATAAATGTGGTTTACTTACATGGGGACACTACTTTAGCACAAATACACACCATGTAACTATTCATTGTACACTATCCCAAGCACATGCAACCCAAACAAACATACATACACAATAGACCCACAATGGCTATAAAAATTTTTAGTATGATTAGGTTGTGAGCATAAAGCTTATATCAATTATAATGGTAAGATCAAAAAGAAAGCTTCCATCATTGATTAAGTTTCCTTGATTTAGCGCTCAATTCAAGTCAGGTGTTTCTCGGATCAAACAGCAATTGAATCTTGGCAAATTTTCTGTCAATGCATGGTACGGTCAAGATCCAAGATATCAAAATAGAAAAAAATTATTTCCCAATTGCTTTGCATATGCATTCCCATTCTACTAAAAATACACTTAATATACACATATATTCCCTACTATCCTAACAACAATCTAAATAGCTATGATACCACCAAAATGAAGCAATAAAAAAAACAAACACATGATATCTCACCTATTTGATAATCTGGAATTTTTTCTTCTAGATCACGTTTGTGCTCTTTATACCCTTTCTTGGTCATCTTAGCATTAGGTGGATCAATAGCTTCAACAGTACTTCTGCATCTCTTCCTTCCTTGTGAAGTGGCTGGATCGTTAGATGTGTCTCCATCTGTGGCTTCATTGATGAAACTGACAATACCATTGGTCTTTGAAGATAGACTGGCACAAAAGGTCTTCACATCAGAAAGATAAGGAGCCATTTCCGCACAGAAATCATTAGCATCCTTTGTAAAGTTGGCAAGTCGGCAATTAAAACTATATTTATTGCTCCCATCATTGTCGTGACCTTTAAACTGAGGAAACAAATTATCAAACAAAATGTTGATGGTAGTTTGCTAAACACACAGACATTATGCTAGCTAGTTTATTCTTTGTCGCACCACAAAAACTCCAAATTGTGGAAGCCTAACTAATCAATGTAGGCAGCTAAAATGGTAGTAGTATAGCAATGACTGTTAAAATACTCACGTTTATGACATCTGCACTCCTAACAGATGCATGTACAACAGGTCCACTGGAAACACCATTGGTTAACTTCATTCGACTTCCTTTTTTCCAAAGAAAAACTTGCTTGTCTTGTGTGAAGAAAGTCAAATGCCAAGGTTTTGAAGAAACATTTACACATTCTAAGCTGCAATGTTCACTGCCTGAAGTTGAAGCCATTTTACTGAACACTGAATTCTATTGGCTACAGGCTATAAAAAAAACCACATGGTGTTAATTACTTCCTGAGCTTCCAGCAAGCTCATTGGACAATAGGCAAATTCAAATTCTTGAATGGAGTTCAAGATGGAAGTTGATGGATGCTTATCGTTTAGTTCTGATTGCAGCAATGGTTCTTCAGTAAGTGGCCTGGAGATGCTTCCCTTATTGACTAACCCCACAAGGAACAGAACAAGAGGTAATGTTTTAGCTGTATTGGTTCAGATAGCTATTGAATATTTGTATCAGACAGAGTAAGTTAGAACCTGTCTTCACAGTGTGTAGCTAAAGGGCTTTACAATAATTTCAGGCATTTTAAGAAGTAAGACAATCTTACAGTAACACAATTAAGCTTTCACTATTATAGGTGTTTACATAGGACCAATTATCTCACTGTATGCATGAAACTGCCACAAATATTATTGTATGTTAAACTTTGTACCACATGCACAGCAACATTAATTCATGACATAAATGTCATTAAACCGGTATGAGCCCTCATAACCCACCTCCCTACATCCCTGGACTAGCTTGCTCCCCATTTGTGCTATATATTATAATTACTTATACAATGAAATCGACTGTTGCAGGTCAACCAGAGTTTTCAACTGCCAGTCTAATGTCTCAGTATTGCTGTCAATGTAAGCAAGTTACTTGTTTCAAATTGCTATCACAAAGTACAATAGAGCGCATACGATTAACAGTTTATTCGTTATCGGAGACTGAGCAGACTCAGCTTGTTTTGAATTATATGCAAGAGCATAGCCAAGATGAAGGTATTGTTTATTCAGTAGGTGGTCACCAGGTGTGTGAGACGTGCTTCAGGAAGGTATATGGATTCCGATACAATAGATTTGCAGCAATAAAAGCCAAATTTCATAATGGCATATTAGTAGCTGAGCATGGTAGGACAGGAAGATGTGAGATTACCGACTCCAGCATTCGAGTTATTAGTTGGCTCCGTACATTTAGTGAAAAAGTTGGAGACCGAATGCCTACTTCATCAGCTATTCATTTGCCTTCTTGTCTCACTAAAGCCGATGTTTATACTTTAGCTAAAGACGACTTATCACAAGGAGACATGGAATGCTGTAGTATATCTACATTTTATGACATTTGGAGCAAACATTTCCGCCATGTCAAGATTCCTAAGGTAATTTGTATTTTTTTTAATAAACGGCATTGATGGAATTTACCTTCTTGCATGGCAGGAGAACCGTTTTTCAAAATGTAATGTATGCACTGCAATCAAAGAAGGTCGAGAAAGAACACTTAATAAAGAAATTAGAAAATGGCTCACAGAAATTTTAGAACAACACATTCAGCTTGAAAAGTATGGCTACTATATTTTGGCACAAACACAAAATTAAACATCATATATTTTATTCTTAGGAGTGAAAGAGAGAAGTATGCTAAACACAGACAAAAGGGAGAGAAAAAGCCAAGGCAATACTTAAGCATTATAATAGATGGAATGGATCAGTCTAAAACAAACATACCCCACATTGTCAACAACCCCAAAGTGATGGCTGGTGCTTACAGGCTGGAAACACATATCACTGGAGTTAAAGTTCATGGCCGATTCACTATGATGTTCATAGACAGTGGACAATTTAACCATGACACCAGTCTGACTGTGGAAGTTTTATTACGAGTATTTTATCAGTTGAAGGTAAGAATTCTATCAATATGATGTAAAGTGATTCATAGTGATGTAAAAATATAAGCTGCAGGATGGATTACCAGAAGTGCTGTATATTCAGATGGATAATACTTGTCGTGATAATAAGAACAAGTTTACACTCACATTTGCTGCTATATTGGTTGAATTGGGAGTGTTCAGAAAGGTATTTAGGATTTGATTTGACTGATCCCAGGTTGATATAGATATTTATGTGTGTAGGTGAAGTTTGGATTCCTACCAGTTGGACATACTCATGAGGATATAGACCAAACATTTTCATGCATATCTCGAACACTGAAACATCGCAATGCACTGACTATTCCAGGTCACCTAACCTAGCATAGTTAAGCTACATGAAACTGTACACTTTTCCTTGTTTTGTTTCTTCCAGATCTTTGTCAAAGTATAGAAGTTTCTTTCTCACCACCTCCTACAAGTGGTGGTTTTGGATTCTGTAACTGAAGTCAAGGATTGGATGTCAGATCAAACTCCTCTACTCCATGACCATCTTAAGGCAGATTAAACTCCTCTACTCCATGACCATCTTAAGGCAGATCAAACTCCTCTACTCCATGACCATCTTAAGGCAGATCAAACTCCTCTACTCCATGACCATCTTAAGGCAGATCAAACTCCTCTACTCCATGACCATCTTAAGGCAGAGCAAACTCCTCTACTCCATGACCATCTTAAGGCAGATCAAACTCCTCTACTCCATGACCATCTTAAGGCACATCAAACTCCATCTACTCCATGACCATTTAAGGGCAGATCAACTCTCTACATCTCCATGACCATCTTAAGGCAGATCAAACTCCTCTCCTCCATGACCATCTTAAGGCAGATCAAACTCCTCTACTCCATGACCATCTTAAGGCAGATCAAACTCCTCTACTCCATGACCATCTTAAGGCAGATCAAACTCCTCTACTCCATGACCATCTTAAGGCAGATCAAACTCCTCTACTCCATGACCATCTTAAGGCAGATCAAAGTCCTCTACTCCATGACCATCTTAAGGCAGATCAAACTCCTCTACTCCATGACCATCTTAAGGCAGATCAAAACTCTCCTCTACTCCATGCCAATCTTAGGCAGCCAGATTCAAACTCCTCGCCTCCTGACCAAAATCTTAGGCAGATTTTAAACCCTCTACTCCATGACCAATCTTAAGGGCAGCTCAACCGCCTCTACTCAATGACCATCTTTCTTAAGGCAGATCAAACTCCTCTACTCCCTGATGACAATCTTAAGCAGATTCAAACTCTCTACTCCATGACCATCTAAAGCACAGCAAACTCCTCTACTCAATGACCATCTTAGCAGATCAAACCTACTCTACTCCATGACATTTAAGGCAGATCAAAAACGCCTATACTCCCATGACCCTCTTAGGCAGATCAAAACTCCGCTACTCATGACCATCTTGAAGGCAGGATCAAACTCCTCTACCCATGACCAGTACTTACGGCGGATCAAAATCCTCTACTTCCATGACCATCTTAAGGACAGATCAAACTCTCTACTCCATTGACCATCTTAAGGACAGATCCCAAATCCTCTACTCCATGGACCATCGTAAGGCCAGGATGCAAAATCCTCTCTACTCCATGACCATCTTACGGCAGATCCAAAAACTCCTCTACTCCCTGACCATCTTAAGGAGATCAAACTCCTCTACTCCATGACAGCTTTTAAAGGCACATCAAACTCTCTACTCCATGACCATCTTAAGGCACAGCAAGCAAAATTTCCTCTACTCCATGACCATCTTAGGCAGATCAAAACTCTCTACCCATGACCATCTTAAGGAAGAGCAAACTCCTATACTCCCTGACCCTTAACCGATTATCGCCGAAATACGCGTTTTTGCGTACCGCGCGAGGGTGCTTCACAGCCCGGGATACGCATTTTTGCGTACTCGCCATTGCACCCGCTTCAATTAGCTACCAGCAGCAATCGCAAGTGTTTCAAGAGCTCCCACAACGCCGTAGCGATTCTCCTGTGAGGTAAGTGTAAGGGAGGCAAGGTTTTAATGACCCTTACCATAGAAATTTTTTTATTATTTGTAGATTGAAATTGTAGCACTGTTTGTGTATAAAGAAAATCAAAGTTACAAAAAAAAAATATGAATAGCTATAACTAATAGACAAAAATATTTATCAATTATTAATATGATATAAACTTGTCAATAAAATTTAAAGACAGCCAAGAAGTCTTCATAGAGGGCAGTGATGAAGAATTTTATGATCTCAAAGAAATAGAGATAGAATAAGGGAGAAGACTTCTCAGGTGTAGAGGTCCGTGGCCAAGAAGTCTTCATGGAGGGCAGCAATGAAGAATTTGATGACCTGGAGGAAATAAAGGTTGAAAAAGGCAAGCTATTTTAGCTTCGTTTGTTCATACACAGAGGGTTCTATAGATTTTGAACAACACTAACCACAAAAAGGTCAAGTTATTATTGCATGAGGATACAGACTTTCTTCCTCCCAGTTCTCACCTACTTGAAGGTGCCCATAAAATGGATTTCTTAGGAGAAAGTTTCTCAGGTATGAAGAGAAGGAAGTGCAATCTATGTCAAGAACAGTAACAACAGACACATCATGGTACGGTACAGAGGTGATTATGGGGTGTGGCTTTGTCACCATGGGAGTTCAATCAGACTACTTCATAGTATTATCAGAAAAAAATCCTAGAATTGCAAACACAGTAGTCTATATAATTGCTTGTTATGTTATAATATTATATTATTCTAGTATATGGCTCACACAAAAAAAAAATAAACAGCCAAAATCCATAGTTGCTGAATTATTTCAAAGCAAGCGGCTGGTGAACATTTAAAACAACAATATATAGCTATGAAACATGAGGTCTTAGCCTAAACTTTTACAATACTGATGCTAACAATGGTATACTTACCTTGAAGCTTGTAGTTTCCAATGAGTGCGCACTTCATACACTTCAAACGCTTAGAAACTAAACAAAACTTAGCCCGCGGGTAGAGGAAGGCTTTAGCTTCAATCAGTTAATACATCGCCGTCGGTTACTTCGAAGCGTATTGCCTCCAGACAAGAAAAAGCTCAGGCGGTTCAAGCCTCGAGGTGACGGTCACGATTTCTTGTAAACAATTTAGGAGTACGCGCACGTAATCGCGAATTTAATTTCCGGCGTTAATCGGTTAAGGCAGATCAAACTCCTCTACTCCATGACCATCTTAAGGCAGATCAAACTCCTCTACTCCATGACCATCTTAAGGCACAGCAAACTCCTCTACTCCATGACCATCTTAAGGCACAGCAAACTCCTCTACTCCATGACCATCTTAAGGCAGATCAAACTCCTCTACTCCATGACCATCTTAAGGCAGATCAAACTCCTCTACTCCATGACCATCTAAGGCAGATCAAACTCCTCTACCCATGACCATTTAGGCAGATTCAAACTCTCTACTCCATGACCATTCTTAAGGCAGATCAAACTCCTATACTCCATGCCATCGTAAGGCCGATCAAACTCCTCTACTCCATGACATGCTTAAGGCAGATCATCAAACTCCTCTACTCAAGGACCATCTTAAGGAGATCAAAACTCTCTACCCGACCATCTTAAGGCAGATCAAACTCCTGATCCATGGACCATCTAAGGCAGATCAAACTCCTCTCTCCATACCATCGTAAGGCAGATCAAACTCCTCTACTCCATGGACCATCTTAAGGCACAGCAAACGCTCTACTCCATGGACCATATAAGGCAGATCAAATCCTCTACTCCTGACCATCTTAAGGAAACAGAACTCCTCTATCCATGGACCATCTTAAGCAGAATCAAACTCCTCTACTCATGACCATTTAAGGCACAGCCAACTCCTCACTCAAGACCATCTTAAGGCCACAGCAAACTCCTCTACTCCATGACCATCTTAAGGCAGATCAAACTCCTCTACTCCATGACCATCTTAAGGCACAGCAAACTCCTCTACTCCATGACCATCTTAAGGCAGATCAAACTCCTCTACTCCATGACCATCTTAAGGCAGATCAAACTCCTCTACTCCATGACCATCTTAAGGCAGATCAAACTCCTCTACTCCATGACCATCTTAAGGCACAGCAAACTCCTCTACTCCATGACCATCTTAAGGCAGATCAAACTCCTCTACTCACATGACCATATCTTAAGGCACATTCAAACTCCTCTTACTCCCATGACCATCTTTAGGCAGATCAAACTCCTATACTCCATTGACCATCTTAAGGGCAGTCAAACTCCTCTACTCCATGAACCATCTAAGGCACATCAAACTTCCTCTATCCATGACCATCTAAGCACATCAAACTCCTCTACTCCATGACCATCTTAAGGCAGCTAAAAACCCCTATACTCCATGACCATCTTAAGGAGCAGACCAACTCTCTACTCCATGACCATTTAGGCAGATCAAACTACTTACTTCCTGCCATCTTAAGGCAGATAAACTCCTCACTCCAGGACCATCTTAAACGGCAGATCAAACTCTCTAATCCATGACCCTTTAAGGCAGATCAAACTTCCTCTACTCCATGACCATCTTAAGGCAGATCAAAAATCCTCTACTCCCATGACCATCGTGGCACATCAAACTCCTCTACTCCAGACCATATTAAGGCAAGCAACTCCTCTACTCCATGACCATCTTAAGCAGGATCAAATCCTTACTCCATTGACCATCTTAAGGCGATCAAACTCCTCTACTCCGTGGACCATCTTAAGGCAGATTACAAAATCCTGCCTCCATGACCATCTTAAGGCAGATTCCAAACTCCTCTACTCCATGACCATTCTTAAGGCAGATCAAACTCCTCTACTCCATGACCATCTAGCAGATCAAAAAAAATCCTCACTCCATGACCCATTTAAGGCAGTCAAACTCCTCTACTCCAGGGACCATCTAGGACCACAAAACGCCTCTACCTCCATGACCATCTTTTTTTTTTTTTTTTGGTTTTAAGGCAATCAAACCTCGACGCCATGACCATCTTAAGCAGATCAAACTCATCTACTCCCATGACCATCTTAAGGCAGATCAAACTCCTCTGCTCCATGACCATCTTAAGGCAGATCAAACTCCTCTACTCCATGACCATCTTAAGGCAGATCAAACTCCTCTACTCCATGACCATCTTAAGGCAGATCAAACTCCTCTACTCCATGACCATCTTAAGGCAGATCAAACTCCTCTACTCCATGACCATCTTAAGGCAGATCAAACTCCTCTACTCCATGACCATCTTAAGGCAGATCAAACTCCTCTACTCCATGACCATCTTAAGGCAGATCAAACTCCTCTACTCCATGACCATCTTAAGGCAGATCAAACTCCTCTACTCCATGACCATCTTAAGGCAGATCAAACTCCTCTACTCCATGACCATCTTAAGGCACATCAAACTCCTCTACTCCATGACCATCTTAAGGCAGATCAAACTCCTCTACTCCATGACCATCTTAAGGCACATCAAACTCCTCTACTCCATGACCATCTTAAGGCAGATCAAACTCCTCTACTCCATGACCATCTTAAGGCAGATCAAACTCCTCTACTCCATGACCATCTTAAGGCAGATCAAACTCCTCTACTCCATCAAACTCCTCTACTCCATGACCATCTTAAGGCAGATCAAACTCCTCTACTCCATGACCATCTTAAGGCAGATCAAACTCCTCTACTCCATGACCATCTTAAGGCAGATCAAACTCCTCTACTCCATGACCATCTTAAGGCAGATCAAACTCCTCTACTCCATGACCATCTTAAGGCACAGCAATTCAAGTTTCATTGTAATGAATTAGGAGAGTGTGTCATGTTTTATAAGAATGGAGTACCGACCCATTCGGTTACCGCAAAGTGGGCCTGCTTTTCTTCCCAATTGCAACACTTTTCCCAGTAAGTTGCCATTGATGGCTTCCAGACAATTTGAAATTATTGGAAAATATTTATTTAAATAAAGAAACTGTCAGTGCCTCTGCCTGGTGGACTAACTGGCTTGAACACGCTCATCACTAAGAGGACAAAATCTTAGCCAATAAAAGGTGAAAGTGCTTGAATCTTAAGATTAAAATTACAAGATTATAATATTATATAAAATTATATTTCAATGATTCAGTGATTCTCGGCTGAAATAATTATAATAATAGGAATTTTTTCTCTTTTTAACAGCCATTATTTTAAATTATAACTCAACCCGACGTTTCGACTTCTTGCCAAAGTCCTCTTCAGGGGTCAACTGAGGTCGAACTCTCCTTGGTGATATAATAAAACAAAGTAAACAGCAAGATTTCTGGAGGGCACGCTTACTGTTTATTATGTCCTGGAGGGTGATTTGCATGCAGCATGGATAGCCAGCTTCCTGGAAGCTCTAAACCTATGTCTCTATTAAACTTGTTGTTAGGTGTCACCTGTATGTGTAGAGCTTCCTTGATCTTCAACTCACGATTCTTACTGGCTATGTCTACGACTCTTACCTCTTCCCATTTAATGGGTTGATGCTGCTGCCAAGCATGTTCAGCAATGGCTGAAACTTTCTCATCACCTCTCTTACAAGCATCCTGATGTTCTTTTACTCTCTGCTCAAGCCTTCTAGTTGTGTCACCTATGTATACTTTACCACAACTGCAGGGTAATATATATATATATATATATATGATCTCTGATTGCAATTTTTATCCAGCTACATTACCATGAGCAATTTCGAGTTAACCAAAGAGAATGTTGCACTATTTCCCTGATAGAAGCAAAGTGCAAAATGAAGGTACAGTAATAATATCTTGTAAATAAGTCTGTGCATTAAAATAGTCCTAAATGCGGGACTTATCCCCATACTTCTCTTCCTCTGCCTATGTGTTACCTTTCCCTATGCCTAAAATGCTTCTTTCCCCTCCCTCTCTGCTTAAGCCTCGTTCATTCCCCTCACCTACAAACTTCATACAACAAGCCTGCCCACAGCCATTTACTAACAACTTAAGAACAAAAAGCCATATGAAGGCTCAAGCTATATGCCTTGTGGCCCTTTTAATTATATTCATATTGATAACCTTCCACCATCACATGATTCCATGGTAACCATACTTGGCTTCATATCTGATGCAATGTGATTTGCTAAAAAAATTAGCCCAGCATACTCGAAAACCTCAGAATTCAGCATTGGACATAGTAACCAATAATATGTTAGTGTACTATTTGAATATTGTATGATTTCGAAGGGTCATTCTTGATGTGGAATCGGTAATTTCTAGATTAAGTTAGTGGACTACACACGTCTTTATTATTTAAAATACAACGTTTCGATTGAAGTTGCTCGATCTTCTTCAGGTGGAATATAACTGAAATGGCTGGGTGATGGTGATACAGAAGTTTATATAGGTATGAGATATAATAGAGCAGTTGATGACTGAATGAAGGTGTTGATAAGAGTCTATTGATGCTTTTATTGATGTGTTAATAGATGATAGAATGAGTCTGACTAGTGGGGTGAGGAATGCCAGAGTAAAATGGGTGAATAACCAATAATTAAGTCAGTAAGTAAGGGAAAAAAAAAATATAATAATAATAAATATACATGTATATATATATATATATAATATATATACATCTATATATATATATATATGAAATAAAATAATAAGTAAACAAATAATGATAATAAAGATATGCACTTATGTGATGTTGCTCATCCATATTGGGCTGATGTTAAGTCCTTCGTCTTGGTTAAAATTTGGAAAACTTTTGATGTGGATTGCCTCCTTAATTCTTCTTCTATGCCAGATGCTTTCTTTTTCTATGACAGTGCTGCCTTGCCAGTCAATTCTATGGTGTTCCTCCAGGCAGTGTTGTGCAACTGCTGACTTCTGAGTTTCAAAGTTCTTGCAACACCTCTGATGTTCAGATAGTCTAACTCGTAGTGTTCTTCCTGTCTCTCCTATATAGGAACGGTCACAATCTAAACAGGGAATGCGGTAGATAACTCCAGGGTGATTGAAGAGGTCGTGCTGCCGGCACATGTACCAATGTTAAAATAACGAGCGGTATTGGCAGAATTCAGTATATAATATATTTATCAGGTACACATGCAGTGAAATGCAGAAAAATCTTTAAACATTACATGAATGGACTTAAAGATAATGATATGTCTGGAATGAGTCTGTCAATAAATTACAAAAACTAAGGTTGATGTGATCATTTATTGAACTGAGGTTGTATCATGAGATTCAGATTTGATGAGCCACACTGAATGGGAAATATTTGTATAGTATTAAAACAGCAGCTATCTGGCCTAGAGATATTCAAACAATAGTCAGTGAGTGTGCTATAGCAATAATGTATAATGTAGTGTGCTATAGCAATAATGTATATTATTGTTCCTCCTGTGTTGTTGAGGCTAGTATAGGAGTAACCTTTTAGCTAGACTGAGTAATATTTCAAGTGACTCCATATCTTACAATGACACATGGAAGACTTGATTGCTGGTATAGCCATAGTTTACGTAATTGTATATATTATTATATATAATTCATATGTATACATTATAATACAAATAAAAGCAACAATAACTAATTGTAATGAAATTTGCATGTCTCTAGGAGGCAATGCATATGCACACATGTATTAGAAAAAGTGAGTAAATTTGTACATAGTCATGTTGTATCAATATTGCATGTGGGCTGGGTTGAGGAATCTGAGCCCTAGCCCTAGCCCTAGCCCTAGCCCTAGCCCTAGCCCTAGCCCTAGCCCTAGCCCTAGCCCTAGCCCTAGCCCTAGCCCTAGCCCTAGCCCTAGCCCTAGCCCTAACCCCTAGCCCTAGCCCTAGAGTTAAATTAAATCTTAATTTAGAAACTTGAGAAAGCACACACAACGAATTGAATGGACAACCAAGACTGAAGCACATGGCACAAGACTCAACTATATATACAACACAAAAACCACACCTACAAATCACACGAAAGGCTGCAAAGTTCCTGCTCTGCCACAGACAAGCTAACACACAAACATTTACAACACCAATTAACTCGTGACTTACACAACTCAGACAAACAATTTGTAACATGATACAGCATATAACACAACCACACATACATACATAAATGTTCTCTTGCCCTTCATTCTTCATGTGGGCACTTCTTCATGTGGGCTGGCCCACATTGCAGTTCGTGATTAATCCCAATTGGATTTCAGTGCACTATTTAACTTCCATTTCTAACAAACAACTCTGCTAATGTAGGCAATAAATTTACTCAAATAGAAATAGTATACTCAGACATCACCAGATTTTCATTCACATGACTCTGAGGTATGTCTCCATAATGCAATAATAACAACTACTTGTGGTGATTTAGAACAACTGTGGTTTCTGTCCACTACTCTATGAGTGACACTCAACCACAAAGGGTTCACTTGACCCCATCCCTTATTGGTATGGAATCTAATAAATACCCTTAATGTAATTAATGTATTACCGGTATACATATCTAAGCTAACGATACACATTTGCCTGATATAGTGATTGCTGAGTGATGCAATGCTTATATATTCCAAAACGCCACAGAATAAAAACAAAGTATCCTTGAATTCAAAGATTTTGATTTTTCAGGACTTACTCACATGGCTTCTATTGTATTGATTCTATTGTTTTGGACAGTTTAGTTTGCACATTCAAATAATTAAAAAATTGCAGGTTACTCTAGCAAGAAGTTGAAACATTGGGCTAAGTTTTAAGTATAAAATCTTATTAAAACAGAAAAAAAATGTTAGCAGCTTTACATATTCTTCATTTAGACTCTTCTATAGTACTTATAAACGTTTTCAGGGAAACTCCCTGGGGTAATACCTGGCAAGCCTTCTCTCATGTGACTTCCTAATATAGCAGCAACCTGTGGAACACTGAACATATTCATATCATGAATGTGTTGTTGTTTTTTTAATTTTCAATCATATTTATTAATCTCATCAAGAAATGACAATTGTTGGTGTAACTAAATTGTCTATAGTGAAGGACAATATGAAGATTGTTTTAGCAGAGAGGGCACAGGTGGTTCCAAAATGACAGCTGTTGAACTGTCATCCATTTGAATTTCATGCCTTGAATCAATACTTGGATGCTCCTCTACAGCCACACACAGCTCAGGCTCCTCGTTTTGAAGTTCATGGTTTTGAGATGAACAAGTATGCTCTATTATCTCTGGTCCGGTTTTCTTCAATCACTTCACCACACATAGGCTATTGTACATCTTTATGTTAGTGTTTGGTTTTTCTGGATCATCTGGGATTCCATGACCTGGAACTTCTCTCATATTGCTGATGCTTGGTTCATTCCCTCTAATATGTGTGGGTGGCGGTACCAATCCTTCAATTGAAGTTCTCCTTATTGAAGTCTCATCCACTGTGCTATGTACTGTGATCTAAAGACAATAGAAATGAACACAATTATATTATTATCATTTATTTGTTGACTGATACTTATTAAGAAATTATATTAGCTAATACAGTAATAGCATGACTACAATATTGCCGTTTTTCATACCTCAATTGTCTCATTTGGGGATACTGAGGTCAACACACTGGCTTCCTGAGTTTCCTTCGCGTGTTGCTGAAATTTCTTTTTACAGAAGCAGTAACAGCTCATCACTACCAGTCCCAACAAGACTACAAATCCTACTATTCCTGTAGCCAAAATTATTCCAATTTTATCACCTAGAAAGAAAACATAATTACAATCAAATATGCATAACTTTGAAAAATATATTTACATACGTGTTAAACTAGCCCTTGCCGCAGTGTATGTAGTTTGTAGATAAAGATTTACAGAAGAACTAGACACACTGGATGGAGAATAAACTCTGGAAGAAGTAGGAAGTTGGCTAGTAGTAGGGGAAGGGATTGAAGAAGAACTTGTAGTGAATGTATGATTCATACTCAGTGTACAACCAGTGTGGTTAGAATGATATTGAATGTAGCATATGACCATACTCCCTCTGTACTTCATAGTGTGAGGAACAGTGAAGTTAGAACAAGAACCACTATTCTCCCGAACAATATCTGTATTCTCCCGAACAATATCTGTATCTGTAGGCTTCAGTGAAATCTTACTTGAAGGTGAAGCGCAGCAGCTGTATCTGGTGGAATTACAACGACTTTCTTTAGTAAAATTGTAGGATTCAACGGTGATATTCTTGGGGCATTCCAATTGGCTCTCGCGCTCGCACCATACTACCAAGAATGAACCGTAGACTACTAGTACAATAAAAATGTGATTGGACATTTCAGGAATTGTCAACTCTGGAGACTTTGCATTCAATAGCGAAGACTCTGCAACTTTTATACCACGCCGTTTACTCGGTATTTTGGAACTAAGTGCGCCTGCGTGAGATGATGATTTTGTTGTTATTCCTTATCCAGGAGGGGTTGAATGGGAGAAAGCAGATAAATACACCGTGCTGTTGACGACGGTCCCTATCATGGGAAGTACTCCTGAGTTACACTTTCTCTTTTCTGTTCTCTTTCCTATATGTTTGTATCTAGCTACACAGTGATCACTCACCTAGCCGGTCACAGTACAGTACTTCAGCAGTCATGAGTCATAGCCAGACCGCATTATTAGCTTTACAGTATTATCTAACTACACGTGTGCAACTCTTAGTAGGTCAAGATTTGTGATACAGGCTCAATATACTTCTGCATATGAATAAAGTTCAGTGAAAAAAAATAACTTTTTTTTATACTAACATTGCAGTGGATGGTTTCACATTAGAAGACCTTACTGACAGAGCAATAGTTACACTGCTATTTTGAGAATTCACAGTAAGATGCCTACTACTTAAACCAAGTCCTTATCTTCATAGTCCGAAACTGTCATAATCTTTTGCTGAATTAAACCTAACATTGACTAATGCAAATACTGTATAATTGAATCTATAATTAGTAATATTTCAAAAAAATTATCTAGCCATTAGCTATTTGTTTTACGCTTACTATCGATGACCTTAGCAATTCATCATTTTATTTTCACCATGGGAATATTACATCAGTTTCACAGACACTATAACCTGTTCAGTTCAACTTCTAGTGGTATGGATGGCCAATAAACAACTTCTACTCTATTCTTCTAATATCTCCTTCACTACATGAATGCCTTGTCTGTGTATACAGAGTATTTGAAGAATGCAGCCTATCCTTCAACGGGTCTAAATCTATATTTAGTGCTGGTAACTCATAGTAATGAAGATGATGGTCTGGATGAAAGTAGCACACCACAAAGTACGTACAGTGCTTAAATTTTATATATTTTCTGACAGTCATTTAGAAGAGATGTGGTGATGATTTTTCAGAAAACAGTTACCTTAAGATTTATCGTTGCTATGCCTCTACTGGTGATTTTTTTGATGAATTTATGCAACTCAGTGTGTGTCATCAAGTAAAAAAATAATGATTTCTGAGCTATATACTGAACCCATGACAGGACAAATCAACTTGGCTAAAATTAATTGAGTCAAGAATTACATATTGAAATCCCCTTCCATATTCAGTATAATGAATAACATCATATGTTTTATTGTATGGCTCCTATTGTGCAGTAGGACAAAGCAAACAGATTCTGCAACTCTGTGTGGATAAAAGAATGTGTGTCCACTTGGTGACATTATTCTATTAGTGTTAAGATCATACAATACATAAATAATTATGTAGAAGTTATTATATCTCTATCTAGTATAGTTCCTTTACAAGGATATTATAACCAATTATTTAATCCAAATATTTATCAAATTTGTAGCATAAGTTTATTGTGCTGGCAATTGACAAAGCAATTCCATTTTTGTTACCAGACTGTAAGGTATGATATTAATTCATGTTTGATTTTAAATTATTAAGGCTCTATTAATTGTTTATGTATATTAATAATTTACAATTCACCTCAGCTATAATTATGAGCCACTCTTTCCTTAAATTTTGTTAATATGCTCATCTTAAGGGAATAATAATACTAAATATTATGTTTATGATATCTTTATTAGAATCAATATGGACATATATGCAAATGCACTATGCTAAAACATAGGGTAAAATTTTTCATTTTAGTTCAACAAAATTATAATAAATTTAGCTTAATAAGTATATACAGGTAGTAATTTCACTTACAAATAATTAAGCTGAATATGATTCAGCAGTATAATTAATAATATTTATTGACCTGGGGTATTCCTAAAATGTCTTGGCAGTTGTAATAACAACTGGTAATACGTTAAAGTGTACTTAAATGTCATCCAATCAATTGAAGATATTCAATGTGTTGTAAATCCCCTTGTACTCACTGCCAGCACATGCAATTGTAACAATAGCTAGTGGCAATGTGATTAATTTGTAACCATATTAGCTGATACTTTCAGTAGTCTGCCATAGTATTTCTACTTTCACTACTTTACTATAAATTGTAATCAAAGCATCACATGCCTCATAGCAACTCAATTTACCTAAACAAGCAACTTTTAGATTGCATTAGAAAAATCATTTTAAAATAGTTAATATCACTGTATACAATACTTTTTGAGTAGTAAATACGCAAGAAATCATTACACTAGCCTCTATGAATAATTTATATGGCCTGTTTTAAAGAATCAGCAGCATTTTCCTCCATCTCACTCATGTAGTGTTGTGAGTTAGTGACACATAACTTGGTATTGGATTAGCTTTCAGACTATCATTTTGTGTAATATTATCTGGTGACATTTGCAATTTTTAACAAAAATCATCTCACGCGAATTTTTACTTTAAAATAAACAGCAACTTCGGAGATTATCAAGACATATAGCCATTTCCTACATTCAAATATTAAATAATTCTTGTGGACTCACAATATATAGTTAGTAGTACTTAATACTCATCATGTATAGAAACCCCATCATTATTTAAGTAATTCCCCTTAATGACGATTTGTTTATAAGCAACTCTTTCAACTGCATTGTGTTGTATAATACTTAGTCATTGTATTGAAGTTAAGTATGTACTTTGGAAACACTAGCTGTATTTACTAACTATAGCAGAAATCTTTGATGGCTGACCATGTTATTTAGGTCATGCATGATAGATATAGTATTAACTACACTCTCTAATGTGTGAACAGTATAACTTCAAACATGCTTGGCAAAGTTTAGGCTTCGTAAGTGTATAATATTGCCAATATCGTATTTTCATTATTTAATGAACAGTTATTTGATATTATTATTTATTACTTAGTTGTACTTGTTATATTTTATACAAAGGATAAATTATCTTTAGCTAAGAAGATGTAACAGATTTTTTGGACAGTTAGTTCTAGTTTTCTAGTACTATTTTCACTCCTGAAAGTCAACTCAAAATGTGTCACATTTTACATAATAAATGACATTAAGCTATTTCAGCTCTTGAGTTACTTTAAAGCTATGTATTTTGCAATCATTATTAAGGCCAAATTATGTGAGCCTATACACAATGCAATAGTGTATTGAGCTTAGATTTGTCTTACATTATTTAGTTGGAAATGTCAACAAATGAATTCAATGAATGATAAGTTTTAGTATTTCCTTTGCATGAGGCAATAGATTAAAACTGCTATGAGTAGGACTAATCCAACAATCATGACAGGAACAATCGACTTGGCTAAAATTAATTGAGTCAAGCATTACATATTGATGTAGTTCATAATACTTGTACACTTATAAAATTAATGCCTTTAAACTATCTCAAGTATAATGACTGAATCATAAATCCCATCCTTATTCATTATAATGAATAACATCCATATGTTCTATTGTTTAGTTCCTACTGTGCAGTAGGACAAAGCAAACAGATTCTGCAACTCTATGTGGATAAAAGAATGTGCGTCCACTAGGTGACATGTTTCTATTAGTTATAAGGTTATGCTATTAATATCGCTGGTTGCTTTATCTCAATCTAGTCAAATGTTTAAGATGACATAGCAGTTAGGGGAACCACCTTTTAGTATCTATGGGATTGTTTTTATTCCAAATAAGAAGCTGTTATGAAACAAATCTTCAAAGTAACTGGCTGAAAGATATTGTTACACAAATAGAGCTAACTGTTTAGCACTTACTTTAGGTCTAGGAGATGATAGTTTATACAAAAATGTAAAAAATTTTTCAAATCTATAGTATCTCAGCATCAATGACTCGAACTAACTTTATTTCATAGCTCATACTCTGCCAAAAAGCACTGTCTTTGTTTGTTGCTTGATTGATTTTAGTTATTAATTTAAGAATTGATTGCAAAAATGAAAATATTTATTAGTTGCTAGAAGTAATAAGAATATGTGAGTCGCTAAATATTTATATTATTTCTGCCAAAATATGTCATGTAGCTGAGAATCAATGTATGCCAGTCATGTGACCCTGTGTATTTAGGACATTATGTTATGCACACATGTTTTTACATCAAGTTAATAATGTATTTTATCACCAGATATCAGACAAAGTGAAATAGCTAAAATTAATTAAGCTAGACTATTCAGCAGCATGAATAAAAAAATTAACGATATTCATAGTTAACGATAGTCCACAAGAATGTTGGCTGTAGCTATTCTATCTAACAAAACAAGATTCACGAGTTGTTTATCACTTAAGAAAATATTCCTTCTTAAAACTTTGATCTCATCCGTCTCCGTAGTCTAACTACATACAATTATAACAAAGTATAGCTATAACAATATTGCAAGATTTGATCTTAAAATAAGGTATCATAACTGCTGGTATTATTGCATTTAGATTTAATTGAGGAATTCTGGTATCATACTACCTGTAACATACTCAGTGTTACTTCTTGAAAAGGTTCTTTCATAGCATTCATAAAGCTCACTCGCTAGCCGATAACTAACATTAGTACCAATAATCACTCATAATTAGTCACAAGTATTAGGTGCTTGATATTATAAGAGGTACACTTTCTTATTCTAACTCAGAGGTATTGTTTCAATTATGTGTTAAAAATATTATTAGTAGTGCGCAAGAAATCCTTACATTAATTTTGTACAGGTTGCTACGACTGATTGATATGGCAATAAAAAAATCAGCAGCATTTTTCTCCACCTCACTCACTCACTCTTACACATAGTTTTGTGATTTAGTGTCACATAATTAGGAAATGAACTGTATAGCTTTCTGACAATGTTGTAGATCAGTAACTACTGACATGTGCAACTTCAAACAAAAATTATTATCACATTCTTTATTTTACTTATAATAAATCGTAAAATTTGAGATTATTAAGACATATTTCATAGTAACATTAACTGATATTTTGTACATTCATCACTACTCTTCTTTACCTAGTGGTAAAGAAGGGTAGTGATGTTGGAGCATCCAGTCCCCATTCTCTACCTAGTGGTAAAGAAGGGTAATAATATTGGAGCATCCAGCCCCAATTATCTACCAAGTGTCAAAGAAGGGTATACGCTTACTATAGTAATGTTGGAGCAACCAACCCCCATTCTCAAAGAAGGGTAGTAATATTGGAGCATCCAGCCCCCATTCTCAAAGAAGGGTAGTAATGTTGGAGCATCCAGTCCCCATTCTCAAAGAAGGGTAGTAATGTTGGAGCATCCAGCCCCCATTCTCAAAGAATGATAGTAATAATGGAGCATCCAGTCCCCATTCTCTAACTAGTGGCAAAGAAGGGTAATAATGATGGAGTATCCAGCCCCCATTCTCTACCAGTGGCAAAGAAGGATAGTAATGTTGGAGCATCCAGGCCCCCATTCTCTACCTAGTGGTAAAGAAGGGTAGTAATGATGGAGTATCCAGCCCCCATTCTCTACCAGTGGCAAAGAAGGGTAGTAATGATGGAGCATCCAACCCCCATTCTCTACCACCAGTGGCAAAAAAGGATAGTAATGTTGGAGAATCCAGCCCCAATTCTCAGCATAATACATGAGATATAGCAGACTAGTCTAAAGGGCAAGTTCATCTAGCTACAAAACCAATACTGAAGTGAAGATATAGCACTAACAGAGTTCTGCCAAATTGTATGACCGCAGGCGTGGGTGAAAATTAAACAAGCACTAGCTAATCTGGCGCAGCCAGACCCTTTACCTAACCACTACGCGGAGAAAGGGTCTGGGGACAATAATCATGCACCTTGGCTGTTCTAGAGGAATGTGGTAGTGGTTGTCTAATTACTGTTACGGAGCCCGCGGTTAGCTGGACGAGATGACCTGAGTACAACCACGGAGTATTTTGCGCAAGCTCAGCAACCACCTAGGTAAGATGCCCACTCATTTCACCGAGGGCTGCCTGGGAGACGACAAAAAAATGTTAACTAACCAAAGCCCAAAATCTTGGCTGTGTGCACGATTGTCCCCAGACCGTTTCTCCGCGTAGCGGTCAGGTAAAGGGTCTGGCTGCACCAGACTAAGCGCTAGCTTGATTGACTAGTATCACGTGCTATGTGTTTACCCAAGCAGTCTCGATAGAGGGGTGGGGCTGAGTTAGTAGGCTGTGGACAATCCGCGACGTATACCTAACGGCTATTAGCTTTTCGTTCTTCTGGTGAGTTTTCCAAGTTAACTAGCGTGTTGCAAATACTCAGTTAAAATGCATTTAGGCGTGACTTTTAAGTAGAGTATGATAACTTGCTTGCATGAAGGTTACCGCTATGGTTTGATTTAGCTTTTCTTCATGACATTTATATCATTAAATTTTATATCCACTCTCTCTATTCGTTTTGCACTTCCTCGTGAAAGGTGGCATGCCAAGAAACTAGGCTGCATGCATACTTATGATTACGGACAATGTAAAACGTGTTCCAAAGCTTTGTTTTAATAGAGTTCAGCATCCATTGCTTTCTGCAAGACAGAGAGGGTTTGGAATTTACATTCTTTAACTATAAATACTAAAACTGAACTGAAGCTATTACACAAACTAAAGAAATACTGGCATATTTGGTGGAAGACTTGCGAGAAAAAAAATACTTGCTTAATTTACAATTAATAAATGCTACGTTTATTCGAGCAGTCTAAATAAAAGCGTGGAGCTCAGTTACTAGGCTGTGGACGGTCCTCATCATTAATTATCTAAACTGCTCAAGCTTTTCGTCCATCAGGTGAGTTTTCCAAATTAACTAGAGAGGTAACGACAGTCAGTGAAAATGCATTTAGGGGCGACTCTTCATGAGTGGTAAAATGCTTTGTTCACTGTGGACGTTGTGGACAAGTGGAACAATAATCCCCAGGAGGTGGCCTCGGCTCCCTCTGCTACTTCCTTCAAACTCAGACTAAAGAAGTTACTCTTTGTTTAACCTTGTTCACCCCTTCTGTTCTACCCTCTGTCTTGTCTTAGTTCTGTTTCACCCTCTTTGTAGGATGACCTTGAAAATAGCCCTGCTAGTTGGTCTGTCCTGCCTGTCTTGTATGGTGCAGCAAACTTAAAAAAAAACAAAACAAAAAAACAAAACAACTTATTTACATGAAAATTTAGTTTGATTCAGTGTTTCAGAATTTCTTGATGGCATTTAACGTGTTCCAAAGCGTTGAGCTAATAGATCAACTCTTTCTTGGGCTCCCAAGGTTTTGTGCTGGACTATAAAAAAAGCTCTGAAAGTTGTAGAGGGTACAGTAGGCTAGTCTAAAGGCCGCTAAATTCATCTAGCTACAAATACCAATACTGAAGTGAAGCTATCGCACAAACAGAAGCTTGCCGAATTTTATGGCGCGGCTGGAGTGGGAGAAAAAAATAACACACTAGCTTAATTTAGTAGTATCACGTGCTATATGTTTACAGGAGCAGTCTCGAAAAAGGGGTGAGGCTGAGTTAGTAAGCTGTGGATGGTCCGCGACATTTACCTTAACGACTAAAGCTTGTCGTTCAGGTGAGTTTTCCAAGTTAACTAGAGCGAGGTTACAACAGTAAGTGAAAATGCATTAGGCATTGCTTTTGAGTGGAATGTTTTAATAACTTGTTTGGTGAAGGTTAGCTCTTAGGTTTGATTCAGAATTGTTTTCATGGCATTATATTATTACTTTTTCATTGATGGTGGTTGGCATGATCTGGAAGCTGAATTTGTGAAACATCTAATTCCATTTCTTATTGTCTAGAATAGCAAGCAACTGTTATCTATTAAGTGTCAAGAACTATTCTGAAGTACTAGCACATTGCTGACAATCACTGCAAGTGTGGGTGTGGCTCTCATATTGATACATCCAAGAGGTAAATGTAATTAAATATGTAAATATACTCGTTGATGTAATGCATTGCTAAATACTCAATTAAAAAGATTTGCTATAATAGCTAGTAATGCTCAATTTTTCTACAAGCAAAATATAATAAGTCTTTGAAAAAGTTATTGAAGCTGTGCAACACTGCATCAAATAAACATATTCATAGCAAGTCAGTAACCACTGGTACTACCTTAAATACTGGCCGCTTATAATAGGATATACATACTAGTGATGTGCTTCAGCACAAATGGAGGACAAGCCACTGAGTACAAGTGATTCAAAAACTTTATTTAAAACAATTCTAACCTTCTAAATTAGCAGCAGTTCCTGACAAAAAACACGAAACTGCTGAGCACGGCCAAGTTTTTGAATTGCATATTGGGAACACTTTTTAATAGTAACCACTTGCCACAACTTTTTGAGACTTGAAAATCCCAAGCAAGTATAGAGAAATTATTGCACATTTAAGAGTCTAACCATTAATATGATTTTCTTACTGACAAAAGAAACTGGGAGGAAGCCTAAGAAGCTAAATTAAAAATTAAAAAAAAATGCAGCTGATACACTTTCATTCATACATTTGGCACACAATAATTCTTTTGGTGACTTGATATATTCAGTGGGTTTATCAAGTAAGAACAGCTATGATGGACAGCGCATTAACCAAGATAATGTACCACCTCAGTTAGTGTAAGAAACTTAATTTCAGTTATAGTATGTCCAAGTTGAGTTGGTACGACCGCAAGTGTGGTAATTGAGGAATGTATTTAGTACTTTACCAGAAGCAATTTAGTCATGTGAATCCAAGTCAATTAAGCGCGCAAACGTCAATGTTGCACGTGAAAAAGGGGCGGTAGCACAGGTGTGCATTAATACTATAACTATTGAAAGAAAGAAATTTAGTGTAGTTTATTGAGTTTTTCAGGCACTGTACAGCTCATCTCGTCTATTTTCAATTATATTTATGTTTCTTACCCGCAAATAATGTACAGCAGATGGAAAACGCAAACTGGTGGGGCATTCTTCTAAAGAGACAGGATTAAAATCAGTAGATTCTACCTACTGTGTCCCAAGAAATATTCTGATATTCACAGAATTCAGCAGTACAGCACTGTTAACTTGTAGCTAAAGTTACTAGACTTTCTTGTTAAATTATAAATTGTTTTATTTATTTATAATATGCATATGAAAATTGATGAAATGATAGAATAAAGTAATAGCTACATATATACAAAATATAGTTGTGATCCAAGCTAAAGGTGGAGTGCTGCCCGAGTTGGTCCTAATCCTTACAATAAACAGCATCTATAGCAGTGAAGAAAGGAATTGGCATAAACAACGCTTTGACAAGCACACAATATAACGGCAAACAGCTTAAGTGTGGCTGTATTACAAGTTGCTAGCTATATGATAACTATATCACTGTAATATATTGGCTATACAGCATTTGTTATTGAACAGATAGACAAATAATCTTACCAACTTCCTATCAGGTGGTCCTGTACCCTCTGCGACAACAGAACATCCCGTCTATCCTGTTTCCACACTCGCAACCTAAGCTAATCGCGATATAAAGCTAGAAACACAGCAATCTGAGAAGAAGCCGCTCATTGTTTACAAAAATATTCTTAATGAAGACAGTCCTGTGGGGGCTCGCTCTTAATCCGTGGATCGGCAAGGCCCGACACCTGGAGACAGCAATAGTACGCTGCCACCAGAGAAGGTAACTAGAGTTAATCAAGCCGTAGCCGAACCCTCGCCAGCGAACTGGTTACACCACTTCAGTGAAACTTAGGTTAAGTGTAATTACGATCTGAAGAAGTCAGCACGGAGTATAATATATATATGGAGTGCTGACCCCTTCTACGACAAACACATCACTTGCACATGGAACACACAAACACACTGACTCACATAATTTATTACACAATGCATGAAAAGCATCCAACATTGGACTTGTCCAACTCACCACTCCCGACATCGCCGTGGACGTATGAGGAGTGAGGATGGAGGACCACCGATGAAACCCGGCAATGAACCTCCGGTAAAACCCCACCAACCCAAGGAAGGCTCGCAGTTGCTTCCTGGTCATCGGCAACGGATGAGCACGAATGGCTTCCACTCTCGATGCCGGCACACTTATCTTACCACCTCCAAGCTGGTGGCCTAAGAACTCCAGTGTTCTTTTCCCAAAACTACACTTGGACCGTTTGCACGTTAGTCCAGCCTCCTTCAACGCGTCTAAGACCATCCGCAGATGTCTCAAATGACTGTTTCAGCTTTCTGACACTACTAGTATGTCATCAATGTAGACTTTGGCACATTCTCCACACTCTGCTAAGACTTCTTCCATAAGTCTCTGAAACACGGACGGGGCCGTTCGTTAACCTGAACGGCATTTTCCGAAATCTAAATTTCCCAAAGGGACAGATGAAACTCGTTTTGTCCCGATCTCTCTCATCGACTGTTACTTGATGGAATCCTTTCGCAAGGTCAATCTTGGACAATACCTTGCCCATCCCAACCTTCTCCACCATTTCGTCAAAGGAAGGGATATAATACGGCTCCTTGACCGTCTTCTCGTTCAACTTTCGATAGTCGACACATAGTCTGATGTTCCCGTCTGGCTTCTTCACTGGCACCAGCGGGGACGCCCAATTACTCTTGCAACGTTCGATGATGCCTTGACTCTCCAAATTCTCCAATTCTTTCCGTACGTTCTCTCGAATTCCCAGAGGAACCGAATATGGCATCTGCCTGAGAGGCTCACAATCTCTCGTATCAATAGTCATCCTCACCCGATCGGTGCTACCTGGGTTGTCTGAAAACACGTCGTGGTATTCCCCCAGTAACCCGTTTAACTCACTCTCATTGAACCCTTCACACTCCCCTCTCAATACACTACTCTCTTCGCTCTCTTCCTCGATAACAATATCCAGTCTCCTTATGACTGCTCTCTCTCTAAACTCTTTAATGCAATTCACATGCACCACCTTGGCGTGCTTCTCTTTCCCCTTCTTTCCTATCTTATAATTCACCGTTCCCACTTTCTTCAACACAACATATGGACCCGGCCATGAGTCCGACAGTTTGCACGTCATTCCTGGCACTCTGTACAATACCAAATCACCTTCCCGAAACTCCCTTAACTTTGTTCCCCGATTAAGATACTGCATGCGGCTCTCCCTTCCCTTAGCCATGCCCAATGCAGCACTATCTCTCATACGTTCTAATCTCTCTGCCATCTTTAAAACCCACTCACACACTTCCAATCTTTCTGTATCTACCTCATACAGACCATGATATAGGGCATCCAGAGGCGTCCTAACCCTGAACCCGTATATCAAATCAAAGGGACTGAACCCCGAATCACTGTGAGGTACCTGCCTCAAAACATACATCACAAACCCCAACTGCTCTACCCAATCTAAACCCTCGTCAATACATTTACCCAACACACTCTTCATCGTTCCATGCATCCGTTCTACGGCTCCATTTGACTCTGGATGGTAGGGAGACGTTCGCACTTTCTCGATACCTAACCATGCACACAACTGCTTCATCACTTTGCCGCAAAACTGGCTACCCTGGTCACTCAGGATTCTCTCAGGGATTGAGGTCCTGGAGAATATACTCCACAGGCCATTCATCACCGCCTTTGCCGTGATGCTCCTAAGCGGAACGGCTTCAGGCCATTTCGTGGCCAAACACACGTATGTCAAGATGAATCTGCTACCTCCCTTCCCCTTAGGTAGTGGCCCCACCAAATCAATGGCCACGCTCTCAAAGGGTTCGGCCAACAGTGGCCTTTCTACAGCGGGGGCCCTTCTTGGCCTATGTTTGCTCTTAACCTGACACACTCTGCAGCTCTTGCAGTAATCCACAATCTCTTTCACCATCCCTGGCCATGCAAAATGCCTCCCCACTAACTTTGAGACATTCTCAGCACCCAAATGCCCGTTCTTATCGTGTCCCAACACTAGAACCTTCCCCCTATAACTTTTAGGCAGAACAAGTACATCCCGATACTCGTCCCACGTCACAAACTGTTCTCTCACCACAACCTCTTTCTTCCACTTGAAACCTCTCTCCTGCCTATCGGCTAACTCTCTCCATTCTTTCAAACTACTATCATCCCGTAATTCCTCCTTAAACCCTTCTCTCTCACGACCTTCCCCCACAGGTCCTATATCTCTTACAACTTCACTAAACTCTGCCTCTGCAGATTTCCCCACTGCTAACTCGTCTAAGGGAGTCGCACTCCCTATCTCCACCTCTTCATTCACGTTCGCCTGGGGATGCTCGGCTTCAGGCGTACCTTCAGCGTCATCCACCCCATAGTCCTCCCCCACCTTACTCTCCACTTCAGGCATTATTAAGGGTTCGGACCGGCTACTAGCTACTGTCTTAGGCTCAGGCGCACCTTCACCTTCCGGTTCCACAACGTCCCACAACACGGACGTCTCTACCCCCTCTTCACATTCGTCCAACTCTCTTTCTCTCTTCGCCATACTCCGGGTTAGAACCTTAACCTCCACTTTCTCCCCCATCTTATAAGCCCTTATGGCCTCCTTATACGCCACAGCCTCCTGGTCATCTACCAGAGAGACCGGCACCAAACATGATACACCCACTGGTTCACTCTCGTCTACCACTGCTCTTATGACCTTCTTATGCCCCCCAATCTCAAACTCGCTCATAAAACTACGGCACAACCTCTCAATTCCTCCATACCCGCTCACTATCACGTCCTTATCCCACTTCACTCCTACCGGGACCAGCGATTTGGGGACGGCTGCCAGTTCAGCACCCGAGTCTATCAAGACCGTAGTCTTGACCCCGTTGACCAGTCCGTAGGCAACGTTCTCGGACATTCCCGACTTAGCGTGTCTAAGCATAGACATCTTCGTCGGGGGCGTCTCCTTCTTCACTGTCACTGTTCCCCTTTTTGCCGTACAATCTGGGCTCTTATGACCCACCTTCCCACAATTATAACAAGTGGGTACTCTCGCCACATACCCACTACCCGACTTCTCCTTTTTACACTCTCCAGCTCGATGGCCCTTCTCGCCACAGCTGTAACACGTCAATACACTGACGTATCCCCCCACTCGCTCCCGAACACCGATTCCCTGGGACTTACTCTCCTGCCCAATTGTACTCTCTCTTTCTCTATAACCCCTGTATCCTCTACTCACGGCCTCACTGGGTCCACTGCCCAGTGGCCTGAAAAAATTCCCTCTCTGCCTCCCGGACATCCAATCCTCTAAGGCATCACGCAGCTCCCCCCACTCGGCTATCTTCCTAACCTCTAGGAAAGCCTTCCCACTCGGAGGTAGACTCCTCCTCAACACTGCCAAAGCCATAGCTAACATGCAGTCCTCAATGGTCTTACAGCCCTGACACATTCCCTTTGTAACCCGTACCAACCAATCCGAAATATCCCCAGCACTCATGCTCTTAAACAAATCCCCACTAGCTTCTAACAGATTACCATACGTAATGGCCGTCTCCCCCGTTGCCTTAAGCAAAATTCTCCTAATCTCCTTATAACTCTCATCCTTATCCCTGGCTTGTGCCACCCTCACACACAGACTCTCTGTTAGCCGGAGATACAACCTCTCTCCCCAGTTCACCTCTCTTATCTCACCTTCCCTCATAATTCTCTCGAATTTACTCAAATAAGCTCCTAGCTCCGTTCCCTCCTTATACACTCCTAACCCCTTAAGTTTCTCCTGCAATAATTCCCTTCTCTCACGCACTCTGTTGTCTTCACGTCTGTAATCCCTCCTTCTTTCATCTTCTTCTCTCCGACGGGCTGCTTCCTCTCCCTGACGGCGTTCGTCTTCTTCCTCTTTACGCCTCCTGCGTCTCTCTTCTTCTTCTTTGTGTCTCGCTCCCTCTTGCTCCTTTGCTATCCTGCGGGCCTCCTCGGCCTCTCGCCTCTCCTCTCTGTCCCTTTCATCTTTCTCCCTCATGTACTGCAAAAAAGCAGTGATCGCATTCTCCTCCTCTCCGCGTCTCGACATCTCGTCTTCCACTTCGTCTACTTCACTCTCTTCTGCCAATTCTGTCTCTGTCTCTTCCTCCTCTTTGTATTTCGCGTCCGATCCGCACACTGGATACGGCGACCGTTTGTCGGCAACTGTTCGCCTGTGTGGTCGGTAGGGTCCACCTTCGGCTGCTATGACGGAAGACTTCTTGGTCCTCCTCCTCCCCTCACTTGGTCCAGACTCTGTCATAGAGGGCAAGCGAACTCGTCCTCCGATGGATCCTGTGAGCACAAAAATAGAACAGCAATGACCCTGGGTGAAAATCAGATGCAACGAACACACAATTAGAAATAATCAAAGTCAATAACGATTATAAGTCAAACACCGGATACTACACAAAATTAGAAATAATTAACGACAATAACTTTTACAACTCAGAAACCACAACACGACACGAACACTTCACTACAGCGATGCAAGTTTCTAGGGCTGTTTCACGCCTCTGCAGATCTCTGCAGAAAATTTCTTTCCTTCCCGTTCCTTCTTTCCTCCACTCTGGTCCCTCGGCCGTAGCACAGGTCCCGTTGATTTAGCTTCCTCTGTCGCAACAGGGTCGGCTCGTAGTCGTCCCCACTGCCTCAGCAAGGGTCCGTTGAATCGCTAGTCCGTAGACCGCGGGTAGTAGATTGCTTTGACTAGTTTCAGTCGCCTCCGTCCACAGACGCAGACTCGTGGACACTCGGACACCGCAGTCGTCCTCTCAGTCCTCCGTTCGAATGGTCTCTCGAATGGACGTCTCCACGCAAGATCCCTGGTCCCTCAGATCCGTAGTTCGTCGGGATCCCACCGCTGCCACCAATTATGTGGGGGCTCGCTCTTAATCCGTGGATCGGCAAGGCCCGACACCTGGAGACAGCAATAGTACGCTGCCACCAGAGAAGGTAACTAGAGTTAATCAAGCCGTAGCCCAACCCTCGCCAGCGAACTGGTTACACCACTTCAGTGAAACTTAGGTAAGTGTAATTACGATCTGAAGAAGTCAGCACGGAGTATTATATATACGGAGTGCTGACCCCTCCCACAATAAGAACAACAACCAATGGAATGACTCCACAACAGACCAATGACATAAAACACCAAATAAGTAAAATCACAAGAATAACTAACTGCGCATGATACAACTAAACCGACTGTTCATGAATAATGTATGTATGACTAGTATTCCACGCATGCACGTAATGTTCAATCTTCTACTTGTTCTCTCTTTCCTTTCTTCTGACTACTTCTCTTCTCTCGTCTCTCTCTTCCTTCATGTGGGCCTCTTGTATGCCCACACAGCTACAAAATTAATATTATGTGTCTGTGCTGCTTGCAAGAATATAGCATCTTCCAGGGGAGGATCCAGGAGGAGAAGCAAGGGTGCCAGGCCCCCCACCCCTTCCACACACCATGTTTGAAAAAAATTAAGGAGAAATTTATCATTACTGGCAATGCAATTTATAGTTCATCTGTATGCTAACTAATGCACTTCCCTCATAAATTAATATTCAATTCATATACTAATATTTTAAGAAATTTCATGAGTTTTTTTTAACCTAAATATATTTGGGCCCCTACCTGTCTCTAGATCTGAATCCACCCCTGATTTCCTGCAGCAATTAGGTAGATAATAGGGTGACTATTCAGATTGTACAGGAAATATCACCATAGGCTCTGCAAAATGCTATTAAAATGTTGAAATTTCTTTGTGCAGTGTGAGAACCGAGGGTAGGGGCCAAAATATATTAGATTGAAACTTATGGTAAGAGCTTCGGTTCGTATACAATTGTCCTATCTCCATTTTAATTTTTCATTAAACTTAGTTGGGTGAGAGAAACATTTGTAGCATGGTTAAATAATACGGGGGGGGGGGGGGGGGGGGGGGGGGGGTGGGGGGGGGGGGGGGGGAGAATTTCTCTCCCAACCAAGTTTAATGAAAAATTAAAAAATAGAGTAGAATGTACTAATACAATCAGCTGGGATAGTGGGGAGCCCCTAGTTAGTTTTTGCCAACTTTACACCATGAGTTACCAAAAAAAAAAAAACATCAGTGAAGATATCTAGTGTGGAATAAACCAGTTATTACACTCGTCAGAGTGATATGGCTAGATATTTCACTCTCAGGCTTTATTATCACTCGCCTTTGGCTCATGAAAGTAAATTAGCCTGCTCGTGATACATTTCGCCATATCACACTCTGATTCATGTAATAAGTACTATATATATCACAACATTAATATGGTTTATGTTGATTGTTCAAACCCTTTTAGTTAAAATCATGAATTCTAAGTCATTTGTGTAGGAGTACTATAAAGTAATCAACATGTGTTTGAACTCTATTTAGCCTATTCAGAGACTCAGGTAATAATAAACTATACCTGAGTATAAGAGACTACTGCTATACATTATAATGGCATAGTGGTGTACTTATCAACCACACAATCACACACACGCTTAGTAATGCAGCCGATTGCACAACATTTTGTTAGTCTTGCTATTAACAGGAAGTGGTTTTCTAAGACTGACTTAAACTCTACTCCTAGGAATATACTTGTCAAAACTAGTTCTAAAACAAGTTTGAAAGTGTGTCAACTAAACAATCCAGGACAAAGAGAGTTGTACAGTTTTCTATATAAGATGAGTTGTGATCATGAATCATCAGAAACTGGCCCTATGTATGAAATAATAAAAAATGAGAATAAAGAAAACAGTGTACCACTTTACGATATAGTGGAAAAGGAAAGTAAAGACAATATAGCAGTTACAGAAAATTGTTGTTACGTTTCAAATATTATGACAAAACAGCCAACTACAACGAAGGATAACTCATGGCCAATAACTTCTTCTAAAATTAAACTCACAATATCAAAATCCAGGAGTAGTATAACATTGACATTACTGAGCTTTATTTTTGGAATACTAATTGTAATATTAACTATACAACAACACTCATTGGCTTTTTGAGAATATCAATGACAGAGTTTGATAAACATGTTGCTATAAAACCTGACCTGTGCCATAACATCAGCTTCAATGAATCAGTCACTTTAATACCAGAGAATGAAACATTGGATCAAACCATTAGCCCTATTCAATTATTAATACAACACAATTACTCACACTTGCAAAACTTATTTTATGATAATAGTTATCTTTTTAGCTTACTGAGTGAATGCATCAAAAGAAGCCGTCTTTCTTTTGTACAGTGTAGTGATTCTGTATTAAATTCGTATGGTAAAGCTGTGATTTTACCAGCCAAATCTTGCAGAGAACTTTACAACATAGTGCCACATAATTCAGGCTATTATTGGCTGACAGCATCCAATGGTTCTATTATAGAAGTCTACTGTGAAATGACTGAGTCTTGTGGTAATGTGACTGGAGGACTAACTAGATTAGCAACTCTAAACCATAATACAAGATCTGAGTCCTGCACAGGAGACCTTAGTTATAATGAGGAAGGATGCTTTAAAAGATCACCGAAGCCCGATTGCTCAGGATTTACTTTTAGTCCGCTAAATTTGAATTTATCATATTCTCACATATGTGGCACAGTTGAAGGAAATTACTTTGGTATACCTGAAGGCTTTGCAGGTAGTGGACGGTCATCTACTTCTATTGATGACAACTATGTTGATGGTATTAGTTTGACTTATGGGAGCACATCTCACAGAACTCACATATGGACATTCAGTGCTTGTGGAGGAGGAAACTGTACTGCAAGAGTTCCAGAGTTTGTAGGAGATCATTACTCAACTCTTCCACTATTCCCTTTACATTCAGTTATAATGTTTCAAAGAAACTTTCTCCCTATACTCAATGAAGATATTGAAATAAGATTGTGTCAAGATGAAGATAGGGACGCTTTTCCAAATGAGGGTATATATCTCACCAGTATGAACATTTACGTCAACTAAGTAATACTGTATATAGGACAGTCACCTTGATTCATAGAAATTATTTTTAGTTAATTGCATAATAGTGATACTCCTCATAAGTAACATTTTTATGTTTTATTCTTTACAATTAAACAACAACATAGATTGTAATGGTGATATAATATAGTAGCTAATTGCTCAAAATAGTAATGATTAACATCAGAAAAAAATTGTTTCGATTCCACAAGCCTTCCTCCTCTCATTAATAAATGATACTATCACTTTTTGTTGAAGCTACATTCATATGTTTCTGCCTAGATTTTGTAAGTATCACTGATACTCTCCTGACAAAAATGAAATTGGGGTGTTATGGATCTTGTTTTGTTCAGTAGTTACCCAAAGGTGAAGTTAATATTTAAATAAGGTATAAATTCTAAGCACCACAAAAGCAACTTCTTTAAATTTTTGACAACTGGAAAAGAATCACTAAAGAGACCATACACACCCACACACATGCACATGCATTCATATTCTCTTGCAAGCACTAATGTTGTGCGCACCTGGCAAAGCCAGGTTGACTGTGCACTAAGCAGGCACATTGAGCAGTACAAGCGAAGCTCCTGGCGCTGGGCTAGGAACTGGAAGGAGACCAGGTGCTTTCCTACAGCAAGTGGTGTGGGAACCTGAAGTCCCACCTGGACCATTGCTGTTACATGAGAAAATACCTTGAATTTGCACCCCAGCAAATGCCAGGCACCCAATCACAACTAGATAGACTGGTGGGGCAGGTAGGAGGCAGATGGTATATCAGATGAAAAACTGCTTGAGTTGGGCTTGAATTCTGGGACCTTAGGCCCTGAGTCAAGGACACAACCACCACACCACACAACCACCACACCACACAACCATAACACAACACAGCCACCACACATACACACATATGCATACATATAATTATACACTAATATTCTAACTGAATGTTTTACTCATACAGATGCAGTTTACAAGACTAGAGAGTGTAGCATATCAAACATTGTAGACAAACGGTTATAAATTACTGCATAATAATATTGAACAGCATAATTTTAATCATTTATAAATGTCACTTAAAATCAAATTAATATTAATGATACTTTTAACTTATGTATTTTAATATAAAGCAACTATAAGATTTTCACATTTTAATTACAAGAAAACACACATATAAATATTAATAAATAATCATTATTACATGAATGAGTGATGTATGTAGATAAACCTGAGAGTGAAACATTTTCAGACGAGTGCAATAAATGGTTTATTCTCTGCTAGATATCTTCACTGCAGTTTTTTGTACCATGGTTAGTAACAATTTGTGGGCGGAGTAATGAACATATTCATTTATAGTAACTCTTTTGTTTATCAACAGCATGTATTATTTTAGTGTTGTGTTATTTATCTTTACTGTATCATCTGCTGAGTGCATGCATGTTGTGTTATTGTCCGGATGTCAATCCGTGAGCATTTTTATTTTTGCGCATGCGTGTCTATGGCTATAAAAGCTTGGGCGCGCCTGTGTATCGGGAGTTCTCTAATAATCTTAGTTTGTGCAAACACTGGGTTAGTAGCCAGCTTGTCGTACTTACCTGAGTGAGGAGGACTCTGGTGGCAGCGTGTCACAGAGTTCGGGCATCTTCTGGTTGTGAGTCCTTTGAGCCGTGACCTACCTTTCTTGTGTATACTTTCCCTGTGCCGGTTGGTGGTTCGAGAGCGAGTGATTCCTCCAGAGCCACCCCATTAAACCCACACAATTGCTTTAATTGCTTCTTGTGATCCATATATTTCTTCCTGAATATGTAGGACAACATTTTTTTCCTTTAATATTATCAATCAAATCAACATCTTTCTACATACATTGTTTCAATTCTTAATTCAACAAAGACAAATTCAATGAAGATTTTTAAGATCATAGGAGGATTCACCTTACTCTTGCTCTCTCTCAATGGTAGTATATGTAGAAGTTTCATGTTGTAAACCACTCATTGTTTGTCAGCAGTAACAAGTCATTACAAAGCTCTGTTGTTTACTAAAGGAACAAGTCCAAGCAAGGCTTAAATGTTCCCACTTAGAATAGCACAACATTGTACGATAGGCAAAGTAGCTACAAGAAAGTGACTAGTTGGTCTCATTAATTTCATTCTATTGCACTTAATTAAAGCATTAACAATGTTACACTGACTGTTTAAAGATCAGCTTTGGAAGTCTTTTTTTAACACAAAACATAATAATGAACTTGATGTGTTCATGGAAGTAATCTTTTCATTACTCAATTAAGTTTATTCATGCTAGTAATACTGGAATTACACAGTTGTCACAACAGCATGTTTTTTTGTATATATTCATAATACATATGCATATGTACTCAGAAATGTATAGTCAAATCTCTTCACTGTTCAGCTTAATATTAGTTATTGCAATAGTAATGCATACAACTAATGATTAATATTGAAATCAAAAATCTAAAACAAGTCTCTAAGATCAGAGAATAATTTTTGTTTTAATGTTTTTTTAGTATTTGCTGTAAGTTTATCTTCACATGGCTCTCTGCTTGTCTAATAACAAGCAGTGGCGAAACCTAACAACAGTAAAAGTAGCTTTAAAAAACTTTCATTTTAACAACCTGTACAACATGTTGTCTAACTTTACCAAGAATTAGTTGTTAAATGCAAGCAAAGTAAAGATAACACCACTTCAACAGATGGCTTCTAGTATTGACTAGAATGTGAAGGAAATTAAGTCAAAACATTGTAGTTATTTTTCTGCAAGTCTGTACAATAACACTAAGGGTTGTTTACTAGAGTTTTTGAAATGTTGCTGTAGTAATGCCCGAAAGTTGCACAAACACATACACCCTGTTATTGAGGCCCAAAATGAGACTCACCAGGTATGACTGCAAATAATAAGGGTATTAGTCAGTGGCTCAGTCAGCAGGTCTGGCAATGTGCACTAGCAATATAGAGCACAATTTCCAGACTAAATATTCAAAAATATTCAATTTTATTTCATGCATATTGTACAATATTAAGGTGGCATCATATTATAATTGAAAAGCCTTCAGGAAACGACACTATTAATAGTCAATGAGAATTATTAAATTGATTAAGCAGTTTTATCCCTAGAATAGTACTGAAATCATCCCTTAAAGTTCCTGCCATTGTTCAAAGTAACCAGTGCTTTCTTTTCTGAACAAACATGTATTTTGCTTTTGTGTTTGGTATGTTGAGGTCACTTTTCCTGTATTTGATTCAGTGGGAGGGAAGCTTGGCCAGCAATAGGTTGGCTATTTTCCACCACAAGAAGTTTAAGGTAAGTGCTACTTTACCTTCTTAACAATAAATTAAGTCTATAGCTAGCACTGAGCAGACATACATGGAAACTTTAATTTTAATGTTTGCTTCAATTGTTCTCTTGTAAGCATAATATTGTGTCTAATGTAAAGCATGGAAGTGAATATACTTAACCTTTTTGAAATGCTTTACAATTCATATCAGTTCTGAAAGTAATGTTAAACATTAAGAACATCACCAATATTGGACTAGTTAGTAATTGTGTTCAATCCACAGAATTTTAATATTATAATTATCAATATAATACACTCACATATAAAGACACAGCTAAAAACTAATATTTTGGTAAGTTTACTTCTGATCGGTCCATAAGGAGACAGAGCTGGGAGCGACCTTCCTTCCAGCATAATACCCCCACAGACGCTGTCAGGAAGACTTTGCAGTTGTGCAAAGTTGAGCTCCACCCATTCTTAATCTACGGTCATGATGCCAGAGCTCCACTCGATCAACAGGTACATGAAGTTTAATTAAATTTCTTATTGCTTAAAAAAAATTATTATTCCTTATTCCTTAAAAAACAATTTTTCTAGATTTTTTTTTGTGTGAGGTGGATTCATGAATTGTAGGTAACTTGGTAAAGGGTGGTTACACTTTCTGGGGTGTCGGACAGAATGGGAACATCACTTGTTGTGTTCAGTAATCTGTGGATACAGCGTATGAACGGAACATCTGCTTGTGCTTAGTGTGAACAGATGTACCAATGCTGTGTACGATGCAGCACCTTGTAGTTGCTAATGTGTTATATTCTGCACATAAATGGATGGGATATCAGATAGTATATAACACACATGTGGGTATGACACACTTCTATCAGGGATGTGAGGATGACTGGGTTGGTGTACTTGTTTATTGTGACATTTATATATATATATATATTTCCAACTATTAGTACTATAATCATACACAGATTATGGAACATAACTAGTAATGTTTCACGTAGTAGTAGTAGTAGTAGTAGTAGTGGGTTATTAATAATATAATATTATTATTGTCATCATTTTAGCTGAATGAATATTTTATACGTAATACCCATATTTTTAATAGCCAAAACCAACATATATTTCTACGTTCATTCAAAATATGCATCATAACTTTTAACACTCCTGTATAACTGAATAATTTTTCTCAACTATCTGGTAAAGGTCACTTTCTATTATGTGTGAGTGTTTTTACTGTCAACTGGTAAATGGTCACTGTGTGCGTTTATATTAGTAAGATGTGTTTTTTTCTCATGGGAGAAATCTTAAATTAGTGTGTGTATATGTAAATGTATGTTTGAAATATAAGGTAAAGTTTGTGTGTTAGTTGTTAATAGAGGAGAGTACATATATTCATAATTATTTAGATATAAACATTAATTAAATTTGTATTATTATTTAATTTTTCCCCTTTTTTCTCCTCCCATTGTCATGAAGGTGTCAAGCCCCATGACAACCCAGACTTGAATCCGGAGTTGTCTTTCAACTTCATTCCAGTGGACACCATCATCTCCAACTTCTTTAACTACATCTCGGAGCTGCTCAACTTTGTGCAATGCAATATGAGACAAGAATTGGGGCATGGCCAGCATGGCATTGTGTTCCAGTGTGCAGAGTGGGTGGGCAAGGGTCCCCTGGCAGTCAAGTCGGTAGTGCCACCAGACGAGAAGCACTGGAATAATCTGGCACTTGAGTTTCATTATACGTACCTGGTAAAGGATATAACATAGTTGTGTAGTGTTTCAGTTTATCTATTAGTGTGGAATATTAGAAATAGAGTATTAGAAATAGATGGTCCTGAGTGGGAGAAACATCTTTAGCTGCAGTGTAATACTTCGATAGTCCAAGTTTCAATTGGTCAATGGCTACTGCATTCCATTCATGAAAGGAAAAAGGAAGAGCTTGTCAAGTTCATTCAATTCAACTGCTTCATCAGACTATTATACCAAGCAAACTTAAGAGATAAAACTGTTATCTCTGAATTCTCATCATTATTTTCCTTAAAAATTGCCATGTGCTGCCTTCTCTTGCATGATATTATTTGTAGCTAAGTTAATTTGGTAAGTTATACCACTTCAGCAAGGTGATCAGAAACTTGTTAATCACTCTATTATTCCAAAAATAAATGCTAGCATTATCTGGCAGGGCCTACCAGTGACTTGTGCCCTGCACCCACCTGTATTATTTTCTCTGTAACCCCCACATCAAACATTTGAGTCGTGGAGAATACCTCAAACTATGGTTGTTGGAAATTGCTCCCTCAATACTTGCCAATGAGCACATTTCCCTCAACTAATTATCCAGCATATTTTTTCCTTGTGGGCTTTTTTTTCAAGCTACCAAGGTGCATCTTCGTCCTAGGGTGCCATTTGGATAGGATGCAAGATTAAAACATCATGAATATATGCTTGTGGTGGTAAATTCTTCATATAGAGATCTTCACCTCCTCAAAGGGAAAAATAATACTTGCAGCAATGGAAAAGGTTGCATTCTGTAGTGCCCTGGGACACCAATTACCCCACCGTCCCACAATCGCTTTGCGTCCTCTGTTGATAAAGACCTAGCAAATTTTACTCTCCGCCCGACACCAGTGGAGTGCAAATTGTGAAAATATGAATCCATGGTTTAATGAAAAGTTTTAAATTGGTTATCTTTACTGTCTAGGATGGTGGTAAAGAGTCTTGGGAGGGACGCAAGGCACTTGTTTCGACTACGTACAAAGATAAAATGTTATTTATCAAACTTATCCTGGAGTTAACAAAGTCTTTCATCAGTCTCTATTTAGTGGTTCTTCTCCAGTTGTCAAAAATTTAATTGGGAAGTTGCTTTAGTGGTATTTAGAACTTCATACTAACTTTAACTTCACTGTCAGGTAACTACTTTATAAAATAAGATCCAAAACCCCCCCATTTCATTTTTGTCAGCTCAGTATCAGTAATACTTACATAATCAAATATAAACATATGAATGTAGCTTCAACAAATAGTGATAATATCATAAAATAATGAGAGGAGGAAGACTTGTGGAGTTGAAACAATTTTTCCTGATGTTAACCATTATTATTTTGAGAAATAGCTACTATATAACTGCATTACAATCTATGTTGTTGTTTAATTGTAAAGAATATAACATAAATGTGTTAGTATGTACCACTATTATGCAATTAATTACAAATAATTTCTATGAATCAATGTGACTGTACTCTTTATAGCATTATTTAGTTGACGTAAATGTTCATACTGGTGAGATATAAACCCTCTTGTAGTTTAATGTCCCTGTCTTCATCTTGACACATTCTTATTTCAATATCTCCATTGAGTATAGGGAGAAATAAGTTTCTTTGAAACATTATAACTGAACGTGAATTGAGGTGTGGAAGAGTTGAGTAATGATTTTCTACAAACTCTGGAACTCCTACAGTACAGTCTCCTGTACAAGCACTGAATGTCCATAAGTGAGTTTTGTGAGATGTGTTCCCATAAGTCAAACTAATACCATCAACATAGTTGTCGTCAATAGTAGTAGTAGATGACTGTCCCCTACCTGTAAAGCCATCAGGTGTACCAAAGTAACTACCGTCAATTATGCCACATATGCGAGAATATGATAAATTCTAATTTGGTGTATTAAAGACAATACCAGAACAACTGGGAATTGGTAATCGTGTAAAGCATCCATCACGATTGAAGTTCACATCTCCTGTGCAGTATTGAGATATTGTGCTAAGATTAAGATATGCTAGTCTAGTCAGTCCTCCTGTTGTGCCACCACAAAACATCATCATATCACATTAGACTTGAATGATGGAACCATCAGCAGATGTCATCCAATAGTAACCAGAATTATGGGGAACTATTTTATACAGTTCATTACAAGACTTGGCTGGCACGATTTTGCTTTTGCCATATATATTTACAGCTGAGTCAACACATTGGCTTCGGGTAAGATTTCCTCTACTATTGCAATAATTGAAAATTGCAACAGAATGTCATTTGCATCAAATAAATCTTGTAAGTGAGAATAATTTGAAAGTATTATTGAGTTATCCATGACTACTGTACTAGGTGTGGTGGGAGCTAAATTTTGATTTAACTCAGTTGAAGAACATTGAGATGGCTGGTTGGATACTTTGGTAAAGCCTATAAAAGTAGTAACAACAAAGGCTACAATAAGCAGTACCATTATAGCAGCTGCTATTGACCAGATCATGCGTATGAATGTTGGTTTGGCTGCAGGAGACTTTATAAAAGAGTTAGTACAATCAACTTTGTAATTATTACATTTTGTTTGAATCGTTACCTTGATTGGACTTATTATTCCTTTTTCATTGATATTGTCCTGCCCAGTAGTTTGGAAGTCATTATTCTTTCTATCCTTGCCCACTGTGGCATAAAGATCTGCAGAATCTCTGTTTTCTTCCAGGATTTTACCTTTTGTTGCACTCTTCTTATTTACCACTGAATAAAGAGGAAAGGCATCTTTACTTACTTCATGGCTTTTAAATTTCTTACTCTTGTTTTTGTCTACTGTAGCATAAAGATCAGAAGCATTGTAATTTTCTTCCTTACTCATGTTGTTCACGATAGCCATCTCTGAGAACTGAAGATCATAGGTTATCTCACGCATTATATATGCTTTAAGAAATTGAAGTCTAGTAGGAAATGGAAGTCACTATAATCAAGGAAACACATCCTTACATTCAGTAATATTTTTCCAAAAGAATATACAGGAAGTGAAGTGTTTACAGGAAGTATATAGCCATTATAATATAATGTCAGTAGCATGCAACACAGAAGAACACATGTATATAAATTACAACAGCTGCACAATACTAGACTACAAACTTGTGCCATAGTGTTTTCATCTCAGAAAATAGCACACCACATTATTGGTTGTTGTGCATGTTGTTAGCCACCTGTGCTCTTGACACAGCTTAGCTAATTGTATGACTAATACTGCAAATGTAAACAAATCATTTCCTGTAAAATAATGTGACTTATTAACTACTGAATAACATACATATTATTTATTTCTATATTTTTGGTTTATTTAGAAACTTAAAGTTCTTATATTGCTTACTGTTTGATGAGAAAAAGCTAATATTATATTCTATGGATCCAGATTCATTTGAGATGTATTGTGTCTGAGTTATTTTTGTTCTTTTAGTTTTACAGATACTAGGCATTACTAAAATTCCTTTAGTACGTACCATTTTATATATGGATATTTACAATTTATCAGTTCTATACAACTACAATAATCCTTGAAAGTTTGCAGTACAAGACATTTTTTCAGTTATGTATTAAATGATTGCTTGTCTTTGACAATGATAAATGTTAAATGTTACCTATTCTGTTTACATCTAAAATACACTTAGTTTTAGAAGTAAAAAATAACAGTATATAGTTCCGTTGATGGTTATTTTTGTGTAGTTGTAACAAAACAGTATCCACCACTCTTAACTGTCAACAACTACTACATGGGACTATAAAGCCAGAATATATTTTATGCTTGTCTATATAATAATATGTATATACTCAAATATTAGCAATAGACCTTAGACTGAAGATTGATAAATTTTTCTGTAGCTTCAGGGGAGGGTCTAGTGCTAACGGCAGGGAGAGGTAAAAATATAATTAGGTTAAAACTTATGATATTTGGATATTAATGTATGAATGTTAAGAGGTTCAGTTAGCATGCACTTATCCTATTAACTTCATTGACTGTATTTCTTCATTATAATTTTTCATTAAACTTTGTTGGGAGGGGGAGCCCTAGCCACCATACTACTTTTCCCCTGAACAGTACACTATGATTGATTTAACTAAAATGTGAATGTTTCTCACTATTGTAACAAAGTAATGATACCTAATAATATGTTTATCAGGAGACAATCTTTGGATATTTCAACTTTGAGTATTCACACCAATATAGTCTTACTTGGAATTCTTGTCCAATTTATAGCATATAGAATATGAAAAGCTTACACAAATGAAACTTCTTTTGGTCTCAACAGTTATGGAGTGTTCGTTAAAGAAGTGCTTTACAATAAAATGTAATTCTAAATCCTAATGGTATTAGTATGTATAGATGAAAATTATTTTACCATTATAGATCATATTCCTATTTCTTATGATTTTACATTCATTATAATTTAATTCATTGATTACCTTTTATCTAACCTGCCCACGCTCTTTTATCTGGTCATTGTTTTTTTTTCATACACCAGGTAATAATAGTTTTATTATGATGAAATGATTTCTAGTATTGTTGTGTTTTAGTTAACTAAAACCCCGTTTTGGGGCATTTTACTTTTGGCAAGAATAACTATATCTAAACTGTAAAGAACATGAAAAACTAAAACTAAATATTTTAGAAGACAGTAAATTCGATAATAACTAAAACTACCAGCAGAGTGGGTGAAAAAACTAAAACTAAGCAATTTTTTTGTTGTAAACAATTCACCTTGAATTATGTCATTAAATGAAGCTATGAATTTTCATTAAGTAAATATTCTCTAAACTATATAAAAAAATATCATACTTTATTTATAATATCAAAGATTTCATAGAAATAATTATGCTTTTTGAAGTTATTTGGGAAAACTACCTGGACTACTTTCTTTAAGGAGTCTCATTATTGAAGAATTTGAGTGACAACATAAATGAACTAAAACTCTGTCAGTTGATAATTATAGTAACTAAATCTTCTACATGATATTGAAGAAAAAACTAACTAAATCTGCAGGGAGAATTTGGGAAAATACTAAAACAAGCATTCAAGATATATTTTTAGTATGAATAACTAAACCTAAGAAAGTCTGAAATCTCTAAACCAAAACAACATTGATTTCTAGCCCTGAAATTCTTTCTCAACGATACAAATAATGAGATATCAACAGCAGCAGCTGCTAGTGCGGAAATGTATAGCAAACTTATAAAGTTTATTTAACCAGTATAAGAGTTTAAAAAAATAGGAGTAGAATGAAACTTTCATTTTTCCATAACATTAGGCACAAAAACATTTCAAAATAACCAGAACTACTTTAAGCTTACAGTGATGCAGTTGATGTTAGACTGGAGATGTTTGTAAGTATACAATGCAAGTAAAGTGAGTGGAAGGATTACTGTAAGAGAACATCAGGTAAGCAAGTCTATAGGCTGAGACACATGTTGTTTGGTATTGTTGTGAATGCTATTAGTATTAGCAAATTTTCTCGTTCTAACAGCCAATATTATGTTAATTGAAACTCAACGCTATGTTATGACTGCTTGCCGAAAGTATTATTCGGGGTCAACTGAGGTTAAATTCTCAGTGGTGATATAGTAAATATAACGTAAACAGCAAGATACTGGAGGGTATGTTTACCGTTTATTATATCCTGAAGGGTGATTTGCATATATAGCATAGACAGCCAGCATCCTGGAAGCTCTAAACATATCTGTTATACTTGTTGTTGTCAGGTGTCATTTGTATGTATAGAGATTCCTTTATCTTTTACTCACGATTTATACTGGCTCTCTCTCTACAACTCCTCCCTATTCCCATTTAATGGGGTGATGTTTCTGCCAAGCATGTTCAGCAATAGCTGAAACATTCTCATCACCTATCTTGCAGACATTCTGATGTTCTTTCACTTTCTGCTCAAGCCTTCTAGTTGTTCCACCTATAGTTCAAACTAGTACATATGGATGTGAAGTTTGTTGTCAGATCCCTGCTCTGAGATTCTGGTTAAACCAATGGTGGCAGTAGCTAACACTCAGAAATACAATAATGCAACTCATAAAGTATAAATAGCTGGTTTTTATTACATAGTTATTATACTGTGTAGATGAATTTAATAATTTACAATGTCGTACTCATATTTGCTTCTGAAACTTTTATTTTTAGAAGAATATTTGGGCGATTCATTTGATAATGTTGTTAGCTGTTCAGGTGTAGTTTATAACAGTAGTGTTATGATTATCTACTTTATCCCTCATTTCATATTGAGATGTATTATCTTCTTTAATATCATGATTTACAATTTCATATGCGAGATCACTTGTTGGTCCATAATTTGTATTAAGGGTGGAGACCCATCCGGCCCACGCATTTTCCTTAAAAATTGATGCTGAAAAAAAAACAACTTCAAGCAACGGTGGCAATTCTTTAACATGCTGAATTTATTTAGGGTGATAAGGTCTCTCTGCACACCAAAATTCAGACCATTTGCATCTTCGTAAGCCCAGTTAGGAGCGATTTACTTCTGCGGACATTTCGTGTTGTTTCTCCGCAACCGTCCAAGCTTTTCTGCCGATTCAAGACTCTACGGCTTCCTCCCATTATGTTCCCGCTTCCTACGTTTAGTTTTTAGCTATAGCAACTTTACTTTTCTAAATATCCGACCACTAAGGTCAACTTTGCTTCCTGGCACACTATCAAGAAAATCTAAACGTAGGCCTGTTCACCTTACGTCACCGAATTACTGTTCCAAGTTTAGACTGCATCCCGTGACCCCTTATAGCTCAAAAATACTTGTCGCAAATTCACCCTCTTTGCAGGCGGTCGCGAACTGCGGCTGGGTCAAAACGAAGTGCGCGTAAAACTATAACGCCCCCCACCCCGGCCCGGATATTGCATTTTGCGCCCCGCCCACCAAAGGTGCGCTCCGCTTCAGCTGCTTTTTAGTGAGAAGAACGGCTAGGGTGCTGTTAAAGAATCACCTACGGTGCTGTTGAAGAAGCACCCAGCTTGTTAGATTTCGATACTAAGCTGGGAGGGGTCCTGCAGTGGATTTATACAGTACCCCGTTCAGGCGATACTAGCACGTCTGCCTTACCGACGCACAGGTAAGCGAATTAGCTAGTTAGTGTAAGGATTTGAAGAAATAGCCCACTGATTATGTGTGCGAACATTTTAGGTGAAACCTTCTGTGAGGTAGTGGCTCTGAAAAGAGCCGGGTTGGAAAAAAAAGGACTCATTTTCTTTGGCTGTATTTGAAGTGCTTGGACAGCTTCTCCTGGAGGGGTTTGCTGTTAATTCCTCTATCCTTCAGAATTCGTACAAATTCTTCTCAGTCCTTGCATTCAGATTTGAGCAGTTCCAAGTCTCCATAGCTCAATCCAACCCTGGTCCAGAAGTCTGGAGTCGTATGGCTGAATTATTCACAAACTGAGGGAGACTGACCAAACCATTCTGTTGAGCGATAGCTGGGAGTGGACACTAAATCTTGAGAAGGTGAATCAGGGAGCACTTCTGATGATGACTCCTGCCGAAGAGAGGGCGTGACATCATGACCAGTAAAGGAAGGATCATCAAGAGTATCAGTGGAAGCCCCACCTATTGCTGGGACTTGCTCCAATCCTATGTCTATACATTATATATATATATATATATATTATGTATGTATATATTTTTTTTAATATTATATTTATTTACTTATTTCTTACTTCTTCTCAAAGCACATTTCATTTTCCTCATTTCTGTGGCTGCACTAATAGCCCTCTTCCTTTTCCTGGAAGGCATGATTATAGTTTGCTGTTGAAGCTGGTTGTAACAACAACGTGGTCAAAGCTAATCCACCAGTAAGGCTACTGAGGTTAGGGACTCTCGAGATTTTTGCCCCGCTTTGCGCGCTAATATATCAAGCGGTGGTTATGCTTGCGAGATGCATGCGGAGCCAGGTGAGGGTGGTAGATTTTCGTGGTTGATAGCACTTAACACTTCCCACAGCCTTACCAACGGTTGCTATGGGTCTCCTCCCTTAAAGATACGTAGAATAGTGATATTGTCTTGGTTGGTCAAAGTCTACATGTCGCTTAATAAAATTGATGTAGTCTATTACGCAATGAGCAAATTTAGAACATAATTTCCAGAATTACTAATTATTCAATCTTACTTCATGCATAATTGTAAGAACAAAGTGGCATCATACCATAATATTATATAATAGCCTTCACCACTTTTTTTTTTTTTTTCGTTTTTGGTAGTTGAAGTCGCATTTCCTGTATTTGATATAGTGGGAGGGAAGCTTGGCCAATAATAGGTATGCTATTTTCCACCACAAGCATTTCTTGAGGTGAGTGCTACTTTACCGCCTAACTATAAACTAACTGTATAGCTAACACTCAATTGAAGCATGGAAGTCGATATACTCAACCTTTTTGAAATGATCTGCAGTTTATATATATTTCGAAGGTTGTGTTGAATGTCAATAACATAACCAATACCGGATTAGTCAGTATAGCGGAAGACACAGCTAAATTCATATTTTGGTATGCCTGATGTCTTCATAAGAACTAATAAATCATACACTACAACAACTTTGATGTTATTGAGCTTATGAAATAACATGGACAGTCAGTATGTGTAGAGCAAGTTTTACATGTATATACATTATTATAATGTATATACATATATGCATATAATATATATGTATACATATTATGCTATGTATGTATATGCCTATATATTCAGAAATGTAAGCTTTTAGATAATCAAATGTGACCGTCTACAGGAAAATCGGGCACAACGCGGCCCCGACCAAAAAAATTTTTTTTGCACCTACACACTCCTCGGCAAGCAGATATTAAGCTCTCCAAGTTTCATCGCCGTAGCTTTAGCCATTCCCGCTATATATCACCTAACCGTTCCCTTCGTTAGGCTTATTTAATACAATTTTAAGAACTAAATCGATCTTTTTGCGACGTCTACGCATGCTGCGTTGTGTCCGATTTTCCCATAGACGGTCACAAATCTCTCTCCACTGTTTAGTTTTTGTTATAGTAGAGTACTGAAATAATTCGAGATAGGTAAAAGCTAATGATTAACATTTTTAACATCAAAAAAACTAAAAAGTAACTAAAATCAGAAACTGATCTATTCATTGGTTTTTCAGTATTTACTGTAAGTTTATCTTCATATAACTCTCTGTTTGTCTAAATGAGCACTGGGTATACCTAACAACAGTAAGAGCAACTTTTAAAAACTTTCATTTTTAACCACCAGTAAAACTTGTTTGCCTCACTATACCAAGAATTAGTTGTTATAAGTACAGGCATAATAATGATATCAACACCATGTCAACTGATGGCTTCAAGTATTGACAAGAATGTGTATCAGTCAAAAACATAGTTCTACAAGTCTGTACAATAACAGTACTAAGGAAACAAAAACTGCACAGATGGCTGTTTACCATATTTTTTTAAAATGTTGTTATAGTAATGCCCGAAAGTTGCACACACGCACACATCCTTTTATTGAGTTAAGGCCCACAACCATGAACTTCAAAATGGGACTCACGGTATGACTGCGAATAATCAGGGTATTAATCATACAGTTACGAACATTTATGTTGACTAAATATTTATTAAAATTTTAGGTGACCAAGCAGTTGTAGAAGGAGGCATATGAGAGTATACATGGATAACAAAGTCCTTGTTATATCAGTGTATCACGTTAATAACCTTAAAGATAACACAAAAGAGAATACAATCAAAAGTGAATACAATCAAAATTATATACAGTCGAACTTCCGAATAAAGGACAAAATGGGAACGCCATATTTTTGTCCAGTGTGGAGAAGCTGTCCCTTCTCGGAAACCATCACTTTTTGATTGTTTATCTAATAATTGATTGTACAAAGTGTATTAAATTATTTGAATTGAGTGAAAAATAAATAAATAAAATAATAGAACATAGTATACTGGCTTTCCTTAACAAAAAAAAATCACATCAATTAGTCTGTTTTAACAATGAAAATTATTAAGTTCACAATACTGTTTATAGTTGTTCCTTACTCTCTGACTTCTTTATGGTCATGATGCTCCAAATATGAGCTTACATTTTCCAATTGCTTCTTTGAAGCTCTTCAACTTTGGTGAAGGATAAAACAGATGGGTTGTCACTATCATTATCATCATCTCTTCCTGTTCATTAAAAAAAAGCTGGATTCCCTATCTCAGTCATTTATGGAGCTATTTGACGGAGGTTACAAGTACACGAATAACTGAATTTCATTCGGGAAGTTATAGAGCCAGGGGTCGCTATAATATCACTTATATTATGCACACCGAGTACGTTGTGCAAAACTTCAGTGAAGATATCTAGTGTGGAATAACCAGTTATTACACTCGTCAGAGTGATATGGCTAGATATTTCACTCTCAGGCTTTATTTTCACTCGCCTTTGGCTCGTAAAAATAAATTAACCTGCTCGTGATACATTTCACCATATCACACTCTGATTCATGTAATAAGTACTATTTATATCACAACATTAATATGGTTTATGTTGATTGTTCAAACCCTTTTAGTTAAAATCATGAATTCTAAGCCATTTGTGTAGGAGTACTATAAAGTAATCAACATGTGTTTGGACTCTGTTTAGCCTATTCAGAGACTCAGGTAATAATAGGCTATACCTGAGTATAAGAAGACTACAATTATATCATTAAGGGCTTTAGCATAATAACAATGCCTGGGCACTGCTATACATTATAATGGCATAGTGGTGTACTTATCAACCACACAATCACACACACGCTTAGTTATGCAGGTGATTGTACAACATTTTGTTAGTCTTTTTGCTATAAACAGGAAGTGGTTTTCTAAGAGTAACTTAAACTCTACTCCCAGGAATATACTTGTCAAAACTAGTTCTAAAACAAGTTTGAAAGTGTGTCAACTAAACAATCCAGGACGAAGAGAGTTGTACAGTTTTCTAAATAAGATGAGTGATCATGAATCATCAGAAAATGGCCCTATGTACGAAATGATAATAAATGAGAATAAAGAAAACAGTGCACCACTTTACGATATAGTGGAAAAGGAAAGTAAAGACAATATAGCAGTTACAGAAAACTGTTGTTACGTTTCAAATATTATGACAAAACAGCCAACTACAAGGAAGGATAACTCATGGCCAATAACTTCTTCTAAAATTAAACTCACAATATCAAAATCCAGGAGTAGTATAACATTGACATTATTGAGCTTTATTTTTGGAATACTAATTGTAATACTAACTACAACAACACTCATTGGCTTTTTGAGAACATCAATGACAGAGTCTGATAAACATGTTGCTATAAAACCTGACCTGTGCCATAACATCAGCTTCAATGAATCAGTCACTTTAATACCAGAGAATGAAACATTGGATCAAACCATTAGCCCTATACAATTATTAATACAACACAATTACTCACACTTGCAAAACTTATTTTATGATAATAGTTATCTTTTTAGCTTACTGAGTGAATGCATCAAAAGAAACTGTCTTTCTTTTGTATGGTGTAGTGATTCTGTATTAAATTTGTATGGTAAAGGTACGATTTTACCAGCCAAATCTTGCAGAGAACTTTACAACACAGTGCCACATAATTCAGGCTATTATTGGCTGACAGCATCCAATGGTTCTATTATAGAAGTCTATTGTGAAATGACTGAGTCTTGTGGTAACGTGACTGGAGGACTAACTAGAATAGCAACTCTAAACCTTAATACAAGATCTCAGTACTGCACAGGAGACATTCGTTTTGATGAGGAAGGATGCTTTAAACGTTCACCAATGCCCGGTTGCTCAGGATTTACTTTTAGTCCAATAAATTTGAATTTATCATATTCTCACATATGTGGCACAGTTGAAGGTAGTTACTTTGGTAGACCTAATGGCTTTGCAGGTAGTGGACGGTCATCTACTACTATTGATAATAACTATGTTGATGGTATTAGTTTAACATATGGAAACCCATCTCACAGAACTCACATATGGACATTCAGTGCTTGTACAGGAGACTGTACTGCAACAGTTCCAGAGTTTGTAGGAAATCATTACTCAACTCTTCCTCCATACTTCAGGTCACGTTCAGTGTTAATGTTTCAAAGAAACTTCCTCCCTATACTCAATGAAGATATTGAAATAAGATTGTGTCAAGATGAAAACAGAGAAACTTCACCACAAGAGGGTATATATCTCACCAGTATGAACATTTACATCAACTAAATAATACTATATATAGTTTATTCCCCTTGCTTAATAGAGATTATTTGTAGTGAATTGCATAATAGTGATACTCCTCATTAGTAACATTTTTATGTTTTATTCTTTACAATTAAACAACAACATAGATTGTAATGCTGTTATATAGTAGCTAATTTCTCAAAATAGTAATGATTAACATCAGAAAAAAATTGTTTCGTCTCCACATGTCTTCCTCCTCTCATTAATTAATAATATTATCACTCTTTGTTGAAGCTACATTCATATGTTTCTGCCTAGATTTTGTAAGTATCATTGATACTCTCCTGACAAAAATGAAATTGGGGGGTTATGGATCTTGTTTTATTCAGTAGTTACCCAAAGGTGATAAGGTATAAATTCTAAGCACCACAAAAGCAACTTCTTTAAATTTTCGACAACTGGAGAAAAATCAATAAAGAGGCCATACACACCCACACACATGCACACACATTCAAATTATCTTACAAGCGCTAGTGGTTACACGAACCTGGCAAAGCCAGGATGTCTGTGCACTAAGCAGGCACAGTGAGTAATGCAAGCAAAGCTCCTGGAGTTGGAGTAGGAACGGGCAGGAGATCAGGTGCTTTCCTACAGCAAGTGGTGTGCACACCGGAAGTCTTACCTGGACCATTGCTGTTACATAAGAAAATGCCTTGAATTTGCACCCCAGCAAATGCCAGGTACCCAATCACTACTAGGTGGACTGGTGGGGCAGGCAGGAGGCAGATGGTAAATAAGATGGAAAATTGCTTGAGTTGAGCTTGAACTCTGGGACCTTAGGCCCTTAGTCAAGGACACAACCACCACACCACACAACCACCACCACACAGCCACCACACCAAACAGCCACCACACCACATAGCCACCACACATACATACATATGCATACATATATACACATTTTATCTAATATTCTAACTGAATGTTTTACTCATGCACAGTACAGATGCGGTTTACAAGACTAGAGAGTGTAGTATATCAAACATTGTGGACAAACCATTATAAATTACTGCATAATAATATTGATCTAAAGAACAGCATAATTTTAATCATTTATAAATGTCACTTAAAAATCAAATTAATATTAATGATATGGTTAACTTGTGTATTTTAATATAAAGCAACTATAAGATTTCACATTTTAATTACAAGAAAACACACATATAAATGTTAATAAATAATCATTATTACACGAGTGAGTGATGTATCTATATAAACCTGAGAGTAAAATATTTTTCCAAATCACTCATATGAGTGCAATAAATGGTTTATTCTCTGCTAGATATCTTCACTGCAGTTATTTGTACCATGGTTGCTTTAATTGCTTCTTGTGTTACAGATATTTCTTCCTGAATATGTAGGACAACATTTATTTTTTCTTTAATATTATCAATCAAATCAACATCTTCCTACATACACTGTTTCAATTCAAGGTAAGATTTTCAAGATCATAGGAGGATTCATCTTAATCTTGTTCTCTCTCAATGGTAGTATATGTAGAAGTCTCATGTTGTAAACCACTCATTGTTTGAGTCATAACAAAGCTCTGTTGTTTACTAAAGGAACAAGGGCTAAGTACATGTTCCTACTTTGAATATCACAACATTGTACGATAGGCAAAGTAGCTGTAAGGAAGTGCACTAGTTGGTCTTTTAAGTTTTTTCTAATGAACTTAATAAAAGCATAAACAAGTTTACACTGATAGTTTAAAGAGCTTTGGAAGTCTTTTTTCTAAACACAGTCAAACCATAACATTATTTAAATTAACTTGATGAGTTTATGGAATTAACTGTTTCATTATTCGATTAAGTTTATGCATGTTAGTAATTATTATTGCAATACTGGAATTAAACAGTCATCGCAACAGCATGATTTTTTTTGTATATTATACACTGTAAAAATTATACATATTATATTCATATTATAACATATTATACATATATGCATATATATTCAGAAATGTAGGCGTTTGTATAGTTAAATTTCTTCACTGTTTATATGCATATAATATTCAGAAATGTAGGCGTTTGGATAGTTAATTATCTTCACTGTTTAAGCTTAATAATAGTTATAAGTCCTGATATAGTATTCAATATGCAATATTATTGGATTAATATTTTATGTAATAATACTATGACATATGCTAAAATTACAGCAAATTGTCAGGTAGGACAAACAATTGCACATAACTCCCAATAATACACATTGAAAGTAAAACTTAAATAGTTGAGTGGCAAACAAGTCAGCATAGGTTAAATACTCTTATTCAGGTATTCAACTATTATTATAAGCTTGCATTAATGAACAATAACAACACTGTAAAGACCTGGACAGCTGTTGGCTATATATATTGTGTAAGAATATAATAACTAACAGTGCTAAGTTTTGCAATTGTAGCTGTGGACTTGTTATTCACATTTAATAAAGTTTGATGAACAGTAAACAAGTAACTTGATCTTAGTAGATTAAAATTCAAGAAACACACAATAACTTTGGAGGTGGACTTGCATTGACCTGTTTTAACTTTGAGATATATATATATGTATATATGTGAATGCCTTAAAGAAAGTAGCTATGCAAGTGACAGTCAATCAGTTGCTAATAGCAAATGTGTCTTAGTGTGTATGGTGTGTGTATGTGTGTGCGTCCGTGTGTGGGATAATGTTCTGGTTTAATATTGAAGGAATGTACATATTATGGGAAGTGAAGGGAACAGAAAGTATATTGGCATTATACTCTTAAGTCAGCAGCATGTAAGAGAATAAGCATATATTATATATATATATGTAATTATGTTGCTGTATTGCAGTGGCTCAGTAGCTTGTACCGTTGTGGTTTCATCTAAACAAAAACATAATTATTATTGGATGTTGCTAGCCACATGTGCACACAACTTAGCTAATTTTATGACTGTTATAAGCATGTGACATTAAAATTCTTTCGTAGTATACCATTAATTTATAAATTATTCATTTGATACGGGAAGATATCATGAGTCTGTTTTCTTAGCATTTACAAGAGTGCCGCAGGCACTAGTACAAATACAACCAATTAAATGAGTGACATTCTGCAGTATTATCAATGAATAATAAATATATTATGTACTTCTCAAGCATGAACAACATAGTAATGAGTATTAGTCAATAAACACTTGTATAACCTGGGGGGATATAATAGCCCAGCATTATAACTCTGAACCCAGATGATGTAGAAAAATATTGCAATGGGTGTTGACATTAATCCTAAGGTTGCAGTACAATGCATACAATACTCAATGAATACCAAAAGAGGGAATGTTCAATACTTAACCTGTGCTGTTTACATATAAAATAAACTTAGTTTTAGAGGCAAAGAAAAACAGTTTGGAGCTTTATATGGTTAGTTTTGAAAGTTCTAACTACACAGAATCCATCCATTTTAACTGTCAACAACTACTACATATAAAACTGGAATTACACTGCACTGTGTGCCTGTCTACATAATAGTAGATATGAATTACATCGACTGTATCAGTACATTCTTTTGCATTATAATTTTTCATTAAACTTGGTTGGGAGGGTGAACCCGGGCCTTCCCCCCCATTTTTCTTCTGAAAGTACACTATGGTATAATGTGGAATGTTTTTCTGCATTATAGCGAAGTGTTTTATGGACATTGTATAATCTGTTTACCAGAAATCGTTGTCTGAATACTTCAACTTTGAGCACTCATACTAATTGTATTTTACTTGTTTTGTCTGCATTCATATAGAACACCACAGTGTATACACAAAAGAAACATCTTTCAGCCACAACTGCTACGGAAGCTTTGTTAATACAAAATAATTTACAATAAAAAAGCAATTCAAACACCACATTTTTGATATTTATTAAAAGTATTTACTCATTGTAGATCATGTTCATTATGTCTTACGATTTTTTAAATATGGAAATGTTTAGATAACTTTAAAAAGTTTATTTTTAACCAGTACAACAATAAAATGTGAGCAAAATGAAAGTTTAATTTTTCCATAAGATTAAGCACAGTAAAAAAATTTCAAAACAGAATTGTTTTTAAAGCCTTTGAAGTAATGCAACTGATGGACAGGAGATATTTTACAAAAACTATACATCATAATTACACAATACACGTATAATTAATTGGCTATTGTAAAAAACAAACAGGTAAACAAAACTAGACTGACACACATGTGGTTTTGAAAGCTATTGGTGTCTTGACTGTTTGGATATCTGTATGTTTACATATTTTATTACTGCAAACAAGTATAATGACATGTAGAATATTAAAAATTAGTTTCATATGAAGTACCTTAGGATTATTCCTTTATTTCGTTGCGAGCAAGAGATTATAGGTCATTTATAGAGTACAATTATACCTAGTGTACCGTTTGGCAGCTAATCTCTTCAGTATAATATAGGATATGACAGTAACATGGTTTGTGATTATTATATAATATTTTTGGATAAAATCATAAATTTAAAATTTTTACGGAGATAATAATTAATCATCAAGCTGACAGACTGGACTCTGTTCAGCCTTCTTCAGTGACTCAGGTTTATTAAAAAATTAGCTACTAGTTAAAAGTATACATTTGTTATTGCTTATTTGAGATTTTTGTTGAAAAGGATTTAGTTTATTGTGTGTTCAAAACCTTACCATTTGCTAGCTATAAAGTTAGTTTCTTGTGTTCTCTTACTATGAACACTTAACTCAACAATTTCCTGTTCGTGATAACTATGTATCTACTGCCAGGCTACTTTCGCATTATCATCCCCCCACAGATATGAAATACAACTTAAGCATAGTTACGTTTGCATAAATCGTAATTGGAATGAACAAACAAAAAACTTGTTTGTCTGGAAATAACAATGATCATAACACACTAGAATAACAAAAGACTAATGACTTTCAGTTATAGAAATACTATCAGCCACATATACAACTTATTATAGTTATCTATTATTGCTAATAAACAAAAATAAACTAGCTTATCAAACTTTGGTATTTGAGGAACATAGAATAAAGAGTATTATTGTGTCCTCATACTGTGTATATATAACCAATATAATGCAGACTGTAATAATATTTAGAATATAATAGAACCAAAACAAACATAAAGCAGACTACATTTAGTGACTCCACTTATAAATATTCATTGGCTATAAATAATGTTAATATTATTATTATGTTATTTTATCCATTATCATTTCTTGTTATTTAAGAAAGAGAGTTAAGAGAAGAAATTAAGGTCTACATAGCACAGGTAATTCTAGCTTTGAGTTGTTGAACATAATTTTAACATATAGACTTTATTATATATTATATAATATATAGCTCTTTTATGCACTAGCTATCTTGTGTTGAATGCTATGTAAAAAAGGAAGAAACATACGCTAATTGATGAATAATATGTAATAAAAGCTCAATATATAAATATTATATATATAATATATATATAATCCATAATAATACAATGCTTAGCAATGTATGTTGCATTTCATAAACTGAAGTCATCTATCAAAGTTATTTGTTATTCCTGCTATTGTTTAAAATAACCAGTGTTTTCCTTCCAAACAAACATGTTTTTCATTTTTTTTTTCATTTTTGGTATTTTGAAGTCATATTTCCTGTATTTGATTAAGACTGGAAGAGAAGCTTGGCCAATAATAAGTAGGTCCCACCACAAGCATTTCTTGAGGGAAGTGCTACTTTGCCTCCTTAACTATAAATTAACTCTATAGCTAGCACTGGACAGAGACACATGGAAACTTTAATTTCATGTTGCTTCAATTATTCTCTTATAAGCATATTGTGCCTAACATCAAACATGGAAATAGATATACTTAACCTTCTTGAAACGCTTTGCAGTTTATATCAGTTTCGAAAGTAGTCTTAAACGTTAAGAACATCACCAATACCGGATTAGTCAGTGTTTGTGTTTAATCCCAGAATTTTAATAACTTATACTATAATTATTAATAAATACACTCACATTATAAAACACAGCTAAAATTAATATTTTTGGTAGCTATGCCAGATGTCTTCGTAAGTACTAATAAATCATGTACTACAATAATGTTGATGTTATTGAGCTTATGAAATAACATGGACATTCAGTATGTGCAGAGCGAGTTTAAACTACAACATGCATTATTATAAATGTATAATGCATATAGTATATATGCATATGCATATATTCAGAAATATAATGCTCTGTGTATCTAATAAATTCAAGTACCACTGTAATAAAAAAAGTCAGTACAACCTATTATTTTATTATATTACAAATAAAATGATTTTTATAACAATCAGTAGGTTCATGTCAAATAAATTGTGTTAAATTGAAGTTATCTATTATGTAATGTGTATATATAATATAGCTACTTGGACATAGCTACAAAGCAAACAACACAAGAAAACTTAGCGTTATTTTCTTCAAACATTTTAAATTATGTGTGGCAAATAACTAAATGGGAAGAGTCATAGTAGTGCAAAAATGGCCATTTTGAAGACCAACAATGCTGGAAAGACCTTCAAACTACATTTGCTCTTTCAAAAGATCGCTTTGGAATAGTAAACAAAGGACCAGGCAGGTCTGGAGTTCCCTAAAAATCTTCTAGAAGGACTTACTTCATGAGAATATTGAAGTTAGAGTATGTTAAGATGAAAACAGGAACTTCCAAAATAGTGATGGTGTATACTTTAAAAATATGAACATTGTTTATGTAAACTAAAATTTCTGTTAAAACAACTCCAGCTGTAAACCAGAACATTATCCCACACAGATGCACACGCATACACAAACCACACACAGACGCACACGCATACACACCACACACACAAAAACACACATTTTTGCTATTAGCAACTGATTGAACTTTCACTTGCATAGCTACTTCTTTAAGGCATTCATATATATGTATATATAATATATATATATATTTATTGCAGCTTTGATATTTTTACTTGAATATTTCCGCATCACGCGAGCGTTCTGTATTCTCCCATATTGTACGGTTTATATTGTACGCTACTTGTAGCGCGCGCGTAGCGCGTAAAATCAATGAAAATTGTATTGTAACCGGTTGAGAAAAATTTCAAAGAAGCAATAAATCACTTATCACACTCGTCGTACAATATGGGAATGATATTTTACTCTCACGCCACATTTCCACTCGCCTTTGGCTCGTGAAAATATTTTGCGTGCTCGTAAAATATTTTCCCATATTGTACTCTGACTCGTGCTATAAGTATTATATATATATATATATATATTTATTGCAGCTTTGATATTTTTACTTGAATATTTCCGCATCACGCGAGCGTTCTGTATTCTCCAATATTGTACGGTTTATATTGTACGCTACTTGTAGCGCGCGCGTAGCGAGTAAAATCAATGAAAATTGTATTGTAACCGGTTGAGAAAAATTTCAAAGAAGCAATAAATCACTTACCACACTCGTCGTACAATATGGGAATGATATTTTACTCTCACGCCACATTTTCACTCGCCTTTGGCTCGTGAAAATATTTTGCGTGCTCGTAAAATATTTTCCCATATTGTACTCTGACTCGTGCTATAAGTATTATATATAATATATATGTCAAACTTCAAATACCTTGGAGGTGGACACACAGTGACCTTTTGAAGTTGGACATATATATATATATTATATATATTATATGAATGCCTTAAAGAAGTAGCTATGCAAGTGAAAGTTTAATCAGTTGCTAATAGCAAATGTGTGTTAGTGTGTATGGTGTGTATGCCTGTGCATCTGTGTGTGGTTTGTGTATGCGTGTGCATCTGTATGTGGGATAATGTTACAGCTGGAGTTGCTGTAACAGAAATTTTAGTTTACATAACAATGTTCATATTTTTAAGGTATACACCATCACTATTTTGGAAGTTCCTGTTTTCATCTTAACATACTCTAACTTCAATATTCTCATGAAGTAAGGGAAGAAATGTTTTGAACATTATGGCCAATTGTGAATGAAAAAATAAAGGAGATGAGTAATGATTTCATACAATATCTTTCATAAGCAATAAATGTCCATATGTGAGTTCTATTGTAGCAAACCTATAAGCCCCAGGTGAGCAAGATCAAGAGACATAGCCAAGGCCTGGAAATAAACTTGGTTTAAAAGCAAAAATAACAGTTTGGAGTTCCGTGTAGCTACCACTCCTCAATATCAACAATTACCACATAAAATAAGACAAAGCCAGTTTAAAGTTTGTGCATGTCTATAAGCTGATATTACTCAAATATATAGGAATAGTGTAACCTTAGGCTGAAGATTGATATACGATTCAGTAGATTCATGGGAGGATCTGGTGCTAACTGCAGGGAGGGAACAAAACACATTTAGGTTAAAATGTATGAAATTATTAACAATTTTGATATTTTTAGTGAATTTTAAGAGTTTAAGTTAGCAAGCACTTGTCCTATGAACTGCATTAACTGTATTTCTACATTATTCTAAATTATAATTTTTCAAATAAAATTGCTTGGGAAGATGAATTCTTGTGCCTGCCCCACTTACCAATTTTCCCCTGAAGATTACAGTAAGTTTGATTCAGTAAAGTGTGGAACATTTTTACTATTGTAACGAAGTGCTTAAATGACCCCTTACAGTCATGTTTGTCAGGAGACAATGTCTGAATACCTCAACTTTGATCACTAAAACCAATATAATTTTATTTACTAATTTTGTCTAATTAATAGCAGATAAAATGCAGAAGTGCAGCTACTCAAAAGAAACTTTTTTAGTCACAACTGTAATGGGCACAATATGCTGTATTAATATCTTGTACTATACAAAAAAAAAGCTATTAAAAATGCCTGATTAAAAGCATATTAATTAAAAGTATTCCAAATATTATTATTATTTCATGTTCCTATTTATTATGATTATAAATTCATTCAGCGAGCGAGCGAAGCTAGCGAAGCTGACTATCAGTCGTGTTCAATTGAGATTTCATATATATACTAGTGGTGTGCTTGAGCACAAATGGCGAGCGAGCCTTAAACTACACTATTGTTAAATGATTGATTTTAACAACTAACACTCAAGCTACTAAAATAAAGCCGAGTTTTTAAATTACGTATGCGGTAAAGTGGCTTCAATGCCATAGTAACCACCGCAACTGTTTGAATTGAAAAAGAAGCAACAAAATCAAGTCACGTTATTTAAAGTTTTTCTTTGTGACATTCTTAATAGTAATTGTAACGCACAATACTTTCACACAACTGAACATACCTACGCATGACTTACCTTCGTGGTTCGTCTAGTGGACAATGAATTTACAAGTTAATGCTGTTGAGTAGGGCTTATAACTGTGACAAATAGCGACTAACTCGAATAAAAATGGAGCTCCCATAAGTTTTTGCGTTTTAACTGCACCCGCAAAAGAATTCAAAGCGGTATACAATTCAACTAAGGTGATACGGGTAATGGTCGCTAAACTGGAGGATTCTGTTTGGTGAAGTTTTGGACGGGGTCGAACGCGGAGCGAACACTGACCCTCCGTATTTTTGTGTTCGCTCCGCGTTCGACCCCGTCCCAAAATGACATACATACGTCCAAACATATATATAAATAAATAAACAAACATCCCCGATTTTCAATTGTGTTACCCCTGTAAGTGTATATAAACTAGTGGTGTGCTTGAGCACAAATGGCGAGCGTGCCTAAAGACTATACTATTTTTATTGACTTCTAACACTGAAGCTACTGAAAATAAGGTCCAGTTTTTAAATTTAGCATACAGGGTAAAGGGATTTCAGTGCCATAGTAACAACTCTCTGCAACTGCTTGAATTGAAGGAAAAAAAGCAACAACAAAACAATACACGTTATTTAAAAGTTTTCTTTGTGATATTCTTTAGCTAAGTAGTGGTTGTAACACACAATGCTTTGACACAGCTGGACATGCACCTACACAGACTTACCTTCGCAGTAGTCTAGTGGACAATGTATTTTCAGGTAAATACTGTGCGCACGGCTTATAACCATGACAAAGAGCGCATTGACTTACCACCGCCACTAACTCGAATAGAAATGGAAGTCCCTTAAGTTGTCAAGTTTGAACTGCACCGGCAAAAGAATTCAAAACGGTAAACAATTCAATTTCTAGGGTGATACGGGTACTGATCGATAAATTAGAGGATTCTGTTTAGTGCAATTTGGGACGGGGTCGACAACCGAACTAACACAAAAACGCGAGGGTCAAAGTACAAAAATGCCTTACGTACGTCCATACATATGTGACAGTCTATGGGAAAAGGGGGCACTTCACTTAAAAATTGAAATTTAGATATAGGCTCCAAAAGTAAGTCATAGGAAAAATTCTTTCTTTCTCCTATTTTTGTTTTTTGCAGAATTAGTCTTAGTGACCCTTACTCTAAGTCTATGCCAAATTTCAAATGCCAAAACAACTTAAAAGACCCCAAGCGTGCCTGGAAAGACAAGCTACTTTTTATTCTCTCTCGTTCTCGAAGTACAATAAACGGGGAATGGGCGGAGTTTCAAACAAGCAGCTAAAAAAACTGCATAGCTTTGAGAATAGTGCAAGCAATCTACAGCTTACCTCTGGTTGAAAGTTTACCACTACATGGAGTAGAAGTACAAAACGCCTTACGTACGTCCATACATATACAAATAAATAAACTGACATCCCCGATTTTCGATTGTGTTACCCCTGTAAGTGTCTCGCTCGCTACGCTCGCTCGCCAATAAGTATGTATACGTACGTCAAAATATTTCGCCCGAGCTTCTAATTACGTAGGTTAGGTAAAGCGTTCACAGTTCCAGTATTTTTCAATTAAGAGCGCGGAGAATCCTGCTGCACTGCCTTACGCAACTTTGTTTCAACCAAAAAGTTTATAGCTACTCTCTTCTTGAAACAATTGTGAAGTCTTTGTCAAGCTGCGCTTCTTTGCCACTGCTTTCGAAGTTTATTCAGGTAATTCTGTTATTGTTACTACACATGGGTCCCACTTCCTTAGTCTGGGATCAGAGACTTTAGATTTTCTGATGCTAACTGAGAATGGAAAGGGTTACATCGTGCACTACAGTTAGATGTAATTTCTGTTCTATTTTCCTGTAAAAAGAGTCTGCTCGCTCGCCATGCATTTGCGTTATTCGAGCGCACCACTAGTAAATATATGTTATACTTTGAATACTGCAAAATATCACGAGTCTGTCGGATGTATTGGGACGAGTGCCAATACCCCGATCAGACGAGTGATATTTCGCGTATTCAAGTATAACATATTTATCATGTACGCATGCGCAAACTTAATCTTAGCAACCACAATTATTCTGGAGCTAAACCAGTAAGCTAACGTTGTTATGGCTGAAGATATTTCATTACAGGATTTTTTGGATGACGAAGTTCTTGAAATGATTGAGAAACAATCTGAATATCTACAGAAACTCCCTGTTGCTAATCCAGTCTATACTAACGGGCAAACGGAGGAAACTAAGTACGTAGAAGAAGCATCTTCTTCTGTGTGTTTGGACGATGAAGTTTCTTCAAAAGCATCCAGTTGAAATGTGCAAATCGGAATCCCTATTTTATCTGGCTGTGAACTATACTATTACTCCAATGATGACATTTGGTACAAAAAACAGAAGATGGGGAAGGATAGAATCAATACAATAATGAAAAGGATGGCTGCAAGTACTGGATTGTCTGGGGGAAAAAAACAAATCATTCAACTCGAAAAACAATGGTTACATGTCTTACCAAGAATAGTGTACCAGAAACACAGATTATCCAACTAACTGGGCATAAAAATCTACAAAGTCTAAATAGCTATAAAAAAGCATCACTACAACAGCAAAAGAAAATGTCTCATGTCTTGAGCTCATACAAAAAGCCTGAAACTAATCCATCTTCTTCATATTCTACAACACCATCGAGTGGTACTGTGAACCAAGATTTAAGTGCTCAGTAATAATAATAATACATTAATTTGATATATCTGGAACAACAATCACCAATTGTACAATAAATATTGGTTTTCCTACAGCAACACAAACACAAAATTTCACCACAATGTCCGCTGCACCTAATGACACACAACCACAAATGAAGAGATTTACAATTCATACATACCTACATAGCAATAGACAGATATATCAAATTAATGTATTATTATTAAGATTTAACAAAAAACCTAAAAATATAAAATTAGCCTAAGGGGACGCAATATGGGAAAATATTGGGGTAGTTTCATTTGTATTAATCTCTATGGGAGTACTTGAGTTCAGTACATGATAATAATATTTATTCATTGCTATTTCTTTGACCATAAGACGGGTTGGAGCATGTCAACAAAATGGGGTATGGGGGGGGGGGAAAGGGTAGGGTGAAATGAGGGCACACATAGTATAACTCATATTTAGGATGTTTTAAGGTTCATTTTGACAACTACACTTTTTATGAATTACTTGTCAATTGAATTCAATTTTGTCGTTTTGATGTATGAAAAAGCTTTCTTCAGGTGAAATACATCACAATATTATTATAGCTTTATGAGACCAAACATAAATATGAATGTACTACGTAAGCAGGGTTAATATAAAGTGTCTGATATTCTTATTGTCATTATGATGTATAAAAATGGTTTCTTCAGGTAAAATACATCACAATATAAATAATTTAGCTCAGTAGGCTTGCTTGCCATTTGAGATCAAGCACACCATTTGTTTATATATGTTTGGAGTAGTACGTGTCTCTTTTTATGGAATTTGACCCTTGCACTTTGTGTTCATTTGTTAGTCAACCCTGTACAAACTCCACTAAACAGAATCTTTTTTAACAATCTTAACCCTCATTGTCCAAGGATATGCTGTCTCAAGAAACATCATCCTTTGAGTTCAGTATTGTTTTATTATTGGAAATATAGTGTATAGAAAGCACATACCTATCGTAATGTTTATACAGCAGCATATTAACACAGAAAAAATATACATTACATAGATATCTTTTTCAACACTTATGCAAACTTGCACCATTTTATTTTCATCTCAACCAAACACGTATAATGGTTGCTGGGTGCTTTGCAAGCTGTTAGCCACCTTTGCTCTTGACACAACTTAAGATATTGTATGAAGTATTAACTACTGATTAACGAACATGTTTCTATGTTTTTGAGTTCATTTGGAAGACTTAATGCTGCTGTTGCTTTTTGTTGAGAATATGTTAGTATCATATCACATGTGTACATTTGAAAAGTATTTTGTCTGAGTTATCCTTGCACAGCAACAAAATTAATATTATGTGTCTGTGCTGCTTGCAGGAATATAGTATTTCCAGGGGAGGATCCAGGACGAGAGGCAAGGGGGCCAGGCCACTCATCCCCTCCACACACAGTGTTTGAAAAAAATTTAAGGAGAAATTATCAATACTGGTAATGCAATTTATAGTTCATCTGCATGCTAACTTATGCACTTCATACATACATTAATATTCAAATGATTACAATCCATCATTAATATTTTAAGAAATTTCGTGAGTGTATTTAACCGAAATATATTGGGGCCCCTACCTGTCGCTAGATCTGAATCCACCCCTGATTTCCTGCAGCAGTTAGGCAGAAAATAGGGTAAAAATTCGGATTTTACAGGAAATATCACTCTATGCTCTGCAGAATATGATGAAATTTCTCTATGCAGTGTGAAAACCAGGTGCTAATGGCAGGTAGGGGCCAAAATATATTAGATTGCAACTTATACATGATTTGGATATTATTTATGAGTGGTAAGAGCTTCAGTTCGCATACAATTGGCCTATGAACTGCATTGACTGTATTGGTACATTCTCCATTTTAATTTTTCATTAAACTTAGTTGGGAGAGAGAAACATTTGTAGCATGGTTAAATATACAGTGGGAGGGGGGAAGATTCCCTCTCCCAACCAAGTTTAAAATAGAGTAGAATGTACCAATACAATCAGCTGGGATAGTGGGGAGTCCCTAGTGAGTTTTTGCCAATTTTACACCATGAGTTACCAAAAAAAAATACTTCAGTGAAGATATCTAGTACACTCGTCAGAGTGATATGGCTAGATATTTCACTCTCAGGCTTTATTTTCACTCGCCTTTGGCTCGTGAAAATAAATTAGCCTGCTCGTGATACATTTCACCATATCACACTCTGATTCATGTAATAAGTACTATTTATATCACAACATTAATATGGTTTATGTTGATTGTTCAAACCCTTTTAGTTAAAATCATGAATTCTAAGCCATTTGTGTAGGAGTACTATAAAGTAATCAACATGTGTTTGGACTCTGTTTAGCCTAATCAGAGACTCAGGTAATAATAAGCTATACCTGAGTATAAGAAGACTACAATGGCTTTAGCATAATAACAATGCCTGGGCACTGCTATACATTATAATGGCATAGTGGTGTACATATCAACCACACAATCGCACACACGCTTAGTAATGCAGGCGATTATACAACATTATAGTCTTTTGAACAGGAAGTGGTTTTCAAAGAATGACTTAAACTCTACTCCCAGGAATATACTTGTCAAAACTAGTTCTAAAACAAGTTTGAAAGTGTGCCAACTAAACAATCCAGGACGAAGAGAGTTGTACAGTTTTCTAAATAAGATGAGTTGTGATCATGAATCATCAGAAACTGGCCCTATGTACGAAATGATAAAAAATGAGAATAAAGAAAACAGTGCACCACTTTACGATATAGTGGAAAAGGAAAGTAAAGACAATATAGCAGTTACGGATAACTGTTGTTACGTTTCAAATATTATGACAAAACAGCCAACTACAACGAAGGATAACTCATGGCCAATAACTTCTTCTAAAATTAAACTCACAATATCAAAATCCAGGAGTAGTATAACATTGACATTATTGAGCTTTATTTTTGGAATACTAATTGTAATATTAACCACAACAACACTCATTGGCTTTTTGAGAACATCAATGACAGAGTCTGATAATCGTATTGCTATAAAACCTGACCTGTGCCATAACATCAGTTTCAATGAATCAGTCACTTTAATGCCAGAGAATGAAACATTGGATCAAACCATTAGCCCTATTCAATTATTAATACAATGCAATTACTCACACTTGCAAAACTTATTTTATGATAATAGTTATCTTTTGAGCTTACTGAGTGAATGCATCAAAAGAAGCCGTCTTTCTTTTGTACAGTGTAGTGATTCTGTATTAAATTTGTATGGTAAAGGTATGATTTTACCAGCCAAATCTTGCAGAGAACTTTACAACATAGTGCCACATAATTCAGGCTATTACTGGCTGACAGCATCCAATGGTTCTATTGTAGAAGTCTATTGTGAAATGACTGAGTCTTGTGGTAACGTGACTGGAGGACTAACTAGAATAGCAACTCTAAACCATAATACAAGATCTGAGTCCTGCACAGGAGACCTTAGTTATAATGAGGAAGGATGCTTTAAAAGATCACCGAAGCCCGATTGCTCAGGATTTACTTTTAGTCCAATAAATTTGAATTTATCATATTCTCACATATGTGGCACAGTTGAAGGTAGTTCCTTTGGTGAACCTAATGGCTTTGCAGGTAGTGGACGGTCATCTACTACTATTGATAATAACTATGTTGATGGTATTAGTTTGACTCATGGGAACACATCACACAGAACTCACATATGGACATTCAGTGCTTGTGGAGGAGGAAACTGTACTGCAAGAGTTCCAGAGTTTGTAGGAGATCATTACTCAACTCTTCCACTATTCCCTTTACATTCAGTTATAATGTTTCAAAGAAACTTTCTCCCTATACTCAATGAAGATATTGAAATAAGATTGTGTCAAGATGAAGATAGGGACGCTTTGCCAAATGAGGGTATATATCTCACCAGTATGAACATTTACGTCAACTAAATAATACTATATATAGGACAGTCACCTTGATTCATAGAAATGATTTGTAGTTAATTGCATAATAGTGATACTCCTCATAAGTAACATTTTTATGTTTTATTCTGTACAATTGAACAACAACATAGATTGTAATGCTGATATGATATAGTAGCTAATTTCTCAAAATAGTAATGATTAACATCAGAAAAAAATTGTTTCGACTCCACAAGTCTTCCTCCTCTCATTAATTATTAATGATATTATCACTCTTTGTTGAAGCTACATTCATATGTTTCTGCCTAGATTTTGTAAGTATCACTGATACTCTCCTGACAAAAATGAAATTGGGGGATTATGGATCTTGTTTTGTTCAGTAGTTACCCAAAGGTAAAGTTAATATTTACATAAGGTATTAATTCTAAGCACCACAAAAGCAACTTCTTTAAATTTTTGACAACTAGAGAAGAATCACTAAAGAGACCATACACACCCACACACATGCACACGCATTCAAATTCTCTTGCAAGCGCTAATGTTGTGCGCACCTGGCAAAGCCCGATTGACTGTGCACTAGGGAGGCACAGTGAGCAGTGCAAGCAAAGCTCCTGGCGCTGGGGTAGGAACTGGCAGGAGACCAGGTGCTTTCCAACAGCAAGTTGTGTAGGCACCTGAAGTCCCAACTGGACCATTGCTGTTACATGAGAAAACGCCTTGAATTTGCACCCCAGCAAATGCCAGGTACCCAATCACAACTTGATGGACTGGTGGGGCAGGTAGGAGGCAGATGGTATATCAGATGAAAAACTGCTTGAGTTGGGCTTGAACTCTGGGACCTTAGGCCCTGAGTCAAGGACACAACCACCACACCACACAACCACCACACCACACAACCACCACACCACACAACCACCACAACACACAGCCACCACAATACACAGCCACCACACATACACACATATGCATACATAATATACACTAATAATTATTCTAACTGAATGTTTTACTCATACAGATGCAGTTTACAAGACAAAAGAGTGTAGCATATCAAACATTGTAGACAAACGGTTATAAATTACATAATAATAATATTGAACAGCATAATTATAATCATTTATAAAATGTCACTTAAAAATCAAATTAATATTAATGATATGGTAAACTTATGTATTTTAATATAAAGCAACTATAAGATTTTCACATTTTAATTACAAGAAAACACACATATCAATGTTAATAAAAATCATTATTACATGAGTGAGTGATGTATGTAGATAAACCTGAGAGTGAAATATTTTGCCAAATCTCTCAAATGAGTGCAATAAATGGTTTATTCTCTGCTAGATATCTTCACTGCAGTTTTTTTGTACCATGGTTGGTAACAATTGCTTTAATTGCTTCTTGTGATACAGATATTTCTTCCAGAATAATGTAGGAAACATTTATTTTTATTATCAATCAAATCAACATCTTCCTACATAAATTGTTTCAATTCTTAATTCCACAAAGACAAATTCAAGGTAAGATTTTCAAGATGATAGGAGGATTTATCTTAATCTTGCTCTCTCTCTCAATGGTAGTGTATGTAGAAGTTTCATGTTGTAAACCACTCATTGTTTGTCAGCAATAACAAGTCATTACAAAGCTCTGTTGTTTACTAAAGGAACAAGTCCAAGCAAGGCTAAGTAAATGTTCCCACTTAGAATAGCCCAACATTGTATGATAGGCAAAGTAGCTACAAGAAAGTGACTAGTTGGCCTCATTAATTTTATTTTATTGCACTTAATTAAAGCATTAACAATGTTACACTGACTGTTTAAAGATCAGCTTTGGAAGTCTTTTTTTAACACAAAACATTAATGAACTTGATGTGTTCATGGAATTAACCTTTTCATTACTCAATTAAGTTTATGCATGCTAGTAATACTGGAATTAAACAGTCGTCACAACAGCATGTTTTTTTTTGTATATATTATATTCATAATACATATGCATATATACTCAGAAATGTAGGCTTTTGCATAGTCAAATCTCTTCACTGTTCAGCTTAATATTAGTTATTGCAATAGTAATGCATACAACTAATGATTAATATTAACATCAAAATCTAAAACAAGTCTCTAAGATCAGAGAATAATTGGTCTTTTAATGTTTTTTTAGTATTTGCTGTAAGTTTATCTTCACATGGCTCTCTGCTTATCTAATAACAAGCAGTGGCGAAACCTAACAACAGTGAAAGTAGCTTAAAAAACTTTCATTTTAACAACCTGTTACAACATGTTGTCTAACTTTACCAAGAATTCGTTGTTATAAATGCAAGCAAAGTAAAGATAACACCACTTCAACAGATGGATTCTAGTATTGACTAGAATGTGAAAGAAATTAAGTCAAAACATTGTAGTTATTATCTGCAAGTCTATACAATAACACTAAGGAAACAAAAATTGTGTAGATGGTTGTTTACTAGAGCTTTTTTGAAATGTTGCTGTAGTAATGCCCGAAAGTTGCACAAACATATCCTGTTGTTCAGGTCCACAGCCGTAAACTTCAAAATGAGACTTGCCAGGTATGACTGCAAATAATAAGGGTAATAGTCGGTGGCTCAGTCAGCAGGTCTGGCAATGTGCACTAGCAATATGGAGCACAATTTCCAGATTAAGTATTCAAAAATATTCAATTTTACTTCATGCATATTGTACAATATTAAAGTGGCATCATACAATATAATTGAAAAGCCTCCAGGAAATGACACTATTAATAGTCAATGAGAATTTAGACATTAAATTGATTAAGCAGTTTTATCCCTAGAATAGTCCATAATATGTAATACAAAGCGTAGCAATCTATATAGAGTTTCACAAACTGAAATCGTCCCTTAAAGTTTTGGTTGTTATTCCTGCCATAGTTCAAAATAACCAGTGCTTTCTTTTCCAAACGAACATGTTTTTTGTTTTTGTTTTTGGTATGTTGAAGTCACCATTCCTGTATTTGATTTAGTGGGAGGGAAGCTTGGCCAACAATAGGTTGGCTATTTTCCACCACAAGAATTTCTTTAGGTAAGTGCTACTTTACCTCCTTAATTATAAATTAACTCTATAGCTAACACTGGACAGAGATACACGAAACTTTAATTTTCATGTTGCTTCAATTGTTCTCTTGTAAGCATATTGTGTCTAATGTAAAGCATGGAAGTGAATATACTTAACCTTTTTGAAATGCTTTACAGTTCATATCAGTTTCGAAAGTAATGTTAAACATTACGAACATCACCAATACTGGACTAGTTAGTAAGTGTGCTCAATCCACAGAATTTTAATATTATAATTATCAATATAATACACTCACATATAAAAACACAGCTAAAAACTAATATTTTGGTATCCTGATGTCTTAGCAAGAACTAATAAATCATATCCTACAATAATGATATTGAGCTTATTAAATAACGTGGACGTTCAGATTATGTAGAGCAAGTTGTACTACTTAGTACAATATACATTATAATATGTATACATAAATGCATATATAATGCATATATATTCAGAAATGTAAGAATCTCCACACTAATTAGCTTAATTTCAGTTATTGTTATAGTTGAGTTCTGCGATAATAATTAGTATGCGTAAAAGCTAATGATTAACATTTAATTTATAACATCAAAAAAACAACAACAAAAAAACTAAAAAGTAACTAAGATAAGAGAATAATTGATCTATTCATTGGTTTTTCAGTATTTACTGTAAGTTTATCTTCACATGGCTCTCTGTTTGTCTAAATAAGCACTGGGTAAGCTTAACAACAGTAAGAGTAACTTTAAAAAACTTTCATATTTAACCACCTGTACAACTTGTTTGTCTCACTTTACTAAGAATTAGTTATTATAAATACAGGCAAAGTAATGATAACACCATTTCAACTGATGGCTTCTAGGATTTACTAGTAAGTGAATCACAATTATCAAGTTCTGACCCTTCATAAAAACTAGACTGAAACTTTCTCACCTAAAGGGGTCTGGAATAAAAATGTAATCAAGTCAAAACAATAAGTTTTTTTTGTACAAGTCTGTACAACAACAGTACTAAGGAAACAAAAATTGTGCAGATAGCTGTTCACCAGAATTTTGAAATGTTGCTGTAGTAATGCCCAAAAGTTGCACCCATATCCATTAACTTCAAAAGGGGGCTAACCAGGTATGACTGCAAATAATAAGGGTATTAATTATGAACATTTACGTTGACTAAATATTTGTCAAATTTCAGTTGTAGAAGGAGTGTATGAGAGTACACATGAATAAAACTAGCATTTTGCATGAATTATCTCACAATTTGGAGCCTTGTTATATCAGTGTACCACCATGTTAATAATCTTAAAGATAAAATAGAAAAGAATACAATCATACTTTTATAATCAATTTTTTTAACCATGCTGAATGTTTTTATTCATTTTCTATTATCAATATTGATTATAACCTAAATATGAATGATTAACACTCAGCGGTATGCTCTAAAGGGTTATAGTAGCAGTCTGTCTGTCTGTCTCTCTGTCTGCCTGTCTGTCTGTCTGTCTGTCTGTCTGTCTGTCTGTCTGTCTGTCTGTCTGTCTGCCTGTCTGTCTGTCTGTTTGTCTGTCTGTCTGTCTGTCTGTCTGTCTGACTGTCTGTCTGTCATTCTGTCTGTCATGCTCTGATTTTGAAAATTACTGACAATTAACCGTTGATTTATGTATGAACTTTTCATAATTTCGGGCTGATTTTTTTTAAAGTACCGTCACGCAGTGGTCACGTGAACTAATAATTTAATTCTTAATTCTATATAATATACACCGGTGAGTGTTTCTGGCCTGTTTAGCTCCACTTTAAGTGGAGCTAATCGAAACATCATTTACATGTACCATTTTCATTGCTCCAGCTATATTGATCCAGTCACCTGATTAGTGATGTGCTTCAGCACAAATGGCGAGCTTGTCAAACAGAAATTTAAATTTTTAAGTTATAGTAATTAGCATGATTAATTGATTAATTGCTGATAAATACTAAGTCTTTCTTCATTTTTATTTGGCTTTGAATTATCGTTAAAACGTTTAAGAGCCCAATCTTAGTCATTAACATGAGATCAAGGAGAGTCTAGCAAATACCTCCGTATTGTACAAAGCGAATGAATTATTAATAATAAAGCCTATGAGATTACAGTAAGAGATTTAAAATACCAAAAACATGGGTCTGTCAGAGATTCAAATATTTCACCTATAAATATCATTAATCTCAAATGGGGAGGGGGGTTGCTACAGGGAAATACATAAGATAATTTTTTTTAAATTATTGATCCAACACAGTTCAAATTTTTTTAGCCGGCTGTGCTCTCCGCACTAAAGAAATAATCAGTCATTATTGATTTAGAAACTGAAATTAAGTAATATTGTAATCATATTGACTTAATTATAGTTTTAAGTTTGTCAACATAATGTGTTTGACTGTAAGTTAGTTCTCAACTTATTGTATATCGTTATGTGATTAGTAAACCAACATCTGTAAGTAATTCAAAGCATGTTTTCAGATAATATGATATTTGTAACCTCAATATCTGGGAATGTCCTGATTTCATTTTGACATAATTCTACTTCACTGACTCAGATAAGTTAACCAAGATAATTATTTTAGTTACGACTGTTTTTAGTTGTAACTCGTAGTTGTGTTTGTTTTTAAGTAAGAATAATAATTTTGAAACATAATGGATGACCTCGATGAAAAAGTGAAGTGCTTTGTAATGTGCTACAAAAGTTTAACCCTTCAAATAAGGCCACAGATCAAGAGAAGATGACAACGTCTGCCTGGATTTAGAGATTTCAGGATGAGCGTTGTCTGTGTCCATGGCGTGTTTTATGTAACAGTTCTAGAGCAAACTAAGCAGCCTAACTAAAATGTATGTATGACAAATTTTTAAAATTTTTGTATAAAGCTCCAGTGTAAATTTCAATTTTTAAACCCATGTATTGGGTTTTAGCAATAAGTTAAAATGTCTGGTATAAAATTAAAAATATATATTACTGTTTGTAATTACATTAAAATGTAGTGTACCTAATGATTATTTATTCAAGCTATAAATGACTGAACCACAAAGTTACATAATCATCAACAAAAAATATTAGTGCACATAAAAGTTCACACAAGATAAATAACCTCATTAGTGTTTTCATCCCTGTTTTCATCGTGACAAAATCTTACTTCAATCTCGTTTTTCAGTAAAGGAAGAAAATTTCTTTGAAATGTTATTGGTATAGCTAGCATATGTTCCTCAAGAATTGAATAATGTATTCCAACATAATTGTGGCTGTGTTGCAGAACACACTCCTTTACAAGCACTTAATGTCCATATGTGCACCCTGTTAGATGGTTCTCCATAAGTTAAACTGATACCATCAACATAGTTGTCATTAATAGTAGTGTTAGATGATCTTCTACTGCCAGCAAAACCATTTGGCGTACCAAAGTAACCACCTACTACAGTGCCATGCTATTCTAGTCAGCCCTCCAGTCGTGTTGCCACAAGTTACATTCATATCACAATAGACTTGGACTATAGAACTATCTGATGCTGTCACAAAATAATTACCTGAAGTAGCAAGAGGTACTGTTTGGTAGCGGTCTCTGCACGACTTAGCTGGTGCAAGCAAAGTATTACCATGCAAACTTAATGCTGAGTTGACACATTGATTTAGAGTTACATAACTTCTACTATAGCAGCTTGCTACTAAATTCCAGAGATGTTTGTAATCATTTGAAAAAATCTTGTAGGTGAGAAAAACTATTAGAAAGTAACTTACTTATGGTATTTACTATACTATTGTTTAAGTTTAGTTCTTGATGACATGTGGATGAATTGGGTGGCGACTGAGACTGCAAGTGAGAAACTCTCATAAAGCCAATAATAGTATAAATAACAAAGACCACAATAATTATTAACATTGCAGCAGCAGCTATTGACCAAATTATGCATATTAGCCGTTTCGTTGCCCTTGGTAGCTTAATACAAGAATTAGTCAAATTACTGTTTTCATTATCAGTCTTCATCTTTGAAGGAATTTCTTCATTTACAAACTTCTGCTCCTTTATTTATACCTTTTTATTTTTTCTGTTCTTGTCTACTACAGAATAAAGATCTGTTGAAGTGCCTGCTTCTTCCAGTTTAGTACACTTTGCCATATTTCTCTCTTTATCTACAACTGCGTACAGAGCAAAGGTGTTGGTATTTCCTTCTTGGTTCTTACAATATTTTGTCTTTTTCTTGTTGACCACCGTGTAAAGATCAGACACATCACATTTTTCATCTTGACTGCTCATATTCATGATAGTTTGCACAGGCAAAGAACTGAAATCAGAGTTTATCTCATGCAATGTAAAATAATTATTGCATATTATTCTACCTCTTTACTTTCTTCATTGTAAACTCAAACTGTCCATTCATCTAATTCAATTAACATTTTACTTAACTTCAAAATAAGATTGTTTTTGTAAAAAAAAAGTCAATTTTGAAAGCTGATGTTTCTATTTAACAAACATGTTTCTTACAAATGAGACAAACATGTTTGTTTTTTATTTTAAATGGCCAATTTATCCATTTTGAAGTCATGTTAATTTATCTTATCCGTTGCATACTGAAACCAAGCTAAAACCAAGCCAAATTTATATTATATTTATGGAAAGAGAGAATATGAATTAATGTTATTTGAAGTAGAGAATGAGGTACTACTTTCAAATAAGCACAAAAAGTGTGAAGCCACAGTGGAATTGTACATTAGCTATTTATTTCAAAAAATTATTTCTCAGACCCAAGACATTCTTTGTGATCTATTATTTAGTTTTTAAAAGCTGTTGTTGTATAATAATACATTAATGGATTACATCTTCACAGGCATTATACACCAATTCATTCACTTCGTATAGTACTTAGGTATTTGCTATACTATACCCTTCAGGTCATGTTGAGGATACCTAAAAATGTAAAACATAGTATACATAAAGAAGATGATATAATAAGCAATGAATAAGTTACATAATCTGTGATTAAATTATGAGTGAAAATGCTTCAGAAGTATTATTGTTAAGTGAGCAAAGCGAGAAAATGATACTGTTATGGGTGGACAATTGAATATTGGGTATATGTTATTGACGAGCAAGTGAGGCGAGAAAGACGCTATAAGGACGGTAACAAAATTTAAAATCTGGGATATGTTACACAGAAAAACATCTTTTAGTCACAACTCTTATGGAGATATTACGGTTTGTTATTTAGATGTCCTTTACAATAAAATGAAATGCAGGTAGCATGAAACCCTTATTTCTCCATAAGATTATACACAAAAACATTATACCTCGTGTACTGTTACTCAAGTTACATTACATATACAAATACAAATAATACAATACCAACAGCACCAGCTGCTAATGCGGAACCCTTTAGAAAATTTTTGAAGCTCATTTAACCAGTACAATAAATACCGGTAGCATGAAACTCTCATTTTAACACTTATAGGCACAAAATAATTCAAAAATAGCCAGCATTATTTTTAAGCTTTTTGAAGTATGAAACTGATGCTAGACTGGAGATATTTTACAATATTGATACATATAGTAGTACTTCATTAAAATGCATGCAAAAATGGTGTGTGGTCTCTGTTGAACCATATTCAGTGACTCAGGTAATTTAAGCTATGTCGCAGAGATAAAAGAAGACTATAACAATGCCTGGGCGCTATTAGACAATACACTGCAATAGTGACACAGATATAAACCACAATATTATGCCCATGCTTAGACTATTAATACCCACAACTTATAGCTGCCACACTCAGGTGTGTAAAAATAATATTGCAGGAGTGTTAATTAAAAAAAAAAAATTTGCACATCCAAGTAAATTATGACTGTGGGTTAGCTATTAAGATACAAAAATTATAAATATATATATTTTTTGCCAGTATACATTTAGTAGCTACAAATAATTTTTGTGGCATTTATAACGTAATGCTTGTTTAATTATGGGTAATACATGTTACATAATAGTTACATGTGTAAAAACTAAATGACTATTATAATGATGTTAAGTACATGGAACTATTATTTTAAACCATCAGTGCACCCAAAGGTATTTTGTCAGTCTTACTCCAAGAACTAGTTATTATGAAATAACTGCAAAGCAATAACAACGCCACTTCAGACATTGATGTTATTAGTATTACTTATGTAAATGCATCTCACAGAAGTCACAGATAGACAAGTGCTTGTAGAGGAGTCTGTACTATGTTATTGAAAGTGGTTGCATCTTTTTGTTCTATGATGTGGCAGTATAGCCACCTAAAATTTATGAAAATGAAGAACAAATTTTCAATTGAAGTAGTATAAGCTCCGAATAAAGAATGCAGACTTGTAAAGGCTCTGATAAATGTTTCATTGTTTACTTACTGTATAAAATCTAGTATTATCTCTTTTAGTAATAACACTTGAAACCAATAAATATAACTATAATTTTTAGCAGCTGCTCTTAGTGAGAGAAACAAAAGCTGAGTCTCTATGTATAATAACAAAAAGACGTTAAGATGACCTTTTAAATTAGAGGACTATGTAATTTGAGTTGAAAAACAACAACAATTTACACGATTTTTGCTCAGTTTGTCATTTATTATTGCATGCTAAAGAAACAACATGCTAACACTCATTAGTGACAAAAATAATAATTGTATTTAAGTATAATAATATTTAACTAGTCAAATTTTGAATTTATTTAGTAATTATATGGTATATAAACGTTACACATGTAGATACTGAAGATATGGTATACTGCGGTAATGCAAAATAATCAAGGAATGTAAAAGTTATAAATAAAACATAATTTATCATACATTGCAATTTATATCTTTCTTGAAGGTTTAAATGATTTCTTGAGAATTTCTTTGCAATTTTCGTTGATATAATCCATTGAATCATCAAAAATTATTAGCTTTGTACTACTAATGTAATAATGAAATCACAATAAGTTTTCTTCATCTGTTGAGTTAAACTAATATACAAATGATCATTTAAATAAAGAAAATGCTCTCAGCACCCTTGCTAAAGTTTTGACATAAATGGAATCCATGTTGAAGCCCTTTGTCAAAATTGAACGCTTTTGTCATCCACTGCTTTGACTGCATAGTGGTGGTGTTCTTTCATTCTACTTTTTATAACCCTTCCATTAATTTTTTCAGAGTTGTTGAAGATTGGAAGCTTACATTGATTTTCATTGGTTACAAATGCGGATAAAACTGCAAATCATTTTTTAATACGTTCATTCACTTCTATTATGAAGTCAGAAAATGAAATATTATTAGAACTTGATATGATTAAAGGAGAAATCCTGAAGTAATATTTTGATAATGTTTCATTGAACTTACTAGTTAAAAGTAAACTTTGGCCATTGTTTATGTAAAATTTTGTTAAATGCATTTAGTGTATTGTGTGTTCTAAAACTTACCAGTGGCATTGACTTGCTAGCCCTAAAGTTAGATTATGTGAACTTTTAAGGGACAAAGTTGCACTACATATTTGTAATGTTATCTTACCTTTATCATTTCCTGTTATTTATACAGGAAGAGGATTTGTACGAGAAATATTTAAGGTCTAGCTTTGAGTTATTTAACATAATTTTTAACAAGTAGATCAATTAAGCAAGGACAGGGAGGATACAATTGTTAACACGAAGATGAGTTGCACTAATGAGCCATCAGATATTGGTACAGTTTATGAAATGGTAAATGATGAGACTTAAGAATCAATGCATCTTTATAATGATCTGGTGGACAAGACAGATAATCGGAGTATAACAGTTATAGAGAATTTTTGCTACATTTCAAGTATTATAACAAGGCACCCAAAGACAGTTATGAGTAAATCACTGCCTGAAATTTCTTCTTCAATGAAACCTGAAGTTTCAGAACCAAAAATGAGTACTAAAACATTGAAGTTTAAAAATTTATCATCAAAATGTAATAGAAAAAAGTTACTTTTAGTATTAACACTATTGAGCTAATATTTTGTAATATTTATAGTAATGCTAACTATATATTCAATAGCCACTGGTTTGTTGAGAGCATTATTAAAAGAGTCAGAACAACATGTTTCTTCAGAGTTTGAGGACGGTCACAATAATAATGACTCAGTCATTTAGGAAGTAAATGCATCAAAAGAGGTCAGCTCACTTCTATACAGTGTGTCGATTCTGTATTAGCTTTATACGGCAAAAGTATGCTTTGGCCAACCAAGTCCAGTGAAGAAATTTACAATGTGGCATCTAATCATTCAGGTTATTATTGGGTAAAAAATTCTAATGGTTCTATCATAAAAATATTTTGTGAGATGACTAAGTCGTGTGGCAACAAAACTGGACTGACGAGAGTTGCTTCAATTAATTCCAATAGTCGATTGGCATATTGCACAGGAGATATAGACTATAATAATATAGATGGATGTTATCAAAGATCTCCATTCCCGGATGCTCAGCAATAATTTTTAATTCCAGTAGTTTACTCTATTCTCACATGTGTGGAGTAGTGGAAGGTAGATACTTTGGTACAGTCAATGGCTTTACTGGTAGTAATAGAGCTAATAATATTACAATAAATGACAACTATGTTGATGGTATATTAGTTTAACTTTTGGAAATGCATCTCATAGGACACACGTATGGACATTCAGTGCTAGTAGGGAAAACTGCTGTATTGACGTAACTCATGTCTTAAAGATTTTCTCATTATGCAGAAATGGTCCTTGCAAAACAGAAATTTCAACCATTATTTTATTCAAGCAAATATTGAAATTATATTATGCCAAGACCAACATAGAGATATCTATGAAGAAGTTGTATTTTTAACCTATATGGATCTTTATGTGTACTAAAACATTATTATTATGGACTCATGACTAAATATGTAATGATTACATAATAGCTGAACCGGAAAATTTAACAATAATTAGTTATTACCCACATTTATATTATGTGTACTTGGTATACTTTACTTACAAGTCATAAAATATTTACTGGACGTAAATGAACTATTCAAAAATGGAATACTATCTTGCTAATTTTAGTATCATTTATCAATGTGAAACAACCAGCTATTGTTATATCAATAGACTAACATGTTTACATGGCTAAACTGAAATTCAGGATGCTATAATTTGATACAGTAACTCCTGTTCCCCACTAGAATTTAATATTTAGCCTCCGTCACCGTGCATGCTCATACATAAACAACATACATTTTCCTCATTTTTGTCAGTTCTGGATTTTGATAACTTGTACAAAGAACCTGTTGGAGCGAGCAAGCAAGATGGTGAAGCAAGCAAGGACAAATAACACAAACAGCAAGCAATTAATTAGCACTTCAATCATTTGATAAAAATATGCATTCACACTTCATTCACACACTCTCACTCATTATCTTTATGTAAACAACCCCCCTTAGACAACCCCCTTGGACTACAGTATTATAGTGGACTGAACCAGCTCAGTCCAGTTCAGTTGTTGTAGCTGCAGTTATGGATCAAGTCGTCACTCTGTTTCAACTCTCCTAGCCACTAGAGCTGGAACCTTACTTCATTGCAACGCATCTCTTCTTTGCATATTATTGTAACTACTCGATTTTCTATTCATTTACTTATTGTAATGTAATCATCTCATTCTTCATTTCAATATAAAAACAAAACCTATCAACTTCGATTGTCTGGGGTGTTGTCTGACTTCACTCTAGACTAGCATATAGCGGAACACTAGCGCAGGAAGTGACATTCCCAGTGCAGTGCTCGGTTCATTCAAGGGCGAGTTGTCTGAACAATGGATAGAGAGAGGTGGAGGGGGGGGGGGGGCTGGCCCCTATGGGGCCCCCTATTCCTATGCCAGTGCAATGCGTTACTCCTACCACACATAATGTTTGGACGGAAAATTACAATGTTTCTAATCTTTATCCTATGGTCAACAATATCAAGAGTAAGTAATGTAAAAACCAAGACAGAAATGAGGCTTGTCCTCTGTATTCCGCATAAAAGGAAAGTGAGACAAAAAAATAGTATCTTGGAAGAGGTTTTTATGACCCTGTAGACAAGAACAAAAAGTATGGAAACTTACAAAGCACTGAGCACAATAAAATAATAAGCAAAAATATGTCCAATCAAGTCAACTATACATAACAAGGCCAAATGTACTAATTTCTTGATCAAGTCCTTTATATCTAGGACAACAATAATAAGTATGAAGTACCAAAGATGGAACTCTCAGCGCTATACACTACCTAGCTTTTCAAGTAAATGCTGTTGAGTAGGGCTTATAACTGTGACAAATAGCGTATTAACTTACCATCGCCACTAACTCGAATAGAAATGGAGCTCCCATAAGTTTTTGAGTTTTAACTGCACCGCAAAACAATTCAAAGCGGTAAACAATTCGATTTCTAAGGTGATACGGGTAATGGTCGCGAAACCGGAGGATTCTGTTTAGTGAAGTTTGGGACGGGGTCGAACGCGGAGCGAACACAAAAATACGGAGGGTCAAAGTACAAAATGACATGTGTACGTCCATATATATAAATAAACTAGCGATGTGCTTGAGCACAAATGGCGAGCGAACATGAAGACTATACTATTTTTATATGAATGATTTTGACTTCTAACACTGAAGCTACTGAAAATAAGGTCCAGTTTTTTTATTTCGCATACACGGTAAAGGGATTTCAGTGTCATAGTAGTAACAACTCTCTGCACTTTAAAAGTTTTCTTTGTGATATTCTTTAGCTAAGTAGTGGTTGTAGGCACAATGCTTTGACACAGCTGGACATGCACCTACATAGACTTACCTTCGGGGTAGTCTAGTGGACAATGCATTTTCAAGTAAATACTGTTGAGCACGGCTTATAACCATGACAAAGAGCGCATTGATTTACCACCGCCACTAACTCGAATAGAAATGGAAGTCCCTTAAGTTTTCAAGTTTTAACTGCACCCGCAAAAGAATTCAAAACAGTAAACAATTCAATTTCTAGGGTAATACGGTACTGATCGATAAACCAGAGGATTCTGTTTAGTGCAATTTGGGACGGGTCGAACACATAACTAACACAAAAACGTGAGGGTCAAAGTACAAAATGACATACGTACGTCCAAACATATATACAAATAAACTAGTGGTATGTGCTTGAGCATAAATGGCGAGCAGCCTGATAGTTAGGTAACATAAAAATAAGTATTGTTTTTCAGCAAACAAATACAAAATCACTCTCTTACCTGACAAACATCTGCCATTCTGATAATCGCAATTAAATAAATATGGAATTACTACTTACCTCAATTTCTTGAGTATTGATAACTTCTGTAGTATCAAATATAAGTTAATTTGACTATCTGAATTACCGTGAATTCTTGACAACAAGCTCTCAGCTACAAATAAAAAAGACAATCAATTTTAGCACACAAATAAAAAAATACTTTCTTACCTCATTTTCTTGAGCAGCAGTGGTAACTTTTGTAGTACCAAATTTGAGCCAATCTGAAGCTATTTGAATTTACCAGTCACTGTTGACAAGCTCTTAGCTACAAAAAAGAAAGGCCAGAGTTAATCTTACCTCAGCTTCCCTCCAGAAGTAGTAGCTTCCTTAGCATTAATACTACGGCATTCTGACTACCAATGGCTCTTGACAACCAACAATCGGCACTCCGTATCCCCCCATAAAACGGCGAAGTTTTGAAATTAAGTCTGGAAAAGGGTCTTCAATGCCATAGTAACCGGTCGAATCAACTTTTTGTTTCTTGAAAAGCAAGCGTTTTCGCAGGAATTTTATCACACTTCTGAGCTTAAGTATAAACTAAGGCTTGCTTAATGCTGTAGTTTCAGAATAAACTGGGGTCAAGCCTAAAAAGCTGTGTTTTTTTGGAAAAAAGATTCCCCCGCGCGCGTTTCAAGGGCATACGTACCATCCATACATACATACATTATACTAGTTGTGTGCTTGAGCACAAATGGCGAGCGAGCCTAAAGACTATACTATTTTTATTGACTTCTAACACTGAAGCTACTGAAAATAAGGTCCAGTTTTTAAATTTCACATACACGGTAAAGGGATTTCAGTGCCATAGTAACAACTCTCTGCAACTGCTTGAATTGAAGAAAAAAACAACAACAACAAAACAAAACAATACACGTTATTTAAAAGTTTTCTTTGTGATATTCTTTAGCTAAGTAGTGGTTGTAACACACAATGCTTTGACACAGCTGGACATGCACCTACACAGACTTACCTTCGCAGTAGTCTAGTGGACAATGTATTTTCAGGTAAATACTGTTGCGCACGGCTTATAACCATGACAAAGAGCGCATTGACTTACCACCGCCACTAACTCAATAGAAATGGAAGTCCCTTAAGTTGTCAAGTTTGAACTGCACCGGCAAAAGAATTCAAAACGGTAAACAATTCAATTTCTGGGGTGATACGGGTACTGATCGATAAACCAGAGGATTCTGTTTAGTGCAATTTGGGACGGGGTCGACAACCGAACTAACACAAAAACGCGAGGGTCAAAGTACAAAAATGCCTTACGTACGTCCATACATATAAACTAGTGGTGTGCTTGAGCACAAATGGCGAGCGAGCCTTAAAAACTACACTATTGTTATTCAAACTACTAAAATAAAGCCGAGTTGTTAAATTACGCATATACGGTAAAGGGGATTCAATGCCATAGTAACCACTCCCCTCAACTGTTTGAATTGAAAAAGAAGCAACAAAATCAAGTCACGTTATTTAAAATTTTCTTTGTGATATTCTTAATAGTAGTTGTAACGCACAATACTTTCACACAACTGAACATACCTACGCAAGACTTACCTTCGTTGTTCGTCTAGTGGACAATGAATTGTCAAGTAAATGCTGTTGAGTAGTGCTTATAACTGTGACAAATAATGTATTAACTTACCACCGCCACTAACTCGAATAGAAATGGAGCTCCCAGCACCCGCAAAACAATTCAAAGCGGTAAACAATTCAATTTCTAAGGTGATACGGGTAATGGTCGCTACACCAGAGGATTCTGTTTAGTGAAGTTTGGGACGGGGTCGAACGCGGAGCGAACACAAAAATACGGAGGGTCAAAGTACAAAATGACATACATACGTCCAAACATATATCTAAACTGTGCTTGAGCACAAATGGCGAGCGAGCCTGATAGTTAGGTAACATAAAATGTTACTATGTTTTAGCTTACTTCATGCAAACACTATAATAGCAGTTATGACATTTGATTTCAGCCAACAAATACAAAATCACTCTCTTACCTTATTAATGGTAACTTTTGTAGTATCAAACATCAACCATTCTGATAATCTCAATCACCAGTAACTCTTGAACAAGCTCTCAGCTACGATAAAAAATAAACCAGTGTTATTATTTGTAATTTTAGCCAACAAACATGGAATTACTACTTACATCATTCTTGAGTATTGATAACTTCTGTAGTATCAAATTGAAGTTACTTTGACCATCTGAATTACCTTGAATTCTTGACAACAAGCTCTCACCAACAAAAACAAAAGACAATCAATTTTAGCACACAAATACAAAATTACTTTCTTACCTCATTTTCTTGAGCAGTGGGTAACTTTTGTAGTACCAAATTTGAGCCAATCTGACTATTTGAATTTACCAGTCACTGTTGACTAGCTCCAAGCTACAAAAAAGCAAGGCCAGAGTTAATTTTGCATATTTAGCTAACAAATATGGAATTGCGTACTTATCTCAGCTTCCCTCGAGAAGTAGTAGCTTCCATAGCATTAATACTACGGCATTCTGACTACCAACGGCTCTTGACAACCAACAACCGGCACTCCGTATCCCCCCATAAAACGGCGAAGTTTTGAAATTAAGTCTGGAAAAGGGTCTTCAATGCCATAGTAACCTGTCGGATCAACTTTTTGTGTCTTGAAAACAAGCGTTTTAGCAGGAATTTTCTCATACTTTGGAGCTTAAGTATAAAGTAAGGTTTGCTTAATGCTGTAGTTTCAGAATAAACTGGAGTCAAGCCTAAATAGCCGTGTTTTTAGGAGAAAAAAGTTCCCCGCGCGCGCGTTTAAAGAGCATACGTACCATCCATACATACATACATATATATAACATATACCCGATTTTGCATTATCCACCCCTAATACTGTCTCGCTCGCTTCGCTCGCTCGCCAATAAATAAATAAACAAACATCTTCGATTTTCGATTGTGTTACCCCTGTAAGTGTCTCGCTCGCTACGCTCGCTCGCCAAACTAGCCAGAAACACTCACCTGTATACATCTCGATACTTCAACTCCGTTAACTACCCAGGAGAGTAACGCTTAGGAGCATGAGCATAAAGCTAAGTACCCCGCTGGCAGCAAAAATTATTTGCTCACGTGATTATGACGTGTAGCTAGGGGGCGTTGCCCATAAAAGCTGGTACCTACGCTGAGTTGAAAGCTTCGCTTTTTCTCAACGAATAGCCCGAAATTAAAAAAAGTAGCACTGTATAAAAGGTCTTAAATTTTCGTCCTGAGTAAGTTCATACGTAAATCAACTGTTAATTGTCAGTAATCTCCAAAATCAGAGCGTGACAGACGGACAGACAAACAGACAGGACGACTACTATAACCCTCTCACGCATGCGCTGAGGGTTAATAATGAGGTCAATAACAGCTGCTGTAATGCTAATACTTATTATAATTTTGGTAATTCTACTGCTACTGACTTTACCAAAGTAACCAGCCAGCAGTCTCAGTTTCCATCAACCATATTAAATCATAAGTTAATGTGTCAGCTAAAACCAAAGTAAAAATGAATTGTTTTCTTCTTCATTCTGTACAATGCAAATGGATGCTTGAAAGAATCACTGATGCCAGGTTTTTCAGGATTTGTCTTTGCTACATTTAATTTGCACTTACATATAGCCAACATGTGTGGCAAACTGAAGGTGGTTACTTCGGCATACCTAATGACTTTGCAGGTGATTGATGACAATGGTATTAGTTCAACTTATGGGAACATGCACTGCCTGAAAAGTGTCCATTGACAACCAAAACAAAATCGTAAATTAGTGTATAATGTATTGATAACTAGTTTGTTAACCTCTACAGCCTTGTAATTTTTTTGTTAATTCTAATTACCAAGACAGTGTACGGATTTTGTTATGGTTGTAAGTGGACTTTTTACACCCTGTGATGACTGATAGAATTCATATATGGACTTTCAGTGCTTGTGACAGAGACTGTACTGCAAGTGTTCCAGAGTTTGTAGAATAATTACTCATCCGTTTCTTTTGTTTCAGAAATGGCTGTAACATTTGAAACAAATTTCCTTCCTTTACTTCATGAGAATATTGGAGATATAATGTCAAGATGTAAACAGGAACTCCCAAGATAATGAGGGTATATACCTTAATACCACACACCAATACATATTTTACTTAGTGTGCTTATCAAATAGAATATACATAAGAATCATTTTTAGTTACAATGGCTATGGAGAGGTTTAACTTATGACTTAAGCACTAGTAAACACAAGAAGCTACAGCTATTAAAAAAAATTGATTGAAGAATATGTGAAGAATATTAGATAAAGTTCCTATTTCTTATGATCCATAAATAAAATTTAATCATTGCTTTTATTTGTATAATACATAACTAAGGGACATAGCTGTTTTTCACTTTGCTAATATTTTTTGTCATTCATCAGAATGAGAATGTCTTGTTATATTTTATACCAAATTTTGTGCATCATGAAATGTTTTCTAGTCCTGAAATATCAACAACAACAGATGTTAGAAACAAAATGTTTAGTAAAAAAATAATAAAACAATGTAATCACATACATGCATGCACACACGCATACATACATATATACATATATACACACATACTACATACAACATACCTCATAACATGAGTCAAAGCAAGATATAAGAAGAAATTTAACAAGAAGACTAATTTATTTTCACTTACCTGTGGCTCATGAAAATTTATCTGTCTGCTCAAGAAATATCACACTATTATAACTCCCTGAGGAAACTGATAAATGTCTTATTTTATAGTAGCTTGTATTACTAAACTGCAAAATGTTATTGTCATCATCTTTACTAGATGTGGATAAATAAATTGCTATCATTAAAAGTTTATTCATTAGTAATATTCTACTTAGCAAGCTTAATAGTTTAAAAGTCTGCTGTTTTGGAATAGAGTCACTTTAGTCCACTAAAAACATTAAATAATTTCTGAGTATTTGATTAAATGATATAAAGTAAATAATGTGAATTAAGTCTAAGTGACGTAGTAATGGATGTTAAGAATATTGTTTACAAAGATGTAGAAGAACCATGAAAGAAAAAAGAGAAGGGAATTTGGACTTGTTTAGTAATCGAATATAACGTTTTCATAAACAATTATTTACTGACGATGTCTATAACTATAATATTAACTTTCAATAAATTAATGTCACTAAAAAATTTAGTTTACATAAATGTTCATACTGTCAAGATGTAAACCTTCCTTCATCTCTGTGTCTCTGTGTTCATCTTGGCATAATCTTACTTCAATATCTTCGTTGAGCAAAGGGAGGTAATTTCTTTGAAACATAATAGCTGATTGTGCAGAGTTGAGTGGAAGAGTTGAGTTATGATTTTCTACAAACTCTGGAGCTCTTGCAGTACAGCCTACTCTGCAAGCACTGAATGTCCTTATGTGCCTTCTCTGAGATGTGTTTCCATAAGTTAAACTAATGCCATCTACATAATTGTCATTAATAGCAGTATTAGAAGAAGGTCGTCCGTCTCCTGCAAATCCTTCAGGATAACCAAAGTAACTACCTTCAACAGTACCACATAAGTTTGAGTATAATAAATTCAAATTCAGAGGAGTAAAGACAAATCCAGAACAACCAGGAAGTGGTGATGTTTTAAAACATCCATAACTGTCACAGCTGATATTTCCTGTGCAATACTGAGATTTAGTGCTAAGATTAAGATTTGCTATTCTAGTCAGCCCTCCGGTCATGTTGCCACAAGTTGCAATCATATCACAATAGACTTGTACAGTGGAACCATCAGATGCTGTCACCCAATAATAACCGGAGTTGTTGGTCACCGTTTTATGAAGTTCCTTACAAGACTTGGCTGGTATGAGCACATTCTTACCATATATATTTAAAGCTAAATTGACACATTGAAATAATGTCCTTTTACCTCTACTATTGCAGTTTCGTACTAACTGCTTTAGAATTTCATTTGAATCAAACAAGTTTTGCAAGTGAGAATAATTTGGATGCGAAAGTAAAGTATTGATAGTAGGTGTAGAGCTATTCATAACCTCTATACTGGATGTGGGAGCAGAAGATATTGTTGAAGTATCATTTGGAGTGAATTCCACTTTCGTTGAGCTATCCATGATACTGGATGTAGAAGTAAATTCATTTTATAGTTTTATTTGGAGGAACTTCCATTAAAGTGGAAGAAGACTGAGACTGCTGGCGAGAGGCTTTGATAAAGCCAATAGCAGTAGTAATAACCAATACTACAATAAGAACTATCAATGTGATAGTTGATATTGCCCAGATTATGTTTATCAGTGTTGTTTTGGCTTTAAAAGGAACAGTAATATCAATTTTGCCACAATCAGGTTTAGTTTCATCAATTTTTGAAGTTAATTTTTCACTTACAGTATTCTGCTTTGCATTTTGTATCTTTGCATTTTTTTTGCTTTTGTCTATAACAGCATAAAGATCAGATGAATTGCTGGTTTTCTCCAGGTCTTTACACTTTGTGGTATTTTTCTTTTTATCTACTACAGCATACAAAGCAAAAGAGTTCCTATTTTCTTCTTGATTCTTACATTTGTTGCTCTTCTTCTTGTTTACCACAGCATAAAGATCAGAAAAATCTCGATTTTCTTCTTGACTGTTGTTGTTCATGATGCTAGACACTCAATATGGAACTGAAGTGGTCTGCACACATTTTGTGCTTAATATACATCTCTGTTTTGTGGGAAAAGGAAGCAAAGACAAAGAATAACAACCAAGGTTTCAATGAAATGTATAGTATCACATAGTAAATACATACAGTAGACTGAAAGCACTTGACTGTTGCATTTCAGTGACTACATTATACCACAGGAAATAGTCTAACCATTGCTATAGGCAGGGTTCTATCTAGGAATTTTGTTTTGGGGGGGAAGCTAAGTCATGTCCTTATGATGTAATAGAGAGAGATATCAAGTGTAACAAAACATTATTGTATTGAAAATTACATTTACAAAATTGAAATATTAAAGTGAGATTTTTCGAATTTTTATTGCTTTGTAGTAATCAAGTATTTGTTCTAAAATATCACTAGATAGATGATCAGGACCTTCAATACAGATTCACATTGTGCTATCAAGAGTGCCATCACCAATTCTTTTTCGCAATCTGGTTTTAATAAGTTTCATGCTGCTGAAAGTATGTTCCACAGTAGCTGTTGTAACAGGTAGCACAGACAGTATGGAGGCTAACTTAGACAAGTTGGGAAAAGCTGCTGCTACATCACCTTCCCAAATTAGCCTAGACAATACTTGATGAATTGAACTGCCTTTGTACTGTTTGAAAATAAGCCTCCGAAATAGTTTCCATTCAGCTTCTGTTTCTTCAATATCGCTGATTCACCTTCTTGTCCATCACATTTCACTTTCTGTTTCATTCCATAGAAATCAGTCAATTTGGCAATTTTTTCTGTACCATATCCAGACAGATTGTCTTCAGTTTCAGGTAAATGGCAAGGGTCAAACACTGATGCTGCTCCAATTAGATCAGTTGACCCCATTCTACTAATTGTGTGGTCAATAACACTCTGTATATATGGACGATAGGTGCTGCACAAAAACTCTGTCTTCTCCTATTCTGTAACCTTAATATTTTTGTGTCCAAGCTGTCCTTGGTCAGAGAAAACACTTGCATGATTCTTGAACCATGTGCTAGTGTCCCGATTTATGGTATTTGTCACCATAGTAGGAACACTAGCAAGATCTAGTTTCTCACTTTGTAAGCTACCTTGGAGCTTAGCAACCGTGTGTATAACATCAGAAAGCATGTAGATGGTAGCCACAGTGAGATATTTTAATAGCAGTGTTGATATACCGTGTGCTTCAGCATCACCAGTTTGATCATAAATTTCTTCAATGTAGCTACAAATGCTGGTAAACTTAAAATGCTTTTTTAGCAAATCACGGTTTAGCTTTTTCTGCTCTTCGCTAGCATTTGCTATCTGTTCCATTACAGTTCCATGCTCAGAAACAGAGAGTGAAAGGGCCTTCTTTTCCACTGCTACAATATGCCAGTCAGATTGGGCATGCTTTTTTAACAAAGATGTGGCCTTTACCCAGTTACTCACAGGCCTAGTAACCAAAGCACCTCTGGCTTGTACTGGTACTTTACCATGTTCCTTACAAATAGAACATAGCATACCTTGATTACTTGGGTCATATTCAATCCAAGGAAGTTTTCTTTCAAGGCACTGTCATACTTCAAATTGTTTTTATAAGCTCTCATAGCAGGAACTTTTGGTGGAGGTGGTTGCTGTGCTTTTGAAACACCATCTTCATATCCAAATATAGACTTCATCTATTGTTATGCAAAACATCTTACTAATTATTCTTCATTATTAGTTCACATCAAAACTAATGATGCAAGTATTAATTTAAGAAATGTACCTTGTAATTCAAAGGTGGCTAATAAGCATGCGTATTATTTGATATGTATTATGACTTCATCATGCTTGTACCTTCATACTATAGATAAGCTACTAAAATTGCTCGATATCTGAAAATTTTTTTTTATGAATATGTATATGTAGGCTTAGTTATTACAAACGTGGGGAATTTGATCCAATAGCTTCATACTTATTTTATTTCATTCTTTTGTTGAATGTCTAGATGAAGGTGGTGGGCGGGCATAGCTTAATAATAAACATTGAAATTGAAAAAGGTGTGACGAGAATAAGTCAGCACAGGTTGAATATTCTTATTCAGGTATTCAAATAAATAAGCTTGCATTAATGAACAATAACAACACTGTAAAGACCTCAGCAGTTGTTGACTGTTATGTTTTGTAAGAATATACTAACTAACTGTGTAAAGGTTTGTAATTGTAGCTATAAACTTGTTGTTCACATTTAATAGAATTTGATGAACAGTAAACAAATAACTTGATTTCATTGGATTAAAATTCAATAAACATACTTCCCTTGGTGGGTGGGGGGAAGGAGATTTGGATATATATGTGTGTCTGTGTGTGTGTGTGTGCATAATACACTAACATCTCAATTTATACACACAGCGGTCAATGCGTGTCTACCCTGGATGGGATATTAAAATAAACAGATTTTGTTATGGTTGTTAGTGGAGTTTTTTCAGGCTGTGTGAAGTGATGAGCAAATGAGACTACTGTATCGATATTGATGGATGTTTATAAGGTAAATGTTGTATTTAGAATCTCTTGAAAGAGCATACTGCATACAACATGTGAATATCTGGATGAGAACTCAGCTTCTCCCTCGCAGCTCCCCCCTGCCTCCACTTAGATATAACAATTATGAGAGAGATAGTGTCTACAGGTGTTGCAAATATGCTAAGAATAAATTACAGCATAAAGTTCGTGCATATAATGACAACTACTATTACTTTGTAGCTGATATTTTATTGTGTCAATTTTATATAGTCTTTATGTTGCTTGATGTAATTGGGTTAGTTTCATAATTTATTGAAGTTAAGCTACTATGGTATAACTAGTAAGAATTGATTACAAACTAGAGTTAAATAAATGCTCTTTGCTGTTGTAGAATCTAGATGTTATAATATTATAAACATCTGAAAAAAAAATAACTAGGTAATATATCTGAAATTGAGTAAACAGAAAGTACTCAGTTACCATACATAACGTCAACGGCATTATAACATACAATGGTTATGTATAATGTATATATATATTATATTATACATATTATGTATATTACACAATTTATTGAGGCAATAAAGTTCATTTAAATAGTTACAGTAACATTTGAACCATAATGTGTATGGTATATTCACTAAATTGACAGTAACAATGCCAATTTTTACATATCCCATTACACTTTTACATATTGTTAACAATAGTCATTATTTACATTTTGGTAAAGAAATAGATTTCCAATGCATACTACATTGCTTGAAAAGAAATTACATAGAGTAAAACAGATATTCTTTATCCATAGATAATAATATAAATTGTAATTGGTTATGCCAAAGTTATGTGGAAAATTTAGAAAGTGTATGCATAAAACAGTTAAAACAGTTAATTGTTTACAGAGTCATACTTAAACTGAAAGTTGTTCTAGTTTCTTTAACTCAGATGGTCTGTTTTTTTCTATTCTAACAATCATTTACTTAATCTAGTTTGGATTGGTTCCTATGTCAATAACTGAGCTGTTAGTGATTTGTTATTGAAGTTTGAAGAATTATAACAACAATACCGGTGAAGAGAGTGTTTTGTTATTTAAAAAAATATTTATTTAGTAAAAAGTCAATTTTGAAAGTTACTGTTTTAGTTACATTAACAAACATGTTTTCTACAAGTGAGATGTGTGGGTACAGCCTCCTGAAGATAAAGAGCAGAACAGACTATGTGTGTATGTGTGATTATGATTGTTTATGTATGTATGCAGAACTGAAGCAGGAATGTAACTATTATTTATGTGGTAGATTCATTCACTTCCGTTATTGTATTTCATTTCCTCATTAGTCTGGGCATGCGCATGTGAAGCAATAAAGGCTGATCACGTGTGTATCTGGATGGTCTTTTCCCGTTTCTGAATTAAAGTATGTGGTGGAGCTAGTCTTAGCTATTCAGGATGGAGAATAACTGGTGGCAGTGTACCGAACTTGGGAGTGAGAGAGCTAACCTTTTCCAATTCATCCCACATGAGATAAACAATTATTTATTTAATTTCAAATGTCCAAAAGTGTAATAACTCTACAATTACTGTTGAAACCAAGCTACAACAAACCCCATTTTTGCATTATTAATAATGGCAAATTGAGAATAATGAATTAATATTATTTGAAGTAAAGAATGAGGCACTACACCATTGTGTATAATTCTATGATGCACTACTATGTCTCTGTCATCTTCACTAAAAATTGTGCAGCGATTGTCGATTGTTTTTTTCAAGCTGATGCTTTATATGCTGAAACATTCACCAAACAGTGCTGACTATAACAAGCCTTTAATGCACACTGCAGGTTTCATAAATGGCATGAATTTATGTCACTATATTATTAGGGAATTATATATTTCTTCATATAATGGTATGGGTGTCTGATATTTCTGGCATTATAATGGGGATATTTAATCTGAAGCTTCAGCTCTGCTTAGGTACAAGCTTTTGTGGTTAACGCCCCTAGCGTCACGTCATAATCACGTGCGCAAATAATTTTTTTGCAGCCAGCGATGTAGTCAAAAGATTTGTACAACAGAACAATAAGATGCTGTCACCCAATAATAACCTGAAACAGTAGACATAATGTTGCGTAGTTCTTTGCAAGACTTGAATGGACAAATTCTTTTTCCATATACAGTTAATACAGAGTTGATACATTGTAAGAAAGTAAACTGGCTGTTTTAATGAACGTATATGCCAAGTTCAAAATTTAATATAAAAATATCTTGTAAATAGGATAAATTATTATGAATTAGCAAAAGAATAAGACTATAGAATCGCGATCTAATATTTGTCTCAGTTATATCAATGACTGATTCATTCATTTTTACAATATGCTGGTCAAATCCCTGATCTGAGAGCCTGGCAAAACCAAAGGCTGCAGTAACACTTAGGATTACAATTAGTATTCCAATAATGCAGCTCAAAAGTATTAATACTAAAGATAGCTGGGTTTTATTCTATTGGTAGACTAATTTATTAATTGCAATGTCGAACCCATATTTGTTTCTGAACCAGTGGTTTTATATTGAGAAGAACTTTTAGGCAGTGATTCATTTGATATTGTTGTTATCTGTTCAGGTATAGTACATGTATTATGGCAATAATTTTTGTAAAGGTAATGCTCTGATTATTTACTTCATCCATTTCATAATGAGATGTATTGTCTTCTTTAATATCATTATTTACAATTACATACGCGAGAACTCTTGCTTGTGGTCCATGATTTGGTATAGAAATATATACAGTTCCTTGAATAAATTGAGCAAGTGTCTGAACAAATGTGCACCAGCAATTATAAAACTAATAATTCTCAGAATAATTATATCAAAAAATGTGATCCCATTGCCTATACTAATATGAACAACATTATATTATTAAATAGCTTTTACCACTCCGTTATTTATAGTCAATGAGTGTTTATTGTCAACGCAAGTCACAATTTGTTTGTTTGTGTTTAGTATATAGCCATTATAATAACATTTCAATTAAATTCATTTCAATATAATAACAAAACCTATCAACTTCGATTGTCTGGGATGTTGTGTGACTTCATTCTAGACTAGCATAATAGCGGAACACGAGCGCAGGAAGCGACATCCCAGTACAGTGCTCGGTTCATTCAAGGGCGAGTTATGTTGAGACAAGGAAGGACGGGGGGGGTGTGTGTTGAGACATAAGGAGGGACGGGGGGGGGGGGGGGGGGGGGGCATCCTCTGCCGTGAGACATGGGGAGGGGGAGGGACCCTACAACCTCTGTCTTGAGACATGGGGGGGGGGGGGGGGGCTGGCCCCTGTGGGGCCCCCTATTCATATGCCAGTGCAATGTGTTACTCCTACCACGCATATGTTTGGACGGAAAATTACAATGTTTCTAATCTTTATCCTATGTTCAACAATAACAAGAGTAAATAATGTAAAGACCAAGACAGAATGAGGCTTGTCCTCTGTAATCTGCATAAAAGAAAAGTGAGACAAAAAATAGAAACTTGGAAAAGGTTTTTATGACTCTGTAGACAAGAACAAAAAGTATGGAAACTTACAAAGCACTGAGCACAATAAAAAAATAAGCAAAAATATGTCCAATCAAGTCAACTATACATAACAAGGCCAAATGTACTAATTTCTTGATCAAGTCCTTCATATCTAGGACAAGAATAATAAGTATAACGAGGTCAATAACAGCTGCTGTAATGCTAATACTTACTATAATTTTGGTAATTCTACTGCTATTGACTTTCCCAAAGTAACCAGCCAGCAGTCTCAGTTTCCATCAACTATTATTAAATCATAAGTTAATGTGTCAGCTAAAACCAAAGTAAAAATGAATTGTTTCTCCTTCATTCTGTACAATGCAAATGGATGCTTGAAAGAATCATTGATGCCAGGTTTTTCAGGATTTGTATTTCCTACATTTAATTGGCACTTACATAATAGTCAACATGTGTGGCAAAGCTGAATGTGGTTACTTCGGCATGCCTAATGGCTTTGCAGGTGATTGATGACAATGGTATTAGTTCAACTTACGGAAACATAACTGATAGAATTCACATATGGGCATTCAGTGCTTGTGACAGAGATGACCACGGTGAAAAAGTGACATAATGGATGACCACGATGAAAAAGTGACATAATGGATGACCACGATGAAAAAGTGACATAATGGATGACCACGATGAAAAAGTGACATAATGGATGACCACGATGAAAAAGTGAAGTGCTTTGTAATATGCTAAGAAAGTTTAACCCCCCTTCAAATAAGGCCACAGATTAAGAGAAGATGACACCTTCAGCCTGGATTTAGAGATTTCAGGATGAGCATTGTGTTAATTACTAAGCTAGGCAATAATGGCCACTTCAATCCTCTACTATAGGATAGTTATGAGTTAACCACAGTTAGTAGGAATTAAAAAATTTTTAGAGTTGAGTAGAATATAACAACAAAAACATTACTAAGTGCCACAAGTTGCATTCATATCACAATAGACTTGGACTATAGAACCATCTGATGCTGTCACAAAATAATTACCTGAAGTAGAAGGAGGCACTATTTCGTGAAGGTCTCTGCAAGATATAGCTGGTAGAAGCAAAGTATTACCATACAAATTTAGTGCTGAGTTGACACAATAACCTCTACTATAGCAGCTTGCTACTAAATTCCAGAGATGTTTGTAATCATTGAAAAAATCTTGTAGGTGAGAAAAACTACTATTAGAAAGTAACTTACTTATGGTATTTACTATACTATTGTTTAAGTTTAGTTCTAGATGACCAGTGGATGAATTGGGTGGCGACTGAGACTGCAAGTTAGAAACTCTCATTAAGCCAATAATAGTAGAAATAACAAAGACCACAATATTTATTAGCATTGCAGCAGCAGCTATTGACCAAATTATGTATATTAACCTTTTCGTTGCCCTTGATAGCTTAATACAAGAAGTAGTCAAATCACTGTTTTCATTATCAGTCTTCATCTTTGAAGAAATTTCTTCATTTACAAACTTCTGTTCCTTTTTTTTTTTGTACCTTTTTATTTTTCTGCTCTTGTCTACTACAGAATAAAGATCTGTTGAAGTGCCTGCTTCTTCCAGTTCAGTACCCTTTGCCGTATTTCTCTCTTTATCTACAACTGCATACAGAGCAAAGGTATTTGTACTTCCTTCTTGGTTCCTACAATCTTTTGTCTTGTTCTTGTTGACCACCACATAAAGATCAGACACATCACATTTTTCATCTTGACTGCTGATATTCATGATAGTTTACACAGGCAAAGAACTGAGATCAGAGCTTATTTCATACAATGTAAAATAGTTATTGTATTTATAATATTCAATGTGAAGTAACAGTCAAGGAATGACATCAGGCATTTATAAAAACATTTAGAAGTAGTAAACAGAAATCACTCTGCTACTCTACCTTAACTGTCCATAACCAAATTAAATAATAATTATTTCTAACAATTTTTTCTTGTTTTGTATTCCAAGAAACATTAACTTCGTACTATACTACATGTAATTTTCTGATTACCAATGTATACGATATAGTGCTTGCAAAATTTTTGAACTAACCAATGACTACATTTTCATCATTGTTAAAACCACAGAATCTAGAATAAACAGAAATTTCATTATAAATGCTTCTTTGCTATACTTAATTGTGTGAATAGATACTTGCTACATTCAAATAGAGTATTAATTTGATCCAGGTTACATTTAAAAAATTATCTAAAAAATTTCATATTATAAAAACACCATGAGATATTATTGGTCTTTTACTGTTACATGTCCTAGGAATGCTAATGCTTTGAATAATTCCATTTTCTTATTAGTTCCATATAATTTGTTTTGCACTAGTCAAAAATATAATTTTTTAAATACACAAGCATTTCAACCATTTTATAAAGGTCATCATCAGTGTGTGGGTGATAATAATTTTAGTGAAGTTAAAACAATATCTGAGGAACTTTGTTGTTGTGACAGAGCTTATCAAAATATTTTGTAAAGAACATCAAAATTACTTGACATCAACACATCTGCAGTTTCTCAACATGCAATTAAAAAACATCATCACATTGATTGGGAGATTGCTTATTAGTACATCATTTGCATGCACAAGAAATGTTATTCAGAGTCTTGACAAATCAGAAAGGGTGGACCAGCAATGAACAGGGATACTAGTTTATTACCTCCAGTATAATAATTGCCTGACAAAATGTAACTTCTGGCTAAAGTTTTCTTGTTATAGATTTGTCATGATAGCATATTTTGTGATAGCTCTGTAACAACAGCAAAGTTACTCAGGACATTGTTTTAATTTCACTAAAATGACTATCATCCATAAGCACTGAGGTTGATCATTATAAAATGGTTGAAATGTTTGTGTATTAAAATAAAGTTATATATGACTTGTGGAAGACAAAATGTGTGGAACTAGCTAATGATAAGCAGCTAGTTACATAAGAATTTACAAATTTTGATTTTCTTGTGTTGTATAAAAATTTCCTTTGCATTTTTGATCACATAATTGCAAATAAGTAGTATTGTATCCTCAAAATACATACATACATACACACATACATACATACATTAATACATACATACATACATGCATACATATACATACATAGATACATACATACACGCACACATACATACATACATACATACATACATGCATGCATACATACATACATACATACATACATACATACATACATATATACATACATACATACATACATACATACAGCTTCTTTACTTCTGTCTTGTTTGGACCGGTTCCTAGAGTCAGTAACTGACCTATAAAATGGCATGTTATTGATAACTCTAAGTTTGAAGAAACATAACAAGAATATCTCTGAAGAAAATGTTTTGTTATCTTACAAACAATATATTTTTAGTAGAAAGTCAATTTCGAAAGTTACGTTTTACTTTTACTAACAAACATGTTTTTTACAAGTGAGACACAAAAAATTTTTAATTTTAATTTGAAATGACCAAAAGTGTGATAACTGTACAATTACTGTTGAAAAACCAAGCTATAATGGACCGAAATTTTTATTATAAATAATGGCATTGAAATGAATATAATTTGAAGTAAAGAATGAGGTAATATACAATCTATGATTAGTCTCTCTTCTTGTTCCAGTAACTGTTAGTGAATATTCAGAAGACTTGATACCCCCATGACTCCGTCCAGGCCACCTGAGTGCCTGACGTCGACCCGTAGTTACCAAAAGTAGGTAGGGGTATCCTAAAAAGACGAAACGGAAAACTATAACTTGCCCACAACAGGAAGGGGATTACTATAAATATTTAAGGTGTTCGTAGCACAGGTAATTCCAGCTGAATTGTTTATTTGACTGTAGACAATTGTCAGCTCACTTTTTTACAGTGTGTCAATTCTGTCTTAGCTTTATATGGCAAAAGTATGCTTTGGCCAGCCAAGTCCTGTGAAGAAATTTACAATGTGGCATCTAATCGTTCTGATTATTATTGGGTAAAAGATTCCTATGGTTCTATCGTGCAAATCTTTTGTGAGATGACTAAGTCATGTGGCAACAAAACTGGAGGCATAGGACACACATTATTTGTGGAGTAGTGGAAGGTAGACAATATGGTTCAGAATAGAACTAATATTACTACAATAAATGACAACTATGTTGATGGTATTAGTTTAACTTTTGGAAATGCATCTCATAGGACACACATTATGGACATTCAGTGCTGATAGGGGAAACTGCTCTCTTGATGTACCTCAATATATAGGAATGCATCACTCGTGTCTTAAAGAAATTCTCATATGTAAAAATGTTCCCTTGCAAAACTGAATTTCACAGAAATTTCAACAATTTAGTTCGCGCAAATATTGAAATTAGATTATGTCAAGATGAACACAGAGATGGAAATTATGAAGGTGTATTTTTAACCAACATAGATCTTTATGTGTATTAATAATACTATTAATGACTCATGACTATATATGTAATGACTACATAATAGCTAAACAGAGACAAACTTTTTCAATAAGATTAGTCATTATTATAGTTATATTTATCATGTGCAGTTTATATTATTACTTGCAAACCTTAAAATAATTTGTGGATATAATAAACTACTCAAAAATGCAATACTATCTCACTAATTTCAGTGTCATTTATTTATCTTTGTAGTTATAGGCAAACATATTTACATGTCTACATTAAAATTAAAGGTGTTATACTCATGGATGGAAAGAAGGCACCAATTAAAAATAATCGTGACAGAAACCTAATTATATATATATATATTATAATATATATTTATATAGCCAAAGGGAATAATTACTTAATAAAAATGCATGCTTTTTCACATTCTCTGTTGTGGAGGGTAAATCCTGTCCTTTTCTTTTTTTCCCTCAATAGTATAACATAATGCTTCTAAGTTGGTTACTTGTCTTAACTTAAAAATAATTGCTTAATACTACATAATGTATACAAAATAGCTATCTGGGTAAAGACTAAATGATTATGATGTTACTGTGCAGGAATTACTATTGAGGGTTTTGTTAATTCCTGAATAAGCAATGAGTAACTGAAAACGGCATTAATTATAACTTATAAACACTGTCAAATGTGTCTTGTTAGTCTCACTCTAAGGACTAGTTATTACAAAGTATCTGATAGAAGTAATAACACCACTTCAGATGTTAGTGTTAATGGTATTGCTTATGGAAACATAATTATATCAGAACTCACTTATGACATTCAGTGCTTGTAGAGGAGATTCTAATGCAAGCATACCAGAGTTAATCTGAAACCAATGCATCAATTCACATTCAGTTAATGCTCTAAAAAATCTCTCCCTTACACATTAATGAAGATAACAAAGTAAGATTACGTTAAGATGAAAATTGACAGCACACTGGTGGTGTTTTTTCATTCTATTTTCTACAATTCTTCCACATTCAGAATTGCTGGCCATACAACGTATATTATAGATCACTCCCTTAATTTTCTGCATTGGTGTATTATTTATTTCACATGCATGAGTAATTTTTTTAAAGTTGTTGAAAATTGGAAGCTTGCTTTAATTTTCTGTGGGTTTCAAATGGGCATAGAACTGGAATAAATTGTTAATCACTTAAAAAAAATACATGTATCGATTAAGTGTGTATATAGTGAGTCACAAAATACAACATTATGATTAAAAGAGAAAGCGAAAGTGATTTTTAATAAAGTTTTGTTGAAGTTACTAGTTAACGTAAACTTTAGCAATTGTTTATGTGAGATTTTTTTCAATGGCTTTAGTTTATTGTGTGTTCAAAAACTTACCTTCGGTATTCACTTGCTAGCCATAAAATTAGATTACTGTGTACTTTTAAGGGAAGCACTTACTTTGACAATTTCTTGTTTGTAACAGCTTAACATGCGTGTTTACTGCCAGGCAACCCTCTCAATATCATCCCACAGACAAGAAATCTGACTTAAACATACTTCCATTTGCATATATGTAAGTATAAATGAACAAACAAAAAAATGTGGAATACAAACTGATTCTATAAGCAAATGAACAAATGACTCTGTTTTAGAAATTCTCTTAGCACAAATATAAGCTAGTGTAGATATGGATATGGACATGCCAACTATATAGTGCTCTGTAACAACACCCACACTTTACCTATCAAAATATGTTGCTCATTTATTTGTTTGTTTATTTTTTGCAGCCTCACACCCTTTTATAATTAGCCTTTTTCAAGTTATATACTATTCATTTCCTGGAGAATAGTCACAGAAGCAAATATTCATTTACATGCAGACAGCACATATTTAATAATTTTTAATAATTGCAACCATTAAACATGAATAATTGGATCAACAATAAAATTTTGAAAAAATTATGAATAATTGTGAAGAAATTGATGACAGATTTTTTAACATGAGCATCACAACAAAAATTTATTGGAACAAATCAGCCATGAGTTATTCGTCTAAGTAAATTATTTCAGTAACACAATTGATAATTAAGAAATTCTACAGGGTATTTATAATTAAAGAAATATGTCAAAGTACTATTATTGTATTATACATAACTTCAGCTTTCTGGAAGAAAGGAGTCCTCAATTGCATTTCAATTATCATTGGGTTTAATAACAAAATGATAGTAGTTAAAAATGCCATTCAACTGTACTATATTTTGAGAGTAGAATAAATAACAAAAGATAAAAAGAGAGTAATCGAAACACACTAAAAGTATGACATTTTTGTATTTAAGACATCAATGTATCACCAGGAATAAAGATCACAACTATCATACATTCTTTTATTGATTATTATTTGTTAAACAAGGTCATTAAAGTAAAAACATTGAATTTAGTTTACATAAATGTTCATACTGATGAGATATAACCCTTCATAATCTGGGTTGTCCCTGTTTTCGTCTTGACACAATCTTACTTCAATATTTTCATCGAGCAAAGGGAGGAAATTTCTTTGGAACATTATAGCTGAATGGGAACCGATGTGTTGAATGGGTGAGTAGTGGTTTCCTACAAATTGTGGTACATTTGCTGAACAGTTTTCTATTGTTGTACAAGCACTGAATGTCCATATGTGGGTTCTATGATATCTGCTCCCGTAAGTCAAACTAACACCATCTACATAATTGTCATCAATAGTTGCAAATGAACGTCTACTACCTCTAAAGCCTTCAGGCATGCCAAAATAACCACCTTCAATTGTGCCACATATGTGAGTATATGATAAGTTCAAATTTGGTGAATTGAAAACAAATCCTGAACAACCGGGTAGCGGAGATTTTTTGAAGCATCCAGTATTGTCAAAGTCAACTACTCCAGTGCAGTATTGAGATCTAGTGTTCATGTTTAGAGTAGCTATTCTGGTGAGTCCTCCAGTCATGTTGCCACAAGACTCAGTCATATCACAATAGACTTGTATTATAGAACCATCAGATGCTGTCACCCAATAATAACCTGAAATATTAGGTGTCACATTTTGTAGTTCTTTGCAAGACTTGGCTGGCCAAATTTTTTTTCCATATATTATTGTTAATACAGAGTTGATACACCGTAAGAAAGTAAACTGTCTGTTTTTAATGCACTTATATGCCAAGTTAAAAATTTCATTATTGGAATATAAAATATCTTGTAAATAGGATAAATTATTATGAAATAGCAAATGAATAAACTTAGAATCGAGATCTGATTTATTTGTCTCAGTTATGTCAATGACTGATTCATTGAACCTGTTATTCTGACACTGGTCATGTTTTACAGTATGCTGGTCAATTCCCTGTTCCGAGAGCCTGGCAAAACCAAAGGCTGCAGTAACACTTAGGATTACAATTAGTATTCCAATAATGCAGCTCATAAGTATTAATATTATAAAAAGCTGTTTTTTATTATATTGTGTAGAGGAATTTATTAATTGTAATGTTGAACTCATATTTACTTCTGAACAAGTGGTTTTATTTTGAGAATAGTTTTTAGGCAGTGATTCATTTGACATTGTTGTTAGCTATTCAGGTATAGTACTTGCATTATAGCAATATTTTTTTGTAACAGTAATGCTCTGATTATCTACTCCATCCATCATTTCATATTGAGATGTATTATTTTCTTTAATATCGTAATTTACAATTTCATATGCGAGATCAGTTGCTTTTGGTCCAGAATTTGTATCCATAGTGTAGAACAATATAAAGTTACTTTAATAAATTGAACTAGTGTCTTAACAAAGGTGCACCAGCAATTATAGAACTAATATTGCTCGGAATATATAAAAACAATTTGAATACCACTCCTTATATACTAGAATGAAGAATATAAATTATTGAATAGCCTTCACCTCTCCGCTATTTATAGTCAAAAAGTGTTTATTGTCAAATGCAAGTCACAATATATTTTTGTTTTTCTCTAGTTTAGTAGCCTTTAGTCCCAAATAAATGGAGTAAGGTGTATAAAGCTTAGCAGTCAGTAAAAACATCAACAGTTTAAGTTAGATTGGTTTTTCCTGCTATTCTTTAATTAACCAATGCTTACTTTTCCAAACAAGCAAATCTAGTTGGGTTTTCGTATAACACAGATGTATGCATAAGATGGTATTTTGCAGTCACTTTTTCATGTGCAATAGCAGAAATAAACAGTAAGTTTAATGAAGCAAAACTTTCATTAATAACCACCTGTACAACTTGTTTGTCTCACTTTAACTAGAATTAGTTATTATAAATACAAGCAAAGTAATGACAACCTCTTCAACGAATGGTTTCTAGTAGTGGCTATAATGTTGATAAGAATCAAGTCAAAACACAATAGTTACGTACGCTTTGTACAAGTTGTACAATGACATAAAGGAGACAAAAATTGTGCAGATAATTCATGTCATTTATTAAACCTGCAGGTGCATGTACATTAAGGACTTGCTGTAATCAGCACTGTTCGGTGAATGTTTCAACATATAGACAATTAGCTAGAACAACAATAGACAACCACTGCACAACTTTTAATGAAGAGAATACTTATAGAATACTTATAGATTAATAGTTATTATATTTGGCTTTTTAATGTGAAATTTTTTTCACTTTCATAACCAAATTAAATAATAATGATTTCTAACAATTGTTTTTGTTTTTTATTCCAAGAAACATCCACATCGTACTATACTGATATTACAATACTGCATACAACCTGATTACCAATGTATACGATGTAGTGCTTTCAAAATTTTTGAACTAACCAATGTCTACATGTCATCATTGTTAAATAACCACAGAATCTAGAATAAACAGAAATTTCATTATAAATGCTTCTTTGCTTTGAGGGAGAAGGGAGGGATCTTCTTTGCTATACTTAATTGTGTGAATAAATACTACTTGCTACATTCAAATAGAGTAGCGATTTGATCCTGGTTTCATTAAAATAATTATCTAACCAATTTCATACTATAAAAACACCATGAGATATTATTGGTCTTTTACTGTTACTTGTCCTAGGCATACTAATGCTTTGAATAGTCCCATTTTCTTATTAGTTCCATATTTTGTTTTACACTAGTCAAAAATAATTTTTTTTAAATACACAAGCATTTTAACCATTTTATAAAGGCGTGTGTGGGTGATAATAATTTTAGTGAAGTTAAAACAATATCTGAGGCACTTTGTTGTTGTGACAGAGCTATAACAAAAAATTTTTTTTAATGAGGTGTGATTCTTGCTGAACACCAGCTGGTTTTGCTGCCACCAGTTCTCAATCCTCCATGTGTAGCTGTTGCTTGTGTGTCCTAGTGTTGTCCACCAGTCAATAACTTTTAATAATAATAATTAACTAAGAGACACTTCAGGACGTGCAATAACGACAGCAAGAGTTGTGAGACAAAATATAATGGTACTAGAGATTAGCCTTTTTATAATCTGTGATCAGCTCCTCCAACTACAGCTAAACTTCCAGAAAATATGTAAACATAAATGAGGCTACTAGCAATAACTAAATAATTGAAAACTAGTGTTCATTTCTCCTGGGAGTGCATTCCTCAGAGTCTCATGATTTGTCTGGGGATGTTCCCACAGTACATTTCTATATTATCTGTATTATTTAATTAGCCATAATAATTTAGCTTAATTATGACTAGGCTACCTTATAAGGTTTCTCATGTTACTCATATAGTTTTGTAAAGATACATGCAAATACAAACTTTAGTTACTTAGAGTAATTCAAAAAATTACCAACAATTTCATTTTCAGTTTAAACATCTTTAAAACACCAATAGGAGTGAAGTAAGGCTATAGATGTGCAAATGTTACCTCAAAACTCCAGACAATTTCAAAAAATGAATCTAATTTCTTTTTGAACATTTGTCATTTTTAGAAAGTTACTAATGCTGATTGAAGTAGTAAATAAAATAATTTGACATGGCTACCATAACATTAACTATTTATGATTACTTGTAGCTATGAGATGCTGCAAAACAAAAGCAATAAGCTACAAAGGAGCTAATTGGTTAATTTCTCATCAAGTAAACTTATATCATAATGCATAACATGTCACTGGGAGAGTATGAAATGATTTATTTATAATACATAACTATTCTAAAAATTATCCCATCTTTAATGACTTTTACAATTATTTTGTAGCTGGCTACATATTCAATAATTCATAGGTAATATTGTATTGACATGATAACTTAAATAAATTTTTCCATAAATCTAATCTTATAATATCATAAACAATAACAGTGCTATTCCAAAATCAGCAGCTGTTTCATTGTGTTTATTTAGAATAACATCACCTGTGGAAAGTTTCATACTTGTATCCCATCACACTGATAGATTTGTTATTCCTATGTTTAATAGAGGAAATAACTTGATCTCATATATTGTTACTCAATGAACATATACTACATATTCAATAATTCATAGGTAATATAGTATTGACATGATAACTTAAATAAATGTTTTCGTAAATCTAGTCTTATAATTATTATCAGTACTATTCCAGCTGTTTCGTTGGTGTTTATTTGGAATAACAATTACCTGTGGAAAGTTTCATATTGGTAACCCATCACATTGATAGACTTGATATTCATACATCTAATGTAGTTTGTTATGGAAAGAAAGTGATCTCATTTGAATATTTAATATGTCGTTATTTAATGAACATATGCTACACATTCAACAGATCATAGGTAATGCTGTACAAATGACAAACAACTCATCACTGTCATTAACTAAGAGTTATTGACTGTTTTTTTATTTTTGTTGTTGTTTTACAAGATGTATCTATCTGTTAATACTGGTTCCTTTACTACTGACTAATAATAATTGAGAGTCTAGCTGCTTATAATTTTATTTTTTATAAATAAGTTAAAATTTCAGCTGAACTAGGAAATTGTTCCTTAGGATTAATTAAGTACTTATAATGCAACTATTTCATTATCTGAATAAGTATTTAGTTGTGCAATACATAGTATTGACTATATTATCAATTGTACACTCTCTGTTTAGGTTTTAATGTGAAATACATAGTAATGACTATGTTATGCAATTGCACACTCTCTGTTTATGTATAACATGACTACAGGAAATTGTATTATAATTACAAAGAGATTGTTATTCTTTCAACATAGTAGAGTAATTCTCATAAGGATGCCACTATCTATAAAAATAAAAATTGTGGGGTTAATTAACAGATTGTGGTAATATGTCTGCTCTTTATGCTGTCGTAGATAAGATTAAGAAAAATAGTCACAATAGTTCAAAACAACAAAGTGATGTCTCAAATCTATATGCAGTTGTGCACAAGAAAGGAAAGGAAAATATTACAAAGGCTGAGAAGTATCAATGGGATAATCCTAATTATGATACTATTGATCAAACACACCCCAATAATGATTCTGCTGAAAAAATAGAGATGACCAGTACTACAGAAGAACACTCAGGGGTTGACCAATTTAATCATAGTAAAGCTGAAATTTCTGACAAGAAAGCAATAACTTCTCAATATTATAACAATAGTTGCAGACAAGATATTTCTTTCCCTAAGTATCATCATGCACTCTGGGTTATGGCTACCACCATTATGCTGATACTGATAGTAGGTTTAATCACTACTACAGCTATTGGTTTCACCATCAGAGTAACCACTCAATAATCTGACGTAAGATCTTCATTGAAGACTAATGTTACAATGTCTACCATAGAAAATTCACTTGATCAGACATCTAGTACTGAAAATGATATATTTGAGACTACTAGCACAGAAGATATGACTCATGCTACTCAAAATATTGATATAATACTTGCAAGAAATAATTATTCACACTTGCTAACATTTTTAAGAACAAAAATCTTTCTGGACTACTCATTGATTGTGTAGCCAGAAGACAGTGTACAACAAATGAATGCATGAGCTTAGTTCTTAGCCTTTTATGGGAAAAACATATTTTTACCTGCAATTTCTTGTAGAGAACTTTATACAATTGTTCCTAATGTTAATTCAGGTTATTATTGGGTGACAGTATCTAATGGTTCTAGCATACAAGTCTATTGTGAGATGACCAAATCTTGTGGCAATATAACTGGAGGATTGACTAGGATAGCTACAATAAACTCTTATACTAGATCACAATACTGCACAGGAGAAATCAAAGTAGATAATATTGGATGTGTGCAAAAATCATCAAGCCCTGGATGCTCTGGAATAACATTTCATTCAATAAATTTGTCTACTTCTCAGATGTGTGGGGTGTTAGAAGGTGCATTTTTTGGTACTGGTGAAGGTTTTATGCAACGACCAATGAATAGTTCATTGAATGACACCTATGTAGATGGCATTAGCATAACTGATGGAAGTGTTACAAATCACATTTGGACATTTAGTGCTAAAACAAATGGAGACTGCTGCAGTAATGCACCCTCCTATGCAGTAGGCTATTGCTCGTGTCTTAACACAACATACTATCCACCATCTTCTTGTGTCATAACATTTCAAAGGAACTTCCAACACTTCAGTAATCAAGACATTAGAGTTAGATTATGCCAAGATGAAGAAAGGGACATTCGAGGAAGAGGTGTTAATGAAGGCGTGTATTTGACAAACATGGACTTATTATGTGTACTGACTGTTTCAACAAGTGATGTCTAAATTAGAACTACAAAGCAGATAAAATGTAATCATATTAGTAGTCACAGGCTTATATTGATTAATATATAACAATAATAGAGTAGAATTATAGTTAATGGAACTCAGGTATCCAGAAATTTCTGTCAACTACAATGTATTATAGTCGACATGTGAATTTTGCAGCAACATCAGCTCTAGATAAACACCTGACATACCTGTTTACTAATTTACTTTAACCTCACATGAATCTGTTATTGCTTCTATAATTACATAATTCATAACAAGGGTTTATTCTAACAAGCAACAGAGATATGCTTGTCTTATACTTAAATAAACACCTCAGCATTTTTCAGAAATGTTGTCATTGCTATCATAAAAATGAGACAATGTAACTCAATATGGTTATACATTATTGGCAGTAATTGGTATTATTAGCAAAACAGTCACGTAATTAACTACCAAACAGAAATGTTTCAGTATATACATGGTAGAAAATTGAATACATACCTGAATGTTTAATATAAATTAGTAGATAGTGAAAACAACAGCTGGTATCTCAATTTTTTTCTTCTGATACTTCAATGACCACATGTGGGAAGAAAGCTAAAGGTCTTTTGATTAGCATGTGTCTCTTTGTAACATGTTGGCCCAACTAAAAATCAGTAGCCTTTTAGACTGTTGTTATCATAACCAGCAAACAGAATGCCTCATTTTGACTTGATCGTATTGAAAGAAAAAATACCATATTGACTGTTGGTATCCACAAGTCTATGCCTTTTGCAGCAAGGAAGAGTTTGTCCCACATTATTGTGCACTACTTTTATATAACCTTTAAAGGATAAGCACAATGAAAAAAATTTCCTACTTTTTTTTATTGTCTGGTAGTTTTATGTGCAAATATAACCCAGAAAAAAGATGAGAACTCCTAACCTTAAAGATATAACCAAAATCATATTTACTTCCTGTTATGGGGGGTGGGACTTAGCGGTGATGTAGCTAGGGAAACCGCTGTTGTTTAGTAAGCCTATGTGGGCTTACTGTAGTTAGAGCAATATCCCATCAGTCTGAGGCAGAAAAAACAAGTAGCCAGGATAGATCAGACTACAGTTCATCCGTGGTAAAATAACAATGGAACCAGATTCCTTTCTATTCAGTTATTCAAACTCAAAGTCAGTTGAAGTTGTATTATGTCTTGTGTAAATTGTGACTTGGAATTATTGAATTAAGTTGTATATTGAATTGAACCTAAGCATTGACAATGAAATTATAGGATAACTACGGCATTTAGTTGAGTAAGCCCAATTAAGCTAATATCAGTGTCTATCTATGTGTATCTTTACTGTGTACACTATTAAACATAGCTAGACACGCAGCATGTGGTACTATTTTAAGGGTGGCTCAGAAGCAACATTCAAGTCATGTTACAGGCATGACTTGACACATTTCCATCCAGCACATCCAATTTGTGACGCCACTTAATTTATGAATTGGTAGTGATGGTATTTTCATAGTGTTTCATCAGTTAATTATGAAATCATGGACTTAAAAAAATTTGCTTTTTTTCTCATCGCTTCGCTTTTCAATAGATGCTATATCCAGGCCCCAGAGCCTAGTAGAGCAGGAGCCCAGAAGGTTTATTTATGTAAAAAGGGCCACAATGTTGGACCCCATTTTTTGGTGCGGTGTGCCCCCCTCATCATAAAAAAGTGTTGCTGCCGGGTCTGGGGTGTGGCTTTGTGCCCGAAATCCCTTACTTAAGGTCGCCATTACCCGAAAACCTACGTTTGTCAATATCTGCATGAGTATTCATGCTAACACCACAAAAGGCATCTATACCTATGTTTTCAGGGTCAGGATTACAGTTTTTGTGTTAAAAAGTGCGTACGGACATTTTGATTTGCTGAGTCAGCTGTATTCATTGTATGTCTTTTGCGTGTGGCTCTTTTCCATAGAGCTAGTGGTATGGTGGTGCCTGTTCTTTCATGCAACAATTCTGATGTGTCTGTGGTTGTGCACTCAGCAATTCATATGTGTGTGTGGTTGTGCATGCTCATGCATGCAGTATAGCCAGTTCTTGATTTCCAGTCCTTCACAGTTGTTGAGTTCCTAGTGTTTAGTTTACCTGCATCATGTCAAGTAATCATGTTTGCATCATTTGTAAGGAGACAGAAGTGAAGGAACCTGGCTTGAAATTGTTTGTTCTGGAGAGATGGGAGACAGCAAAGAATGCTGCCGCACGCCAATTAACTTTACAAAATGATCACTTCGTTAGTGCATCCGAAGATATTCGAAAGATTGAGCTACCAGAAGGCAAATATTATCACACAAAATGTTTTAGTCAGTTCTGTGCTGTTAAAAGACAACCTCCAGATGAGAGTGAACTTTCTCAATCACCCAGCAAAGTGACTCGCTCTACTAGTGATCATCCTTTTACCAATCAGAGGGGTGTTCTTGGAGAGGATTGTCTTTTTGTGGAAAGCAGAGGAGAAGAAAGTCACAGAAGAATGAATCACTGAAACAGTGTTTGACGGTGGATGGATGCAAGTCAATTATACGTGCAGCCCAAAATAAATGTGACACTAGGATCCTGGGACTTGGAGATGATCTGATTGCCAAGGAGGCAAAATACCACAACACCTGTAGGCGAAACTATGTGAAACAAGAAAAGATCAAACATCTAATCAAAAGAAGCATAATGAAGCCTTCCAGACATTATTAAATTTCCTTGATGGTGTAATCATCAAGAAAAAAAACCCCATGTACACCAGAGTACATCAAATTCTTGCTGCTGTCATGGAACGAGAGCTTTTCTCTAAGTTCTTGAAACTGATGGAAGACGAGGAATCCCTTGCCACAGAAATGATGTCCAGCAACAATATCACTGGTGAATACTGCCAACGTATTGTTGACAATGCCTCGTTTTTAAATCTCATGAAACGATATGAGAGCTTTTTTCATGATGTCATAGATGGAAAATGTGAAAGTACAGCAGCTTACTGGGCTATCTATGTACATCTCATCAACAGTGTATCGAGAATTAAAGAGAGCTGTGCGCACCAATGATGATGCTGATGGATACATCCATATCCTTCCAAATATTATTGAAGTCTGCTTTTCTTTAAACCATCCCAATTACTCTAGATGGGGTTCCCTTTTTCTCCATAAACTACAACAGATGGACTTCAGAGCTCGTGAGATTATGGAGGCTGGTGCAATGTCTATTCGTCGCACGAAGAAGTCGTATGCAAGGAGTTCAGTTGATCTAACCTTGGAGCAGACGGTCAACAAATATGCTGCATCTCCAACGAGAGGCATTACTGCTTTCAGAGGGAGTATCACCCTCACTCAACGAAGCATGGCCTTGTCAGAACTCTATGAACTGGTCAACCTTTTATCAAGGGAGGAACCTGAAAAACTGCTTACGAAATCAAGGATTAAGCGTGACAATGCTGACATGAATCAGTCGCAAACACTCTGAACAACACATGCAATCCATTCGCTAATGATGCTCCTGCTGATCTTGTCAATATATCATCAGGAAAAGCTGCAAATGAGAGGACCATATGTTTCTCCTTGGGACATTGGAGCGAAGGAGGACACAGCGACTCAAATTTGAAACTGAATGCTCAGTTGATGGCTCACGATGAAGCCAGTGGCAAGAACCAAAATATTGAACTTTGCTGCAGAGAATAGAAAGGGGCCTAAGACAGGGACATGGAAAGTGAGTGCAGCTGAGAGAGTCCGAGATGTCTTTGGACGAATATTAGCTGTTGTTGCCAAGACCAGTGATACAATAAACCTACATCATGTCCTTAGCTATCCTATCATGGATGTACCTCTTTCTCTTGCCCACAGTGATGGTATTCCTCTCAAGACTGACAAGGTAACTCTCACAAAAGCTCTTGAAAGTAAACAAGAAACTGTTCCAACAGACTCTGGTATTACCCAAATCAAAGCAACTGTGATAGATGGTGGTATCATGCTCTATGAAACTGTAATGAAGCATAGCAAGTACACATATGCAATGATGGCCAGTGATATTCTGGTGAAGATTTGTTCAAGTCATGGAAAACAGGTCCACCTAGTACTTGATAAGTACCAATCACCATCCATCAAAGATTCTGAGCGTAACCTACGTTATTCAAGTACTCCCCAAGCATTCAACATTACTGGGCCTGACCAAGCCCAGCGACAAAGTGGCACACAATTGCTCAAAAACGTATTATTCAAGGAAGCATTTGCTAACTTTGTCATGGAGGAATGGAAGAAACCCCAGTATGGCCCAATCCTCGGAGGTAAAACAGTGTACATTTCACACGATGGTACATGCATGAAGATGAAAAACAAAGAGGACGTACTGGAAACAGAGAAACCAAGTCACCTCCAATGTAAACATGAAGAAGCTGATACTCTCCTTGCATTTCATATAAACAGCATTTCCAGTGGGACTATTATAGTAAGGTCCACTGATAAAGATGTCCTCATCATTCTTCTTGGTCTTGCTGGAAGATCTGAAGGGATTAACATCATTCTAGACTATGGATCTGGCAACCACAGAAGATATATTGGTGTCTCAGAACTAGCAGCCTTACTGAAGAGAAACAACCAGGCATTACTGAAGCATTGATTGGCCTTCACGCCTTGACAGGCTGTGACTTTACATCATGTTTATTCAGGAAAAGAAAGTGAGACCTTTTCAACGGTTGGAGGCAAATCCAGAGCATGTAATGGCACTGCAATCCCTCACAACTGAGGAAGTGGACATTCCAGGTATTACTTCTTTTGTCTGCTCACTATATGGATACAAAACATCCAATATTATTGAAGCAAGATACAATGCCGTCATATGCATGAGTGCTGGTAAGAAAGGAGACCTCCTAGCCAGACTTAAGAAGATTAACTGTGCGTCTCTGCCACCATGTGCCAAAACACTTCTCAACCACATCAAAAGAGCACAATATGTTGCAAGAATGTGGAAGAGGGCCAATGAGACTAATCCTACTGGTGACGTCGATCCAACTGACTATGGATGGAAGTTAAATCAAAACTGCTTAGAGCCAGATTGGTTTCCAGGAAGCTCGGTTCCAGAGTCCCTCACAAGCACGTCCACTGAAGACAATGAAGCTTCATCCTCAGATGATGAAGACAGTGTAGAAACTACATCCTCAGACAATGAGGAGTCAGACACTTGGAGTGACGATAGTGATAGTGATGACAGTGATGAAAATGATGAAGTGTGATGGACAATTGAACAACTTTTGATTAATTTTGCATTAATATAGATGTACACTTTTTAACACAAAAACTGTAATCCCTGACCTGAAAACATAGGTATAGATGCCTTATTTGTGGTGTTACCATGAACAGTCATGCAGATTATTGACAAACGTACACTGTTAAAAATGAAGTGTTCCAGTAACACTGCAAGGAGCGTTCCCAGGAGAGGGAGGAATTTATGCCCCACCCATGTTTCCTGAACACTGCACAGAGGGTTATAATATAACACTCTGAGAGGTGTTTGGACAACATCTTTAGCAGAGTTGTATTAACACCTTCTGCAAGCTTATTACAACACTAAGTAACATGTTTCAATGGCACTGCTAATAAATAATGACCACACCTCATTCACATAACCTCAAAATTTTTAGATAAATAAATGATTGACAATGAATACATAAAAATAGATTGAATAAAGTAGCTAAACAGTTTTAAAGCTGTCCTTTCAACATGAGTAGATGAAATATCATGATATGCACTCCATTTATGATCCATCATGTTCAAGATAAATGTACCTGCATTGACACATAAAAATATAACATAAATCAATAAGCAATATACAAACACATTCATAAATGCTAGTAAACACATATTCTAAACACACACCCACTCAGCTAAACATGCTCATAAATGCAACTAAACACACTATCCAAAATATGTGACCCTCTACGGGAAAATCGGGCACAACGCGGGCACAACGCGGCAAGTGGCCCAATCCGCTGTAAATGCCGCCATCAAAATACAGCTCTCTGTGTAGTAGTAAGTACAGTGGCTATCATGAGTGAAGCCAAGAATCTTGCTAGAGCATTAAACCTCAGCCACCGTGATGGTCTGGACATGATGGGTGGAGCTGACGCTGAAGCCATGGCTCCAGGAAGTGAGGACCCGCTTTCTGACTGTAAGTCACTTATTACAGTTAACTATAACCCTCACCAGTTCATCATCTTTTTTCCCCTTTTTTTTTAGGTGATGAAGAATTTGATGGCCATTTTACCAACTATTATGAAGGTAATAAATTTAAATTTAAATTTTTTTTTGATAAAAAAACAAAACAAAACAACTTCTTATAAAGCTTCTAGGGATGTCTCATCAGCAGAGTCAAGCTCTGCTACTCCACTGTTTGAAGACGAAGATGACCTCTATGATCCTCTGGATTCTTTGGACTGCTCTGTACCAGACATCGAGTTCATCATTGCATCCTGACCACTCATCTGTTTTCTTGTCACCACCCCATTCCGACCCCACTTTTCTTTCCCCTTCCGATACTGTGTCCATTGCCTGCCGACGGAACAGCATCATCTGTGTTAAGGAAAGGAAGAGGTCAAGAAAGCCATCACCAGCAAGGACGAAACGACTTACCTCAACTGAGCAGTTAGACCAGTTTTTAGCCCGTCACAGTCACCAACTCCTTCACCATCACCAATTCCTTCACCATCACCAGTTTCGTCCGCCCTTCTAAAAGAATTAGAAGTACAGACATCAATTATTAATTATTATTTTTTTATTTTTAGTCATCTCTTTTAAATTATGTATCATCTATACAAGTAATACACACCTTTACTTTGTTCTTATGTCCAGTGTTATCAAAATCTATCTAATTACATTGAATACGCAATATAATTATCCCAACTCAGCTAAAACCACAAAAAAAAATACTCTAGTGGACAATAGTAAAAACAGACATTACCAAGATAAATAAAACCATTAGTGCAAACACCAATAAAAATGACTCTAGTGCATGTGGGCACTAATAAGAATGACTCTAGTACATGCGAGCACTAAAAAGAATAACTCTAGTACATGTGGGCACTAAAAAGAATGACTCTAGTACGTGTACACACTAATGAAAAACCACAAGCCCACCTCAGAACCACTCAGATAGCCTCGAAGGACAAAATTTAACGACAGGAAGTGAAACTGGAAGTGACATCATGTGACACGCCCACCAGTGAAGAAATAATTTGGCCTCAAGGACTTCGCCCGTACCTCCAAAGATCACCTGATTAGTAAAATATTTCATCGGGTATCGTAATTTCCTTACAACAACAGCTACTACAATCAAACTAGCAATAACTAACTTAATCGAACATACTACAACTGACAGACACTAGCATGTGCTGACACTAATACGAATAAATCTAGTACGTGATAACACTAATAAGGATGACTCTAGTACTTGATAACACTAATAAGAATGACTCTAGTACAGTGTAATCACTATGTACATGCATGGTGTTAGCACTATGTGCGTGCACAGTGTTTGGTGTTAGCACTATGTGCATGCACCGTAATAGTACTAGTGTGTGCACAGTGTTTGGTGTTAGCACTATGTGTGTGCACAGTAATAGCACTGTGCGTGCAGTGTTAGCACTATGTGCGTGCACAGTAATAGTACTACGTGCAGTGTTAGCACTATGTGCGTGCACAGTAATAGTACTATGTGCATGCACAGTGTTAGCACTATGTGCGTGCACAGTGTTAGTACTACGTGCATGCAGTGTTAGTACTATGTGCGTGCACAGTAATACGTGCATGCAGTGTTAGTACTATGTATGTGCACAGTGCTAGCACTATGTGCGTGCACAGTGTTAGTACTACATGCGTGCACAGTGTTAGTACTATGTGCGTGCACAGTGTTAGTACTATGTGCGTGCACAATGTTAGTACAATGTGCGTGCACAGTGTTAGCACTATGTGTGTGCACAGTAATAGTACTACGTGCATGCACAGTGTTAGTACTATGTGCGTGCACAGTGTTAGTACTATGTGCGTGCACAGTGTTAGCACTATGTGTGTGCACAGTAATGGTACTACGTGCATGCACAGTATTAGCACTATGTGCGTGCACAGTGTTAGCACTATGTGCGTGCACAGTGTTAGTACTATGTGCGTGCACAGTGTTAGCACTGTGTGTGCACAGTAATAGTACTACGTGCATGCACAGTATTAGCACTATGTGCGTGCACAGTGTTAGCACTATGTGCGTGCACAGTGTTAGTACTATGTGCGTGCACAGTGTTAGTACTATGTGTGTGCACAGTAATAGTACTACGTTCGTGCACAGTGCTAGCACTATGTGCGTGCCCAGAAATAGTACTTCGTGCATGCACAGTGCTAGCACTATGTGCGTGCACAGAAATAGTACTACGTGCATGCAGTGTTAGTACTATGTGCGTGCACAGTAATATGTGCATGCACAGTGTTATCACTATGTGCGTGCAAAGTGTTAGTACTATATGCGTGCACAGTAATACGTGCATGCACAGTGTTAGTACTATGTGTGTGCAGTGCTAGCATTATGTGCGTGCACAGTAATAGTACTACGTGTGTGCACAGTGTTAGTACTATGTGCGTGCACAGTGCTAGCACTATGTGCGTGCACAGAAATAGTACTACGTGCATGCACAGTGTTAGTACTATGTGCGTGCACAGAAATAGTACTACGTGCGTGCACAGTAATAGTACTACGTGCGTGCACAGTGCTAGCACTATGTGCGTGCACAGAAATAGTACTACATGCGTGCACAGTGCTAGCACTACGTGCGTGCACAGTAATAGTACTACGTGCGTGCACAGTGCTCGCACTATGTGCGTGCACAGTAATACGTGCATGCAGTGTTAGCACTATGTGCGTGCACAGTGTTAGCACTATGTGTGTGCACAGTGCTAGCACTAGGTGCGTGCACAGTAATAGTACTACGTTCGTGCACAGTGCTAGCACTATGTGCGTGCACAGAAATAGTACTACGTGCATGCACAGTGCTAGCACTAGGTGCGTGCACAGTAATAGTACTACGTGCGTGCACAGTGTTAGTACTATGTGTGTGCACAGTGTTAGTACTATATGCGTGCACAGTAATACGTGCATGCACAGTGTTAGTACTATGTATGTGCACAGTAATAGTACTATGTGCGTGCACAGTGTTAGCACTATGTGCGTGCACAGTGTTAGCACTATGTGCGTGCACAGTGTTAGTACTACGTGCATGCACAGTGTTAGTACTATGTGCGTGCACAGTAATACGTGCATGCACAGTGTTAGCACTATGTGCGTGCACAGTGTTAGTACTATGTGCGTGCACAGTAATACGTGCATGCAGTGTTAGTATGTGCGTGCACAGTAATAGTACTACGTGCATGCACAGTGTTAGTACTCTGTGCGTGCACAGTAATACGTGCATGCAGTGTTAGCACTATGTGCGTGCACAGTGTTAGTACTATGTGTGTGCACAGTGCTAGCACTAGGTGCGTGCACAGTAATAGTACTACGTGCGTACACGGTGCTATCACTATGTGCATGCACAGAAATAGTACTACGTGCATGCACAGTGTTAGTACTATGTATGTGCACAGTAATAGTACTACGTGCGTGCACAGTGTTAGCACTATATGCGTGCACAGTAATACGTGCATGCACAGTGTTAGTACTATGTATGTGCACAGTGCTAGCACTATGTGCGTGCACAGTAATAGTACTACGTGCGTGCACAGTGTTAATACTATGTATGTGTGCACAGTGTTAGCATTTCGTGTGCAGTACTACTTCGTGAATGCAGTGTTAGTATTAGTACGTGTATGTACAATGATAACAGTAGTGCATGCCTAGAGACTTACCATTATTCTCTTCTTCAATCAAGAACACCAGAACCTCAGTACAGATAGCAGCAGCCCAAGCACCATGAAATCTAGGAAATGAAAAGAAAAAAAAAGGTTACTAGCAACTACAGCAACAAAAAGTAGACAATCTAACTAGTTAACAATTACCTTTCTTCACATTTCAGGAACACCAGATCCCCAGTTGTCATAGCATATTGCAGCACTAGCATCATCAAAGCTAAAATGAAAGAGAGGGAAAAAAAAAAAAAAAGAACAAGTATTATAAGGGCTACCTACAACTACAACGAGAATAGGAAACTAGCTAGCAAAAAAATCACCACCCAGTCTTCAGCATAGCAAGATACTAACTATCCTCTTAGAACAAGAAAGACAAGCTCGCTAACCTTTTTTCCACCAGCAGTGTTGTTGAGAGAATAACTCCTTGTTGATGTTTCTACACAATGCGCGCGGTAAAAACCTATAGTATGCGGAGAGTGCGGTAGAATACGGAATCATTGCTGCCACGCCTTAGTGCCCGATTTTCCCATAGACGGTCACATATACACAAACATAACACAACTAAACACGCTATTCTAAACACACAAAAATACATAGAAATAGAAAAAGAAGCAAAACAAATGTGTTTGTCTACAAATACAGTTTTTACTATTATCACTCTACATAGCATGATAATGCTTTTGAATAGTCTGGACAGCATGAGAACACAAACTATAACAGGAACTAATCTTGTGGCATGTTTAATTTGGGGGAAATATTTGGGGAAAGAAGAAAATAGAGCAAACTGAGGGTAAATGAATGGTTTATAATCAACTGCTGAACTAACAACTGTAATAATTTTGTGTTAACCTGTATATTCTTACTTTGTTAGTCTCCAAAAGCATCTCTAGATTTTCACAGCAGCACTTTTTTGTAGCCTAAAATTACATATGAAAAAAAATAAATAAAAAGAGTGCAGTAAATAATTTTTGAGATAACTCTCAGATATAGTCGGAAAAAGTACTGAACTAGCTACCTGCTAAATTCATTAATCATAAAGAAGAAATTACCTCTTCCGTGCTCAAACTCAACTTAAACGGCTAACTCTATTCAAATGCGTCACTTACATTAGCCAAAACACTCTATTGTTTCCAATAATAAACACATATTTAAACTTACCATTTCTCCGAAAGATCCAAGGCACGATCTGCACTTAAAAACACCATATCCATAAAACTCTTCTGTAGGATAAGGAGGGCCTGGAATATTCTAATAAACGCTCTCCGGTAAAAAGCGGGTGCTTGTGCGCATCGCAATAAAAACCATACCGCGCATTCAGTAAGCACTCGATCGAATAGTAAACAAATTCTCAGAATTTTTTTGCCAAAGTTTGTACAGCAAGACGGTCTTCTGCGGGGATTTAAATAATGCATTAATTAGACATTGCGTGGAGCAATGGCTAGATTTCTTCTATTTCCTGCCCTAGCTTAGCTATATACAAATAAGTAGCCAACAAAGTTACTGTCAATTGTAGAATTTAGATAGATAGCTATTGCAGCTAAGTTCCCTTACTGCTTGTTATTTATAAACTTCTATGAATGTATCAGTATATTAGCTAAAATTAAATAAAAATACAGTATGAAATATTTAGCTCATTGTACAATTTAACTTGATTTTAATAAAGTACAACCATGCAGTTAATGATAATGGCTTGAATGTTATCAGGTAAATAAATGCTAAAGAAACAAAAAATGTGGTCATATACACCAATTTTCACAATTACACTTATTTCAGTGTTACTAGAATGCTGCAGTGTTTACACTTAGAATTAACACTGGCCTCAGTGTTACTATAACACTGCAAGGTTTTACACTCTTGATTTACACTTCAAAAGTGTTATTATAACGCTTCATTTTTAACAGTGTAGGTTTTCGGGTAATGGCGGCCTTAATTAAAGGATTTTGGGTACAAAGCCACACCCCAGACCCGGCAGCAATGCTTTTTTATGATGAGGGGGGCACACTGCACCAAAAAAGGGGGTCCAACATTGTGGCCCTTTTTACATAAATAAACCTTCTGGGCTCCTGGTCTATAGAGGAATAGAGGAAAATTAACTAGTTCATTCCTATTATATATACACATATTTATTATTTTACACGGCATCTTGTCCCTCGGGGCGGACGTCATCATTCTCATTGTAGTCGTTCTCATAGTCATTGTTTATTGTTGTTGTTGTTGTCAACGTTTCATTCTTATTCCTTATTCTCTATTACTATCATTGAATTATTCTTTGTATTTACTGTCAGTGACTGATTAATAATTGGCGAGCGAGCGTAGCGAGCGAGACACTTACGGGGGTAAAAATGAAAAAATCGGGGATGTTTGTTTATTTGTTTATATATATGGACGTACGTATGTCATTTTGTACTTTGACCCTCCGTATTTTTGTGTTCGCTCCGCGTTCGAACCCGTCCCAAACTTCACTAAACAGAATCCTCCGGTTTAGCGACCATTACCCGTATCACCTTAGAAATTGAATTGTTTACGGCTTTGAATTGTTTTGCGGGTGCAGTTAAAACTCAAAATCTTATGGGAGCTCCATTTCTATTCGAGTTAGTGGCGGTGGTAAGTTAATGCGCTATTTGTCACAGTTATAAGCCTCACAAAGAAAATTTTAAATAACGTGATTTGATTTTGTTGCTTCTTTTTCAATTCAAACTGTTGCGGGAGCGGTTACTATGACATTGAAAACCCCTTTACCTCATAGTAATGTAAAAACTCGACTTTATTTTAATAGCTTGAGTGTTAGTTGTTAAAATTAAATTTAACAATAGTGTAGTTTAAGGCTCGCTCGCCATTTGTGCTCTAGCACACCACTAGTTTATTTATTTATATATATGGACGTACGTATGTCATTTTGTACTTTGACCATCGCGTTTTTGTGTTAGTTATGTGGTCGACCCCGTCCCAAATTGCACTATACAGAATCCTCTGGTTTATCGATCAGTACCCGTATCACCCTAGAAATTGAATTGTTTACTGTTTGAATTCTTTTGCGGGTGCAGTTTTTCTATTAGAGTTAGTGGCGGTGGTAAGTCAATGCGCTCCTTGTCATGGTTATAAGCCGTGCGCAACAGTATTTACTTGAAAATACATTGTCCACTAGACTACTGCGAAGGTAAGTCTGTGTAGGTTCATGTCCAGTTGTGTCAAAGCATTGTGTGTTACAACCACAACTTAGCTAAAGAATATCACAAAGAAAACTTTTAAATATCGTGTATTGTTTTGTTGTTTTTTTCCTTCAATTCAAGCAGTTGCAGAGAGTTGTTACTATGGCACTGAAATCCCTTTACCCTGTATGCTAAATAAAAAAACTGGACCTTATCAGTAGCTTCAGTGTTAGAAGTTAAAATCATTCATATAAAAATAGTATAGTCTTTAGGCTAGCTCGCCATTTGTGCTCAAGCACACCACTAGTTATATCTAACATAGCTACTCTATTCATACCCAGGATTGGAACTGTATCATCTTTGTGGCCAGAGATAGTTCAGGAGTTCTTGTTGGAGCTCTAGTCCAGACAATCTATTCTCGAGTGTGCGAGCATCTGCATTGCCGGTTAGGCCTGACCTCTCATTATTGAAGAATTTGAGAGACAACATAAATTAACCAAAACTTAATCAATTGATTACCATTGATGGTCGTCCTGATTCCAGTTAGTATTAAATTTACTTTTTTATTATCCAACGATTAAGCCATTGGAATTATGGTCACTCACTATTGCTGTGACTTCTCCAGCTATCTAGAGCTGTTGCCTTCAAGTGCAGTAGATGTATCCTAGAGCATGCACACAAGTAAAGCAGCTTGCATGTAACAAAAATATACTCAAACTGAAACTGCTTATGCATATCATATATATCTACTGCACTTGAAGGCAACAGCTCTAGATAGCTTATGTATATTAGCATATTGACAACAACTTCACTCAATTGTTATTCCCAGAATAGTCCATAGTATAATTTTAATGTAACACATCAATTTTGTTCACATTGAGAGCTATCTGATAATATTTTAATTACGTTTGATTTAGACAAAACCACAGAACAGGTTAAATACGATTTTAATGATGTTTCCATTGATATTTTTAGACCTTTGGCTGCTATCAAAAACACAATAATCTTAGCTGAGTTTGCTTCACATGTTGTTTACTTAGAATTTATAATAAATATTTGTACTATACATTACATTACATAGGATTATTTTAAAGTGCTAAGAAGAAAATGCATACATTATTGTTGTTACTTTATTAACCTTCAACAAATTTAATTGTAATGTATTCTATGCTAGCTGAAGTAGCTCATTAAATAGAAAGTTGCCATATAGATGATTATTATCACATTATTACTTTCAATGTGTACTATGTAAAAAATGTTTCTCTGTTTTTTGTTGTTGCCATAGGTGAACAATTAGCTACTACAAACTTGAAGCTATGAGCTTCGAAAATTATGACATAGCTTGTTTACTACGTAGATAGTAGAAGCTAGTTGGTGGTAGCAGTGAACCAACTATATAGACAGTGTGGTTGTCCTATATATATATCTGTAGTGACAGATAGTAGGGAGTATCAACTCAGAGCTCGAGTAGATATTACAGAAGTAGCACAACTGATGATCTAATATCCTATCATATTAAATCTTTCCACGCTGCAGCAGTTCCGCCATCTCTATAATATGACGATAAACTCACCAGTAATTCTGGCTCATAGCTATGAGTTGACGAAATAAATAAATGAAGTGCATACATGTGTGATTATTGAGTATGTATGTTCAGTTCATACCTGGGTATGAATTTTTTTGTATCTTAATAAGAAGTATTACAATGTATCTCAGGCAAAAAAAATCTATTCCAATGAGGAAAATAATATATATATTATATATATAACTTTGTGTTATGGTAAGTACATGAATTGTTACACAATCTTTTGTTAAAATAATAACTGAAACAAGCAATATTTTTTGTACTATAATACATTAGATTATTTCCTTGAGTATTTTTGCATTTCGCAGTGTTCATTATTCTCCCACCCATATTCAACACGACATTATGAACTCTACAACATGCCAGTGCATAGTTCTTGATACTTAATTTTTAGATATATGACAGAGTTACTTCTGAACCATGAGGGTCTGAAACACAACTATTTTACTATTTTGGAATAGTATCCAATATACAAGTGCACAATAAACCAATTGATTGCACTTGTCCTACAATATGAGGATGACATTTCAGGCTCATGATTGCTTTTTCAATTGCCTTCAGCTCATGATAATACTTATGTGTGCTTTTGAAATATCTCATCATATTGTACTCTGACTCATGCAATAATTACTGTATTTATTTATATCCAATAGGACACCTGCCTATATTTTGCTTTAGAAATAAGCTGAATATACTCTATCCTATTCTGAATCTTATAACAAGCTTATACTGTATAGATAATAACGAACCAATAAGCTACATATAAGCTGGACATATACTAAATATAAGCAATTCTTATACTATACTATTGGTATAAGATAGTTATAATACAGCTTATACTGCCTCATTTGCATAGTGTTATATTAACTGGTGAGTTTAATTGATTTGCAAGCTTCATAATAACTACATTGTGCATTTATGATTTTAAATGTTCATATTAATACAATCCACATTATAAATATAGATGCCCTAAAATGATTAAAATAAAAATTACATGCCAAACTTTGATGATAACATGCAGTAAGAGTTTAATGGAGGTACTTTACCGAACAACTCACAAATGACTCCTAATCACTTAAAATGTTTTGATCATGTTTTAGCAATCTATAAAGTCAATTGAAAGAATAAAGATTCATAATATAGTAAAAAGAACCTCGGGACATTAATTGTTGGGAAGATGAAAAAATTATATATGTATGTATGTATGCATGTATGTATGTATGTATGTATGTATATAAATATTTAAAATATACATATTTTAAAGGTATTGAACTGTAATGTGTTAGCTAATTAATTGTGAATAAATAACTAAAAGGCTTTTTTCTTTCTCGAACAGAATCTGAATTGTTACAATAGAATATCGTTATCGCAATATAATATTAGTCAGTAACGGGCAATTAAGGTTTTCATTAGTTCCTTGTGGAACTGAAGTTTTATTATTGTTGTCAAATCATTGATCGTCATTTAAGGGTAACTGAAGACTTCTTTTTTACTATTTCATAGAGGTTCATTGCTATGAATTTTAACTTTAACTTTAATAATTGTTGATTAGCTGACCATAGCACAGTTATATTAAAGATGGAGAATGTTTTGGTGCATGAACCATCTTCTTTTTACTATTTAATTTAATGATGCCCTGTCAGATGATCAAAGTTAAATCAGGAATCTATTTATTTTAGTAATTTTTATCACACTGTGAAATTTTATAAATACAATTGATAAGGTGGTTATTATTTGTTACAGCAACAAACTATAATTTCGCAATGTTTAGTACTGTTAATATCCAGTATATAATGGTGTGTAGCACTAGCTTATTCATATATATAAGCTGTGCCTTTAAAACTGTACCTTATGGTGCACCGTGTCAGAGTTAATAATGCATTATTGTGATTGTATTAACCTGTACTCACACAGCATGTTTTGTCACATGTTTTTTTGTACATTATTATAGACTTGTGAAGTACTATTTAACAGCAATAGCTAATTACATATTAAAATAGTGCAGGTAACCTCATTGACTGCAACTCAGATATGAAACATTTAAAATAGAAATTTGTGATCAATTATTGTTTGTGTGATATTTAATGTGTTTAGACTCAAGAAATATTATTATGACATTTGCAGAATATTTCGTATTGACTTTTCTATATTTGTTATAATAATTGTATATGATAAGACAACCTTTAAAAAATAATAATGTATGATTAGAATCAAAGTGATAAAAGTGTAATGTGTAGGTATAATCAAGTTATAATGTTCACTATCTGATTTAAATTAAAGGTTATGTAATTCAGTATTATGTCAAATACAATTAACAGTGATAATATGCTAAGTTTTACACACCAAACACACGATGATGTAACTGCAATGTAGTAGTATTAGTACACATAAAGATCCAAGTATGTGAGATATACACCTTCACCATCTGGATCCCTATGCTGATCTTGACATAGTCTCACTTCTATATTTTCCGTAAGTGAAGTAATAAAATCTCTCTGAAATGTAAGATCACAATCACCAGTCCTACAAAAATATGTACTGTTCAGGCAGGAGTGATGTACTCCTACATATTCTGGTACATTTATGGAACAATTACTTGCAGTAGCACTAAATGTCCATATGTGAGTTCGGTGAGATGTGTTTCCATAAGTGAAACTAATACCATCAACATAGTTATCATTAATAGTAGTGTTGGCTGATCTATTGCTGCCAGAAAATCCATCAATTGGACCAAAATATCTGCCATCTACAATACCGCAAATGTGAAAATATGGCAAGTGCATTGTAGAAAAGATAATTCCTGAACAACCCGGTAGAGCAGATTCTCGCACGCATCCAATATTATCATACATTAGATCCATTGAAGAGCAGTGTTGTGAATAACTGGTAGAGTTAATTGAGGCTACTCTAGTAAGTCCTCCAGTTATGTTGCCACAAGATTTGGTCATATCACAATAAACTTGGACAATGGAACCATCAGATGCAGAAACTAAATAATAATCTGAATTATTTGGCCTTATTATTTGAAGTTCCCTACATGACTGGGCTGGCAAGATCACATGTTTACCATAAATATTTAAAGCTGAATCGACACACATACTAAAAAATTTTGATCCTACTCGTTCTATGCAATCATTTAGTAGTAATAAAAGAGTCTTTTTAGCTATAAAAAAGTTTTGCAAGTGAGAATAAATACTGCCTGTAAAGAGCTGGTTAATCGAAGTAAGATTAATCAAACTTTCATGCTGTGATACATTAAATGTACAATTGTTCTCCAAGAAATTCATTCTCTCAAGAGAAAGCTCAGACTCCAGCATTGACACTTTCATAAAGCCTACTACAGTAGTAGCAATAAGAACTATGATTATTATGGTCATAACGACAATAGTTATTAACCAGATTAACTGAGGAAATGATACCTTCAATATCTTGCTATCTTTTTTTAAATTTAGAGATAATACATTCTCTGAATTTAAACTTGATGCTGACTTTCTCTTAAAACCCGAGTGTGAAGGTAATGATTTGTCTTCTGTATCACTACTATGCTGTGGAATACTTTGAGTGTCATGTGAAGAAATGTGAAAAAGTTCAATATCTTGAGTATTTTCATCAACTACAGAATGCACCTCATTCTCCTCTTTGTTGTTCGGATATTTGGATACAAATTTCTTTTTGCTTTTATCTACCACTGCATAAAGATCGCTGACTTCTCCTTCAGCTCCTCTACTGATTTTCACTTTTTTCTTTTTCCTTTTGTCAACTACTGCGTAAGTAGGAGAAGAATCTGAAAACTTACTGCCGCTCATCTTCTCAGTTCAGATTTGAGTAGAGTTTATGTTTGTTCCCTATCTTAAAAGCTTAGATGTGCTACTGTTATTGATAACAGTTTCCAATTTTGGTAAAAAACATTATGAGGAGATGTAGTAGCAAAATAAACTGATGATGTAGCTATAGTACTCACTGTCAGTTTACTTAATGTTGTTTTGACCAAAAGCACCAAACGTGTAAAGAAAGGATGGGATGCACTAGTAAACACAAATATGCCTGTTTCACATATACGACAGCAAATTTAGACCCCTCATTGATGCAGTTGTATTCTTGTGGTGTTGACTATGTATATAGTAAAATAAAGCAATCATGCAAAGTGAGCTAAAACTGGAGAAATTTTTATAATATAGGTACATAATTACATAAGGAATAGCATGACACTTTCAATTTTAGTATGGGTCTTTAAAAAAATTGGTATATTTTATTCTAACTTAACATTGAGTGAAAAAACGAAAAGGAACTGTGCTAATGTTGAGCGGGCGTAATCTACTCACTATACGGGGCTATAAGGTGAAGGACCAGCCAACCCGACCGCGTCCAGGCCAAGGAGGAAGCACAACAGCCAAGGCATGACCAGTTGACGCCAGTATCCAGCTGATAACCGAAGCCCAAGCTGACCCGAGGTTGAGTGAGGTTGAGTTAATTGGTGGCTAGCTTGGACGACGACTCTCTAGTTACCAGCAAGATGGGAGCTGCTACGAAGGAGCAACTCGGTGAAGAATTCCGTTATTGACAAAGTCTCCAGTTACAAATATACTTTTTAGAACAGCCAAGAATGATATATATTATCTGTTTATGTAGAGAGTGAGATGTGCTAGCTAATGGATAGATAGTGATGGAATGTATGCATTATTGTAACTATGAATGAAACACTAAAAGGTTACTATGGAAATGTTAGTTTCTGGTGCCAGACTTGCTGTCTCCAGTTATAGAGGTAAGGGGGAGGGGCTGCCTGCAGCAGAGGTTCCGACACAGTCGTTGTTCAGGGAGCTGCCTGAACAAATGTATAATTAAAAGTTAGCAGTATTATAACAATTAAAAATAACAAGGTGATCATCAGTTATAGTTACTGTTGGTTCCCTCAGCTTTTGAATGGAAAATAACCCATGCTGTTGCCTGCTCCTTATTTAGTTTTCTCTGAACAAATGTATATTAGCTCAAAATCTGGGAAATATCAAGTGTCAATAACTCAGATGATTACTTACTTTATGAGTGCAAAACAAACGATTAATTGCATGTGAAGTTGATGCTCTAAAGTACATTACATTGCTGAACTAAAATCCCTTTATCATAAACATCATCTTTTGTTGATGATACATAGTCTGTGCAGATAGGATTGTTTATAAGCTCATAACTGTAGTATGGTAATATCCAACTAAACTATAGTGTTGTGTTTAAACACACACACACACTTTACTTCCTCTGCTATACTATAAATCTACAATATTTCTAGTTTGTAAGCCTTTCCTGCTGTCATATTATACTAAAACAAGCTCTATAATTTAATTTATGGAAAATTGTTTTAACAATACAGCTAACACCGATTATATCCTAACTTAAGTTTGAAAAAGTGTTGTGAGAGTCATGAAAGAAGTATTACTTTAGTAAGAGCAATTCTGACTGGCAAATCACAAACAAACTGATCAATTACCACTTCTAATACATATATAATTGAGTGTAGCAAATTTTAGTTAATGAAAGAACACATCCATGAAAACTTAAGCATCAGGTACTATCAGGAAGCTGAGATAACAACATAATGCTTCTGTCTGATTTTCAACTAAATATAGAGTCAAACTTGACCCAGATAATGTTTTTTTAAATAAAAATATTGCTAACATGCAAAGGACCAGGAAAAATTATTTAGCCAGTAATCTTCCACACATACATACAGGTACAGCACTTAAATGGAATGAAGGTTACAAAGAAGTCGATGAGTTTAGATAACTGGAAGTAGGTAAAGGGTGTTTAAGTATTGAATAAACGAATGCGCAATGACAAGTAAGTGGATGAAAGTTCAATGTTTTTTGTCTTCATTCTTGTGGCATCCAGGGAGGTGTGGCTATGTGGGTGTAGCTTCTGAGTCCTGGAGAGGCTCAGACAGTACCATTCAATAGCTGACATTGCTGCTCGAAGTCTGACTAGTTTTCGGGATTTACTACCCCACAAACAGGTACATAAAACTTAAACTTCATGATTCCATTTTATAATTATTTGCTACATCAACTGGCCGATAATGTGACCAAAATCAATTATCTGTTCCTGGGTAATTGCACTGACAAAATCAACTTTCTTTGAGTTAGCATCAGCTATGCCTCAATAAACTATATAATTCCTTAGTTCTCAATCAGTGTCCTATAAACCCTCTTATCTAATTACTACTACTTCACGTAACTTACTAAATGGGGTGACAATTTCTGATGGTTCAAACATACAAATGTATAGTGATATGAAGACTAAGCCTTGTGGATATATAACTGGTGGACTCACTAGAACAGCTACAACACTGTAAGGCATATTTTTATCTTAGGCTGTAAATTCCGTTGATGTAGCGGGAAGGGCATTCACGAAAACAATATTCACGATTACAATCAATATCGTACTAATGAAGCAAGCGTACAATGGCCTACGAACGCAAGGAAAAAGGTTTTGTTCAGATTATTTTATTAGGAATTTTTTACGTTCATAAGCATGTCTGGAATCCTAATGTTGGTGAGGAACTGTTGTGGAGCTAAAGTTGAGATCATACTTAATTCATGTGCCACATCCGTTGTTCGTGATGGCTTCGTAACTCCACAGTTCCTAGAAGAATATTGTCGTTGTGTTAGCTACTTCCTTTACTCACAACTGGACTCATTAGGTGTTAGGTGACAGGGAGAAGATGCCATTCTGTAGATTTGCCTCAAGGACGCTTAGAAGTCCCCTGTACTTTCACTTTTGTTGGACTAAGTCAGCAGATAAAAATATAACAAAGCTAGTTGAGTTAGTACCAGCAAAGAGCATTGACACTCTACTTCCTCCTCCTCCTCCACAAAAATAAGAAAATCCTACAGCTGTTGAAAGTAAAATAGATCATCATGAAGATCAACAATGGCTGGCTATTTCAAGAATACTTATGATAAGAGTCCGATTGAAAGGCAATAATTTCGAATGATTAGTGAAGGATCACCATAATATAAACTTTGCTCAAATGTTGCTCCATCAACAGTTTCCAGATGTTGAAAGATTACTTTCAAAAAAAGAAACAACCACAGAGGAAACTTGTGAGTGGCCATTAAATCATAGCGATAGAGGAAATCACTGGGTTGTGGCCTCCACCCTTAATTTTGAAAATGTTGGCATATCGGTACAACAAGTGTGAAGAACAACGAGAGGCTTGGGAGAGAGCCCAGAGGGAACAATGGGAAGCAGACTGTAATCTCAGAAAAGAACTGCAGGTGTTGCAAATACAGCAGGCTGAAAAATTGGAGACAAAGAGACATTAGCTGCAAGATAACCCTTGTCAGCAAAAGGCAGCAAGTGAAGTAATTTTGACTTATTTTGAGCGGGTGTGTGGAGTTTGCTTTCATTTCGTTGAGTAAAACATTTAACAAACACAAATTAGATGTATGAAGATCAGGTTTTTAAGATTCTTACAGAGGTGTTACTAAATAAGAGAGGTGTGTTACTAAATAAGAGAGGTGTGTTACTAAATAAGAGAGGTGTTACTAAATAAGAGAGGTGTTACTAAATAATACAGGTGGGATGGATATTACCTAAGGCACAAGTCCTTATTGTTGCTGGTTTTAGTTTACACCAAAATGTGATGCATTTTGCACCTATTGGTTCAACCTCTAATAAGCCATCTCGATGGTTTAAAGAAAAAGCATTTAGGCTAAGAAAGCTATATGATCACTCACCGTTAGAAGGGACTATGATTCTAGCCATGTTGATGGGATAATTAATAAATTATGTGCTTGTATGTTGCCTTCTACACTACCACCTGATGGTATTGACAATTAGTGTTATCCCCCAAAAAATAATACCTTTAGGTCTCTTTAACACTGTTAAAAATGAAGTGCTCCAATAACACTGAAAGGAGCATTCCCACGTTCCCACTGGAGGGAGAAATAATGCCCCAGCCCAGCCATGTTTCAACACTGCACAAAGGGTTATAATATAACTCTCTGCGAGGTATTCGGAAAACATCTTTAGCAGAGTTGTATTTAACACCTTCTGCAAACATAATACTAAGTAACATGTTTCAATGGAGCTAATAGCAAATATTGACCACACCTCATTCACTTAACCTCAAAACTATAGATAAATAAATGATTGACAATGAAAATATAAAATTTAGTTTGAATAAAGTAAACCGTTTTAAAGATGTCCTTTCAACATGAGTAGAAGAAATTATCATGATATGCACACCATTTATGATCCATCCTGTTCAAGATAGATATACCATCCTATCCATCCGAAACTAATACCATCAACATAGTTATCATTAATAGTAGTGTTGACTGATCTATTGCTGCCTGAAAATCCATCAACTGTACCAAAATATCTGCCATTCACAATACCGCAAATGTGAGAATGTGGTAAGTGCATTGCAGAAAAAGTAATTCTAGAACAACCCGGTAGAGCAGATTCTCGCACACATCCAATATTATCATACCTTAGATCTATTGAAGAGCAGTGTTGTGAATAACTGACTGGTAGAGTTAATTGTGGCTACTCTAGTAAGTCCTCCAGTTATGTTGCCACAAAATTTGGTCATATCACAATACACTTGGACAATGCACTGTAAAAAACGAGGTGTTACAGTACACCTTTTTTGGTGCTTCAGCTACACTGGCTGTAGTACACCCCATAGGGTGTAATGGTACACCCCAAAATAGTGTTCCATTACACCCTTCATACACCCCTGTGTAACTCTCAATAGAGTATTGTAATACACCTCTATTATACTCATTTTGGTGTTACCTTACCCCCAGATTGGTATTAAAATACACTCCTGCATGACACCATTTACACTTGATGATACTAAATAAGTATTAGCGTCAGCAGCTAGCCGGATCTGTTAGGGGTGTGGTCAATAAACTCTAACCACACCCAATTTATTGTAAACTTAACCTGTTATATTCTTTACACTTCTGCTCTGTCTTCTAAGAGTTAAGTTACATTGTAAATTGCTATCTTACATGTAAGCAGCACTTCACTATTACCAGTGGTTTGCTATGAATATAATTAAATCTTCCAATACACCCTTATTGGTGTAAATACAGAGTGCTAACTAATGTGAGTGTAATAGTACACCCTATGGGTGTAACCATACACTTCAGAGTTCAGAGGTGTAGCTGTACACCCCAGTAGGGGTGTAACTGAACACCTTGTTTTTTACAGTGTGGAACCATCAGATGCAGAAACTAAATAATAATCTGAATTATTTAGCCTTATTATTTGAAGTTCCCTACATGACTGGGCTGGCAAGATCACATGTTTACCGTAAATATTTAAAGCTGAATTGACACACATACTAAAAGAATTTGATCCTACTCGTAGAGTCTTTTTAGCTATAAAAAAGTTTTTCAAGTGGGAATAAAATATACTGCCTGCAAAAAGTTGGTTAATCGAAGTAAGATTAATCAAACTTTCATAGACGTTGTTTTGAAGCTGTGATTCATTAAATGTACAATTGTTCTCCAAGAAATTACTTCTCTCAAGAGAAAGCTCAGACTCAACAATATACACTTTCATAAAGCCTACTACAGTAGCAGCAATTAAAACTATGACTATTATGGTCATAACCACAATAGTTATTAACCAAATTAACTGAGGAAATGAGACCTTCAATATAATGCTATCTTTTTTTAAATTTAGAGATAATACATTCTCTGAATTTAAACTTGATGCTGACTTTCTCTTAAAACCCGAGTGTGAAGGTAATGATTTGTCTTCTATATCACTACTATGCTTTGGAATACTTCGAGTGCCATAAGAAGAATTGTGAACAAGTTCAATATCTTGAGTATTTTCATCAACTACAGAATACACCTCATTCTCCTCTTTGTGATTTGGATATTTGGATACAAATTTTTTTTTGCTTTTATCTACCTCTGCATTAAGATCACTGACTTCTCCTTCAGCTCCTCTATTGATCTTCCCTTTTTTCTCTTTCTTTTTGTCAACAACTACGTAAGTAGGAGAAGAATCTGAAAACTCACTGCAGCTCATCTTCTCAGTTCAGATTTGAGTAGCGTGTATGTTTGTTCACTATCTTAAAAGCTTAGATGTGCTATTGTTATTGATTACAGTTTGCAATTTTGGTAAAATAACATTATGAGGAGAGATGTACAGTACCGGGCCTCACATAACCGGCTCCCCGCTTTATCCGGCCCCAAATTAAAATTCAATTAAAATTCAATTGAAGCACACTGGCAAGTTTACTTTAGCATTGTAGCTGCCAGCTGTTATCTCCAGATCTAACTCTACCTTGGGCTGCTCTGCCTTAAGCAGTTAAGCAGCTAGATATGGTAAATTCCTGTGGTATGAACATCAGCAGGAGCGTACTCCTAACATCAGCATTGCTCCTGAAGCAGATTAGACATTTAGCTATTACCAAAAGACATGCAAGCCTGAAGCAAATGACATTGAAATCATTCATAACTCTACAATAGTTAACTCTGTCATTATTTTAATCATTAAAAAATCATTTAAACCAATTTTTTTAGGTGGCTTCACATATCCGGAAAATTCACTTATCCGAACTAGGGCTGGTCCCATATAGGTTAGGATATGAGAGGGTCTACTGTATGTCTTACCTTGCGCAGTATAAGTTGTTGCCGTGGGAGCTTATGACAGTCCTTGGGGTGATAGCTAAAGTCATATTGCTGCCAAGTGGGCTTCTGGTCCTTCGAATTATATCTAGTCAATGTCAACTGGCCAGAGGTGAACGACTCTGCAGATCTGGCACCCTTCATTTCTGGTCCTTCGAGCCGGATCCATACTCGGAGGAAGAAGGAACTAGACTGACCTATCAAACAAGTCGAATGAAGCCGGTGAAAGCTTCAATCTGAACGTCCGGACGAAACCGGTCAAAGCTTTCATAAACTTGTCAACGCCGAACGGAGCCGGCCAAGTCTCCAACCTACCTGGAATCTACTGACATAACCATACCGAACGGAGCCGGTGAAGCCTCCAACCAACAGCCAGTCAAGGAGTTGTGAGTGGTTTTCTAATATTAATTTAGACATAATTAATTGAGTCTTTACATTTAACTACCCCTTACCTAATAGACCTTGTGTTTCTGGGGAATACTTACTTCCGAATGAAATGCCTAACCTTTGGAGTGACGTCATCTCCCTTTGTAGCAACAAGAGTGCTCCATAAATTGGCCGAGAAAGTGGAAAATCAGCGGGTGCCAGATACCACCCAATTCTACGTCGATGACTGTTTGTCTGGTGGTGCTACTGTGTCTGAGGCAGCTGAGCTAGTCGACAGTCTAACAACTGCCCTTCTCTCAGCAGGCATGATTCTCCGAAAGTTTAGGAGTAACGATAGAGAGCTCTTGCAACACATACCGGAGCATCTGAGGGAGGAGCCAGATAAGTGCTGGCCATCAAGTCAGCTGACAAGACCCTGGGAATCCACTGGGACCCAGGACGTGACAAGTTCAGGATTTCAGTGCCAGTGGTGGATGACATGACAGCAACCAAGAGAATGGTTGCATCCATTGCAGCACAAGTTTAAGACCTGCTGGGATGGTTTTCACCCTTTACCATAACCGCCAAAATTCTGCTGCAGAAACTTTGGTCAGATGGAGTGGATTGGGACGACCCCATACCAGATAATCTCCAGCAGCAGTGGCAGAGATGGGTGAATGAAGTGTCAGAAGTCCATCACCATGACATACCCAGGAGGTTGCAAGCAAACAACTTAACGCCCCAACAAGTGCAACACGTATTCGCAGATGCCTCTGAAAGAGCAATCGGAGCAGCTATCTATCTATGAACTCTATACCACGACACCAGCACGACAGTCGAGTTAGTGTGTGCCAAGGCAAAGGTGGCACCGGTGAAAATGGTTACCATTCCCAAATTGGAGTTGATGGCAGCAGATCTCTTGGCTAAACAAATGGCCAAACTGTGTGACGACTTACAGCTGCCCCTGGAGCATTGCTATGCATGATCAGACTCGGCCATAGTATTAGCATGGCTGCAACATTCGCCAAGCAGCTTACAGACATTCCAAGCCCACCGAGTGTCAAGAATATCTGATGTCATACCACCCAACAGGTGGTGACATGTCAGAACCGACTACAACCCTGCAGATCTCGCCAGCAGAAGAGTTCCCATCCACGACCTAACGCAGATGTCTAGTCACTGCTAGCCCAAGGAAAGACTGTGCCCAAGAGACACTCACTCAGCAAGCTGCGTCTGGACGAACATGGGACTATGCGACTCCAAAGACGATTCAAAGAGGAAGAAGTCACACCTCTGTCTTTGTATTCACCCATTACCCAACTACTAGTTGCATCGTATCACAGAGATGGACATCCAGATACATCAACGGCTGTGGGGTGATTTAGAAATTTATTTACTGCGAATGGCTCTGTAAAATTCTGAGGGATCAGCTACCACATTCCTGGAGTGAGGAGACACCTGAAATATTTCGACCAGAGGCTCCATGGTTCCGGTTTGGGTATTGTTGTCTGAACCACAGCTGGTTTTAGACCGGATGTGACGTTTCTGCCAGGAAGGTCCGTCCTGGGCCAGTCTCCTGGACATAGTGATAGCCACCCTGGTCCGTTCCACCAGAGTTTTGATGTCGTAGGACCACTCCTGAACCATGTTGATGACCCGGAGATCTGCTGATTAGATTTCAGCTGTTGTCAGCTCCTTGACACCTGGAGTTGACTTATTCCTCATCCTCCCTGTGACTCTCAAGATTCTGGCGACGATCCTTACCAATCGATTGAAGCTGGAACATCTTATGCGTCATTGTGTCAGGTGCCACAAGGTCTATGCCCAGCCACCCAGTCAACAGATGGGAGACCTCACTCAGGTGTGATCAGCTGGAGACTGTACTCATCAACGTCAAAGCCATACTCAACTCTAGGCCACTAGAACCGGTCACTTCAACTGATCCGGACGCCATCCAGCCATTAACCCCGGGACACTTTCTCATCAGACGACCATTGAAAGCCCTTCCCACAAAAGACCTATCCGGCCGACTCCTTACCTATTATAGGCGGTGGAATCTGGTCCAGAGACTAACGGATAAATTGTGGGAAAACTGGATCGCTACCTACCGACAAAGTCTATGCGCTCAACAGCAGCTGGCAACATCCAGCCGCAACTACAAGGTCAGTGACATAGTTTAGCTAAAAGACGAGCAGCTGCGCCACAGGGAGTGGCCATTGGCTAAAGTGACTGCTACTTATCCTGGAGACGACGACAGGCTGAGAATAGTTGAGCTAAAAGCGAGGCACAGGGAGACTAACGTTGTTGCTACCCAGTGACAAACCTCCCAGTTCTTCCCCCTCCCCAGTGGATGTTCGGGCCGGACCCGCGGTGAAGAACAACCGACAATGTCAGAGATGGTAGCTAACGACTGTCAACCACCATCTCTGCCAACACCCGGCGGCAGGGAAGAAATAAACAAACCACAGTTGAACTTTGGACTGAACGAATGAACTAGAACTTTCTGTATGTTATGTGTATACTCGTCAGCATTTATGTACCCACTAAAAATCATGTCATACCCTGACCCTTTACCTAACTCCTCCCCCTTTTCACCCAATTGTATCACCCGTACGTTCTTCCCTATATGTAGTTCATTTTCTTAATTTACAATATGTCTTGTGCGCAGTATAAGTTGTTGCCGCGGGAGCTTACGACAGTCCTTGGGGTGATAGCTAAGACTCTGCTGATCTGGCCCCCTTCAGTGCCTACATTGGATGATCAACCAATTACCAAACGAGTGGTCGCTTCTGTCTCAGCCAAGTATATGATGTCTTAAGGTTCTTTGCTCCAGCCATAATTCCATCTAAAATACTTCTTCAAGAACTCTGGCAACTCCAACTCAACTGGGACACACCAATCCCTGACCATCTCAAACAGAAATTGCATGCATGGACGTCCGAGTTGTCTGCCATCTCCAACAAGCCTGTACCTCGACGTGTGCTTAAAGAAGACAATCCAATTGTTTTTCAATCACTGCATGGCTTCGCTGATGCCTCAACGATGGCCTATGGTGCAGTGGTCTACCTACGTTCAGTGCATCAGAATACTACAATCTCAATGACGCTCATAAGCTTGCTACTTTACATCTATTCTTTATTAAGTGTAACGTAATGCACTTATTCAGTAATAGCATGGGTAAGCGTGCTTTTGATACAAATGGCGGAATTTTTCCAACAGATTAGGAGGGGAGTCATGGAAAGTATCTGAGAAAGTTAATCCTGAAATACACTGATATTGAGAGCACTATATAGTGTAGCTACACAAAAAAGCTGGCCTACCATTAGCGAGTGATAGCAAGGTAACCTGTGCTATTAGGAATCAATAGCGCTCGTAAAGCTATTGAAATAGCACCCCAATTTGCCTCGTGTTACTTTAATCGCGTTGTTCTTGATATTAATTCCGAATACAGTCGAATCTTCGATAGCGGACATCCCGAGAAGCGGATGTACTCTCTGGAATGGACAAAACGCTAGTCACGGATTGAATATTCTATTCTTACTGTACATTTACAAACTCCCAGGAGCGACCATCTCTCAAATCCGGACAGCGGACAGTACTCTGGGTACCGAAACCGTTCAGCGACTTAAGTTCAGTCTCTATTAACGTACACTAACCGCGCCCACTGCAGAATGCAGGTAGTTAGTATCAGCCACACTTTCAAGACCCTTTACCGAATACCTAAATTGTCAAACCGAACGGTGGTAGTATGGCTTCCCACAAAAAGCGAGTGTATCTTTCCCTGGAGAAGAAGGTGGAATTGATAAAATATTCTCGAAGTAATCCTGGCACTTCTCTAAAATCTCTTGAAATGGTATTTGGATGCGGTAAGACACAGATAAGTAAAATTTTGAAGAATAAAGAGTCTATTTTAGCTGAATATCAATCTAATGCTTGTGGAGACAGGATATACTCCAACAGTAAGGCTCGTAAATCTAAATATTCTGATGTCAATGATGCTCTCTATGAATGGTTTAAGTTAGCAACATCCAAGAATATTCCTGTTGGGGGACCACAGCTAATTCAAAAAGGAAAGATGATTGCAGAAGCATTAGGGAAGTCCGATTTTAAAGGATCAGTGGGATGGCTGGAAAAATGGAAGAAAAGGTTTTCCATTAAGTATTTTAAGATTTGTGGTGAATCAGGTGATGTCCAGGGGGTAATTATAGATTCCTGGAAAGAGCGTCTGCCAGAATTGGTCCGGGCTATTCAAAGAATGATATTTGGAACATGGACGAGACAGGTTTGTTTTTTCGTGCTCTACCTGATCATGGCCTTGCCCAAAAAAGTCGTAGTTGCAAGGGAGGAAAGAAATCCAAGCAGAGGGTTACAATTGCTTTTTTTGTGTCTGCTTCAGGACATAAAGAAAAACCTATTTTCATCTGGAAATCAGAAAATCCGCGGTGCTTGCGTGGCTTTGATAAATCTTCCTTACCTGTCACATACTACACCCAAGTAAAGGCCTGGATGTCTGGAGAGATTCTTATCGATATCCTAACTAAACTTAATCGAAGATTGATCACGTCAAATCGAAATATTCTATTATTGATGGATAATGCTGGTTGCCATCCTCAAGAGTTAGTGTCAAAATTTTCAAATATTAAAATAATATTTTTCCCACCTAACACAACCTCATGTTTGCAACCTCTGGACCTTGGAATTATTCAGACCTTTAAGGCTTATTATCGTAAACACTTTTTAACTTTTGTTTTATCCAAGATCGACTCTTGTGATCGTGCTACTGATGTGATTAAGTCTGTGAATGTTTTGGTTGCTCTTAGGTGGGTCGCCCTAGCATGGCAAGAAGTGAGCCCAGAAACTATTAGCAAGTGTTTCAAAAAGGCTGGTGTTCTCAACTATGAGCTTGATGTGGTCACTTTAGGTGCTACAGATGGTAGTGTTGACCCCTTTTCTGATATTGATGAGTTGCAGTGTCTGATCGAGCAAACCGGCTCAGAGAGTTGCACTGCACGAGAATTCATTACTGGGGATGATAATCTCCCTATTTGTGCTGACATGGACAATGAGAATTGGGAGGAAACTTTTCTTAAAGAACTAACCGAAAATGAAGTTGAGAGTGCAATGGAGGTAGATGATGAAGAAGATGAATGTGATGAAACAGCTATAGTGGTTCCAAAATTGAAAACATACAAGGAAATAATAAATGTTTTGGAAGACGTTTCCCAATTTTTGGAGTTTAAAGGCCATACTGGTGAAACATTGTCTGTTGGTTCTTTTATTGATCGCATTGCTGTGATAGCGTACAGTACAGCAAAACAAACTACACTTGATCAATACTTTCATAAATAATATTGTATAGCTAAGAGCATGCAGTTGTATCATCCCCAAAAATGTTTAATTAAACTTTATTTGAATTATAACTTTGCTGATATGTTTCTATTACTCTGTCAATGGTAAAAAGTGGATTATAAAATCAAACTCCCAACAGAGAACAATCTCTGAACAAAGGACAATTGCTGCTGCACGAAAGTGTCCTCTTGTCGGAGACTCGACTGAAGCGGGGTTACCGAGGCCAGCTTTATAAAAACTGCATAAGACTATAACTGTTAGCCAAAAATCATTAATGGCATGTGGCTACACTGTATAGTGCAGTCACTATCTTTGTAATTCAGGATAAAATTTCTCTGTAAGTTTGCTTTTAACCGTTGTCTCCAACTAGAAACTACTTGAATTGTACATTTCCAAGGCTAGAGCTACATGCTTGAGCACTCACCCTTTCTATTTCGCTTAAGCTGCCGTGGCATTTCACTTTGTTCCCATGCTATTTCACTTAGTTATAGCGATTTTTCCAATACATTTTTGAATGGGCAGTTTACACGCCGCACTATTAAATGAACTTGTAGTACGAAAAAAGTGTATTAATGTTGCAATGTTTATTTACAGCTCATCGTAGTGGTTAGAAGACTGGTTACTCGAGAATAATACTGCTTTTCTCCTGGTATAAACAGTGTTGTTGCTTGATTTTGTAGTTTCATAAACATACTGGGCATTGCTATCAAAACATTATTTTATACCAAGTTTCACTGTTTTCTTTGCTCATATTTGCCATTTTATACATAATAGGATCAAATTCTGATACCAAAACTCATCATAAGTAGAGAATAATATTGCTCTTTTTGTCACTTATTGTACATTATTATTTTAATATACCTGCTTGGTTAAAATAGTCGCACCCTCAAAATGCAGAGCTTAAATAATTCTCTGCGAGCCCCACTTCCTGTATGTAGTAAGTATAAATGAAGTATTTTAAGTATATTGTTAAGACTAGCCAATCCTAGCCAAATAGAGGAGCTTGATGTACTAAATTTCAATGTTGGGAATGCAGTATGAAGGGTTGAAGGGTGCTTATTGATACATGTCTCATTGCAATAGCTGTAACCTCTTGGTTCATCAATAATCAATGATTATATTATTTGTTATATAAATTTATTATCCTCGTTTAGTAGAGAATGAGAGTTATTACAATTAATTTCAGGTGATGTACTTTAAAATAATAAATTATTGTGCACTAGGTCTCTATAGTCTAATAGCAGCCAGTAGAGAAGAGACTAGCTTATTGCTTGGGAGCACTTTGAAAAGTACATTCAAGGAAGCCATGTAACTTTGGAGGTTTATGACCAGAAATAAATTGGGTGTAATTCCATTGACATTTCTAGTGAATTTTTATTATACAATTTTTTAGTGTTAACAAGAGAACCTACAACTAACACTTCAAGTCCTTCAATTGCTGGCTATTATATGCATGTTATTCAGCATTAGTTCACCACTGCAGTTTACATTATGGAGCTTGTTAGCTCTTGCAAGATATTTATTAAGTAATTTTAATAAATCATGGTGGCTGCAAAACATGAGCAACATCTACTGCATCGAATATTTGAAGATTAATGTTACAGCCACACAGGAACTCAATAACAGTGTTGTTATGATTACAACAGCATTGTCATCATTATGATAATCAATTGCATATCTAGCAAAAGTAATCATTACAATTACGATTGTTAATTAAAGGTGCTTCTAGAATTTGTGATGATGATTACAATTACAAAAATTACTTTCAATTACATGTGGTACAAGAAACATGTATTTCACTGACACCCACATGGGTGCAGGAAGCTGTTTTAATCTGGAAATGGCACTATATGCTTGTATTTGCTTTTTTTCATGGCACTTTTTCACTGTCTCAGCAGAGCTCTGCTTCAAAGATACTGGATATGCTCTATACAATTCAGTACAGAAATGGCATAGCTTACCCTCCTGTTGTTGTTGTTTTTTTGTGCCATCAACATGTCAAGGTTCAAGAGCAGACAATGAGAATGTGGTATTATCTAGTGAAAATGACTCTGGCTCTGATATTGGTTGTTCTATGCTTGATTCATTCATTTATAGGCTCAGAGACATATTGTGTGCATGTTGTGATACAGAAGCTACAGTAACAGTTGGTTTACCATAGATAGTCTCTGTGTTTGTTCTCAATTGTTCCTTAGAACCTCAGGATTATAAAGAACACTGCTTGATAACCATCGCAAAAGATGAAGCCAGAAATGCTCAGACTGACTTATAGTCTAGACAACCAAAAGGACAACTTTAATTCAGCCTGTACAAACTGTGGCTTTGCAATCAACCACAAAATATCTGGGGCGCCAGGCTCTCATTTCAAAATCTGCAGGGGTCTCCTCTCCAACAGTCCACCCCCCACCCCCCACTTCCCCTAGTCTCGCGTAGCCAGACCCTTTACCAATCGCTGCGTGGGGAAAAGGGTCTGGTAAACTGACATTGAGCAATTTGTTCAGTTCCCCTCGCTAATTGGGGAGACCGCAAACAATAGGTGACATAATATCCTGTGAAGTAAGACTGCTCAAACTTTTGCGCGTGTAGTATTTCTGTGCACAACTAGCCGTGTCAAAACTCTTCCTTTAGGTGATGCCATTAGTTTAAGCAGTGACTTGGCCTAGCTTTTTTAAGATATCTGGAGTTGGAAGTTTCGCTTAGTTGTTGCTTTGTGCACAGGCCATTGTATATGCCATGGTACCCCTTAGGTTTTTGTCATGCTTAAAGGTGAATAATGCTAGCCAAGAATCAGTATCAAAGTGCCATTAATTTTTAACCGGCAGCATTTCCCAGCATAGCTTTGTACAAGTAACATTTCTTCATGGCAATACAGAACGAACTCTGCCTACTGATCTGAACAATTCACGCGCCTGAAAATATTTAACGATTTACACCCACACTAATTGAACCACAGTTAACCACTTGCTGACTAAGCAAGAACAAACTGCTCTATGTCAGTTTACCAGACCCTTTTCCCGCGTAGCGATTGGAAAAGGGTCTGGCTACGCGAGACTACACTTCCCCCACTTCCTATGATCAAGTGTGAAATCACACTATTGCAGACTAAAATGTGAAATCACCATCACATTTATCATGGTACATACATAACTTGTGAGGAATAAATATTGTGCAGGCTCATTCATACTACTCTAATTACTGTGTAGCTTCTAGTAGTCTTAAGGTCCTAATCACCACCTACCCTTAGTCTGTCTACCCTTAACTTCCCATTATATGTGGGCGTAGGGGAAGCAAAGGGTCTGGTGAGAGCTCCACATCGGATTGGTATTCGCCCATGTACGTGACGTCATCATTGAGGGCCAAGTAAACATTGCGTTTTAGTGAGCGTTTTTTACGCCGTAACGTACGCGCGCACTTATACAGTTTAACTGCATTATGGCGGCTTCATCAAGTGAAGATCTTTGTTTAGCTTGTGCGATTTGACTAATGTTAAAAACAGATGCCTTCTAGGAGCACAGGAATCGAATTATAGTCACTAATTGGCGAGCGAGCGTAGCGAGCGAGACACTTACAGGGGTAACACAATCGAAAATCGGGGATGTTTGTTTATTTATTTAGATATATGTTTGGACGTATGTATGTCATTTTGTACTTTGACCCTCCGTATTTTTGTGTTCGCTCCGCGTTCGACCCCGTCCCAAACTTCACTAAACAGAATCCTCCGGTGTAGCGACCATTACCCGTATCACCTTAGAAATTGAATTGTTTACGGCTTTGAATTGTTTTGCGGGTGCAGTTAAAACTCAAAATCTTATGGGAGCTCCATTTCTATTCGAGTTAGTGGCGGTGGTATATTAATGTGCTATTTGTCACAGTTATAAGCCCTACTCAACAGTATTTACTTAAAAATGCATTGTCCACTAGACGAACCACGAAGGTAAGTCTTACGTAGGTATGTTCAGTTGTGTGAAAGTATTGTGCGTTACAACTACTATTAAGAATATCACAAAGAAAATTTTAAATAACGTGATTTGATTTTGTTGCTTCTTTTTCAATTCAAACTGTTGCGGGAGCGGTTACTATGACATTGAAACCCCTTTACCTCATATGTAATTTAAAGACTATTTTAATAGCTTGAGTGTTAGTTGTTAAAATCAAATTTAACAATAGTGTAGTTTAAGGCTCGCTCGCCATTTGTGCTCAAGCACACCACTAGTATATGGAAAGAAATGGTTTTAAATGCATCCCCAAAAGAAGGAAAAGGGGTGAATCTGGTTACCAGAAAGAAGCATATGTTTGCAAGAAGTGTTTTTATGCCTATACAACTTTTGCAAAGAAAAAAGAGTTAAGTGTAGCATATACACAGTATAGACATGTGTGGAAACAGTGAGGAGCCTTACACCTTCAATGAACAATAGAGTAGCCCTGAGAAATCCCGAAGGATTGAAAGAACTAAATAATTAACACTTTCATTCATAATGTTGCAGTCTTTTCATGCTAGTCTTTATGTCATACCACACACACATCAGCTCAGTTATTTAAACCCTGGCTGGGCACAGTTCTGGTGGAGATTTTTAGTCTGAGTATAAGAGTTGCTATTGAGACAGAGGTTACTAGTGACATAAGAAGCTCGATATCCGCTCTACGGCCTGTCTAGTACTGCCAACCTGTGGGACTTCTGGGCGATTAGTCTTTAAGTATATCTCACATACTTCCATTAGTTTGCTCCGCGCTCAACCTCCCTTGTGGCAGCGTGATCCTAGCCCACAACATGTATAAGTCGAAGAATATTGATATTCGTAGCTAATCAATCTGTGATGTAAGACTCATGATATTCTCCTGTATTAGCTAAATAAATAATATATGTAATATAGGTGCTAGAATAATATGGCAAAATGTTTCTTGGTCTGGGCTGCTTTTACCTGGAATTTTCTGATGCTCTACAGAGGGTGATGGAGAAAGGATTCTTAGATGCTGGCGATATCTGCTTCCTATTTTTACAAATTCAGGAAGAAAAAACTATAGCATTGAAGTCTTACGCATGCCAGTTCGAATTTGAACTACCACCTAGACAAGCTCAAGAGCTCATCTGGAACAGATGTGTTAATACACACAATGCCCCAGGAAGAAACATTCCATGTGACCTGCACCAAGAACATTTGAACAGAATTGTGAAGGATGGTATTAGAAGACTGAAAATGAATAAAACGGACAACATGATTCTCAAACTTGGCAAAACTATCGGAATGACTTCACTCCTGCTTGACAATTTTGATGAATGCAGTAATGTCAAGAAACCATCCGGTCTACACAATGCACCAGGCTTTTCAGAAGACCTGAACAAAATTATTGAGAATTTGAAAAAGTGCACTATCTTCTCTTATCAGAAGGGCAGATCATATCAAACTTGACCCAATCCACATGACACCCTCCATTCATGTGATAAAAATGCAGTTATTGACTGGATAATTAAACATATATAATAATGAAAACTTTTATACACTATACTTTGATCATTATTTTAATGTACTATGGAGTACAAACTGTTGAGTATGACATTGGGTGCATTTGCAAATTTGCTGACACAGATCACAACATAAACAAAGAGGTCCTGGTGTGTTTGACTATAGTTGTCATAATGTGAAAGTAATAAATCTCTCCTGCACACTGTTTGGTTGATTGCATAATCTTTTACTGTTTTATTTAAAAAATCTACTACTAGTTTTTTTGGTTATCAAGGTAGCAAGTGCAGGAAAGCTATTTCGACCAGCTCGCCCTGTCTCCTGGTCATAGGATTCGATGTCGCTGGGAAAACCAAAGTTAATAACATGACGTACATCAGGACAGTCTATACCCAATCCAAAAGCTGTCGTGGCTATCACAACTCGTAGAGGAGAATCTATTACAAAATGTTGCCCAATCTTCTCCTTTACTTCAGTATCTGTACAGCTCATATACATGTCCACAATCCTGGAATATCTGTTCAAATACTATAATTGGAGCTTTACTTGGGTACATCTTTTTGTGAAGAAGTGGCAAACACTGATAGCAGGCACTCTTTTCCGTATCCAGTAAGAAGAATCACAAAAACGTCTCTATTCAAAATAGCTTCTACAATTTGATGTTGCTCAGGCTTAGCTGAAGGCCATCCCATATCCTGAAACACTTCAGCGATTTTAGTCTTGATCATTGCCTTACAATTCGCCGGGATAGATTTGCTTGCGTTGCCTGCTGACGCACGTTCCCTTTAAACTTACGCGCATTAGTACAGTCTCAAACTAACTAGTGGTGTGCTTGAGCACAAATGGCGAGCGAGCCTAAAGACTATACTATTTTTATTGACTTCTAACACTGAAGCTACTGAAAATAAGGTCAAGTTTTTAAATTTAGCATACAGGGTAAAGGGATTTCAGTGCCATAGTAACAACTCTCTGCAACTGCTTGAATTGAAGGAAAAACAACAACAACAAAACAATACACGTTATTTAAAAGTTTTCTTTGTGATATTCTTTAGCTAAGTAGTGGTTGTAACACACAATGCTTTGACACAGCTGGACATGCACCTACACAGACTTACCTCCCAGTAGTCTAGTGGACAATGTATTTTCAGGTAAATACTGTGCGCACGGCTTATAACCATGACAAAGAGCGCATTGACTTACCACCGCCACTAACTCGAATAGAAATGGAAGTCCCTTAAGTTGTCAAGTTTTAACTGTACCGGCAAAATAATTCAAAACGGTAAACAATTCAATTTCTAGGGTGATACGGGTACTGATCGATAAACCAGAGGATTCTGTTTAGTGCAATTTGGGACAGGGTCGACAACCGAACTAACACAAAAACGCGAGGGTCAAAGTACAAAAATGCCTTACGTACGTCCATACATATATACAAATAAACTAGTGGTGTGCTTGAGCACAAATGGCGAGCGAGCCTGATAGTTAGGTAACATATATAGTATGTATAATGTTGCAAACACCATAATAGCAGTTATGACACTTGATTTCAGCAAACAAATACAAAATCACTCTCTTACCTTATTAATGGTAACTTTTGTAGTATCAAACATCAACCATTCTGATAATCTCAATCACCAGTAACTCTTGAACAAGCTCTCAGCTACGATAAAAAATAAACCAGTGTTTGTAATTTTAGCCAACAAATATGGAATTACTACTTACATCATTCTTGAGTATTGATAACTTCTGTAGTATCAAATTGAAGTTACTTTGACCACCTGAATTACCTTGAATTCTTGACAAGCTCTCACCTACAAAAACAAAGGACAATCAATTTTAGCACACAAATACAAAATTACTTTCTTACCTCATTTTCTTGAGCAGTGGTAACTTTTGTAGTACCAAATTTGAGCCAATCTGACTAGCTATTTGAATTTACCAGTCACTGTTGACTAGCTCTTAGCTACAAAAAAGAAAGGCCAGAGTTAATTTTGCATATTTAGCTAACTAATAGGGAATTTCTTACTTATCTCAGCTTCCCTCGAGAAGTAGTAGCTTCCATAGCATTAATACTACGGCATTCTGACTACCAACGGCTCTTAACAACCAACAACCGGCACTCCGTATCCCCCCATAAAACGGCGAAGTTTTGAAATGAAGTCTGGAAAAGGGTCTTCAATGCCATAGTAACCGGTAGAATCAACTTTTAGTTTCTTGAAAAGCAAGCGTTTTCGCCTGAATTTGCTCACACTTCTGCGCTTAAGTAAGGCTTGATTAATGCTGTAGTTTCAGAATAAACTGGGGTCAAACCTAAAAAGCCGTCTTTTTTGGAGAACGTTTCCCGCGCGCGCGTTTAAAGAGCATACGTACCATCCATACATACATACATATATATACTAGTGGTGCGCTCGAATAGCGCAAATGCATGGCGAGCGAGGTATAGGTAAAGATGATTTGTGAAGGAAATCGCTAAATAGTAGCAATGATTAGGCATGAAGAGTTATGAATAACAGAATAAACTTCGAAAGCAGTGGCAAAGAAGCGCAGCTTGACAAAGACTTCACAATTGTTTCAAGAAGAGAGTAGCTATAAACTGGAACTGTGAACGCTTTACCTAACTTACGTAATTAGAAGCGCGGGCAAATATTTTTGACGTACGCATACATACAATTGAACACGACTGAGAGTCAGCTTCGCTCGCTTCGCTCGCTCGCTGAACTAGTGGTGTGCTTGAGCACAAATGGCGAGCGAGCCTTAAACTACACTATTTTAAAATGATTGATTTTAACAACTAACACTCAAGCTACTAAAATAAAGTCGAATTACGTATGCGGTAAAGGCCCCAGCCCCAGCCCCAGCCCAAGCCCAGACTACAGCAGGCTCCAAGACCATTAGGTCCACCAACACAGAACCCACTACCTCAATAGACCAAGGAGCAACAACTTGCCCAATGGAAACTGAACCAGAAGCAGAAGGATTCAATGCCATAGTAACCGCTCCCCGCAACTGTTTGAATTGAAAAAGAAGCAACAAACACTGGAAGAAAAGTGGAATTTCCTGCTATAGGAAAGGTTAAGTATAGCTATCTCACATATCACATGTCCTTCACATTTCCAACTTCAGGACAGATGAGCTGGTGGTAACCATTCCGGGTACTGTATAGGGCGTACTTTCCTTCACTATTTCCTGAACATATCCTTGACATAAACTGCACTATTTCCTTTACATGCCATATGGTTTGTACTGCATATATCATATCACATTTCCTTCATATTTCCTGAATTAAAACTGAACTATTCCTGTACATTCTAGGTAGCTGTCTGTGCGAAAATGTGCAGCTTTCCTTTAGATATCCTGTACTCAAAAACTGCACTTTTTATGCACCTTTCCTACACAAAGCAACTATTCTTCACACACCTTTCCTGCAGCAATCCTGAAGTTAAACTGCACTTTTTGTGCAACCTGTTCTACACAAATCCTGTACCTTCAAAATTTATCCATTGTTACCAGAATATGAATAAATAATTATGACCATGTACAAATAAATGAAAAAAATGATGCATCAGACAACAGTTCCTGAACTTTGGCTCCATCTCTGCAATATCTCAAGTTCATCTCTGCAACCTCTTTAGTTCATTCCTGCATTAACAAAGAAACAAGGTAATGAACTCAACGGTAATACTTCAAACACTAGTATTGGTGATCAATGACTTGTACAAATTACAATCCTACATCCACAGATCCAATAACACTTAAAGAATCACCTAGATATCACTAATTAGCGTTTTCATACTTACTCAATAAAATTGAACAACACCGCGCTCTCTACTTGCTGTCGCAGCCTGTAAATCAGTCTAGTAAGATCACACAGGGCAGAAATTAGCTCAATCTTCACTGTGCCCACCACCGCGTGTACGGCACGCATATTGTGTTGATACCCTTTACCACCACCTCTTCTAACACTCCTGATTACTGAGGTAAAAGGTCGATAGTGCTAGGTTTCAAACTCGAAATTGGTAAAGGGTTTAATTTTAAAACACCAGATCAGAAATGGTAAAGGGTTGCTAATACCACAGAAGTTCTCTACAGCAAGAGTGATAATACGCCTGTGTATCTCCTCTTCTGGTCTGCTCTTACTGGCGTTCATGGATTTTTATCCCGGTGAGTGAAAACACAACTGGTACGCTTATAGTGTACTCTGTTGCTGTCCGCACTAGACTAAAGCGGTGTAAAACTGAACAACCGTATTGGTCAATTCAAAGACTGGTATTTCTTCAGTAGTGCCTCAAGTAGCATAGGGCAAGTATGTTAGTACCCTTCTCTCATTTTTGTTTTGCTAGCAGGCCCATTAGCCACTGAATCAAATTTCTGTGGTCTTCATTGTTGCACCATAACTGTATTGTACTTGCTAGTGAGGAATTTTTAATGAAAACTATAAGCCATTTTTCTTTTGAAATTAATATATACAATAATATATTCAACAGTTGATGTCTCTTTAACTAAGCTTTACTGTATGAGAAATAGTGTTGACAGTAATTGGTGCCCTGTTGTCATTCTGGTTGGTCTATCAATTTACCTAAATTGTGCCACTCTGTCTCGACATGTCGCGGGGAGGGGAGAGAGAAGAGATTTGACTTCAGAGTGGAGTTCATCACTGGAACGGAGTTTGGGACAGGTGAACACTAGTGAAGGGAATTTAACATATGTGGAGTGTCCATAGAACAGAGCCTCCCACCTTACTGATTCATCCATATTTTTACGGAAATTGCTGATTCAACACTGATTGCCCCCTGAAACTTTGAAAATGTTAGACCTTGAAATTTTACCCTTGATAATATACCCTGATGAAGGTATAAATTTTGAACAACTACTTATGCACTACTGAAGTAGCCTGGCTGGCTACAAAATGTCTAATGTATGAATGTGTTATGGAATGTAATAATGCAGAGCACAAACTCCAATCTAAGGATCTTGAGTTTAAATGAACTGTATTTAAGCTAATTTTACTTGTGACTCTCTGTATGTAGGGTTGTGAAGTAGGAGGTGAAACCCAACTCCACAGGGTCAACACATGTCCAAAAGTATCATTAAAAGAAGACTCGGTGTTCCTCCGTGAAGAGTGTGCTAATAGCTACTCTTGGACTTCAATATAAGAGGTGAGGAACTCCTGAATAACTTTTAACCTACACTAATAAGAAAAGAGGCTTTTTACCTTTTATTCAAGGTAAATTATATATATACATACTCTAGTGACTAACTCATACATATTTTCATTTAATGCACAGTTAGACAACCTGAAATATATAGGGTGCGATGGAAAAATTTGGGCTCTAGTCACTTTACGAGCAATTCATTGAAATCCTGTATATCGATAAACAAATAACACACACACATACTCAAAAATTAATGCACCCATTTGTTTTTAATAGTACATGTCTATACAGGCTTCTGATAAGAAGTGAAATTTTAGCAGACATGATGTCCTCTCAATATTAAATTTGAGAGGAGAAATGCTATTTTGGTCAGCCGGCCGTGTAATTTGTGTTATGTAGAAAGTAGTACCCTATTCATTTACTCGGCCCTCTCTCTTTATGTTGTACAATCTGCCGAAGATACTGTTGAAAGAAAGTGAGCAGGGGGTGATGATAGTGAGACACATACTAGCATTAATTCAAAAATATAGTGCTAATACATTACATACGTATTTAATAGCAACAAGATTTGTACTTACGAACCTTGGCCAGTGAGCTAAAATTCACTCCTGATGAGATATTTCTGATCTGTAGAATTCTGATTCAACCGCCAGTTTATTCTACTTGGCCCTTCAATATATTAAGTTTCTCCATATCTCACTCGCTAAATTGTGTGCGTGTGTACGTGTATTTAGTAATATATATATAAAATATTTGTAATAGCAAAGGTGCACTCACTGTGGACTTATTCAGAGTGCTTATGAAAACACATAGTACACTAGTTTGTATCTACATACACACATACACAGGTCTGCACTGTTAAAACATTACTTACATACGTACGCTCAATCCTATTTTATCCAAATACCTCTATTACAGGCACGCCTCTTTACAGGGCAGGGCACAAGTTAGCCACTCAATTAATCAATTCTTGCCTCACAATTTCGCTAATTTGACCACCATTTCCCAATTGTGTCAGCACAAGCCGGTTATTTCTGGTTCCATAAAATTGTAGAGAAGCCTACTAAGGGTTGCAAGTGAAAGAGGACTGTACTTAATGCTTGGAAAAATTCCCTTGTAGCTGGCATTTCTGAGATACAGACACCCTCTGGTCCCATGGTGCCTGGTTAAGAGGGGATTGAGTGTACATGCATACATACATACTTACATACATACATGCATGCATACATGCATACATACATGCATACATACATGCATACATACATGCATACATGCATGCATAGATGCATGCATACATACATGTATACATACTTACATACACAGAGCTGGGCAATATTGGATAATCACAGGTGATATGATACTTACCTGCATTATCGCGATAGAGCGATATATGATATTTCATAAATAATATTTAACAAAGTAAATTTTATCCAGACAAAGTTAGTCCGTGGGGCAAGACTATGTTGGCTTTCTTTAGACAGAATTTTAACTCGCAACCACTGCTAGCTACTTTTAAAACTTTGCTAGTACATTACGGACATGTTTGCAAACCGCGAAATGGCTGTTCCTTTAATCTGTCGTGCGCATGAAGTTCATGCATTAGTTTAACGACCCCAACAGTTTTCTGAAAAAAAGGCAACATCAGTTTTTTATCGCGGTGCAACGATAATACCGGTATATCGCCCAGCTCTATTACATACATACATACATACATATCATACACACGTATATACATACACACACATACATACATACATACATGTATACACACTCGTACACTATCATGGTTCCTATGTTATCATGTAGGTGAGCGTTTATAAGGGTATACATGTAATAAAATCAAAGCTCAAGTTTTATTTTGATGATGTCACAATACTGTAGCTTGAGTGGTTAAACTTATATGAATTTTATGACTGTAAGTTGTCTGACATTCAAATAGTGATTGTAGGTGACACATATTCAGGGTTTGTAGCTGTTCTTGTGCAAGAATAATATCTGATAATGTTCATGTGTACATATGTGCCAAAGTGCTTCTTGATTGAAAATGACCACTCAGGATAGTATCTAGCTGTACTCTGACTTTACACTGTATATCCTGTGCAGTAAAATTTAGCTGTATCAATGGCTAACAGTACTCTCTTTCTTACTCTTTATATAGCCCACCTTTTCCATGAGGCTTTTCCCCCTTCTTCCATACTGTTAATGTGCTCTTGACTTATTTTCCTACTTATGTAACATAATGAAGTACATGCACTGATCCTCTGCTTTTGCCTATGCACACACGTAACATTACACTTTGTGTTATGTTTCGTGATTGATGTTGTGGCAACGATGGGAAATTTGGCTAGCTTAACACTATCAAGTTATATTTTCTAAATTTTGATGACCATTACCAAATCTGGGATAACAACATGGACCCCCCGAGAAGTTGTGTGGCTGTGCTGGTCTTATGAGTCGCAGTTAGTCTTAGTGAAGTGAGGAGATTGACTTAAAGGGGAAGAGGTAGGAGTTGTAGACAGAGCCAGTAAGAATCGTGAGTTAAAGATCAAGGAAGCTCCACAGATACAGATGACACCTGAGTTCAGTAGCCTCGACCCATGGGTAGGAGTAGAATGGAGTAGAGCAGCGCAGGTGTCTCAGCTCTGGCCACTTTCCTCCCTCCAAAGTCACTGCCACTAGGGAAATCCCATACACTCTCAAGTCTTGTTGTAACTTATTGAACACGTGGGAAATCTGAACTGAGAGGGGAGTGGCTGACAATGATATAGTCTGTTCACAATCCATTCACGCATGCGTGAGGTAAAGGGTTTATATGCAATGAATTAGGCAAGATGTACACAACTGGGAATATATAGATCGATGTATGGATAGGATTAGAAAGAAAGAAATAAGAGTGTGAATTACATAGCAGTGAGGTAAAGTGTATGCATCACAATATTCATATGGTATAGAGTGAAGAGTCCATAACAACCTGACAACAACAAGTTTAACAGAGACATGGGTTTAGAGCTTCCAGGATGCTGGTTGTGCTGCCTGCAAATCACCGTTCAGTATTATATTAAACAGTAAGCATACCCTCCAGTAATCTTGCTGCTTACATTGTGTTTAATATATCACCATGGAGAGTTCAACTTCAGTTGACCCCTGAAGAGGACTTCGGCAAGAAGTCGAAACGTTGGGTTAAGTTTTAATTAACATGTGCTGCTAGAATGAGAAAAGTTCCTATTATTAGTATATATACATATATATATATAATACTTATAGCACGAGTCAGAGTACAATATGGGAAAATATTTTACGAGCACGCAAAATATTTTCACGAGCCAAAGGCGAGTGAAAATGTGGCGTGAGAGTAAAATATCATTCCCATATTGTACGACGAGTGTGAGAAGTGATTTATTGCTTCTTTGAAATTTTTCTCAACCGGTTACAATACAATTTTCATTGAGTTTACTCGCTACGCGCGCGCTACAAGGAGCGTACAATATAAACCGTACAATATGGGAGAATACAGAACGCTCGCGTGATGCGGAAATATTCAAGTAAAAATATCAAAGCTGCAATAAATATATATATATTATATATACGTATTTTGTTTTATTTTTCTTTAAACAGCCTGTATATAAATTATAGCAAGTACACAAAATGAATTCAAAAATTTAGGATTTTTGCATTATTACTGCGTATTATAATAAAGCACCAAAGGTGCGAACCCCCAGCGCTATTGTGAGGCTGCGCTCCGGGCTGCTTGATTATGTAGGAACAGGAACCGGGCTGCCTTGGTACTTGCTGCCACTAGTTCCAGTTATCACAACTCCCAGATAGAATGATTAGGTAGCTACCTCCTGAAGCGTCAAGTGATTTAAGTTTTAATTCAAATACGCAAGTATGATGACATAGAATACAGAAACGGATAGAAAAGACTTGACCTGTGACCTTGCGTGGACTGGCCTTAAATAGTACAGGCCAGGACACGCCTACAAAAGGAAGTTTCTAGAACAAAACTCTAATAAACGCTACACACACACACTTGGACAAGAATGTTCTTGGAGCTACCACTAGTTAGTTCTCCCCCTCCCCCCCCCACACACACACACACACACCCACCCACAAACTCTCTAACTACTTGCTAATGAGTTCTATTATATAAACAAGTTCTTTCAGGCTCTTCAGCCTGCTCCTGCTTGCTTCTCTGTTAGGTATCTGCTTCTGTGGCTCCGCCCTCTGGGTGGAGTCACTCGCTGAATTGCATCAGTACTAGCTTTTGTGGGTTTTGCCCCCTATCATTACGTCATAATTACTTGAGCAAATAATTTCTTGCTGTCCATCATGGTTTGGCTTTGTACTGTAAAGTTAACGAGTGCTGGAATTGGAGTTACGAGGGTCAAAATACAAATTGACATACGTACGTCCACACATATTTTCAAACAAACAAATATCCCCGATGTTCAATTGTGTTACCCCTGATAGTGTCTCACTCTCTTCGCTCGCTCGCCAATTATATATATATATATATATATATATATATATGTGACCGGTTTTGGGAAAATCGGCCTAAACGCGGCATCTAAAGTTTTCTGGTTTATTCTACCAGTAGGCTGCACGGGGCCTTGGGATGCCTTCCTCCTAATTTGGAAGCTGTATCACAAGCCGTCTTCGCCCTACGCACTACGACACTTCAGTATTTTTGCTAAACTTATTATTGCTGATTTCGAAAAAAAACGCCGGGTAAAGGCGTTGCTAGGTCAGGGGGCGTGCCTTGTGTCCGTATACTATTACTGCGTGTCTCCGGGACACTATGGAATGAACCGGTTACAGGCGGATTGAAAGAAGTCTAAAAGGCTTAATGCAGGGCTCCATAAGAAACTATGATGGCGAGAATTGCGTGAGTACGTGAATTATGTAGAATAGTAAGTGAATTAGTTAGCTACAGTTTTTTCCCCGCTGTTAGTGAAAAGCCCGCCAATAATTTCTTAGCAACTCTCCGTGCACGAGTCCAACCGGCTAGTGTTTCTAGCCTCCTAGTGTGAGTTCTAGAGCACGCCAGAGCTTACAACTGCGTCATAAGCTAGAGCTAACTGGTGTCTATCCATTTCTGCCATAAAAAAATTTTTGAAAAAATCTACCCATAAGGCTTTACCCGGGGATACTGAAAAAAATTGTTTGCCGCGTTTAGGCCGATTTTCCCAAAACCGGTCACATATGTTGTTAACCTTCAGTGTTACATTTTGTAGCTCTAGGTTAACATTGAAAATGGATACTGGTAAATGTCTCTGGCCTTTTAGCTTCTTTGCTTATGAAGACAGCTTTTACATATACTGTTTTCATTGCTCAAGCTATATTGATACCTAATTAGAATAGCCAATAAATCATTCATTTGGTACTGAGATGATTTTGTAAATAGCTTGCTAGTGTATAGTGGCACTTGTGGGCCTCCCTCAGTGAAGCTCATGAGTTCCTCCTTCAGGCTCACACAATGGTGACAGCAATTAAGCTGCTGCCACCAGAATCAGTATGCCTTCCCCTCGACAGCCCCCCCTCGAAAGGTGGACTCAGGATTATACTAATTTAATCTAACGAGATCAGATGGCACAAATGGCAGCTGAGAACTGACTGACTGCACACACAAAACACGAAGTCTTATATGCACAGCCCAGACAACACAACAATGAACAACAAGATGTAGACACACACAGGTGACATGACTTTAAAAATTAACTAAGTCCCATAACCGAAAATACATGTAACTGAATCCAAAACAAGCACAAACATATAATGTTCAATTCATAGTTCCTGGAATGTGGTTGGGATGTCGTCCCACAGCGCTGAAGGTTCGCACTTATGGGGCTTCATTATGCCAGTGAACTAAAACACACACTTTATTGCACAATCTAATTGTAAGCCATATATCATCTCTAATATATACTTCGTTTGATCTGGTTTTATAAATGCATTTACAGGGAGTTTTAACTTCACACACATACTTGCTTAATTGTAGAATTGGTAATTATTGTGGACTTATTAGTAATAAGGTTTAATGAGCTAACTCTAATGGAGTTCAGTATGGAGTAGATATCTCACAGAATATCATTAAGATATGTGTGACTGTGAACTATAACAATTATGTGATAGGTGTTTTCTCTAATTAAAGCACTTTATTACACAATCTACACCATAATTGAGTGAACTCATATATATTGTAATTGTTTAATCTCATATATAAACACATTAGAATACAGAGAGGTTGGTTGTTTCCAACCATAGTGGGCTGAGTATCCTTATAGCTGCCTAGTAGATGACTTTTGCTGTTCATGATGGTTCTACTGGTTACCATGACCATAAAGAGATGGATGTGTTTGTTGGTTTAACTTCCCCCTCCAATCCCCAATACTCAGGGGTTCATTTTGGAATTAATCTAGGGAGGGGGGGGGGGGGCAAGACTGAGCTTTCACTATCTTAGGGGTCATAACTTTTGTACATAATTAAGATAGTAGAGGACTTGTGATTTAATCATTTACAATCTTCATCATTCACATTTTAACTTTGCTTTTTTGCTTACGAAAGTTTAAAATATTTCAAGGGGGGACGAAACGCCTTCAAGGGAGGGGAGAGGGCGAGCACCACCCTGGCTCCCCCTAAATGAACCCCTGAATACCCACATGCTAAATATATGTCCACATTTTGTTATGAAAGTGGGTATAGTAATTACTGAGTATAAGAATTTCTGAATCACACGAGCATTCAATATTCTCCCATACTGAACGCTGCATGATGAATGCTCCAATGTGCCCACATGTAGTTCTTGAGCACAACCAATTTAAACCATTTTTACTTTGATGCACAAGTCTTCCCCCCACTTTTCCCTCAACTCCCCATCCCCCCTCCCCCCCCCCACTCCAGAAAGAGAAAATAAGATATATGATTTATGAGTCAATTTGATATGATTTTTTTTTGTTTATCCGTTTGTAATTTACAGCATGTGTACACATCTAAATCTGTGTAGCCCCACCCTCAAACACTGACACCCCTCCTTCCCCTTGCCCAATTCCTGTTCCTACGTCCAACACTGAGCCCCACCCTCAAACACTGACACCCCTCCTTCCCCTTGCCCAATTCCTGTTCCTACGTCCAACACTGAATACATGGAGAAGAACGGCTATAGTTGGGGAGGGAAGGGGGGGAAGAACTCTGTTTGAGAGGGAAATTTTTCAGTTTCCCCCTCCATTTTTCTGTATCAAACTCTGCTACATGAGAGTATTCATACTGATCAACATTTAATCAATCACAGCATGATGTTACAACTCACTGTAATCTAATTACTATAATTATTAACTTTCAAAAATTCTGAGGAAGGGAGGTTCCATCTTGGGGAGGCGGAGGTTAGGTTTCTATCTACTCTACAGTGTGTATGAAACCCAGACAACTATAAACACATGATTATCAGTCTTTTTTGTTTATGTGTTTGTTTGTTTGTTGTTTTTATTTTGTTATTTTAGATTTAGAGGAGGTCAAGTGAAGTTTCTCTAGGAGAAGATGGCATGATAAGGTTGTTCATTATGAAGTCTACGGAAAATTCCTAGACACTACACTTCTAACTTTGATGACGGATAGCAGAATGTCTGATCATAATGCTGGAGAAAAATATTTGTTGTTTTGTGTGAATTATTAATTTACACATTCATCATGTTTTTTTATTATTTTGTATCCTGAGAAAAGAATATTGCACCTTCGTTACATTGTACACTCACCTACTCCTTTAATTCCTGAATTATTTCATGGCGTATTCATCATTCCATATAATATTATAGTTTATGTATTCATCTTTCGTAAAATTTGAGACATTGTTAAATGCTAGATATTGAAATGAGAATTTCTGCTAAAGATCAATAAGAAAGCAGCATCAAAAGTATTGTACTTTTGTCATAAGCTGTATGTACAGTATCCTTATGGTGTGTCGAGGTCTGGTGCCAAAAGCTAAAAGTAATGACCTTTGTTTCATGGAACTGTGGTAGACTTCAGAAAAGGATAAAATTTCCCCTGATATCTTCAAAGAAAAAAACATGCTAAGAAAGCCAGTCAAGTCAAGAAGTGTGCAGAGTATAGATCTAAACTAACTAGTTATAGAAATGTTGGGCACAGTTAGTCCCTCTACCCTGAAATATTCATCATATCAAAACTATTCTAGGCAAAATGTCAAATAGGTACAATAGTCATGCAGCAGCTGCTTTTGCGACTAGCTTGTAGTTTGGCTGAGGTGCTCCCAGTAAATACAGCTGATGAATATCATTAAGTAGGTGTGCTCTTTATAAATGTTTTTGAAGTTGCAGAATGTCCTCAAGATTAAGAAAGAAAGTCAGACATAGTTACCTGGAATACACAGAGAAGGATGTATATCTACCACCTTTAAAGAAAGCAGAATCAAATCATGGAGTGAAGCAAATATTTTGATTAGTTATTTTATGTGTAAATTGATTTTATTTTGTAAAACATGAACACAAACTATGTTCGTGACCAATAATGTGTGTAATAATGATTTGATGCAAACTACTTTAGTTACAAGTGTGACGATTGTGACCAACTCTTTACATTTACTACAAGTCAATGCCCGTTTTTCTCTTTGATATTTGTCTGCAAGGTAAGGCATTCGAATTTCTATGCGACTTCTCAGTGACTGCTGAACTCCAATGGTCCCATTCGGTGTGTTAAATATTTCATATTTTGAATTTATTTCATGTGCTAGCCTTTTCACTTGACCTGACTTGGGAAGGCTGGGAAGCATACATATTTCATGAAATGCTTCATCTGATATACAAAATTTATCCTTTATATAAAGACTGGAATGAAGCTCACCACCAACTGATTTTACAGAATTGTCTTTGTTGTGTGAAAACATTGCATTCTTAATTTGTAGCGTTTCATGATTCCCTGTGTCAACATTTAGAAAACACGGCTCGAATCCCTTGTCACTACAAAAACTTATAACAGCCTTAACTCCATTGGCAATATTTTTCTTTCTGTTATACTGCTCCTGTCTACTACATTCATTTCATGGTCGTAATGAAGATCCTTTGCTTTTCTCCAATCGTCCAGTTTTCAGTCGAGCAATAACTGTTGCCTGTTCCTTTGTACTTTTTTTCAGATTCTTCAATTCACTCTCAAGTCTCCTTCTCTTGCTATTTTCTTCTTCCAACTGGCTTTCCAGTTTTCTTTTTCTGTTTATGAGCTGATGATTTACTTTCACCTCACTGACTTCAAATTTCCATGAAGTGCTCGGCCATTTCAACAGCTGTTGCTTACGCTTGGCTCCCCCATAGCTTGAATACAACTTTCCCATCCTCCATAACTTAGTCTTTACTGTTGCCCGAATGTCGCCAGTCACTTCAATAAGTATTGAATAATGATTAAATAGTTTCATAATAACACGTTCATAGTTCAACTGGATTTCAGTTAATTTGTTAGACTTGACAACAATAGCATCCTTGTCTTGGGATAAATCAAAAGACGGTAGCTACTCCAGTCTTGCCAGGATGAGAGATACTCCAAAGAAAATAGCTACAACAATAATTTAATCATCTTACTAATAATTATAATACTAAGCTTTTCTCAAACATTTGTAATTGAGTGTAGACAGTAGAGACTGCTGTTGTTCTAGTTTACATTGGTACTCACTTAGTCTTATACCCAGCCTAATATATTGCCTTTTATTTAGGCTTAACTTTAACAATCATGCCACTTAGTTTTAACTTACTTGTTGATATTGTATGTCAGAGTCATTCCACACAGGTTCACAGCTTTCCCATATATAGCTAGCGATTTTGCCAAAGTGCGATGGTTAGCGGTCCAATTCAACGGATAACTATTATATCAATGTGCAGCTAAAAACCACCTCTATTTAATGCTTCCCGTAATGAAGGGATTTTCCCATTGCAGTAAAAGATTTTTTGCAAGTTGTTTGCTGAGTCGGCAAATTGCAATACAAATTCTATTAGGCTAAATTCGGAGAACTCTACTAAAGCGATAAAATGCGGCGATGTAGTGGATTTGCTTCAAATGTGCTGGGTATCATAGGCAAGAATAGAAGGTAAAAAACAAGAATCTAACCGTATTGATTGATGTTTTGAGACCTAATAAGAAATAATTGAAAAAAACCATATAAATTATCTATACTTGGTCTGACTTGCAATTGACAACAGTACATTTCTGTGGTTGGTGCAGCTACAAAAGGCTTGTAATTTTTTGTACAGCATATTTGACAGAAGTTTTGATATGTACAGAATTTGAAAGGAAAATACTTTTAGCCACCAGAGAAAAGCAACTTAAGTTGTTGTGTTGCTGTTACAGTTACAGCAAGGAAATGTAGAAGCAGTCATAGAGTGGGATTTTTTTAAAAATTTGCCTGACTTGGGAAGCTCAGGCTGTCGTTATTTGTACTGCTAATAATCTAATTGTACACTTAAGACTTATGATAAATCCAAGTAGCAATCACGTATACACATGTGTCATACTTCAAAGACACTATAGCTATAGCCACATCAAATAAAGCCTACAATTGAATAATAACCCCAAAAATATCTTCTCTGTTGAGTAACTGGAAAACTATCAATTGACCTTAGTGCAACGTTAGAGTCTGTTATACAGTTTTCACATAAAATGTTACAATGGTAGGAATAAAGTCTGGATGTCGTATCAGTAACTTATAGATACCATTATTTTGTTTGTATTATCTAGTCTAGTTACACGTCTCAGAACATCTATGTAGCTGTAAAGTTCTAGATTCACTGGCATAGCTAAACCATTCTGACGGAAAACTGACTGGAAAACTTAGTTCACTTTAGTGCAACATTTAGTGTCTGTTATACAGTTTTCACATACAATTTTACCATGGTAGGGATAAAGTCTGGATGTCATATCAGTAACTTATACATACCATTATTATAAATCACTGCGTTGTTTGTATTATCTATTATCTAGTCCAGTTACAAGATTATGAATTTGTCAAGTCTCAGAGTAGCTATATAGCTATATGGTTCTAGATCCACTGGTATAGCTAAACCATTCTGATGAAAATAGTTTTGTTCATCATGCCATTGAAGTATACAGATTTTGTATATTATCAGCAGTAACAGCAATTTATTTTATTGCATATTATAGTTTAATAGAAGCAATTCATTTTGCAAAATAATGAAGTAGCTATTCCTACTGGAGGTCAGATAGCTATTTGGGGGTGATGTATGCCGCTTTACTCGTCAGAAGATACCTGCAGGCCCGACACCCCTCAATTTAGTGATGGATCAATCCTTTTTTATCGAAAAAACCGTCTTAGCTGTCCTTATATGCTTTAAAACCTGTCCATTCGCACGGTGATGGATTTGTTATTGTTTTTATTTCTCTTATAACTATAGCAACGGAAAGGTACCGCCCAATTAGGCAAAACAACGGTCGTCATTTGTTCAGATACATTGCACACGCAGCGCATGTGGAAAGAAATGTTGTGGGAGAAGAGGCTTGACGAGCTACAGTGGTCTGTCATATTGATTAGGTAGGCTCAGGCGTTAGATACTGCGTGAATTAATGCGGCGGTGGTGTAGGGGTGGGATTAATGTGAAATAACTATAATATACTCTACTTTGAATGAGTTGTGCAAGTGTTAGTCGTGTAGGTTTAAACTATTTTAGTTTAAGTTGTTGTACATTAAGGCAGTCAATCCAGAGTAACCTTACAAATAATCTGTGGAATATACAATTGAAGCCTATTGTCGAATACTTGTGCTAGCCATTAGTATTTGTAGTAGTCACACGACTGATCAGCGGTGTTGGAAGATGTTTAGTAAAGGGGCACGTTTTCTTGGGGTCGGGGGTTTAAAAGTGAGAAGTTGCCTTGTTAGATTATGCCCCACAATTTTGGTGGCCTGAAGCCCCACCCCCCACCCTCTGCCTACGCCACTGCTGATATCAATCACGGTGGCTTTGCCCCTATAGCCTCCTCTACACACTGCCCAGATTGTGTCACATAATATTTTTAGTTGCTACGGGTTATTATGACCATGTGAATAAAACACTCAGGTTTACTGGACTGACTGGCAAGTTGAAGGTCTTGCCCTAGTTCAAGCTGGCTCATAACCAACCTGCGAGGCAAGACTTACTGGCAAGTGTTTGTTCTTGACGAAGTCCTCAATATAGATGGAATCAAGCAAGTCTCAAGTTGTGGTGTACATGTCTCATTTGAGTTGAGTGTCCATCATTTTGGTTGAGGTGATTGTTCAAACTATTTTATGATGATGCCCAGGGCATACCTGATTTAGGTGATGTTTGTGACCTTCCTGTTGTTGCTGTGTGGCTTGCAGGGTGGGGGAGGGGAGAGAATGGACAGGATATGACCTTTGAATGGGACGTGATAGGGGGCTAGTTTCATTAAAAGTCCAGGTGGAGGAGATGGGGTATGAGTGATATGCATCACTTTTTATTGAACAGGTGAAGGATGTGGACTCCTGTCACATGGTAATAGACACATGTATGAGCTGGTGATGTTTGTATGTTCTATTGGAACTGTAGTTCTTGGACTTTCTAAGTCTTAGGACAGAGAAATTGTAGGCTGTGGTTTATGCTTTTATCACTTGAGTGATGTCCACCAGTTGTATTACTAATTTCTTTCATGATTAGTTTTCATGTAGCCACAAGATATTTGATGACAGACATTAGGAGCACTCTAGTTCTGCAACATTTACAATAAAGTTGAGTAGCTTCTTATCAAGAAGTGCAACAGTTTTATTATTAATAATAAATAATAATAATATTACTGTTATAACAGAAATTTATTATAGTCAGGGTTTTATCTAGAAAATTTGTTTGGAAAGGGGTGGGAGGAGTTAGTGCATATCCGCCACCCTTAGGCTGCAAGACAAAAAATATTTACAACTAGCAAGTACCCCACCTCATAGTGGCGCTTGACTTATTGCACAGTAAGAATGCAGTAGCATAAGTTATTTTTGTTCATTGTTATCATTCTCTACATCAGTTTCCCTCTTCTGCTCTCTTTTTACTGAACTATCCCAGCTTTTCTTATCCCCAACCTTTCCTTTCTTTCACCTTTCTTCTCGAGTCATGGAGTCCCTTCTATTTCTTTGTCTCTCCTGCTTCTGAATATTTCTGTCCTTCTATCATGATTGTGGACTTGGGCTTTGTTGAAATGTTGCCTTCTTTTTCGCACTTTTCCCTTCCTTCTTGAAACATATGCCGCCTTTACTCAGTGATTTCACTAGCCGCCTTCTCCTTGTCCATTCAACCCTCTTTTTAGTGTACTATTAATCACTTTCAACTGAATGGGACAACCTATTCAAGGTATCACGATGCTTTTACTTTTTAAGTTCGTGAATTATTCATGAATACACACTGTCGATCGTTGTTACTGACACACGAGCATATTATTATATATATTCTTTGAGTAATTAGCATGGCATTATTATGAGTTTGAGTGCTGTAATTTTGAGTACTGCCTAACTGCATACTGCACTCAGATACTATTGAACTGTGATAGGTGCTGGATTCGAATGTTGTGCAACTTTACTAGAGTATCATATTTAGATAGTTTCTTCAAAATTTTCACTATGAGGAGGCGCTTGGCCTTAATTACAGTGTTGGTATGATTATTTAGTACACATTGATTTTTAAGAAATTCTTGAGAATTTTTTAATTTATTGATTGTTCAGGACTTTATACAACAAGATAAGAAGATCACATGTGTGGTGGACTATGCAGTCGAGTAAAAGTGGCTTGCAAGGTTAGGTGGATTCTAAATTAGGAAATATTTTTGAAGGGGAATTATATAATGTATATTATAATATACTAGCATCAAGTACCCCGCCACACAGTGGCGCTTGACGTATTGAAGTTATTTTGCTCAGTTATCATTCTCTACTATTGAGTACGGTTAATTAGTTTTCCTCTCCTGCTCAAACTATCTAAGCTTTTCTTTTCCCCCACATTTCCTTTCTTTAGTTCTGTCTTCTTGAGTCATAGAGTCCTTTGTCTAATTATCCTGCTTCTGAATCTCTGTCCTACCATCATGATTGTGGACTTACGCTCCACGAAACTTTTGAAACCTACACTGCCTTCCCTCATCTATTCCACCCACTTTTTAGTAACAATTAATCACTCTTTACTGAATGTGATGACTCTTTACCCATTGAAGTAAGGATGATGCTTTGCCAGACTGTTTAAGCTGATGGATTATTCATGAATACACACATGGTCATTGTCGTTATTTGACACACAAGCGTAATATTCAGGGATTCATTTAGAAATCACTTTAAGAGTGGGCGAGGTTGAGTTTGTGCTATCTAAAGGGTGACACAACTTTCGTGCAGAACTATGACGAGAAAGGAGATGGGCATAATTTAAGCATTTCCCTTCACCTTAAATATTCACTTTTTAACTACACATTTTGCATACGATATTTTAAGAATATTTCAAGGGGGCGAGTGTCTCCCCTGCCCCCCCCACCCTTAATGAACCCCTGTTACTATATAGATATTAGTAAATTTTTCAAAATGTTAATGAACAAGTCCGATCCGAGTTTTTTTGTTATTTTTTTGGGGGGGGAAGTTCTCTTGTTGCAGTATTTAAAATTGTGAAGTATTATACTATTTTAACCCACATGGCTGAGGGTGTCTGTTGTTACATATAAAATCTTGTAATAGACTGAAAAACTATGTGACGAATAGTTGATTGTAACTTTGAGCTGACATTTGAAGGTGATTGTATCATTCATGTGAGAATTATTTTGCTTGGAGTAACAGACACGTGCTGTGTGTGTTTACTTGACACATCCTTTTTCTAAACATTCTACTGTGATGCACATGCTTGTATGAGAATGTATATATGCATTGATCAATGTTTCATGCATGATTTTATGATCGTAATATTCATACAATTAAACATTCGCTGTGCTATATTTTCCCCAAAGTTCGAAGGGGGATTGGGGATCCTAGGTTTAACCCCCTCGGTATGTTATAGCTAAGTTGTGCTGAAATAGCAGCTAGCATAAGGCAATTGTATGGGTGCACAATCTATGCTATTATCCTATTATTTGCATAGGCTGCAACAACTAGTGCAGTGAGATGACGTAAAATCTAAACTGCTGGAGCTGTTACTTTTGCATATGACATCAGAGGCAGAAGGAGTGGTGAAGAAATCTCATCAATGAAATATCCTGATTGGAAGTGGCAGTAGCTAAGGTATGTAAATGATTGGTAAAACAAGAGTATGGACTGGGTAAAGCGAGGGTATGGATTGGGTAAAGTGAGAGTATGAACTGGGTAAAGCGAGAGTATGGACTGGGTAAAGCGAGAGTATGGACTGGGTAAAGTGAGAGTATGGATTGGGTAAAGTGAGAGTATGGACTGGGTAAAGTGAGAGTATGGACTGGGTATAGCGAGAGTATGATTGGGTAAAGTGAGAGTATGGACTGGGTATAGCGAGAGTATGGATTGGGTAAAGTGAGAGTATGGACTGGGTATAGCGAGAGTATGAATTGGGTAAAGTGAGAGTATGGATTGTGTAAAGCGAGAGTATGGATTGGGTAAAGTGAGAGTGTGGACTCTGTAAAGCGAGAGTATGGATTGGGTAAAGTGAGAGTATGGATTGTGTAAAGCGAGAGTATGGATTGGGTAAAGCGAGAGTGTGGACTCTGCAAAGCGAGAGTATGGATTGGGTAAAGTGAGAGTATGGATTGTGTAAAGCGAGAGTATGGATTGGGTAAAGTGAGAGTATGGATTGGGTAAAGTGAGAGTACGGACTCGGTAAAGTGAGAGTATGAATTGGGTAAAGTGAGAGTTTGGACTATAAAGCGAGGGTATGGATTGGGTAAAGCGAGAGTATGGACTGGGTAAAGCGAGAGTATGGACTGGGTAAAGCGAGAGTATGGACTGGGTAAAGCGAGAGTATGGATTGGTTAAAGAGAGAATATTGATTGGGTAAAGCGAGAGGGGTATACTACGAATAACGTGATTAAGGTAAATAGATTGTGTTGGGTATATTTTATTTTATATAAAGAGTGAAGCATTATTTAGGAGAAAAACATACAGTGAATAAACTGGAAATATTATAGATAGAATATAGTTGCCAACCAACCCAGGTTTACTGAGATTCTCCTAGTTAACTTTTTCCTGAAGTCTACCCTATGAACTATTCAAGCTGATTCCAGTTTCTCGCACTTTTAAAGCACAATAATATTTAATAGTAGATCATTCCATAATTACAAAATTTGAGTTGAATGGGCAGCAATTGAGATATTTGTCTTTTTGATCATAATTTTTATATTCATTTAGTGGGTGTGGCCAACCCTGCATTTACATTCTGAGGAGTTGGCTAGTATTGGTAAATGTTGTGAATTTAGTTTAAAGATTGAGCGTGTCATTGATTAGGTAAGGGATACCTTATTAGTAAGAGATACCATGTATTTGGTAAGGTAATTTATTGATTTGGTAAAGGGTAGCATAACTAGCTGATGCAGCCACTGGCAATGAATGGCTACTGCTGACATTTTAATTTTTTCCAGTCATGTTTGTTTGTTTTTTTGATAGCATTATTACAGTTGAAGTGTAGTTTTTGAATCTTTTTGGGTGTTGATCCATGCATTATGCTTTTATAAATACTTAATTTAAGATTTTAATGGTGAAATTTGTTACGATTTGTGTAACTAAGTACATTATGGTGCATCCTCGTTTATATGAACTACTCTAACATTCAGAGTGAAAGTAATTATATTTATTTTTATATTATTGTACTTATTCTTCTATGTGTTTCATATCTGAACTTTTCTATAATTCAAATGAATAATTTTAGATGGTTTGAACGAGTGAGAATGGACTGTATTTTTTTATCTTTTAAAGTACTGTTTTGCCATCAGTTGTTATTGACATTGTTTGTGTATTGTAGATGGAGTGACCAAGTTAGCATTCAAGGAAACAAACAATTGAAATTTTAATTCAAGTTTTAATTCATTTCATTTTAACATTACCTTTTATTGTTAATTGATATTAATTTTTTTATTTTATATCGAAATGAAATTAAAAAGAAATTTTCAATGTGGTTATTCATGGTTGTCAATGTGGGTTAATGTAAAGGTTCCAGACATTATTAAATTAGTTACCAAGAAAGTTGCAGCCTTATCAAGGTGGGTTTGGTAGAAAGTTACAGACTTTGTCAAGGTGGTTGCCAAAAAGGTGCAGACTTTTTCAATGTGGTTGCAGAACGGTACAGACTTGTCAATGTGTTTAACAATTGAGTTTACAGCCAGGTTTGAAAGGTTTGTAAGCTACCTTGTCAACAAGGCAGTTCCACTGTGTATCCCTAAGAGAATCTTATCTTATGATTGTGTGTCCTATAATTGTTCTCCCAGCCTCAAACTTTACGAATCGTTTACTTTGTTGTCATTTTTGTTTCGTTTTGTTATAATCACACTTAGTTGGGAATTTGTATATTACGTGCCATTAAAATCACGTGATTTTTTTTAAATTTGTTACTTAAAGTGGGAGCTTTATGCTTGCTGTAGAGGAATTTATGAACAATAATAAACACAACCACACACAATTTTTGTGTTTGGGGAGGGGCATATTTTCACTCAAGCGATAATTATTACATGAAGTATTTTTTTTAGTTGCCATAATCCCTGATAGAGTATGGGTAGGGTATATAGCAGTCAAGTCTAAAGAGATTAAAAATGGGTAAAGGGTATTTGGAGTTGCAGGCAAGGCAATGAATTTTGGTAAAGGGTTTTTAGCTGGAGTAATAGTTTTGTTACAAACCCTACTAACCCGAACTTTGGAGTTTATATACAATTCTCATCTTACAAAACCTTGCATAAATGAAGGTAGTTTTTTACGGGTCAGGAGAACAGTATAGGGCTTAGTCAATGGTTATTGTACCATTCACGTGGAAATTGTAGTGTAGAATAGAAGTCTGCATCTAAGTAGCTAATTAAAGTATACGTTTAAGAAATGTTACCAATGCAGGCAGAAATCTTTGAGTTGAACCTATAAAGGTATTCAGCAACATTCATTTTATGCTGGTCAGGAACCTTCCAGGTTGACTAGACAGTACCATAGAAAAAGTACAGGATAGTTCATCTGTACTGGTGCAGGGCAGGAACCTTCCAGGTGGACCTAGAAGGTACTTAGAAAAAGTGCAGGAAAGTTCACCTGTACTGGTGCAGGCCAGGAACCTTCCAGGTGGACCTAGAAGGTACTTAGAAAAAGTACAGGAAAGCTCACCTGTACTGGTGCAGGCCAGGGACCTTCCAGGTGGACCTAGAAGGTACTATAGAAAAAGTGCAGGAAAGTTCACCTGTACTGGTGCAGGCCAGGAACCTTCCAGGTGGACCTAGAAGGTACTATAGAAAAAGTGCAGGAAAGTTCACCTGTACTGGTGCAGGCCAGGAACCTTCCAGGTGGACCTAGAAGGTACTATAGAAAAAGTGCAGGAAAGTTCACCTGTACTGGTGCAGGCCAGGAACCTTCCAGGTGGACCTAGAAGGTACTTAGAAAAAGTACAGGAAGCTCACCTGTACTGGTGCAGGCCAGGGACCTTCCAGGTGGACCTAGAAGGTACTATAGAAAAAGTGCAGGAAATTTCATCTGTACTGGTGCAGGCCAGGAACCTTCCAGGTGGACCTAGAAGGTACTATAGAAAAAGTGCAGGAAAGTTCACCTGTACTGGTGCAGGCCAGGAACCTTCTCAGGTAGAAGTACTAAGAAAAAGTACAGGATAGCTCACTGTACTGTGCAGGCCATACCTTCCAGGTGGACCTAGAAGGTACTATAAAAAAGTGCCTAGTACTAAGTGCAGGCCACGTATGATGCAGGCCAGGAACCTTCCAGGTGGACCTAGAAGGTACTGTAGAAAAAGTGCAGGAAATTTCATCTGTACTGATGCAGGCCAGGAACCTTCCAGGTGGACCTAGAAGGTACTATAGAAAAAGTGCAGGAAATTTCATCTGTACTGGTGCAGGCCAGGAACCTTCCAGGTGGACCTAGAAGGTATTATAGAAAAAGTGCAGGAAAGTTCACCTGTACTGATGCAGGATATGTGACCTGCTGTCAGAAATCAACTGACCTGGTACAGGAAATGTGAAGTACAGGCCATGCGCTCAACTGTCCTATAGAATTCCTGAAGTCAGGAAATTCCAGATTTTTTCCTGTGAAAATCAAGTCACGTTATTTAAAGTTTTCTTTGTGACATTCTTAATAGTAGTTGTAACGCACAATACTTTCACACAACTGAACATACCTACGCAAGACTTACCTTCGTGGTTCGTCTAGTGGACAATGAATTTTCAAGTAAATGCTGTTGAGTAGGACTTATAACTGTGACAAATAGCGTATCATTCTTGAGTATTGATAACTTTTGTAGTATCAAACATCAACCATTCTGATAATCTCAATCACCAGTAACTCTTGAACAAGCTCTTCAGCTACGATAAAAAATAAACCAGTGTTATTATTTGTAATTTTAGCCAACAAATATGGAATTACTACTTACATCATTCTTGAGTATTGATAACTTCTGTAGTATCAAATTGAAGTTACTTTGACCATCGGAATTACCTTGAATTCTTGACAACAAGCTCTCACCTACAAAAACAAAAGACAATCAATTTTAGCACACAAATACACAATTACTTTCTTACCTCATTTTCTTGAGCAGTGGTAACTTTTGTAGTACCAAATTTGAGCCAATCTGACCATTTGAATTTACCAGTCACTGTTAACTAGCTCTTAGCTAGCTACAAAAAAGAAAGGCCAGAGTTAATTTTGCATATTTAGCTAACAAATATGGAATTGCGTACTTATCTCAGCTTCCCTCAAGAATAGTAGCTTCCTTAGCATTAATACTACGGCATTCTGACTACCAACGGCTCTTGACAACCAACAACCGGCACTCCGTATCCCCCCATAAAACGGCGAAGTTTTGAAATTAAGTCTGGAAAAGGGTCTTCAATGCCATAGTAACCTGTCGAATCAACTTTTTGTGTCTTGAAAACAAGCGTTTTAGCAGGAATTTTCTCATACTTTGGAGCTTAAGTATAAAGTAAGGTTTGCTTAATGCTGTAGTTTCAGAATAAACTGGAGTCAAGCCTAAATAGCCGTGTTTTTAGGAGAAAAAGTTCCCCGCGCGTGCGTTTAAAGAGCATACGTACCATCCATACATACATACATATATATATATAACATATACCCGATTTTGCATTATCCACCCCTAATACTGTCTCGCTCGCTACGCTCGCTCGCCAATAACATATACCCGATTTTGCATTATCCACCCCTAATAGTATCTCGCTCGCTTCGCTCGCTCGATAATAAATAAATAAACTGACATCCCCGATTTTCGATTGTGTTACCCCTGTAAGTGTCTCGCTAGCTACGCTCGCTCGCCAATTACCGATACTGCAATCTGATTGGACGCCACTATAGTAACTCCAGTATCAATCCGATGTGGAGCTCTCACCAGACCCTTTCCTTCCCCCCACGCCCACATATAATGGGAAGGTAGAGGGTCGGCTACGCCAGACTATACCTACCCTCAGGTCAATGGATGTAAGGAAAGTATCGCCAACTAATAATTGGCCTTCATATTAGTAAAGTATGAATTAGTCAGCTACTTGGCTAAACTGTATATACACAACATTTTAATAATATAATGGGTTAACTTAGCTGGGGATGATGCTGACTTCTCTCCCAGGTCACAATGTAAAAACAAATACAGTAGGACCTCAGTATAACGGAACTCACTTATCCGGATGACTCGGTATAACGAACGGTGCAATTTGCAAAATTTTGTGCATGTGCACAAACCGCACTGCAAAAGCAGCTGTTTTGCTCCTACCGGCTCCTTTGCTGGCCCAAACCACACTGCAAAAGCAGCTGTTTTGCTCCCACCAGTCTCCATTGCTGGCATTTACAATTTGAAGTCAAAATTTTAATTAAACTCAATGAACCTCATTATAACGAACATTTCACTATAACGAACACCCTGTGGTCCCAAAGTGTTCGTTATACTGAGGTCCTACTGTAGTGCGCACTCGTCACACGCGCTCAATTTGATGGCTTACGAATGAAGAGGAGTGCGCGTTTCCATACATAATTTCTACTAGCTGGAGTACTGAGTCACTTAAAGAAATAGCGTTGGATTAAAGTGCTGACAACCCTCAGCGAGAAACCCTTAAGTCTTTTTATCTTAGGCGCTATTGAATAATTTGTAGTAAACTAACTTTAATGCTCATACGCCAGTGTTTACTTCAGGAAGTTTTCATTGTTGCAACTACTCTTAGAATCAGCGAGAATTATAGAAAAATTGAGTTTGGACCCCGGGAATTGACACTACCGAATTTAGTGGATGTACTTGAAGGAAGTACAGTAAAGTGCGCTTGTGGAAGTCTTAACCAATTACTTGGAATTACACACAAGTATTTGATCCAAGATTTATAGATGATTTCGAAATTACTGACAATAACTTTGAAGACATTGGTCCACTTCCTGGTACAAATACACAACCAAACAATACTATTATTTTGGCCAATTTGAGAGTATCAGACTCGGGTTACTACTATTGTTTAGGAACCTATAGAACACAATCTAGGAGGATGATATATTTTAGAAGGTCATTTAGGTTGACAGTAAGAAGTTCAGTTCCTCCAGGATTTATACTACCATCTATGACATAATATGTCTCCAAAGGCGAGAATGTAACTTTAGTATGTGGCAGTTCCATGGGAGTGGAATGGTTTGTCAATAGTAATGGCCAAGAAATGCATATGGCAGATGACAAACTTTTCTTATATAATGTAAGAAAAGAAGATAGCAGTTTATACTTTTGCAGGGGTTTCGATAGTCATACAAGAGTTTTTCAAATTCCTGTTACCTTATTTGTAGATACTCAAATAGTATTAAGTGGGAACATTATCTAACATTTCTAAGGAAGCAATGTGTTACAGTTTCAATCTTAACATACCAATAGATAACAGTCTAATACAGAATAACTAGTGGTGTGCTTGAGCACAAATGGCATAAGAGCCTAAAACTAAACTATTGTTAAAATGATTGATTTCAACTTTACGCAGAGTATGCAACTGTTTCACATATTAGGACAGCTTTGATGTACCTTGCAAGTCGTTGTGATCATGTGATTTTGACTATGTATATAGTTAGGAAAACTTAAAAAAATCAATCAAAAGTGGTATGAAATAAAAGGTTCCTTGCGTAATTGATGCTCTGAGTATATTACATTGCGAACTCGATCCCTACAACATGAATACCATCTTTTGATGGCATATATGTCTGCGCAGATAGGCTTGTTTATAAGGTTTATAACTGCATTAAAATACTAACCAACTAATCTAAGTGCTTGCAGCAGTCGCTATGAGTTCTCTCTGACACTTTATGTCCATTTCTATCAATTTGATTAATGTGAAGGCCCATTCTAATTTTTCCACTACGAGTGGTAGCAGCAAACCTCCACCAAAAGAGAAACTGCACCCACTTCAGTCTTAGCCAAGGTTTAGGAGGTATCATAGCTGAGAAACTTTAAGGGTGAGTACAGGTGTTCATTATAACAGTATTTTAAAGGTTATGTTAATGAAGTGAACAATAATGTGGGACACACTCTTCCTTGCTTCAGAAGTCATAGACTAGCGGATTCACCAACAGTCAATTATGTTGTTTTTTCTTCCTATACAATCAAGTCATAATTGAGGTATGTTTTACATGACACAATCTGTTTGTTTATTATATACTTACAGTAGTCTAAGTTCTTAGTTAGGCAAACAAAGAGACATGTACTAATCATTTCTATATAAATGAAGCAATAGACCCTTACCTTTCTTCCCACTTGTGGTCATTGAAGTACCAGCAGAAAAACACTTGAGATACCAGCTGTTTTATTCATTATCTACTAATTTATATTAGACATTCAGGTATATCTTCTCAGTTTTCTCATATGTATACCAAAACGTTTCTGTCTGGTAATCAATTTTGTGACAGTTTTGTAACCAAAATACTAATTACCGCCAATAATATACATAAAATACTGCCATTTTTATGATAGTAATGACCACACATATGATAAATGCAGGGTTTTGTATTTAAGTAAAAGACAAGCTTATCTCTCTTTCTTGTTTGAATTAACCCTTGTTTGAATTAACAATATAGAAGCAATAACAACTGCATGTGTGGTTAAAGTAAACTAGTGCAGTTATTCTAAACAGGTATGACAGGTGTTTAGCTAGAGGTGATGTTGCAGTACAATTCATATATCGACCATTATACATTGTAGTTGACAGAAATTTCTGAATACCTGAGTTCGATTAACTGTAATTCTACTCTAATGGATCAAAATAATCAATATAAGCCTGTGACTACTAATTATGATTACATTTTATCTGTTTGTAGTTGTAATTTAGACATCACTTGTTGAAACAGTCAGTACACATATAAGTCCATGTTTGTCAAATACACGCCTTCATTAACACCTCCTTGAATGTCCCTTTCTTCATCTTGGCATAATCTAACTCTAATGTCTTGATTACTGAAGTGTTGGAAGTCCCTTTGAAATGTTATGACATGAGAAGATCGTGAATAGTATGTTGTTTAAGATAGGAGCAATGGCCTGCTACATAGATGGGTGCATTCTGCAGCAGTGTCCATTTGTTTTAGCACTAAATGTCCAAATGTGTTTGGTAACACTTCCATCAGTTATGCTAATGCCATCTACATAGGTGTCGGTTAATAAACGATTCATTGGCCTATCCATAAAACCTTCACCAGTACCAAAATAGGCACCTTCTAACTCCCCACACATCTGAGAATAAGACAAATTTATTGAATGAAATGTTATTCCAGAGCATCCAGGGCTTGATGATTTTCGCACACATCCAATATTATCTACTTTGATTTCTCCTGTGCAGTATTGTGATCTAGTATAAGAGTTTATTGTAGCTATCCTATAGTCAATCCTTCAGTTATGTTGCCACAAGATTTGGTCATCTCACTGGACTATTTATTGATTGTGTTGCCAAAAGACAGTTTACAATAAATGAATGCATAAGCTTAGTTCTTAGCCTTTATGGTAAAAACATATTTTTACCTGCACTTTCTTGTAGAGAACTTTATACAATTGTGCCTAATGTTAATTCAGGTTATTATTGGGTGACACTTTCTAATGGTTCTAGCATACAAGTCTATTGAAAGATTTTTGTTACTTAAAATTGTTAGCAAGTGTGAATAATTATTTCTTGCAAGTATTATATCAATATTAATTTGAGTATCATGAGTCATATCTTCTGTTCTAGTAATCTCAAATATATCATTTTCAGTTCTAGATGTCTGATCAAGTGAATTTTTTATTGTAGACATTGTAACATTAGTCTTCAATGAAGATTGTACGTCAGATTCTTGTGTGGTTACTCTGATGGTGAAACCGATAACTGTAGTAGTGATTAAACCTACTATCAGTATCAGCATAATGGTGGTAGCCATAACCCAGAGTGCATGATAATACTTAGGGAAAGAAATATCTTGTCTGCAACTGTTGTTATCTCGAGAAGTTATTGCTTTCTTGTCAGAAATTTCAGCTTTACTATGATTAAATTGGTCAACACCTGAGTGTTCTTCAGTAGTACTGGTCATCTCTATTCTTTCAGCAGAATCATTATTGGTGTGTGTTTGATCAATAGTATCATAATTAGGATTATCCTATTGATACTTCTCAGCCTTTGTAATATTTTCCTTTCCTTTCTTGTGCACAACTGCATAATTATAGATCTGAGACATCACTTTGTTGTTTCAAACTATTGTGACTATTTTTCTTAATCTTATCTACGACAGCATAAAGAGCAGACATATTACCACAATCTGATAATTAACCCCACAATTTTTATTTTTATAGATAGTGGCATCCTTATGAAAATTACTCTGCTATGTTGAAAGAACAACAAGCTTTGGTGATTATAATACAATTTCCTGTAATCATTTTAAACCTAAAGTGTGGGTATTGCAGAATATATAGTCATTAACGTGTATATTGCTTATTGAATCTGCCTTTTTCATCGATTCACAACTGTTGATTGATTTTTGGTTATTTAGCATATTGAAGCTAGGAATAGTTTAGTGGATTGGGCTAAAAGCTAGTTATGTAAAATAAAATGTTGGGAAGAATTTTATTGACGTAACTACTAGCTACTTATATTTATTTTTAATAAATAACATAAAATTGGATTAATTTTGGCTAAACAAGCCAACTGTTTCAAGAATTAAGTACTTAAAATACAACAATATTATTGTTCGATAGACATAAATTTTAGTAAAAAAAAAACAAACTTTCTTGTAAGTGAGCTTTAGGGCAATTGTATATTTTGCGATTACATATGAAGATTTTGGACCAGACACAAGATTACTTGAAACTTGTTTTGATTTCACATTTATAACATTGGTAACTTCAAACTGTGCATAAAAAAAAGTGTAACTGACACTCAGTGCACATGGGCGAGAGGGTTACAGTACAGTCAGTCAGCCAGTCAGTCATTCTGTCACACAATATAAAGAGGGCCTCACAAGATTGAGACAAGCATCAAAATGTTGTACTGAACATTAAAGTTCTTTAAATGTGCCAGAATTTTTAGTCTCGATTTCATTTTTTCAGAAGACCTATATTCATGCCGCACGCACATGAGCAAATAATTTCTTACTTTCAGCGGTTTAAGTGCCATCGAAACTACTGGTTTAGTGAGTGTCACTTCTATGTTAAGCTTCTTGTATGCTAAGCTTCTCGTATGAAGACAGCAATAACGTCTACAGTTTCATTTAATTGCACCTGTTGAATATGGACTTGCTAAGGTTTTAACATATCGACTTGGGTGAGCTATCACAACTATTCCAAACTAATTATTCTTTTGGTCCTAGGCTAGCTTAGTGTATATTTAGTAACACGAATATTGTAATAGCTTAGTAGCGCTGACGGGTTCCCACTTTTGGTGCTTCATTAATGTAGTAAAAGTGATTATCATAAGTACTATACAGTTTTCTTTAAGTTTACTTAATTAACAGTATTATCTCACTCTTGTTGGGATCTGTTTATTTATTGTTTTGTTTTTTAAAACATGTTTCACATTTAATGTTTTCATTTGCAACCGCCTGTATATTACATGACAACCAGTTTGTCTCAGTAAATCAAAATATACATAACACCACTTCACCGAATGCCTTTTCGTCTTGACCACAATATGTCAACTGAAAGACTTTCTAATTTTTCTCAGCATTACAGCTATTCTGTTTAAAAAATGCCACACAAACTTCACAAAACTTTCATGCAATAATTTTTGCATGAATCACACCTGGTCTGAATAGTGGATAAGACCAATAGTTTTTTGTTTTGTTTTTATCAGAAGTTTCAGTTTTCACACACATAGCAAAAAAAGTCGTAAAATTTAGTTACTTCACGACTAGTATCCTTTTGCTTGTTTACTTATGATTAGCGTAGAAAACAATAACTTTCATTAAGTATGCATTTAGTGATTAATTACAGAAGCTGAAAGTAGCCACTGATCTGTGGTTAATTATAAACAATAACAGTAAGGGAGGATAATTAGTCAACTTTTCAATCTGACAGCTTTTGAGCCAAAACTTATTATCTGGAGAAGCCCCTGTAAGTATACAATAATAGCAAATTGTGCATAGCAACCATCAACAAAAAAATGTGAAGGCAGTGTGTGGCCATCCTCGAGACATTATGTTAGGAGGGGAAAGCAAGTATCTAAGCCGAGCTGAAATCTTCTCGTTTTCTAAAAAAAAACAGCCCAAAATATAGTGCAGTGCAAAAACTACATTCAGAAGCAAAGAAATCATTTGTTTACGTGAGTAAGGCGTGATAATAGGGACATTTCCAGTAATTGTTTTGGATTGTACGGCAAAAAAAAAAGCTTTTTTTCTTATAAAGTACAACGAAATGAAAAATTCTGGCACATCGAAGGAACTTTAAATGTGACCGTCTACGGGAAAATCGGGCACAACGCGGCATGCGTAAACGTCGCAAAAAGATCGATTTAGTTCTTAAAATTGTATTAAATAAGCCTAATGAAGGGAACGGTTAGGCGATATATAGCGGGAATGGCTAAGGCTACGGCGATAAAACTTGGAGAGCTTAATATCTGCTTGCCAAGGAGTCTGTAAGTGCAAAAAAAATATTTTTCGTCGGGGCCGCGTTGTGCCCGATTTTCCTGTACACGGTCACAAATGTCCAGTGCAGCATTTTGATGCTCATTCAACCTTCTGGTTGCCACCATCTTCGAGATCCGCTTTTTGTTTGTGTGATAGAATGACTGACTGACAGACAAACTGAGCTGTAACCCTACCCCGCATTATACGCTGAGGGTTAATAAATAAAATTGCATCAATTTTGGGCTGAAGAGCCAATTTTGAAATACAACCATTTCATTATGTGAATAATTATTCGATAGACATTTTTTTTAAGTTTAAAATTGTCATTCATGATTGCTGCATGCCACCCTACCACCCCCCCTCCCCCCCACCCCTTCCCCTCCCCACCACACTGCCCTCCTAACAATTACTGAAAGTAGTGGAATTGGTAATGGTTGGAGCCTTCCTTCCAGCCAATATTGGGTACCAGGTCCTGCACCACTACTCCCTAGCCCCTGCCTGCACACACATTACAGATCCATGCTAGCTCATTATTACCTACCTGATTCCATATTTGTTTTGGGGAATGTGTATTCATCCTCAAACCCACCTCCACAATTCCTTCAAGATACCCAAGCATGTAACTGGAAGAGAGTGCAATGGACCCTGCGCTATCACACTCCGAGCTATGGAGGTAATGTGGTGTACGCATTTTAGAACTCTCAATATGTATTTACACACCCCTACTGTTAACAATAATAGTCTAGCTTGAAGTTCCTTATCAAATCTATTATGTCCTATGAAAACTGAACACTGGGTCAGTGAATTGAATTGGGTAAGAGTGTACATCTACAGTAGCTAACCGTAATGGGTATAAGAGGAGCTGAAATAATAAAAGCAGGTGAGAAAAAGATGACTGATGTATAACTATTTCAATGAAAGAGTGAAAATACACAGAAAGGATAGAGATACTGGGGAGCAGGAGAAGTAGACAAAGGAGGAGAAGGGATTCCATGAGTTGAAAAGAGGAACAAGAAAAACAGGACCTGGATGGCTGAGGAGAAAACAAGAGTAGGATAGGGAAACCATTGATAGAACTACCTTGTGCTACTCCGAATTTGCACAAGTTAGTAAGTCAGTCACCACTGTGGCAGGGTGCTTGTTGGTAATAATAATAAATAATAAAAATAAAAATAATAATAATAATAATAATAATAATAATAATAATAATAATAATGATGATGATGATAGTACATAATAATAATAATAATAATATAATAATAATAATAATGAATAATAATAATAATAATAATAATAATAATAATAATAATAATAATAATAATAATAATAATAATAATAATAATAATAAAAATAATAATAATAATAATATTAATAATGTTCATTCTCGTATCATTATTTGAAAATATGTGTATATTATATAGCTAGGTGTATTAAAAGTTATGAATAATGTATAATTGAGAAAGAAATAGAAAGAATCTAAAGAAAAACCAAAAAGAAACGAATATAATTCATGTGATTAAATAATTCAGAATGTTGAATGCATACAAAATTGTTTGATAGAATCAAAGTAATAAAAATGTGTGGTGTGCTGGTATACACAAGTTATAATATTCACCATCTAGTTTAAATTCAATGTTGTGTAATTCGATACATGTCTAATAAAATAACAGCGATGATTTGCTAAGTTTTACACACTAAACACATCATAAAACATACTGTGAATGCAATATTGAATTAGTACACATAAAGATCCAAGTATGTGAGATATATACCTTCACCATCTTTATCCCTATGCTGATCTTGACATAGTCTCACTTCAATATTTTCCGTAAGTGAAGTAATAAAATCTCTCTGAAATGTAAGATCACAATCACCAGTCCTACAAAAATGTGTACTATTCAGGCAGGAGTGATGTACTCCTACATATTCTGGTACATTTATGGAACAATTACTTGCACTAGCACTAAATGTCCATATGTGAGTTCGGTGAGATGTGTTTCCATAAGTGAAACTAATACCATCAACATAGTTATCATTAATAGTAGTGTTAGCTGATCTATTGCTGCTAGAAAATCCCTCAACTGTACCAAAATATCTGCCATCTACAATACCGCAAATGTGAGAATATGGCAAGTGCATTGTAGAAAAAATGATTCCTGAACAACCCGGTTGAGGAGACACTCGAATGCATCCAGTAGTATCATTCTTTATATCCATTGAAGAACAGTGTTGTGAGAAGGTGGTGGAGTTAATTGAGGCTACTCTAGTAAGTCCTCCAGTTATGTTGCCACAAGATTTGGTCATATCACAATAAACTTGGACAATGGAACCATCAGATGCAGAAACTAAATAATAATCTGAATTATTTGGCCTTATTATTTGAAGTTCCCTACATGACTGGGCTGGCAAGATCACATGTTTACCATAAATATTTAAAGCTGAATCAACACACATACTGAAAGAAGTTGATCCTGCTCGTTCTATGCAATCATTTAGTAGTAATAAAAGAGTCTTTTTAGCTATAAAAAAGTTTTTCAAGTAGGAATAATTACTGCCTGCAAAAAGTTGGTTAATCGAAGTAAGATTAATCAAACCTTCATAGATGTTGTTTTGAAGCTGCGATTCATTAAATGTACAATTGTTCTCCAAGAAATTATTTTCCTCAAGAGAAAGCTCAGACTCAAGCATAGACACTTTCATAAAGCCTACTACAGTAGTAGCAATTAAAATTATGATTATTATGGTCATAACGACAATAGTTATTAACCAGATTAACAGAGGAAATGAGACCTTCAATATATTGCTATCTTTTTTTAAATTTAGAGATAATACATTATCTGAATTTAAACTTGATGCTGACTTTCTCTTAAAACCAGAGTGTGAAGGTATTGGTTTGTCTTCTATATCACTACTATGCTTTGGAATACTTCGAGTACCATAAGAAGAATTGTGAACAAGTTCAATATCTTGAGTATTTTCATCAACTACAGAATAATATACCTCATTCTCTTCTTTGTGGTTTGGATATTTGGATACAAATTTCTTTTTGCTTTTATCTACCTCTGCATTAAGATCGCTGACTTCTCCTTCTCCTCTATTGATTTTCCCTTTTTTCTCTTTCTTTTTGTCAACAACTACATAAGTAGGAGAAGAATCTGAAAACTCACTTCCACTCATCTTCTCAGTTCAGATTTGAGTAGAGTGTATGTTTGTTCCCTATCTTAAAAGCTTAGATGTGCTACTGTTATTGATTACAGTTTCCAATTTTGGTAAAATAACATTATGAGGAGAGACGTATAGCAAAATAAACTGATGATGTAGCTATAGTACTCACTGTCAGTTTACTTAATGTTGTTTTGACCAAAGGATAGGATGCACTAGCAAACACAAATATGCCTGTTTCACATAATTATGACAGCAAATTTAGACCCTTCATTTGATGTTGTTGTAATCTTTGTGGTGTTGATATGTATTATAATAAAACAAAGCAAACATGCAGTGAGCTTAAACTGGAGAAATTTATATATTAGATAATTATATAAGAAATAGCATGACACTTTCTATTTTAGTATGGCTCTTTAAATTTTTTTTTGTTTTTTCTATTCTAACTTGTCCTTGAATGAAAAAACCAAAAGGAACTGTGCTAATGTATAATTAAAAGTTAGCAGTGTTATAACAATTAAAAATAACAAGGTGATCATCAGTTATAGTTGCTGTTGGTTCCCTCAGCTTTTGAACAGAAAATAACCCATGCTGTTGCCTGCTCATTGGTTTTCTTGTCTTATTTTCTAAACAAATGTATAATTAGCTCAAAATCTGAGACTACAATCTATCAGGAATATATCAAGTGTCAATAACTCAGATGATTAGTTTCTTTATGAGTGCAAAACAAACGATTACTTGCATGTGAAGTTGATGCTCTAAAATACATTACATTGCTGAACTAAAGCCCTTCATCATAGACATCATCTTTTGTTGATGGTACATAGTCTGTGCAGATAGGATTGTTTATAAGTTCATAACTGTAGTATGGTAATATCCAACTGAACTATAGTGTTGTGTTTTAACACACACACACACTATATTTCCTCTGCTATACTATTATAAATCTACAATATTTCTAGTTCATTAAGCCTTCCCTGCTGTCATATACTAAAACTAGCTCTATAATTTAATTTATGAAAAATTATTTTAACAATACAGCTAACACCGATTATATCCTAACTTAAGTTTGAAAAAGTGTGAGAGTCATTAAAGAAGTATTACTCTAGTAAGGGAAATTCTGACTGGCAATCACAAACGAACTGATCAATTACAACTTCTAATACATGTATAATTGAGTGTAGCAAATTTTATTTAATAAAAGAACACATCCATGAAAACTTAAGCATCAGATACTGTTATATGGTAAGCCAAAGTATTAGACATAATTATAAAGTCAGAGCCTTTACAACTAAGCATTGTTTTCACATAATTGGAGCTTATGCTACATCAATTGAAAATTTGTTCTTCATTTTCAGATTAATGTTGGGTTGTTATACAGCCATACCATATAATAGAAAAATGCAAACAGTTTTAATAGAAATTGTCATTCATTGTAGTCTTTGCTATGCCACAATAGAAGCAATGCATTGAGGATTTAATAGCAGCTGCTCCAACCTGGTTGGGTAGGCTTCACTAGCTGGAAAAACCCAGAAAACATGGTTGGCCAGGAAGGTTACTATAACTACCATGTGATAAAATGAGTTATCTAGGGTCAAGTACCTAAAAATAACATTGTGAAGATATCTAGCAGGAATATAATATAATATAAAACTCATCAGTGCTGCATATCAAAAGCATCAGCTGGGGGTATGGGAGCCCCATAGTATTTTAACAGCCAACTTTACACCAAAAGTTACCAACCCTAGTATTTTAGTTTATTACCTCCAGTGTATAATTGCCTGACAAAATGTAACTTCTGGCTAAAGTTTTCTTTATAATCATTATAAAATGGTTGAACTGTTTGTGTGTGAAAATAAAGTTATGACTTGTGGAAGACAAAATGTGTGGAACTAATGATACGCAGCTAGTCACATAAGAATTTACAAATTTTGATTTTCTTGTGTTGTATAAAAATTTCCTTTGCATTTTTTATCACTTAATTGCAAATAGTAGTATATTTATCCTCAAAATACATACATACACACACACACATATATACACACATACATACATACATAAATACATACAATATGCATGCATACATATACATACATACATACATGCATACATACATACATACATACACACATAAATACATACATGCATGCATATATATACATGCATACATACACGCATGCATACACACATACACACACATACATACATACATAGATACACACATACATACATACATTCATACATATATACATACATATATACATACATATATACATACATACATACATTCATACATACATACATTCATACATACATACATACATACATACATTCATACATACATACATTCATACATACATACATTCAAACATACACGCATACATGCATGCATACACACATACACACACATACACAAACATACACACACACATACATACATACATACATAAAAACATACATACATGCATGCATACACACATGCAGGCATGCATGCATACATGCATGCATACATACATACATACATACAGCTTCTTTACTTACGTCATTAGAACTCAAATGGTCTGTTTTTCTAATGTAACGATCATATACTTAGCCTTGTTTGGACCGGTTCCTAGAGTCAATAACTGACCTATAAAATGGCATGTTATTGATAACTAAGTTTGAAGAAACATAACAAGAATATCTTTGAAGAAAATGTTTTGTTATCTTACAAATAATATTGTTAGTAGAAAGTCTATTTCAAAAGTTACGTTTTACTTTTACTAACAAACATGTTTTTTACAAGTGAGACAAAAAAAACTGGTGGACTCACTACAACAGCTACAATACTGTAGGGCACATTTTTTTCTTAGGCTGTAAATTCCGCAGATGAAGCGGAAAGGGCATTCACGAAAACAATATTCACGATTACAATCAAATCGTACTAATGAAGCATGCGTACAATGGCAGATGAAAACAAGGAACAAAGGTTCTGTTCAGATTCTGTTGTTAGGAAAATTTACCTTCATAAGGATGTCTGGAATCCTAATGGAACTGTTGTGGAGCAAAAGTTGAGATCATACTTAATCCATGTGTCATATCGGTTGTTCGTGATGGCTTCACAACTCCACAGTTCCTAGAAGAATATTGTCGTTGTGTTAGCTACTTCCTTTACTCAGGACTGGACTCATTTGGTGATAGATGACAGGGAGAAGATGCCATTCTGTACATTTACCTCAAGGACGCTTAGAAGTCCCCTGTACTTTCACTTTTGTTGGACCAAGTCAGCAGATAAAAATATAACAAAGCTAGTTGAGTTAGCACCAGCAAAGAGCATTGACACTCTACTTCCTCCTCCTCCTCCTCCACAAAAGAAAGAAAATCCTACAGCTGTTGAAAGTACAATAGATCATCATGAAGATCAACAATGGCTGGCTATTTCAAGAATACTTATGATAAGAGTCCGATTGAAAGGCAATAATTTCGAATGATTAGTGCAGGATCACCATAATATAAACTCTGCTCAAATGTTGCTCCATAAACAGTTTCCAGATGTTGAAAGATTACCTTCAAAAAAAGAAACAATCACAGAGGAAACTTGTGAGTGGCCATTAAATCATAGAGATAGAGGAAATCACTGGGTTGAGGCCTCCACCCTTAATTCTGAAAATGTTGGCATATCAGTACAACAAGTGTGAAGAATAATGAGAGGCTTGGGAGATAGCCCAGAGGGAACAATGGGAATCAGACTGCAATCTCAGAAAAGAACTGCAGGTGTTGCAAATAGAGCAGGCTGAAAAATTGGAGACAAAAGAGACAGGAGCTGCAAGATAACCTTCGTCAGCAAAAGGCAGCAAGTGAAGCAATTTTGACTTATTTTGAGCGGGTGTGTGGAGTGTGCTTTCATTTCATTGGGTATAACATTTGACAAACACAAATTAGATGTATCAAGATAAGGTTTTTAAGATTCTTACAGAGTTGTTACTAAATAAGAAAGGTGTTACTAAATAAGAGAGGTGTTACTAAATAATACAGGTGGGATAGATATTACCGAAGGCACAAGTACTTATTGGTGCTGGTTTTTGTTTACACCAAAATGTGATGCATTTTGCACCTATTGGTTCAACCTCTAATAAGCCATCTCGATGGTTTAAAGAAAAAGCATTTAAGCTAAGAAAGCTATATGATCACTTACCGTTAGAAGGGACTATGATTCTAGCAACATGCAAATATTGACCACACCTCATTCACATAACCTCAAAACTATAGATAAATAATGATTGACAATGAAAATATAAAATTTAGTTTGAATAAAGTAAACAGTTTTAAAGATGTCCTTTCAGCATGAGTAGAAGAAATACCATGATATGCACTCCATTTATGATCCATCATGTTCAAGATAGATATACATGCATTGACACATAAGAATATAATATAAATCAATAGCAATATACAAACACATTCACAAATGCAACTAAACACTCACAAAAATGGAACTAAACACACTATTCTAAACACACACACAAACACAACTAAATGAAAAGCAGGACACTAGTTCAGGTGGTGACCAACCTAAAAAAGAGAATGCTTCTAAGTCTACTTGCAACGACAGTAAAACACCAACTTGTTCTTATTGTGGTAAAAGTGGCTACAAAACTGTACAAAGCTTTCAAAAGAAAAGAAATGAGAATTAAGGTGAACAATAAACCACTAAAGGTTTGTAAGTGAAACGGGGATGTGGTAGATCCTTTGGCTAAGATTGGCGGTTACAGTCGTAAGCACTTGTGTGAGGAACAGAGCAATTGTGAGTCCCTTACCAAATGTAGAAACTGGGGAAAGATAATCAGAAGGGTAATTTCTTTCCATTCACTGGAAAAATATCCAGATTTCCTGTACTTTTGACGCTTCAGGAAATGTATAGGATAGTTAGTTGTCATCTTTCCTGCACATGTTGTATACCCTCCATGCCATGCTTCCCTGCTTCAATCCTATACCTTCACGACACATGAATTAACCTTAACATGTACTGTATGCTTGCAATTCATAAATCCTGTACTTATCAGACACAACATGACAGTCCAACTATTCTATATATGTTCTATAGCAGGATAATACAATTTTCTATGCATTTGTCAGTTACTACAGGACAGCCCACTTGATTTTACACCTGTCCTTAATCAGTATTGTTCATATAAACTGCACTTGTCCTTTCCTACAGTAAACTTCATAAACTCTAGACCTGTACTGTACCACAGCACTCCACTTACCGTGCATCTGTCCTTGACTTCGTGATACTTCATTTTACCTATCATCAATCCTGGACAAGTACACTTCATATAACGTGCACCTATCAGGTACTCTAGAACATACAATGTTGCCCAGTATCTGCACTGTACTACGACACTCCACCTTACCGTGCACCTGTCCTTGACCTCCTGATACTTCATTTTATCTATCGCTAATCCTGGACAAGTACACTTCATATAACGTGCACCTATCAGGTACTCTAGAACATACAATGTTGCCCAGTATCTGCACTGTACTACGACACTCCACCTTACAGTGCACCTGTCCTTGACATCCTGATACTTCATTTTACCTATTGTTAATCCTGGACAAGTACACTTCATATAACGTGCACCTATCAGGTACTCTAGAACATACAATGTTTCCCAGTATCTGCACTGTACTACGACACTCCACCTTACAGTGCACCTGTCCTTGACCTCCTGATACCTCATTTTATCTATCATTAATCCTGGACAAGTACACTTCATGTAACGTGCACCTGGCAGGTACTATAGAACATACAATGTTGCCCAGTATCTGCACTGTACTACGACACTCCACCTTACCGTGCACCTGTCCTTGACCTCCTTCATACTTCATTTTATCTATCGCTAATCCTGGACAAGTACACTTCATATAACGTGCACCTGGCAGGTACTATAGGACATACAATGTTGCCCAGTATCTGCACTGTACTACGACACTCCACCTTACAGTGCACCTGTCCTTGACCTCCTGATACTTCATTTTACTATCGTTAATCCTGGACAAGTACACTTCATATAACGTGCACCTGGCAGGTACTCTAGAACATACAATGTTTCCCAGTATCTGCACTGTACTACGACACTCCACCTTACAGTGCACCTGTCCTTGACCTCCTGATACTTCATTTTATCTATCGCTAATCCTGGACAAGTACACTTCATATAACGTGCACCTATCAGGTACTCTAGAACATGCAATGTTGCCCAGTATCTGCACTGTACTACGACACTCCACCTTACAGTGCACCTGTCCTTGACCTCCTGATACTTCATTTTATCTATCGCTAATCCTGGACAAGTACACTTCATATAACGTGCACCTATCAGGTACTCTAGAACATGCAATGTTGCCCAGTATCTGCACTGTACTACGACACTCCACCTAACCGTGCACCTGTCCTTGACATCCTGATACTTCATTTTACCTATCGTTAAACCTGGACAAGTACACTTCATATAACGTGCACCTATCAGGTACTCTAGAACATACAATGTTGCCCAGTATCTGCACTGTACTACGACACTCCACCTTACTGTGCACCTGTCCTTGACCTCCTCATACTTCATTTTATCTATCGCTAATCCTGGACAAGTACACTTCATATAACGTGCACCTGGCAGGTACTCTAGAACATACAATGTTGCCCAGTATCTGCACTGTACTACGACACTCCACCTTACAGTGCACCTGTCCTTGACCTCCTGATACTTCATTTTGTCTATCGCTAATCCTGGACAAGTACACTTAATATAACGTGCACCTGGCAGGTACTCTAGAACATACTATGTTGCCCAGTATCTGCACTGTACTACGACAGTGCACCTTACCGTGCACCTGTCCTCAACCTCATTATACTTCATTTTATCTATCGCTAATCCTGGACAAGTACACTTCATATAACGTGCACCTATCAGGTACTCTAGAACATACAATGTTTCCCAGTATCTGCACTGTACTACGACACTCCACCTAACCGTGCACCTGTCCTTGACATCCTGATACTTCATTTTACCTATCGTTAAACCTGGACAAGTACACTTCATATAACGTGCACCTATCAGGTACTCTAGAACATACAATGTTGCCCAGTATCTGCACTGTACTACGACACTCCACCTAACCGTGCACCTGTCCTTGACATCCTGATACTTCATTTTACCTATCGTTAAACCTGGACAAGTACACTTCATATAACGTGCACCTATCAGGTACTCTAGAACATACAATGTTGCCCAGTATCTGCACTGTACTACGACACTCCACCTTACCGTGCACCTGTCCTTGACCTCCTGATACCTCATTTTATCTATCGCTAATCCTGGACAAGTACACTTCATATAACGTGCACCTGGCAGGTACTCTAGAACATACTATGTTGCCCAGTATATCTGCACTGTACTACGACACTCCACCTTACCGTGCACCTGTCGTTGACCTCCTGATACTTCATTTTATCTATCGCTAATCTTGGAGGAGTACACTTCATATAACGTGCACCTATCAGGTACTCTACACTGTAAAAACCGGGGTGTTTAGTTACACCCTAAGTGGGTGTACTGAAACAATTGTTTGCATTGGGATGTATTGTTACACTCATAGGGCGTGCTGTTACACTCACACTGCGAAACACTCTATGATCATACCAAAAGGAGTGTATTTTTATCAGGAATAATAGGTAACACCCTTACAGGAATACTTTTTTTACATACCAACATTTTATAATGAACCTGTTGACTTATAATTTCCCATTATTATTTGTTGTTGGTTTTGTTTTATTTGTTGTTTTACTTTCCATTGCAGCAATAAAGGCAAGCTGGTATAACATGGAGCTTTGGATAAAGAACATAAATATTCATACTCGTTACTGTTGTACTGTGCCAAGTATATTTTATTCATTTGATCACAAATAAACTGAGAGTCATTAAAAAAAATCTTTACTACACTGCTTGAAGGTGCTTGTTTTACTAAATTGAGGAAACTATTACACTAAAGATTTACTGCATAGTTTACTCATTTAGTAAAACATACTTAGTTTTACTAACAGGAAACCTTAAGTAAAACATTGTACAACATTTTACTGTAGTTTTACAGGTTTGTTTTTTTACACCTTTGTTTTGCTCATGGTTTACTGAAGGGTCCAAATGTTGTTAGTTAACTATTAAATGCATTTAACTAATTGTTTTAGTTAACTTCTTGCATTATATTAAGGATAACATGGCTGATGATTAATTGAAGAAGAATCCCTCATAAGCGCCAGCATATCCAGTGTGCATACCACTGCACAGTTTTATAATGGTGTAGTTTTTTACTTGATCACTCAGGTCCCAGGTCCTTCCAGAGAAAGACACAATTAGATAGTGACCCCGAGTTTATAATGTCCCTCCAACGGCATTGATGAAAATGTAGCTACCTTAAATATTTGTTAGGCTATGTACTGTTGGGTAGACATAGGCGGCTCTGTGCATAGTGAACTACCTCCCTCAGGCCCTAAGTACTTCGCTGCGCGAGATGCTGGACCTTCCCCAGCAGCCTCGCAAAGATACTGCATTGTCTCATGGAAAACCCTTTTCCAATTACGTGTAGGTAAGTATCGCCAGGCTAAATAAGTTAAAAACGCTTTACCATATAAGTAAAACTCTCGACTGGAAGTGGTCGTCTAAACTATTGTTGCGCGCTAGTCCACTGATTTGTAATACGGCTACGCTACTGAGTACTGTGTCTTGGGGAACTTGAAGGAAGCTTTCGCTGTCTACCCTGGCTTATGCTTCTGGGTAAGTAGTTTTATGGCTAGCGGTCAGTGGGTTTCTAAGTATTTTAGCTGCACGGGGTCACCCAGGTCATTTTTTTTTCCTGGTGAAGTTGTGTTTCCTGAACAATTTTTTCTAAGCTAATATAGCTACTGTATGAATTAATTAATGAATGGAAATAAAGAGCAAGGGTGGCTTGAATTATGATAGCGATATTTTGTGGTAGTTTTAGCTGTATCTTGATGACAAGGGCTCGTCAGTTTGTTTGTTCCATAGTACTCTTGAAATTTTTCATTTCTTTGTGAGAAAGTGTGGGTGCATGTTGGAATGGTTTCTAGTTACTGAATTATTCTAAAACATGCTCTACCAAAATTATCCTCACTCATAGCTTTTCCCATGGCCACCCTAACATCCTTTAGCGTGCTCCTGGACAATGAAGGGGAGATAATCATTGCATACAACTCAACATACATAATTATATTTTCTACTTTGTTTTAGGCCCATGGTTTCATGCAGGTTATGGGAGCCTTGGGATTTCCACCCTAATTTTTTTTTTACCCCTTCTGAATTTATTTCAATATAAGTTATGAAAAAATTGTAGGAATTTGTAGTAGTTTGTCCAAGCTTTCATGATCATGACTTCACCATTTTCATGTGGCTAAACGGTTTTTGTGACTTTACAAATCTCTCTTATCTTTCCCCCCCAGTGAAAATCCTGTATGAATTTCTGTCATTTTAGTTCATGTAATTCTGATAAACTTTAGTGATATCATTTTACTTATCTGCTTATTCTTCATTGAGCTGTTGTTGTAGGACTTTTTCAGATTGCCAATTGCTTAATTATAGTTTTAACAGTTTATTAAATGATTATTCGTTTTTATTATGTTCTCTAAGGCAACGTCAGTAAATTTGTCAGTTCTCTAAGCACATAAGTGCTAATATCACGGCTTCAGAAGCACAGTGTCGTATTAGCTTGTATAACCAGGTTTTGTGCCGAGGTGGTAGGGGCACCCTGAAATCCCCCATCTCCTCCAAGCTTTAGTTCCCCCTAGAATTTTAATTTAGTAAGTAGCTACAATAGCTATAAGCTTGAATTATGTGACAAAACACAGGTCAGTATAAGGTATACACTTTCACATAGGCATGCCCATCAAAGCAGTGTGGGTTTCCAAAATGAGAGTGGCTAAGTACACCAGTGTTTCCCACCCCCAGCGCAGAATCCAGTATGACACCCTGATAGCTTAGTGATTATATGCTTTTTCTGAAGTAAAAGTATGTTCTTTTTCCCCAATTTATAATGTCACTATGAAGCATTTGTGCATTTTTCAGCTGATGTTGTGAGAATAGGGAACAATAATTTTCTTCCGTTGGCCAAATATATTGGCTTCCAGTATTCAGATGTGCAGTGATGGGAAGAAAAATGGCCATTTTTCACATGCAGTTCATAGAATAAGAGTAGGACAGGTCATGGGAGCCATGACGACCACTAAGGCCATAAGCAACTTGCTTGACATGATACAGTATAATAGTATTGATGACCATTACCAAATGCAAGTCTCATGACCTCATAGAGGTAGTTGCAGGTCTTATAAGTCACGATGTGGATTTGAGACTGGTAGACAGTTAATTTGCAAAAAAAATTTCGACCGACAATGTTGGTGTTTTTTGTTTGTTTGTTTGTATGTTTGTTAACCCTAAGCACGCATGCATGAGAGAGTTGTAGTAGTTGCCCTGTCAGTCTGTCTGTCATGCTCTGATTTTGGAGATTACTGACAATTAACTGTTGATTTAGGTATGAACTTATTCAGAAAAAAGATTTAGGATCTTTTATTGTGCTACTTTTTTTTAATTTGGGGCTAATTGTTGATAAAACGTGAAGCTTTCAGCTCCCTAGCGTCACGTCATAATCACTTGAGCAAATAATTTCTTGCAGCCCGCAGTGTAATTTGCTTTATGCTCAGGAAAGTTAACCGACGGATTTGAATGAAGTGAAGTTCACGTTGAAAACTATAACAGTGAGTGTTTCTGGCTAGTTTAGCTTCTCTTATGAAGACAGCATTTCCATGTACTGTTTTCATTGCTCGAGCTATATTGATGCCTCATTAAAATAGCTAACAGATTGCTTTGTTCTTTTTGAAGGAGATTATATTATAATAGCTAGGTAATGTTTAATAGCACTGAGGGTTCCCACCTTTTGGTGCTTCATTTTTTTTGTTTTGTTTCTTGTTCTTATTTAAGGCTTTTCTGTACTATGTAATTTATAGCCAGTACAAATGTTTTTTGTATAGTAGTCAAGGTGGTGTAGTTTCACTGACCATACATGCCCTTCCTTCTGCTGTAGCTCAAGTACGCAAGCACACAATCATTCACACCCACTCATATACACAGTCGTAGGGGAAAAGGCATTATACTTGTGATGTGCTTCAGTAAAAAAATAAGGTGAAAGGGTAAAATTCATCTTTATAAATCATCATGCACAATTTGTTTGAACAATTTACACAGCCTACTTTTTTAAATTAGCGTACGAGACCACCCACGGCAATTTTTGAGACTTAAAAAAAAACAAGCTATTCCAAGGAATTATTGCGCTGTATAAATCCTAACTCTATATAAGGCTTGCTTACTAACAAAAGAAACAGGAAGGAACCTAAGAAGCTTAACACATAAAGCAGCAAATGTATATTTATTGTTTGTTCTTAGCTAGTCAGCAGATGTAACACACAACACTCTCACATGCACGCGTTCACTGGATATACCCAACACAAGATTTACAGTGTAGTCTCTTGGTAGCTTGGCATGTTGGGCAATAAATTTTCAAGTATGAACAGTGATGACAAACAGCGAGTTGTTAACCAAGGTAACGAGTGTACACAAAAAATGTGATAGTCAAAGTACAAAAGTTACATACATACGTCCAAGCATATATGATTATACAATAATATATCCCTGATTTTTTGTGTTGTCCCTGATAGTGTCTCGCTCGCTTCCATATATAATTACCACGGTTGAGCTTTGTGTGCGTGTGTGTGTGTGTGTTTGCATGACTTTTAACTTCATTCTCATATTCTACCACTGCTCTGCGTTTTATCACGTGATGCCAGGAATTATTCTCTCTAAGACTGTTGCTAGCTGTACTAACTTCAGGGATGATGTTTCAGCCTTCATGGCTTGAAGCCGTAGTGCTAGTGGCTGGACCCATCGGTTTTCTTCCTAACCACAGTTATATGGTATTGTTCTATCTTGTGTAATACCAGGGGTTTTTCAGGGAGCGGAGGGGTGGGGGCTTGTACATCTCCTTAAATCTAGTTTGCCGCCCTTCCCCCACCCCTTAGGGATTAAAGACATCCTAAAATTAATTGTACTCAATATTTACGAAAAAATAGAATACATTGAGATATGATTTTTTTTTCCAAATGTCAATTAGTCATCATTAGATAATTGTTCTGGTGAATTTAAAGCAATGTACAATGGCTAACTAGTCTAATTTAATCAGTGTCATTTGTAATAAACTTCTTTCCATATGAGCAGCGTAAGGCAGACTGTGGCAAGATGCTTAGCCTGTAATATCTATTGTGCTGCTAAATTATGACACTGAGCAGTAATATCTTTTGGGGCTAAGGAAATGATAAATGTGGTCTTATTGGACGAAATGCTTTCTTCGTGATTTCATCAATTGATAAACTTTTGTGGCTTTTTTGGTGTCCAGGGGCGTGGAAGATTATTTGGAATAGTGAGGCTCCACTGCACTTGAGTTAGACAGGGAAGTACTTTGCTTCCCTTTGCTCCCCTCCCCCCATCATCCACATATGCACACACATCCCAGATATTAGTTTGACTTTCGTAGAGAAATTTGCCCCAATTTTTCATAAAGTTTTGTGGTAGTTAATATAAATATAATATAATGTGGAAGGTACTGTACTAAACTAGCCAGATTCTCTAAAAAAAAAAAGTCTACATGTGTTAGAATTACAAGCACGAAAACACAAATCCGAGAATCTTGAATTATGTTGAGCTAGTTTTACTTGAGACATAAACTTTCAATGTAGGAGTGTGAAGTGGCAGGTGTAATAGTGCAGTGACTACTCCACTGGTGTACATGTGATGACTCCTGGACTTCAAAACTAGAGGTGAGGAACTCTAGAATGACTTCTTAACTCCACTAACAAGAAAGAGGCCTTGTGAAATTATTTTTTTATTTACTATTACTTATTACTCATTTTAATTGACTTGTGGATATTTCCATTTAATGCACACTTAGACAACCTGAAATATAGGGAGCGACTTAAAGTCTGAACTTCTAGAACTCTTGTCATTTCATTTACTAGCAGAATAATTCTTTGAAACCATTTGTATGTGTGGCCGGACACACACACACACACACACACACACACATTATATTTATTCAACTCTTCATTTGTAAAGTATTGAATTCAAATGAAAGGTGAAGAGTTCCTGAATCATTTGGTCTCACACACGCACACACATAGCTACAGTAATGAAATTAATGAAAGTTAAAGAAGAAAAGTAATGGCTACACATGATAGTTAGTCATTTGTTACCAGGGGCTGGAGTCAAGTATTTCTATGGTCCTGTGATTTCCAGATAATGTAAGATTCATTAACCCTTTCACTGCCAAGTTTATGACAACCAGTTCGGTAACATGAAAATGTAACTAGTGATGTGCTTGAGCACAAATGGCGAGCGAGCCTAGTACTACACTGGAGTGTTAAACGTTTGGTTTTAACTTCTAATATTCAAGCTACTAAAAAAAAGTGGAGTTATTTAATTATGTATTATACGGTAAAGGCATTCAATGCCATAGTAACCACTCCCCGAAACTATTTCAATTGAAACAAAAAACAAGTCACGTTCTTTAAACTTTTTCTTTGGGATATTTTTGTAACGCACAATACTTTCACATAACTGAACATACGTACGCAAGACTTACCTTCGTGGTAAGTCTAGTTGACAATAAATACTGTTGCGTAGGGCTTATAACTATGACAAATAGCGTATTAACTTACCACCGCAACTAACTCGATAGAAATGGAACTCCAGTAAGTTTTTGAGTTTAAACTGCACCCACAAAAAAATTCAAAGTTTCAGTAAACAATTCAATTTCTAGGATGATACGGGTAATGATCGTTAAACCGGAGGATACTGTTTAGTGATGTTTGGGACGGGGCCGAACGCTGAGTTAACTCGAAAATACGAGAGAGTTAAAGTACAAAATGGCATACGTACGTCCAACATATAAACAAACAAACATCCCCGATTTTAAATTGTGTTACCCCTGAGAGTGTCTTGCTCGCTCCGCTCGCCAATAATTTTTTTTTTTTTTTTTTTTCCTGCACAGACATTCAGCAACGAGATATATTTTAAAAGCCGGTACAGACAAAACTGTATACTATGATGCAAAAAAATAGTCTATTAGTCCACACAACCAATAGCTACAAATTTGGACTTACTGTTAGGACCAGATGGCATCTAATTAGTCAGTGAGACGTACAGAGGCTCGCGCCAGCACTTAGACTTTATTTGCGCAAGAATAATAATTGATTGCGAGTTGGTACAGATTATATAGGGTGATATGGTATAGAACTAAGATAGGTAGGAAGTAGGTGGAGATTGATATGAATATGATTAAGTTTTAAGATGAGAGGCGCCAGCAAGCTGGCCAAATGTAAGGTGTGGGTGTTAAATGATGAGATAAATGTGGTGGTAATCAATAACAGGTTCTGTTCCAAGTTCAGACGGATAGCTGTAGGTCAGTTCTTCCTCCTTTGTGGGGGTGGTTCCGACAGACAGTTATCCTGAGATTGACCACTCTGGATGGAGCCAAGACAGTTGTTGTTGTTGTTGTTTTGTTTTATCAGTTCACACACTTCACTACTTTGAAGTTTTGCCACTCAGTCCAGGTCTGTGCCATTGGCATTAACCTGAGAAGGCAGAACTGCCGTATGTGCATACTGAATGTTTGACATCGTGGTTCCTATGTGATTGTGTAGATGAGCATTAATAAAGATATATATGTAATAAAGCATTCCTTAAGGCAGTAAGATGTATTTTTAACTATTCTAGTGCGAGAGCTATATCTGAGTTCAATCAAATTGTAATGTCTAAATTTATTGTCCAGCTATTATTTATATGTACCATACTGCTCTGTGTGTGTGTACATGTGTGTGTGTACATGTGTGTACATGTGTGTGTTATGTGTTTTGCAGAGTACTGAAGTCTTTTTGCTGTACTTCATGTGACAGACTAAAATTAGTTTACTAAAGGTATGTTTAATTTTGTGTGTGTGTGTTGTTATACAAATATTTTTGTGGATGTTTCTCTCTTTCACGGCTTTTTTTTTTTTTTTTTTTTTTTTTTTTTTTTTTTTTTTTTTTTACCATACAAATTTAAAAAAAATGTTTGGCTGTCACCAGCTTGCTTAACACACAAACACTCTGTGGCTGAGTGATAATTTTCCAAAAGTGGGCGTATGCTCCTCTTTTTTCTTTCTAAGGCGCCACACAGCTTATTGTGTTTGGAAGTCCACATCAACCTAACATAGATTTTCAAAGAGAAGTTTTGGCTAGACGGTAGTATAAATTACGACTTTCTATCTAGAATGATTTGCAAGTTGGAAATAAAATAGCTTTGGTATTGTGACTGAAGACTACTCTTTGTTTCTTATGTGCCAGAAAGTTAACAATGAATACATGAAGTGACTAAACCAGCTATTAATATTGTTTTGCTAGTTATAATTGCACTACCAGAATGCTTTTGTTTTGCTATCTCGAGGGTTTCTCAAAGGTAATGCTTTTTGAAAGCATGAGCAGAGTGCTTGTGATAAATACGCAATAGATGCACTTTGAACAATGCCAGCTCTACTAAATGCTTCAGATGCTGTTTACTGTGGTTTGGTATGTCACACCTCTTACACCACACTCAATTCCTGGCCAGACCACTTAGAAATGCCAGAGAAGCCCCTGAGTGGTCTCATGTTGGATTCCTAGTGATAGACAAACATTTTTTTTTATTTCTTTTTAAAAAGCCTGTGAAAGAGAGAGAATACATCTAATGAGTAAAAGAAGGCTGAGAAAGAAATTGTGAAATATTTTTATGCTCTTGATTTTTAGATGCAGTGAACAGTGGAATTCTGCTGATGCTCGTCGTATGGCAAAACAAGCACAGAATTTTGTTACCAGTGTGGGCCACTCCCCCACAAGAAGGTGGTGGTCCCCTAGTGAATTGTCCTTCTCAAGATAACTGGAAAGGAAGCTGCGAACATTCTTAACACCTGTCATTCTATCATATCCCACTTCTTTGTGCATTTTCATTGAACCCACTGGGGTTTTTTTTCTTTGTTTGTTTGTTGTTGATTTTTGTTGCTTTTTTGTTTTGTTTTGTTGTTGTTGTTTTGTTGTTGTTTTGTTTGTTTGTTTTTCATTAATTTGAGTTATACTTATTGATAGTTTTGTGCAGTAACTCATTACGCAGTGAAACCTCACACAACAGGAGTGGGAGGATTTGTGGAGGAGGTTAACTACTACTACAAATATATTTCTATTACAACAGTGGTTACATTCATTTTGGCTGTTGTACGGAGTCAGATATGAAGTCCAATAAGCAAGCAGTGCATACTGATCTACCACTAAAACCAGCAAATAGGGCATCGCAGCATAGATATTATAGATACAGAGTAATCAAAATAATGTAACTCATTCAACTTCAACTATTTCACTTTTACTTGTAGTTCTACTTAGTCAATCATGCACTGGTAAAAATTGTTACTGTGGCAGATATTTTAGACTTACAGTAACATAAAAGTACCAACTTAACAAAGCTAAATTCTAGTGAGTAGAGAGACTTGAAATTGCGTCATGACAACCAGTTAGCTATAGAATGATGGACGTATGTTGAACAACCTCGACATTTTGTATGGAAACACTGTATAATAGTGCATAGCTACAGTGAATGTTCTTCCTGCCCCATCCAATTAGATAATTTATTACTCCTTGGAACAAGCAAACCTCTGATTTATGATCTGAAAGATTGCTCTTGATTTGTGGGTTCTACTATTTTAGACTAATTTTTCTCACTTGCATAGCTAAAATATGATTTATTTATGTCTAGAGAGAATAATACAATATGTAGAGAATCTTAATCAGGATAAGTTTGTGATAAATTAATAATGATCACTCCGATCACTGGAGTTCATATTTTCCATTGCTAGTAGCTACTGTTTTGGTCAACTAAACTAAAACAAAACCCCTTAGTTTGAAGAACAGCTATATAAAACTAAATGGAGAAGATAGAAAATTTGAAATTACCCTAGAGTGGATGACAATAATTATTAATATTACAATTAGCTAAGTAAACATATAGCTATGTATACAGTAGAACCTCTCTACAATGGATTTCTGGAAAAGCAATCTTTAATCTCAGCGACAGCAAACAGTATGGAGCAAAATGATCTTCCACAATCTAAAATAGCTAACCTCTGAAAGCAACCAAACTCTTAACAAAGATCAAAACATTTGTCCCCATGCATGGGTGGCCTTTGTAAAGAGGTTTTGCTGTAAAAAAAATACAGTACTTTTGCCAATGGACATAATATGTCATATAATCAACCCATATTATGGATTGATTATATGTATGTTTATATGCTTTTCTCACCTAATTTAGATAAGCATTCTCAAATGTATTTCCCACAACGCTCTTGTGCGTGCATACTTCATCAGCGACCTCACTAGTTTCCAACCTGACGTTATAACCAATAAATTCATCATTGATTCTTTAATATTTGAACAACAATTTATTGTTCGTTGGAGCAAAGTTAAATTCCGAGATCATTCGAGTCCAGCCCGGGCTAGATCAGTGCGTACATACTTTCAGAATTGTTTGTAAAACGACTGTAACTATAACAACTGTCCGCGCCCACCTAGTCAGCGTTTAAAGAAAGGTCAATCTTCTCGTGTCCAGTCTCAGTAAGTAATACACAGTTAGTGCTGGGTCCCTCGGTTAGAGATGTTAGGTGGCTATACTTTATTCCGGGGCTGCATATGCACGTGCAAGTTGAGACTTGTGGCTAGCTATAAGAAAATGTATTTACTGTCTGTTGGCTCTTGTGTATGTATAACTAATACTAGTGGTGTGCTTGAGCACAAATGGCGAGCGAGCCTAAAGACTATACTATTTTTTATTGACTTCTAACACTGAAGCTACTGAAAATAAGGTCCAGTTTTTTAATTTAGCATACAGGGTAAAGGGATTTCAGTGCCAACTCTCTGCAACTGCTTGAATTGAAGGAAAAAACAACAATAACAAAACAATACACATTATTTAAAAGTTTTCTTTGTGATATTCTTTAGCTAAGTAGTGGTTGTAACACACAATGCTTTGACACAACTGGACATGCACCTACAGACTTTACCTTCGTGGTAGTCTAGTGGACAATGTATTTTCAAGTAAATACTGTTGCACACGGCTTATAACCATGACAAAGAGCGCATTGACTTACCACCGCCACTAACTGGAATAGAAATGGAAGTCCCTTAAGTTTTCAAGTTTTAACTGCACCCGCAAAAGAATTCAAAACGGTAAACAATTCAATTTCTAGGGTGATACGGGTACTAAACCAGAGGATTCGGTTTAGTGCAATTTGGGATGGGGTCGACCACATAACTAACACAAAAACGCGAGGGTCAAAGTACAAAATGACATACGTACGTCCAAACATATATACAAATAAACAAACATCCCCGATATTTTCATTTTTACCCCTGTAAGTGTCTCGCTCGCTCGCCAATTAAGTGAGATTGTTATGTTTCTGTTGCTGGATACTTAACCTGACCTTTCTTAGGTGATGTAGCTAAAATTTGCTGGTTGCACCAATCATGGGTATCCACTGTGTGATCTTATTTTTTTGGATATGCGCATGTGAAGGGCTGCCTCTCTGTCAGAGTAGTATATGGCACACCTAAAACTGTAACTAAACAATTAATTGAAGGTGTTTGTTGGTTTCTTCTACTACCATGCCTTCTGTCTCAAAAAATAGATGGCTCTATTTTTTTCTCATCCATGACTTGATCAATGAATTACACCAAAATGTATAGCAATGACCTATAGCTGGCTACAGTGTACATGTGCTCAGTCTCCATGGCTCTGTCTTATTCATTATACATGTGCTACAGTGTACATGTGCTCAGTCTCCATGACTGTGTTGTATTCATTACACATGTGCTACAGTGTACATGTGCTCAGTCTCCATGACTGTGGCTTATTCATTATACATGTGCTACAGTGTACATGTGCTCAGTCTCCATGACTGTGGCTTATTCATTATACATGTGCTACAGTGTACATGTGCTCAGTCTCCATGACTGTGTTTTATTCATTGTGTTTAGTTCCATGGGAGGCATGACAGTGACAGATAAGCCATACCAGTTATCAGCCGACCTATGAATGTGAAGGGAAGAGTATTTCAGTCAAGTACGTGTGTGATAGTATTTCAGTCAAGTACGTCTGTGTTGGTATTTCAGTCAAGTACGTGTGTGTTGGTATTTCAGTCAAGTACGTGTGTGTTGGTATTTCAGTCAAGTACGTCTGTATTGGTATTTCAGTCAAGTACGTGTGTGTTGGTATTTCAGTCAAGTACGTGTGTGTTGGTATTTCAGTCAAGTACGTGTGTGTTGGTATTTCAGTCAAGTACGTCTGTATTGGTATTTCAGTCAAGTACGTCTGTATTGGTATTTCAGTCAAGTACGTGTGTGTTGGTATTTCAGTCAAGTACGTCTGTATTGGTATTTCAGTCAAGTACGTGTGTGTTGGTATTTCAGTCAAGTACGTGTGTGTTGGTATTTCAGTCAAGTACGTGTGTGTTGGTATTTCAGTCAAGTACGTGTGTGATAGTATTTCAGTCAAGTACGTGTGTGATAGTATTTCAGTCAAGTACGTCTGTGTTGGTATTTCAGTCAAGTACGTGTGTGTTGGTATTTCAGTCAAGTACGTCTGTGTTGGTATTTCAGTCAAGTACGTCTGTGTTGGTATTTCAGTCAAGTACGTGTGTGTTGGTATTTCAGTCAAGTACGTGTGTGTTGGTATTTCAGTCAAGTACGTGTGTGTTGGTATTTCAGTCAAGTACGTGTGTGTTGATATTTCAGTCAAGTACGTGTGTGTTGGTATTTCAGTCAAGTACGTGTGTGTTGGTATTTCAGTCAAGTACGTCTGTGTTGGTATTTCAGTCAAGTACGTCTGTGTTGGTATTTCAGTCAAGTACGTGTGTGTTGGTATTTCAGTCAAGTACGTCTGTGTTGATATTTCAGTCAAGTACGTCTGTGTTGATATTTCAGTCAAGTACGTCTGTGTTGATATTTCAGTCAAGTACGTGTGTGTTGATATTTCAGTCAAGTACGTGTGTGTTGGTATTTCAGTCAAGTACGTGTGTGTTGGTATTTCAGTCAAGTACGTGTGTGATAGTATTTCAGTCAAGTACGTGTGTGATAGTATTTCAGTCAAGTACGTCTGTGTTGGTATTTCAGTCAAGTACGTGTGTGTTGGTATTTTAGTCAAGTACGTGTGTGTTGGTATTTCAGTCAAGTACGTGTGTGTTGGTATTTCAGTCAAGTACGTCTATATTAGTATTTCAGTCAAGTACGTGTGTGTTGGTATTTCAGTCAAGTACGTCTGTGTTGGTATTTCAGTCAAGTTAGTATAAGTCTTGTCCACAGAGTTGGTGGGGTCACAAATTTTCATGCAAGATACATATTTTTCCCACCCAGCAAGATTCTCTCTAAAAACACCATTTAGTATGCGGTGCTCTACCACACTAGCACACTATAGGGACAGCCAACAATATTTTACTCTGAAGTCATTAATATGATTGATTGCAGATCGGGAAGGAGTGAATGCTTTGGTGCGTGTCCTCATGGTACTGCCACTGCTACTGCCAGATGTGTGAATTAAAGCTGATCCCAGCAAGGTCATTATACTATGCAGAGGTAAAATTTTTTTATTAAACCACTTTCAATTATCCCCCCTACCCTCCCTGTGTCTGATGCAATACTATGTTTTATTTGTTTATTTGACGTATCCATTTTCATTTTAATCAGGTCTTGACTAACAAAATTTGTTTTATTCGACTCGATCAATTCCATAGGCATACCAACATCCAGATTGAATTAACCCTTTAGTTGGTGGAGTCGCCGATTTGTGAAACTAAGAAAATATATCATTTTTATCACTTGAAACTGAATTTATATTTTTTATTTTTTTTATTATAATTATTATTATATTATTATTATTATTATTATTATTATTATTATTATTATTATTATGTCTCTGTAGGAGTGTGTGAATATCCATTCAGTTGTGGAAGAGGTCTCCTATCTTGCTCCTTATATCTTAATGACAGGAAGTCTACTTCAGCCAGAGCAAGCTTTCTTGGTAATAGATAAGAAGATCATCAATGAAGTAATGAATTTTGAGGACATTCCATTCATTTTAACAAGTGCTTATTTTGTTTTTAATATAAAGTACCCAGTTGGATGCAATAATTTTTATTCATTTTTGGAAATATTACTTTTTCAGTTTCCAACCAAAAAGGCCTCAATTTCTGCATTTACTCACGTCTCTGTCTTTTTAATTTTAATTTTTTAATTTTTAATAAATCTTTTAATTCTGATGATACACCACACAATGTATAATGGGTTTACCTGCAAGGCTCAGGTGGCTGGTTTTGAAGATCTGATCCAGAAGATGGCTGCTCAGCTTAATTGAGTCTGCTGTAATTGGTGTGGGTGGAGTTTGGGAAGTAGGAGGTAACACTAAAGCGGTGTGTATCCACACAAACAGCAGTGTGAGCTTACGCTCGTAAGTGTGTGTACAACACACCAACAAAGGTGTGAGCTTACACTCATAAGGGTGTGTACAACACATTCATTGAGCGTGAACCCCACGCTATTTTGGGTGTGAGTATAGGGACAAGTGCGTCACACTCAATTTGGTGTGCAGTACACACTTTTCGATTTACAGTGCAGGAACTACTGTACTTGTAGTCCATCAGGCCAAGTAGCACCCTCACTGTGTTGAGACCATAAATACAGTAGTTCCTTTCGATACCAGTGTTAGCTATCACAGAGGTGAGAGGAATTTTATGGGACTAGTTCCAATTTTTGGAAGTTTCTTAAAACTTCCTTGAGCTGTGATATTAATTTTGTGACACAAATAGAAATGAAAAAGGCTCGCAACATACAAACATTCTGTATCCAAAAATCCTGGCAAAAATTATAAATTGTACTTATAGCATGACTTGGAGTGAAATATCACCAGATATTTCATGAGCAAGTGACCGTATTTCACGAGCTGAAGGTGAGTTAAATACAGCTGCGAGTGAAATGTCAAATGGTATTTCATGACCAAGGAGTGAAATAAGTACTTAATTTCAATATTTCATGAGTATCCTTCTTTCTCTTCAAAAAACGGCCTCTATGCCATACGTGAAACATTGTAAATAAGCCTACAGACAAGCGGCTACAGGAAAAAATATCATTACACATGTATCGCATTTAATAATTTTGTAATTTTTTTCCCCTTCATTGTTGCTAGGTACAAGTGTAGTAAGGCTATGCAAATTATGCTGGGATTCCTGTAGGCCTAATAAGGCAACACCTGGATGCCTGAGCACTGCTGGCATAATGGTACCAATTGCAGTCCTACTCTTCTGGGCGCAAGTTGGTAAAGGGTCTGAAGAGAAAAAAACATGCTGGCAAGGCATTGGAGCATAGCATAATGGGAAGCAGAAAGAGCATAATTGTTCCTGATGTGTACCTTTGATCTCCCTCCCCACCTGCAAAGATTATGCTACCTTGGTAATAGTGTTTATGAGTGAAGGTGTTAAATTGACTGACACTATGTAGATATAGTTAATAATTCTCGGATCTCAAGTCCCCCAATACCTTACATACCTTCCCCTCTTACCTAGCTTGCTGATAAGGATTTCGGTGCGGGAGTGGCCACAGACATTTCTGTGTAGTTTCTGGTGGAGGTGTCGGGCCGGATGCCCCGCCCCCTTGCTGACCTTAAGCCAGCTTGGGGTAAGGTGATGGGGAATTCCCCCAGCATCTGCCTTTCACCAATCATGTCACAAGGGAGATTCCCGAGTGACAGAGACTATAAGGTGTGGGTGGGTGGGTGGGTAATGAGAAAAGAAAAATCGGCCCTCTGCTAGCCAGTTCCTTCTTCCTGCCTGCCGATTTTGACTGAACTGATGACACGTGGCCTTGCTACCACCAATATCCCCTAATCGCATGCGCACCCCGCCTAAGTGTGCTCTGTGGTCTATGGCCCCTCCCCCGCTACAGCACACTGGATCCTCATTATTAACTAGGTCTAAACATGTGCCTTTTTTAAACCTTATAAAAAAACACTTGTACATTTACTTTGATAATGTAGTGAGAGAATTAGTTGTGATGCATTCAGTAATTTAGGGATCTGGTTGGAATGGAGTCTGCTTTAGGGTTGGATTCAAGAGAACAAGTGGCGAGGCTAACTCCACCAGCCACCTTCTCCTCCAGAGGTTCTTAGTAGCAGTGTTGTGGCCATCTTGGCCCCCTCCCCATTTGGCCAGAATTCAGAAATTAGTAAGGAAAATTATAAGGCACAAACGATTGCATACCATCATATTTATTCCTATTGTTGTTTATGTATTATAGATCAAGTGACCGGACTGAGTTTTTGTTTGCTGGTGAAGACTGAACAATTTTAATTAACAACATTCATTCTTTTTCTGTTATATTTTATAATGAGATATTGATTTATTTTCCATATTCCATAAAATATACAATTAATATTTTGAAATAAAATTTTGAATATTGATTTTGATATAATTTGAGTTGGTTAACAGGAAGCTTCAAGGGAGTTGTGAATGTGACTGTGAAATAGTTGCCAGACATGTCCAAATAGTTACCCCAATAGTTCCATACCTGTCAAATGGTTAATAAAACGTACCATATATCAGGGGAGTAGGAACAGGGGGGGTAGGGGGGGCACAGGACCCCCCAATATTTTTAGTGGGGGGTAAATGAGGGTTTTACCCCCCCAATAATTCTGGCACTAATTTGTAATACTAACGGTAAATATAATTCTGGCAAGAATTTATAAAAATACTGTTATCAAAAGCTGTTTAGTGCTTCTATTATACCTTTTTTTTAATCATTTCTACTGATTAAAGCATAGTATAGTGTGCCAAAAAGTTTAAAATTTTGGAATTTAGAATAATTTATTGTGGCTAATAGACCAATAAAATAACTAATAAAGCTTCAATTATTGTTTTTTTCATATCGCACAGCAGACCTACCATTTTGCCCCCCCCAATATTTTTCATCTTCCTACTCCACTGTAATATACAGAGAGAAGTTGCAGACTTGACAATCTACTAAGTTGGCAATTGGCAAACTAGGACTTTTGGCCCTGCAAGTATACTAATTAGCTACACACAAATTCTGCAGAAACAAACAGTGATACGTCATACTATTCAATACAAATTCTAGCTATAGCGCCCGGTAAAGGGTCTGCGATACTATTCGATTCTTACCTAAATTCCAGGTTTAGTAGCCACGCTTTACCATTAAGTTGACCAGTCCGTATTGGGGCGGGGTCTCGCTCACGCTGCAAGCACGGGAGAGAGCCCTGGTAAAGGGTTATAGCATTCACCAAAAGTCACTGAAGTCTTTTGGAAAAGGGTTTCTTTCTTCAAAGATACCTGCCAGCACGTTGTGGTGTAGTGGGCATAACTAGGAGGTGAGTGGACTGGGTTGGTGTTGCTGGGGTAGAATCAGCCTGCAATCTTTATATTAGTGGCAATTTATTCAGGTAAATTATATAAAAATGGTTTTTATTTAACATGTTATGATGTTCTTCTGTGATAATCACAATATAGCAGATAGAAGGTATAATTTGTATGTGTATGCAAAATATTTCATGAGTAGTGTGTTTTACAAATAAGACCCTTTACTGAACCGTTCCACTAGGAAGGATATGGTCTATTGCCCACATCTAACTTGTACTAGTCTGGAATGCGCAGACCCTTTACCTATTTTAAATATTGTCGGAGAGGAAAGGGTCTGGTCACTGCCAATTGTAAGTAGTTGTGTCATTATGTAATGGTTATGTAACAGATCAGCATAATTAGTTTTGCGAAGAAATAAATCAGGGAACAGCGTTACTTCATTGATTTCAATCTAGTCTGCTGACTAATTTCAATCCAAGCTTATTGAACACTTCTTCCAGAGCTTTAAAATCTAATAACACTTTGGCACACTCGACCTGCCATTTCCCTTAATTTTATTTAGCGCAAACAAATTCTGAACAATCTGATTGGGCCGCTGTCCTGGCAGCGTGGACACAACTGCCACAATTGGGGAGTGACCAGACCCTTTCCTCCCTGGCAGTATTTAAAGAGGTAAAGGGTCTGCGTGCGCCAGACTACTGGAATACTGTGTTTAACCGCAAGTAAATCAATAAAATGTATGCAATACTCGGTAAAGTGTTTAGTGCAGTATCCGTATCATGCCTTCCCCATTGATATCCAGCAATGGTGCTAACTGTTTGGATACACACGACACCTACTGAGGGAAGATTTCTAGACTCGTATAAGTTTAGTCACAGTACATCTCCTTAACGGTAGAGAATGTACTTTAAGAGAGTGCTTGTAGCAATCTGTTGTTTGTTATTAAAGTGTTCTATCTACAGACGTTGTAGTGTTGCCATGTTTGAGGCGCCTTTGATTTTGTAGAGATAGCTCGTAAGTAGTGTACCTGCCCTCTTTTAATCAAAACACATACCCTCACCATACACTGTACATGTCCAATACATTCCAGATTCTGGGCATAACGAGTTTGATATGGCCAATTTGCCAGAACCTTCCGAGTGGAGTGGTTAGGTATAGTGTCTGACCTATGAGTCTAGCATTCCCTTACCCCCACAAAAATAATTCTGGTTCGGATGTTCTAATTATTGCTTCCTCCGGGTACCGATTGTGATAAGAAGCAGGCAATTCATTTTGTACCTCTCAACAGTGCAACCCGATGTTAAAATAGAATAGAAACCTTTCATTACTTCTTGTAATTTATCATTGTTGGTTAATTTAATTTTGGTGGTGTAAGTGTGATAATTTAGCTATATGTACTGATGACATTTTAGATGCAGTATACTAATTTATTACTCAAGAAATTGGAGTTCTCTACAAAGGGGGAGTAATGTTTTCAGATGTGGAAGTGGCAACTTAAGAAGTCTTATTTTGATGTAAGTTTTCTACTGAAAGCCTTCTATGTTACCCTAATTTAAATAGTTGCTTACAGTTTTATATTCATAGAATTAGTAGTCATGTAAAATTTATATTGTAGAATTGAGTATTTTGAAGCATACTACACAGTGGATGTTCATTTCAATGGATGAAAGTCATGGAAGACGAGACTTGGTGCTACTATCATCTTACCTTGCTACATATAAATGGACGCTAGAGGTTTTCATAACTCTCAGACTAAACTGTAGAGATAACTTGGTATAGTTTTTCTCATTTTTCTATCGGAATTGAATGACTTAATTGTAGTACAGTATGGGTGGGCATATATATATATATATATATATTATTTGGACTGGTCAGATTATACAATAACCTGGTTGACATTGTTCATGACAGGATGTGCTGACATTATTCAATACTGATTAGTACAGATGTACTGATAGTGTTCGTGACAGTTTCAGTTTAGATAGACTGATGTTATTCAGGACAGATCCAGTAAAGATGAGATGACATCGTGCAGGAAAGGTCTAGTAAAGATGAGATGACATCATGCAGGATAGGACCAGTAAAGATGGGATGTCATCATGCCGGATAGGTCCAGTAAATATGGGATGTCATCATGCGGGATAGGTCCAGTAAAGATGGGATGACATCGTGCAGGATAGGACCAGTAAAGATGGAATGTCATGTCATCATCATGCCGGATAGGTCCAGTAAAGATGGGATGTCAAAGATGGGATATCATCATGCAGGATAGGACCAGTAAAGATGGGATGTAATCGTGCAGGATCATGCAGGATAGGTCCAGTAAAGATGGGATGTCATCATGCAGGATAGGACCAGTAAAGATGGGATGTAATCATGCAGGATAGGTCCAGAAGATGGGATGTCATCATGCAGGATAGGTCCAGTAAAGATGGGATGTCATCATGCAGGATAGGTCCAGTAAAGATGGGATGTCATCATGCCGGATAGGTCCAGTAAAGATGGGATGTCATCATGCAGGATAGGACCAGTAAAGATGGGATGTCATCATGCAGGATAGGTCCAGTAAAGATGGGATGACATCGTGCAGGATAGGTCCAGTAAAGATGGGATAACATCATGCAGGATAGGTCCAGTAAAGATGGGATGTCATCATGCAGGATAGGTCCAGTAAAGATGGGATGTCATCATGCAGGATAGGTCCAGTAAAGATGGGATGACATCATGCAGGATAGGTCCAGTAAAGATGGGATGTCATCATGCCCAGTAAAGATAGGTCCAGTAAAGATGGGATGTCATCATGCAGGATAGGTCCAGTAAAGATGGGATGTCATCATGCCGGATAGGTCCAGTAAAGATGGGATGTCATCATGCAGGATAGGTCCAGTAAAGATGGGATGTCATCATGCAGGATAGGTCCAGTAAAGATGGGATGTCATCATGCAGGATAGGTCTAGTAAAGATGGGATGTCATCATGCAGGATAGGTCTAGTAAAGATGGGATGACGTTATGTTGGACAGATCCAGTGAACATGAGGTGGAAGATATCAAGGATAGGTGTAGGGTAACGTGAGCTGTCATGGACCAGTCTATTCAAAGGAAAGGCTATAGGAAATTTTGCCCTGTACTAGTATAGGATAGGTACAGGGAAACCAGATATTCCCTGGCATTTGGAAAGGTTCAGTACAGATGGGATGTTGTCATGCAGGATAAGTCCAGTAAAGATGGGATGCCGTAATTCAGGACAGGTCCAATAAAAATGGGATGACATCATGCAGGATTGGTCCAGTATAGATGGAATGACGTCATGTTGGACAGGTTCAGTGAACATGAGGTGGAAGATATCTGAAATATTACACAGAACATGAGTTGGCATGTACTCAAGGATAGGTGTAGGGTAACGTGAGCTGTCATGGATCAGTCTATTCAAAGGAAAGGCTATAGGAAATTTTGCCCTGTACTGTTATAGGATAGGTACAGGGAAACCAGATATTCCCTGGTATTAGGAAAGGTGACAACCATGTGACTGACAGGTGACCTTCCAGTAACCTTTCCTTTTACTGACCTGGTACAGGAAATCTGGATAATTTTCCAGTGTAATCCCCCAGTATCCACAGCTGGTTGACCACAAACAGATATAGAACACCAGCACTTCTGTTAAACTTAGATTGCTTATAAAAGCAAAATGCAGCTTCCACCCAATCTTCTTCATCATCATCATTACTCAATTTGACAACCGGCCATTCATCATCTTGTACCAGCACTTGATGCTTACGGAAGCAGACCACACAATGAAGTGACAGATGGACCGTCAATCAAAGTGTCTATTGCATCTGAAGCTGATTTTCGAGAAATATCATATACATATTGCAATTGTTTGTCACTCAAGGAAGTGAACATTTCTTTCAGTTTAGTGAAGTCTTCAACTGGAGAATTTTTTTCGCAGTCATGAAATTCCTTAAAGTCTGCATTATCATCTACTATATAAATTGCTGAAGATGCTGAATCACCCTGAATACTGCTATCTGTTGCTGATGACAAAGAATTCATCTCGTAAGAACTGCTGAAGTCAGAATGATTTGGATCTTTAGAGTTTAAAACACCTATCGAAGGAGAAACACTTGCTGAAGAATTAGCTAAACCTTTAGTAGTAGCTGGTTTAATGTTAATGTAGGGCAAATCTCCAGAATCGCTAAACTTTTCGTCATCAGTTCCACTACTTACCACTTCAAAGTTTCGTAACAATCTCACATAAACACTACCAGATCCAGCAAGCTCTTTAACTGAACGACCATTCCACTCGAATCCCTCCTTGCATTGAGGAATGGTACCTTGTTTTCCACACATATTTATAAATTCAAAATCTTCTGGTGTTACATCCTTAAATTCATCTGTAGATTTGATGACATCACAAATTTCCCCACGAATATCTTTTTCGGATGCATCGATAGGCAAAGAAGGAAGTAGCCCTGTAACCAATATTAACTTTTCAGACCTTGTAAAAGATTTTGGTTGAGCTGGCATAAAGCGGAAGATAACAACCTTTTTTTGAAAATAACACGTGCTTGACATGCGTCCTTTTTTGTGTTGTGGATATTTCATTGCAGCAATAGAAGATTTTGAATATCTTTTTGGCTTTCTGGGAATAGATGTACTCGACATGCTCCTCATTGTAGAATCATAATTAATTAGAAAATTAGAAGGACCCATAACCTTTTTAACCTCTGTATTAATGTTCTTACCTAAAATATTAAAAGTGACACATAATGTCATATCATTTGTACTTACAATCTTTCCAGTAAGTATTGTAGATTATTAAACCAGTAACAAGCCTACTATAGACATTGGTGTTTTCTACAGGGGGGAGAAGAGGTAGGCAAGGCTGTCAGAGTATAACATTTGCTTATTGTTGGTCCACACTATAACTTTAAGAAGTTTCACTAGTAAGGTGTGTTTCGAGGCATAAAGTTATTCTGATAATTGAGTTACTGTACGAGTGGCTATAGTTCTAGTGACAGTTTTGTCCATATTAACAAATGTTTTATTTACTCGTCTCAGTAATAATCAGTGTGTTATGTTATCCAATGGATATGATTTAAACGTATCAAATGAATCTTAAGTCTGGTAGATGGACTAGACAACTCTTAATAAAATTATACACTTAAAAACTATGTTCTTCCTATTAAGTAAGTCCAAATAAATATTATTATTGGCGCAAATACATAAGGTATTGCACTAGTGAATTTAACTCGAAACAGTTATTTATTTCAGAAATAAAGCAGCAAGCTTGTTGGGAGACAAACAAAAAAAAAACAAAAAAAAAACACCGGAACATTTCTTTGTGTAGCAGCAACACTTTCCATTTCAGGGATGGGATGAGTTTCCACACACGTTTTTCAGTTTCATTGCTGCTTGCAGAAATCATCACACCCACTTTAGTATTGAGGTGGTTGCTTAGGGATTATTTTTTAGAAGTTCAGTTAAGCTGTTATTAATTTGGCTTTGCCAAGAATTTAATGTAACAAGACAATAGTAATAAGAATTCAGTCTGAACAAATTCCTACAGCCGTAAAAAGCTGTGCATAATATTTCCCCTACCTCTGTTAACAGTAATACCACAGGCTCAAAACAGTTATAAAGCCACTTCTTGTACATGCTGGTTGCTCAGTTAATGTTAACTGATATGCACGGCTGATAGAGCCTGTATTTTATGCCAGTGATAAAAAATTACACCATGCCATACTATTTTGGCTCAGTATCTTATAAAGACTTAAATTTAAGCATTAAAAGCTTTTCCTATGAGCATTTTGATACCAAGTTTGGTTACCAGCTGCAATCTAACCAACTTGAGCACAGTTAATTTGAGAAAACTGAAATTTTAAAACTTCTTATTTGGGGTTGGGTGGAGTAACCAGACCCTTCCTAGCAGAGTGAGTGTCCAGGTAATTTGTTGCTAGGCAACAAATTGAACCCCCCCCCCCTTCCAAAACCAGGTAATTTGTTGCTAGGCAACAAATTGAACTCCCAGGGTTTCAATTACTAGCAGGATAGATTCCATGCAGGGAGTGCTGAGGGAAGGTTAAAAAACAAACAAAAAAAAAACACACAACCTTTCAGCTACTCTAATTTGGTATCAGTGTAGCTAAAGGATAGGAGATACCAGTGGGCTAATAAAATCCATAAAAAATATTTTTTTGTCTGTTGTTCAGACCTACTGTACATTTTTGATTTTACATATTGGTCCCTTTTCCCAGGTACTGTCACATATTAAAGTTGTCCACTACTTTGTGTCCATGTGCATAAAATACATGGGGAGTGCAGGATGCTGGTTCACTATTTACTTTGTCGAAACTTGTTTAAGGCTTCATAGCTATCCTGCCAAAGTTTCAGAAAATACTCAAATGTAATAATTTAAACATTTATTTTTAAACATTTCATTACTTAAAACCAGACATTAATCAATCTGAATCCAATTTAGATTTTGTGTGTCAAACAGATTTGAACTACACAAAATAAGGCAGAGGCTACAAGGTGAATTTACCTGATTTAATATTTATAAATAACACCAGAAGGCTGCTCTCCAGGGCAACTGTGTGCTGGCCATTCAGCCTGGGACCAGGTTTCCCACAGTGGTAGATCATGGCTAGGTGCTGGCACCACCTCTATAAGCCACTGGCCAACCATAGACTATCAATCTACAACTCTCAGCACTCATCCTTCAGAAGGTTTATAAGGTCCACCCAGAACCTACCCACAATAAGGAATCATCCAAGATCTATGTCATCAGACACCAGAAGACTCAAGTACAGAATTACAATGGACATGCTAACTCTCATCAACTGCCCTATGTGCCTCACTGTATAGTAGTTGCAGATAAGTTGGAAGTCAGGTCAGCTCACTAACTGTCACTTGCAGACAAAACTGTGCAAGAGACAAAACTGTGAAACAGTAATCCCTAATATATATGCTCAAAAGTTTCGGTTTCATTCTCCAACAAGAATGATCTCTGCACTGCACACAACAGTCTCAGCCATATACTATGCCATTATTATCATGCTACCAGTAGCTGAGGGGGAGACAGAGATAATCTATGCAAAAGCATATCTTAAAAGTTTATTAAAAAATATAATTTGGAAAAGAAAGGGCACAAATTGGGTGCACTAACATAATTTCCTGTATTGTTATCTTGTGCAAATAATTTTTCATAAACTTGGTTGAGGGGGTAGGGAGCGACCCTACTAGAATCCTTCCTCACTCCCCCATTGTGTTGGCCTCAGCACACACACCTCATTAGATCAACTTCACAACCTACTCTGCAATTTCAGAAAAGTTCAGGATATAAACCTGAAAATATTATGGTTAAGTGGTAAAAACCACCAACAGTCTGTGCAGCAATCATTAGTGCCACTGACATTCTAATGCATTTATTGAGAGCTATTACATGTGAAAACAACAACATTTTCCCATTACCATTAATCAACCACAGCAGCTACAAAAAATTCTTTATACTATGGATTCTTACTGTGGATGGAATCTCGACATTGCTTTCGTAAGATAGCTCTATCACCAACTTTAGTCACTCCTAGAGCACTGAGATCTTGATCAGTCAAAAGCTAGACAGTCGATGTGAAAATCTACCACAAAACATAATTATAGAAAGCTAAAGTTGAGTACGTGTAACAAATATATTTACACCCATCTTAGATTTCTAAAAAAAGAAAAGAAAAAAAATTCAGTTGTAATTGCTTCACTGCAGTTTTATGCCACAAAAAACAACAACAACTATTTGTATGATAGTTTTTGATTTTTGTACATGCCTCAATACATTTACATTAAATGTCACATTCAGTGCTAAATTTTTGACTTCACTGTCAAAAATGCACAATCCTGTACTTCACTCATGTATGTTTAACCCTCAGTGGAGTGAACCCACTACACAATGCAGAGGTGTAAGAGCCACATACCAGAGCCTTTTTAAGCTCATATTAACAAGCATTTGAGATCCATTCTTCTACACCTATATGCAAAAGTTTGAGAAAGTATGCCAGGCATTCAAATAATTATTTCAACTGTTTGATATTGAAGCTGTTGGAAACTATGTTTATCATAATCAGTTATGTCAAGTACATTAACATGTGTATTATGTGTGGGTGGAATTACACAGATTGAGGAAGCTTGGTACTTTCAATTCAAGCTATTATTGTGTTTGTGAATGCAGGATAAACTCCAGGAAGGGGTGCCACACCTAATTAGTTCCTGCTGCTCAATTTTGGGCAGATGGCCAATTAAATGCAACAATATCCCACAGAGTGATTGATTTGAGTGCCAATGTCAAAATTACTACTTGTAGGAAATGGAGGCACACACTGGCCCATTATTAGCAACTGTATACTAATTCTTGCTTCCTGATAGAATATTTGTGTTAAGAGTCCCTATGCTATGCTATATCCTTCCACTCCAACATGCTTACATACTGCAAAAACTTGTCTTACATTCCAGCACAACTTAGACCTCACAGACCCTTTACTTCTCTAGTGCAATAAAGTTTCGTTAAGGGTTAGACTAGATCAGACTTGTGCTAACTGATACAGTATTGGATGAATATGACTGTGCCTCATAGTATAGTGCACTTAATATCTGATATCCAATATTTATAGAGTAGCCAATTTTTCAGTACAAATACAAATAAGTGATGGCCAATTACATAAACACAGCTAATATATAAAGTTTTAATTTAAGTCATTTCAATCCAAAAATGGAAACCTGGATGGAAATGTGATCCTTGATCTATATGCAAGGTACTAGTTGTGGAAAGCCTCCATAAAAGCCTGCAAGTTATACATTATAGCAAGTTGCTATATTATTATTTCAGTAGAATGACTGAATCATTGGATGTTAAAATTGTGAAAATGAGTTGTTTGGAATTAAATTAATCAATTAACTAATGCGTGATTAATTCTAATCAGTACCTTTTCTTCCTTAAACTTCATCCTAGCTTCTTCAGAAAACCCCAATTCCAAGAGGATTTCATCAATCTGCCGTAACACACATTATAGTGCAGTTAAAAATAGACAAATAGTAGAAATAACTATCTAAATAACTATTTAATCTTTTGCTGCTAAAGTTCAAAACGCTACATTTATAAAACAACAAATATAAAGTAGTGTACTTACTTCACTTTCTTCCTCAAATGGACTAGACATTATTTTAGCCCTAACAGAAACGCGTTTTAAGAGCCATCCCTTCTTCTGCCCACGACACTCGCTTTGATACGGCTCTCGGCGCGCACGCGCACTCAAGGTGCCGAAACCCTCCGATGACGGTAGTTAGTTATTGAACTACACTGTACGGTAGAAGTACGGTGGAGCAGGAGGTGTGAAGAAGAACGGATGAATGAACAAATGAACGAGAGATAGAACTTATTTAATAAATAATGAATTAGCTAATAAATGAAGGAACAAATAACCTAGGAATGAACAACAAAAGTAAGAACCCAAACTAAGTAAAACAACAACAACAACAACAAAATAAAAAAACGAGCTAGCCCAGTACCATACCAAGGTAACAAATTCAATGAAGATCATTGGCACATCAAAGCACTAGCATTAGCTACCTTTTAATCCTAGATTTTTTTTATTGTTCTCTAAATTACAAATAAGTATCCAATGTGAAGGGGTCCATTGTTATTCTAAAACTCCCCCTCTTCCTCTTTCCATCTCCCAAAAAAAGAGGGGGATTAGTTAAAAGTAATCAGAATTGTTACACACACACACACACACACACAAAATGCAAATTCTCTTGCTGCCGCTAGGCGGTCACGCTGCACCTGGCAGAGCCAGGATGCCTGTGCACTAAGCAGACACTATGAGCCGTGCAAGTAAAGCTCCTGGAGCCGGGCTAGGAACTCGGAGAACAGGCGCCTTTCCTCACAGCAAGTGGTGTGGGCACCCGAAGTCCCACCTGGACCATTGCTGTTGCATGAGGAAAGGCCTTGAATTTGCACCCCAGCAAATGCCAGGTACCCAATCACAGCTGGGTGGACTGGTGGGGCTGGTGGGTCTGATGGGAGGCAGATGGAAAATCAGATGAAAAAATTACCTGTGGGGGGGACCAACCACTACACCACACACACACACACACACTAGACATTATTCACCGCCCTTAGCCCTAACAGAAACTCGTTTTAAGAGCCATCCCTTCTGCCCACGACACTCGCGTTAATACAGCTCTCAGCGCGCACACACACACACAAAAAAAAAAAATGCAAATGCAAAATGCAAATTCTCTTGCTGCCGCTAGGGCAGAGCCAGGATGCCTGTGCACTAAGCAGGCACTGTGAGCCATGCAAGCAGGCAGGCCTTTCCTCACAGCAAGTGGTGTGGGCACCAGAAGTCCCACCTGGACCATTGCTGTTCATGAGAAAAGGCCTTGAGTTTGCACCCCAGCAAATGCCAGGTACCCAATCACAGCTGGGTGGACTGGTGGGGCTGGTAGGAGGCAGATGGAAAATCAGATGGAAAAAATGCCAGAGTTGGGCTTGAACTAGGGGACCTGAGGCCCTGACCCCAGGACACAACCACTACACCACACAGCCACACACATACACACACACACACACACACACACACACACACACACACACACACACAGAAACAAACAACCCAGGCTCACATATATGCACAATTTGTAAGCATGCCTGTATTACAATAATGGAATTATGAATGGACTAAGGGAGGGAAGGGGGGGAGCAGCTTATTGCAGAATTTAACTACTACTGCATTAATAATTTTGGGGTGGGTGCAATCAAACGTGATTTCTCACATAAACTATAAAACACATGCCCTTGGAGCCCCACCTACCCCCCTCCCCCCTCCCCCCCATTTTCTTACACACCAATGAAGAGTCAGAAGTAAAATCAACCTGGCAGCCCATTACAATATCCAAGTAAAAAATGGCTAGCTAGACTCTCCATTTTTTGAATTTATAAAAAATAAAAATAAAAAAATAAAAATAAAAACCTCATACTTGGCTAAATTTTTTTTAACTACATAGCTAACTGAAGTCTAAAGCTATTAGCTATAGCTAGTGTTGTTTTGGTATAGAGATTCCACACATTTTTAGTTTTTATAGTTCTTTATAGCTAGTTACTAAGTAAAAAAATTGACGGCTTAGTTTCAGTGTTTTTTTCCTTTTAATTTTACCTGAAAATGTAGTCAGTTTCATTTTTTTTCATGTAAAATAATTGGTTAGTTTGAAGGTCAATTAAATTAGCTAGCTAGTAGCTATCTTGTGTGGTTTCTCAATTTCTTCTATATCTATTGTGTCTGTAACTTGTGTACTTTTCAGTAATTACATATCTTCTTGAATATACTTTAAAGAAAAGTATCTATTTTAATGTTTTACAGCTAAATGGCTAGTTTTTCTCCACTCAATAATCACACTTATAGGTGAATTGACAACAAAACACGTGCTGTTTTAGTTGCTCTTATTTTTCATCCACTGCTCTGGAAGTTTTGGTTTTAATCAAGATTTGCTGTCTTCTAAAGTAGCAATTTAGTTTACGTTCTTTACAGCTTAGATTTAGTTTTGCTTACCAAAATTAAAATACCCCAAAACTAAGAGATTTTTGTTTTTCAATTTAGTTAACTAAAACAACATTCGTCTATTTACTCCGTTGCACGACCAAAACTAAAATTTAAGTTTAGAAAAATAAATAATATCTGATTTACATTCAAAAAATGTTAATCCTAAACAACATTTGATTTACATACTATGATGTAACAATAAATAAGTATTACTAAGGAGGCTTACAGCCACAGTAAGCATCAGGCCATCTTTTTTATTGTAAGTACCTAAAGTACCCAACTCCTGGAGAAAAAATAATTGGCATTGCCAAGCAATGTGCCCTTACTGCTGCATTACTACAGTAAGTAGTAAAAACTTGATTTAATTGTCTTGCTAATGACAATCAACTGGTGAGGAATAGGGTGGGAGTCATACTTTGGTTGTCATTAGTGTAAAATGGTATAAAAACTGAGAATGACACAAATTACCAAACATGCATCAATTTTATGTGAACAATAACCGCATTAAGTTCATTACTGATGGCAATCAAAATGTCTTGTCTGTAAACATAAATCATAATTTATGTGCTTCATTTTATCAATTTTCTGAATTTGTTTCATTACAAAGGTATCAAGAGAATAGTTTTGCAAATGAGAAGCTACATGTAAACTTCAACTGCAAATAGGTAAAGGGTTTCACAGTCAAAAACAAAACATTTCAATTATTTTCCTTATCCAAGTCCATTAAACAATGTACATATACAATTGTGCGAACAGGTAAAGGGTTTCAAGTCTATCAGTTGTCAAACCATTATATTATTCTCACATCTCATCGCTTTTCCCTGCAAATTTTGTCTCCACAAAAACCGAGCTGATTTTTTCTCCCTCTAACCTTACCGCGTCGATTATTTTTTTACCGCGTCGATTATTTTTTTAAAACCAAGCCGATTCTTCCAGAAACCGAACCGATATTTTTATCGGGTCGGTATTTTTTTACGTATTTATCGCCAATTCCGGAAATTAATTTTGAAACAAACGGCCTTCCATACTTTGGCAGTGTCCTTGAAAAGAGACCAAAATAATTCGAGCTAGTTTCATCTAGTTATTTTTTATGAGTAGGTTACAAGTAATAGTAACACTTTCTAGCTATTGAGTTGTTATTCTCTGTTGTGTAGATGAAACTGTGGTGAGACTTGAAGCAAAGAGACGAGCGAAGGACAGAGCACTTGACGAAGCTGAAGATTAAGTCTGAAGTTACAGTTCCATAGTGGAGAAAGAGATCACACACAAGAGCTTCGCCATGCCAGGTGGAATGAGTTGGCCGAGTTATCTGACCTTTGCATCTACAGCCATTTTAACAATGCTACTGGGTGCTTCAGTTGTGCATAACATATACAAGCCAGATTTGGTAAGTAGTAAACATTTATTAAAAGTATGGCTAAAGTTACTTACTAGATTAAGATGTTTACACAATTTAAGTTAAAGTGCAGTATTCATGGGTAGTTAAAATAACACTGGTCACACTAAGTTTTCAATGAACAAAGCTAGCATCCTCACTATAAGTGTCACAGACTAACTAGTAAGACTATCATGAATCAGTTGCATCGAACTAGTCTGCAACAAGGATGTCCCCATTTGTTCATGCGGCTTCAGTCTTGTCTTATTTGCTGGTAGAAGTGAGTTCTGTGTTAGCTAGTGCATTGATTTATTTAACTAATTTTGACACCATAAAACTTCGAGCTAGCTCTATTTGTGTTGGTTTTCATACATAGATGTCGGTTGATAATCAAAGGCTTACGCTAAAATTATCTGGCATGACTCTTAATTTTTTAATAACATTTGTGTCACAGTCCAATTATCTGTCCCCCAATGTTGTCTATTACTCATTATTATTATAATGAGTATAATATCTTATTATATAAGATGACATTTTAAGGCCAAATATTGATTCCAAAGTTTTGGCATTCACATTTAATGTTTATATTTCTCTCTGTGTTTCCAGACTGTTCCAGATGTTCCACCATTACTGGCAAGCAAGCCTAAACCATCATCATTCATAAGCTTGCGCTCCAATAAGGCATCTTCTAAATAGCTAGCTTGAATCAGAACAGACTGTAAATCATCACTGCATACAATTGTATTATTGTTGTTGTTGTTGTTGTTGTTGTTGTTATTATTATTACTTTTTGACAGACTTGAGCTATTTGTTTCTTTTAAGTAGCTATTGGTTAATTATTCAAGAGATTGGAATGTGATATAAATATTCATGTGTGGTTAGTTTGTGTTTTACAGATGCTTCAGTGGAAATATCACTATATCCATCAGAGCTGTATACAATGATATCTAGAAGGGTGTAAAAAAAAGTGTTTTAGGTGATACATGATTCAGACACATGCTGTTGTTTGCTCACAACATTCATCCATTTAAAAAAAACACGGCGTTATCATGAAAACGATTAGCTAATGGTACAAGGAAATGAGTGTCAATTGATATAGCTAACAGGTTAGCTGTGTGTGAGTAGTCTGACTCTATAATGACAAGCTTTGATTTATTTATATTTTTTAATAAATTCTCTAGCTTATCCTGTAGCTAGTAAAATTTCATAGTGTGCTAGGCTAAGGTGGAATATTTTTCTTTTTCCAAGTGTCCTCCTCAGCCTCGTCGGCCACTCGAAAAAAAGCTTGTTATTGTTTCTGTTATACATACACACTTAACTAGTTACACGCATAAATAAATAAACTATGAGTTAAAAACTAATAAATCTAGCTAGAGCAAACCCCCTTACAATTAAGGATTGGGTCATGAACAGACAACTTCAGCAAGCTATTTCATGCCTAACTACAAGGTGTGGGGTAATGGTACATCTTGGTGTTCTAGCTATTTCTTTATCATCTGAGAATAAGCTCATAGGGTTATCTTCCTTCTTAAATAAGTTAATTTATCGTCTAGCTACAGCTATCTTGCAAATCGTTTCAGCTGCCACGAACTATTTTGGTATAATTTTCTTTGCACATTTACAACATTACAATTTGCAAACAAACTAGATCACGCCATCAACTGAAAATCTGAGAAGTTGTTTCACACACTAGCTATAGCTATAGCTATCTCATTGCAAAGTCTCGTAAATTCCATCATCTTCTCTACCACTTTCTCCTGATTTTTTCACAGCAATATAACTTGAGTTAGTTTTCATCGTCACATCATCATCCAATATAAGATCATCATAAAGTGTATTTCCTACATCTATAGCATTTTCACCATTGATACAAGATTTGTTTTTATCACCTGTAAAGTTGATTCATAATAAATAAGTAGCTTACTCCAGGCAAACATGAAGATACTTACTGAAAACTTCATTGACTTCCTTTTTAGGTAACTCTGGCTTCTTCAAAAGAAAGAATATACAACAAGAGAGAACTATAATGGTGCACACAATAACACCAAGACCCACAGCACTTGCAACTGATACTAGAATCACAGTCAGGACTCTATAATTATAATGCATTGATACACAAGGAAAATAAGGTGCTTAGATTTATAAGATCAGTTATATGTACATACCTGGATGATGAACAAGACGTGATAGTAGTCGTGGGAGGGAGACCAAGTTTTGCTACAGACAAATGGAATTGACATAGCTCTAAATACCATAGCTTAATGATAGCTTCAGTTATTTGTATGTAAACGTTCAATGTAAGATGAAACTGTTCCTCAGAGTTTAAAATGCAGGATTTTTTAACTTGGTGTGGACAGCCTTCACTATAGTTAACATGGCAGAAAGTTTATGCTAGTTACTAAGTCAAAATGGGAGTATGAAGCTAGCTTATGGTGTAGAGGGTAATCAAGCTACCGCATTTGTCACACTTACAAAATTGGGTGTGGTTAAATTATTGAAATGTAATCAATCAAGTGAATGGATAAGTGAAATTGATTGAAAAAAGTATGATAATAGCTATTTTTAGCTAAATTAGCAATTAGACATTCTATAATTACAACAAATAGCTAGCCACTATAGTTAAACATCAAGTTTTTAATCGTCCAAAAAAACACATTCTTTGAGGCACTTAGCTTAGCTACTTGTGCCATGACTGTAGCTACTATGTTTAGAAAAAAAAAAGGAATTGCCTGAGGCTGATGAGGCAGAAGACTGTTATCAGATAGCTACACAGCTTTCATTTTCTTCCTGACTAAATTGTACCAATGGCAAAAATTGCGTATGTGCCAGTGCGATTAAGCATTATCTAAATTTCCATAACATGTACTGGCCACTTCATTAGGCTAACTACAGCTGTTAAACAAAACAAGACAGTAGGAAGTATTGATTTATATATGAAAAATTTTTAATGGCATTAAAACAATGAGTAACAGAAGATTAAAATCTCCTGAAACAATTGTCTTTAAGCTGCTTGGTGATTACAAAAGCACATGATTATTATTATGTTTCAATAGCTACTTAGATGTCTCCCCCTCTCCCCCTAATTATTGGGATAATCATTCACAAATCACATGCACATTTTAGTGGCAATAAAAAAGCTAAGGTGCAAAGTTCAAAGGACAACCTACCGCACAAGCTATCCTATTAGCCCTCCTCGGTGGACTTGCTATGAACATTTTTGTCTGCTGTCAGTAGCTATCGTAACTTCCACTTTTGTCACCAAAATAATAGCTAATTCTACAATTATTTTTCCAGTAAACTCTGGGACAATTGATATACTAATTATTAGTCTGGCATAGCCAGACCCTTTACTGAACCGCTACACTGGAAATGGGTCTGGGGACATGGCTATACAAAATTTGTTCTGCCACATTTATATTGCGACGGTCAATTACCGTTAGCAAATTACTGGGAATAGCCCTCCTCAACCACAATATTAATTTCTGTACATGCCAGCCACTCTTCAACGCTAGGTTTAGCAATCATGGCTAATTTGCAGTAGAAATTCAGGTATAAAGGAGGTAGGCATTCACCACTTCCACATTCCTCCAGAACAAATTTGGTACGGCCATGTCCCCAGACTCTCCGTGCACTTTACATGCTACATAGGTCTGGCTCCGCCAGACTACTTAATTATAGGATATAGCTAAAGTTTAACCAAATCAGCATCACAATTCCATGGGTTCGATTGGAGATAGAATATTAATTTCACATTATTATTCTATCCACTTTTTAAATCCCCATACTATTATACTTAGTGAGATTTTGGTGATGGTGACAACTACATTTAATACTAAATCATGGTTTTCCCAGTCCATTGCAGTGGCCCCTAGACATTTTTGCTCTACAGTGACACAAAAGTGTTTTCAACATTTTGCTACTTGAAAAATATATCACACTATTAGCTTGCTTTCTCACAACATTTGTGATGCACATTCTTTGAGTTTACTTACAACTGCGAATAAAACCATTGTTTGAGATCCTTAAGCATTGTTGCAAAACCAACTATGAGCTACTTGTTAGGCAAATTATACAGAGATAAGAACTGATAAGTAAAATTGAGACTAATAAGAACATGTCTGAAATGGAAAATCTGATTCCTTATCATCATCATGGTCCCAATCGATTTTGATCTTGGATTGTGGTTATGTATACAGTCAAATAAAATCTCTCATCAGTCTAAGATTGTTGATCTATATCCTATTTTGCAATAGCTACTTCCTGGGTAACAATGAAACTTGTACCATGGTGCATTCAACCATGGTACGTTCAAACTGTCCAATCAGATTACTCAATTTGCAGTGAATATTTCATACCCACCTCTTAGGAGGTGAATAAGTGAACCATCGAATCAAATCGTTGTGTGTTTCCTATAGCCTAGAGCCATGGTACAAGTCAGTGGCACCAATGCTCTGTCGTTATTGGTTTTGCACTATCCTCGGGCCCTTGTCCCTCGGTTGTGCAAATCCCATACCAACCTCTATCTCGTGGTGTAACTTATACATATTGTATTAGCTGACCTTTAATAAAGCTCTTAGTTCCATTTAACTTGAACACAAGGCAAACTAAGGATTCATTGCTGCAACATGTAAGTGTCATCTTGAAGATCTCTCCATTATAATCTTCTCTAGGATATGCCAGCTCATTTACATTTATCTGCACAGAAAAGATGAGGTTCATTATATTATACTTTGTAAGAAATTCTCTTGGCACCATTTCTACCTGGATTTTAGTCTCACTTGAATCAAACTGTAATTGGAATCCATTCATAGAGATACTGCTGAGGTTAGATCCTGAAACTTCCATTTTAGAGATGACACAATTCATTCCATCTTGAAGACTTTCACCTTCGTCATTGACTAGACTTCCATCCTCATAACTTGCAGACGTGTCATTGAATACTTGCAGCTCTCCCTGATCTCCCACTACTACAAACACTTCTTTCTTCCTTGCAGATGTACTCAAATAATACTTCACTCCATCTTCACTGGCACAATCTAATATGTAATCATATACACATGGACATCAGTCATAGGGTTTACATGAGGTTGAATTATTTTAGTTAATATTGATTTCACTTTCACTGTCCAAAAGTTTTAAATTGTGTTGCTAATCATAGTTATTTTGTTGTATTTTTTCATATTGTTAGAGCTAATGACATAATTTTGTATGTGTATAATACTGGTCTTATAATATTATCTTCAGCGGTATTTACAAGATACTACACTTCTCATACTGAATTGTTAAACTTTAGCCTTTAAAATGGAAAATTTCAGAGCAGTAACAAAGAGCAGGGAGAAGGAAGGAGGGGTCAATTCTTGCCCAAAGAACTCTTCGTCATCGACTCTGGTAAGCTGAGATTACGAAGAGTTCTTTCGGCAAGAATAGACATGAGGCCATGTTTGTTTTGGTGACTCTTAATGTGACATTATAAAGATAATGTGTATCCTATAAAATACTATAAATACTCGAGCTTCAATCCTGTGTGCTTTAAAGGACACTTTCAGTTTTCAGTCTTTTCATTGTTCTATACAGTACTATTCCCATTTCCCTGTTTGTTTTGATAGTAAATAATTTCAAGCTTTACACAAGCTTCACACATTGACGTGTGACTTTCACAACTTCTCTCTTATCTGCTGACCCACTATGAGTGTCATAACTCAAAACTTTGCCTGTTTCAGGCAGTTCATGAAACTGCAAATAAAGAAAGAGCAAGCGCAAGGGGAAATGCATCCACTTCTTCATATTAAACACTGGCTTTAGTTTATCATTCATTGCAGTATCTAATTCTTACACATATCAGTGAGCTGGGCTTGATCGAAGCATGATCCAATCTCTGACAAGTAACTGGAATGAGATGAGGAACATGCCATCCACTCACAATCTCCACTTGAATTTCTGATTCTGTACATATCTCCATTCCTATTCCTGGTGATTTCTATTGGAACATTCTCCTGAAGTTCATTCTGCACGGAGAACACTAGAACTACTTCCATGAAAATTAGAATCACTGCATTAGTCATTATGATAGACAAATGATTTAATCACTTGTGTTTACTATATTAGTAGCTGCGCCAATACAGGAAGTAGCCAAGAACAAAAAAATAGTTTTGATGGCATTGGCTAAAAAATAAAATGGGTTGGGTTTCCTGGTTAGGCCCTTGCCAGAATTATGCAAGCATTTTTTTTCTGGAATAATAGACGTGAAATGGCATAGTGGATTAATTCTAGTATAATATAAAAGAATGATAATATGAGGAACATCAGAATAATCAGTCCATATAATCCCTAATTATAAAAGAAGATAAATAGTGCTTTTTTTTTCTTTTACAACAAAAGGACATAGCTAAACATTTAGAAATATGGTTATAAAGGTAGATCTTCATTACTTGATTAAAGCAGCAGAGTTTATTAAGTTGTCCACTATGTCATTGTACTTCCAAAATGGGAAAAGTTTGAAATACTGGGAGAGCTGTCAGCTCAGGCTCAGAGTCGCAAGTCATCTGGAGGATCATGCCAAATAGTTCATCTTGTCAATCTACTCAACTATCATACTTCATACTTTCATTCTCTCAGTCATCTTTTACTCATTAGATGTATTCTCTCTCATTCACAGCATTTTTAAACAGATGTAAAAATATTTATGTTGCCACCCGGAACTACAATCCCGCAGTTCTTATCAAAAAACTCATTTCATTGGTTAATCAAATCATGTGACCAATTATAGCGCCGCGCGTGACCAATTATAGCGCCGCGCAAGGGCTAGGGCTAGGGCTAGGGGACCAATCAGAAGAATTCTTTGATAAGAACTGCGGGATGGCTCACCCGGAATCGTACCCAGGACCGCTAGCAGAACGCTTTTAGAGCGCTTGTGCGTTAAGCAAGCGGTCATGGGTTCGATTCCCGGTGGCGACCAAAAATTTTAAATTTTGCATTGTTTAAAAAGCCTATGAAAGAGAGAGAACATCCTGCATCAGAATTGAAAAAAAGTGTTTATTACCAATCGACTACGAATTTGAAGGGAAGAGAAGGTGCATCCACTGCTGAGCACATTATGAGTAATAACATGGGTAACCGAGCTATTCGGGATTAATAGCACTAGTAACGCGCGATTGAAATAGCACGAGGCGAAGCCGAGTACTATTTCAATTACTTCACGAGTGCTATCGATCCCTAATAGCACAGGTTACCCTAGTCTTGCAAGCCAGACCCTTTATCTAATCGCTCCGCTCGGAAGCGCTTTACGGGGGGAAACGGAGATTTCCTCTCAAACTCCAACTCGTACGACTTTTTGAAGTGACGGTTACAATTACGTACCAATAGTAAGAATAATAGGATTACTAGTTTACCGTTACAGTAACTTGCCTTCATACGCCAAAAATTGCATTACAATTCACTGGCTTAATTTCTGGCCCCTCAATCTCACATTTGACCTACATGTACTTGCATTATTCAGTTTGTGGTTCTAATTACTAAAAAAGTTACTTTTGTTCTCAGAGGTTGCTTAACAACACATCAAAAGATTTTTATTTTTTGCTCCAAACACTTTTGATTGTTCTACACATTAATCTCGTTACCCAATTTTGTGTATGTTTTTAAACTAATGTTAGTCTGGCGTAGCCGACCCTTTACCTTCCTTATATTAGTGGGCGGGGAAGGTAAAGGGTCGGCTACGCCAGACTAATATGTATATAACTATAAAAAATGTGACTGGCTATGAGAAAACCTACATTTGCGATTTTACGGTAATCCTGTAGTTTTAATAGGTCAAAAGAAAACAAGGAATAGAAGTAATAAAAAATAAAAAAATAAAATAAAAATGAAAAGAATTAAAAAAACAAGAACAGGAAATAAGAAACAATTGCTAAAGAGTTAGCTATACAGCTACTACATATTATTAGCTGCACACAACAATGCATGACTATCAAGTACCATTCATTCAGAGAATGATCACTGTTGACAACAGGTTGAGATTATTAAATAGATAGCTATCAGCCTAAAGCACAATCTTTACATGATGTTAGGAGTTTATTTAAGATCCAGTTTATATCTATAATAAACTTTAACTCTCCAAAGCAGCAAGTTACATTTCCACTAGTTCAATAGTATCAAGACTATGGGTTCTTTGAGATCGGTCTTTTTTTGCATTAATATTCTTGGATAATATATTCCATAATTTGTTAGAATGGTCTAACGGATCCCTGGAAGATGACTGGACTAACTTCAATGATCCCTGATCAGATAATGAGGGAGAAGACCTTTTCAGGACATTAGCAGCACAATTCTCACTGGAATTAGCACGTAATTGACCAATATGACTTGAATTTCCTATAAAACAACAGTACACACAATCAACCAATCGACCAATCAGGCAATCAATCAATCAATCAATCAATCAATCAATCAAATCAATTAATCAATCAATTAATCAATCACGCAATCAATCAATAATTGTTTACCTATTCGTTCTCTGGACAACTTTTTGTGTTGAATATATATTTGATAAGCCACAATGGAAATGGCTAAAGCCAGTAAGATAAGTCCAAGAGCAGATCCCAGTAGAGACCACAGTAATGACATATTATTTACATAACCTTCAGCTGATGTTGTCAACATGTGTTGCTCACTAGCAGAGTTCAAAGGACACGCATCCCAAGTGTCAGGGAGTTGTTTTATTATATTGTCAAACTTTCCTGTAATTTTTACAAACAAGAAAACCAATATGGAACAAAATTGATTGCATGCAAATGCTTTTCCGCCAGATAAACATAAGTTATATGGAAAACAAGAATAAATTAAGAGAAAGAAAAAAAACAACAACATTGGAGTCATTATTTTATAGTTTTATTGACATAATTAATTATATTCATCTCTCTATTGGCGAGCTATGAAAAGAAAAAAATTCTTGCTCTCATGATAAGCACCCCTTTCAAGTCAAAACATTGTTAAAATATTTTTAATATTTAGATAGAGCTGCTTGTTTTATTACAATACTAAATTTATTGCTTCTTTAGTTTACTAACTGTTACCTTTCCAATACAAGACAGATCCATTAACTTTAAACACAACACAGAACATATCAGAGCTATGACTGCAAATAAAAGTCATTTGAAATATTTCCCCTTCATATTCCTTCAAGGTATAAGCTAACTGCGATGGTTTTACCTTCAAGTAAATAAAAATAAAAATAACAACAGCCATATCAACAGCAACCACGACAGCAAATATGTCAACAACAAGAATGACCGTAATGATAGAACATTGTTATCAAAGTGCAACAAAAAATAGCAACGATAAAACTTAATTAACACCCTAAACATATACAAACCTGTACTCTTAAGTCATGGCTGCTACTAATAATCTCAAATCCTCTTCTGTCAATAAGAATTTCCCTGTCCTCACTTCGAATGACACTCAGGCTGCGCACAACGCAATTATTGGCTTCGCTGAGTCGCCCACCAAACCTGTCAAAAATCTGGGCAACTTGGTACGAACCGCTTGAAGGATCGTGTGACCTTAAGACTCCATCTAAACCTATGACCACTGAAATGTCGACAAAACTTCCCCTTGCGACAGCCAGGTAGCTTTTCCTTGGACAGACTAATAAGCGTTATAATGTGGAGTTAAAAACAACATCAAAAACTGACTAGAATTTAAACAACAAGAACTAACAGGAATTAAAACAACAGCAATTTTTTTTATCTATCTTACATTTTGAAAGGATTTCAGTGTCGCTGTGGCACGATCCATCATCGAGCAGATACGTCGTTCTATTCTTAGCACAAGCGCGATTATCGCAACTGCGTCCAGCGGTGAAAACGGTGACGAGATCTCCTTCGCCTCGTCTCTGTACATGGACTGGGAACTCCTGGAAAGCTTTGAGTCCGAGTACGGATGTAATGAAAAGTAGAGAAATGTATTTCATGCTGGAAATCATCATTTAGCTAGCAACCTGTTGAAAGTGAACCAAATGTGATTTTATAAAGAGCTGTTGAGGTAATATAGCTAAAATTATGTCGGGTCAACAACTAATTTGCAGCATTCCAATAGTATTTTACAAGTTCACTATTATAAAAAACAACAACAACAGCAAGTGAGTCAAGGCTTTAATTTTAGTCAGATGATGGCCACACCAAGAGAATGAATAAACTAACTTCTGCATTAGCTAACACTGCCTGAAAAGTGTCCATTGACAACCATAACAAAATCTGTAAACTGTGATGATAATTAGAGTTGACAAAAAGTTGACAAGGCTGTAGAGGTGATCAAGCTAGTTATCAACAGATTATACATTAATATTAATTATGATTGTGTTATGGTTGTCAATGGACACTTTTAATGCAGAGTGTAATTATAACTGCATGAACATAATAGTCTCCGGAAGCCAGACTCTTACCAATTGCAATGGGTAAAGGGTCTGGTGTACTGGGGATGTGGTATAATAAATACTTTAGCACACAAATTTGAAATGCTTTGTCTGCTATACTAGACAATATAGCCATCAGCTCCCAGAATAATTTGCCATGCTCTTTAGATTGTTCACACTATCCACCTCCACTTTAAGATAGAAAAATCAAATGTATGTGTACTCATTCACTTGTTGGTTATAAAAATGAACTTAATTAGTCTAATTCATCCAGCAAGCCAAAATATAATAATACAAAGTGCATGACCAAAACGTGATGAAAATGGAAATAATATCTACTGAAATCAATGAACACTACTGTTTAACACACAAAACTAATTAGTATGTGTTAAATAACAATCCTGATAAGTGAGTGTTTTAAAGAGTACTGTATAATAAATACATTGATTTAAACTTGAGTAGCAGACATATCAATGTAGGAATCCTGAGAAAACAGTGAATTCAGTGATTTCAACTGAGCTTCCATTTCCAACTGTCTTGCTAGTGGAGGAGAAATGGATGAAGGCATGTCATATATAGAGCTAGCTGTGGCCCCTTCATGCTGAATAAACTGGGGACCTGCATGCCCCAGATTTTCACAAGACCTTGCTACACGAACGAGGCTTGATGGTCGATCATAATATCCATTTTCAATTTCTCTGTAACTCTTAGGCACTTTGTAGTGGTCTTCATTTAGATCATTAGTTGCTGATGATGTTGGGTTATACGGAGGAGGAAGAGGTGGTGGGGAGCTTTTCTTTACACTAGAGTAAGAAGAAAGTAGTGCCGGTTTGGGAAATTTTGACCTCTGTCTTGGAATTGGCTTCTCATTTTGGTAAATGCTTGCTGGCTCACCAACTATTGCCATTTTCTGTTTGGGTTTCTTCTGGAGTTGCAACTGAGAGTAATCAGTGGCATATTCTGCCTGAGAAATACTGAAATTTCTCTGCGATGTCATAGTAGGCTTTCTCTCAGGATAACTCAGAGTGTCATACTCCTCGCGAGGTCCATTTTCTGCTCCAGCTTTACTTGCACCAGCCACGGCATTGGTTGCTTCATTTGCTGGTGGCTTGTTCATTAAAGTCACAACTTCATAGCTCCTTGCCAGCTGTACTCTATTGGCAGCCGGATTGTAATTTCGGGCAAAGCTAGGAAGCCTGTTCCTTTGGTCAATGTCAAGTTCTGGCTGGTAGGAAGGTGGGCGGCTGTTGCTTGGCTTGAATGTGTCAAATGTGATGGATGCGTATCCAAATTTCTTTGCTGTGCTCTCTTTCTGCCTGACTTCTTCCACTTCCATTTGTGCATCATCAACACTGGCATAAGTGTGATCTTGATCTGAATATATATATATAATGCATTAATTCATATAAATAATATTACTTTAATTGCTTGTTTTCTTTGATAATTGCCATTAGCTATTTGAGCAGTGATTTTAGCCTGCAACATTAAGAATCAATTTCAAGGTAAATAATATTGTAATAAATCTAATGGTTTCATGTTTAAATAGCTGAAATTATATACTATATAATATTATGTATGCAAGTTTGTGAAAAAACATGGTCTTAAGGCTGTTTTGGGAAAACTAGGTTAAGTGTATTTGTGGTGCAGAAAACTTTAGAAGGAATGATTTTTGGGGTAAATTGTTGTCGTGTCAACCTTACAAGCTGAGTTACATTATAACCACTCTAGTACTCACTAGAACCACTTATTACACTGAGAGTGTGCTGCAGCAAGGTATTTCCCTCTCACAAGTATTTTATTTTCACTGCTTATGACTCATGACAATAAGTTAGTCTGCTGGTGAAACACCTTACTATAACACACTCGAATCACATGTAATAAGTATTTATAACCTAATGTTAATAGGGTACAGCATGTAGCTACTAAAGTAGTAGCTACTGCTGCTGAAATCTCCAGTACCGTCCTGAATATTTTTAACTTTGTCCTGAAATGTATAACCTCTCATTGTCTCAGAAGATTGCCAGCAAGCTAAAAGAAATATTATAATTGTGGAGAATTACTATCACTTATGTTTCTAAAATACTATTTCGTTTACCTAGTGAGAGTACAAAATGGTATTGATTAGGTAACTGGTAAAGTGTTGCACTAAATTTGAAAAATATTTCTGTGCTGCAATATCGATCATCATCCAAAATTGAAGCAGGTCACCACTTCCCATTGTTTTGTTGTCAAATTTTATTAGCTATGAGGAGGGTTGTTATGCCACTTCATTGATGAAGCTGTTGTTGAACAACAGTGTAGAAAAGCTACTGCAACTTAACCAATATCATATCAATGTACAATTATTATTTTTTGACATGATCTGTGTAATTTGCACAGATAGTTTATGGAGTATTTTCATGTTAGGGGTTTAGTAGAAGGTGGATGGAGTGGGGAGGGGGGGGGGGGGGGGGGGGGGGGGGGGGGACTGGGTAGGTATGGTTCCTCAAGTTAAAAGAATTGTATAGTCTATGTAACTTCACTTATAAAGAAACTAGTGTTACACAGTTAGCTCTGTTATTTTATTTCCCTGCAATTCAATTTCTGAGCACATAAGTTTATATAAATGTAGAAACTACTGTACGTACCATCTAAATACACTCACCAACACATCTTTTCACACATCAGGTCGCACCTGATGCTTCATTTTGAAATGACCTATACCAAATCATTGTAACAAATTCATGTGCTTTTTAAGAATTGAAACAATTAGCTAGAGAACTTTCTTGATGCTATGTGCCGTTGTCAGCACATTTTGACTTTAACTGAATGGTTTTCTGATGACAGCCTATCAATGGGTGTAGAGTGCTCATGTGATAAACATAACATATTATTGCAAAAAACAGCTATAGCAGTAATTATTCCCAGTTGGAGTTATAACTGTTTAATTATTTTGAAGTTGTGATGAGTAGCCAAGAACCTATTCCAGATAGCTTAAACTAAAAAAAAAATTGTACCCTCTACTTTTGACTCTCGCCAAAGCTTGAGTAGAAGCAGTTGGGCTCCAATTATCAACTACAGCTATCATTAATATTGACTCACTGTTGCATCCAATACAGTGTACTTCCTCACATTGTAAAACTATGCTATTTAACGTGCATCATTGTAATCTCCACTTACAATTATACCTTACCAGATGTTTTCAATAGGTGTTTTTGTTGTGGTAAAGCTGTTTTGTTTATCAATGGATCAGTTGTTGCAACTATATAGACTTAAGGTAGCCAGTAACAACCGGATATTGCCTTGACTTTAAAGGTGAGCATTAAAGCCTGTCAATAGGCAACTGCATTCACCCTCAACTTCTGGAGACAAGCCAAATAGCTCACCAATATGACTTACACACTGTAGCTCAAACATTCTCTTAAGTACATCCAAGTAGTAGATATAAGTGTACACAAATTTGTGCACTTTTTGCCATTATGTAGACGGGGTCAATAATAAATGTCGGATAATAATTGAGTACTTAAGCTAGATGAACTAATACTTCTTTCATTCTTAGATAGCTATTTCTAAGTACTCTTTTTTTTCCACAGATTACACCACTGCACGATAGAAGGAAATGGGTAGAGTAATGACTATTAAATACTAGTTCTGCATTGCAATGTTGGCTAGTAAAAAAATTACAATTGGTGACACTATCATGGTGCAGGTCACCATGATTTTTATAGGAAATTGCAGAGTATAGTTTTAATGTGTACTACTAGAGAGTAGTAAAATTGTGGGTATACTATGAATGCTCTACAGAAAGGTAAAAAAATACTAGCCAAACCCATTACGTCAGTGGCATGAGATTTGAAATTTTTTCTTACAAAATCCTATATCAGCCACTGATATATGCGTACAACAACATCTCCCTCACTTTACCAGTTCATCTATATATCAGAGCGTTCCTATAGCCAGCACTGAATAACTCTACCTAGTAGTATTGTATTGTATAATGTAGTGTGTGTTGGTTTCAATGTAAGTTGGGAGTGAGATATACTAATTATGCGATAAAACTTAGCATCCTCTGATATGTTATTGGTTATCAAAGGCTTTACTTTCATTATTCTCTACAACTCCAAACCATAAATATTATGACTCTGGCAAATCCCAAGTCAAATTCAACCAATACACTCATTTACTTTAAAGGCATAGGACTGATGTAAAAACACAACTGTTAATACCTGATTGTGTTCAATGCATCAATGCAACATAAACTATTCTATGTCTGGAGCACAAAAACAAGTGATGTAATTGGGTCATTGGGTAGGTCCTGCTGGAAGCAGTGTGCCTTAAGAGTTTTTAAGGAATTCACCAGTATTTGCTTAACTGGAAGCAAAAACTAATGTACTTTATTTGTGAGGACACTAGTTAACACTTAACTAATTTTAGAACTGAGGGAAACCAATGATTGAATTAGTGAAAGGGTATTATATATAATTAATTGTTCACCGAAGTGTTCCACTGTATGATTATAGTGTCATATTAACATTGGAATAATGTGGTTTTTAGTACACACCAGTTGTACGTGCGTTTACCTTCATTGCTGGCATCATTTTGCTCTACTTGGCCATCAGTAGCTACCTCATTTGTTGCTGAGTTCTCAGTATTCTCTGACTGGCGCACTTGACGTATGCTGTTGGACGTCTGATTTATGCTGTAGTGGTCTTCATCTAGGACACAAACACATCATGTGATTACCTTTCAACTCAGTCGTTAGATTCACAGTGAATGAAGTTGTTTTGGAGAGACAAGTGTTTGGATATATAACATATAAACCATAGGGACTCTAAGCTGTATATACTTTCACCTTCAATATGAGCCAATGCTTAGCTCATTTAGAGTTCCATAGCCACACTTGATGTAATAGAATGACAGATGCGATGTCAAATATTCATCATTATTATATTGACCTTAGTTTTATATGCAATCGTACTAGCTATAAGAACTTATATAATGCCATTTTATGATGTCTTTTACTTTTCTCTTTACTACAAATACATATTTCAGTTAGAAAATTTATATATCTAATTAATGTGTATGACTTTTTAATACAATCTAGGTATAATCATTATGATAACAGACTTCACGCACCCCCTCCCCCCTAACCCCCCCACCCCATATGTGACATTACCTTGACTTGCATTGTATCTCATCTCCATTCTCCTGGCATGGAGTAGAGCTGTGTTTTTACTCCTAACAGAGAGAGTGCATATTCCTATGCATAATATAGTAATGATGCAGATCAGAAGTCCAATGCCACAGCCAGAGCCAATCATTATGTACTGAATAGTAGGGTCCTCCCAGAAATGAGTGGTCCTACTCGTGGTGTCTGCCACGGTAGTAGAAGTGAGGTTTAAGGAGAGTCGCGGTTTTGCTAATGTGGTGGGTTCAAAACATTTGTCATCTATTGTAAAATGGAATAGTAATAACAACAGCAATGTTACATATTCAAAAAAAATTAAAGTTATATTCCCATATACATCTTTATTCATTACGAGCTACTATCCAGTAGTAAATATGTACAATATAGACTTGATAGGTTTTCTGCTTAAATTTTGTGAAAATAATACTTGTATTTCAGACCCTGAAAGAAAAAGTAGCTTAGTGTTGGGTTTTACAAATTAAGCGTATTACAAGTGTCGACTATTATATTTATTTTGAGCCAGATCCCATTAGTACTCAAACAAATGATAATCAAACACATTGTCACTATACTAACTACATGAATCTTTAGCTTGTATTTATGCTGACATTCATCAAAAAGTATTACTCAAGTTGTTTGACATGTACACTTCAACTTAACCTTCTTTGAAGTTAGCTGTTCCATTTATTTTGAACACTATACAGTCAATCCTGGTATTTAAGGAGCAATTCATGTTTAGTTGAAATATTTCACCCTCATATTGATTCAAGGGGTAATAAAGAGACTCCTCATTTATCTAAAGTGGAAATAAATTTAGTATAATATTATAATATTTATTATTTTATTTCTTACCTGAATGTATATTTCAGTGTTTTCAGTAAATGTATTAAACCCGGTGTGATTGATTGTTGTAACTGCATTGTTAGTTGTGTTTATTACAGACAAACTGGTAATGTTACACCCCATAGTCTCTGCTTGTTTTTCTGTTCTATTGGTGAATAAGTTCCTCTCAACAATGACTCCATCTTCAGATCGATTTTGTTGTTCATTAAATACCTTTAACCGTCCATTACTTCCAAATACTACTAATAGATTTGGCTCTACTCCATCAATTCCAAGAAAGAACTGACCAGTGTTACTGGAACAATCTTTAATAAAAACAAATTATTGACCCAATAATAGGAATTTATTATGTAGCAGATAAAGCATATTTTACATTATATGAAACATTTCATACAAAGATTGCTTTTTGTGCACTTTTTGTATGAGAATGCAGTGTTTTGATGTCTGACAAAATGTTATCAAACTTATTATTAAAAAAAAAGAGATAGCTGAGTTGGCTGTATGGTTACTCAATAATGCCATTAATAGGACCTCAAATATGGGAAAAAAATAATTTGCATTCTAAACTGAAATAAGCTGTTGCTTTTATAATATTCAAACTGAAAGTTTTTGGAAAAAATCTGGTTAGACAAGCTGCATTTAATCATAGATAGTCTTTTATGAAGTAAAACAAGACTTTATATCAAATTTCATAGTTGTACATCCCCTCTATCTCTGATATTAGCTATATTAAGTAGGCAATTTATTCAACTCTTCAAAATTACAGATGTGAATACAAGTATAACTGATCTCATTCTATACTAGCTGACTTTATCATTGTATCTGTGTATTATGAATCAACAAAGAAACTTACACTGATTTCTTAAAGAGATGTCATCCGTACAGTTCTCAAATACAAATGTAGTCGAGTTTTTAGGACATTCTTTTGTTTCACAGTAGTCGGTAGTATAGACTAAATATTCATCTCCGTCAGCAAACCTGGTTACCGATAATAAGGAATCGTCGTCGGTAATCCCTTCAACTGCTATTAGGACGCAGCATAGTAATAACAAGGTAAAAGTTTGTGCCTGTGAGTCTAAATCTAGCCCACTCATATTCCAACTGTCCCTGGCGATATTCCAACCGTCCTAGGTTATCTTTGAAATGACGATCTCGGCCGAAATAGATGACGTAGTCATCAAGAATTTTCCCAACAATAAAACATTGAGGACTGCTAGGCGCACTGGAGAGATTCAAAGTTATAAATTGTTTAGTAGTTAAATTGTAGGATACACTAGCTCAAACGGAATAGTTAGACTTTGTACTATTTGTCGCTACAACTACTTTCTACTTTAGAGCAGCATGGAACTATTTCCCAAGGAAATGGTTTGGTAATCGTCATACAATGCTCGCAGGTGAGATTTTAATGTTAGTTCATAAATGAATTGCTGCCAGTTACATAAAGTCCCTTGCCCATTGGAGAAATCAAAGTTATTTGCAAAGAGTACTATCATTCCAAATATGCAGTTGAAGATTATGGAACTTGCTTTTTTTTAGTTTTCTATTAATGACCTAGCTATCTAGCTATAGTAACAGTTATTATAGCATATTTGATGTTAGTAATATTTATGTCAACCATTTATGATAAAAAGTGTGAATAATATTTATTATTACAATTTTTGTTAACTATTATTGTAACAAGTATTATTATTATTATTATTATTATTATTATTATTATTATTATTATTATTATAGTTAGGGTCAGCATGTTATAAAAATTATTTTCATTGGAAATTTGTGAAGAAAGTGATATCTATGTATTTATATAATCTTTAAGATGTAGCTACTGGAATAGGAAAGCCATGTTTACATTGTTTTTTGAGTGCTTTAAATATCTGCCTTTTTAATGTAAAAATGCTGGATACTTTTTGTGTCAATTAATGCTCACTTTTAGATTTAAAATTAACCTATTGAATTATATCATTGAACATTGTGTAATTCAGTGACTGCCGCACATGCTCATTATTTTGCTGACTCATCACATTGCAGCTGTTAACTAAGCGGGTATCTGCTATTTGGTTTGGTGTAATAAAAGACTTTGCTACAAGTGCAGGAAAGCACCGTATTTGTTGGAATTGTGCAGTGTTTGTTTGGTTTTGAGATCCAGACATAGTTTTTCATGCTAAGAAAAGATCTTGAAGGCTTAGTTATAGTTTTTTTTGCCAAATACTACTCCGAGAAGATTTGGTTAGTTTTTAGTATTTCTTTCATATCATGTAACAAGTTGTTAGTGTAATAGCTATATTTAGAAAATAGCAATTTATATTTTCACTTAATAATTGCATGATTCATTGTAAATTTTACTTGCTGTCATCCACTTTACTGGTAGTTTTAGTTGAATATTTGAGTTTGCTGTCTTCTAAAAAGTTAGTTTCAATTTTTTCTTGCTCAAAGCTTAGTTTTTACTTAGAGTAAAATAACCAAAAATAACTAAAGCATCATGCTGGCATGACAGGTCTTTTCACCATTAGTTTATTTGAAAGGAATGTAAATTGATAGCTTTGAGGGGCTGTTGACAATTTGGGTGGGTACTGCTATTTTCATTTTGTTTTTGTAGCTCTCATTTCTTTCTTCTCCTTGCTCCTTTTTAGAGTCAATTAGAGCCATTTTCTTGATCTTGTAACACACCGTGAATGAGTCTGACCAAACTTTATAAACATTTGATTTCTTCCTGACAGCTCCAGAATTATCATGTCTGGCTTATAGTGACTACACAACACAGTTTGGTTCAACTTCGATGAAGTTAGAGAGATCATGACCTGTCACCTATAGTGGTGCCATCGAGTGAGTGCCATTAAGTGCTTACTTGAAATTTAGTTTTTGTTTATGCTCAAAATTGTGTATATCTTCATTTCAATTGTAGTTATTGATTATACAGGTGACAACTTTGGTTATCTTTTTGGTTATTGTAATAAAAGGGAGCAATCATTTAGTCTCGTGTCTCTTTAATAGTTATGAGTATGACAATATGGAAATTACTGAGGTTAAGCAGGGTTCTTGTCATCTTTACAGTAGCTATTAGTGGTAATATTTAAGTTTGTATTTAAATTTTATACAATAATATTTAAAGGATTTTTTTTTTCGATTGCACAATATAGAAATTCATAATTGATATATTCTTGGAATTTCTATTTATGTGTTTTATGGGAGAACATAGCTACATGGGAAGATGGTATAATATATCTTTAAGCTCACAGCTCTTATAGTATTAAATGGATACACTTCCCAAGTAAAATGATCTGCAGGTTGGAACCGTAATGTACAATTTAAAAAAGTATCACAAGCATTCTCATAGTCCATCTGCTGAAGATGCAAGCAACAGTGTAGCATTGAAAGTAAAAAAAATATTTTGGTGTGCACTGTTTTGTGTGGCTGTGGTGGACAATGCCAACTTGTGTTGTTTTGGTTAATTGTCCAAAGAATCTTTGTGTTCAAAGTATTCCAAAACTAATATGGCATTTATTTTGTAAGGGAATGGCTGAAAGTGAAAAGGTATACCACATACATATTGACAGTGCATGTACAAGCTAGAAGTTAATATACATTGAAAGAAATGTAAAGGTTGGCCATCAAGATAAGTAAACTTTATATCTTCATCAAATTATGCAAAGTCTACACTTTACCCAAAATTTTCCAACGAGATTACATGTGGACCCTGATTATTATTACTGTTCTATAAGACAGTTGATGAACTTTTTGGAGCTCTATGATGTATACAAACAAAAAATTGCTACTATGGATTACTCCTACTAACGTTATTGTGTAAGAATTGGTATTAACTCAATGTATACCAATACACATTCTCAGATTATTATACTTGATGTAATGGGCTTTAAGTGTGGTTTGAGGTGGTAATTCCTGTTATTGAATGTGCTATATATTAAGTAACTAAGTCATTATTGTGGTGAAACGACACTATTTATTTATTACATCATGCACTTATAGTATTTGTCTTGTGGGTATTCCTTGTTAGCAACTAGCGAGCCACCGTTCTGAATGGAGTACTACAGACGCTACTATTGTGGAGTAAGAGAATTATTATTCCTTTCTAGATAACGCACACTGCATGAGGTGATACAAAAAGTAAAGATTGCGAAGTGACGTAATGATGATGTAATGTGTTGATAATGACATTCATAGAGTAGTTCACTACACACTGACACAATATATGCCTAGCATGCTACTCTGGCTACCACACATTTTATCACTCTCATTCAATTGGTACAGATTCACTTGTTATTTTCTCGTCACCCAACCCTTCTACCTCACTCACCCATTTAACTGTCTGTATCATCATACCTGTCATTCAGTTCACTCTGTGCTCTGACTTTGATAATATCCTTAACTAGATAAGATTAAAACCTAGTACTGAGCCTCAACCTGGTGGCAGTGAACCGAAGTCTCTGATTCTGCAGTCTCACCACAATTATATTAATAATATATTACTTTAGTAGCCACATAATGAAACACATACATAAACAAACTTCACACAATATTAACCAAATATTTTTGCAGTAATTGTTGGTGTACAAAGCATGGTTAATAATGCATTAGCAATTAAATCCATGACTTTGATTGTTGTAAGAAGACTTTACGACTGCATAGCTCGAGTTGTGCTTCATTTCAATTATATCCGTAGACTCTGTAACAAACAAAATGTGTAATATTTATAACTGTATGAATTCATTTTGCATAAAATTATTTAAGTGATTTTATAACTGAAAGCATTTCTTACATGTAACCAATATGTCTACTTTAATTACACTTTTTATTCCAATTCCGGAATTATAGCTATATAGAACTTATATAATGCCATTTTATGATGTCATTTACCTTCCTCTTTACTACAAATACATAATATTTCAGTTAGAAAATTTATATATCTAACTAATGTGTATGACTTTTCAATACAATATAATCTAAGTATAATGATATGATAATAGACTTCACGTCCCCCCCCCCACCCCCCACCCCATATGTGACATTACCTTGATTTGCATTGTATCTCATCTCCATTTTCATTGTGTTTTTACTCCTAACAGAGAGAGTGCATATTCCTATGCATAGTATAGTAATGATGCAGATCAGAAGTCCAATGCCACAGCCAGAGCCAATCATTATGTACTGAATAGTAGGGTCCTCCCAGAAATTAATGGTCCTACTCGTGGTGTCTGCCACGGTAGTAGAAGTCATGTTTAAGGAGAGTAGCGATTTTGTTAATGATGTGGTGATTTCAAAACATTTGTCATCTATTGTAAAATGGAATAGTAATAACTACAGCAATGTTACATATTCCAAAAAAAAATTTAAAGTTATATTCCCATATACATCATTATTCATTACGAGCTACTATCCAGTATTAAATACATACAGTATAGACTTTATAGTTTTTCTGCTTAAATTTTGTGAAAATACTTGTTTTTCAGACCCTGAAAGAAAGTAGCTTAGTGTTGGGTTATACAAATTAAGCGTATTACAAGTGTCGACTATAATAAGTGTTTTGAGCTAGATCCCATTAGTACTCAAATGGCAATTAAACACATTGTCACTTTTGTTCATTACGAGCTGCTATCCAGTAGTAAATATGTACAATATAGACTTGATAAGTTTTCTGCTTAAATTTTGTGAAAATACTTGTTTTTCAGACCCTGAAAGAAAGTAGCTTAGTGTTGGGTTTTACAAATTAAGCGTATTACATGTGTCGACTTTTATATTTATTTTGAGCCATATCCCATTAGTACTCAAACAAATGGTAATCAAACACATTGTCACTATACTAACTACATGAATCATTAGCTTGTATTTATGCTGACATTCATCAGAAAGTATTACTCAAGTTTTTTGACATGTACACTTCAACTTAACCTTCTCTGAAGGTAGCTGTTCCATTTATTTTGAACACTATACAGTCAATCCTGGTATTTAAGGAGCAATTCATGTTTAGTTGAAATATTTCACCCTCATATTGATTCAAGGGGTAATAAAGAGACTCCTCATTTATCTAAAGTGGAAATAAATTTAGTATAGTATTATAATATTTATTATTTTATTTCTTACCTGAATGTATATTTCAGTGTTTTCAGTAAATGTATTAAACCCGGTGTGATTGATTGTTGTAACAATGTTGTTAGTTGTGTTTATTAGAGACAAACTGGTAATGTTACACCCCATAGTCTCTGCTTGTTTTTCTGTTCTATTGGTGAATAAGTTCCTCTCAACAATGACTCCATCTTCATATCTCCATTGTTGCTCATTAAATGCCTTTAACCGTCCATTGCTACCAAATGCCACTAATAAATTGGGATCTACTCCTTCTATTCCCAGGAAGAACTGACCAGTGTTGTTATTGGAACAATCTTTAATAAAAACAAATTATCAACGTAATAGGAATTAATATGTAGAGCAGATTGCGCATTCTTTACATTTCATACAAAGATTGCTTTGTGTGCACTTGTTGTATGAGAATGCAGTGTTTTGATGTTTGACAAATGTTATCAAACTTATTATTAAAATAACCAGTGATAGTTAATTTGGCTGTATAGATACTATAATAATGAAGTTAATAGGACCTCAAAATGGGAAAACATCAATTGCATTATAATAACAATTAAACTGAAATAAGCTGTGGTTTTTATAATATTCAAACTGTGTTTTGAAAAAAATTGGTTAGACCCATTGCATTATAACACTCCCTCTATTCCTGATATTTAGCTAAATCAAGTAGTTAATTTAACTCTTCAAAATTACAGATGTGAATACAAGTATAACTGATCTCATTCTATGCTAGCTGACTTTATCAGTGTATCTGTGTATTATGAATAAACAGAGAAACTTACACTGATTTGTTAAAGAGATGTCATCCATACAGTTCTCAAGTACAAATGTAGTCGAGTTTTTAGGACATTCTTTTGTCTCACAGTGGTCGGTAGTAGTATAGACCAAATATACATCTCCGTCAGCAAACCTGGTTACCGATAATATGGAATCGAAGTAGGTTATCCCTTCAACTGCTATTAGGACGCGGAATAGTAATAATGAGGTAAAAGCTCGTGCATGAGTGTCTAAAATTCGCCCACTCATATTCCAACTGTCCTTGGCGTTGTTCCAACGGAGCCCGTTCGATTTTAAGAAAATCACCCTATCTAGCTAGAAGTTTTACCTTTCAAATTACGATCTTGACCGAAGATGTTAATGTTATCCCATCAATTTCAATAAAACATTTTTTGAGGATCGCTAGGTACACTGGAGAAATTCATAGCGGTATAAAATTAGCATAAATAGTTAAATTGTAGGACCCACTAGCTCAAAGGGAAATAGTTAGACTCTTACCTACCTGTTGCTACAATCACTTTGTACTAGAGGGCATGGAACTATTTGCCAAAGGAAATGGTCTGGTAATCAACAATAGGTGAGATTTTAATGTTAGTTAGTTCTATGAATTACTGCCAGTTACATAAAGTCCCTTGCCAATTAGAGAGATCAAAATTATTTACAAAGAGCTGGTACATTATCATTCCCAAATGTGCAGCAGTTGCAGATTATGGTACTTGCTGTTTTTTAGTTTTCTTTTACTGACCTCTGATTAGCTACAGTAACAGTTATTATAGTAGATTTAATGGTAATATAATATTAATTTTTATTATTATGGTAGCAAGTTTTCTCATTCTAACAGCCAATAATTATTGTGTTAATTAAAACTTATCCAGGCATTTTGACCTCAGGGGTCAACTGGTGTGAACTCTCCATGGTGATATAATTAATACCATGTAAACAGCACGATTATTGGAGGTGTATGCTTACTGTTTATTATATCCTGAAGGGTGATTTGCATGTAGCATAGATAGACAGCATCCTGGAAGCTCTAAACCTATGTCTCTGTTAAACTTGTTGTTGTCCTATGTCTTCTGTTTGTGAGAGTTACCTTGATCTTTAACTCAAGATTCTTACTGGCCAAGCATGTTCAGAAATGGCTGAAACCTACTCATCACCTGTCTTACAAGTATCCTGATGTTCTTTCACTCCTTGCCCAAGCCTTCTAGTTGTTTCACCTGTATATACTTTACCACAGCTGCAGGGTATAGTATACACTATGCATAACACTGTGGTAACCAGTCATAGTATATTTGACAAAATAGTAAGATGTGATCTTAGTGTCTTACCCGACTTAACTGCTGTTTTGATATCA